>BNJS01003996.1_pt1:112500-612988 | contig 612988 bp, 778 predicted proteins | sample 8540461 | NCBI WGS metagenome assembly BNJS01 (sample SAMD00202454, study PRJDB9452) | human saliva metagenome | isolation source: human saliva | place: Japan
GTTCCACGTGCCCCGACCTACTCAGGATACCCATAAGATTTATAAAACTGTACCTATACGAGACTTTCACTCTCATGGTGTGTCTTTCCAAACACTTCTAATCCAGCTTTACAACCTATATCTGGGTCCTACTACCCCCATATTGCCGTAACAATATGGGTTTGGGCTGCTCCCATTTCGCTCGCCACTACTCTGGGAATCACTTTTGTTTTCTTCTCCTCTGCCTACTAAGATGTTTCAGTTCAGCAGGTTTGCCCACCAATCGGTGTAGTACATCTTCAATGTACTGGGTTGTCCCATTCGGATATTTGCGGATCTATTCGTATGTGCCAATCCCCGCAACTTTTCGCAGCTTATCACGTCCTTCTTCGCCTCTGAGAGCCTAGGGCATCCCCCATACGCCCTTACATAACTTTTCGCGCTTGTAGTTCCTATTGATTCATCAATAGAATACCTCGTTCTCTTTGATTCTTTTTAATATTTTTTCGTTAGATTATCAATAATCTATTATTGATCTCTTATGCTTTTTATCCCAATATGTCAATGTACTTTTTTCGTGGAGAATAAGGGATTCGAACCCTTGACCCCCTGCGTGCAAGGCAGGTGCTCTAGCCAGCTGAGCTAATTCCCCGTGTTTAGTCGTTAGTTATTAGTCGTTAGTCGTTAGCCATTTAACTATCTAACTCTTCAGCTTCTAGAATTTCCTCTATAGCTATCTCTTTCGTAGTCCCAGGCAGACTCGAACTGCCGACCTCTACATTATCAGTGTAGCGCTCTAACCAGCTGAGCTATGAGACTGCATTTTAATTTTGCCAATTTGCCAATGTGTTAATTTGCCAATTATCTAATTAACAAATCTGCTAATCGGCTAATCTTATTGTTGTCCAGCAAGATTTAAAAGAATAGGTGTTATCCTTTATTTCGTCTATAACATCGGTCGTCTCTAAAAAGGAGGTGTTCCAGCCGCACCTTCCGGTACGGCTACCTTGTTACGACTTAGCCCCAGTCACTAGTTTTACCCTAAACAGCTCCTCGCGGTGACCGTCTTCAGGTACCCCAGCTTCCATGGCTTGACGGGCGGTGTGTACAAGGCCCGGGAACGTATTCACCGGATCATGGCTGATATCCGATTACTAGCGATTCCAGCTTCACGGAGTCGAGTTGCAGACTCCGATCCGAACTGTGATCGTCTTTATAGATTCGCGCCTGCTCACGCAGTGGCTGCTCTCTGTAACGACCATTGTAGCACGTGTGTAGCCCAAGATGTAAGGGCCGTGATGATTTGACGTCATCCCCACCTTCCTCACGGTTTGCACCGGCAGTCCCACTAGAGTGCTCGACTCGACTCGCTAGCAACTAATGGCAGGGGTTGCGCTCGTTATAGGACTTAACCTGACACCTCACGGCACGAGCTGACGACAACCATGCAGCACCTTGAAAACTGTCCGAAGAAAAGCGTATCTCTACACCTGTCAGTCTCCATTTAAACCTTGGTAAGGTTCCTCGCGTATCATCGAATTAAACCACATGCTCCACCGCTTGTGCGGGCCCCCGTCAATTCCTTTGAGTTTCACACTTGCGTGCGTACTCCCCAGGTGGGATACTTATCACTTTCGCTTAGCCACTCAGTCTTACAACCAAACAGCTAGTATCCATCGTTTACAGCGTGGACTACCAGGGGTATCTAATCCTGTTCGCTCCCCACGCTTTCGTCCATCAGCGTCAATTAATTGTTAGTAATATGCCTTCGCTATCGGTGTTCTGTGTAATATCTAAGCATTTCACCGCTACACTACACATTCCAACTACTTCACAACCATTCAAGACTAACAGTTTCAAAGGCAGTTGCTCAGTTGAGCTGAGCGCTTTCACCTCTGACTTATTAGCCCGCCTACGGACCCTTTAAACCCAATGATTCCGGATAACGCTCGCATCCTCCGTATTACCGCGGCTGCTGGCACGGAGTTAGCCGATGCTTATTCGCAGAGTACCGTCATCAAACTACACGTAGTCCTTATTCTTCCCCTGCAAAAAGCAGTTTACAACCCATAAGGCCGTCTTCCTGCACGCGGCATGGCTGGATCAGTCTTCCGACCATTGTCCAATATTCCTCACTGCTGCCTCCCGTAGGAGTCTGGTCCGTATCTCAGTACCAGTGTGGGGATATCCTCTCAGAACCCCTATCTATCGTCGCCTTGGGGAGCCGTTACCTCTCCAACTAGCTAATAGAACGCATACTCATCTTTCACCGCCTCAGCTTTTAATATAAAGGTGATGCCACCCCTATATACCATTAGGTATTAATCCAAATTTCTTCGGGCTATCCCTATGTGAAAGGCAGATTGTATACGCGTTACGCACCCGTACGCCGGTCGAAGCCCGAAAGCTCCTCCCTCGACTTGCATGTGTTAGGGCCTGCCGCTAGCGTTCATCCTGAGCCAGGATCAAACTCTTCATCGTTAAAATCTTTAATTTCTTTTTAACCGATTTTTTTAAGTTATTGACTTCAGGTTTCACTCGATTCTTTTAAATCTTTCTTTGTGCTGTACAACATTATGTCAATGTACGTGTTGTTTTTCTTATTTGCAAGAGCCTTATCGTCTCATTTGCGGGTGCAAAGGTACGGCGTTTTTTTAATTCTGCAAATTTTTTTAGCACTTTTTTGAAGTTTTTTTGAGGAGAATAGTTAAGTGGTTGGAAATCAAGGGTTAGGAAGAGGAAGTTTTTTTCATATTTTTTAGAAAGAAAGATAGAACGCAATTATTGGAGATTGAAAGTAGCAAAAAGCTGCTCCATTTTGCAGAAGCAGCTTTTTTTATTTATTGTTTTTTGGTCATTAAACCACTCCTTGGTCAAGCATAGCGTGCGCTACTTTCATAAAGCCTGCTATGTTAGCCCCTTTCACGTAGTTAATATAACCGTCTTCTTGTCCGTATTTTTAGACAAGCGTTGTGGATAGACTCCATAATATGGTGCAATTTAGCATCTACTTCTTCCGCTCTCCACGCAAGGTGTGCCGCATTTTGGGTCATTTCAAGACCTGAAGTAGCTACCCTCCTGCATTCACCGCTTTACCTGGCGCAAATGGCAATTTAACATCTTGGAAAGCTTTGATAGCCTCTGGTGTACAACCCATATTCGATACTTCTGCTACCAATTTCACACCATTAGCGATAAGCGTTTTAGCATCTTCTTCGTTCAATTCATTTTTGGAAAGCACAAGGCAACGCGATATCACAAGGGATTACCCACGCTTTCTTACCAGCGGTGAATTTACTTTCTTTTGCAAATTTCTCAGCAAAAGGCGCTACGATATTGCGGTTAGAAGCGCGAAGCTCTAATAAGTAGTCTATCATTTCGTGAGTCATACCTCCTGGTACTTCCACACAACCATCTGGGCCTGATAGACCAATCACTTTAGCGCCTAACTGAGTAGCTTTTGCGATGCTCCCCAAGCTACGTTACCAAAGCCTGATACTACCACACGTTGTCCTTTAAGGTCTTTACCAAGTTTTTTTAAGCATATGGTCTACAGTAAAGCGCTCCATAACCAGTAGCTTCCGGACGGATAAGAGAACCTCCCCAGTTAATACCTTTTCCAGTAAGTACTCCTGTGTTGTATTCGCGAGCCAATTTTTTTGTACATTCCATACATATAACCTATTTCGCGACCGCCTACACCCACGTCACCGGCAGGTACATCGGTATCAGGACCTATATGTTGCCATAGTTCAAGCATAAAGGCTTGGCAGAAACGCATAATTTCAGCGTCCGATTTACCGGTAGGGTCAAAGTCTGAACCTCCCTTAGCAGCCCCCATAGGTAGCGTAGTAAGAGCATTTTTGAAAGTTTGCTCAAAGCCGAGGAATTTCAGCATCGATAGGTTTACAGCTTTATGGAAACGGATACCTCCTTTGTAAGGGCCTATCGCAGCGTTAAATTGCACGCGGTAACCGAGGTTGCTTTGTACTTCGCCTTTGTCATCTACCCAATCTACGCGGAAAGTAAAGATGCGGTCAGGCTCTACGATGCGTTCCACAATTTTAGCTTTAGCAAATTCAGGGTGCTGATTATACACCTCTTCTACCGACTCAAGCACTTCGTGTACTGCCTGTAAGTACTCTTTTTCTCCTGGGTGTTTAGCCTCCAAAGAGGTCATAATTTTTACATCCATAATATATTAATTCGTTATGTAATTATTTGGTTATTTATACTAATGAGCGACAAAGGTAGTTAATATTATTGAACCGTGCAAAGAAAAACGAAAGAAATTTTTATAAAATATTTTTTTATTTCAAAAGAAAATGAAGTTTTTACCTCACATACAAAAAAACCATTTTGCCTTTCTATCTTGCCATTTTTGCTGTAACTAACTATATAGAAATAAGTGCCGTGCAACGCTTTTATTACTATTTATAAAGTTTTTAACATTAGCATATCCTCTAAACCAGTCACCGTTTTTGCCATAATCCTTGTTTTCATATACTTTTAAGCCCATTTCATCAAAGATAAGAAGATGAATAGGCGTAGTAACATCTACCCCCTCTACTGCAAAATAGTTCTGAGGGTTGGCTGACGAAACTCCGTTATAGATAACGACCCTCTTTTCTGGCTCTTGCGGAAGTGGATTAGGCTGGGGCTCTGGTTTTGAGGTTCTGGTTTTGGCTCAGGCAATTCTGCTTTCTTTTTTTAATTTTTAAAAACCGCCATTAGGCACTAACTTCCCGTTAGATGTTTTATAAGGAGCTACATTGGTAGTAGCAAAAGCTATATGGTCTATCACTTCTACCTTGATAACTCCTGCGGGGAGTTGTATTTTCTTTTGTTTGCCCCATTCTACAGTGCCGACCTCTATATTAGGGAGGGTAATCTCGCAACTACCATCGTTTTCGGTGCTTTCCACCAAAGTATATTTAAAGGTTTTCCCAAAATCATCAGAAAGAAGAATGCGCACTTTGCTATTAGCGTCAAAGAAATTAGGGTCTACTTGCCAGTTTAGCGTGAGGGAATCGCCCCTTCATACTCATCATTCATTCCATTAGTGATAGCGAAAGTCTTACCCTCTGCAATAATCACTTTTACGGCCACCATATCGTAATTCACAAAGTGCTGAGGCGCAGGATTCGAAGCCGCTAACCAAAAAGAGTGTTCGCCTTTTGCATTCGTGCGTGTGTGGTTTATAAATCCGCCCAAATCGCTGTATTGGGTCTGAAAAGTAATAGGTTCTTTACCCGTTTTCCCTTTACGAGTGAGGAACTTAGGGTCATTTACGCCTGCCTTGCTGGTCAGTTGCGCTGTATAATAAATCGGAATACTATTAGTATTAGTCGCATTGATATAAAATTGGAAGTAAGTATCCTTAGGGATTGTATAAGTTTCTTGCAACTTAGTGCGGTTTATCGTAGGGAAAGAACTTTCAATTTTGATGCCGTAAGCGTAATTGAAGTTACTAACATCATTCCCATTGCGGTTTTACTAACTGAGTGCGTTCAGGGTCTTTAAAATAAGAGCGATTAACAATCCCTCCGCGTATTTGATAAGCTGTAGGCAGCGAGAAGAAAGCCCCATCAGGAAAAATTATTACTATAGCCCATTAGCGATTGACCATAAGCAGGGCTCTGTATAGAGAGAGTTACCCGAGTAAGCATTCTTAAAAAGTGTGGTCAGCGCCAAATAAGTGTCCTATTTCGTGGGCTATGGTAGCATTGTCAGCTATTGCCGAAGCCCCTCCTTTTCGTATAAGGCGGAACCCTCCAGAAAAGAAAGCTAGCCCCGATAAGGTGGAATCCGTTCCTGGCGCAATTACTATTCCCAAATCATATTGTCTATCGCCTATAAGCTCATTTATTTTTTTCAGTAGAATTTTTCAATAATATCTCTTCGCGAAGTTTGGTCGTATAGTTGCTTCGTAGCCTCCTGAATAATAAGCCGGTCATCAGCCACTATACTAAATTTTACCCCAATATCACGTACATACACCTCATTGAGAAAAACTTCAAGGTTAAGTAAAAAATCTTTTACTTGTTTTATATCACTGCTGAAAGTATTAGCGAAGTCGTGATAATCAATAAGTACTGCCAACCGGTAGAGATACAAGATACCCTCAGGATCGTTAGGCATTATAGAAGTAAGAGAGGTAATAGGACGAGCTGTGTGGCTGCTTTGAAGAGAGGTGCCACATTTATTATTAGGGTTGTGGTGAAAGCGTACCTTTGCCGATAGCTCACCTTGTGGAGTGCCTGTCAGTTGGTAAGTTGTACCTTCCCATTGCAGACTGCCAGAAGCCTCCTTATTAGGGTGTATTACCAAAGTGGCAACAAACTGATTTTTGGTAGTAACCTACAAAGGTATGGATACCTTTATTTTTGCTGCGAGTTCTCCCTTTCTTGCCACTGCAAAGTAAGAGTTTCATCAGTAGGGAGAGCTATATTCCCGCTTAGGGTCGATTGTGCGTAAGTTGTCTGTAAGCTAAAAAAATAGCCATAAAAACAAGAGGTGGATAATGTGTTTCATTGCAAAAAGCCTCCACACTTTCACGCGGAGGCTTAGTATTAACTTTTAAAAATCTAATATTATGACCTTATTACGATTACAAAAGCTACACGTTTGAAGCCAGTAATTTCTACGTTTTTAGATTTTACAAAATCTGAAACTTTTTTGCTTTCGTCATAGATATACACTTGGTCAAGAAGAGCTTTTCTCTTGGTCAAGGGTAGTGTTATCAGAGATAAAGCGTTGTATTTTACCAGGAAGGATTTTATCCCATATTTGTTCTGGTTTACCTTCTGCTTTTTAGTTCAGCTTTAGCATCAGCTTCAGCTTTTTGCTAATACTTCAGCAGTAAGCTGAGCGTATGATACGTACTGAGGTACGTGTTTTAGCGGTTTGCCCAAACGGTGTAGTTCTTCGTTTTCTTTTTCGATGATAGCGATACGAGCTTCAGTTTCTTTTAGCTATGTACTCAGCGCTAAAGTCTTTGTACGAAAGCGTTTCAGCACCCATAGCAGCTATTTGCATCGCTAAGTTTTTACTTACTTCTGCAGCATCAGCGATAGCGCTTGATAGACCTACGATAGCAGCAATCTTGTTACCGTTGTGAATGTAAGAACCTACAAAAGGAGCTTCAACTTTTTCAAAAGCACCAAGTTCTATTTTCTCACCTATCACACCAGTTTGCTCGATAAGTTTCTCAGCTACGCTGATACCTTTATAGTTAAGAGCAAGAAGTTCTTCTTTGTTGTTTACGCCAAGAGCAAGTTCAGCCAAATCTTTAGCAAGAGCTACGAAATCAGCATTTTTTTAGCTACGAAGTCAGTTTCGCAGTTAAGCGAGATGATAGCACCTACTGTATGGTTTCCGTTTACTTGAGCGATAACAGCACCTTCTTTAGAATCGCGGTCAGCGCGCTTAGCAGCTACTTTCTGACCTTTTTTGCGCAATACTTCTATTGCTTTATCAAAATCGCCTTCGGCTTCTATAAGGGCTGCTTTACAGTCCATCATACCAGCACCAGTGGCTTGTCTTAGTTTATTTACGTCTGCGGCGGTAATATTTGCCATTTTATTAATTTTTAATTTAAATGAAGCTGTCCAAAAAGTTTTTTTCGTGTATGCTGACCGTCTCTTCTCCCCTTTGAAGGAAGTTCGCGAGCTGGCGCAGCGGAGTATGTATGGGGGATGTTAATAATAACAAGAACTTTTTGGACAGCCCCATTAAAGTAATTAATTATTCATTAGTTTCTTTTTTTCTGCTGTAGCGGTTCTATTGGCAAGACCTTCATTCACAGCTTCAGTGATGTATGAAAGTACTTTGTCGATAGATTTTGAAGCATCATCATTAGCAGGGATAGCAAAATCTCACCTCACGTGGGTCAGAGTTTGTATCTACCATTGCAAAAAAATAGGAATGTTTAATCTTTGAGCTTCTTTTACAGCAATGTGTTCGCGTAGGGTATCAACCACAAAGAGGGCACCTGGTAAGCGCGACATATCGGCTATCGAACCCTAAGTTCTTTTCTAGTTTTTTTCTCAAACGTTCTACGTGTAGTTTTTTTCACGTTTTGAAAAGGGTATCAAAAGGTACCGTCTTTTTTTCATTTTGTCGATTGACGACATTTTTTTCACAGCCTTGCGGATAGTCACAAAGTTGGTAAGCATACCACCTGGCCAACGTTCTGTGATGTAAGGCATTTTTACTGAAGTAGCTTTTTCTGCTACTACATCTTTAGCTTGTTTTTTTAGTGGCTACGAAAAGTACTTTCTTGCCAGAAGCTACTATCTTCTTAAGCGCTTCAGCAGCTTCTTCTATTTTAGCAGCGGTTTTGTAAAGGTTTATTACGTGTATACCGTTGCGTTCCATATAGATGTAGGGAGCCATATTAGGGTTCCATTTACGCGTAAGGTGACCAAAATGTACGCCTGCATCTAATAATTCTTTAATTTCTATGTTATTTGCCATTTTTGTTTTTTTAAATAGTTTACGTTCCTACAGCGTCAGCAATGGCTTGGTGAGGCTTTTTCTTATCTGATAAACAACCGCCTGAGCCATTTGGATGCTAAACTAAGGAGCAAATTTAATTTTGAATTTTTAAATTTTTGAATTAAGAACTCAAAATTCATAATTATCCTAACGTTTAGAGAATTGGAATCTCTTACGTGCTTTCTTCTGACCGAATTTCTTACGTTCTACCATACGAGGGTCACGAGTTAACAGACCTTCTGGTTTTAGGGTAGCGCGGTTTTCAGCGTCTAATTGGCAAAGCGCACGTGCTATAGCCAAGCGAGTTGCTTCAGCTTGTCCAGTGATACCTCCTCCGTATACATTTACCTTCACATCATATGCGTCTTCAGCTCCAACTAAAGCAAGAGCTTGTTTCACTTTTATACTGAAGGGTAGGAGTAGTAAAATAATTGTTAAGTTCGCGTTTGTTCACGGTTATTGTACCGTTGCCTGCTTTTTAGGTAGATACGCGCTACGGCGGTTTTTTTCTTCTACCGATAGTGTGAATTACATCCATTATTTAAGATCGTTTAAGTTAATGGCAGTAGGTTGTTGAGCTTCGTGTTTGTGCTCAGTGCCTACATACACTTTTTAGGGTTACGTAATACAGCTGCACCCAATTTAGTTTTTAGGGCAACATACCTTTTACAGCTTTTTTTCAATGATACGTTCTGGGTGTTTAGCAAGTAGGTCTTTCACGCCTACAGTGCGTTGTCCGCCTGGATAGCCAGTGTGGCGAAGATATGTTTTATCTTCCCATTTGTTACCCGTAAGGTTGATTTTCTCAGCATTTACAACTATTACGTTGTCGCCGCAATCAACGTGAGGGGTGTATTCAGGTTTGTACTTACCGCGAAGTAGCTTAGCCACTTTAGAGGCAAGTCGACCCAAAGTTTGTCCGTCAGCATCTACCAAAACCCACTGTTTGTTTACAGTAGCTTTATTGGCAGAGATGGTTTTGTAGCTTAATGTGTCCACTCTTTGTGATTTTTATTATAAATTAAACATTCCTTTTAGTGCCGACAAAGGGCACTCCTATTTTTTAGGGCGCAAAAGTACAACTTTTTTTGAACTGACCAAAATTTTTTAATTAGCAAATACAAAAATCGCCAAATTGGCAAATCGACAAATTAGCTAATTAAAACTTATTTTTGCTCTATAATTTCTTTGTTAGCACATAAGTAAGTCAGCCAAATATAATCAAAAAGATGTTTTTTTACCATTGTGCTTACCTCTATTTTTTTCTTTTGCTTAGCAAGGTTCACTATATATTTATTAGGCATTTCTGGCTGAAAAGGTCAAAACGCCTTCTTTGTTGGTAATACCAGTAATGCTTTTTATCTACTGAAAAAAATCAAAAGGTAACTTTTTCCTTTCTTTAGCCCTCTTTTTTGTAGAAGGCTCTATACTCCTGCGCGTCTCCTTTAGCGGGAGCCACCCCCAATCTAAAAAAACGATTTATCACCCAAAACAACCGTTTCTGTCAGCGGTTTTCGTACTCACAAAAGCAACGGACTGATACCTCAAGCGCATCCGTTTGTATACTTTAGCCACCAAATGATTAATATTCAATTTGTAAACGCCCTCTTCTTCTATCTTAAAGTGGGCGTAATAACACCATTCTGACTGCTTCTTTTTCCAAAAACAGTCTCTTTCCCCGAAGGCGAGATGAGTGAAAGTGAAAGCGTATTCAAGTCAGAATACCACTTAGCAGTAGGGGTAGGCTTATTGGTTTCATTCGGTTCACCGAAGAAAATGCGCACCTCGTGCCAATCGCCTATCTTTGCCTCCGTATTGGTTTCAATCCAAATAGCGTGCCCCATAGCCTGCTGAGCCAGCAGAGCTAGCAATATCCATAAATACCTCATTTTTTTGCATTAAAAAAATTTTTCATTATCACTTAATTTATATCTAAAACTAGGATAGCCTCCTTTTAGTTTTTCATTCACATAGTCATAAAACTGTATTTTTCACAAACTTACCTTTAGCTGTTTTCAGCAAGTAAACCCTCATTTCTATTTTTTTGTATTTTCCTCCACTGATGTAGGTTACATAAAGCGAAGCCTCTTGAGAGAAAGTACCTTCTTTTTTTAGTTTCGACGTTTTTTTACTACGTCCCAACCGTTTAGCGTTCCTATCGCATCTACTTTATAGCCTGCGGGAGGGGCTATAACTACCTTGTCCCAATCTGTTTTTTTAGTGTTAATAGCACCCCTTCCCTTTGCCAGAGGTACCGCTATTGGTTTTCACATACCAACGTTGGAAAGCTATATCCCACGTAAGGTCAGTTTCAGGCGAACTCACCTCTACAATAGCTCCTTTCTCAAGCGAGTAATACACCCATTTTTCATACGATGTAGCATTTAGCATCTTTTACATCATTAGTAACTGACAAGGGTTCTGCCTCATCTTTTTTTCTTTTTTTACAAGCAATCAAACTCAGACTGCCCACTACTGATAAAATAAATACTTTGTAATTCATAGTTTTGTTATTTGAGCGGGCAAGGTATAAAATATTTTTAGATAAACCTAAAAAAATAAAGTTTTAATTTATATTAAATTATTTTTTTAACGATATTTAAATCATAGAGAATTCAATATAAGATACATAGTCCATTATGATGTTCGTGTATAAGCTCCCCTTTGAAGGAAGTCCGCGAGCTGGCGCAGCGGAGTATGTGTACAGAGGGGGATGTTTACTATACACTTAATAATCAATATATTATAACAAAATCTTATATACAGAAGACTTGATCACTACTAACACAAAAACACTGTTTTATCAGCCTGTAACAGCGTCTTAAAACAGTGTTTTTTTATTCTTCACATCGACAAATTGGCAAATCGGCAAATCGCCTTTTTCTCCAACTGATGGAGCTTTTTGATGTGTTTTGCTACTGCTTCGGTCATATTGTTAATAGATATGTTTTAAATTTGTTATTAAGGAACTGGAAATATACTTCTTTTTGAACTCATAAATATTTTTTTAAAAAGAAACTTGTGCCTCTCCATTAATTTTTTTATTTCCTCTCCAATAAAAAAAGTTTATTTAAGAAAAAAATAGTTTCTTTTATTTCTTCTAAAAGTGTAGCTTGTATTTTTTTAGGAAGATCTAAAAACAAAATTATTAAAGAGATACTGTGAGTAAGATCCTAATTTAGCTGAACAAGAAGCTTGTTTGACATATTCTTTTTTTACCATTCCACAAACCAATGCGAGTTCCAAACGCTTCATCTTCTTTTATCTAATTTTTTTCTTTTTAAAATATTTGTTATACATTCTTTGTTTATAAAAACTTCTTGTTTTAAAGAGTTTTTGTGAGTTATTTCCTAAGCAATAAAACTTGGAAAATATATCAGGAAATCTCATTGAAAGATAATCCAAAGAAGTAACCACCTTATCAGTAATGCTTTCAATAGACTCTTTTCTTGCCCCCATATAATACTTATTGACTCTATTTTTTTGCATATTTCATAGTATCGGCATTTTTTTATAAATTAATTCAATTCTTTTTATGATAAATCAAAACATTCTTATAACAAATATATAAAAATGTACGTGTCATAAGAATAATACCTAATTCAACTAGCAAGTTGAATTAGGTAGTTTAAAATCTTTAGCTAACTCACCTTCTTTCCATCGTTTCATCCTAAAAATGGAATCCCATTCGCCAAATTTTTGGATAAGGCTCCCAATTACTCTCCACATTAACAGGAGAAGAAGCTACATATTTTTCTGTAATCCCTTCTCCTCTAACATCAAAAAAATTTTTAGTAACTTCCATATAACCTTCTGGGGTAAAAAGTATAAGATATATAGTCTTTATTTTTCCCAATCATCATCCACCATTTCTTCTGGATATATAAATACTTCTACTTCCACCAAGAATAAATTTCCTTCTTTAAAAACGTTGTTTAATAGAATCTGTCTTATAGGTAGTATCATCACTTTGAAAAGAATACTGTAAATATACTCTATTGTGTTCATCTATAAAACAAATAGTAAAGAACATACCTATTACTTCGGCATAAGCATAAAACTGATTGTTATGTTCTAATAAAGCTGTTATATTATACATTCTGGCTATTTCATCTGTTTTTTTGTTCAAAAGAGCTTAGGTGTCCTTAAAGAAAAGTTTTCTAACCTCATTTGTTCTACAAAATATTTATTTTGTTCATAAGCATATTTAGCCCATTTTTCTGTGTTTTTTTCGTATTTTCAGCAAGTATTTGAGGTAATATTTTTAAACTCTTTTCCCTTTATAGAAATTTTTTGTAATACGAACAAGTATCTTCCTCAGATTGTAATTCGTAGTATTCTCTATTCCAATTTTGATAGATAAATTTTAACTTTTGCATGATATAATACTCTTAACTGATTTATTTTTACAAATCACTTGTAGCTATTGATTTCATATCAAAATATTCACTTTTGATGTTGTTTTTATAGTCTAGTAAATATAAGAAATCATCATAACGCTTAGGGGAACGAACAAAAATTGTGAGAGATATCTACTTTTGTAGTCTTTTTCTTCTCTTTTTGTACGATTGTACAATCTTATCAAAAATAGAACTTCTTAAGAATAGTTCATTAGTAATATCATTGAATAAGGCACAATATTGTATCTTCTGTTCGGAATTATCAGTAAAAATTAAATATTTTTTTAGGTCTGTAGAAAAGATTGTAAAAATCTACTTGTTCATTATTTTTTTATATCAAAGTAGATAAATGTGTCTTTTTTTCTTTTTATAAGACAAGATTTTTTTCTTCAGTATAGAGGTCTTCAAAAATAAAAAGAAATCCTACCATATGAAATGCCCATATCTAAATAGAATGACTTTCTGTTTGTGTATTCTTCGTAGCCGACAGTTAATTCTCTAACATCAACTGCTCCATTAGTTTCAGTAGCGAAATAGATGTCATTTATATCATACAATTTGTTCACTCCTTTTTCTCTCTTGTAATTAGATATTTTTACAAAAAGAAAGCTTTATAAAACCTCTTTGCTTGCTATTTTTTTGGTAAGTTCAAAAATAGGGTTTTCTATAATTATTGTGAAAGCATCAGTTTCATGATAAAAAGCGATTACTAATTGTTCTTCAAAGATGTGTTCTTCAAAAAAATAGTTCTATAAATTCAACTTTTTCATAGTGAAATATTCTAAAAAAATTTCATTACAATCCATTATAAAGGAATATGTGTTTCCCACATAAAATCAGGATCTGCTTTTTGAAACTACATCACCTAATTCATCTAAGAATTTTTCCTAATTCATTCTGCCATCTAAAAATATTTGGTGAAATCTAAAAAGTGTTGTATTTTTGTCTCCGAAGATGAGTTAAAGTCATAGACTCGCTGGGCTAATAACCCAAATGCGTTATCGGACGTGTTGAGTGAGGATTTTTAACTCATCTTCTATTATTTTATCTTCTTTCTTTTTTTAAGAATAAAGTTGAAATATTTTTTCAATACCTCCATTGCATCAGGAGTTAATGTAGCAATTAATTGGGGTTAAAAGGGTCGGCTATAGGGGTAATATTAAAAAGCGGACGATTGTTTAAACTGTTTCTCCCAAATGATTTCTGTTTGCATAGTAAAACTCTGATGAATATTTCCATCTTTTTCTTTATTTCTCCAATCTTCAAATCAACAAATTGGCAAATCAACAAATTGGCAAATCGGCAAATTTATTCTAGTCTCTTTTCGGGATTGTTTGTTCTTGTAACATTGCAAATCGTTTAAATCTATATCAAAGATTTTTAGATACAAAGTTCATATCTATTTCATTCAAAAAGGAACCTGCTTGATAATTTCTATAAAAATTTTTCAAGCCCGTTATACTCTGGATAGCTGCATAAAAGTCAGTATCCCAACCCCTCTCTATAACCCTTTGCACCACTATTTTTTGCCTTTCTCCCAGTCAAAAGTACTAAGGTCATAGTCCCATAATAACGAGGGGGATATTTCCATCTTCTCTTTATTTCTCCAATCTTCAAAAAAACATTTTTTTCTCATCTTCAAATCGCCAAATCATCTCATCGTCAAATCGCCAAATCACCTAATCGGCAAATCGACTTATCACTTCCGGAAAATGCTGATACTCTAATTGGTGTATTTTTTTCAGCCAAAGTATCAGCAGTATCAGTGGGGAGTACCTCCGTTTTCGCTTGAAAGATAATATTCCCTTCATCGTAATGCTCATTTACGTAGTGAATAGTGATGCCACTTTCCTTTTTCGCCGTGGTCAATCACCGCTTGGTGCACGTGCGCCCCATACATACCCTTACCGCCGTATTTAGGCAACAGCGAAGGGTGTATATTGATAATCTTATCAGGGTAAGCCTCAGTCAGGTACGCAGGCACTTTCCAGAGGAAGCCCGCCAATACTATAAGGTCAGGCTGCAAACTCTTAATGAGGTTAAGCACTATATCCGAATGGTAAAAAAAGCCCTGCCTATCGAATACTATCGAGGGATAGCCAGCCGTTTGGCACGTGCTAGCACACCCGCTTGCAGATTGTTAGATAGGATAGCCTGCACTTGTGCAGTACCTTTTTCAGCGAAATAAGTAGCGATACGTTCGGCGTTAGAGCCCGAACCAGACGCAAAAACAACTATTTTTAGCATTTTTTTATAGGGGTTGGGGGTTAATATCATTTTATACAAAAGTGCCTTTTTCGTATAAATGATAGAGTCCTCATTTATACAAAAAGTGCCTTTTCGTATAAATGACAACACTATTTAAGAAATAAATTTAACAACGGTTCATTAATATAGTAACTGGTTTTCCACTTCTGAACTTTTTGTCAGATAACCTTCCTTTGTCAGTATTTCTAAGTACTTACGGGCTGTTTGATAACTTACATTCAAATCAGCCTCTAAAAACTCAATTTTAGTGTAAGGGTTTTTAAAAAGGTTATTAAGCAAATCCTGACTATATACTTTAGGCAAATTAGTACGGAGGCGTTGTTTAGTTTGCTGCATCAGTACTTTGATGTTTTCTACCAAACTTATAGTTTCAATAGCCGTTACTTCTACTCCTTTTTAGCAAATACAATATAAGCGTTTGCCAGTCTCCATCAGTTCTTACTCCTTGCAAAGCCTTGTAATAATCGTCTTTGTGCTGAATAATATACCTACTGAGGTATAGTACGGGTAAGTCTAAAAGACCCTCTAATACCAAGTATAAAATATTGATAATACGCCCTGTACGCCCATTACCATCATAAAAAAAGGGTGAATACTCTCAAACTGGTAGTGAATAATAGCCATCTTAGTAAGTGGGTCAAGGTCTGAGAAATCTGGGTCATTAATAAATTTCTCTAAGTTTGCCATAAAATTTTGTATCTCATCTTTGTCTTGAGGTGGAATATAGACTACCTCATTCTTGCTGTTGATGAGTTTTGTACCAGCTTGTGTTCTAAAACCAGCTTTATTTTCTTCTAACTGCTCCTGAATAAGCAATATATGTTTATTGAGTAGTAATTTCTGATTGCGCACAATCTCAAAACCCATTTTTCAGACCTTTGGCATAGTTTACTACCTCTTTGCTGGCAGGGTTTGTTTCTATCATAATATGCTCTTTATAGAGGTCATCGTGGGTAGTAACGATATTTTTCTATCTCGCTACTACTCTTCGCCTCTTGCAGCGAAAGCGTATTAATAAGTATTTGCTCATTCGGAATAGTTTTAACAATCCCTTTGAGTTCTGCCAGATGTCGGTGCGAAAGCGATAGCTGCTTAAGTACTTCGCGTGTTTCTATTTCTAAAGGCGGTGGTAGTAGTGCTAAAGTAAAGTTATTTATCATATATCGGCTAATTTGCTAATTCTCTAATTTGCTAATTTTTCCTCATCAGCTCTCCTACTCTCTCATAGATAGCCTGATAGGGCAGTTCTTCTTTACCTATATATATAGAGCCAAAGCGCAAGGCTGCTTAGGGGGTGGCAGCAAATGCTTTTGCAAACGGTAACACTCCCGAATAAGGCGTTTAAGCCTATTCCTGTGTACAGCTCGCTTAAACTGACGCTTAGGCACACTTATCAGCAGCTGATAGGGCGCCTCAAGGCAGGGTATGGGCGCATAAAGCAACCGCAACGGATAGCTACTTAAACTATCTGCTTCGGCAAAAAGCTGCTGTATATGAGTGCGTTTGCAGAGTTTTTTTCTCTTTTAGGAAATGTATACAAAATAGAAAACTATTAATAATCGGCAAAAGTACTACATAATTAGCAATTTAGCAAATTAGAAAAAAATTTCTACCGCCACCTACCCTATACAAATGATATAGGAACGATATAGGAAGAGCGAAGGATAAGCGAAGAATTAACGAAGGAAAGTCGGCGAGCTGGCGCAGCCGAGTATGTGACGAAAAATTGCCGAAGTACAAACATCTACTAACTGACTAAAAAAATAGAAAAAAATATACTACAACCGCCTTTTTTTAATTTTTTTGCTTACTAAATAACTACCTTTTTAGCCTCTGCTGAAATATATTTGTAACAAAAATATTTAACACTGATTATCAGTATTTTTACAAATACAACTTTACATATAAAAGCGTCAAAAAAATCATTTATATTTTTGACACATTCGCAACAGTTTGCAGTATTATAACAGAAATACCATACCGTTTTAACAATTTCATTACATTATAAGCAAAACTTCTTGTATAGGTTACTTTTTGCTATAATATCATATTTAGTATGATTCTTTTTATATTTGCATTGTAGATATTTTTTTATTTAGTTTTGCCCCCGTTAATAAAATAATAGTAATAGCGATGAAACAAAAACTGACGTATGTACTGCTATGGGTGCTATCGGCAGTAGGACTTTCCCTATGCCCAAGAGCTCACCATCACAGGGGTAGTAAAAGACAGCGATGGCACTCCACTACCCAGTGCCTCTGTAGTTGTTAAAGGCACCTCTCACGGGGTAGCTACTGACTTAGATGGTAAATATTCCATCAAAGTCCCTAATAACAAAACGGTGCTCGTTTTCTCTTCTTTAGGAGCTAAAACCGTTGAACGCACTGTTGGTGCCAACAAAGTAATCAATGTTACCCTTCAAGACGAAGCGCAACAGCTCGAAGGGGTGGTGGTTACCGGCTACCAAGAGTTCGACCGTTCTAAATTTACCGGTAATGCCCAAACCCTCAAGGCCGACAATATCAAAATGGACGGTGTTGTAGACGTAGGGCGTATGATTGAAGGTCGTGCAGCCGGTGTAAACGTACAGAACATTTCAGGTACTTTTGGTACTTCACCTAAAATCACCATTCGTGGGGGTTCTTCTATCTTTGGCGACACCAAACCGCTATGGGTAGTCGATGGGGCTGTACAAGAAGAGGTAGTGCCGTTAACCTTCGAACAGCTCGCCTCTGGTGATGCTTCTACCTTAGTAAGTTCAGCTATCTCAGGTATTAATGCCAACGACATCGAGAGCATCGAAATCCTTAAAGACGCTTCAGCGCTTTCACTCTATGGGGCGCGTGCGCTCAACGGTGCGGTGATTATCACCACCAAAGGAGGCAAACGCAATATGAAAACCCAAGTGAATTACCAGTTAGAGGAATCAGTGCGTATGGTGCCTACCTATAGCCAGTACGACATTATGAACTCTCAAGAGACAATGGACGTATACCAAGAGTTAGAGCGCAAAGGCTACTTCTCACTCTCTTCACACACCCAAGGTCGTTACGGAGGGGTATACAATATTATGTACCGCGCTATCGATACTTACGACCCTGCTACAGGCAAGTTTTTACTCGAAAATTCCGATGCAGCACGTGCAGCTTTCTTGCGCAAATACGAATACGCCAATACCGATTGGTTTAAAACCCTATTCCGTCCTTCACTTACCCAAAACCATACCGTGAGCCTTTCAGGTGGGGGCGAAAACGCTTCTATCTATGGTTCAATAGGTTTCTTTGCCGACCCAGGTTGGACAATAGCCGACCGCGTACACCGCGTTACAGGTAACTTAAAGACAAGTTATACCCTTTCTCCTAATGTGAAGATAGGAATCCTTACACAAGGTTCTATCCGTACTCAGAAAGCACCGGGTACTTTTGCTCGGAAAGAAAACACCGTTAGTGGGGGTTACGACCGCGATTTCGACATCAACCCTTTCAGTTATGCGCTCAACACCAGCCGCACTTTGCGCCCGTATGACGATAATGGCAACCTTGAGTACTACCGCTATAACTACGCTAAGATGAATATCCTTAACGAGTTGGCTAATAACTACATCGACCTGAATGTTATCGAGTTAAAAGCTACAAGGCGATTTAGAGATAAAATTGGCTAAAGGGTTAAAATATAACTTCTTAGGGTCTGTGCGCCACGTAAAGAGCAGCAGCGAACACTCTATTACTGAAGATTCTAACGTGTCAAATGCTTACCGTGCTGCCGAAACTACTATAGTAAGACAGCAAAACCCTTTCTTATTCACCGATCCTAACGACCCCGAAGCTATTGCCAAAGTAGTAATGCCTGAAGGAGGTATCTTTAAGCTAAGCGAAAACAACTTGCAAAGCTACTATTTCCGTAATGCGTTAGAGTTCAAAAGACTACTCAAAGATGTACACGACATAAAAGATATTCTTAGGGCAAGAGTATCGTCATACCGACCGCGATAATAATAACTTTACAGGTTATGGCTATCAGTTCAACCGCGGAGGCACCGTTTTCACCGATTACCGTGCCGTACAAAAGGCTATTGACGAAAGCAACCCTTATTATGGTAAATCATACACCAAAGAGCGTGGTATAGCTTTCTTCTCTCAAGGTACTTACACTTATGACAACCGCTACGTATTGGCAGGGTACACTCAATTACGAAGGTACTAACCAATTAGGGTCGCAGTCGTTCAGCGCGTTGGTTACCTACGTGGAATATCAGTGGCCGTTGGAATGCTAGCAACGAGAAGTTCTTAGAAAACAATAGCACTATCTCTAACCTTGCTTTCAGAGCCAGCTACGGACTTATCGCCGGCTTAAGCCCTGCAAGTAATGCCTTGCCTATCTTCAGAAATGCCGTAATGGAGCGTTACAGAAGTGGCGATAAAGAAAAGTGCTATCCGAATCTCTTCTTTGCAAAAACAGCGAGCTTACTTGGGAAAAAAAGTATATGAAAAGCAACCTAGGGCTTGAATTAGGGATTATTCAAAAACCGCCTCAACCTTTCTGCCGACATATACCAAAAGAACTCTAAAGACCTGATTGACTATGTAAATACCTCTGGTATCGGTGGGCAACGTATCAAGTTAGCCAACAATGCCTCAATGGTAACCAAAGGTATAGAGTTGGCATTGGATACTAAAAAAACATCAAAAACAGACAACTTTTAGCTGGAGTACCGGTATCAACTTTGCCTATTTCAATCAAGAAATTACCAAGCTTTCCGATGAGCCTAACGTTTACAACTTAGTTCGCGATTTAGGAGGAAATGTATTAGGAGGCGCGCGCAATACCCTTTACTCATACGATTTTTATCGGACTTAGCGATAAGGGGATGCCGCTCTTCAACTTGCTAAACGGCAGTACAGCTTACCAAGATATTAACTTCCAATCGATTACTAATATCTTAAGCTATCTGAAGAAAAGAAGGAGCTGTAGAGCCTAACATCACCGGAGGTCTTTTCTAACACCTTCCGTTATAAAAAAACTGGGAACTCAGTGCCCTTATCACAGTACAAGCGGGTAATAAGATACGCAAAGCACCTCAGTACAGTGTTGATTATAACGACCTAAGCGTATTCCTAAAGAAATGCGCAACCGTTGGGTAGCTGCTGGCGACGAGAAGACCACTAACATACCTGCTATCCCAAGCAAGAGAACCATTACTGAGTTAGGCGAAAACACACTCCGAAGAGTATATAACGCTTACAACTATTCTTCTGCAAGAGTAGTCGATGGTTCGTTTGTTCGTATGAAGAGTATAAGCCTTTCTTATACTTTTGGAAAAGAGGTACTCGATGCTTTACGCGTTAGCAACTTTAGCTTACGTTTGCAAGCTACCAATCCTTTCTTAATCTATGCTGATAAAGACCTCAACGGACAAGACCCTGAGTTTTTCCGCTCTGGTGGGGTTGCTTACCCTGTTACTTCTCAGTATACATTCACTATCAATCTCGGAATTTAAAAAATGCTAACAATGAAAAAGATATATATACCTTTAGTAAGTTTAAGCTTATTTGGCTTAAGTTCTTGCGATAAATTTTTAGACGAATTGCCTGATAACCGTACTGAAATAGACACGGTCGAAGAGGTTCAAGAGCTGTTAGTAAGTGCTTACCCTAACGGACTATATATGGATATAGCCGAAACTATGAGCGATAACGCTAGCGATAAGGTTACCCTACCCGAATCAAGCCCCCTCAACACCGACTTGTATACTTGGAGAGGAAGCAACGAAACCACACGCGATACCCCTGTATTCTATTGGACAGCCGCTTATAATGCTATCGCTTCTGCGAACCAAGCCTTAGCGTCACTCGAGCAGATGAAAGGAGGCAACGCTCAAAAAAATTCCTAAAAAGGCGAAGCTTTAGTAGCGCGTGCTTATGCTCACTTTATGTTAGCATATTTGTGGTGCAAACCTTACAATGCGGCTACAGCTGCTACCGATTTAGGCTTACCTTATGTTGATAAGCCCGAAACTGTAGTGTTTGGCAAATACAAACGCATATCACTCGAAGCTTTTTATAACGCTATCGAAAAAAAGACCTCAATGAGGGCTTACCTTTGATTGACAATACTAAGTACAGCAAACCCAAATTCCACTTTACTAAAGAAGCGGCTCACGCTTTTGCCACTCGTTTTTACCTATACAAAGGCGATTGGGATAAAGTTATCGAGCACGCCGACGTGATTTTGGGTAGCAATCCTCAAAGCAAATTGCGCAATGAAAAGGTACAACAAAAGTCCCTTACAGCTTTGCAAAAACGCGAACAAAACAGCAGCAGTGCCGAAGTGTCTAACTTGTTGATAGCGGGCGTACTCTCTCAGTATCAATTCAGACAAACTTCTAACAAATATGGTATGACTTACGACTTGATGAACAACCAAATTATCAATGCGCGTACCCACCCATTAAATTTAAGTTGGGCTTATACCGTATATGGGGCTACTGTCAATAACCAAAACCTGCTAAAATTCCAGTCTTATTACACCGAAATGAATGTATCAGCAGGAACAGGTGTCCCTCATACTATGGTTACCCTACTATCGTATGATGAGGTTATCTTGAACCGTATGGAAGCCTACTTAATGAAAAAAACGAGTACACTAAGTTTTTTAGACGACCTAAAAAGTATTCTTGCCTGTCAAAACAGAAGCAGATTTCAATACTAGCAGTCTTACCGAGAGCGTGATAGAAACTAAATACAACGGCAAAGGCACAGACCTCGACCCCTGCCTACACTCTTAACTCTCGCCAACGCGTATGGTTAGCTTGCTTGTTAGATTTGCGCCGTGTACAATTCGCTTTCGAGGGGCTTCGTTGGTTCGATAACAAACGTTTGGGTATGAAGATTACCCACCTCAAAGACGGGGCTACTATCGAGTTACCTAAAAACGACCCAAGACGCGAATTACAATTGCCTGACTACGCTATAAAGCAAGGGCTTACCGCTAACCCAAGATAACAAACCTATAAAATAGCAACTATATGAAAAAGATATATATATTAGCAATGACTGTAGCACTAACTACAGCTTGCCAAAAAAAGAAAAAGCACTCGATACCGAAAAGAGTGTAATCGAAGAGCCTTCTGCTCAAACCCGAAATAATATTGAGCAGTATATCTACGATAGTATCCAAAAAAACCTTATAATGTAGGTGTCCTTTATAAGTTTGTAGATAATGATTTCAGCGATGAAAAATCAAAAAGTATCTTTATCCCCCTACCGAAAGCAATGTTATACCCATACTCAAAAAAAGCTAAAACGAATATGGATAGACCCTTATAACAGAATAGCTGGCGAAGACTTTATCAAAGGGGCTGCTCCTCGTCAAATATCTCTTGTCGGTAGCTGGTTAGTAAATGAGGAGAATGGTACTATCACCTTAGGGTTTGCCGATAGTGGTATGAAGATAGCCTTATTTGGGGTCGATAAAATAGACCTAACCAACCGCGATAGAGTGCGCGAGTACTTCCATACCGTACACCACGAGTATTGCCACATCGTCAATCAGAAAAACCTTACAGCGACGAGTTTGCTAAGATTACCCCTTCAGGCTACACTGCTGTATGGAGTAACCATACTGATGCCGAAGCCTTAGAATTAGGGTTTTATCAGTGCTTACGCTCGTGCTAATAACATCGAAGACTTTGCCGAGATGACTGCTCATATGCTTATAATGGGCAAAACCGCTTGGGATACTAAGATTAATGCTATCACCAGTGCAACAGCGAAAGAGGCTTTACGAAAAAGAGGCTTTCGTAGTAAACTATTTCAAAAGCGAATGGAATATCGATTTCTATGAACTACAAGCTGAAGTACAACGTAAAATACAACAGTAATGACTATGAAAAAAATTATTATTCCTTTCTATACTTGTTCTTTTAGCTAGTTGCCAAAAGAACGAACCTAACGATGTCTTTGGCAAAACGCCCTCAGAGCGTTTTGAGCAAAGCCAAAGCGAATTGCGCGCTGCCCTTACGGCACCTCAGCAAGGGTGGAAGTTAGCCTATGCTACCAATAAAGAGAAGTTCGGTACTTTCAATGTCCTAATGAAGTTCTCTGCCGAAGGCACCGTCACTATGACCTCTGATATAGGGGGTAGCTACACCCTACCAATAGTCAGTACACCATACAAGAGGCACAAGGGTACTCTATTGGTATTCTCAACCTATAACCATATTCATAAGCTGGGCGACCCTCAAAAACCCAAGCGATTTGAATGGTAAAGGTTTAGAAGGCGAATTCCAATTCATCTACTACGGCAAAGAGGGCGACAAACTCAAGTTCCGTACCCAACGAAAAAGAAACCGAACAGTTTGTGTATTTCGAACCTGCCACTGCCAATGATTGGGCTAATGTAGAAACGTGGGGCGAAAATATCAACCTCATCGAAGACAATGCCGATAATTATTTCTTTACCGTTAGCAATACCGCTACCAGTACAGGCTATGAAATGAGCTTTGCTCACCGCTTCCTAACGTTAAAAATCAATTACAGGGAATGAAACAGTAAAAAGCCAATGTGGTGCCTACCGATAACGGAATTGCTTTTTGAGCCGGCTCTTAGCCTTCTCGGCAAAAACTTCACCGGTTTAGTCAGAGATAACAGCACTAACCCTCCCTACCTATAAGGCTACTGTCGAGGGTACTACTGCCAAGCTAAGCTATTCATTAGTACCACCTCAAGAGCTTATAAACGATGATTATAAGCATATTAACACCAGCATATCAGGTTTAGTGATTGTGCCAAACCCTATGGTAAACCATCCTTTGATGTCTGATGCGTTCAAAAGAACTTCTCGAGCTCGGAGGGGTAAAACCTTCGCCATCTTTAGATTAGATTTCGAAGATGACGGCACTTGCTCTATACAAGTAGGATACAAGTTCGACGGCGATAGCAGAAACTCTTGGATTTACCTCGATTGTAACTATGAGCTTAACAACAAACGCTTGTATTTAAACAATCCTACTCCTCTAAACGTACAAAACAGTTGGAGACGAACTCAAAATGCAGCTATTCTTGCCAAAGGTAGAGCTCTAATACAAAAATATTAGACCTCGGGGCTGGAGGCTTCTATGTGAAGAGCAGTGGTAGCTACTCAGGTTATAAACTCTACAGATTGCAAAGTTTTAGCGCCCCTGAGTACATCGCACCATTCCTCGGTATAGATAAATAATAGCTTTTATAACCTTAAAAAAATTATTGCTATGAAAAAATACTATTCTTAGCTGCACTTGCCCCTACTGGCAAGTTGCCAAAAACGATGACGACACCTCTCAAGATGAGGACAGAAAAGAGCAAAATAAAGCCTTACAAAACGAGCTTACTAGCAATAAAGACGGCTGGAAGCTCACCTATATAGCCGAAGATGGCTCTACTGGGGGCTATCAGTTTTTGATGAAGTTTGGCGATGACGGTACCGTTACTATGACCTCCGACATCTCATCAACCACTACCCCTACAGCTACCAGCTATAGCACCCAAGAAAAAAATGGGGCTCTTGTATTAAGCTTTATAGGGCAAAAACTACCTCCACCAATTAGCCGATGCTATCAAAGGCAACGCCGCTAATGGTTTATCGGGCAAGGTATACCAATTTCAATACGCAGGCAAAGAGGGCAACAACCTCAAGTTTCTAAACCCTATTGAAAAGCAGCAAACCTACCCTTGTTTTTCGAGCCCGCTACCGCTAATGATTGGTCAAATATTGATACTTTCGTTGCTAACCTCAACCCTATAACAAAACTTACTGACTATTACTATCTAAAGGTAACAACAGCCACACAGTCAGTTACCTATTACAATGTAAGTTTTTGATAGCAGAGTCTTAGCCCTAAAGGATACTAACATCAAAGCCCCTGTAGCAGCTACTCAAGAAGGTATCGCTTTCTTAAGCCCTCTTACTATCGAAGGCAAGAGCTTCACCTCGCTTACCCGCAGTGGGGGTACCGTTACTCCTACCTACAGTGCTACAGTCGATGGGGTTACCGCCAGCTTATTCTTTTCTTCAATAAGCCCAGAGTTCTTAAATTCTAATGATTATAGGGATATCAATACAAGCATCGAAGGATTCTCTATAATGACACAACACTTCAAAAAAACAATAAGTTTATGTCTAAGACCTTCTATGAAGATGTTTTAAAGGTAAATAACAGCACCGACTTGTTTATGCTTAAAATCAACTTCGTAGACGCAGGAGAATGCGAAATACAAATAGGTCATATTTTCGCCGGCAGCGGTTTCTCTATCATTCAAGTAAATTGCCAGTACGAGTTGAAAAACAACCGCCTTTACCTCAAAAACTTAGATAGCCGATTAAGATCAAGCAATGCTACGGCTTGGAATGACGCAAAGAATGCGGCCGTTTTTAGAGAAAGCAAAACGCGCGTTAGGGGCTATATACAGCTTGGGCGTACAAGGTTACTATATCAAGAAAAAAGATATAGTTATCGAACCGCTTACCGACAACCCTGTATATTACCTACAAAGCCACGAGTATCCTTTGTATACCTTCCCTGTTTGGGGAGTAGCTCTATAGCATATTTACACTATGAAGAAGATTTTATTTATATTTTTTTAGCAACCTTTGTTAGCTGCCAGAAGAACGAACCCGAAGACCTCTTTTGGCAAAACTCCTGCTGAACGTTTCCAGCAAAACAAAAACGAACTGATTGCAGCTCTTACTGCCTCTGAGCAAGGGTGGAAGCTCTCCTATTTTACTAATAGCGAAACATTCGGGGGCTATACCTTACTGATGAAGTTCGACCGAAACGGAAGGGTCGAAATGACCTCCGATATAGGCGAAGAGTTCGGCTCTACCCAAAGCCAATATACTATACAAGAGGCACAAGGCACCCCTATTGGTATTCTCTACCTATAACCATATCCATAAGTTGGCTGACCCTCAAAACCCAAGCGATTTGAATGGTAAAGGCTTAGAAGGCGAATTCCAATTCATCTACTACGGCAAAGAGGGCAATAAGCTCAAGTTCCGTACCCAGCGCAAAGATACCGAACAGTTCGTGTATTTCGAACCTGCTACGGCACAAGAGTGGAGTGCTATGCAAAACCTTTGGGGAAGCATAGAGGCTTTTAGAGAGCGAACCTATTAGGCACTATTTTAAAGTAACCGCTAATGGCAATGTCGAGAATTACAGCCTATCGCTATCGCATAGGTATCTAACCCTTACCTCTACAAGCAATAGCGGCAAAGTGCTAAAAACAGGCGTTCTTCCTACTACTGAAGGACTCAAATTCAATCCTCCCTTAGAGATTGAAGGCAAGACTTTCACCGAACTGCCCCTAGGGACAATAATGCCTCTCCTGCGCGCTATATTGCTACGGTTGAGAGCGTTACTGCCGAGATAAGGTTCACCCGTAACCCCTACCCCCCGATCAGCTGAGCAACGACTATGCCGAGCTCAACAATATCAGCCAGTTAGTGCTGCTCAATAGCTATGTAAAAAGAGGCGCCACAAACCTCTGACCTATTCTATAACACCGTGTTCAAAAATCGATGATACTAAGTCTTTTAGCCGCATCGACATCATTTTCCAAAGGGGAATTTGCGGTATCTTTGTAGAATATAATTTTAATGGTACAGCAGCAAGTCTTTATTCGGTATCTACCTTTTCCCTAAGAGACAAACGCCTCTTTATCGACACCCCGCTAAGAGACCTAAGTTCAAGCAATATGGCTATTTGGCAGCTGCCGAAAACAGCGCTATTTACGCCAAAAGCTCAGCAAGCTATCTATGCCATCTTAGCCCTTAGCCGCAACGGACTGTATGTGAAGAACCTACAAACCAAATATGGTAACCGATTCGACACTTACCTATTCCAAAGCTATAGCCTACCTATCAAGTTCCCTGCTATAGCAGTTCCTAATAACCGATAATCTTTTAAACCTTATTCAAAAATGAAGAAAATACTTACCTTTTTATGCGCTGCAGCCCTTGTAGCTTGCGGCAAAGACGATAAAGGAGGAGAGAACCCCACTCCTACCCCCACTACGATAACCTAAGTGTGGCTACCAATACGGTTAGTTTCACTACCCTTAGCAGTACCCAGTCGGTAGGCATTACCGCAGGCTCAGGCAGCTATACCGCCACCACGGCACTACCCATCGTCAGTTTAGAGGTGGTAAGCAATACGCTACAGCTCACCAGCGTAGCCACCGGTACTACTACTGTAACCGTAGTCGATACCAAGAGCCAGCAAAAAAAGCTGAAATAGCGGTAAGCGTAAAAGCACTCTATAGTGTTGAGAGTGAAACCATCACCCACTCCGACCGCCACAATTTCGCTGACGATACCCATTTGGTGCTTACAGGTGTAAAAAGCCGTGAGGCGACAACGTGTTCAAAGGTTTTGGCGAGTTTATCTCTGTCACTACCAAAGGCGTAGAGACTTTTGGCAATAATGCTTTTCATAGCTGCCAGCAGGTAGAGTACATCCACTTAGAGGGAGTAAAGAGTATCGGTACAGGAGCCTTTCAGTCTAATGCTTCAGTCAAAACGGTTACTATCACAGGGGTAGAGGGCAGTCCGCTAAAGCTAGGCAAAGAAGCCTTTGCTAATTGTGCCGAACTAAAGAGCGTTAGCCTACCTGCTCAAACTACTGAGATAGGAGCTAGTGCCTTTAACTTTTGTCGTCAGTTAGCAAGCCTACGCATAGCCGCTACAGAGCCTCCAAAAGTATCCCGCAACACTTTCCCTAGTAAAGTAGCAGGCGCTAACTGAGTGCTATACGTCCCTAAAGGAAGCAAAGCCAAATACGAAGCGGTAGCCTTTTGAAAGACAAATTCACCAGCATCGAAGAAACCGATTTTTTTAAATACAAAATCCAACAGACCAAAGACGAAGCTATACTTTTAGCTTCGTCTTTTTACCTCTTGCATTTCGTCTTTTGTCTTTAGTTTCTCGTCTTTAGAATATTTTTTTCTTTTCACCCCTCCCCTATACAAAACAATATAGGAAGGATATAGGAACGATACAGGAAGACTAGAGAATAACCGAAAAACCACCCAAGTACAAACGTCTACTAATCCGCCTCAAAGCAGAAAAAAATATACTACGCACAGCATTTCACTTTCTCCCCTTTGATAATTTTTATTGAATTATTATTTTGCCAATTCATTTTTTTATTTTTGTATCTTTGTAGGGCAAAAACAATTGCACCATTCTAATAACTAACAACCAATTATGAACGAAGTTTCTTTAATAGGCTATCACGGAACAGATTTTGCTAATACTCATACAATACTTAGTGACAATTACCAAATATCAGAAGGAGATACACACTGGTTAGGAGATGGCGTTTACTTTTTCGTAGAAAGTGTGCTTACCAATGCCGAAAAAAAGCCATTGAGCTCGCTGAAAAAAATGGGCTATTGCCCAGTCTTGGGATAACGATACTAAAAAGTATAAGTATAACCAATATACCGTTATGGCTTCTAAAATAGAGGTAAAAGAAGAAAACTTTTTAGACTTAACCACTGCCGATGGATTAGAAGTACTATCCTATTTAGTAGATAGATTCTTAAAAGACATAAAAAAAGAACAGATAAAAAGGAAAGAAAGGACTAAGATTTTTATGACGGATTTTTTTATTAAATCTAGCAAGAAAGGGTAACTTCCTCCCTGTTGATGCTGTAAAAGGTAACTTTTATATTAAATTTAAAAAAATGAAAGGGTTAATAAAATCGAACTTAGAACGTGCAACTGCACTATTTGTTCTGTTTATAACCCTCAAAAAAACATTAAGTTCAACAAAAATAATTAAAAAAAGGAATAATAAGATGAAACTCGCAGATGTAAAAGAAAGAATAGATGATTTTTTTCGACAATATAACTCCCGAAGAGCTTTATAATTTAGCTCTTTCTTGCGGGTTTGAAGAAGTCGATATACAAGAAGGTGATATGGAGGAAGACGATGTTAATAGAAGAATTGACGAAGTTGGCGACCTCCCTTATTACCGCAAAATAACCGAAGACCATAGCAAAACTCTTAGCAAGCTAACACCTAATAACTAACACCTAAAAACTAAAAACTAATATGAAACAAAGAGTCCCCCGTATCACAGATTATGAGCAAGGAGCTTATCACCCTTACTCCCTACCCAATCGCTTTACGATGCCGAACGCCTTTTCAAGAAGCACAACATTCGCCACATCCCAGTAGTCGAAGGCGACAAAATCATAGGCATTGTAAGCTATTCCGACCTTTTGCGCATCAGTTTTGCTGATATGACTGACGGCGAAGACGAAGTAACCTCAGTAGTGTACGATATGTACACCATACCACAGATAATGGCTAAAAACCCCTCTAACGGTAGCCGCCGATACCTCTATCAAAAGAAGTAGCCGAAATCCTTGCCAAACAGAGCTTCCACTCTATACCCGTAGTCGAGAATGGAAAACTCGTAGGCTTAGTCACCACCACCGACCTTATCAAATATTTATTAGAACAATACTAAAAAAATTGATGAACGAGCTTACCCTACACTTAGACGTTGATCCGCAGCTTTTTATGGCGAAGACGATACCAATATCAATCATATACGTACCCTCTTCCCTAAACTCAAAAATAGTAGCACGCGGCACCAAACTCATCGCTTTTTGGCGAAGAACACCTTTAGCTGACTTTCAACAGCAACTCGAAAAACTCACAGCCTACGCCACTAAGTACAATCGCCTCGACCACCGAGCTATTGATAGTATCCTATCGACCACCGAGAGTGAAAGCAGCGAAAAAGAAAGCGAAACCGACATTATTGTGCACGGAGTAAACGGCAAAGTGATACGCCCGCAAACCAAAAACCAAGTCAAATTGGTCAGTCTAATGCACAAAAACGATATGGTTTTTTGCCATGGGACCAGCCGGTACGGGCAAAACCTATGTAGGGGTAGCCTTGGCGGTAAAAGCGCTAAAAAGAAAAAAACAAGTAAAACGGATAATCTTAACCCGTCCTGCAGTAGAGGCGGGCGAGAATTTAGGCTTCCTCCCTGGCGACCTAAAAGAAAAACTCGACCCCTATATGCAGCCCCCTTTACGATGCTTTGCGCGATATGATACCTCACGAAAAGCTCAACGCCTTCATCGAAGCCGGCATTATCGAAATTGCGCCCCTTGCCTTTATGCGCGGACGTACGCTCGACAATGCTTTCGTAATACTCGATGAGGCGCAAAAACACCACCCACGCCCAGATGAAAATGTTCCTTACCCGTATGGGGCGCAATGCCAAGTTTATGATTACAGGCGACCCTGGGCAGGTAGACCTACCGCGCAAAGTATCCTCAGGTCTCAAAGAGGCAATGCTCATACTGCAAAAACGTAAAAAGGAATTGCTTTTCTACATTTAGACGATAAAGATGTGGTGCGTCACCCCTTAGTACGTAGTATTATTGATGCTTATAAAACAGCAGAAAATAATCAATAATATTGATATAATAATTTTTTTCTTTTCGTTATGCTTGCTTTTTTTATAAAAAAAGCACTATCTTTGCGCTCGGAAAGAAAAATTAAAGAAAAATCAATGTTATGGATTTAATTCTAAGTGTACTACCTATTGTACTGCTTATTTACCCTAATGGTGAAGCGCAATGCTTTTGCCTTCATACGTAGCCTTGCCTCTAATTGCGGGCTTAGTATACATTATTCACCTTACTTATTTTAACGGCTCGTTTTTAGAGTTAAACGCTAACTTTATATCAGCTATTATTTCGGTAATGACCCCTATTACCGTTATTTTTGGGGCGGTGCTCTTCAATAGAATGATGGAAATGACAGGAGCAATGGACGTATTGCGCCGTTGGTTGGGTAATATCAGCCCAAATCCTGTAGCCCAACTGATGATTATAGGCTGGGCATTCGCCTTTATGATTGAAGGAGCAAGTGGTTTTGGTACACCTGCCGCTATTGCAGCTCCCCTATTAGTGGGCTTAGGCTTCAAACCACTACAAGTAGCTATTTTAGCACTTATTATGAACTCTGTGCCAGTATCATTCGGGGCAGTAGGTACCCCTACGTGGTTCGGCTTTGGCGAGCTTATTAACAAAGGGTATATAAACGACGGACAGCTGTCAGAAATCGGACAGATTACCTCAGTAGTGCATTCATTTGCTTCGCTAATAATACCTATATTAGCTTTGCGCGTTATCGTATCGTGGCAACAAATACGCCAGAACTTATTGTTTATCATCATCAGCATACTAGCTTGTACACTGCCTTATGTAGCCATTGCGTGGTTTAACTACGAGTTCCCTTCTTTAGTAGGAGGTGCTATAGGGGCTATTCATCTCAGTAGGTGTAGCTAGCAAAGGCATCGGGCTATCAAAAAGTAAAAAGAAGAGCGAAGTGCATCACGAAAAAGTGAGTACTCCTCAGTTGCTAAAAGCCCTTTTCCCTACAGCCTCACTTATTATTATTTTGGCTATCACACGCATTCAGCAATTGCCATTCAAAGCGATGCTCAATGATAGTTCAGAGCTTTTCAGCCTTCATTTAGGTTACCTGGTAACTTCCACCTCAGCAAAGGACTTATCTTCTCTCTCCGATATTTTTCACCACCACACAAGCGGCAAGCTATAAGATGTTGTACGTACCAGCACTTATTCCTTTCGTTATCACAGTGCTTATTTCTATCCCTATTTTCTCTCTGAAGTGGAAGAACACTCAGAGCCTATTCACAGCCAGCTTTAAGCAAGTGCAAAAGCCATTTTTAGCCTTAGTAGGGGCACTTATTATGGTGAATGTGATGCTAATGGGGGGTGAGAACTCAATGGTGCAAATCATAGGTAGAGGGTTAGCTAGTGCTACAGGCGAGTATTGGACGATGTTTGCCTCTTACCTCGGAGCCATAGGGGCATTTTTTCTCAGGCTCTAATACCGTATCCAACCTTACTTTCGGGGCAGTACAGTACTCTGTAGCCAATGCTACAGGCATATCAGTACCGCTTATTTTAGCCCTACAATCAGTAGGAGGAGCGATGGGTAATATGGTGTGCATCAACAATATCATAGCCGTTTGCTCAGTATTGGGCATAGACAAGGCCGAAGGACGCATCATTAAAACCACGGCAGTACCGATGTTCATCTACGGGGTAATAGCCGCCCTAGTAGCCTACTTAGTCATTCCGCTATTATTCTAAATATTTTATTAACAACAGAAAGCGTTGCTCTGTGATAGAAGCAACGCTTTTTATTTTTATTTGGCTATTTACTAAAAAAATGTAGTACCTTTGTCCTTTGTAAAAAGCAACATAATATGTTATGATACTAACTATAAAAAAATAATTTCTTTGAAGTTTTTGGTGCGATAAATACCTTTTTCGTATGATGGTTTTGCTTGGAATACCTATTTAAATTACGCTATTCCACGCATTGTAAATGCTACTAACATCATACAACAGGCTGAAAAACAGCGTAAATCGCTCAGCATAGAAGAACTACAACAAGAATTAGCTTTTTGTAGAAGATTATTCATCGCAATTTACCAAAATAGAACCCTTGTTAGAAAACGCCCATAATGATGAACTCAAGGCTATCCTACTTGATTTTTATAGCTGCTGTAAGGCGTTATCAATCAGCTTTAGAAGATGAAATAGAAAACAAAATGCTTTTTCTATAATGCACAACTCAATCAAGCAAGATTAGTAGCTAAATATTTAGATTAACAATGAAGTACCAACAAGGAGATATAATAGAAATCAACTTTTTATTCCCAAATGGTGAATTTAAACCTCATCCTGCACTGATTATCTCTAATGATTACTTACAAGAAGTAGAAGAAGGGTATATTTATTTGGTACTCATTACCTCTAAGAATTATAATGAAGAATTTTTCATACCCTCTGACTGATGAAATGTTGAGTTTTAAAATGAGTAAACAGAGTTATGTGAAATGTCATATTATCTCAGGAAATACAACAAGAGATATACTTCGGAAAATAGGATATATCAAGCGTCCTTATTTTGAAGAGATAAAGAAAAAAAGTTATTAACGCTATTTTTTTAATGAATATGGCAAAAACAAAATATTTTATCGTGATACTATGGGTAGCATTTTTCTTTTTTGCAATGCGAGCCCAAACCAAAGTTATCGACCTGAAAAAGCGATGAAGTAAAACAATTCCCTCTATGCGAAAAATCCTAATCTTACTTACGAAAAAGGAGAAGATAAACGCCTGTTTGCCAATTGTATTGATAGAAAGTAATGCTTGCTTTCTCATACCCAAAAAGAGGCTATAGAGAAAAAAACATTCAAGGTAAGATATTAGTCCATTACCTCATTGATAAGAATGGCAAGATTATTGTAGAAAAAAAGTAGAAGGAGAGGCTATCTTGGCTGCTGAAGGCAGACGCATTTTTGAATCCTTTTCCAACATTTAGCCCAGCTAAAAATCATAACAACGAACCCATAGCCGTAAAGGGCATATATCCTATCAATTTTTAAATTGCAACAATAATATTTAATTTGGTAAATTATGAACGCAAATGCACAATATATTAAAAGATGCTCAAGGGAATGATATCTTAGCCGTTATTCCCATAGAATCCTATAATGAATGGCGTTTTGAAAAAGCCGATTTAAATAACACTCAAGAGATTACTGACTGGCAAAAAGAGATTTTTAGATGAAAGTCTAAGAGAATTAGAACTTACTGGTGAAGCAGAAGATTGGGATGTATTGAAATTTAAAAATCAAACAGAGATATGGCTTCTGATACATTCAAAATCAGTAAAAAAAGCAGAGGAAAATCTGTTGAAAATATTAGATTATTATACTGATATTGATGAAACTCTTGCCAAACGTTTCTTTTGAAGAAATTAGCAAGTGCTTTGAATATATAAGAGACAACCCTTATCTATTTGCTAAGCGATATAAAGAAATTAGAGTTTGTTTTACTAAAAGTATTCCCTTATGGCATCTTTTTATATAGTAAGGATAACTCCTAAAAGAAAAAAATTACAGCGATTACAATAATAAACATTCTACATACAAGTAGAAGAGTGAGGTATAAAGAATAAAAAAACGTGAGTAAAGAACATTTTAAAAACAATTAGAAGCTGAAAGTATTTATATAATGCGCGAAGTAGCAGCGCAGTTCGAGCGTCCTGCCCTACTGTTTAGTGGCGGAAAAGACTCTATTACCCTTGTACACTTGGCTATCAAAGCCTTTTGCCCCAATGAAAAATACCTTTCCCTTTGGTGCATATCGATACAGGACACAACTTCCCTGAAGCACTACAATACCGCGATGCTTTGGCCAAACGTATAGGTGCCGAGCTTATTGTACGCCAAGTAGAAGACACTATTAAAGCTAAAGGACTGACAGAGCCTAAAGGCAAATTTGCTTCGCGCAACTGGCTCCAAACCCACACATTGTTAGATACCATCGAAGAATTTCACTTTGATGCCTGCATAGGGGTGCCCGCCGCGATGAAGAAAAAAAGCACGTGCAAAAGAGCGTTTCTTTTTCGGTAAGAGACGAGTTCGGTCAGTGGGATCCTAAGCTACAACGCCCTGAGTTGTGGAACATCTACAACGGACGCATACAGAAAGGCGAAAACGTACGTGTATTCCCCTATCTCTAACTGGACAGAGCTGGACGTATGGAGCTATATCGAGCAGGAAAATATCGAACTCCCTTCTATCTATTTTGCCCACGACCGCGAGGTTATTGAGCACGAAGGCAGACTAATAGCAGTATCTCCTTTTATACAAATAGATGAGAGTGATACAATCCTTACCAAGCGTGTGCGCTATCGTACGGTAGGGCGATATGACTTGTACCGCAGCTGTAGAGAGCAATGCGGCTACCCTACAAGAGGTGGTTTCGAAATCACAGCCTCTCGCATTTCAGAGCGTGGCGAAACCCGTATAGACGACAAAGTAACAGAAGCCGCTATGGAAGACCGCAAAAAGGCGGATATTTTTTTAGATAAATAATCACTACTAACTAACCTGCTATTTTTTTGAAGAATAACTACTAAACCGTATAATAGAAACCTTTTTAATAGTTATTTATGAATAGATTTTTTTGTTTTTTTGGCTTATTTCTTAGTTCATTATGCACTGTTTTTTCTCAAGAGAGAACTGACCTTATTGGCAAAAAGTTCGAGGGAGCAGTAAATAAGATGGTAATCGGCGACAGTCTTAGCAATATACAATCAATGCGCATTCGTTTTTTTGAAAGATAAAGCCATTATTGAGGAAGAAAAAGCTATCGGTTACTAAGCAACCACGCCTGCTATATAGAATAGAAGTAGCTTGGCGCATCAATAAGCGTAATAACCAGATTATTTTCTCAGCAGGTAATAAGCCTTATCCTTATCAAGATTACAAGTTTTACTATCGCGATGAAAACTTAGTAGGTCTTTACAACAATACTAATGATAAGATGGTGGTACTTGATATCCTTTTTGCAGAAACTGAGAACAAATAAAAACGTTATACCAATGAAAAAAAGATTAAACTATTATTGTGGAGCGCCGTAGTAGCTACACTTAGTGCTGTAGCAGCTCCTCTCCAGAAGCCTTAGAGGCAGTTGGCAGCTAACCCATATCGATGGAAAACCTGCTGCCACGGGTGTCGTATTACAACTAAGCCTAAAGGACAAAAAAAGGTAAATGGCAATGACGGCTGCAATACCTTTATGGGTATGATTGAAAAAAAGCTACGGACAAGGAGCTTATTTTTAAGTGACTTGGCAACCTCTCTAATGTTATGCGAAAAATATGGAGCAACCCTGACTTATTTCACACTGAAATACAAAAGGTAAAAGCTTACCGTATAACACAAAAACAATTAGTGCTCTTAGATGCACAAGGACAAGAGCTTTTTAACATTTAAAAAGAGTAGATTTTTCTGATAACAAAAAGAGGCTTTTGGCAGGTAATACTGTCAAAGCCTTTTTGTTGTTTAATAATGTTGTTACATACGGCTTCTTTCTTCTTCCGAAGCGTTTTTGCCCTTTATACTTGCTTTGGGTAGCATTGAAATTATAGCTTATCCCTATTTTGATACTGTAATTGCTGTAGTTGTTAGTAGTGCGACTCACTACATAAGGATTGCGAAATTCGGTGTGGTTGTTTAACTGGTTGAAAGCATCCATTACGCCTCCATATACGGTAAGTGATTGGTTGAAAAACATACGTGCTACAACTAAGTGCACCCCACTGCGCGGTTCGTTCATATAATACTCTCTAACAGTGCCCCTGCTGGCGTAGTTGAGTAGGGCTAATACCATCCAGTTGTCGCTTAGTGCTATTTGGTTCATCATTTCTACAGAAAAAAAGAAGGCTCATTAGTAGGTAGTACTCCGCTTACAAAAGGTTTAAGATACGTAAGCGTAAGTTTAGGCATCCACTTGCCTATCTGAGTTTGAACGTTGAGCACACATCTAAGTGTATTATAATCATCATAGTTGCGAAGGGTTTTTCTCTATCACATTGGGGTCAGTAGCCGAAAGTCCATAATCATCGTGAATAGCCTTGTGAAAAATGACTATATGTTACCGCAGCCGAAAGAGGTCCGTAGGTAGCCAGCGCATTCCACTCATCAGTAAGCTGAGGAACCACGAGGGGTTCCCTCTATTGTATAAGAAAGGGGCACTATAGGCACTGTAATCGCTGAGTTCATAGAATGCAGGACGACGTATCTTGCGGGTATAGCTAAAGGTGAGTTGGGTTTTATCCCAAGGGAAAGCTACTGATACATTAGGCAACCAATCGCGGTAGGTTTGGCTCTTTACATTGCTTTTCTGTCCGTTTTCGTAATACCCAAAATCGGCGTACTCGTAGCGTGTGCCGAGCTTTTGAGGCTTACTTTCCCGAAAGGATATGAGAAACTAACAAATCCTGCTGAACGGCTCTCAGTATTCTTGATGTCGGTAGTGGTAAGCACATTGTCTTGGTAGTATTCGGTACGGTGCAAATTGCCAAGTTCAGCCCCATAGTTGAGAGTTCCTTTTGCCTAACTGTTGTAAGAAAGTTGTCTTAAGTCCCCACCAGTCAGAAGCAGCATCTTGGTGAGTACGCACGTGGCGCACTGATGAAGTAAGGAGGTTGTGCTCAGCGATATTAGAAGTGTTGTCTGAGCGTTGCCCTATATAATCTACATCGGTTTGGAGTTTTTAGCTTAGAGGTGAGTTTGCCTTCGTAATAAGCATTGGCATTGAGATTCTTGTTTTGGTTGATTTGGTCGTATTTATTGAGTCCTTTGGCTATAAGAGTGTTATTGCGATAGGTTTCTGTTTGTTGGTCAGTATAGGCGTGCCCTGCATATGGCGATATACCCCCTTGCACACTGGCTCCTATAGCGTGTTTATCAGAGAAATCGTGGGCAAATCCTACTTTTTATATCAGCATTTTTTTATCGTTGTTATTACTATCTTCATCAGTAGTAACGCGCCATTGGTTAGGGGTGGTAGAAGGCTTGTAAGTCTTTGGTACGGTAGTAGTGATTTCCGAAGTTATGATAAGTATCAATATTGGCGAAAATATCGGTGTTGCCAGTGCGGTAGTTCATACTTACCCAATTGTTATTATTTAGCCCTTTTTTTGCGGAAATATTCTTCATTTTTCGACAGAACCACTAAGTCCATCACCTTGTTTTTTTCTTCAATTTAATATATATCACGGCTCCTACGGTATTGTCGTGCTCGGCACCCGGTTGGGTTTCGAGTTCTATGCTTTCGATGTCTTTAGGGGCAAGGTGGTAGACCTCATCGAGGTTGCGCACACGGCGGTTATTGATATAAAAAAATAGGGTTGCCCTTGCCAAAGACCTCAAAGCCTCCGCCGGTATACGAGGTGCTTACCCTCAGGTAGGGAAGTTGATGAGCATCTCGGCACGGGGCATTTTTTTGTAAGGACGATTGTGCTACGTTGGTGCTGATGCGCGTGCCTTTCTGCTCGATGATAGGTCGGCGGGCGGTTAGCACTACCTCGCCTAACTGATTGGTAGCAGGAGTGAGCTCTATAATTCCCAACTGCGATTGTGAGGGGTAAGTACCTTTGGCTCGTACTCCAAATGGGTGATTTTAATAATAATTTTCTTATTCTCTGCCGTGTTAGGCAATTCAAAAAAATGCCTTTAGCATCGGAGATAGCCCCTTTGACAAGAGTAGAATCGGGGAGGGTAATAAGAATGATATTGGCAGCACTTATTGGTTTTTGGTCAGTGCTTACAAGGGTGCCTTTGAAAGAAGATTGCGCAAAGGCACTGGCGGTTACTGCTAATAGCAGTGATAGGATAATTTTTTTCATTGGTTTTGTTAATCTTGATTTTTTTGCTTATATAAACGAAATATTTTTTAAAAGGTTGGAATTATTGTTGTTTTTCTGGGAGGGCTGAGAAGGCTGAGAAGGCAGGGAGGATTAGGAGGTTTGAGAAGGATTTTTTTAGATGTTTATTTTTTTGTGATTGTTCGGTGATCCTTCGCTGATTGTTCGGTGATCCTTCGGTCTTCCTGTATCCTTGTACATCTGAAGTAAAGAGATAAAAAAAGAGGCTACCCTTTTTCGGATAGCCTCTTTTTAATAAAAACTATAAGGTAAAAAGTAAAAGCTCTAATTCTTGAATACTAAATCATTAACATCTTCGCATTTTTATCTGTTTACTGCCATTATGAACGCCTAAAGTACCCTTTACTTCTATTTTTGTCCTGCTGTTTTAAGCTTATTTTTTTCACTTCAGTTGAAAGTTTCTTAAATACGCTAGATACTATAAACACTTGTATTTTTGTGTTATCTGAAAGGTGTACATAGGTGTTTTTTTCCTTCTGGTGTAAGCGTACCTTTTAGGAGTACTCTTTTGTCTTTATTAGCCTCAAAGTCGGCTGCGGTTGCAGTAGTGGCATCGAGGGTGGTAATCTGAGGGACTGTAGCAGGTGCTTTGATAAACACTATATCGCTCTCTTTGCTATATACAATTTCTTTTACCACAGTGCCGTTTTTTTGAGTGGGTAATCGGTAAATACTCCGGTTACAGCTATTTCATAGCCTGCCATCAACAATTTGTCTTTAGCTGCTTGAGAGGCGTAACTTCGCGAGGAGCATAGACTTGTATTTCAGTACCGTCTTTGAATGTAATGTAAGTACGGCTGCTCTTAACGGTTATTACGCCGTGTAGCTTAACGCGTTTGCCTACTACGTAGTCGGCTACGGTTGCAGTAGCAGCATCAAGAGCTACTACGGTAGCTGTTTGAGTACTTGTTTGGGTAGAGGTGGTGGTAGCACTACTTACTACTTTGATATCAGTATAATTGCTTACCATAAACTGCCAAGAGGTATTGAATTTAGAAAGTACCCCTGTAATATCAAGAGTTCCTGCAGGGACTTTTTCGTCTTTGAACTTAGCAAAAGCTGCTGGTTCTGAAGTCTATAGTCTTGCCATTGGCATCGGTAAGTTTGTAGTTAGTAGCTCCGCCTAAATCTTTGTTTTTTTGTCGTACATCGTTTTGCCAACTACTTCATTAGCGAAATGTACGCCTTTGAGGGTGATAAGCTGTCCTGCATTAGCATTATTTTTTTAACTGCGTCTATAGAGGTAACTTCTTTAGCAAGCGAAGCTAGGGTTTTACGCTCTCCGCCCATATCGTATAGATGGGTTTTGTAAATAGCTTCGGCCATAGAACCTACACTCTCGCGACCTGATTTGGCGTTTTTTTATAAATGTCATAGCCTACTTCAGTAATGGCATTATTAAGCTGGGTAGTAAGTCCTTTGAGGCGGAGTTGCACCTTAGCCCCAATAGGGAATTCGGTGTAGATACCGCTCTTATCGAGTGCTACTGAAAGGGCTTGGGTTTTATCTTCGTTTTGGATGTAGATTTTTCTTGTAGAAATTACCTCCTTCATCACTTGAAATTACATACCCTTCGATAGCTTCATCGGCACTATAATTTTTTTATAGAAGTGGTAGTTCTACTGGCAACATCAGAAAAGCTCACTATCTTGCCAGTAAAGGCTGGTAGCACTTTTCTTGTTGTCGGGCAATTCGTAATCATCGTCTTTTACACACGACATTACAGTACATAGCGAAATAAACGCTATAGCTGTGTTTTTTTAATACATTTAGTTTCATATTGTTCGATTTTTAATACATTAATTATTTAGAGACTGATAGCTAAGTTTGCCATATAGGGTACGGCCGTATCCTACAAAATAGCGGTTGCCGAATGAAGGAACCCCGTGAGCGTTGTCTTGCAACATTTTGCCATAGTTAGCGGTACGCGATTGCTCAAAGCCACCAGACAAGAATTGGGTATCGAATAGGTTGTTAATGCTTAGCATCGCACTAATATACACCTTCTTAACACGCCAAGATTTCCCTCCTACTAAATTCACTAAGAAAACATCGTCTAAACGCTCTTGTTTGAGGAGCTGGCGAGCCTTATCGTAGTCGATATTGGTAAATGACTGACGGGTATTGGGGTCGATGAAGAACTGTGAGGTGCGATTGAGCGCCGAAAGCGACACGTAGTTTTTAGCCAATAGATTGGCAGTGGCACTTACCCACCAATAGTTATTGCTGCGGTACTCTAACCCTACTGAATATGCTTGCTGAGGACCACTTGGTACGTGGTAATTCTTTAATTTCACCTCATCATAAGCAATTCCCTGAGGAATATCATCAGACGAAATATACAATTTTGGATTATTAACATAAGTGTATTGCCCTAAAGCAACAGCTGCTGAAAGTTTGAGCGTAGGAAGTAATTGCGCTTCAGCCCCCATTCTAAAACCAAAATGACGTTTCTTTATGCCATCAATTGTTTGGGCTACAAAACCGTTGCTTATTTCATCAGTAAGCGCTGTTTCGGTGTAGAAGAAGTTGGTTTCTGAGGTATTTTTCTATCTCAGTAATATATCCTGTAAGACGAGATTTGAGGTAAGGCAAACGCAAAATATAGTTGGCATCGGCAGTATAAGCTACCTCATTCTTTATATTAGGTAATAGTCGGTTAGAATTGCGTACGTTTACGAAAAATATTGCGTACTGATTGAGGCGTATTGAAGTAAGCGGTATTAAACTGCAATAAGTGTCTGCCGGTGAGGGCATACGTAAATCCTGCCTTAGTGCTCATACCTTTTTGCACCTGTAGGGCTCCTTTGCCATACGAATCGGGGTACACAGGGTAGTAGAAATTGCCTTCGCGTTGTACATCAGTATAATGATAACGAGCCGCCACGAAAATTTCTGCTTTTTGAAGGTAAACTCAAGCTGACTAAAGGCTTCTACTACATTGCTATTAAGCGCATAAGAGTAGTTCCACTTGTCGCCTTGCTGCTTCTTTCTGTCAGCCTCGAGACTGTTATACGGCTGACTTTCGAAATAATCGTAGTTCATAAAATAGTTACCCCCTAATAAATCGTCTACTAAAGCGTAGTTGTCAGAAGTTATTCTGCGGTACACCAAGCCTGAGGTACTCTTAATATTCTCATACACAGGGGTAGAAAAAGTTTACATTAGTAGTAAAGGTACGCTCGCGGTTTACATCATTGCTTACGATAAAAGCACTACGCCCATCGGTAGCATTGCGGTTGGCAGCGTATAGGTCAGCCCAATTCAGCTGAGGATTGTTTAAGAAGTAATTCTTTTGGAGCTCTGCCATTGCCTCGTCAGAAGGTTGTTGATTTAGATAATAGCTAGGCATTTTTTTGTAGTAATTAGGCTCTGGGTTCTGTGCATTACCATAGCTGATACGGGTATTGCCTATCTCGCCAAACTGATATCCTAAGTCTACATTTAGGCGCGTATCGTCCTTCTGATAGTTATACGAAAGCACAAAAAAATAGGTTCGGAGATAATACGGTTGCGAGAGTTTCTTTTTATCGCCTTGCTGGTCGCCCCAATAAGGATTATAGCGATAGCCCATTAGGTCGATTGCTTCGCGTGTAAGAGGAGATGTTTTTGCCTCTTTTAATAGGAGAAAACAACCCTACTAAGTTGAAGTTGTGATAATTATTAAGTTGATATTCAATCGCTCCGGAGAAAGCATAAGCATTATAAAGAGTACCATCGACCCAGCTACCATTAGCTGCCCAACGACGAGAAGCTGAAAGGGTGTAAGCTAAGCCATTGCGCTGTAGCCCAGAACTATAAGTAGCCATCAGCCTACCTACATAGCTGCGGTTGCTTAGTGAAGAAGAAAAGCGCAACCCAGGTCGGTTGAGCGACGGACGTATATGAATGTAGGTAGAGCCTGCAAGTCCGCCAAAGGTATAGTCAGATTTAGCAATGCCATTAGAGAGTTCTTGGTTGCGAGTAATATCATTAAGTCCGCCCCAGTTAGCCCACTGAGCGCGTCCGTTTTCTAACCGGTTCATCGGAATACCATTGATAAAGCACACTCACATCTTTAGAATCATAGCCACGTGGTTTGAAGAAAACCGAACTAAAATCAAAAAGCTGCACGGCGCATAAAGACATCTTGCGAGCTCTGCAAGAGTCCTGACATAGCATCGGCTTGGCTCTCGTCATCTTCAAGTTCGTTTTCTGAAATAACTGCTAACTGCTCTGCTTCTTGAGCATAGTCAGGCGAAAGGGCGTAGGGGTCGAGAAGCTGACGACGCTCTTTTTCAATCATTACTACCTCTTCGCGGGTAGTATAGCCATTAAGCGAGAAGAAAAGGAGAAAGTCGCCCTGTGGAAGTTGCAACACATACCTACCTTTGCTATCGGTTTCAGCATAACGGCGAGGGAGTTCACGCGTATTTTCACACCCTGTAAAGGCTTTTTAGTTATCTCATCAATTACTGTTCCTTCAACTTTCACCTGAGAAAAAGCAGTAATAGAGCACAATAAAAGCACATAAAAATACAATTTCTTTAACATAACACTATGAGGTTAATTTCTTAATTTATGTAGCAAAGGTATATAAATAATAATAAACCACTAAAATAAAATGTTACTGATGAAGCCGTGAGCCTCATCAGTTTATAATTTTATTATGGAGAATTTTATCTTAAATAATTGTCGTACATCAGCTTTACGCCTTGCTCTAACTCAATAGTATGTCGCCATCCTAACTGATGCAATTTATTAGGGTTAGTAAGTTTTTTCATAGTGCCATCAGGCTTAGTACTATCAAATACAATCATACCTTTATAGCCTATAGTTTGCTTAATAAGCTCTGAAAGGGCTTTTATAGAAAGGTCTTTACCTGTACCTATATTGATATGCGTATTGCGAACCTCTTTAGCACCTGCGGGATAAGTATCTTTGAAGTCGATACGCTCCATCACAAACACACAGGCATCAGCCATATCTTCACTCCACAAAAACTCACGCAAAGGGTGCCTGTACCCCAGAGGGTTACTGCTTCAGCCGTAATACCATATTTTGATAAGACTGCCTTTATCTCTTCTTGACTATTTTCTCCACTTACCCCTTCTACTGGACGTCTATTAAGATCTGTCTTTATAGCTTCCCAATCATTCTGAAGTAAAGCATTTGCCAAATGTATTTTTCTAACCATTGCTGGAAGCACGTGTGAGTTTTCTAAATGAAAATTATCATTAGGCCCATATAGGTTAGTAGGCATCACAGCTATAAAATTAGTACCATACTGTAGATTATAGCTTTTCGCACATCTTTATACCTGCAATTTTAGCAATAGCATAAGGCTCATTAGTATACTCTAAAGGCGAAGTTAGCAAGCAATCTTCAGGCATTGGCTGAGGTGCTTCTTTGGGATAAATACAAGTGCTACCTAAGAAAAGCAGCTTCTTTACCTTATTTTTTTATAGGCTTCGTGAATTACATTATTCTGAATCATCAAGTTCTCATAAATGAAATCAGCACGATAGGTGTTGTTGCCATAATCCCTCCAACCTTAGCCGCTGCTAAGAACACATATTCAGGTTGTTCTTTAGCAAAAAAACTCAGCTACCGCTTGTGTATTGCGCAAGTCGAGTTCGGAACTGGATCTGCCAATAAGGTTTGTATAGCCTTTTTGTGAAAGGTTTTTCCATATAGCTGAACCAACTAACCCATTATGCCCAGCTACATATATTTTTAGCGTCTTTTTCCATCCTTACTCAAAATAATTCATTACTTTAAAACCACCTTCTTTAAGGTAAGCATCGCGTTTGAAGAGTTTAAGGTCAGAACGCATCATATCTTCTATAAGTCCTTTTTAGGTCATATTCAGGTTTCCACCCTAAAACTGTTTGCGACTTGGTAGGGTCACCAATAAGCAAATCTACCTCTGTAGGGCGGAAATATTGTGGGTCTACTAATACTACTTCTGCCTTGTTTGCAATCTTAGCTTCTATAGCTGCTAAGTACTTTTCGCCTACTTTTTCAGCAAAAAAATAGCCTTGTTAACCGCAACTATATACCCTTTTTCATCTACCCCTTGACCTTTAAAGTCGATAGTCAGACCGATTTCTTGTCCCGCCATTTTTGATAAAATCGCGGATAGCAGTAGTGATACCTGTAGCTATAACATAATCGCTAGAGTGTCTTGCTGCAAAATGAGGTACTATCGCCTTGATATAATCTTTAGCATGCCCCCAATCGCGTTGCGAACTTAAGTTACCCATATAGAATCTTTCCTGCATACCCAAAAGCTACTCTACTAAGAGCACGGGTTACTTTTCGGGTTACAAAAGTCTCGCCGCGGATAGGCGATTCGTGGTTGAATAAAATACCATTAGAAGCGTGCATTTTATAAGCTTCGCGATAATTCACTGTAATCCAATAAGCATAAAGTTTAGCTACGGCATAAGGCGAACGCGGATAGAAAGGGTCTTTTTCACTTTGAGGCACTTGCTGTACTAAACCGTAAAGTTCTGAAGTAGAGGCCTGATAAATACGAGTTTTATCAGTAAGCCCTAATAAACGTACCGCCTCAAGAATACGAAGTGTGCCCAATCCATCAGCATTACCTACGTATTCAGGTGTTTGAAAACTCACGTGTACGTGACTCATTGCAGCAAGATTATAAATCTCATCAGGCTGAACCTCTTGAATAAGGCGGGTGATATTCATACTATCAGTAAGGTCGCCATAATGCAAAATGAGTTTTCTATTCTCTAAATGAGGATCTTGGTAAAGGTGATCAATACGATCAGTATTAAACAATGAAGAACGGCGCTTCATACCGTGTACTTCATAACCTTTTTTAGCAGGTATTCAGCGAGATACGCGCCATCCTGACCTGTAATTCCTGTGATAAGTGCTTTTTGTCATTGCTTGCTTATTTTTTTATAAAAAAATGATCGGATTATAATTTGTTTTTTTAGCGGTAACCAAATGAGTCCTTTCTAAATTATACCTCCTTCTATATTGTTGGAGTTCTGCTATTTTTATAATTTGTTCTTATAGAAATAAAAAGTATAGAGAGCAGTATTGAAAAAAACCTATAACTATTATAAACCAAGCGTATGAAAACCATTTTATGGTTTGTAAGTCGTTGATTTTCTATAATCTGTACTATCTGAGTATCCGTAAGAGATTCTTCTTTAGCCATCTCTATAAGTTTCTTATGCAAGCTGAAACAAGAGCTTTGTCATTCCAACGTATATGCCATAACTCATACCAACGAAAATGATAGCCCTCTACTGTTTTTGCTAAATACCTTTGCATGCGCAGATTCATACCTAATCTTACAATTATATAATAGAATGTACAAAATAGGGCTACTGCTGTTGCAAATAAAGGTATACTAACAGTAGTATGAGCCACATAATAGAACTACAGAAGAAACTACTGTGATAGGAAGCAACAATACATTATCAATACCTCTTTTTCTCTTTTTGTAAGTATTCTTCTCCTTTTAGTACATTTTTTCTGATAGAATCTTCTGTTTTTTTAAAAATGTTTTTTTAGACATTGTCAACTTATTTTTGAATGTTTATAATTAGGTTTAATGGTGCAAAAGGTAGTGATTAGTTTTTTTGAAAAAGTTATAATGATTGTTTTTTTCTTAAACTCTATTTAAAATATTGTAATAGTTTTAGAAAAAGGTTTTCTCAAAAATATGAAAGGAGAAACAGATAAACCGTTGTCCTTCAAGCTTTATAGCACTCCTTATTAGCTTTAATAATGTTTTTAATACTTTGATTACTAGCGCCTCCTACGCGCATCCTTACTAAAGTTTTAGGTATATACCCTACTTTTATTTTATTCTTTTTCTATAAAACGTAGCATTATTTCGTAATCTGCCCCTATTTTTATATTTCAGATTAAAGTTACCATATTTATTATATACTTCTTTTTTTACAAAAAAGTAGGATGTGCAGGGTGCCACCCTTTCTTAAACAGTCCTGCTTTATAGTATTTAGATTTTCCAATAACGAACAACTTTATCCGTATCTTCCTCATCTACATATTCTAAATCTCCATACACTGCATCTAAGTCTTTTTGTTGCATCTCATTCTCAACAGATGTAATTACATCTGTTGAAATATAAAAAGTCATCAGAGTTAAGGATTCCTATAATATCTCCTGTAGTGATAGCTATACCTTTATTCATCGCATCATAGATGCCTTTATCGAGACTCTGAAACTATTTTAGTAACTCTATTAGGTGTACTTTTTATGAGTTCAAGTGTATTATCCTTAGAGCCCCCATCAATTATAATATGTTCTATATCATCATAGTCTTGTTTATTAACTGATAAAAATAGTATCAACTATTGTCTTAGCACTATTATAAGTGGCTGTAATAATACTAACTTTCATAACCAAATATTTTTTTAATAATTTTCTTTTTATGGCTTTCATTTGAATATAATTCAAAATACCGTTTTTGTAAATATTCTGATAAATTGATTAGTTCTTCACTATCTGTTTTCAAATACAAATAAATAACTTTTTCTAAATCTTTTTAAATCCCTTAGCCTGAAACAAAAAAAGGATAATTGTCCCCTAACATATTTCTAATATCTCCCACCTCTGAAGCAATCACTATGGTACCACTATCATCGCTTCAAGAATTATAAGAGGCTGTCCTTCATTATGTGAAGGTAAAATAAGCACTATCTGCTTTATTGATTATATCAAATTTGTTTTTCTGTTAAAGTGTCTCTTATTTTTTATAAATGAACTCTCGTAAGATTTTTATCTTCTCAGCTAACCCCCTATCTGTAAAACTTCCATAACAATTTAATAGCAAATTGCCTTCTTGAATTTGTTGAAATACAGATAATATATCTAAAATTCCTTTTTGCTTCTATATAGTTAGAAAGATATAGAAAAAGATTGCTTTTTATTAGGTAATAACTCATATTTTTTCTTCTGGTATAATAGTATTTTTGTAAATAAGTTGCTTTTTCTTGTTCCCCTTAAAAACAGGTATAAGAGTGGGACTTAAAAAATAAAGCTTATCTACTTTTTCTATAAAATAATCTACTAATTTCTTTTGAAATAAAAGAATGATTATAGAATTTCTCAAAAATCACCTCTATGCACGTGAAAAACAGCGTCTCCCTCACTCCCTTTCTTGAAAAATACAAAAAGGATATTTTTTTAGCATCCCAAAGTATGACATAGCCATATTAGCATATAAGAAGTCAATCCTTGTAGATGTAACAACTTTCTTTAATTTCTTTATAATAGATAATATCTGTTTTATCTTTGAAAAAGAGGATTTATTATGTGTTGTTAAGGGGTTATATTCTTCTATAATATGAATATTAAAAATACTGTGAAAGTACTTTAATATTCATTGCATTAGAATTACTTACTCCATGAATTGTTTTAGGAGGAAGCTCCCCTACAGAATAGTATGTTTTTCATATTTTTACCTAACGACTCCAAAAAGCTGTAATGTTCTTTCCAATTCCCCCAAAGATTATGTTGTTCTAATTCCCAACTATGTCCCCATATATGAATGCTAAAAATTTTCTTCTTTTTCTAAAGTATAATCAACAAAAAAATATTAACTAAATCATACAAATTAGTTTTTATTACTAAAAGACCATCTTAGTAATTTAGGTTTTTAAAGAGAGAGGTGCATGTAGTAATATTTGTTTTATATAACTCTTCAATGGTCGATGCATAAAATGGCAAGTAGTATCAACATTAAAGTTATCATTTTCTTTTCTATTGACATTATATTACAAGTCCGTCCCTTATCAACAATAGATTTAATTCCTTCAGTAATCTGAGAAGTAAATTTACCTCCAGGATAACAAAACTTAGGTACAGAGTAACCTAAGATATCCTCTAATGCTTCTCTACCCTTCTTTACTTCTTGCAAAGAAATATCATAAGGTACTGTTGTCAAATAAATGTGATTATAGGTGTGTGAACCTATTTCAACATTTGGAATCTTAGAAAGATCTTTTTATTTGTTCTTTTTGTAATCACCGCTCTTTCTTGATTCTTAATAGGAATATATAGAGTGCTTTGAATACTATACTTAGCTAAAAAGTTCTCCTAATTTTTAAATCTTGTATTGCTCCATCATCCCAAGATGAGCTAACTTCTATTTTTGCATATACTTTTTATTAATAATTCTATTAGTAAATACATAGGTATTATATAAAATGAGATTTTTAAATAATGCTATTATATTATATCCAAACCACCGAGGATATGTAGAAAATACCATTATAACATACAATATTAATATCATATTTTTTTGTTTTTTTGTAAAGTATTGATAAGAGTAGCTATATATAATCCTATTAAAATAACTCCAATATAAGATAAGAAAAATATGCAAATGCACTAATAAGTCCTCCTCCTCCTGTAGGAGAGATATTTTTCTTGTATGTAAGGAATAATTGCAGCCTCTGGTGGTAAAAAGAATATGGGACAAATATAGATAGTACATTATAAAAAAACATCTCTAAACGGGTTTGTTATACTTATTGTGCCTGCTAGAGCTGATTGATTAAGAATTGTAGATGAATAAAAAAATATCATTTTGATTACCGAAAAATTCAATATAAGTACTTAAGAAATCACCTCTAAAAGGTAATAAAAAGCTCTCCTAAAGAAGAGTTTAGTGCCAAAGCTATATTTCCTCTTATGGAACCTATCAATACTAATATATATATTATAGGGAGTGATAGTGAAAAAGTTTAAAAGGAGACAGTTTGTTTTTTCTTGTGTCCCAATACAATATAAAAATATAGTATTCCCATCATTAATATCCCTATTCTTCCTCCATACAACAATAATTTAATTCCCATTAATAATAATAATATCATAACTATTCTATTCAAGAAAGCAATTCCTCCACTATAGATATATAATAAAAAGGGATTAATATAGAAAATATTCTCCGAATCCTCCTAAACTTTTAACTTTACCTTCTCTCCCATATCCTCCTGTATCTAGAACAGTATCTCCTTGAATTGAAAATACTAAAAAAATAGCACATTAATAATATTATAAATACTACATAATTCTTCTTATATGATAATTTTTCATTAATAAAAAAATCTACTTTTTTTATAGGAAATAAAAAGTGTCTAAACTAAATAGAAAAAAAGAGCGTGTATAAACAATGTTTCATAAAATCCTTTTTGTTGTTGGATAATAAAAATATAATCACCATTATGGGATTAGATTTACTACATAAAGTAAGGAAAAAAATAAAAACATTAATAATAAAGGAAGAGAACGATAGGTCTTAAAGATAATTGAAATATTTGACAACATAACAAAGAACAACAATAAAATGGGAGACTCTTCCTTAAGAGAACATAAAAAGAACTAAAGTATAAATTGAAAAATCTAATAAAATTTGGTAACTTATCTTTGTCATTTTTATCACAAATATTTTAATACTTTGATTTTCTTCTATCTTTTTAAAATCTATTTTTTTGAATATTTTTGCAAAAATCTTTTGTATATTTCTATATTTTTGCATCTTATCCAATGCTTTCTCATATGACTCTATATTTGTATCATCAATTAATAATCCATAATTATTGTCTATTTGTAACTCTTCTGCACAACCAACATTTTTACTTAATATTACAGGTACCCCATTATTAAGAGCTTCCTCTACTACTATTCCCCATGTTTCTGAATATGAAAGAAGTAACAAGACATCATTAGCATTATATTCATCAGTAATTTCTTTATTATTAATAGCTCCTAAAAAGAAAAACATTGTCAGGTTTTTGTATATCTTATTTTTTCTTCTAAATCTCCATAACCAACAATTTTTTTAATGTCAAATGAGGATTATTTTTAAATCCCTCTATCATAAACATAAGATTTTTCTCTTCAGAAAGTCTTCCTACATACAAAAATTAGTAACTTTATCTCTTTGTTTTAAAGGAGCCTTATCATATTTCCGATTGTAAATCCCTACCCCTTTTGTGATTACACATTCTCCCTTAAAACCTAATTGTCTCACTAATTTTTCTTGTGAAATTCCAGAGGCATATACCTTACATATTCTTTTAAGAAAAACTTTTTAAAAATCCTTTTATCCCTTTAGTTGTAGATTCTTTGTTGTAGACTCTACAATAAGTGATTTTCTTTTAGTAAAATCAAAACATAATATACCCATATCAATATAGAGTCCCAACCATCTATAATAATCTCAGTATATTCTACATTTCTTAAAATAGTAAGCAATTGCCAAAGTTTAGTCAAAAATGAACCAGACAGATAATGTACTTTAAAAATATTTTCATCTAAAAAGTCTCTTTTTCTAACAATTTCTTTACCTTTAAAAAACTGTTTTATCTTTTGTCCCTGTAAAAATAACTTCAATATCAATTTGTTTATTAATTTCATTAAATAAATTTACCTTATAAAAAGCTGGAATATTTGTTATTATAAGTTTTTGCCATATCACAAGTTATAATTGAAAAGTTTTTAACATTAGATTGATTAAATAATTCATATATTTTATGTTCTGAAGCCTCTTTGAAACGAAAAGAAATAATTTCTATATTATTAAGTGTTATTAAATTATAAGCTGCTGTACTATAAAATGTGTATAATTGTATTTTATTATCTCGAAAAATTAGACATTATATAATCTTCAAAAACTAAATGCGTATGATATAAGTTATTCCATCAATTACGAAATCTTCTCTTGGGTGTGGAAAATAATACTGAATATTGTATTCTTTTTATCAAACACTTAATAATTTCTATATATTCTTCTTTACCTCCTTCTAATATTTCATATATAGGCTCACCTAAGAAAAACTAACATTATTATGATATTTATCAGTTTGTTTTAGTATTAGATGGCAATAAAGAAATTGGTATAATATTTTTCTATTATATTTTTTTCTTATCAGGGTATATTGTATAATGCGCTGTTATTTTCTCTAAAACTTTATTTATTGTAAGATTATTACCTATTAACTTTTTAGTAAAGGATGATTAATAGGTTCTATTCACTGGCTATATATCCATAGGCATTAGCACTACCATCATCAAAAGTGTATAACTTAGTAGTTGAAGGGATTTTTGAGAGTATAATTTGCATAAAAAGAATCTCGATACATAGACTAGAAGTAAATACATTCTTTATATATAAAAGAACAAAATTATCCGTGTAATAAATATAATATAAATATAATATATATAGTACCCACTTGCTTTTTCTTTCTTCGCCATTTCACTTATATATATTCTTCTTCCTCCTTTTTTTACACTTTTTCAAACGTTCATAATAATAATTGAACTTACTATTTGTATTGGACATCATCATAATTCCATAAAAACATCTCATTAGGATGTTCATCAATTATTTTTCTGCTATCAACACTTGTAAAGGTGAGGCACATACTATTAAATTCATATACTACTTTTTATTTATTGTTGTTTTTATAGTTATAAAAATAAAGAAAAAGGCAAAAATACTTGCAGCCATGAAAACACTTGCAAATGGTATATATTGAATATTAGTAAATGATAGCCCTACAAGTGTTATAATATAAATAATTGCAGACATAACAGAACAATACGCTATTTGTTTATTTTTACCGAAGTAAAATAAATAATTTACTAAAATTGAATAGGGTATTGTAAGAGCTACTGAAAAAGTAAAATAGTCACATAATACTTTGTCCCAACAAACTGTTCTCCTAAAAATACAACAACAATCGCTCTGGCAATATAAAAACTGTTCCCACTAATATAAAGGGAATTATTAATGATAGAAAAACCATTTATGTACTTTATATAAAAGTAATTTTATTTTCTTTAATTCCTTCAAGATAATAAGGTGTAATTGCTTTATTTATAGCATTAATAATAGCCATTAAAATTAAAGATATATTTGCACCCATTGCATATAACCCTAAATCAGCTTGACTAAAACCTATGATATATATAAAAGCGATCAATCTGCCCTTTTTATAAAAACTTAACATATGAAAACCATCGGTATACCTAAACTTAAAATATATAATAATGCTATTTTATAATGACGGAAACTATAGTTGTTTCTTTTTATATTTTTCTTATATAAAATATACGACAGCAAGAAAAATTAAGATATTACTACTCAATATTGCTAAAAATTCTTTTTCCACTAATTTTTTTCTTGAAAGTATTCAAACATAAAAATTGTAAGAAGTGCTGATAATATCCCTGAGGATATTTGAATAAAAATATAGGAAAAACCTTGCTTCTGTACTTGTCTAATACTAAGTTGTACAGTGATAAAAAAATTTCAAATATTGCTGATATAACAATATAAGGTAATATCTCTAATTTCAAAAATAAACTAACTACTCCTCCTATTAACAAAGTGTATAAAATAACCCCGTTCTCACTATTAGATTCATCCCATTCTTACCATAAAAATAAAAGTAACGTGTTACAGCACTTTCTTGCAAAAATACCACACAATATAACAAGCAAAGTTGTATAAGCGTGTAATATGCAAGTTCTCCATATCCCTCTACCCCTAATCTCCTAGATAAATAGTATTAAAAAGGTAATGCCTTTGCTATTATTTCTCCAACAAGATATATTGAGCTATCTTTTTAAAAATACTCATGTAACATTTTTATTTATGAATAAAATCAAACACATTCTTTCTCCTTTTTCAATGTCTCTTGAGAAAGTTTTTCCTAAAATCTCTTTTTAGATATTTAGGTGCTAAGCCATAACCAGGGCGGATAGAGCGTACATTTTGCTCAGTAATCACCTCACCTTTTTACATTCTCTACTACGTATAACGAGCGTGAGAAACTTCTACTTTTTTTCTTTTGAAGGAGTCATTTCATAATCTACTTTTACCAATTATTTGTTCTGCACTCCTCACGGCTCTTACCATTGTTGCAAACTCTTCCTCGTTCAATGAAAAGTGTGCATCAGGACCTCCTATAGATCTATCCAATATAAAGTGTTTTTCAATTACTTCTGCTCCTAAAGCTACTGAAAGCATAGGTACTTCTACACTCATTGTATGGTCTGATAGCCCCTACTTTCACTCCAAAATGCTTTTTCATATCAGCAATGGTCAATAAATTAGCATCTTCAGGGCGTGCTGGATATTGAGAGGTACATTTCAATAAGGTAATATCATCACTACCCTGTTCTTTACAGACTCTTACAGCAGCTTCAATCTCTTCTAAAGTAGCTATACCTGTAGACATTATAATGGGTTTCCTTTTAGAAGCTACATATTCTATGAGAGGTATGTCTGTCAGTTCAAAAGAAGCTATTTTATAAATAGGGCAAGACAAACTTTCTAACAAATCTACTGCTGTTTTTGTCAAAAGGAGTTGAAAAACAAGTAATGCCTTCATCTTTAGCCACTTCAAATAGTTCTTTATGCCATTCCTAAGGAGTATAAGCTTCTTTGTAGAGGTCATACAGATATTGCCCGTCCCAAGCTGTACCGTGTTGTATTTTTAAAGTCATCTTTTTACAATCAATGGTCATTGTATCTTGGGTATAGGTTTGTATTTTTTATGGCATCAGCTCCTACTCTCTTAGCAGCATCGGATAGTAGCAATAGCATTTTCAATACTATGGTTGTGGTTTGCTGATAGTTCAGCTATAATAAATACTTTTTCATAGTTAACAAATGTTTCTAATAATCATAAAACTTTCGGCATATTTCTTACCTACCATCACCCTCTTTTGCTGTGCTAATATCTTAAGTGCTTCTGGTGAACGAGGATGCGGATATGCTCTTTTTCAAACTCATAACTCTCCATCCCTTTAATCTTAGCTAAGATATTTTGTTCAGAAACTTCGACAAACATATTAGGTATGAATTGTTTAGGGTCTGAAGAGGCTCTCCATTCTGTTCCCAGAAGGAGTTTCAAAAGTAATAATAGTTTTTACTTTCTCATTCTCCATAGGTCTGCAGGCTGTTATAACAGCTTCGAAAGTGCGTTGGTGGTCTATATTCACATCTCCACCGTGATGAGTAAAAATGATTTCTGGGCAAAAAAATCTTCTTTTCTTTTTCAACAACCTTTATAATATCTAAGAGTGCAACTGTATCAAATCTATTATCAGGAAAATCGTAAATACCTACGGAATGATATCCTATAGCTTTTTGAGCTTCCACTATATTGCGTTTATGGATAGCCAAAGTTTCTTTCCATTTTTTTCACATCTCGGCTATCAGAACGAGAGGTAATACCTTCTCCTAAAATTACAACGCGAGTTTGACAATTGTATTGGGAGATAAGTTTATGCATTGTAGCTCCCAACCCTAATAGTTCATCATCAGGATGTGCTACTACTACAAGTATTTTTATTTTTTTAAATATTCTAACATCAGCAATTATACTATTATCAGCCTTTAATGAGGCTCTGTTAAACTCAAAGCGAAACTCATCCGTTTCTAAATAAGCTTGAGGATAACCCTCAGCATCAAGCATACGTATGTGATCAAACAATTTGTTTATATTATCTATTCCTGATATATCACTCATTTCAGAGTTCTACGTTTTAAATAGAGTTACTTCTCCTTCTTGCTCTTGAGGTTGAAGATTTTTCTCTATGATTTCAATTATCATCTCTTCTACTACTTTATTAGCTCGAACGAAAATTTCTTCAGCAGTACCTAATAGGCTTAAGTTTTTTCAAATAGATAGGCCCAGTATCTAATCCTTTAGTAACTCTGAGTGCTGAAATTTTTAGTTTCAGTATAGCCTCTACTTATTAGGGTTTTGCAAAGGCTTCCTCCTCTCCCCAAAAAGGCAAATCAGTCATATGAAAAACGATACACTCATATTTTCATAGATTTTCTTTGGAATGATATATGACCAATGAGGAATAAAAATTTTTCCCTACGCTTTTTATTTTCTAAAGATTCTTGAGTAAAGTCCTCTTTAGAAGATATCAACTCAAAAAGATAATGAAGAAAAATTTAGCTTCTAAAGTATTAATATATCTTTATTCCATTTTTTTCTGTAAGGACAATTATTTTCTCAAGTGCTTTCATAAATGGTAAAATTATACTTTATTTTTGTGAGCTCTAAAAATATTTAATTTTATTATTATTTTTTTAAATTTTTCTTCCCACTTTTCCTTTGTAAGTGTCATATAGTAAAACTCTTTTCAAATCACTTTTCTGGATTTCTTTCACTTCAAATCCAAAAAAATAAGTTTAATGTATAAGCGTCTTTATTTGTTTTTAAAACATGTCCTAACAATTCTTTCAATTTCAAGTTATTAAAAACAATATAAAAGGTTATTATAATAAAACTCTACACTTAAGTTTTCTTGGTGAAATTTAGGGTGCTAAATAGTATCCAAATTCTCCCTTATAATCTTTTCTATCTACAACATAGAAAACGCCTATATATTCATTGTTACGTTTAACTAAGAAATATACCTTATCTTTTTTTATACTTTAATGAATCTATAAAAGAAAGATGTTGTTCAAGAGATATTATATCACTATTATACATCCATTTTTCGAATAGATTCATCATTCCTCCATTCTAAAATTTGCTTTTTAAGATGTAAATCTTCTATTTGGGTAAAATCTATAACCTCATAATTAGGATACATTTCCATTTTTCTAATTTTAGAATGAATAATAACATCTATGAAATTACCTTCAAATAGGCAATGTTCTTTTTAAAGTCGCCTCGTACACAAAACCCTACCTTTTCTATAATCTTGTATAAATGAGGGTCTTAAATCAAAAGCAAAAAGTATATATCTTATGTAGGCATAGATCATTAAAGGCTATTTGCTCTAATAGCGTAAGATATTTTTCCCAATGAAAATCAAATTCTTCTTTTTCAAGCACTGTATTTATAATAAAAAGATATTTCGGCATTTTTGTCAGTCCAATTGATATGTACTAAAACCACTCATAACCTATACATTCTCCTTTCTTTAAATATGAAAATAGAATTTGGTCAGGTTGTTCTTTGTCAAAAAGCTTTGCTATTACATTAGTGAAATAGTATTCTTGTTGTTCTTCAGTTAGAGGTTTTGCTTGGCGCAAATGATATATTTGCTCATTGCGCCATTGCATAATCCTCCATCTATCTTCATACCCTAATAGGTACTAAGCTGTATTCACCATCAGTAACAATTTGCTGGTTTAAAACTCTATAGGTTCCCATTCTATCATTTTTTTAGTTTAAAAACGAGTAAATCCTGAATGAGACACCGACCCTAATAATAAGTTGTCAATATTTCTTTTCTCCTTTTTTCACAAAGAGCAATTTCTTTGTATACCACATCTAAGGCATTGAAATAAGAGTCTATTTCAGCTTGTGTATGTGCTATACTTGGATAGAAATTGGTGCTTGCTAAGAATCCTCTTTGTAGCATTTCCTGAGTAATATAAGTTTTGTATTTTTGGGAGTTAGGAGATACAAAACTATAGGTACTAAGAGCTGGTATTCCTGCTAATGAAATTTCTAAGTTATGGGCTTTTAGCCAATTTTAGCTAACCTTCTCTTACTTGATTTCCAATGGCTGTAATACGCTCCCAAGAACGTTTCCCTCTCTATTACTTCTAAAAGCTTTTAAGGCGGCAGTAGGGCCTATTCTTTCTGTCCAAAAAGTACTGCTAATAAAAAGTTGTTTGGGCAGCTTCCATTATTTCTCTTTTTACCTACAACAGCAGTAAGTGCATAACCATTAGCTATAGTTTTTCCAAAGATAGCCATATCGGGTTCTACACCGTATTTTTGAAGAGACCATCAAAAGTTTCTCTAAATCCTGAAGAACATTCATCGAATATCAAGATAATACCTTTTTGGGTAGCAAGATCTCTTACTTTTTGCAAAAAAGTTATCTTTTGGGTTCCATATTTCGGGTAACTTCCATTTTGATAACCCCTATATCTTTTGTCTCTACAAATCTGTTTTAACTCTTCAAAATCATTGTACATAAATGGGTACACACTGTTTTTTTAAGTTTTTAGGTACTCCGTTAGGGCTCAATCCAGAAAGTAGATGTTTGCCTCAAATTGTCTTCGGAATTATTGTGATTCATTGAGATATACCAATCGTGCCAACCGTGATATCCACAAACTGCTACGTTGTCTTTTTCCAGCTGCTGCACGAGCTATACATATAGCAACTGCGTTAATTTCTCCTCCACTTCTGCCGAAACGTACCATATCAGCCCAAGGATTAATTTCGATTAAGCGTTCGGCTAAATATACTTCTTCGGGGCAGTTTAAAAGTAGACATATTTCCTTTTCTCACTGTATCCATTACAACAGCGTCTACTTCTGGGTGATTATAACCTAAGGTATTAGTACCTACCCCCATATAGGTCATATCAATATATTCTTTATTATCTAAATCCCAAATGCGACATCCTTGAGTTTTAGAGGTAATAAGCAGGCCACAAATCGGGTAAAAACATTTCTGGCCTTTTAGAAAGTAGCATAGTACCTCCTGGAATAAGTTTTTGCTTTTTGTAAAGTTCTTGTCCTATTCCCATTTCTAATTCTAGGGATTTTTCATCCCTTCGTTTCTGTATAATTGTTTGATTTTTAAATTCTTTAGGGTTGTTTTGTATATATTGTATGTAGGATTCCCCAAAGGTTGTTCTGTTCCTAATTTTTGCTATTAAACACTTGACTGCTTCTAAATCAACAGGTTCATCAACGGTGATACGGAAATTATTGTAATGATTTTCTGTTGGGTAAAGTATCTCCTTTAAATATTTTTCCCTTTGATAGTAGAATTATTGCGAACATAAGGTGTTACGTGCTCTCTTTCAGAGGTAGTTTTGCATTTTTCAAGCCTCTTTCAAAGATTTAAACGAAATAACCTCTACATCAATTCCATTAGGAAAATTTTTCATCTAACATTAGATAATCTAATTGTTCAGTTACTGCTTTATCAATGGCTTTTTGTCTAATAACTCAGCGTCAATTAAAGGACAATCAGAAGTTACCCGTACTACATAATCAGGGATTTTCTGTTGCAACAGCTTGAGTAAAATCTATCTCAACACATCATCTACTGACCCTTGATAAGATTTCATATTCGCGGCTTTGGCTATGGTTATAATTTCTTCAGCACCTTCTTCCTTTGTAGTAGCTACTACAAAGGAAGATGCTAATTAGATTTCTTTAGTCGTTCTAAATGCAGAGATAATAAAGTATGTTTATCATCTACTTTTTTAAAAACTTTTCCAGGTAAACGAGAGCTTCCTATTCTCGCTTGTATGTTACAATAACTATTTTTCATAAGTGACCACTTTGATGGATTTAATAAATCCATATTATTAATTTTTATTTTTATCTATTTCTGTTAGTAGTTCTTTACTAATATTTGTAGAGAGGTTATATTGTCTATCAATTGAGAACAACTATCTACTCCTATCAATACTCCATCTATATATTCTCTTGATAATACATATTGCAAAGCAAGCGTACTGACATTGGTATTATTTTCTTTAATTAATTCATTAATAAACGTTAATGAGGATATCATTTATCACCTAAGCTATCAATGTTCTTGTAAAATAGCCCTTGCAGAAAAATAGAACGTATATGAATTATTTTTCCCTTTTTCTTTAAGTTGTTTTAAAATATCAGCTTTTTAATGCTTCATTATCTAATAAGTTTAAAAAGGAAGTTGTGTTTTTAGACTCAAACAGTGTTCAAAAAGAATGAAACATTACCACATCTACTTTTTCCTATATAGTTTCTTAATACTCTCTTTTAGAAGTCTTCCCAACTAATAGTAGCGCCTTTGCTAAACTTAGTTATAATATGAAATGGATCTTTTTGAATTGTGATGATAATCACCAATACGTTCTTCAGAATCCCCATAACCAGCAGCTGTATCTAAGGTGTTTATACCAACAATATGAGCATAATCTAAGATATTTTTACTTCCTCTTTACTAACTTGCCCCACAGAGTTGTTTTATACCGTATTTTTAAGCCAAACTGAGACGGTTCCTAATATAAGTTTATTTATATTATTCATTATAGAACTTCTTTATTTCTGAAATTACATACTCCTGCTGTTCATCAGTAAAGGGTAGGATACATAGGCAAACTCATACAATGTTTGTAATAATTCTCAACCTTAGGGCAAATCACCTTCTTTTCCATCCCTAAAGAACGATAGTAAGGCATTAAATGACAAAGGAATATAATGTATTTGAGTAAAAATATTTTTAGTTCTCAAATAGTTATACAGCCCTAATCTATCTTCAACCTCTATAACATACAAATGATAAGCATGTCCTTCAACTATACCCGATTGTCCTTTTTATAAAAGGTAGATTAGCAAAGGCATTATTATATTTTTTGAGCTATAGCCCTTCTCCTTTCTAATCCCTCATTAGCACGCTGTAGCTGGCTATTACCTAAAAGCCGCTTGAAAATCAGTAATACGATAGTTATAACCTAATACTTGCATCTCCATATACCAAGAAGGGTATATCTCTTTTCCACCTGCAAATGCAATAGAGTTTGTAAAATAAGCAGTATCACGTGTAATTCCATGAGTACGTAACATTAGAGCTTTTTATACAAAGCTTCATCATTAGTGGTTATCATTCCTCCCTCTCCTGCTGCAATATGCTTTACAGGGTGAAAAGAAAAGATTGCTAAATCAGCAAAGTTACCATTACCACAATATTGTTTTTTTATTAGCCTTATCAATAAAATAACCTCCTGGCGCATGGCAAGCATCTTCTATAATCCATAGATTATATTCATCTGCTAACGCTCTAAAAATCTTCTAAATCTACTGAACGCCCTGCAAAATCTACTGTATAATCCCCTTATAAGTCCCTTTAGGAGCTGCCTCTAAAAGTTTTTTTACTGACTGTATATCTAAGAGATAGGTGTTTTTATCAATATCTCCAAACACTACCTCTCCTCCACAATACCTTACACAATTGGCTGAAGCAGCAAAGGTTAAAGGTGTAGTAATTACTTTATCACCTTCTTTTTACCCCTAAAGCCATTGTGCAAAGATGGAGCGCTGCCGTACCATTAGCTACAGCTACAGCATATTTTGCTCCAATATATTTAGCAAAATTAGTTTCAAACTCACTTATACGAGGACCTTGAGTTAGATAATCACTTTTTAGTGCCTCTATAACAGCTTGAATATCTTCTTCTGTAATATGTTGTTTACCGTAAGGAATAATTTCACTTTGCATATTCTTATACTTTTAAAAAGTAGTATCTACGTGTTCTTGTATTAATTGTCTAAGAGATTCTACAGTTTCCCATTCTGTATTTTTTTACCAGAGTTATATGAGAATCCTTCTGGAACTTTTTAGCATTAAATTCTTTTATAAAATCCTCCATCTTCCAACGAGGAGTAGTAGGCAAAATTGCATAATATTTCCCTAAGTCGTAAGTGTAAAAAGGCATCTGACACAGAGATCATCTCTTCGTGTATTTTTCTCACCTGGACGAATACCTATTACTCTATGTTCACATTCAGGAGCAATAGCTTCAGCTACATCTCCTATATGATAAGATGGAATTTTTGGCACGAAAAGTTCTCTCCCCAAGCATTAAATAAGGCGTGCATTACCATATCAACACCGCCTTGCAAGCTAATATTAAAAGCGTGTCATTTGCATATCAGTAATAGGAATTACACCTTCTTTTTCTTTTTTTATAAAGAAAGGAATAACTGAACCATTAGACCCCATTACATTTCCATAGCGTACTACAGAAAAACGAATAGGATTATCTCCTTTTATATTATTAGCTGCAATAAACAACTTATCTGAAGCTAATTTAGTTGCTCCATAAAGATTTATAGGAGCACAAGCTTTATCTGTAGAGTGCAACAACACGCTGTACATTGGTTGCTAAACAAGCTTCAATAACATTTTGAGCCCCATATATATTAGTTTTACACACTCATCAGGATTGTATTCTGCAATAGGAACGTGCTTCATTGCTGCGGCATGTATCACATAGTCAATCCCTTTAAAAGCTCGCATCAATCTCTCTTTATCACGAACATCTCCTATGAAATACCCTCATTTGAGGGTATTTACTTTCTGAGTATTCCTGAGCCATTTGAAATTGTTTCTGCTCATCGCGAGAGAATATAACAACTTTCTTTTACTTTAGGAAAATGCGTAAGGATATGTTTTGTAAGTGCTTTCCCTAAAGAACCTGTTCCTCCTGTTATTAAAATAGATTTATTATCTAACATTTTTATTTATATTTTTATTTCATTTTCAATATGCATCCTCCCCACGAATAGCCTACGCCAAAACCTGCAAGGAGAAGATTGCCTTTTTAGTTTATTCTCTTTCAGTTCTTCACAGAGTACTATAGGTATAGTAGCCGAAACAGTATTCCCTACTTCACTCATATAATAATGAAATTGTCCTTCTTCAATTTTTTTAGTTTTTACGCAAAAAAATTCAGCATAAAAAGCATTTGCTTGATGAAATACATAACCATCAATATCTTCTTTTTAAAAGTTCATTCTTGTTTAATGTATCGTTTACCAAAGAGGGTACAACATCAATAGTAAAGTTGAAAATCTCTGAACCATTCATAAAATAAATAATCAGAAGAAGTAGGATTAGCTTTTTCATCAAATTTTAAGTCATTTAAAGGGCTTTTTATACCTAAAAGCTCCCGTTCTTACCATTAGATTTTTCAGCTCCCTTACCATCAGTTCCTAAACTAAAATTACCTATTTCAGCAAATCCTTCAGCAGCAATAAGCGTTGCCGAACCTGCATCACCAAAAATAGTACGATTACCCTTATCTTTTAGGGTGGAGGTGTTTGGTATAAGTTTCTCCAGTAAGTAATAGTACATTCTTGGCAATTCCTCCTATAATGAGCCCTTTGGCTAAAGAAAGCCCATATATATATCCTGAACACCCCTAAATTAAAATCTAAAAGCACCACAGGTAGTGGGCAAACCTAATCTATCTTGTATTAAAACAAGCTGATGTAGGTAGAAAATAATCAGGACTTTGGGTGCAGAAAAGAACAAAAGTCTATCTCTTTTTTTATTGATATTAGTATCTGTAGCAAAAAGTTTTTCAGCTGCATTCACAGCTAAGTCAGCTGCAGTTTCACTTTTCCTCAGCTATATAACGAGTGTGTATACCTACCTTATTCGCAATTTTATCTACACTCCATTCTGGAAATTCTTCTACTAACTGTTCATTAGTAAGTGCTTTTTAGAGAGTGCGTATGTCAGTGCTTTAATATATGCTTTCATAATTTTACAATAAAAGTGTATCCTCCATCTATTAGAAGATTAGAACCTGTTACCCAAGAGCTAGCATCTGACAAGAGATAAACTACTGCATGCGCTACTTCTTCAGGTTTTTCCATAACGTTTTTAAAGGATATTTCATTATATTTCCTTGTAGTTGTTCTTCTGATATTTGTCCTCCTGAAAAAAATATTAGTCACAATAATACCTGGATTTTACTGTATTTACTCTTATTTGTTGTGGAGCTAGTTCCAAAGCTAATCCTTTACAAAAGTCCATCAATTGCTGCTTTTTGAAGCTGAATAAGCACTCTCTGCTATTGCTGACACTTTAGTACCTGAAATAGATGAGATAAACACTATAGATGATGTCTTTTTGTAGCTTTTTTCTTAATGAGTAACTGAGTCAATAACAGAGGTGCATTAAAAATTAACTGTCATCACCTCTTGTATATCTTCTTCTTGCAAAAACTTAAAAGGTTTAGGGAATTGTAAGTCCGGCACAATTTACTAACCCCGTTTAAACTATTTATTTGGCTTACTAAAGGTTTCAATATCTTCTCTTTTTGGTAAGGTCAGCTACTATATAAGCAGGCTGCAAACCTTCTAACTGCTTATAGGGTTTCTTGCAAACGCTGTTCATTACGCCCCGTGATAACTACTTTTGCTCCCATCTTAGAGCATTCTATAGCAATAGCCTTCCCTATACCAGAAGAGGCTCCTGTCACTAAAATAGTTTTATTTTTCTAATGAAAAAGGATTGTACATAGTTATTACATTCTGCTTTTTCACTACATTATATAGATCTTCTATGGTATTAGCTGCTTTTATATCATCGCCTTTTTAGTTTTACATTGTATTCCTCATCAGACATAGCAATAACTGATAGGGCAATTGAGAGCTCCACTCATCTAAACTCCTGAACTCTGTAGAAAGGCTAATTTCTGCTACATCTGTTTCTTCAAACAAATTTGCAAAAATTCTGTAAAAATTCTTGTGTATTCATATTTGAAAAAGTTAAAATTAGTTTTTATTAGAACTTTATAAGCTTAAATTACTGCAAAAAAATACAAAAGTATTTTTAGTAATCACAAAAACACTTCTCAATTCTTCAATAAATTCTTTTTATATGTCTCTTAGCTTTCCAGCCAAGCGCTTCTGTTTTTTAGTAACTACTTCGGCAGTCATACGATTGCCTTTTTCGCTCTGGTAGCATCTGTATCTCACCACCAAATAACTGTGCAATTTCTAATACCGTATAAGTCTCAGGACTACCAATGCCATAGCCATCACCCTTGCCTTTCTCGCCTACGATAAGTAGTCCATCTACAATATCATCTATATGGGTGAAATTGCGCTGTTGTGTACCGGGACTTACTACTGTCAGGGGCTCACCTTTCTTCATCTTTTTCAGTGAAGAGCGCAATAAAGAGTGGCATATTTGCCTGTACGTATCTCCCGCTTACCATATACATTGTAAAAATATACAATAGCATACTCTAATCCATACCAATTACCATAGTTCTTTATAAGCTCAGTATTAGACGATTTGCTCCACGCATACGGACTCTGGTCTTTTCCTAATCCCCCATCACCAAACTTAGTACTACTTCCTGCATATACTAGCTTACAATGGCGTTTGCGACAGAACTCCAATACTTTTTAGGGTGCCTATCTTGATTGAATAGCAACACCTTATCTATATCACCAAAACTCTGTTCTACACGCGAATATTCACCTAAATGGTATATAAGGTTAGGTACAAAAGTCAATCAATTCAAAAATATGTTCGGTACTACCCTCTATATAGGTAACGCCCTCTACGTGGTTATCACGACTACCGGTAAAATAGTTGTCTAATGAATAGACTTCGTTATTAGGGTCTTTGGCTAAAGCTTCACAAAGGTTCGAGCCCACAAAGCCTGCTCCTCCTGTTACTAATATTTTCATCTCTCCCTTTTTAGACACCTATTTGTATATATTCAAATCCCTTACTCGGCAAGTCAAAAGCATTATATTGGTTGCGACCATCAAAGATTACCTTCTCTTTTAGCAACTTGGCTATCTCTACAAAATCAGGCATACGAAACTCTTTCCATTCAGTCAATAGTAGTAAGGCATTGGCGTCTTTTAAGGCTTCATATTTACTATCTACGTAAGTTACGGGTACGTCTTTTAGGTAGCATACCTTCGCCTCGTGTACCGCTTTAGGGTCATAGGCTCGTATCGTAGCTCCTCGCTTTACCAATTCCTTAATAATATAGATAGCAGGAGCTTCGCGCATATCATCAGTTTCAGGTTTGAATGATAAGCCCCAAACGGCAAAGGTCTTGCCTGTGAGGTCTTCGCCATATCGCTTTTATCACCTTTTGAGCTATGATATACTTCTGACGATTATTTACATTATCTACCGACTCTATAAGTTCTGCTTTATAGCCAACTTCTTCTGCTAATTTCTTGAGGGCTAACACATCCTTAGGGAAGCAAGACCCCCATAACCACACCCTGGGTAGATAAAACTATAGCCTATACGACTATCAGAACCTATACCAATGCGTACCTTATTCACATCTGCGCCTACTCGTTCACAAATATTAGCTATCTCATTCATAAACGATATTTTGCAGCCAACATTGTATTAGCAGCGTATTTAGTCATCTCTGCCGAACGAATATCCATTGTAATCATTCGGTCGTTCTGCATATAAAACGGATTGTAAAGCTCCTTCATCTTCTTGAAAGCGTATTCACTATCCGCTCCTATTACCACGCGGTCAGGCTTCATAAAATCTTCAATAGCCTTACCTTCTTTTTAAAATTCAGGGTTTGACACCACGTGAAATTTATAGTTCACTCCGCGTTTGTCTAAAGCGGCTTGCACAGTAGCACGTACCTTATCTGCAGTTCCTACCGGCACCGTCGATTTATCAACTATTATAAGTTCGCCCTGCATCGTTTCGCCTATAGATTGGGCTACTGAAAGCACATATTGCAGGTCGGCTGAACCGTCATCACCCATAGGGGTACCCTACGGCTATAAAAGCTACTTCAGCCTCTTTAATAGCTTCAGCAATATCAGTAGTAAAGAAAAAGCGTTTTTATGAGCTACATTGCTCAGCACCATTTCCTCTAACTCAGGGTTCGTAGATAGGAATAACACCTTGTTTAAGCTTTTTCTATCTTCTGAGCATTTACATCCACACAAGTCACCTTATTACCCATTTCAGCAAAACAAGTGCCTGATACTAAACCTACGTAGCCCGTACCGATGACTGCTATATTCATTTTAATTTTTAGTATTGTAATGCGACAAAGATACATACTTTACCTCACTTTTCATAATTATGAGGCTACTTTTTTTGAAAAATTTAACGGTCAAATATTTATAACTAACTAATAACCAAAAGAGTAAATCAGTAAAACTTCTTACCGCCTGATTTTTAAAAAGTGTATGACTATTACCACTGCCCGAGGTGGTCGTAAATAGCCTCTACTTTTAATCCCTGCTCTCTACACAATCTATCATATCTTGAGAGTAGTACATCTTGCTATTGCCATTTGCCATAACTGTAAAATACACACTTATCTGAGTTAGGCAATAAGCTCCTGTTTCGTGCTGCTGTCTATCCCAATAGGCTTCGAGTATATACAAACGACTATCAGCAGTCATCGCTGCTGCTGTACGTTTTAGAATGCTCGTTACCTGTTCAGGCGAAAAACAGTCTAAAAACTGACTCATCCATATCACATCAAAACCTGTAGGGAAAGGCACTGCAGACTTAAGTAGATTAGCTGGGTAAGCATATATACGGTCTGCTCCTTTTTTACCCTTTATATGTTCTTGCATAAGGCTGAGTTGTTGAGGCAAATCCATAATAGTAACTTGCACTTTAGGATTGAAATCAACACAACGCAGAGCAAAGCGTCCCGTATTGCCTCCTACATCTAAGAGGGTATGTACTTCCTCTTTAAAAAAATAAGATTTAGGGGCATCAGCAAAAGAGTAATCAGAATAATAATGGTCGAAAAGCAAACCATTTCTGTTGTGCCTCAGCGGGCAACTCTGAAAGCCCTTCGTAGATAGTAGGCCAAGAACCAAAGACTTTTAGCCCTGCTGGTTTTGCCTTCTATAAGAGCCTCCTCTAAATGGTTCAACCCTAAGTAGCACACCTCTTGCACAAAAGTCCATATTTACCTGTGTAGTCTTGTCGCGTAGTAAAAACCAGCCTGCTTTGGTTAGCAAAAAGCGGTCATCGCGCACTATCACTGTGCCTATTGATAAAGAGGCTTCTAAGAGTATCTGCACAGCGTAAGCACTCAACTTAGTAGCATCAGCTATCTCGTTGGGAGTGAGTCCTTCAGAGGCTTCTGATAAGGCACTAAAAACACCAAGTTTGACCATTAGTCGCGATACTTGAAACGCAATAGGGCAAACGCAATCTGCTGAGCCAAACGTTGTGCCTCAAGGGCTGACTGCTGTTCGGTGGTATATCGTTTTTTTCTAAATCAGGTGTTAAGTCCATTTTTTAGTTTCTTAAAAGTGCTGCAAATGTAGTTAGAAGTTAGCAAAATAAAGCAAATCAGTAAATTGACTACCTCACCGAAAGATGAGCGAAGGATGAGCGAACAATAAGCGAAGGCTTACCGAATAATAACCTTTCTATCTATCCTATAGTATCATATTTTTAAACCTTAATATTTCTTAAATAAATATTGCTGTTTGTTAAAATATTTATACCTTTGCCCTGATTTCTTAAATAAATCAAAAATACATTCATAACAAAAACACATTATAATATGAAAACTCAACCTTTTACCATTTTGCTCATATTGAGTATTTTTCATTGTCTTTTTATTGTACTGCTTTTTATCTTTGCACACAAGTGCGCTATTTTACTGATGAAATGATTACCGAAAATCTGCCTATAGTATTAGGTAGTGTAGTAGGGATCTTTTCAATAGAACAACTACTGAAAAAAAGGAAAGGCAGCAAAGCACTAATAAAAAGAGGCTATCGCAAATATGCGATAGCCTTTTCTTCTACCCTATGAGTGGTCCCAGTTGGGCTCGAACCAACGACCCTCTGATTATGAGTCAGATGCTCTAACCAGCTGAGCTATGAGACCCTGTCTTTATCTTTTAAGACGGCGCAAAAGTAATACTAATATTTGATATGTGCAAATTTTTATTTTATATTTTTGCATAATAATATCTTTTACGTACCTTTGCCTCTGTTAATTAACAGTTTATCATTATGAAAAATTAATATCAGCAGCCTTATTTTTGCTGCTTATTTTTCCCCTTTGGGCTCAAAACCGCCCGCTTTCGGTAGCTGAAGCTATCTATTACGCTGTCAGAGATGATAGCCAACCAATGGGTTACCGTAGCCTTTACGCGAAACCCTTAGATATCTACAATGGGTGAATGGCACTCAACATTATCTCTATGCCAGCGATACTGCTTATGAAGTCTTCGATGTGCAGGGTAAAAAGTAACCTCTTTTGGGGCAGCACCTTACTCTTCTATTGAATATATTGATAAAGACGAAGCTGTATTAGCACTTGATAACAAATATCAGCGATATAACTATCACAACCAACAGACTATAGCTGAAATTACTCTGCCTGAAGGAGCTGCAAACAATGACTACGACCCTAAAAAGCAAATTTATAGCCTATACTCTGAAGAATAATCTATATATAGCTAACGAAACAAACCCTAAAAATAGCTATTACTGCCTTTACTGACCCCAATATCGTTGCTGGAGGGGTTATCCATAGAAATGAATTTGGCATCCAGAAAGGTACTTTCTTCTCGCCTAAGGGCTCTTTGTTGGCTTTTTATCAGAAAGATGAAAGCCGCGTGGCCGACTATCCTTTGGTAGATATTACCACAACCCCTGCTGCCCTAAAGGCTATCAAAATATCCTATGGCAGGGACAAGGTAGCGAGCAGGCAGCTGTAGGGGTGTACAACCTGCAAACTAAGAAACTTATCTATTTAGATATTGATACTAAAGATGAACATTTCTTAACTAACCTCGCGTGGAGTCCTGATGAAAAATACCTCCTCTTGGCTGAAATAAACCACGAGCAAAAACCACTTTGCCCTAAACCGCTATGATGCTACTACAGGCAAAAAGTGAATACTATTTTTGAAGAAAGCAACTCCAAATGGGTAGAACCAGAAAAATCCAGCTGTCTTCTTGCCTAACTCTAACGACGAGTTTCTGTGGCTTAGCGAGCGCGACGGGTTTATGAATGTATATCATTATAACACCAATGGAAAACTGATAAAACAGCTCACTCATTTCCGCTGGGTGGTACAAGATATTTTAGGGCTTCGACAGCAAAGGCGAAAACTTCTTTATCGTAGGAACAGGGCAGACCCACGCGAGAAACAATGTCTAAAAATAAACCTCAAAAATCCTAAGAAAATAATAGCCCTCACCACTACCTGGTACCCACAAAAGTGCAATTAAGCTCCGACGGAAAAATACTTATTAGACACTTATTCTAGCATAAGTATCCCCTAAGAATATCGACCTTATTAATACCGAAAAAGGTAGCGTCAAACGATTGCTAACAGCTGCTAATCCGTTAGAAGGTTTTGCTATAGGCACTCCTGAACTACTCACCCTAAAAAGCAGACGATGGCACTACTCTCTACGCCAAAAATGCACAAACCTCAAAACTTCGACCCTCAGAAGAAATACCCTGTACTTATATATGTGTATGGAGGCCTCACGCTCAAGAAGTTAAAAACTCTTGGGGAGTAGGTTCATACCTATGGTTATCAGCTTTTTGCCCAAAACGACCAGTATATCGTCTTTACTCTCGATAACAGAGGAAGTGAAAATCGCGGTTTTGCTTTTTGAAAGCGTTATACACCGCCATTTAGGAGATTACGAGATAAAAAGACCAGTTGGCAGGAGTAGCTTATCTGAAGAGTTTGCCTATGTAGATGCAAATCGTATAGCAGTACACGGTTGGAGTTTTGGAGGGTTTATGGCTTCAAGCCTACTCACTCGTCACCCTGAAGTATTTCGTACCGCTGTGGCGGGGGAGCCGTTACTGATTGGAAGTATTATGAAGTAATGTATGGCGAACGCTATATGGATACCCTCAAACGAACCCAGAAGGCTATGAAAACAGCCGTGTAGGCAACATACTGTGATGGTCTTAAACGTCCTTTGCTTTTTTTATACACGGTAGCGTAGATGATATAGTAGTGCCACAACACCCTAATGAGCCTTACTAAAGAATCGATTAGCAAAAATGACTTTATCGAGATGTTTTTTTCTACCCTATGCACGCTCACGGAGTAAGCGGTCTCGACCATATCAACCTAACAGAAAGAATCATCGACTATATCAAGAAACACAATCAGTAAAAATTGCCAATAAAAAAAGGCTGTCCAAAACTTCGGACAGCCTTTTTTTATATCTGTAATTAACCATTTGTTATTAACCGTTCGAGAGCCATTCCTCTTGAGCCTTTGATGAGGATAAGGCTATCAGTAAAAGAGAGTTGCTTAAACGCTTCTTGAAATGCCTCGAAAGTTTCATACTGCGCATAGGGACTCTTAGTTTGTGCAAAAATTCTTCCCTATTAAATAAAACACCCTCCCATTGGTGAGGGGTGAGGCTATCTACTATTTGTTGGTGTTCGCAGCAGCATAATCGCCTAATTCGAACATATCGCCCAAAAATAAGCACTTTCTTAGTGAAGTTAGGCATCGTCAGTACATTATGTATAGCCGCTGCCATACTGCTAGGGTTGGCATTATAGGGCATCGAGCAGCAGTGTATTAGTACCCCACGCCATTAGCTGACTCCTATTATTATGAGGCACATACTTCTCTACACCACGTTTGATTGCTGCTGCAGGCAGTCTGAAATAACGCCCAAAAGCTACAGCTGCTGCTATATTGTTGAAATTATAACTACCCATAAGATGCGAAACAGCTGTTGTTGCCCCTGAAAAAAACCTTTGATAGTTGTATCTATATAAGGAAGGTCTTTAGTGGCTGGTTCTTCCGTTTGCAATACTGACCCCTCGCTAAAACGTATGCTCACAGGCTGGACTGCTACACACGCTACCGGTACATTCACCTCATCGGTTGTGCCAAAACTATAAACATTGGCATAGCCCTCTACTAATGACTGCTGCAAGCTATCATCTGCGTTATAAATGATAGTCTTTTCGTGTGCCTTTAGGGTAGTCGTACAGTTCTGCCTTTTGTTTTGATGACTCCTTCAAAAGAGCCAAAACCTTCTAAATGTGCCTTGCCTATGCTAGTGATATACCCATAGTCAGGTTCAGCAATACGGCAAAGGTCTGCTATCTCGTGAGGGTGGTTAGCCCCCATTTCCACAATAGCTATATCGGTTTCAGGTTTGATAGAGAGTAAGGTTAGCGGTACCCCTATAGCATTATTGAGGTTACCTTCAGTAGCCACTACCTGCATTGCCTCGCTCAACACTGATTTAATAAGCTCTTTAGTAGTGGTTTTGCCATTACTACCCGTTATACCTATGATGAGCGTTTTGAGTGTTCGGCGGTGATAGTTAGCCAACTCTTGAAGTGCTAAAAGCGCATCGGGTACTAATAGAGTTCTCTCATCTATCTGATAGGCAGGGTTATCAATAACAGCTAAAAGTAGCCCCCTTATTTAATGCCTCTGCCCGCAAAGGTATTGCCATCAAAAGAAGCCCCTTTCAGTGCAAAGTAAATACTATTTGGAACTATCTTACGTGTATCGGTACAAACACCTGCTGAAGCTATAAATCTCTGGTAAAGTTCTTTCATTTCTTGTGTTTTTGTATTTATAAAAACGCTGCAAATATAATCATTTTGCAGCGTTTTCAAATCTTTATGTATCAATTTTTTAAATCCGTTATCCACGAGGAGTACGATGATTTGTCTTAGATTTTTGAACCTACACGACTCATAGCATTACGGAACCCAATATAGTCTGTCGCGATATACTGAGGGTAAGTAGCGGCGTTGTGCTGGGTCAATCCAGAAAGCGCGGTCTCTCCAAGAACCTCCTTTAAATACACGCACTTCGTCATCAATAAGTGAGGTACGGTCGTTAGAAGTATCGTAATCCTTACCGTTAAGCTCTGTTCCTGGTTTTTTTAGGTTTAGGAGCGTTGTACATAGAGTTAGTGTACTCTGAACCTTCAGAACCTAAATCATTTTGGTTGCGGAACTTGCGTGTAGAGGCTTTATCACCATCGTTATAACTACGGTTATCAGAGTGTGTAAAAGTTATAACGTAGGTAAGTTTCGTTTGAGTCTACAGGTACAGTAGCAATATTACCAGGTAAGTTACGTGCAACTACTTTTACCATTAGGCAACGTATCGTATTTGATAGTCTCAGGGTAACTATTACTTGCTTACCATCTTCGCCTATAGCGTGTTTCATATATACGTTACCACGATAGATGTTGAAGTCTGATATTTCATCGTCTATGATAGGACGATATACGTCAGCTACCCATTCTGCTACGTTACCAGCCATATCATACAAACCGAAGTCATTGGGCGGATAAGTTTTAACAGCTACTGTTATATCACCTTTATCATCAGACCAACCAGCTAGTCCACCGTAGTCACCTTTACCTTGTTTGAAGTTAGCCATTTGCTCACCACGGGTTCTACGCTCAGTAGAACGAGTGTATTGGCTATTCCAAGGATATTTTTTACGTCCTTGTAGTGAGTTGTATTGGCGGATACCGTTTTAGAGACTTAGCAGCATATTCCCACTCAGCTTCAGTAGGGGAGCCGGTACTCAGGTAATAAGATACCACTTGTTTGCTTAGCATAAGTCATTTGTCCGTCTTTACCACTAGCTTTTTTACCTCCCATTTCTCCTTGTATTTTACCATCATAGGGTTTGTGAAGGAGTGTTTAGGGTAAGTATCGGTGCTAAAAGTACTAGTAGCATCTACTTGATAGCGAGCATCTTTAGCAAGGTAACCATCGCGCGAAAAGGATAGCCTCATTCACACGGTCAGTACGCCAAGCACTAAATTGTACTGCTTGTACCCAGTTTACCCCTACTACAGGATATTCAGCAAAAAAGCAGGGTGACGCAAATAGTTAGCCACCATCGCTTCGTTAGCACTTAGAGGGCTTCTCCATACCAATGTATCAGGGAAGAGCACCTTTATAGATGTTCTTATATTGCTCTTCTTCTGGAGGGAAAACGCGTTTCAACCAATCGAGGTACTCCCTATACATCTTATTGGTTACTTCGGTTTCATCCATATAGAAAGACTGTACGTGTTGTTGGGTAGGAACATTGTTCCAATCGTGCATTACGTTGTCTTGCACTTGCCCCCATTGTAAAAGGTACCTCCCTCTATCAACACAAGTCCTGGTCCTGTTTCTTGGTCTTTAAAGTCAGTATTATACTGGAACCCTCCCTCTTTGGCGTTGATTTTTCCAACCAGTCGCACTAGAGATGTTCTTATCACCTTTTACTCTTGCCTCCACAGCCTACTAATAGCAAGCCAGTAAGAGCCAAGCAAACAGGAACTTTTAATAAACTTCTTTTCATAGTAAAAAAACACTTGTTAGCATAAAAAAATTCGGGCGCAAGATACTACTTTTTAATATAGTATCTCCCTTTCACTATTTTAACGCTATATTTAATATTATTTTTTTACAAACTTTGTTTTTATATATCTGTAAATCAGTTATATACAATTATATTTAGCCTCGCATTTTTCTTGAGTAATAAAAGCAAAAATACGCTACATTTTAACAATTCTTTAAGTCTTCTATTAGAGCATTTTTGAGCATATCAGCCAAAAATGAGCAATAGCGACAAGAAAAAAAGAGATAATAGGGCTATCATCCACATAGTGAAAAAGCGCTTCACTTGCGTTTTTCTGAATATATTTTTATGTCCCATTTTGGCAACACCTATCCCCAATATAGCTGCTACATTCACCTGTACTAAAGAGGTAGGTATCCCTTTGATGAGTGATGCCATAAGCAGTAAGCTACCCGATATAAAAGCGATAATAACCGCTTCGAACTTACCAAAAAGAATAATCTCTTTACCAGTGTTCTTTAATATTTTATGTCCGAAAAGCGATGCCCCTATGCAAAACAAGGTGCTACTACAAGGGTGGCAAAGCATCAGTATAACTATATGGTCGCTCTCGCGTATGTTCAGCTCGTTGATAGTCATCGTATAGAGAGGGCCTGCCGCATTGGCTACGTTATTAGCCCCTATCGCAAACGATACGTAGACAGCCATCACCACCAACACTATATCCCAAATATGCTTTCTGTTCTCATTCTGAGCGCGCTGTATGGTAAGTCCGCGTCGGCGCATAGGCTGGTAGATGTATTTTCCGCAGAAATAACTCAAAAAATAGGATATAATAGGCAGTATGAACCACGCAGGGATAATCTCAGCAAAAAAGCACTTGCGTATCGAGCTTGCCGAAAATATACCGCAGGGGCTGCCAAAGCTAATACCGCCGCTTGGCTGGTAGACTGTGGTATGCCTGATATATTAGAAATCAACATTGTAACAGCTATAGAAAACAAGGCAATCGATACGACCATAAAGGTCATATACTCCGATGGCAAAATGCCACTACCCATAGTGCCTGCTGTCTTTTTGCCTGCCAAAAACGCCCCCACAAACACTACTATACCAAATAACCCTGGGATAATCGACTTGCGGATAACATTAGCCCCGTAAGCAGCCGAGAATGCAGGGTGCTGTACCACTCCCCCATAGTGATAGCCAATGCCATCGCTGTGATAAAAGGAATTAATAGTTGATTATATATAGGAGTCATCTGTTCTTAATGAATGTTCTTGGTAAAAACGTCCGGCAAAAAAATACAAAAATTGACAATAAACAACTAAGAATTGATAATTAACGCGATTTTTATCATTTTCGTAGCAAAAAAATAAAAATAAGGACTACTATGCCGCCCATTATCCACCAAAGCAACTGTTTGTTGTCTGTCTTTTTGAGTAGTAGCGGTAGCCATGATGAGGGCTGTAGCAAGAGACTGCTGGTCGGTGATTTTTTGCCAAAAGTGACACTAGTAGGGTGGGTAGGAATATCTTTTAGGGAAAATAGGTAATGTCGTACACAGGAGCGTAGTCGCCCCCATTTTGCCATACGCCAAATAATAGGTGTAGTCAGCACTACCAAAGCGCGCCTTGAGGGTGTAAGGCACTGCACTGACTACTATCTCGCCTATAGGTAGCGGCTGATTATCGGCATTGTCAATAATTATCTGTATATATTTAATGAGTCAGGGTGCGGAAGTAGAACGCATTGGGCGTTTTAGAGCTGAGCACATCAGAGAAAAAGCAAAAGTACTATCCTCATTATAGGGGTCACTTTCTTGCGAAGCAGTATAGCGTTTGAGCACTTTTACTTTTCTGAAATAATCGTAGTTGGCGTTGATAGTAAAAGCTATTTTAGAGAGCCGCAACGTATGCGGCAGCGCAATACTGATAAGGGTTTGCTTCTCTTTTTGAGTTGTTGTACATTGAAAGGCACAGATAGCTTTTGGGCTACACTATCGGTATATGAGGTGCGCGACTCAGTATCGATATAGTTAGTCTTATCGATACTATAGGGCACCTCAATAGTGTCGGTAGCCGATACGCCATAAATACGCAGGTCGTCATAGCCGCTCTCTAAGTGCTGAAAGACGGTACTAGGTAGGGAAAGTTGATGCCAATGATTGGGCTGCACCCCTTGTAGTTCCTGACGATAATGGTAACTTTTTGAGCTGCGCTTGCCCTTGCGATATGCATAAAAAGGCTAAAAACAGATATAAATACTTCATAATTTGGCGATTTGTCAATTTGTCAATTATTTTTAGTTTGCATAGAGTATGACCTTTATTTGTCCACTCTCGTACTCAGCTAAAAATACCTCAGCAGGAGTATTATAGCCTGCCTTTTTTGTAGTTCTTCGAGGGGCAAAAATAAGCATAATTAGGAAATTAGCAAGCTAATTAAAATCTATTTTTTTCTTGCGGAAAAAGTGCCTTAAAAAGCATTAATTATAAGAGAACCTATCATTATTATAACTAACCATATCAGCAGAGCGCCAAAACCTCGCCCTCTTCTTTCGTATCGCTTGCGTATCACAGACGACTCATCGGGGGTTGGAGGGGCAAAAGGTATCTTAAAAAGTACTTCTTTTTCGCCCAAAGTGACCTCTGAAAGATACTTTTTGAGGGTACGCGTTCGGGCAAATCGTAGGTTTTAGGGTCTTCGCCAAAGCCTCCGTAAGCAAGATAATAGGTGTATTGGGCACCTGCAAAACGTATATACACCGCATAAGTATAGCTCTTCACGCTTACTTTGCTGATGATAAGGGGCGATTTGCCACTGTCGTCAATCAGGAGTTCTGCTTTGTGCAAATAAACAGGTTCAAAAGCTAACGTATTGACCAATTGCGGTATCAGTTTGCCTTGATAGAGTTTTTTGGGGTGCTCGCAGCGGTTGTTAGGAGATGCAAGCCCCTCGCACATCGTTAGTTGTACCTCTCGTTCGCCTTTTGAATACAGGCGATACCTCTATCTGCAATTCACTTACTTTTAGGCTATTAGGTAATAAAAAAACTGAGGTGGGAAGTCTGCCGTTTGGCATCGGAGCGGTAGTTGAAATTGATAGACTGCAAGGTAAGGGTGCTATCGCCCCATACAAAAGGCACCTCGATAGTATCGCGCTCCGAAATACCAAAAATACGAATGTCCTTCCCTCTTGGGGTGAAGGAATCGCCCGTGGATGTGGGGTAAATAGCGGTCGAAAGCGGCAGCAGGCAAGACCAGTCGCTGCCAAGAGTTGGGCTGCACGCCTTTGAGCTCTTGCCTAAGCGCATAGCCCGAAAACTGCCCCCAAAGCGGTGCGACTGCTAAAAAGCATTATGATAAAAGTTTTATATTTTTCCCAATCTTCTATTTCTTTTTAAATCGTATAAATCAGCTTGTTGTGCCTCAAATTGTTTGCGCTTGGTATCAAAACTCTTCATAACTCTTTCCATCAGAAGCAGTTGTCAAATAATTTTTGACAACTGAATTTTTTATCTAATTCATTGTCTTCCAGAATATTAATTATATGATAGCTAATGCTTTGCTTAGAGGTGTCAAAAAGGTTAGCAAGCTGATTTTGATTGAGCCATATTGAGCCGTCTTTTGGCGTACAAAGCTATTTTCACTTTGCCGTCATCTGTTTTTATAGATAATAATATTTTTGTTGTGTTTCCATTGTTTTACAGTAATTAATGAAAGGAATTACATTATTGGCAAACGGATAAAAAAAGGCTTGGGTGGCGCCTTGTTTTTCTGTTATGTAGCGGCTGTTGATGGCTCCGATAGCAGCGCGTTTGTCCGGTGAATTTATCAGGCTATCCATAGCTGTGGCAAACTGCTCGGGGCTGCTAATAGAAAGCACTCCGCCTAAAGCGACTAACTCTTTGGCTTCGTTGAACTTGCTGTAATTCTTGCCAATGAGAACCGGAATACCAAAGACGGCAGGCTCTAAAAACATTGTGCAAGCCTGTACTGCCCATACCGCCACCTACATAGGCTATATCGGCATAACTGTATACCTTAGTGAGAATGCCAATGGTGTCGATGATAAGCACCTCGTAATCGGCTAAGTTAAGCGTGTCTTTCTCGGAGAAAAGCGCTACTTTTTCTGTCTAACTTCTGTTTGTTGTGCTTTTAAAACGGCTATCTCATCAGGATGGATATTATGGGGCGCTACAATGAACTTCACCTTGCCCTTACAGCTATTGAGGTACAACAAATACACCTCTTCATCGGCAGGCCACGAACTACCAAACACCACACAAAGAGCATCGCCTTTGAACTGCTCTACAAAATCGAGGTGGTTATCGCGGGTTACAATCTCGGCTACACGGTCGAAGCGGGTATCGCCCCCTACCGTAACATTGGTAAAAACCTAAGCCGTTCAGCAGTTGCTTAGACTGGTCGTTTTTGGACAAAAAAGTGAGTGAAACAGTGCAAACAACGGCGCATAAAAGCCTCCATAAGGCTTAAAAAGGCTTGTGTAGGTCTGAAAATGCCCGAAAGGAGGTAAGTTGGCACATTTGCCTTGCGAAGTTGCGACAAATAGTGCCACCAAAACTCGTATTTGACAAAAACAGCCATAGCAGGTTGCACCATTTGCACGAAACGGCGAGCATTAGCAGGGGTATCTAAGGGTAAATAGACTACGATATCGGCATCGGGGGTGTTTTTGCGCACCTCATAGCCCGAAGGCGAAAAGAAGGTAACCAGCACCTTATACCCCTGTTTTCGGAGGGCTTTGATAACAGGGAGTCCCTGCTCGAACTCGCCTAAAGAAGCGGTATGTACCCATACGTAGCGGGCTTGGGGGTCGAGGTGAGTGCTGAGGGTCGCCCATACGGATTTTCGTCCGCTAACGAACAGACGTATTTTTCTTGCTGAAAAAGCGCCACAATAGGGAGGATTGCCCTAACGAGGGTATATGGATAATGTGTACATTAATTTTAGTGAATTGCTGATGGTGGCAAAGGTAATAAGTTCGGGAGAAAATACAAATATTTTTTGGGGGATATTTTTTCTGAATTGAATCTGCCGTTTTTCAATGCAAAAGTAGTAATAATTATATATTAATGCAAATTACGCATTGAGGGGAGAATTGCATTATTCGCAATGTTTTACTCGTTTTTGTTATCGATTTGATAACGATGATTCTTCGCTCTTCCTATACTCAGTCTGTATTCAGTGTATATTCAATCTATACTGAAGATATTATTGAAAGATATTTAATAAAAAGTGTTAATGTTAGTGGTGGGAGGGCTGGGAGTGCAGCCGCACTGAGCAGAGATGTGAGACAAGTGGGAGAGCTGGGAGAGCCAGGGAAGGCTGAGAAGGCTGGGAAGGGTTGGGAAGGGTTGGGACAGGGTGGGACAGGGTGGGACAGGTGGGACAGGTGGGACAGGTGGGACAGGTGGGAGGGTTGGGACGAGTAGGGACAGGTAGGACAGGTGGGACAGGTGGGAGGACTGAGAAGGCTGGGAGGACTGGGAGGGATGGGACAGGTGTAATGGGCGTGTCTTAATTAAAAAAATTTGGCGATTGAGAAAAATACTACCTTTGCTGAAAGTGAAAAATATAGTACTGATTCGTGATGCCATAATAGAATATGGAGATTGCAGAGTGAGAATGTCGCCTTAAGGGAAAAAATTATCGTATAAAATATGAAGAAATTACTATCCCCCACACTAAACAGGTGGTTTTGTTATGCAATAGTGCTGTTATGTAGCGCGATGTATGCACAACCTTGTACTTTTGAGGATGTTGTAAAGGGAAACAACTTATGATGTCCCTTATAAAAAAATATAATGCTCCTCTTGATATGGAGAAAGTATTAAATGCTGAAAAAAAGCAACTTTTTTAGGATTTATAGGAACTAATTATAAAAGGTTACGTATTACTTTCACTTCCATAAAAGAAGAGTGAGAAAAAAACAAAGATGTATATGAGGTAGAGGATTTTAGCACTGTGATGAACAAAAATAAACGGACTTTCAAAGGAACTTTTCTTTACTTTCTCATTACAAATTTACCAAACCAGCTAACGATGATCCTCCTCTCCCTAAAAAGGGAGAAGTAGAAGGTTTTTCAACTTTTTCTTATGAGTTAGCTGAAGACGAAAAATCTTACAGCTACTGGCGTTTTTTAAAGGAAAGATGATTGTAATGTGGTTTAAAAAAAGTAAATGCAACACCTGTTTATTATATTCCTTTCCACGATGATGGTGAAAGAAACTATCAATTTTTGGCACTTGGACGAGTTATAAAACTAAAAAATTCGGTAGCCTCTTGGGGAGAATATCGCATTCCCTGCTCTGGAGATTTTTGATTTAGGAGATGGAGATTTTGGTCCCTAATCCTAAATATTGGCAATATGGTTGGGAGGAGTTTAGGTATTAAAAGGAATTGAAAATTAAAATGAAAAATACTATTGATACTATTTATTGGTTTGCATATTTCAATGTAATGCACAGCATAAAAGAGCTTTCTATAAGTGAATCTGATAAGGCTTTATTAGAGTTTTTTTATAAGAATTCTAATAAAGTTAAGGTAGCCTCTCATAATTATTTTTGATGAATTGTGGAATTGGGATTCGGATAATGCTATTTTAAAGCAAAAAAATGAAGATTCTATTCAAAAACCATAAAAATCTCAATCAAAAAAATTAAAAAGAATTAGAGGAAGCCCGCATTGCCCTATATGAATATGCTTTAGAAGACGTTAAAGATGAATATCAAGAATATCATTATGTTGATGGGCCTCGATTTTTCTTATCTTGTGGACAAGAGGGATTTAGAGTAAAAAATTATATTAAAAAATTCTCAAAGACCCTAAAATATCAAAAATCTGATAAGGAAAGGATTGAAGTATCCTTAAAAGCTTATCTCTCTATTACATCTCTGACCCAGATGGTTATACCAATGTGAGAGAAGGAAAAAGTACTTCATCTAAAAATTTTAGGTACAGTAAAATCAGGGTGAAAAATAGAGGTACTGGATACCACAGGGGAATTGGTGGCAGATAATGACAAAAGACAATGAAATAGGCTATATTCACAAGAGTAGAATAAAAAGAGGTAGCCCTCCTATGAGAAATACAAAAAGTTATCGTATAAAAATATGAAGAAATTACTATCCCCCGCACTAAGTAGATGGTTTTGTTATGCATTAGTGTTGCTATGTAGTGCAATGTATGCACAACCTTGTACTTTTGAGGATGTTGTAAAAAGGAAACAACACATAATAATTTAAATAGTAATTACAAAAAAGTATCATCTTACAACGAAATAGACACTTTAACTTATTTTAAAAGAAATAGGAGATAAATCTATTATGAAAAATTTCCTAAAAATGGAATATTAGCGTATATCAAGCTACATCACATAATGATTCTATTAATGAGAAAAATTTTTATAAGATAACTAACTATTATAAAAGTATAAAAGGAATAAAAATTAAGAATATCCACAATTATAGGAAAATATTAGGGGAAAGGACAAATTGTTTCTTTGGATCTAATTCATAGATTTTTAAAAATGAAAAATTTATGAATATAAAAATCAATAAAATCTATTGAAAATGATGAAAGTCTTCCCTCCATCATTACAAGTATTGACATTCTTGTTTTTAAAGATAATAAAATTCATAATAAAGCTTTAATATTTATTATGAAAAATTATTCTTATGCAGTATCATATAAATTAGGATATTTTTGATAAGAATGGAGTTTTATATTACAAAATATTTGAGACAGATGAAGTAGAAACTCTTTATATAAAAAGAAAGTAAAGATTATCTTCTTTTTGACGGAAATATTTAGCATAAATAATTAGGAGGGAAAGAAAGGAAAAACAACAAGAGATAGAGAAAAAAGAGAGTTAGATAACAAATAAATATGATAAATTAAAAATAAATGAAAAATGTTTGCTTTTTATATTTTTTAAGTGTCTTTTCTTTTGTGCCAGCACAAGAGTATTTACCTTTGCATTTTAGTTATAAAACTATTGTTCCTTCCAAAAGAAAAAGAAAGTTAAGTTAGAAAACGTTTCATTTGTTGCTATAAATGAAAGGTTTACACTTTTTGATTTTCTATAAACAAACAAAGTAGATTCTATACCTATGTCCTTTGAGGCAAAAATAATGTCTATAATTGAAAAATACAATTTATTAAAAGTGGATAGATATGCTTATAGAAAAAGTAAAAAAAGGAAATCCTTTATTTCAAACTAGAAAGTCGCATTAAAGTTGGATATGATGAAAATTATCTGATACAAAAAAAGAAATACCCTATTGGCTATCAATATATAGATATGGGCTTTCAAATGATTTCATAGCTGTAGGTATTATAGAGAAAGCATAAAAATAAGTTTAAAATATGGGATAAAAAAAGCAGCTGTAAAAGGATTAACACCTATTGAAACTCCAGAAGAGGCTTTGTATTTTTTTGCATTTAATGGAACAAGTATTTCCTGAATACAACTTTGATGAATTATGCAAAAAGAAGAAAACTACCAAATATGTACTGATACGATCACTTCTACTATTGTAAAAAGAAGAAAAAAAGATTATTTTGTAATAAATCTTTTTCACTATGATAATGATTTTTGATAAAGGATCACTTTTTGAGATTGTATATCAGCTTTATAAAAAAACGGAAAATATGCAAATATATTAGTAAAAAAACGTATTTATATAATTTTAGAAGAAGAATGGGAATGAGATATCTTATGGCATATGCATTTTACTTTTCATCTTGTATATTCACAAAAAGATACGATTATTATAAATCAAATTGCACATTATTTTTAGCAGAACAGTTACTTAACAGGTAATTTAGGATTATTCAATAAATGACAATATAATGGAAAAAAAGACACTATTTACACAATTTATATACAGGATATTCCTTGTAGGGACACACTGTCATCTAAAGAAAAGCAATTTATATAAAAACAAATTAGATGCTATTGAGTTAAAGCCAAGATTTAAGAATTACATAATTTACTTGCAATATAAGTGTTCCAATTATGCAAAATTATAAGTATGAGTGCAAAAGAAATTATAGAAAATGAAAGGAAGAACATTTTTCAACTGAAAATTTAAAAAGGGAAAAAAAGTTACCTTAGCGACTTGAATTTAGAATTGTTGAAGAGGAACAACAAAAATGTGGAGAAGCCCTAAATTTTAAAAATATGAGAAAAAAATAATTTTAATTATTATGGTAATGCTTTTATTTTTCCTGTCAGGAAGATGGAGTTTATACATTCCAAAGCTATTAAAAAGCCTTTTTTAATAAAAATCCTACAAGTAGTGATTCTTTATTAAAAAGAAATAAATCTTTTCCTAATAGAAAGTTATAAAAAAATGGGGGTGGGAGGAAGCTATAAAATGTTTTATAGATATACTGGTAATACGAAAGATTTTATAAAAAGTGAAAAGACCCAGTGGGTATTTTTAGAGAATATTTAGACTACTATCCACAAGATGAATTAGCAGTATTTTTAGTTTCAAAATGCAAAACAGATACCACAAAATTAGTTGGAAAGTTAATTTTTTTATGGGAATGATGGTAGTGAATATGGCTAAACCAAAATAGATACTTTAATTTATTATTGCAAGTAAAAATGAAAATACTTTTTAGGGTTATATTGTTAATCTTATTCGTTAATTGTCAAAACAATCAATTAACGAAAAATGTTTCTGAAAAAAGATAACCATATCAAAAAGATTTTGCAAAAAGTAGATACTATAAAAATAAATAGTTTTTACACCTAATAGCTCGGATGGAAATCACTGAAAAAGTACCATTTATCAAGAGTAGGTAGATATGCGTATAGGAAAAGTAAAAAGGAAATGCTTTATTTGAAGTTAGAAGTCGTTGCTCATTTGCTAATTATATAGTATCTTTGCGCCAAAAATACACTTTCTTATGGACGCTAATACCCATACGCTCGGCGAAATGGTACGCCTGTATATTCAGCAAAATAACCTCAGCTACGGGCTCTATCGCGCGCAGCTGCCCACGCTTTGGGCTGAACTAATGGGGGTTCCGGTAGCTAAGTACACCTCGTCGGTAGTGCTGAAAGGAACTTCCCTTTTCGTACGGCTGACCTCGCCTGCCCTCGCCCAAGAGCTCAGCTATGGGAAAAGCAAAAATAATAAGTAACCTCAACGAAGCCCTCGGTAGTGAGGTTATACAAAAACTGGTTTTCTTACACTAATACTATGATACGTAACGCTACTCCGACCGATGCCCTTGCCGTTGCCCCACTGATGTTTCAGGCAATGGAGGAAATCGTCTATAAAATGATTGGCAAACCTCATAAAGAAGAGGCTATCGCCCTGCTAGCACAGCTGTTCGCCCAAAAAGGGAACCAATATTCGTACGAAAACGCTTGGGTATACGAGGAAGCGGGTAGCGTAGTAGGGTCGGTTATAGCCTACGATGGGGCGCAATTGCACGCCTTGCGCGCTCCGGTGTTGGGACTCATTCGCAGTAGCTATGGTATAGATATTGTACTTGAAGATGAGACCGCCGCTGGTGAACTGTACATCGATACGCTAAGCGTACTGCCCAGAGCCCAAGGGCGCGGGATAGGCTCGCAGCTGGTGCGACACCTATGCAAGGTGAGTTCGCAGCCCATAGGACTATTAGTAGATGTGAATAACCCTGAAGCTGAACGCCTCTACACCCGCTTGGGTTTTGAATACGCTAATCATCAGGAACTTGCAGGAGGAAGGTATAAACATTTGACACTAAAAATATAACGCCTTATGAAAACCCTAATAAAAAACGCAACGCTCGTGAATGAAAACGAGCTACAAGTGGCTGACCTCTTGATAGAGGGCGAGCGCATCAGTAGGATAGGTGCTAACCTTCATCCGAAGGGTGACTATCAGGTAATTGACGCTACTGGTAAGTATCTGCTGCCTGGGTAATTGACGACCAAGTACATTTTCGCGAACCTGGTCTTACCCACAAGGCTACTATTGCTACCGAAAGTAGAGCGGCTGTGGCTGGAGGTTACGACTTTCTTTGAACAACCTAACACCGTACCCCAAACGGTAACCCTTGAGCGCCTCGAAGAAAAATTCGCTATCGCTCAAAAAAAGTTCGTTTGCTAACTATTCGTTTTTTTCCTTGGGGTACTAACGACAACCTTGAAGAACTAAAACGCTTAGACCCTAAGGCTTGTGCAGGGGTGAAGCTCTTCTTGGGTTCGTCGACCGGCAATATGTTAGTAGACAACGAGAAGACCATAGAGGCAATTTTTAGCAATGTAGATTTTGGTAATTTGCTGCCCATTGCGAAGATGAGGGCGACTATTAGAAAAAAATCTGGCTCACTATCAGGAGCTATACGGCAATGATATTCCGATAGACCCTACACCCACATATACGCAGTGCTGAGGCTTGCTATCTGTCGTCGTCGCGGGCTATCGCTTTGGCTAAAAAAACAGGCGCTCGCTTGCACGTGTTCCACCTTTCGACCGCTGCCGAAATGGAGCTTTTCCGCAATGATATTCCGCTAAAAGACAAGAAGATAACTGCTGAGGTGTGCGTGCATCACCTGTGGTTTTCAGAAGACGATTATACTACTCGCGGGGCTTTCATCAGATGGAACCCTGCGGTGAAGACCACCGAAGACCGCGCCGCCCTATGGCAAGCGCTCTTAGATGACCGCCTTGATGTTATCGCTACTGACCACGCCCCTCATACGCTGGAAGAAAAGCAGCAAAAAGGCTATACGAATATCCCTTCTGGTGCTCCGCTAGTACAGCACTCATTGGTAGCGATGCTCGAAAAAGGCGCACAAGGGGTTATTTCGCTTAAAAATAGTAGAAAAGATGTGTCATAACCCTGCTATCCTCTTTTGACATAGAAGACAGAGGCTACCTACGCGAGGGCTATTACGCTGACTTGGTGCTGGTGGATATGAACGCTCTGTGGACGGTACAAAAGCAAAAACTTGCTGTACAAGTGCGGCTGGAGTCCGCTGGAAGGACAGCAGTTTCACGCACGAATAGTGAGCACTTTCGTAAACGGGACAATTGGCTTATAACAACGGGCAGGTATGCCCTACCCCCTACGGACAACGCGTAACCTTTAACCGATAATATGAAGAAAATCATTTATATAATAGGGCTGCTGAGCCTTGTGGCCTGCAAAAAGAATATAGTGCCTAAACCTGACCATTTTTTAGATGAGCAGCAGATGGAGTCGTTATTGTACGATTTGGCGCTATTAGAATCGATGAAAGCAACAGAATCGCATACCTTGGACTCGCTACAGTTTGACGCTAAAGCGTTTATCTATCGGAAATATGAATGCGACAGTACGGCACTGGCGCAAAATATGAGTGTATTACGCTTCGTTTTCCGAAGCAATACGACCAAATAGTGCATAGGGTAGATGAACGGATGAAAGCACAACGCGACAGCCTAAATAAGGCGATGCAGCCGGCTCCGCCTACTCCGCCTGACATACCCAAAAGACCTCCCCTACCGCCTTTTGGATAGTATTCACCCTAAAAACAAAAACGATTGGAACCTATTACGCTACATCATTCGTACCTGACGTGGGTATTCCCGCCTTCCTGCTTATCTTTGGGTTGGTGGCTTTCTTGCGTGCGTTTTACCCCAAGCATTTTGCCGATTATGAGCGTCTGTTAGTAAACAATAAATACATAGCTATTTACGGCAAAAAGGAGCGCAAGTTGCATCTTTTTACGGTGGTACTCTACCTAATGCAGTGCGTGTGTTTGGCGCTGCTCATCTACGTAGGAATGAAACACTTTGGCATCAAGAAACTCTTTAGTGAGCGGTTTATGTTTTTGGAGCTTACCCTATTGGTAACAGCCATACTGATGTTGAAGCTGGTGATACAGCAGTGGGTAAGTAGTCTTTTTGACCTTTCGGACTTCAGCAATGACTACATTTTTATACGTATAGCCTACTCATCATACGCTGCTATAGGGGCTGTTTTGGTGCTTTTTATAGGTGTTTACAGCTCATTAGTAGTGTAACCCCTGCTGGCAGTGCTATTTATTATACTACTAATTATCAATGCTTTAAGCTGGGTAGAAATTATTAAAAACAATCTAAAAGAAATAAAACCCTATATTTTCTATTTTTATTTTGTATCTTTGCGTCCCTTTGAAATCGCACCCTACGTCTTTCTTATCTACGGGAGCAAGGCTGGTGATAACATCAGTAGTAGTGTGCTTTTTAAGTAAATTAAGAAGACTTATAGAGTGTAAAAGAAATAAATTTATGAAGGTAAAATCAATTTTAGTATCGCAGCCCAGAGCCCTAAAGCGGAGAACTCGCCATACTCTCAGATTATCGAAAACCACAACGTAAAGGTAGACTTTGTGCCCTTTATAAAAAGTAGAAGGTATGACGGCAAAAGATATTCGTATGCAGAAAATTGACCTTACCAAGTTTTCTGCGATTATCCTGACCAGCCGCAAATCGGTAGACCACTATTTTCGTATAGCTGAAGAGATGCGCTTTAAAGTGCCGGATACGATGAAGTACTTTTGTCAGTCAGAAGCTATCGCATTCTATCTGCAGAAATATATTACTTACCGCAAACGCAAAAATATATGTAGGCAAAAAGAGTTCTCGGAATTATTACCTATACTGAAAAATACAAAAGATGAGAACTTTCTTTTCCCAGGGTCTGACTCGCCTAAGCCTGAGGCTACCGCAGCGCTGAACGACCTGAAAAATAAAATGGGAACGCGTGGTATTCTACCGCACTGTATATTGCGATATTTCGGCTATCAAAAACAACAAATACGATATACTTACTTTCTTCTCGCCTGCGGGTATTGAGGGCTCTTTTAAGAGTTTCCTGACTTTTCGCAGAAGAAAAACCAAAATAGCTGTTTATGGAGATGCGACCCCTGAAAGCGGCTGAAGAGGCTGGGCTGGTAATGAGACATCAAAGCTCCCTCGCCTGAAAGCCCTTCGATGACGGTAGACGCTGACCACTACATCAGGTAAGATGAATGGGAAGAAGTAATCGGACGATTTGTCAATTTGGCGATTTGCCAATTTGGCGATTTGTCGATGAGATGATTTTAAAAATTAATAACATTGCTGGCGTTTAGATGCTGGCAATGTATTATTTTTGCAGCTGATTTATTATAAAAGTGATGAAACTAAAAAGCGTATTTTGTTTGAAATCTTACTACTTCTGTTTTTCGGTAGCTATTCCGTTTGCCCTTGATATGAATCTGGCGGTCTATGGTATGCTAGCTACCTTTTTGCTGTTTTAGCATTAAGACGTACTTACTACGGGTTGTTTTTAGTGGCTTTTTGGCTTTATTGCGATTACTTGTGTGCTGTTTTTGCCTCAGATTATATGGTTTGGTCACCCCCTGCTACTATGATAGGGGCTTTCTGAAACAGACTTTCGCGAAAGCAAGGAGTTTTATGCAATCGCTGCCCTATATGCCTATGGGGTATCGGTGCTGACGCTGCTCTTCAGCCTTTATATACTATACTTAGGAAAGAAAAACGCTATGTGCGCTCGCGTAGGCATTGGCTCATCACAGGGGTAATGGCTCTGGTAGGGATAGGGCTAACGGTATATCGCCCCTTAAAAAAAGATAGAAGAAAATAGGCAATTTTAGCTGGGAAACCTCGCGCACTGCCCCTATCGCTTTTTACGCTTCGATTTATAACAATATAGAGCGCTATCAGCAGTTGCGCCGAGAACTGAACGAACAGCTAACAGGTGAGCCTACGTGGCAGATAGAAAGCAGTGCGCCTGCCTATCGCAACTATGTGTTTGGTAATAGGCGAGAGTGCGCCGTGACTATATGTCGGTGTATGGGTTTCCGATAGAAAATTCGCCTTTTCTGGAGGGAGTGAAAGGCACCATATTAGAAGGCTATACCGCAGCTGCCCCCTAACACTACTACGGCACTGCTACGTATGTTTTTGCAGCGCAAAGAAGGCGAAGAGGAGTTTCGGTGTGAAAAACAACCTCATCAGCTTAGCTAAAAGGGGCGGGATTTGAGACCCTATTGGCTTTCTAATCAGGGTTCGGTAGGTACGTGGGATACGCCTATCAGCAAGATAGCTTCGCTCTCGGACTATCGCACTTTTTACTAAAATGGGCGAGTACGACTCGATGAACATCTACGACACTGCCCTACTGCCGGTGCTGAAGCGCTACTTACAGCAAAAAGCCCTAAGCCACGACTGCTGGTAGTGCATATTATGGGGTCGCATTTGTACTTCCCTGAGCGTTTAGAAAACCCGATACACTACGATTATTACAACCGCAACTTTTCGGCTTATCTGCAGACCATAGAGCAGACTGACCATTTGTTATCAGCTATATACGCAGCGCTGCAAGCCCAGCAAGAGCCTTTTTTCGCTGCTCTACTTTTGCTGACCACGGGCTGATGACCAAAGATAGAGGCTCTTATTCCGCTACCCTTACCCACGGTGATACTCACCCCAACAAGGCGTGCTACCGCGTGCCTTTTGCACTCATAAACAGCGATGACACTGAGCACAAGCAGTGAAGGTAAATAAGTCGGCTTTTAACTTTCTGAGTGGTTATGCGCATTGGTTGGGCATTAGAGAGCGCAGTTTAGACAGCCATTACGATTTCTTATCGCCCACCCCCTGACTAGCCTACAGGTATTTGACCAATACAAGAATGTACCTTTTGCCGATTTGGCAGAAGATGAGGTAATAAAGTAATGGGCATTTGGTTATTTAGACGGAAATATATATCTTTGTAGCCGCAAATCATCGATACTCGGATAAAAAGATAATTAACTAACACATTATCAGCAATAAAAAGATGCCATTAGCACTATTTAATTCTATCACATCGTGGTTCCTCAAACGCCGCATAGACCAAATTCAGGAGTTTGTACAACACCCCCATAGGGTGCAAGAGCGCGTATTGCTCGAGCTGATTAATGCCGCTAAAAACACTGAATTAGGCAAGGCTTATAACTTCGGCGAGGTAACCAACTATCAGCAGTTTATACGTAATACCCCCCTTACTACTTACGAATCATTTGAGCCTTTCGTAGAGCGTGCAAGGCGCGGCGAACGCAATATCTTTTGGCATACCCCTATCAAATGGTTTGCTAAGAGTAGCGGTACTACCAACGCCAAGAGTAAGTTTATACCCGTAAGCGAAGAGGCTTTGCAGCAGTGTCATTACAAATCGGGTAAAGATATGCTGTGTTTGTACCTGAACAACAACGAAGATTCTAACCTCTTTAAAGGGAAAAGTTTGCGCTTGGGTGGTAGCAAAGAGCTATATGAGCAAAATGGTACTTACTTCGGTGACCTATCGGCTATACTGATTGAAAATTTGCCTTTTTGGGCTGAGTTTAGTTGTACCCCAGCAATAAGGTATCGCTGATGAGCGAATGGGAAAGCAAGCTAAAAGCTATCATCAGAGAAGCTAAAAACGAAAACGTTACCAGCATAGCAGGGGTACCTTCGTGGATGCTCGTACTGCTCAATCGGATATTAGAAGAGACAGAGCATTTATTAGAACTGTGGAAGAACTTAGAGGTATATTTTCACGGAGGCGTGAGCTTCACCCCTTATAGGGAACAGTACAAGCACATTATCCCTTCTGATACTTTCCGTTACTACGAAATATACAACGCTTCAGAAGGCTTCTTTGCTATACAAGACCGCAATAATTCTGACGAGATGCTGCTGATGTTAGACTATGGTATTTTTTATGAGTTTATTCCGATGGATACCTTTGGCACTGCTCAGCAGACTATAATACCTCTTAGCGAGGTAGCAATAGGCAAAAACTACGCTATGGTGATTACTACGAATGCCGGTTTATGGCGCTACCTGATAGGCGACACGGTGCGCTTTACCTCTGTGAGTCCGTATAGGATAAAGATTACAGGCCGCACGAAGCACTTTATCAATGTATTTGGGGAAGAGCTTATTATGAGAACGCCGAGCGCGCCCTTGAAAAGCCTGCGAGCAGACGGGTAGCCACCTGATAGAATACACCGTAGCCCCTATCTTTATGCAAGATAAGCTAAAAGGCGGACACGAATGGGTGATAGAGTTTGATGCCCTCCGGCAAATCTGGAGCATTTTACTGAGGTATTGGACACTGAACTTAAAAACTCAACTCGGATTATGAAGCCAAACGCTATAACAATATGACCCTGAATATGCCTAAAGTGCACCAAGCACGCACGGGGCTCTTTCACGATTGGCTAAAAAGACAAAGACAAACTAGGCGGACAGAATAAAAGTACCGCGTTTATCTAACAGCAGGGAATATGTAGAGGAACTGCTGAAGCTATTATAAATCTATTTAGTTTTTCAAAAAGGATTGCCTGCACTGCGGGGTGCGGGCAACTCTTTTTGTTGTTTTTGTGAACTATTATTGGTTGCTACATCTTTACCTTTAAGCCTACGAAGACTGTACGAGGCAAAATGCAGGTCCGTAGATATAATCGGCATCGCGTTTTGCTCCTTTTATCGAAGTCGTTTTGGTACTGATTGAAGAGGTTTTTCACTCCGCAGCTCACTTCTAAAGGGAAGAAGTTGCTCGCGTTGATTTGATATGAGGTGTTTAGCCCCTATATCGACCAATCCTTTAGTAGTTTCTAAGCGGTTTTCAGCTATATAACCCGCTAAGTGCACTACTTTCATACTGCCAGTGTACACGGTTACAAGATTGATGTCCCAGTTAGGGCGTGGCTTGTAGGTAGCTAGCAAGTTACCATATACATTAGGGGTTTTGAGTAGCTGGTCGCTGAAAATATTGTCTTCAGGATTTTGGGTGCTGTTGTACTTAGCACTTTGTATAGTAGTAGCTAACTGAAAGATAAATTGCTTATTAGGGCTATACTTCAACTCGATATTAAGTCCTTTTACGATTGCCCCATCGGTATTAAACTTCTCTTTTACTTTCAAGCCATTTTCTTCGCCTATATCACGATAGTCGAAACGGTCGTGTAGAGCGGTGTAAAAGCCTTCTATCATCGCTACAAACTGATGCGCCTCGTGCGTATGATTGTACTCGAATGAAGCGGTAAAGCTATCAGAGGTTTCTTTTTAAGGTCGTCAGAGAGTTTTTACACGGCGCACCTCGCCACTAGGGCAATTCGCTGTGTACATCTTCAGAATAGAAGAAAGGAGCACGGAAACCACGTCCGTAAGAAGCACGTGCTATGAAGTTCTCATCGATATTGTACAACTACACTTGCACGTGGGTTTAGCACTGTGATGCTGCTCTTGAGGATATCGAAGTTACATTGTCTAAAACGAAGTCCGCCTAATACCTTTTATTTTAGGCGAAATACGCCAGTCAGCTTTGGGTGAAAGCACCGAAAATATTAGACTTTTGATTTACTGCCAAAGATAAGAGGATTTACGCGTTTTTCGGATATTTTTATCGTGCTGATACTCTACCCCTGAAGTCCATTGTAGGTTGCCTTTGGCTATAGGCACATAGGCTGTATGTTGCCCTCCGAACGCCCAGATGTGCTCTTTGGTAAGTCCGTAGTTGCCGGTTGAAGCCTCGATATCATTTCCTTCTAACCCCCGTAATAGTTGTCGGCACGAGTGCGTTCGCCACTGGCATAAGCCGTAAACTTATGATTATAGGCAGGAGTGAAATACTCATAGTTGGCTGTACCTCCTACCATTTGGGTACGGATGCTCTCGGCTATATCAGCAAGGTGTTCAGGCTCGTCTAACTTGTTGCCTCCGCGTCTGTTTTTCATTGCTCATATTCACTTCACCGGTGAGTTTGTGGCGATCAGTAAAATCGTTGAAGAGTTTAGCCCCTACGTTTAGGTTAGCGCAAGCGAGTTATCTCGGTAAAATCATCGCCATTAGCATCGTAACTTTGACGGGCGCGGTGTAGTGCGTGAAATGAAATCCCTCTGGTATAATTGTCGCTTATTAGTGACCCATTTAGCGAACTTACCACATCGGCAGCTTTGCCCGCGATAAGGCTGCTTACTACCCCTGCTTGGGCTTCTGTTTTTGATAGGGTTTTAGTGATAACATTTATAGTACCTGCAATGGCATTAGAGCCGAAGAGCGCTGAGCCCCCTCCGCGTATTACCTCGATGCGCTCAATCATATTAGCTGGAATCTGGTCTAAACCATACACCCCATTAAGCGACCCAAATATAGGGCGACCATCGATGAGTATTTGCGAATACGACCGTCTAAGCCGTTGATACGCACTTGGGTAGTACCGCAGTTCTGACAGTTTACCTCCGTACGCAACCCTGGCTGAAATACCAAGCCCTCTACTAAGGTGTGCGCCTTGGGCAGTGGCGAGTTCTTTGAGTGCCTGTTACGCTTACCAACACGGGAGCCTCTTTTGCGATTCTCTTTGGTTTTGGTAGCGGTTATCACCACTTCGTCAATACTCTAAGACGTCTTCCTTTTAGATTAATAGGGAGTTGAACTGTTTGGTCGGCATTGATGATTATTTTGTCGTTATGAGGTATATACCCCAATGATTGTACTTTTTAGGCGATACTCACCAGCAGGCAAGCTAAGCGTATATTGCCCGTTGCGGTCGGTAGTCGTCCATTTTTTGATGGTTTTTGTTTTCAAGCTGAATAGAAACAGCCTCTAAAAGGTAGGTCTGAAGAAGTAACCTTACCGGTAATAGTGCCATTCTGCGAAAGCCAATAGCACCAATAAACATAGCAATTGCTACTAAATACGTTTTCATATATTATCTAAATTGAATTATTCGGTGCAAAGATATAACGTTTTTAGATAACACGAAAATTTTTTTAACATATTATTTTTAGACAAATTGAATTTCTATATTTTAGACATACAAAAAGAGCTACCTATAGGCAGCCCCTTTTTATCTTTAAATTTCTTTTTTAATTGCTAATTATCAATTCAACATTCATAATTATTTAATGTGTAGGCAATAGCTCAGCACGAAGTCGCTTTATAAAAATGAAAAACACTTCATAGACTGTTTTTCTACCTTTATCTCAGTACGTGTATCTGTAGGGAAGAAATCGCGTACTTTGATATCATTAAGCGTTAGGGCTGGATTGCCATGTACTTTAAAACCCACCTCTTTAGCGCACCAAATCATAGTGAGTTTCTGTACTATATTTTTCGAATGAGAAGGCAGCTGTACGATAGTCCCATTGAGTGTATTTAGGGGCTATGCGGACGATTTTATCTCTTTTTCTCTATATCTATTCCTACCCCTCTGTTGCTGATAATCACAGCTACTTTTATCAAACGAATGACTAATAGAAATCTGTTTGCCATCGCTTAGGAAAGGTTTGCCATTAGGGTCATAAAACAGCGCATTAGGAGGATAACCTAAATTCTTAAGCAAAAAGTCTTGTTGCTAAAAAAATTTTTCTTACCTTTTTCGTTGTGGTATTGCCTCGAGCAGCTGATTTTGTTGCAGGCGTAGGTCTCACATCCTCTTGCAAAGTAGCAAGAGGCTCTTGAACATCCCAGACATATAATCGGGATTTCTGATCAATGTCTATTGTTTTTAATTAAAGCCATATTATTATTTCTTTCATCTGAATTTCACTACAAAAGTAGAGATTTTTGATTTCTACACAAATGTACAAGAGGTAGGGTTCTTTATTTAACATAAAATTTTTACTAACAAAATGTATTAACTATATTAAAATTTGGCTATTTATTAATATTTTATATACGTTTATTTATTAAATCGATGCAAAAATAGTTCGTTGTAAATTTAACATTGAAAAGTTACAAGTTTAACATCGCATTAACAGTAATACTGACAAAAAAGTCCTTGTGGAAGAGAGACCACAAGGACTAAAAATAAAATATAACTTTAAAAATAAAAATGATATGCAAATTACTTATTTGTAAAGTACTTTTTTCACTGCTTTTACTACATCGTCGGCGTTAGGCAACCATTCTTTTAGCAATTCTGAAGAGAAAGGCGCTGGGGTATCAGCTGTAGTAATACGTTGTACAGGTGCGTCTAAGTAATCAAAAATGTTCTCTTGTACTTGGTAAGTGATTTCAGAAGAAACACTGCTGAAAGGCCAAGCCTCTTCGAGGATTACTAAACGATTTGTTTTCTTCACTGAGTTGAAGATAGTTTCAAAGTCCATTGGGCGGATGGTACGTAGGTCGATAACTTCGCACTCTATACCTTCTTGAGCCAAAATATCAGCTGCTTTGTAGGCTTTCTTTTGATGATTTTACCAAATGACACTACGGTTACGTCTTTACCTTCGCGTTTGATATCAGCTACTCCTAATGGAATAGTGTACTCTTCTTCAGGTACTTCACCTTTATCGCCATACATTTGCTCTGACTCCATAAAGATAACAGGGTCGTTATCGCGTATAGCTGATTTTAGTAGCCCTTTAGCATCATAAGGGTTAGAAGGAACTACTACTTTTAGCCCTGAGCAGTTAGCATACCAATTCTCAAAAAGCTTGAGAGTGGGTAGCAGCCAGCTGACCCTGCAGCGGTAGGGCCTCTAAATACTATCGGAATATTAAACTGACCGCCAGACATTTGGCGCATTTTTGCTGCGTTATTGATAATTTGGTCAATAGCTACAAGCGAAAAGTTGAAGGTCATAAACTCTACTATAGGACGGCAGCCATTCATAGCAGCTCCTACTGAAATACTCTGCGAAACCGCCTTCAGCTATAGGGGTATCGATGATGCGTTTAGGTCCGAACTCATCGAGCATTCCCTTTAGAGGCTTTGTAGGCACTGTTGTATTCGGCTACCTCTTCACCCATTAAATAAATAGACTCATCGCGACGCATCTCTTCACTCATCGCTTCGCAAACAGCTTCTCTAAATTGTATCGTTCTCATTTATATGAAAATTATAAAATTAAAGTATATAACTAAAATTGTCTGTTATTTTTTTCTTTTGAAAGCACAAAAAGTAATAATAAATATTGAATATCCTACATTTTTTGCGATTTTTATTTCGCATTTTTCTTAATGTATTGTTTTATAGCTATTTATAAAATTTAGTTATTTTTTTATTTGTCATTACCAAATAATACGCCTCTACTGAAATAGAAGAAGCCCTAAAAGTTATCACCTCTACCCGTTTCACCGTATAAGCAGCTGTTTCATAAAGCGTAACCTTTTCGCTCTTTCCGTCTTCTAAAGGCAAAGAGGTAGTTTCGGGCTGTTTTAGCACAGGGTTCTTTGTATAAAATCGTAGGTATAGCCACCCTCATAAAGGGCAATGCCGTGCGATGAGATAAGCAAAGACTCTTGTAGCTGATCGTTCTTAAATAGATGCCCCTCTATCACCAAAGGGCGGTCGGGAAGCTCATCCTCAGCAGCAACCTCCCACGTGGGACTGATACGTTTCAGCGCTTTGAGCACCTCAGCAGGCGAGGTAGCAAACAGTGTATTAAGGTCTTGCAGCTGTAGCTTTCGGTTCTGCCGCTCTTGGTATCGCTCTATGTTTTCCCCTGCCATAAGTCTGAAGACAGTAGGCTGCTTAGGCAGGTATAGCACCCTTAGGCGCTGCCCTTTGTAAATCATACTAAAGAGCTCTTTGGGGACAGCTGTGCTAAAAGTATACTGCTTAGCGGTTTTGGCATCAGCAAACGACACTTGCACCTTGTAGTTTTCTGACGTGCTACCTATACGCTTTTATGGTTTCTCGCTGTCCTTGCTCGATAGTAGCCTCAGCATATAGCCCTTCGGTCTTCAGCAGGTAGTCTATGCGGTAGTTTATCAGCTGATAGATAACAAAGCCGGCAACGATAAGCACCATCACCGGTATAAAGGCATTCATTGGGGTATTAGTAGGCGCTTCTTTGTCAAGCATAGCCGTGCGCAACGCGCTAAAAGTTGTAATTTCGGCTATGGCTAAGAAAGAGAGCAGCCCTATCAGCACCCCCATCAGCAAAGCGTAGTATATACCCCCTTTTTCAAAAGCCTCTATGGGGAAAAAGACCACTGCAGCGGCAACTGTCAGCAGCGAGGCTATTATCCAGAAAAGACGGGTACGGCTCATCTATTTGCTACTTTGCAAATTATCTAATTGTGTTTTCAGCGGCTTGATATACTCTAAGTAAGGGACTTTTAGCTTGTCGTCTATAGGCACAGCATCGGGTAGCTTTTTCTTTCAGTGGGTCTACTTGCACGCCATTCTTCCAAAAACGATAGCACACGTGAGGACCTGTAGCTAAGCCAGTGCTACCCACTAACCCAATTACCTCGCCTTGCGCTACGTGCTGCCCCTTGCGGGCTATAATTCTCGACATATGTAGGTACTGGGTAGTATAGGTGTTGTTATGACGTACCTTTACGTAATTGCCATTGCCTGAAGTATGTCCCTGCCTCTATCACTGTGCCGGCTGCCGTTACGCGTATAGGGTACCGGTAGGAGCGGCGTAGTCAGTGCCAAAAATGCCCTTTCATACGGTGTAGCACTGGGTGAAAACGCATTCCAAATTTAGAGGTAATACGAAAAATATCTAATGGCGATTTGAGGAACATACGCTTCATCATATTTCCGTTTTTCGTCGTAAAAGCCATTGGTGCCTTTTGATAGTGTCGAGGTGTAGTTGAAAGCGTAATACTTTTTGCCTTCCCACTCGAAGTAAGCTGCTTTTACCTTTTCGACCCCTGCAAAAAAATAGTATCTTCTACATAGCGCTCGTCATAAATAATCTTGAAAACATCGCCTTTTTGTAGGCGGAAGAAGTCGATAGTATAGTCGAAAATCTGTCCCTAACTGATAGGTAGCGTTTTGGCTGATACCTGCAGCTTGCGCATCAACGGTTAGGGTTGTTTTCTATGCTGCCCGCAAAGGCTTTTTCTACCACCGACACTTTTGCGCTGAGCGGTATAAGCATAGATGGAGTCGGTTAGGGTGTACCACTATATAATCCACCACATTGGGCTGATATACAAAAACTGTGGGGCGTGTCGGGTTTCTTTTTGTCGTACAGAAAGGCGTACATTTTGCCCTACGTGAAAGTTCTTAGGGGTTAATGAGCTCTTTGGTTTGGTGGTTATGTTATAGATGTCGCCCACAGCTACGCCCTTCTCTTCCAAGAGCTTACCAAAAGTATCGCCCCTGCCTTAGGGTATCTTTTATTAATATTGTAATCATTGAGGTTAAAACCGAATTCATATACGGGTGCAGGGGTAGCTACTTGGGTGGTAGCACTAGTGGTGCCTGTGCTAATAGTATACTGCTCGCACGAGGTTAGTACAAAGGGCAGTAAGAGCCATATAAAACGCTTTCTTTATCATTTTTCTCTATGTTAATATTCCGGCAAAGATACTATTTATTATTGACAATTTGGTCATTATCATATTAATTTTGCTCGTCTAAAAATATTTTTTTAATACTAATAGAACTTATATGATAACGCTTACTTTAGCCTCTCTTGAGAAAGGACAATCAGCAGTGATTACGGGCTTTTGCCCCTGATTGCCGACAAGAGGTGCGCCAACGCTTGTTAGACTTGGGGTTCGTGCGCGGCACTACCATTAGGGTAGAGAATGTAAAGTCCGCTATCCGACCCTGTGGCGTACAATATCCACAACACCCAGATAGCTCTTGCGAAAAAAAGCGATGCTTTATGTGTACTGATAAACTTAGAAGAAAATGAAAAATGTATGTGATACTTGCAGAACTAAACCCTGCTGCCTCGCTCAAACGATTGGGCGAAGAGCAAGGCGATTATAGCTATACTATCGCCTTAGCAGGCAATCCCTAATACGGGCAAAAGTACCGTGTTCAACGCTCTTACAGGGCTACACCAACACACGGGCAACTGGACGGGCAAGACTGTAACACGTGCCGAGGGAGTTTCTCTTTCGGCGGTACGCGCTATAAAATGATAGACCTACCTGGCACTTTACTCGCTGCTTTCTACCTCTGAAGACGAAGAGGTAGCCCGTGATTTTTATCCTCTTTGGAAAACCCGATGTTACAGTAGTGGTAGTAGATGCCAGCCGATTAGAGCGCAACCTCAGCCTTGCACTACAGATATTAGAAATCACTGACAAGGTAGTGCTATGCCTGAACCTGATGGACGAGGCGCGCCGCCACCACATCAGCATCGATACGCGCACCCTTTCGCGCGATTTGGGCGTGCCGGTAGTAGCCACCAGCGCGCGTACTAAAGAGGGAATAACCGACCTACTACAAGCTATAGAAGCCGTAGTAAGTGGGGCTTTTCAGACTAAAAACAAACTTTTTATCGATTTGCCTAAGCAGAATGCTGAAGCTATTGCTCAGCTTAGCCAGCTGCTCAGCGAACTGAACCCTGCGCTACCCAATACGCGCTGGTTAGCGATGCGCCTTATTGAGGGCGATGAAAGCGTAAAGAAAGGGGTTGCTGAAGGAGTATTTTCTGAAGTTAATACTCCAGAGAAGCAAACACGAGTGCTACGGATAGCCGATGAGTATCACCGCTTATTGGGCGACAGCTATCGCAACGATTTAGTAGAGGCTATTTATGCCAAAGCAAATGCTTTATGTAGGGCTTCAGTAAGTACTGACTTTTTCGGCGCGTTCTTTCCGCATCGACCGTGCTATCGACCGCATCGTTACCCACCGACTATGGGGCTTCCCTATTATGTTGCTATTGCTTTCGGCAGTACTGTGGATTACCATTATTGGGGCTAACTATCCTTCGCAATGGCTCTCCGATTTGTTTATAGGGTGGTTATACCCTTTGCTAAAAGAAGGGGCTACGGCTTTGCACTTCCCTTGGTGGCTGAGCGGCTTCCTTATCGATGGGGTGTATCTGGCTACGGTATGGGTAGTATCGGTGATGCTGCCCCCTATGAGTATCTTCTTTCCGCTCTTCACCCCTACTCGAAGACTTTGGCTACCTACCGCGTGTGGCCTTCAACCTCGACCGTATGTTTCGCACCGCTGGCGCACACGGCAAGCAAGCCCTAACGATGAGTATGGGTTTCGGCTGCAATGCCGCTGGCGTGGTAGCTACTCGCATTATTAACAGTCCGCGCGAGAAGCTCATCGCTATCATCACCAATAACTTTTCGCTATGCAATGGGCGCTGGCTCACCCAAATACTTATCGCTACGCTCTTCATAGGGGCATTAGTACCCAAAGAGTGGTCGGGCACCGTATCGATGTTGGCAGTGATAAGCATAGCCGTATTGGGGATTGCCTTTTCGCTTTTTCACCTCGTGGCTACTGTCTCAAAAACACTGCTGAAAGGGGAATCATCTTTCTTTGTGCTTGAGTTGCCCCCTTACCGCCCGCCGCGTTTCTTTCAGACACTCTACACTTCGCTTATTGACCGCACCCTTATCGTGCTATGGCGGGCTATTGTATTTGCCGCTCCCGCAGGGGCTGTTATCTGGCTTATTTGCAATATTCCCTATTGGCAGTCAGCCGTTAGCTCTTTGGCTCATACAAGGGCTCGACCCTATAGGTATGTTCATCGGACTCAATGGGGTGATACTCCTGCCTACGTGGTGGCAATACCTGCTAACGAGATTGTTATCCCTACGATACTGATGCTCACCACTATGGTATTAGGGCAAGCTACCGCAGCCGAAGCAGGGGTACTAATGGAGGCTACCAACAGCGAAGTTGGCAACCTACTACACGCTGGTGGCTGGACGCTCCTCACGGCTGTGAATCTGATGCTTTTTAGCCTTTTGCACAACCCTTGTAGCACTACCATCTACACCATCTACAAAGAGACTAACAGCAAGAAATGGACGCTCATCGCTACTTTTCCTACCTATACTATACGGCATAATAGTTTGCTTTTTAGTAAAATACATTTTTTAAATATAGAAGACGAAAAGACGGGTAAACCCGTCTTTCGTCTTTTTATATTTATTTTTAGAACTGATAGCCTACACCACCCTAATACACTGATAGTAGCTGCTGGCATAATACCTCCCCAAGCATTGTGGCGCGTAGTGAAGTATTTGCGATTGAGCAAGTTAAGGGCATTGAGGTTGAAGTTCCACTGCTTGTAGCTATAGCTAGCCGTTGCATTGAGCAAGAAGAACTTAGGGTATTAACCCTACATTGCCATTAGCAGAGCCTTCAAAAGTATTGGCAAGGTCTGAAAATCGTGAGCTCACAAAGTTGCCATATACGTTGGTAGTAAGGGTGCCCTCGCCTACCCCGCATTGGTATTTAGCCCCTGCGGTTGCAGTATAACGCGGTGCATAAGGTACGCGGTTGCCTTTGTTCATTCCGTACTCTATAGTAGCTCTTTGTATGGCTCCACTACCATAAAGCTTTAATCCTTCTACCGGATAAATAGCACCACTTACTTCTATCCCTCTGTGTAGGGCTTTTTCCTCCGTTGTTTAGCAAAACCACTTTCGCGGAATATTTTTATGATTGAAGTCTAATATATAGGCTGCTAACTCCACTTCTAACCATTGGGTAGGGCGTGTGCGTAGCCCTATTTCGTAGTTGTCAGAAGTTTCAGCATCGAGGTCGCCATTGGTTTCGAATGCTGAACGTATCTGAGGCATCTTATACCCTTTTAGAATAAGTAGCATAAGCGCGATACTGCTCAGAGAATTTGTAGAACAACCCCTAATGAGTAAACAAAAAGCATCTTCGTTGCGGTTATCCCAACTATTCTTGTAATAATCTTCTTTGTCGTAATTTACAAAAAGTATAGCGCACACCTGGGTTGATGTTTAGCTTATCAGTGATGTGGAACTCATCGAACACATACCCCTCTACCACGGCTACAGTATTGGCCGAATTGGCAGTAGTCTTACCTGCTTTCTTGCCCATTTCATCGCCAGCTACTGATACCTCGTGGGTAACGTCAGTATGTAGGCGGATACCTGCTAACAGTTTGTTTTCTTTGTCGAATAAGGTATTAGTACGCTCGTAGTCTGAGAATAAGCCCACTGTAGGCACATCGCGTAGGGCAGCGATAAATTTGCGTTTGCTAGGGGTAGCGATGCGGTTGTCTAACCACCAGTCCCTTTTTAGGTAACTACCATATACCGAAGTGGTCAGGCTATTGGTTTCATCAAAACTGCGTTTGTATGAAATAGCGGTACTGAAGCGTCTTGCCTCGAAGAAGTCGTGCGGATTTACAGACTGCTCAGGGTCTTGCTCCCATTGTGCTTGACTAAGTCCACCTGGGGTTTCAGAGTATTCGGTAAAGCCGTTTAAGAAGAAACGCCATTCGTTTTTGTCGCCTACCTTAGCTGTTACATTGGCGGTAAGGTCGTTTACATTATAGCGGCTGCGCGACTTTCTAAAGCCATCGCCTTGGCGGCGGTGAAAACCTGCGTAGTAATTCATAGCCCCTTCATTAGTATTGCCTACTGTTTCCACTCCTATATTTAGGGCATTGTGGTTGCCGTATTGTAGGTTGATGCCTGTATAAGGGCGAGCAGCGCCTTTTTTGGTGATGATGTTTACCACCCCACCTATACTACCACTTCCATAGAGGGCAGGCGAAGCACCTTTTATTACTTCTACACTTTCTATAGCTCCTACGGGCATCATATAGTAACCGCCCATATCAGAATAACTCTGTCCGATAGGTATTTTACCGTCTATTACCACTAAAGTATTGCTATTGCGATTGGGCTCTATACCGCGCAAGCCTATACCTGGGCGCAAGCCACGACCGTCTTCATCTATGTAGTTCACCCCTGGCATAAAGCGCACCGCATCGCCCACCGCTGGGATAGCTAATTCTTTTTATTTGCGAAGCTGAAATAACATTTACCGTGCCTGCAAAGTCTTTTTATCTGGCGTTTGATACCGGTAGAAGTAACGGTTACCTCGCCTAACTCTTGTGTAGAGGCTTTCATCTGTACGCTGATAGATGAGCGCCCATTTAGGGCAATCTCTTGGGTTTGGTAGCCCAAAAAAATCGGAAAAACGAGTACCGCATTAGCATCAGCCTTGAGGGTAAAACGCCCCTCTTCATCGGTGATAACGCCTCGGTGAGTGCCTTTTACTACCACACTAACCCCCTAACATAGGAGAGCCATCGGTATCGAACACTTGTCCTTCTACCTCTATCTCTTCTTGTTGAAAGCGCGTTACGCTTGTGTTTTCGAGGACTGAAGACTTAGCTTCGGCTACCCTCAGAGGCTATCATAGCTAACAGCAGACTGCCCAAAAATAGTGATTTGTTTTTTTCATAAAAAAACATTTATTTATTACTTTTGGCGCAAAAATAAAAACTTTCTAAATAATTGCAAGTATTTATGTAGAAAAATTTTTTAAATAATATGTGTTTAAATACAAAAAGACGAAATACGGGTGTTACTCGCATTTCGTCTTTTCGTATTTTCTATTTCGCCTTTATTTCAGTAAGTTATAGAGCTTGCGAAACTTAAATTAAATCATTATTTTTTTCTTTTTGAGAAGGGAGTATTATGTTTTTTCCTTAGCCAGACGACGGGCTACATTTCTATTGGCTTCTTTAGAAAGTGCCATAATAAATTCATAATCTTCAGGGCTTTCTTCTTCAAAAGCAGCCTCTACAAGGGCTGCTTTTTCCTTTGTAGCAGTCTTTTTTGTCTTCGTTTTGGTCTCCTTAAAGGAAACAAAACTGAATGTTTTAAGAAGTTCCACAAGGGCAGAGGCTTGTGGGTGACTCTCATTAATGGTAAAGGTCATAGACATAAGATTCTTATTCTGTAAGGCAAAGATACAAAAATTATTCCAATGTAGGGATTAGTGATCGTTTTTGCTTTTGCCGAAAAGCAGAAACATCCAGTAGCTTTAAAGTGAAGTAATAAAAGTTAAGAATCCTAAAACTACCCCTACCAAATTGGGGATAATGAGAATATAATCTGGCTTAGGCTCTTTTGTCCAGCCATACACCACCCAGATAAGACAAGACCCAGCTGCAAACAAAGGTTGCCAAGGTTGTGCTTTGTGCCCCTCTAAGTTGGCCATAATTTGAGGAATATAGGCTACAAATACCGCCACTCCTATAAAGGCTCCTATGGAACCTATAAACAAATTAATTTTTTTGCTTGATATTTCTTTTTTCGTTCACAATAATATGGTTTTTCTGCAAAGATAGTAATTCGTATTTTCTATTTCGTCTTTATTTTAGTATTCGATTTCTTCTATATAATCAAGAGTTTTTACGTTATTACCTTCTTGAGTATAATGTTTTTTTCATAGTAGGATACCCCTTGCTGTTATAAGTAAGCTCAATAGAGGTAATATTCTTAACCAATTTCCCTAGATAATCAGTATAGCTACCCACCTCTTCTATCAGGTTATTTTTACTATAATCCTCATTTAAAAAGTAATCAGGAATTGTTGTTTTCAACAATGCATTCAGTGGCATAGGGTTTATATTGCTATCGTATTTATACTCGGTAGTTTGCCCTCTGCTTACTTTTTTTATTAGGTTGCCCCCTGCTACGGTATAAGTAGTAGTTTCTGTATAAGTACTTGTACCTGTTACTACCGCTCCATTCCCATCGCGATAGGTAATAGTTTCATTTACGATAATATCACTACCGCTATAGGCTAACACTTTCTCAGAATGTTCATTTACCTTTTTTTTCCATTAATCCGAGTACTTGAAACGCTCTGTTTGATAATTTTTTTGTTAGCTGCCTTCCTTCATAGCGGTATTCTTTGGTATAAGAATCTCCTCTACCTGTTGTTCTATGAGGCTCTACACGTGTTTCTTTTTATCACTCGCCCTTGTTCGTCATAGGTGTAATCTTCAATTGCATAATCTTCTGTAGAAGGTTCGCCGTACTTCATTTGGGTTATACGGTCTCCCAAGTATTCTGCTTTGATAATATGAGCCGTACCTGTTTGAACCCCATTTTCGTATTGAGTAGCAGTAACTGACAACAGCTTGCCGTTCTGAATATTATAGGTTGTTACAGCACTCCTATTCCTATTAGGATAAGTAGATGTTATTTTTCTTAGGGAAAGCACCCTCTTGTATGCCTGTATCGTTGTTGTCATCTTTACCACAACCCACTAAGGCTACGCTTGCCATTAAGGCTATAAAAAAACTTTTTCATATAGATATTATTTTTAAATTTGGGGCAAAAGTACAAATAAATTTACCAATTAGCAAAGGATTACTACTTTTTCTTGTCAAACAAATCGGTATGAGAGCCCAAGCGCGATAGGTCTGATTCTATTTTAAAGATTTCAAAGCTCTTCGGTAGAGTCAAAAACTTAGTATTTTTATCTCTCCTCATTTGCTCTACTTCTTTCATAGCCTGAAGTGTTACTTCATTAGGCATATAGGCTTCCTCTTCAAAAAAACTACCTTTTTAGCTTTGAACTTCTCTAATAATGCTCTAATTATAGGAATATCAATTGTATTTATCTCTGCGTGTAATATAGCTGTACTCATATCTTTCTATTTTTAGAGGGCAAAGATACAGATTAATTAGCTAATTAACAAATTTGCCAATTAGCAATTTTTCTGGGTTTTGAGCGGTAATTAAATGTTTATACTTTTGCTCATCTTTCGCTTATCCTTCGCTCTTCCTATATGGTTCCTATATCGTTTGTATAGGAAAGGTGGCTGTAGTGCTTTTTCTGCCGAATTAGCAAACAAGAGAATAAAAGTGTATTTGACCTAAATAATTAGTCGTTAAACATTCATAATTGATATTTATTTTTATATCTTTGCATTTTGAAAAAGTTATAGAGCCTCTATGAGTAGATATATCAAAAAAATATACATATCAAGCAAGTACGACATCTGAGCAACATAAATATTCCTTTGGATAAGGAAGATTATCCTCATTTGATGATTACTGGTAAGAATGGTAGTGGGAAAAACTTCCCTGCTCAATGCGATTGCTAATCATATTGAAAGAATAGCAAATGATAACTATAAGAGTTTTTGAAAAATGTTGGTGAGGTAACCGTTGCTTTTGAAGATGTTGATAACCTTATTAGAAAATATCAAGATGGCAATTTTATTATTGCTTTTATGAAGCGCATAGAACTATAAAAAAACTCCAAGAACCCTAAAAACCCTACTAAACCTGAACTTCAAGATAAATGGGGAATAAAGCAAACCTCTACTCAAGAATTCTTAAACTTCCTTGCTGACCTTAAAATACAAGAGGCTTTAGCACGAAATGAAAAAAATTAGAGAAAGATGCTAACCAAATCAGAGAATGGTTTGTGAATTTTGAAAAAGCTTTTTGGGTGAGATTTTTTTCAAGATAAAGACTTACAATTATATTTTTAATTATAAAGATTATTCTTTTAAGATATTAACCAAAGGAAAAGAATTTAAGTTTACAGAATTATCAGACGGTTTTGCTGCGGTTTTGGATATAATAGTAGACCTTATTCTGAAAAATGCAGCATAAAAACCAACTTATAAGGGTTTATGAGTGCGAAGGCATCGTGTTAGTAGATGAGATTGAAACCCACTTGCACTTGGAATTACAAAAGGTCATTATGCCGCTACTGACAAAGATTTTTCCCTAATATACAATTTATCGTTACTACCCACTCGCCTTTTTGTGTTGAGCTCGCTCAGCAATGCCGTAGCGTTCGACTTAGAACACCAAGAAATAATAGAAGATTTAACCGAGTATTCATACGAATCATTAGCTGAAGGATATTTTGGGGTAAAAACTGCTTCCAGCTATATGGGAATGCAATTGGGTAGATTAGAGGAATTATTGAAAAAGGAAGTGCTTTCTCTTTCTGAAAAAAGTGAACTAAAAGACCTTATCTGTGATTTTGATAAAATACCGGAGGTAGTCTCACCCAAAATTATAGGGAGGTACTTACAATTGAAGAACCAACATTTTGCAAAAAAATCAATGCGCTATGATACAATTGCAAAAAAACTACCACTGCTCCTGCTTCTTTGGCTACTAAAAAAACAAATATGACGGCGAGGATGTGAAAGCCTTATTAGCCAAAGACCATTATGATAAATGCTATATCTGTGAGCGCCAACTGACTACTGATTTTCAAGTAGAACATTTGCACAGCCAAGAGCACTACCCTGATGAAAAGTATAATTGGGATAATCTTTTTTTTGCGTGTAGCTATTGTAATGGAAAAAAGTCAGCTAATTTTGATGGTATTGTAAACCCTACTAAAAGAGGCTATTGAAGAGAAAATTGTGCAAAACCCTTAATTATGACAAAGCAGATTTTGCTACTGATGATACTTCGGAGGCTATACAACAAACAATTGTGCTATTGAATCGTATTTTTCAATGGGAAAAATGCCATAAGAAAGGTTAAAGAAGAGCGTTTTTTTGAGGAGTTTCTCTCAAAAATGAATAATTTTGAAAAAGCTGTTAATGATTATCTCTCTGCACCCACCCTCAGAAACCAAAGAGGTAGTAAGAGAGTTACTCTCTATAGAACAAGAATTTTTAGGGTTTAAGTATTGGATAATCAAGAATAACCCTACTCTTTTTCGAGAGTTTTCGAATAATATTATATGGAACAAGTGAAATATTCAACATATATGAAAAAATACAAATGGTAGACCTACAAGGTCAGTATGAAAGAATTAGAAATCAGGTGCAGACTTCTTTTGAAGAGGTGCTTAGTACTACTGCCTTTATCAATGGGCCCCTCAGGTACAGCAGTTTCAGAAAGAATTAGAAGCCTATATGGGCGTGAAACACGTAATCCCTTGTGCTAACGGTACTGATGCGTTGCAAATAGCAATGATGGGACTCGGCCTGAAAGAAGGCGATGAGGTGATAACCGCCGACTTTACCTTCGCCGCTACCGTAGAGGTGATTGCCCTACTGAAACTAACCCCCGTGCTGGTAGATGTGTATGACGATACTTTTTAATATCAATATCGAAGCTATAGAAAAAGCTATTACTAAGCGCACTAAAGCTATTGTGCCTGTACACCTTTTTGGGCAACCGGCTAATATGGAGGCGGTTATGGCACTGGCTAAAAAGCATAACCTCTTCGTAATTGAAGATAACGCCCAAGCGATAGGGGCTGACTATACCTTTGCCGACGGACGCCAACAAAAAGTGGGTACTATCGGACACGTAGGGGCTACCTCTTTTTCCCTTCTAAAAACCTTTGGTTGCTATGGCGACGGAGGGCTATCTTCACTAATGACGATGAGCTGGCTTACACCCTTAGAGGTATCGTAAATCACGGTATGTATGTGCGCTATCACCACGATGTAGTAGGGTAAACTCGCGTTTAGACTCGCTACAAGCGGCTGTACTACGCGCTAAACTGCCTCACTTAGACGAGTATAACAACCGCCGTCGCGAGGCTGCCCGCAACATATGCCGAAGCCCCTACAAAGCAACGCTAACGTTATCACCCCTGTGATAGCTAAAGGCTACGACCACGTATTCCACCAATACACCTTGCGCATCACCAACGGCAAACGCGATGCCTTGGCTAAAGTTTTTGCTGATAATGGGGTACCTTTTGGCATCTACTACCCTATACCGCTACACGCTCAGAAAGCTTATACTCGTAGCTCTTATAACGAGGCTGACTTCGGTGTAACCAATCAGTTAGTGCAAGAGGTCATTTCGCTACCAATGCACACCGAGCTGGAAGACGAGCAAATAGCTTTTATAACAGACCTTATCAATAAAAACCGTATAATCAGAGATTAAAAAAATGGATCAAAGAAAGAAAGAAGAAGCATTACACTATCACGAGTTTCCGCAACCCGGTAAGATAGCTATTGTACCTACCAAAAAACACGCTACCCAACACGACCTCTCTTTGGCTTACTCACCTGGTGTGGCTGAGCCTTGTTTGGCTATCGCAGAAGACAAAAGCAACGCTTATAAATATACCGCTAAAAGTAACCTTGTAGCCGTTATCTCGAACGGTACGGCCGTGCTCGGTTTAGGGCGATATAGGCGCTGACGCTTCGAAGCCTGTAATGGAAGGAAAAGGATTGCTCTTCAAAAATATTCGCAGGTATAGATGTTTTTGACATAGAGGTAGATGCTACCGATGTAGATAAGTTTGTAGAAACCGTAAAAGCGATTGCTCCTACTTTTGGAGGGATTAACCTCGAGGACATCAAAGCGCCTGAGGCTTTTTGAAATAGAACGCCGCCTGAAAGAAGAATTAGATATACCGGTGATGCACGACGACCAACACGGTACGGCTATCATCTCGGCAGCTGCCCTTATCAACGCGTTAGAAATCGTAGGCAAAGACATCAGCAAAGCACAGATAGTGGTAAACGGAGCTGGTGCGGCTGCTATCTCTTGTACTCGCTTATACGTAGCCCTCGGTGCTGACCCTAAGAACATAGTAATGTGCGATAGCAAAGGGGTTATCCGCAAAAGATGCGCCTAACCTAACAGAACAAAAAGCTGAATTTGCTACCGACCGCGACCTTCGCACGCTGGAAGAAGCTGTAAAAGGGTTCTGATGTATTTATCGGGCTTTCTAAAGGTAATGTACTTACCCCCGAAATGCTGCTTTCGATGAACAAAGACGCTATCGTATTTGCGATGGCGAACCCTACCCCTGAGATTGACTACGACTTGGCAGTGAAAACTCGTCAGGATATTATAATGGCTACTGGTCGTTCAGATTATCCCTAACCAAGTGAACAACGTGCTTGGCTTCCCTTATATCTTCCGCGGAGCGTTAGACGTTCGCGCTACTAAGATTAACGAGGAAATGAAATTGGCTGCGGTACGCGCTATAGCTGAATTGGCTAAAAAAACTGTCCCTCAGCAAGTGAGTTTGGTATACGGAGGTGAGAACTTAACCTTTGGCAAAAACTACATCATACCCAAACCTTTTTGACCCTCGACTTATATACGAAGTACCCCTGCTATCGCCAAAGCGGCTATCGCTACAGGAGTAGCACAGCACCCCTATCAGCGATTGGGAAGCCTACAAAGGCGAACTAATGGACAGAATAGGGTAGGTAGCAAAGAAATACGCCTATTGCAAGACCGTGCTAAACGCGCTCCTAAGCGAGTAGTATTTGCAGAAGGCGACCAGAAAGAAGTGCTAAAAGCGGCACAACGCATTTACGAAGACGGTATCGGTATACCAGTGCTTTTGGGTAACAAAGATGTTATCAAAGCCTTAAAACACGAAATAGGTTTTACTGCCCGTGTAGATGTAATAGACCCTAAGAGCGATGCCGAACGCGCCCGCCGCGAACGCTTCATCGAGCTATACTGGAAACAACGCGAACGCCGTGGGGTAACCTACGAGGCGGCTGACCGACTAATGCGCGAGCGCAACTACTTCGGTACTATGCTTGTAGAAACCGGTCAGGCAGATGCTATGATTACTGGTTACTCGCACGCTTATCCTAACGCTATACGTCCGGTGCTAGAAATCATCAAAAAAGAAGAAGGTGTAACACGCATAGCGGCTGCAAGTATAATGCTCAGCAAACAAGGTCCTATTTTCTTATCGGATGCTACTATCAACATAGACCCATCGGCGGCTGACCTTGCTAATATAGCGCTGCTAACGGCTAAAAGCGGTAAAAATTCTTCGGCTTAGAACCTTCAGTAGCGATGCTATCGTATTCTAACTTTGGGTCGGCTACCTCTGAAAGTACGCTAAAAGGTACGCGAGGCTGTGGCCTACCTACACAAGCATTATCCTAACTTAGTGGTAGATGGCGAGATACAAGCGGACTTTGCCCTTAACCCCTGACAAGATAGCCAAAACCTATCCGTTCTCTAAACTGAACAATGGCAAGGGGCTAATGCGCTGATATTCCCTAACTTAGAGGCTGCTAACATCAGCTATAAGCTACTAAAGGAAACGCAGCACTTAGACACCATAGGGCCCTGTGATTATGGGTCTTACTAAGCCTATACACATCACCACTATCGGGTCGACCGTAGATGAGATGGTAAACTTAGCGACTTTGGCTGTGATAGAAGCACAGGGTAAATAATTAACCTAAAAAAATTAAAATAATAAAAAAATATAATGAGTCATAAAATTCCTTGGCAAGAACGCCCTGCAGGTTGTACCGATGTGATGTGGCGTTACTCTGAAAACCCTATTATCGGTAGATATGATATTCCTACCTCTAACAGTATTTTTCAACTCGGCTGTAGTGCCTTTTTGGTGATGGTTTTGCAGGGTATTCCGCTGCGATAACAAAGCCGTGCAAATGAACATTTTTGCTGGCTTCAGTAAAGATGCTATCCACTGGGAAATCAACCACGAACCTATCGTGATGAAAGGGGTAATACTGATTTCTTACACTCTGAGTACAAATATGACCCTCGCGTAACTTTCATCGAAGACCGCTATTGGGTGACTTGGTGCAACGGCTATTGTGGTCCTACCATCGGTATCGCTTACACTTTCGACTTTAAAGAGTTCTTCCAATGCGAGAATGCCTTTTTGCCATTCAACCGCAATGGAGTGCTTTTTCCCTGAGAAAATCAATGGTAAATACGCGATGCTTAGTCGCCCAAGTGATAACGGACATACTCCTTTTTGGTGATATTTTCATCAGCTACAGTCCGGATATGAAGTACTGGGGCGAGCACCGCTGTGTGATGAAAGTAACGCCTTTTGTTGATAGTGCTTGGCAATGTACTAAGATAGGAGCTGGTGCCGTGCCTATCAAAACTAAAGACGGTTGGTTGTTATTCTATCACGGGGTGATTAATACTTGCAATGGCTTCCGTTACTCTATGGGGGCTGCCCTATTAGACCTAAACGACCCAAGCAAGGTAATCGCTCGTACACAGCCTTACCTTTTGGCGCCTGCCACCCTCTACGAAACTACCGGCGATGTGCCTAATGTGGTATTCCCTTGCGCTGCCCTACATTCTATTGAAGAGGACAAAGTAGCGGTATACTACGGCGCTGCTGATACGGTAGTAGGGGTAGCTTTCGGACGCATCTCTGAAATCGTGAAGTTTACTAAAGAAAATTCGCTTTAATATAAGAGAACAGCAACATAATAAAAATTGCGTGATTTGTGGAAAATCACGCAATTTTTTTATTATTTTACATTTTAAAACTCATCTACCTATGATAGAAACTCCCCCTACTTTTTGCACCTACTTCTGATACTTATAACCTTATAAAACCTTTATTATCAGAGGGTTTTCTGCAGAAAATACAGAATGAATACCTATATTGGTCGCAGTTGAAGTACAAGGCTAAAGATACCGCTCCTGAGCAATTATGGCAAGCGGTGAAACTCTATCGCCGCTTAAATGAGCGTACGCTACAGTTTGGCAAATATCAGTTTAGCTACGTGCTTACCGACTATATACAGCAAGCCCTACACACCTTTGATATGCATATAGGGCGGTACGCTAACGAGCAATATGGGGATTGCTGAAGTAGATACACATAAATTTATGGTGAGTTCTATCATTGAGGAGTCTATCGCAAGCAGTCAGATAGAGGGGGCTAATACTACTCGTAAGAAGGCTAAAGAGATGATACAGAAGGGCTCCAAGCCCAAAAAGCAAGTCGGAGCAGATGATTATGAACAATTACAACACTATGCAGCACATAGTGCAACACAAGCACGAGGCTCTGACACCTGAGAGTCTGCTATATATACATCAGCTCATAGCCTATAAAACCCTCGACCTGCCTGAAGAAGAAGGTGCTTTTAGAACCCATAACGATATTTATGTAGTTGATTTTACTAATAGCGAGGTAGTACACACACCGCCCGATGCGGCTGAAATACCCGTGCTTATAGCGCAACTCTGTGCTTTCTTCAACACTGATAGCCATACCTTTATACACCCTCTTATCAAAGCCTGTATATTGCACTTTATGATAGGTTTTATACACCCTTTTGCCGATGGCAACGGGCGCACAGCACGGGCGGTATTCTACTGGTATATGCTTAAATCGGGCTATTGGCTTACTGAATACCTCTCTATTTCGCGTATTATAAAAGAAACGAAAAAGCAGTACGAAAAAGCCTTTCTGTACACTGAAGCTGATGACAACGACCTCAGTTATTTCATTACCTATCAACTCAAAGCAATGGAAAAAGGCTTTTTGAGGCGCTGAAAACGTACATCAACAGAAAGCAAAAAGAGATATTTCAAGCCTCGCAGTTTATGAAAATAGCAGGGTAAATGACCGTATGGCACAAATTATCAAGATCATTTATGACGACCCCGAACGAGTGCTCAGCATCAAAGAGATAGAAAACCGTTTTCTCATCTCTAACCACACCGCCCGCACTGACCTAAAACAATTGGTAGATTTAGGATTTTTTTAGAGGTAATACCCTGTGAATAAGAAAAAAACAGAGCTATATAAAGTCGGCTTCGTTTTATAAGTTATTGCAGAGGGGGTAATGAGGGGAATTATACATTAAAGGCTGCCCAAAAAAAGTGTAAACTAAACTTTTTGAGCAGCCTTTTTTAAATGTTAAAAATTTTTGTACTTCTTGTTAAACTCCTTACCTTTGTGTCGTTATAGAAACTCTATAATCCTGACACAAAAGACAGGATGTTCTTTTGCTAATTTTTAAAAAGAGATGCACTGCAGAATTAGAATTAAGTGTAAATCCTTTAAGTTACTAATTGTGTTTTCGTTAAAAGAAAATAACTATTAAGTTCTAAGGATTTTGGGCTGGAGCCTTAGGAACTTCAGCCCACATCTCTTTAAAAATTTGCTGCTGCAAAAGATATAACTTTTTCTCTATATATACAAATTCTTCCTCAAAAACAAGGGCTAATTTTTCTCATTTGCTAATTATTTTGTACCTTTGCCTTTATAGAAGACAAAAATATTAAAAATATTATGCAGGCAACAGTTACAAATACAAATACCCCAACCACTGTTCAGAAAGAAAAAGCCTAAAAAAAGAAACTCTCTTATTATCAGAAGAAAAAAAGCAATTGATGAGATTAGCTAAATCACAGCTGTTGCCCTTTGTAGAACTTTTTAAAAACCCTATCTGAAGAGTTTATTATAACATCCCCCTGCCCCCTTCGAAGGGGAGAAGCGATGTAAATTCGATAATTAAGACTTTTTGAATAGACTCTGTACAATAGAATAATGCTTAACTTTTGAAAGATGAAAATCGCTATTTATATACGCCAATATACTGCTGAAAAACGAAAGCATCTTACAGCAGCTTTTTCTCGCTCTTTACCCCTGATGACCAAGTGTATATAGAGCAGGAAATACTATCGGAACTGCAGCTGAGGTCTGATACATTTAACAGCGCTAAATCTTTTGCTTCATTCGAAGACCTAAACCCTCTTACGACGTGATGCTGACTATAGGAGGCGATGGCACGCTGCTAAAAGGCATTACCTATGTACGCAGTTTGCAGATACCTATTTTGGGCATCAATGCAGGGCGATTAGGCTTCTTGGCAACCGCCCATAAAGACGACTTGCCTAATGTATTAGAACAACTGCGCAAAGGCGATTATCAGATAGTGGAACGCTCGGTGATAGAGGCCGTCTTTGCCGATACAGGTGAGCCTGTCGATACGGTGAACTTCGCCCTAAACGAGATAACCGTTACTCGCAAAAATACCGCCTCGATGATAACGGTCGATACGGAACTAAATGGCGACTACCTGTGCTCTTATTGGGCTGACGGACTTATCATCGCTACCCCTACAGGCTCTACGGGCTACTCGCTAAGCTGTGCGGGGCCGGTAATATTGCCCACCGCTAAGAACTTTGTGCTTACCCCTATCGCTCCTCATAATCTGAGCGCTCGTCCTATTATCATTCCGGAAGATGCAGAGGTGAAACTGAGCATTTCGGGGCGCGAAAAGAAGTTCCTGATGTCGCTTGACTCGAATATCAAATCGATACCCAACAAACAGAGTATCATAGTTAGGAAAGCCCCTTTCGTAGTGAAGATGATTCGTTTAGAGGGCGATAGCTTTATCAAAACCCTTCGCACTAAATTACTTTGGGGTGAAGACAAACGAAATAAATAAGATGTTGCACGTATCACTAACTGAAAATAAGAAAATATACTTTGCCTCAGACAATCACTTGGGCGCTCCTACCCCTGAGGGCGAGCAAGAAACGCGAAGCGAAATTCGTGCGCTGGCTCGACACTATAAAAAGCCGATGCAGGGGCTATCTTCCTCTTAGGTGACTTATTCGACTTCTGGTTTGAGTACCGCACGGTAGTGCCTAAAGGCTTCGTACGCACCTTAGGCAAGTTGGCCCGAGCTGCGCGATAGCGGTATCGCTATTTACTTTTTCGTAGGTAACCACGACCTATGGATGGACGATTATTTTTGAAAAAGAACTCAATATACCTGTCTTTCACCGTCCGCAAGAGGTAGAGAGCTGCGGCAAACGCTTCCTGATAGGGCACGGCGATGGTTTAGGGGCCTGGTGATAAGGGCTACAAGCGAATGAAGAAAGTATTTACCAATCCTTTTTGCAAGTGGCTTTTTCCGCTGGTTGCACCCCGATATAGGCGTGCGTTTAGCACAATATTTGTCGGTGAAAAAAACAAGATGATTTCGGGCGATGAAGACGTGCACTTCTTAGGTGAAGACAAAGAGTGGTTAGTGCAGTACTGCAAGCGCAAATTAGAGACTACTCATTATGATTACTTCCTTTTTTTGGGCATCGGCACCTACCAATGACCATCGATTTGGGCGGCAAAGCTACCTATATAAATACCGGCGACTGGATACACTACTACACTTATGCTGTATTCGATGGCAAAGAAACAAAGCTGATGAATTTTGAATTATAAAGAATTAACGATTAAAAAATGATTCGTATTACAAAGAAATTTGATTTTTGAGGCAGGTCACGCCCTCTATGGTTATGACGGCAAGTGCAAAAAAACCTGCACGGACATAGCTATAAACTTTTAGTAACCGTTATTGGTACGCCCATCAATGACCCACACAACGTTAAAAACGGTATGGTTATTGATTTTGGCGACCTAAAACGCATCGTACAAGAACAGATTATCACCCCTTTTGACCACGCTATGGTGTTCAACTCTAACTCACCTCATCAGGAGTTAGCAGAAAGCCTACGCGCCAAAGGACACAATATCATCAGTGTACCCTATCAACCTACGAGCGAAAATCTGGTAATAGACTTTGCACAGCGTATTCAGCAGCAGTTGCCCCCCAATGTGCAACTTTACTCTATACGCCTATGCGAAACCGAAAGTTCGTATGCTGAATGGTTTGCTTCTGACAATCCGCAGCCTGTATGCCCCCTGCCTGATGCTGATGGCTATATTTTCGACCTCGATGGGGTATTAGTAGATACGGCTAAGTATCATTATTTAGCTTGGAAAGAAATCGCTAAAGAGTTTGGTTTTGAGCTTACTCCCGAACACAATGAGCAGCTGAAAGGCATAGGGCGAGAGGTATCGCTGCACAAAATATTATCGTGGGCAGGTAAGAGCCTTAGCGAGGAAGTTTTTGCGCAGACCGCCCTTAGAAAGAATGAAAGTTATCTGCAAAAAATAAGTCATATAGACCATAAGGAACTATTGCCAGGGGTACTGCCACTGCTTCAGCAACTGAAAAGCAAAGGCAAAAAGATAGCTCTTGGTTCTGCTAGTAGAAATGCACACTTAGTATTAGAACGCACCGGTATACTGCCTTATTTTTGATGCTATAGTCGATGGAACGATGGTCAGCAAAGCTAAAACCTGACCCAGAAGTTTTTCTTGAAAGCAGCCGAAGCCCTACACCTTAGTGCCAACCGCTGCTGTGTATTAGAAGACGCTCCTGCGGGTATACAGGCTGCTAAAGCTGCTGGAATGACCGCTATAGGAGTAGGAAGTCCGGAAATTCTGAAAGGAGCTGATAAAGTAATCAGTTCTTTAGCTAACGGTTAAAATATTGATAATGAGCTGCCTGGAAAAAGTAGCATGCGTTAATTTTTTTGTTAAAGTCTGATTTTATTTTTGGTATTTCAAAAACGCCGTACCTTTGCCAACGCAATGAGGGTGGTAGCTCATTGTAAAACTTCAAATAATAGTTTTCATAATTTAAAGTTTTTGGTTGGTTAATGGAAAAAGTCCGATAATTGTTTATCGGACTTTTTTTATTTTATATCTTAAAAAGACTTGCATTTATCAAATATAAATGCTACCTTTGTAGCATCTTTTTGATAACCACTCAAAAGGAACTACACCTATTATGCAAACTGAACTAATTATTACCCTTGTAGTGCTACAAGTCGCTTTTTGCTATATGGGCACTCACTGACCTCTTTAAAAGGTACAAGAACGAAAAAAACAAGACATTACCTTATGGGCGCTGATGATTGTAGGTACCCCAATATTGGGGGTATTGCTCTATTTTAATACTGTTTATAGACGAAAGAGGCAGTTTAGTCTGCGTCGCCTAAACAGCTTAGAGCAAGATTTTTAGTTTTACTAAAGTCTACCCTATCCTTTTTGTTATTAGGTATCTGTCTGATGACTGTTAGCGCTCTCTACAAAGAAGTAAATACACTGCACTTACAAGACTTAGGCATTTTCGCCATCGGATTAGGCATCGGACTGTTTGTAGTAAGAGTAGAAGAAAGCAAACGGCAGGCACTTTAGTGCATAAGCCCATCAGTAAATATTTGTAGCTTACTGATTTTTATTACTATTTTTGCACCTTATTAAAGTAAACACTAATGGCAAAGAACAAAGAACTCAGTGTAGAAGAACAAAAAAGAGAAGCCCTCAAGCTAACCTTAGCCAAGCTGGATAAGGCTTACGGCAAAGGAACCGTACGCGCTTTAGGCGATAGCCCTGTAGAAGATGTAGAAGTATACTCTACAGGTTCTATAGGCTTAGATGCAGCCCTCGGTGTAGGTGGCTACCCTAAAGGGCGCGTAATTGAGATATACGGACCAGAATCATCTGGTAAGACTACTCTTACCTTACACGCTATAGCCGAGGTACAAAAAGCTAAAGGTACAGCAGCTTTTATAGATGCTGAACACGCTTTTGACCCTGTATATGCACAGCGTTTAGGAGTAGATGTTAAAAATCTATTGGTTACACAACCCGATAGTGGAGAGCAGGCTCTTGAAATAGCAGATGCCCTTATACGCTCTGGTGCAGTAGACCTTATCGTTATCGACTCGGTAGCTGCCTTAACCCCTAAAGGAGAGATTGAAGGTGATATGGGTGACTCTAAAATGGGGCTTCACGCTCGCCTAATGTCACAAGCCTTGCGCAAGATAACAGCTAGCATAAGCAAAGCTAACTGTATAGTGATATTCATCAACCAGCTACGCGATAAGATAGGGGTATCATTTGGCTCTCCTGAAACTACTACAGGAGGTAATGCACTAAAATTCTATTCGTCAGTACGTTTAGATATCCGCAAGGCTGGAGGTCCTCAAGGTAGTGCAGCTATCAAAGATGGGAATGGTGAAATCATTGGTAACCGTACTAAAGGTAAAAGTAGTGAAAAAAATAAAGTAGCCTCTCCATTTAAGGCTACCGAATTTGATATTATCTTCGGGTTAGGAATCTCTAAGATTGGTGAAATATTAGATATAGGTGTAGATGCCGATATCATAACTAAAAAGCGGTTCGTGGTTTAGCTATAAAGAAAGTAAGCTCGGACAAGGTCGCGATGCTGTAATAAAAAGTATTAAAAGACAACCCTGAGCTAACTGAAGAATTAGAAGCCGCTATAAGAGAATGGCTTAAGAGTAACGAGTTGCCAAGCAAAGGTAAGAAAAAAAGGTAAGAAAGCAGTTAGCAAAAAAAGCTAAAGAAGAAGACCTTGATGATGAAGTAGAAGATGAGGACTTTGATGATGATGATGAACTATTTGAAGATGAAGAATAGATAATTTTTTTCACATAAAAAAATAGGGGATACTTAATTAAGTATCCCTATTTTTTTATTTTAACTTCTCATTATTATAATGGCGATTGTGGTCTCGCTCAGTTTTTTTAAGCATCTTCTTATCAAAAAGCTTGTTGCAAATCGATACCTGTTTGGTTAGCTAAGCAGAGTACTACAAATACTACATCAGCAAGCTCTTCGCCCAAATCTTTGTTCTTATCGCTTTCTTTCTCTGATTGCTCCCCCATAACGACGAGCTATGATACGAGCCACCTCACCTACCTCTTCAGTAAGTTGTGCCATATTGGTAAGCTCATTGAAGTATCTCACTCCATGCTCCTTAATCCAATTATCTACTTCTAATTGTGCATTCTTAATGTCCATTTGTTTTTCTCCTTAATTTATATCTAAAACAAAAGCATTGTCATTACAACAATGCTTTTTTAACAGTTAAAAAAATATTTCTGTGAATTTAAATTCTAATTAGCCCACATATCTTGCTCTCTGTCGCGAATCTTCTCTTTTTATCTTATCAGACTCTAAGAGTTGGAAGAGTGCGTTGTTTTTGAATGTAGTCCTTTATCTTTCTATCGCCGTATACGTTAGCTTCTTGATAGATAACAGAACTAAACATTCGGGCATTGAGCAAGTGGTCGAATGACATTGGGCGGGCGTCGTTCTTTCTATTGAACGTTTTAGCCTCGTGCAAAATTTCTCGCACCTGCGGATAGAACACCCAGAATAAAGGTACTAATGCTGACATCGTAGAATCGTCTGAGTCTATAAAGTTTACATCAGGCGCTATAGGAGCCAATGCCAATAAACGGTATTTAAGCTCTCCTGGCGTTTGTCGAAGTACCATATACCACGTATGTGATACTGAGCAATATCCGATGACTCTAAGTTACGACGAGTAACGTACTCAGGCGAAAGTTTCTCTCCAGCATTTAATTGCTCATACCCTATATCAAGCGTATCAATCTTAGACATAGAAGCTTGAATAGCCTCAGCTGTCTTAGTTTGTGTAAAATATGAATCTACATATAGATCTTTTTATCTTACCATTTTTTGATATTCTTGATAAGCACATCGTATAGAGAGCGGCGATAAGCGTCTACCTCAAGTGTATCAGTAGGGAAAAGAAGCGGAAAGTTTGCCCTTTCGTTTAGGGTCGATTACTTCCCATACTTCTACAGACCATAGGATATCTCGGTCATCTACATAGCCGTAAGGTAGGGGCTTATCATTGTCAGCCTCTATCTGAGCAGCTGTTTTTCACACCGATATCCGATGCTACCTTAGCATTGAGAATGTTCACCTGTGCTGATGAAAGCTGAAAAGTAAACACTAAAATTAATAGTACTATTATATTTTTTTAGTTGTAACATAAAAAAATTCTTCTTAGTTTATTTCGATAACGATAGGTGAAACAGGAGGTAATTTCAATGTGCTAGTGCCTACTATATTCGCTTTTTACATCGAATATCTGTACTTTATCACCACGTTTAGCTCGTGATAAAGCTGAGCGTGCTTGCTCATTAAATTTATTTCCTTTCACTACCACACTAGGTTGTCCTGGTATAAATACTTTTAAACTCATTTACTTGTAGTTTCAAGTCAAAGTCAAAGTCTTCAAGTACAGCGTTGATTGGTAATACACCGATATTATCTTTTGGCAATTTGCCATCACCTATAATTCCTGCTATACTAGTTACTGCACGCGGAATACTCTTAATTCGGAAAAGTTTAGAAGAACTAAAGCGTTGTCCGTCTAACTCACCTGTTACAGTGATGGTTACATCTTTACCTTGTCCTGGTCTCATCACCCAAGCTCCTGTTCCAGAAGCTTTTGAGAGTCCTTGTCCTGAAGCCATAATTTTGTTATCAGGTACACCCAGGCATCGAGATGGTGATAGGGTTATCTACCCCACGATATACTACGTTCATCTTATCAGCCGAGATAACAGCTGAGTTTGGTTTAGGAATAGTAGAGAAACTTTGTGATACAGGCACTGCTATACGCTCACCTTCTTGGTCGAAGTAAAGGTTACCTGTAATTTTGTGTTCACCAGTATTACCTGCTGAGATGTTAAGTTTCACACGTCCATCTTCAATGGTAAATTCACTTTGTGAAAGCTTTCTTCCGTCTAATGAAATGTCTACTACACTAGGACGTGTAAGAGGATCTTTACGACCCTAATACTATCGAACCATCAAATTTCTCACCTTGATAGTAAGCTCCTTTACCTTGTTCAAGCAAAGTAGTATAGTTAGTCATCGATACTTGCTGTTTCAAACTACCTTCAAGTGCCTTAGCAAAGAAATCTTGTTGTACTGATAAGATATCTGACTGCATCATAGAGAACTTCGCCAAAGAAGCGATATAAGGGAATCCTTCAAAGTTGAAGTGCAACCATTTTACGGTATTACCGTCTTTATCTTTGCGGTCATCAGTACTAAAGTTTTCTTTTACTTTAGTAGCTAACTCAGCGTAAGCCTTGTTTTCACCCAATATTTTTAGAATTCCTTCGCGATACGCATTAATCTTCTCTACAAATTCTGTGCCTTTTTGTAGCACCTTCAGCAAAAATAAGTGGTCTGTATAGTCAGATTTATCCATTGCTTGATAATCTTTCTCCTCTACCTTCTTATCTTTCTGTCCAATAGCATCTTCCAATCCGGTTTTTAATCTCTTGGATATAGCTATACAAATCAGAAGAGAGTGATTTTATTTGCTTCGATTGTTCTAAAATCTCAGCATATTGTTTTGAGTTTTTCACTCGCTTTAGTTTCCAGATCAGCAAAAAGTAGCCGCGATGGTACCGTTGGCCCTTGTATTTGCTGATTCAAATTTTTGCATTAACTAACCCTAAATGCATCCAATACTTGTTTCCCCATATTAAGCGCTATCATCGCAAGGAAAACCAGATACATCAGGTTAATCATTTTTCTGTCTAGGACTTGCCTTTCCACCCTGCCATAAGCTAAATTTTTTTAAATTAGTTAAGTTAATAAATTCTTCTTATCGTGCACCTCCCATTGCTGACAACATACCTCCATAAATTGTGTTCAAAGATTTTTAGATTGTCTTTAAATGAAAGCATTTGTTTGTTCAATGAGTCTAGATTATCGGCAATACCTGCTTGAGCAGAAACCTGACGTTCAGTTCTTTTCTAATTGTAATTTGTAAAAGGCTATTTAGTGATTCTAAGTTAGAGGCTGCTTCTGATAGCTCTTCACCATATTTGTGGGTTGCTACCATAGTACCTGCTACAGGAGCGATTTCTTTGCTTGCTTCTGCAAAGTTTTCTATCGATTTACCTAATGAACGCATTAAGTTAGCGTCAATATTAGCTTCTGCTAAAAATAGCATCCAATTTTTTTCAGAAAGAGATTCTTTTTAGCGCTTTCTCTTCTGCTGGATTTACTTGTTGGGCTACAGCTTGCACTTGGCGTGATACTGGCTGTCCACCTTTTTAGCTCTGGGTATACCAATGACCAATCTAGCTCTTCTTCAATAGGCTCAAATGCCGACATAAAGAAGATAACGGCCTCAGTACCCATACCTACTGCCAATAGCACACTACCACTAATACCCATAATATCTGCGTGCAAAAATCTTAGCTAGGCACCGACAATTACCACAGAGGCACCTATACCATAAGCATAATTAAAAATTCTCTTTGTTACTTTACTTCCTGCCATAATACTCTGAAATTAAAAAAATGTTGTTAGTTTATTTGTTTTTTTGGTTTTTGATTATTTGTTTACTATTCTATCTATAGCCTCGTGCTGATTTAGCTTGTTGTTTTTCGCTGATACCCATAAAGTCTTGTACTGTGCGGAAGCCAATGTAGCTACGCGCAGAGTCTTGATACTCATAGTCACGGGTATTTACTTGCAGCATAAAGGCTACGTCTTTCCAAGAACCACCGCGTATTACCTTACGTCTGTTGTTGTCGTCCAATACGTTAGGGTTCATTGTAGACATATATTCATAAGAGTTAGGGTCGTATGAAGTATTCGTCCATTCCGATACGTTACCAGCCATATTATATAGGTTGTATCCGTTAGGCTCGTACGATTTTGCTTCTACAGTATAAAGGGCGTTGTCTGAGGCGTAGTCACCACGTAATGGTTTAAAGTTCGCCAAAAAGCACGCTTTATCATCATAGGTATAAGGTCCTCCCCAAGGATAAGTACCTCCTGGTAGCCCACCACGTGCTGCATATTCCCACTCCGATTCAATCGGTAGGCGGAAAGCATTCACCGTATAATCACCTTTTGATTTCTGATAAGCATTCTTATTAAGAGTACGCCACTCGCAGAAAGCCTTCGCTTGTATCCAGCTTACACCTACTACAGGATAATCACCGTAGGCTTCGTGCCAGAAATAGTCATTGTGCATAGGCTCATTATATGAGTAGTTAAAGTCTCTAATCCATACAGTAGTATCAGGATAAACTTTCACTATTTCTTCTTTAATGAAGTCTTTACGTTTACCTCTTGCACGAGCAGCTTTTTCCATATCAAGCCATTGATATTTAAACTCAAACTTCTGTACGTCCATAATGCGCTTGCCGTTATAAGCTTCCTCTTCGGGCAAGTACATTTTTGTCCATTACTTCAGAATAATACTCATCAGGATATTTATTTGTATCCCAAATAAGTGCTTTTTTTCTTGTTGAGTTTACGCGCTTTTTTTGGTCACCGTAAGTATTTTGAAGATACTGTTGGTAAGCGTTCATCTTCTCTGTATTAGTGTCTAAGTATGCAAAGTCACCAATACCACCGCTACCTGAGGTTTGGCCTGTTTGTTCAGCCATATCGGCTAACTGAGTACGGATAATAGAGTCGCGCACCCAATTCACAAATTGGCGGTACTCACTATTTGTAATTTCAGTTTCGTCCATATAAAACGAACCAACACTCACAGTTTTTGACTGGAGCGTTTAAACTCGCGGTCTTATCATCATCAGAACTACCCATAATGAAAGAACCACTCGGGATAAGCGTCATACCATACGGAGTAGGCTGCTTCCAGCTCTTACCCCCTACACCTACAAGCTCTCCTTTGTTATCGCCACCTCCACGTCTACACGCTGTCATTACAAAGAATGATAGTAGCACTACAAATATTCTTCTTGCCATAAACATTGTTTAAATTCACATTTAATTAGGGCGCAAACGTACGCATTTTATTTCACACCAGCAAAAATTTATCTACTTTTTATTTTTTTGATGGAGAGCGAAATTTAACAATTTATTCACAATTCACCGCGTTTCGTCACACCTATTTGTAAAAAGATTAAAAAGAAAAACGTTTTTTTATACTTATTTGTTACTTTTTAATACCCATATTCCACAAGGTAAACGCTTGCAAATCGGCATTTTTGCTCTATGGTTTTTGCTCACTGGGGTACCCGCTCCGTGCCCTGCATTGGTTTCTATCCTGATAAGTATAGGCAAATTACCCTCTTGCTTTGCTCTGTAGCTCTGCCGCAAATTTAAAACTGTGGGCAGGGCACTACCCTATCATCGTGGTCGCCAGTGGTAATGAGGGTTGCTGGGTAGCTGACACCTTTTTTTCACATTATGCAGGGGCGAATAACCTTTTAGGGTATTCAAACATCTCGGCGCTGTCGTCAGCAGTACCATAGTCATACGCCCAGCCAGCACCTGCCGTAAAGGTGTGATAACGTAGCATATCAAGCACACCCACTGCCGGAAGTGCCACCCTAAAGAGGTCAGGACGTTGTAGCATAGTAGCACCTACTAACAGCCCACCGTTAGAACCTCCTTTGATAGCCAAATAAGCAGGCGAGGTGTATTTCTCTTTGATAAGGTACTCAGCTGCCGCTATAAAATCGTCAAACACATTCTGTTTCTGCATCTTAGTGCCGGCATCGTGCCATTTTTTTACCATATTCGCCTCCACCGCGTAAGTTAGGTACAGCATATACACCGCCTTGCTCCATCCACACAGCATTTACTACGCTGAAAGCAGGAGTCAAACTTACGTTAAAACCTCCGTAACCATATAATAAGGTAGGATTTTTACCATCTAACTTCAAGCCTTTCTTATAGGTAATCATCATTGGCACTTTAGTTCCGTCTTTAGAAGTGTAAAATACTTGCTTCGACTCATATTGCGTAGCATCAAAAGCAATCGCTGGTTTCCAATATTGCTCAATAGCCCCTGAAGCTAAGTCCATTTTATAGATACTGCTGGGGGTAGCATAGTTAGTAAAAAGTGAAATAAGTATGCGCTTCTTTCTTCTTAGCGTGAAAGCCACTCGCAGTACCTATATTAGGCAACTGCACCTCGCGCACGAGCTTGCCTGTATAGTCGTACTGTTTTACTTTTGAAAGCGCATCTACCATATAGTGAGCGAAAAGATACTCGCCAGCGGTACTGATACTCAATACATTATCCGTCTCTGCAATCACATCTTGCCAGTGAGCAGGTTGCGGATTTTTAGCCTCTACCTTCACCAATCTGCCGTTAGGAGCATTCAGGTTCGTCTCTAAGAAGAAGGTCGTACCTTGGTTGCTCACAAAACTTGTATCGCCGTCAAAGCTATCGGTGATAGTTACAAGAGGAGCGTTAGGTTTGGTCAAATCTTTCACAAACTAACTTGTTGCCTGAAGTCGCATTGGCAGCCGAAATGAAGAGGTAAGCGCCATCGTCCGACACGCTGCCCGATACATAGCGGTATTTTTTCGGCAGGAGTACCGCCAAATACCAATACATCTTGACTTTGGGGCGTACCGAGTTTGTGGTAATAGAGTTTGTGTCGGTCGGTCTTAGCCGATAGCTCACTACCTTTGGGTTTGTCATAGCTCGAATAGTAAAAAAACCTTCGTTGCCTTTCCACGCTATGCCGCTAAATTTTTATATCTACTAAGGTCTCGCCTATTTGTTTTTTTAGTTTTAGCATCTAATACGATGCCTTTGCGCCAGTCGCTACCGCCCTCCGAGATGAGGTACGCCACAAGCGAGCCGTCTTCGGTGAAAAGCCACTGTAGCCAATGAGGTGGTACCGTCAGCCGAAAAAAAGTATTAGGATTCAAAAACACTTCTTCTTTACCGTCTTTTGTCTTTGCGGTACAATACCGACTGGTTTTTGCAGTCCATCGTTCTTATAATAATAGGTGTAATCGCCTTCTACAAAAGGTGAACCTATTTTTTCGTAGTTCCACAGCTTTTCTAATTTCTCTTTGATAGTCTGCCTATAAGGAATTTTTTAGAGATAGTCAAAAGTGAAAGCGTTCTGAGCCTTCACCCACGCAGCAGTTTCAGCCGAGCGGTCATCTTCTAACCATCTATAAGGGTCAGCCACTTGAGTACCGAAGTAAGTATCTACAGTACTGTCTTTTGCGTGTTTGTGGATAATTCATTTTCTCTTCATTAGTAGAGGAAGGAGTTTGATTTTGCTGGCAAGCTCACCATAGCAGCAGCCCTACCGGTAATACAAAGTGTTTCATATTAATTGTTAGTTATTAGTTGTCAGTAGTTGTTATTGGTTGCATTAGTTGTCTGCAGTTAGCATAAACCTTGCCAAAGGTTTCACAAGCCCTTTGGCAAAGTTATTATTGTTTTTTTCGTTTTTTTATATTTTGTCTCTCGTCTTTATTCTAAAAGAACAAAGCAACCCCCTACGCCTACACCTAAGGTTCCTTTTTTTGGTTTTCAGATTTACTATCTGCTTTATTTTTAAGCGAATAGTTATCATAGCCTACATAACCAGTGATAGCTGCTCCTTGGTTTACAAAAATAAGCAATCCCTGCTTTACCACCAAATACTAATCCGCTATACTTACTAGCATCAGAACTTCCTGCTGACGCCATAGCATAACCTACTTTAGCCCCTACAAATGGTGCCAAGTTAGCACTTAGTGGGAAGAAATAAGTAGCATTAGGTGCTATAGTAAAAATATTTTCACTATCTGATGCACCTTTTTGTTTTAGAGTTAGTATACTCTAAACCTAAAACCCTACCGCCAAATTGTCTATCACAAAATAGTTAACATTAGGGTGAATTTAAGAGTAGATACTGTTGAGTTGCTTGTTTCTCTACCATCGTATTTTTTTCTTTAACAGTTTCAGATGTGTAAGAAAGTCCTAAGTCAGAACCAGCAAACCAATTCCCTTTTTCAGTTTGTGCGTAAGAAGCACTAGCAAAAATAACTGCTGCAAATAAAAAAATAATTTTTCATAGTTTTTTTCTAAATTTTTTTACGTTTATTGTCGCAAAGGTAATTGTTTTTGAATAGACAAACTTTTTCTGAAATTAAATCTTATATTTTTTCGTGGCATTGTTTTTTTGTGGGAAGTGCCAATGTATTAATAAACAATTTATTATATTTATGAAAAAGAAAAATATGCATAGCTACTATAGCCCTTCTTTTTTTAGGAGTGCTACCCAGCTTAGCACAATCGCTACAGCGCCATAGTCCTGTACCTGCTATAGAATTGGTACAGCCCTAGTGGCGAAAAAGTTCAACCTTTCCTCTCTAAAAGGCAAATATGTGCTGATAGATTTTTGGGCATCGTGGTGTGGCCCTTGCCGACAAGAGAGTCGCCACCTGCGCAAGGCGTATAATACCTACAAAAATCAGAACTTCACTATTGTATCAGTATCAGTAGACAAACCCCGCGACCGCGAAAAATGGTTAGACGCTATCAAGGCCGATGGTTTAGTTTTGGACGCAACTTTTAGACGACAAAAAGACTTCTGACAGTTATGGAGTAGAGAGCCTACCTTCAGCATTCCTCATCGACCCTGAGGGCAATCTATTAAGTCAAGGCGAAACCCTACGCGGACAAGACCTAATGAAAACATTAGCAAAATACATAAAGAATTAACCCCTAAGTTAATTTGCCCATTTGCCCTTACTTTTCACCGAACGATAAGCGAACGATGAGCGAACAATAAGCGAAGGATAAGCGAACAAAAGTCGGCGAGATAGTATAGAAAAAGGCTGTCGCAAATCTTATTTTGCGACAGCCTTTTGTTATAGGTTTAATTCTTATGCTCTAAGACTTTCCTCCCACGAGTACAGAGGTCATACTGATAGAACCTCCTACTATTGAATCATTGAAAATCAGCACTTCATCATCTTCTTCTCGCAAAGCCATTACATAGAGCAAAGGCAAGTAATGGTCGGGAGTGGGCACTGATAGTTTTGCGTTTTTCTCCGAATTGCTCAAAAATGTACTAATGCCTCTAAGTTATTATCACTTATCGTTTGATTGATTTGATCACGAAAGGCAAAAAGCCCAATCATAACCAGCATCTAAATCATTGATATAACGAAAGTTCATCAGGCGCAAGTTATGTATAATATCCCCGCTTGCTAAAATCAATACTCCTTGTTTGCGCAAGGGAGCAAGTTTTTGGCTAAATCGGCGTGCCATTGAGCAGGCTTTAGTAGCATCTAAGCTCAGTTGTACTACAGGAATATCTGCCTTTGGGTACAAGAACTTAATACCGCCCAAGCGCCATGGTCAAATCCGCGTTCGGGGTCTACTTTTAGGTCAGTATCCGCAAGTAGTTCTTGCACTTGTGCTACTAACTCTGGAGAACCTTTAGCGGGATATTGCACTTCGCTGAGAGCTTTTGGAAATCCGTAGAAATCATAAATCATAGGAGGGTTAGGGTTTCCCATAATAAACAACCCCTCACTATACCAATGAGCAGAAATACACAAGATAGCTTTTGGTTTATCAAAACTCTGTGTGATTTCGGCAAACTTTTAGTTAAAAGGATTCTGCTCATCAAGAGCGTTCATAGGGTTGCCATGTCCTACAAATAGAGCTGGGATTTTCTTAGTCATTAAAAGAATTTCTAATTTGCTAATTGAATGCTTAGTTCTTTGAGTTGTGCCTCATCAATAGGCGAAGGGGCATCAATCATCACATCGCGACCGCTGTTGTTTTTAGGGAAAGCGATAAAAGTCGCGTATGGTTTCTTGTCCGCCGAGCAGTGCCACCAATCGGTCGAAGCCAAAAGCCAAACCACCGTGAGGAGGAGCACCGTATTTGAAGGCATTCATCAAGAAGCCAAATTGTGCTTGTGCCTGTTCTGGGGTAAAGCCTAACAGCTCAAACATTTTGGCTTGCAACTCTTAGTTGAAGATACGTATAGAACCACCGCCTACTTCGTTACCATTGAGTACGAGGTCGTAAGCATTGGCACGTACTGCCCCCTGGGTTGCTATCAAGCAACGGAATATCTTCAGGTTTAGGCGAGGTAAAAGGGTGGTGCATCGCAAAGAAACGTTCTTCCTCTTCGCTCCACTCCAAAAGTGGGAAATCTACCACCCATAGAGGGGCATATTCATCAGGTTTGCGCAAGCCGAGACGCTCAGCGAGTTCCATACGGAGGGCGCTGAGTTGCCCACGTACTTTGTTTGCCTTGCCTGAAAGGATACAAATAAGGTCGCCTGCTTTGGCGCCAGTGCGTTCTGCCCACGCCTTAAGGTCGTCCTCGTTATAGAATTTATCTACTGATGATTTGAAGCTACCATCTTCATTGCACTTCACATATACCATTCCTGAAGCACCTACTTGCGGACGTTTCACCCATTCTATCAAAGCATCAATCTCTTTGCGGGTGTAGCTGTTGGCACCAGGTACGGCAATACCTACTACTAATTCTGCTTCGTTGAACACCTTGAAATCGCGGTGTTGAGCGAGGGTCATTGAGTTCACCGAATTTCATACCAAAACGGATATCGGGTTTGTCGTTGCCGTAAGTTTTCATCGCCTCGGCATAAGTCATACAAGGGAAAGCCCCGAACTCTAAGCCTTTTAAGTTCTTTGAGGAGGTATTTTTGCCAATCCTTCAAAGGTCTGGATAATGTCCTCTTGCTCTACAAACGACATTTCGCAGTCTATTTGGGTAAACTCTGGCTGACGGTCGGCGCGGAGGTCTTCATCACGGAAGCACTTTACAATTTGGAAGTACTTGTCTAATCCGCCTACCATAAGCAACTGCTTAAAAGTTTGTGGCGATTGAGGGAGTGCGTAGAACTCACCTGGGTTCATACGGCTAGGCACCACGAAGTCGCGTGCCCCTTCAGGCGTCGATTTGATAAAGTACAGGCGTTTCTACCTCTATAAAACCTTGTTCAGAAAGGTAGTTGCGCACCATTATCCCCACTTTGTGACGGAAAATAAGGTTATCGCGCACAGGGGTACGGCGTATATCGAGGTAGCGGTACTTCATACGGAGGTCTTCACCGCCATCGGTATTATCTTCAATAGTGAAAGGGGGAGTTCGGAATGATTGAGCAGGGTAAGGGCTGTAACGAGTATTTCTACTTCTCCGGTAGGGATATTTGTGTTGGCAGCCCTCGCGCTTGATAACAGTACCTTGTATCTGAATCACATCTTCGCGCGAAAGGGTTTTCGCTTTCTCGAATACCGCTTTGTCAGTGCGTTCTTCATCAAAAATAAGCTGGGTGATACCGTAGCGGTCGCGTAGGTCTACCCAAATCATAAACTCCCTTTATTGCGGACGCGTTGCACCCATCCGCTGAGGGTTACTTGTTGGTTTTCGTGCGAGAGACGTAACTCTCCACAAGTATGCGTTCTGTACATTTCTTTTTAATTATGAATTTTTGAATTACTTTTTGATATTCTTCTAGTTCCTCAGTAAGAATATCTACATAGGGTTGATGTTTTTGTTTATAGATAAAAGAGATATAATGGTTCCCTATATGAATATTAGGGATAACTCTATTACTTATGAGCAAATCTTTAGGATTTTTCTTTTTGTGAATAGCGTATGAAAAAGATAACTTCTAAAATGTTGGGGTGAAATAAAAATGATGTTTATCACTATTCCTGTAATAAATAGGGCACTATCAGCATAGTAATACAATATAACATCTCTTTCAGATAGATATTCTACAATTTTTCTTAATGATGAAAGAAAAATACTTTTTAAGGGATTAATATTCTTTTTTTGTTCTTTAAGCGCTAAAGAAATTTCAACCACAGGAAATGCAATATTAGCATTGGGTTTGTACTCAGAAAAAAATTTAAGAATACAAATTGCCTCCTTCAGTTTTTAAAAAGAATGTCTACCTCTAAGTTCACAGTTAAATAGTTATATAATCTTCTTCTTTATATATTTTTCATTATTTCTTCTTTTCGCTTTCTTGCTCTCTCAGCAAGTTCATCCATAAAAGCTAATAGCTTTTTCACTGGGATTTCTAATCTCTATAGTCTCTGCATTATGGGTTTTGTGCAGTACTACTCTCTCGTTTACTTTTTCTTTTTCCATTATACTCTCTTTTTTTAACGCTATTTAAATTTTGCTAATTGAGCAAAAACTCATCCTCTTCATTGCTTTCAATACCTAAGGCTTCGTATATGTATTTGAAGGTGGAAAGCAATCGGGGTTTTGCCATCGATGAGGGCTACATCGTGTTCAAAAGTGGGCTGAAGGTTTGCCATCGGCAGTGAGGATTGTCCAGCCGTCTTTGAGTTGGCGAATACTCTTAGTACCCATATTTATCATCGGCTCTATGGCCACTACCATTCCGTCTTTGAACTCTTACCATTACCGCGCTTTGCCGTAGTTAGGGCATCTCGGGGTCTTCGTGCATCTTGCGTCCTACGCCGTGCCCTACGAGTTCTCGCACTACTCCGTAGCCGTGAGCCCTCGCAGTGTTGTTGTATAGCGTGCCCCACATCGCCTACACGGTTGCCCGCACGAAACTGACGAATACCTATATACAACGATTCTTTGGTTACACGTAATAGTTCTTTTACTTCGGGGGCTACTTCGCCTACCTCAAAAGTATAAGCATGGTCGCCATAGTAACCGTTTTTCAGGGCTCCACAATCTATTGAGATGATGTCGCCCTCTTGTAGCGGACGGTCGTTAGAATACCGTGCACCACTTGTGCATTAGGGGCTCATACACAATGTGTTAGGGAAAACCATACAAACCCAAAAAGCCTGGGATTGCCCCTTGACTGCGAATGTATTCTTCTGCTATCTTATCTAAGTAGAGGGTAGTTACCCCTAGGTTTTACTTCTTTTGCCATTATTCCCCAAAGTGCGTGATACCACTTGGGCTGCTTGATGTAGTAGTTCTATTTCTTCGGTTGTTCTAATATGAATCATTTTTTAGCGATTAGCTGTTAGTCGTTAGTCGTTAGTCGTTAGAATACTACGATTTCTAACCACTAACGACTGATAACTAACGACTTTATTTATTTTTTTAAATTGTTTTAGTAAATTGGTGGTTGAGCTGTCGTGAGCTGAGATTTCAGTAGCTGCAATGTCTTTAAAGGATTTTGCTTGCTAACTGTTTGCCAAGCTCTACGCCCCATTGGTCGTAGCTGTAGATGTTCCAAATAACGCCCTCTACGAATATCTTATGCTCGTACATAGCAATAAGGCTACCCTAAGCTCTCTGGGGTAAGCTTATCGATAAGGAAAGAAGTGGTAGGACGATTGCCTGTAAATACTTTGAAAGGCACTAACGCTTCGTTTACCTTATCGCCCATTTTCTTTGCGCACCCTCAGCTTCAGTTTTACCTTTTAAAAAGGGCTTCGGTTTGAGCAAAGAAGTTAGCCATTAGCTTGTTGTGGTGGTCGGTATTGCCGTGCAAAGAGTGCTTAAAGCCAATGAAATCAGTTGGTATTAACTTAGTACCCTTGGTGAATAAGCTGGAAGAACGCGTGTTGAGAGTTGGTACCTGGTTCGCCCCAGATGATTACTCCTGTTTGGTAAGGGATAGGGTTGCCATCGCGGTCAGTTTGCTTTGCCGTTACTTTCCATTATACCTTGTTGTAGGTATGCTGCTAAGCGGTGCAAATACTGAGTGTAAGGAATGATAGCTTGACTTTCGGCTCCGTAGAAGTTGTTGTACCACACACTTAGCAATGCCAAGACTACCGGAATGTTCTTCTCAAAAAGGAGCAGTGCGAAATGCTCGTCCATAGCGTGTGCTCCTTTGAGCAACTTATCAAAATTGTCATAACCTACTGATAGAGCGATGCTCAAGCCTACAGCACTCCACAACGAGAAGCGTCCGCCTACCCAATCCCACATAGGGAATACGTTATCAGGGGTCGATGCCAAATTTGTCAATCTCTTGGAGGTTAGTAGACACCGCTACAAAGTGTTTAGCAATATCTTTCTCGCTACCTGATTTGAGGAACCATTCTTTTACAGTAAGTGCGTTAGAAAGGGTTTCTAATGTTGTGAAAGTTTTAGATACAATCACTATCAGGGTAGTTTCTGGATTGAGGTGCTTAATGGTTTCGAGCACGTGGTCGCCATCTACATTGCTAATGAAATGCACATTGAGGTGATTTTTTTGTAGAACTTAAGCGCCTCAGTTACCATTGCTGGACCCTAAATCAGAACCACCAATACCAATATTTACTACATCGGTAAAAGGCTTTACCGCTATAACCTTTGCGTTTGCCACTGATGACTTCCTCGCTAAACTGTTTGATTTTTGTGTTTTACAGCGGCTACTTCGGGCATAACGTTCTTGCCATCTACGTTTATCACGCTGTTTTCAGGCGCGCGAAGGGCAGTGTGCAAAACCGCACGTTTTTTTCGGTGTTGTTGATAAGGTCGCCACCAAAGTACTTTTTCGATAGCCTCTTTAAGTGACACTCGTCCGCTAATTGTACGAGGAGTTTCATTGTTTCCTCATCAATGCGGTTTTTTTAGAATAATCTACATAGAAATCGTGCCACTGAATGCTGAATTTATCAGCGCGAGCAGCATCTTTCTCGAAAAAGAGAAAGGGTATGGCGGTCTTTACTTCCGCAAAATGTTTTTGCAATGCTTTCCAAGCATTGGCTTTGTGTTGGATTACTATTTTTTTAACATTTTTAGTATAATTATTTTTTTAGTTGTTAGTTATTAGTCGTTATTTTACTCTTCAAAGTCAGCTAAATCAAGAAACATTAGACGGGTATTATCCTCCTTATCATTATCTGAAAGAAATTCAAAAACCCATTCTTTGGTAAAAAGGTATTGCTTGTTTGTAGGCATCAACAGTAATGAGACGACAAGCGTGTCGGTCATTCAGTTCAACACAATCATCAATGATAGTGTTCATAATCACTCTTCCAATTCCTCTACCTTTAAAAGACTTATCAATAGCCAAACGCCCCTATCTTAAGAGCAGGTATAGTTTTTTAAATGTCGTTTAGGATAAGGCATTAACTCTCTTAAGAATTTTCTAAACTGACTTTTGCTGGTGAACATATCTTCCCTTAGTTGCAAACTATCATTTAGTAAACTATAATAACCTAAAGTACGTTCATTATTTTCAACAACAAAAAGTAGTAGCAAGTTTTTTTCTTTTCGGTAAGGAATTGCTTCCTGAAAAAGGAACTCATTCAAATCGTCATCTTCACAATCGAAAGGTTTAATAGAATGGTTTTTCTGTAAGTACAAGTACTGATACATCTTGTAAACTCTCTAATAATGTCATTTTTCTTTTCTTTTTGAACAAAGTTCTAAACATTTCAGCATCTTTACGAATACTCTCGCGAGTAATACCCAAACGAGCAAGATTATCTTTAAATCCTGCCATTTTTTATAGAACTCTATTACGTCTTGTCCCTCTAATACAGGGGTTGGTTTTTATCTCTCTTGCCATAGTTTTTCAGATTTTAATTGTTTTCTAAATAAAAGCTTGTTAAATCAAGGAACATTAGTCGGGTGGTATCGTCTTTATCTCCTTCTATTAAAAACTTAAATCCCATCTTTTTGATAAAAAGGTACTGCCTGCTTATAAGCATCAACAGTGATAAGTCTGCAGGCTTGTTCCTCATTCATCTTAATACATTTACTAATGATGTTTGCCATAATCACGGAACCCTAATCCCTTTACCTTTTGAAAGTTTTATCAATAGCTAAACGCCCTATCTTAAGAGCAGGTATTGTTTTTTTAAATGTCGTTTAGGATAAGGGATTAACTCTCTTAAGAATTTTTCTGAACTGACTCTTGCTGGTAAACATTTCTTCCTTTAATTGTAGGCTATCGTTCAGCAAACTGTAATAGCCCTAAGGTCTGTTTATCATTCTCCATTACAAAAGTGGTAGCCAGCAATTCTTTTTCGATAAGGAACTGCTTCATTAAATAGAAAATCGTTCAAATCTTCGTCTTCACAATCAAAAGGTTTTATCGGATAGTCTTCTGTGAGCAATAAAATAGATATTTCATCTGCATTATTTTTTCATTACCTACAACTTTTTACTTTAAACATCGTTCTAAATTTAGCAGCATCTCTCTCTATACTCTCGCGAGTAATACCTAATTTTTTTAAATCATCTTTGAAAGAGGCCATTTTTTTATAGAACTCTATTACGTCTTGCCCCTCTAATACAGGGGTCGGTTTTATCTCTCTTGCCATAGTTTTCAGATTTTAATTGTTTTCAAAATGCAAATGTACAAAATAATCGCCAATTTGGCAAACTTAGGTTATCGCTTTAGTAGATAGTTTATTACGGTGGCAGCCGCGTGGAGTCCGAAGGCGGCTGGGAGAAAAACTGATGGTGCCGTAATATGACTTCTTATAATCCAACCCATCGGTACGCTGCATACTGTCCTTAGAAACTATCTCTGCCGAAAAGACCGCCTTTACTCCCGGAATCGATGTGTTCGTTTTTTTGAGTCGTTTGCGGATGAACTTCGCCAATGGGCAATTATAGGGTCTTCATCAAATCGACGACCTTTATTTGCGAAACATCGGTTGCCCCTCCTGCCCCCCATACAACTGACTATCTTTACTCGTTTGCGCTTTGAGGACAAAAATAAGATTGAGCTTCGGGGTGATGCTATCAATGCAGTCTATCACATAATCGTAGTCGGGGGTGACAATATCCCACGCGCGCTCAGGCGATAAAAAAACTCGTTTATGACCGTGAGGTTAAGAGCGGGGTTGATGTCTCAAAAGGCGCTCTGCTACCACCTCCGTTTTGGGTTTGCCTATGGTGCTATGCAAAGCCGGCAGCTGTCGGTTGATATTAGTGAGCGATACCACATCGCCATCTACTATAGTGAGGTTGCCTATGCCTGCACGAGTGATAAACTCTGCCGCAGACCCCCTACTCCGCCTAAACCTACTATTAGCACCCGTGCATTTTGCAATTTTTGTATCCCTTCTTCTTTAATGAGGAGTTCTGTTCGTTCTAACCAGTTCACTTTTGCTCTTTTTAAGGGAAGTTAAATTTTTGCATACTCTTTTTGGTGTCGCCCTCCTTCAAAAAGGGGTAGCGAGGAAAGTCTCGACTATAGCTACTGCCTGCTCTATAGCGGTGAAACGCGCTGGGATACTCACTACATTGGCATCGTTATGGGCGCGAGCAAGGGCTGCGATTTCCTTTGTCCAGCAGAGGGCGCAGCGCATTTGGGGGTGCTTATTGACGGTCATAGCGATACCATTGCCGCTGCCGCAAATAACGATGCCCACTTGTGCTTTGCCCTCCTCGATAGCGCGAGCAAACCGCGTGCCCAAAATCAGGGGTAATCTACACTCTCGGGAGTGTCGGTTCCGCAATTATACTTGATGCCCTTGTGCTTGAAGGGCTGTTATGATGGCCTGTTTGTAGGCTACTCCGGCGTGGTCATTACCTATAGCAATATTCATTTTTTTGTATGGTGTTTTTAAATATTTTTGCAAAACTAATAAATAATTGGTAATTAAGAGGAGAAAAGTGTGAAATTATTAATGGGAGGGACTGGGAAGGCTGGGAGGGCTGAGAGTGCGAGCCGCACCGGCGATTGTGGGACAGGTGGGAGTGCGAGCTGCACCGGCGATTGTGGGACAGGTGAGGCGGGCTGAGAAGAATGGGAAGGCTGGGAGGGCTGGGAAGATTGGGAGGGCTGAGACAGGTGAGACAGAGTGGGACGGGTGAGCCGCACCGGCAGAGATGTGGGACAGGTGGGACAGGGTGGGACGAGTGAGACAGGTGAGAGGGCGAGCCGCACCGGCGATTGTGGGACAGGTGAGGCGGATAGGAAGGCTGAGAGGGCTGGGAGGATTGGGAGGGTTGGGGTAGGATATTTTTCTAGGGTTTAGTGGGGAATTAGATGTTTTATACTTTGGCGGTCTTTTCGAAATTCGTTCGGTGATTGTAAAGGGAAGCTATATCCAAAGTAAAGGGTAAGTATAGGGGAAAATTTTTTTCTTATATTTAACCTATAAGCAAAAAAACATTATTAAAAACAAACGTGTTTAAACTTTTTTTGAGGAACTTGAACGCAAGACATATATAGTTTTCTTTTTACTTTCCTACACTTAAAAAGGAATAATCCAATTATTTATTGTATCTTTGCCCAAAGTTCCTGAATTTTTGGTGTTCTTTTTTCAAACACAAAATTACTAATTTTTCGGGAACTTTTATTTTATTATAGGAAAAAGTTTAAACAGCTTCTAATATTAATATAGAAATAGTTAGTCATCTAAATATAAAAAAATAATGAAAAAAATATTTTATTACCTTTTATTGTCTATCTTGCTCAGATCAGGGAGTGAAAATAGAAAAACATCCTCACAACAAACTTATGTTGATGAAATTCTAAAAAAAGGTTAATGATACTATAAGATCTAAAGATAATAACGATAGTGATAAGTTTAAAGAATATTTAAAAATATCTTTGCTAAAAAAATAATATTTATATTGGAAAAATGTATTCAATTAATGAGAGTATTAATGATGATTTTTCTAATATATATAAAAAGATACTATTTTTGTAAAGCAATTATTTTTAGAATCTGATGCGTTTGATGGAAAAAGAACTCATATTTGATAAGAAAATGCCTGACTGCCAAATATCAGTTAAATACTATCTAGCATATTCCTTTTAAAGGGCTTGAAAACACAGATAGGTATATAGATATGGATTATATCTATAACTTAGATCTTTCTGAGAAAAAAATACCTTCTTTTACTGATATAAAAATGTCTAAATATGTGTAAAAAAACAGTAAGCAAATAAAAAGAAACCTTTATCATTATTATATAGCTTATTACTCTGCAATACCTGAGGCTGTACTAAAGAAAGACAGCCCAAGTGATTTTTGAACAATATAATACTTTTTTAAAAAGAAAACAATAGAAACTATTGATATTGAAGAATTAGGATTTTATCTAAGTTATAACAAAATGATAATAAATCTTACTATTAAAGATAAAAACTCTGTAATTGTTTTTTAAAAAAAGTGGCATATAAAGAATAATGAAAGCATTATTTATAATTTTTATGACAGTATGGGTTCTGTTTGCTTGTAATAATCAACAGAGCAATCAACAACAATTTGTATCTGATACATTGACTAATAGAGAATTTTTTAAACAAATAGATACATTGAATAAAGAAACCTCAAAACAAATATCAGATAGCCTAATTTACATGGATAAAAAAACATTGTAAACCACAGATTTTTTTCGTATAAATATTGATAAAAAGGGAGACACAATCTTGTTTGATCCTTGCTATGCGAGTATAGCAACTATTTTAATGCAAAAACGTTTTTATACACGGTTATGGACAAGAAACTAATGACTTACAAATCATATCCTCTAAGAAAGATAATGAAAAAGTTATTTACACGGTAAAAATTTGATGGTGATACTGATGAGAAATACTTTGAAAAGGTAAGTTTTTGAAAAACTTGACAACAAAAAAATAAGTATTGGCGTATCGGTTATAAATCCTATGACAAAGATGCTTTCGAATATGAGATTTTTTTATAGATAGTTTATACAAGAAAACTATACCTTACAAGAAAGAGCCTTGCTCAGAGGAATATGATTAATTCATAAGTTAAAAATATTCAGATGGTAAAGATTTATTATTTTATTTCAGCGTGTTTATTGTTGTTTTCTTGTAACAATAACAACACCCAAGTGTCATCTTTCGATGATAGTACAGCTACTATTTCCTCTATCAAAAGAGATACCATAGTAGAAAAAAAGATACAATTGCACCAATTCAAGTGCCTAAAGAAGAAACTGATGAAGCTACAAAAAAATGATTTTTGGAATTTTTATGATAAGTACATCAGGCAACAAGATAAAATACCGTGCTCTGATTTATATGAAGAAGAGAAAAATGTGAAGATGAATTGATAAGAATTAAGAAAAGATATTTATCAAAGTAAATTAATAAAAATAGAGCCCACTGAAGATAGAGATATGGATTTTATTGTAGATGCCCAAGATATTTTTCATAGAATGGTTGGACTCTATTAAAGGTAAAGAAGATAAATTCAAAAAGATATAATGTGTATCTTTTTTTAACTTTTATGATAACAGATATGATAGCATACAATTAAAAAGTAGCTAAGAAGAAGGATAAGTATATTATTGATGATATTATATTTTTAAAAATATTCAGATGGTAAAGATTTATTATTTTATTTCAGCGTGTTTATTGTTGTTTTCTTGCAATAATAATAATACCCAAGTATCATCTTCTGATGATATTAGAGATACTATTTCCTCTATCAAAAGAGATACCATAGTAGAAAAAGATACAATTGCACCAATTCAAGCTCCTAAAGAAGAAACTGATGAAGCTACAAAAATGATTTTAGAATTTTTATGATAAGTACATCAGACAGCAAGATAAAAATGCCTTGTCTTGATAACAGGGAGTTTTGCGAAGAAGAATTAAGGAAATAGAAAGGGAGTTTCTATCAAGTAAATTAATACGGAAAAGTAAATTCAGATGAATTAAGTGCAGATCCTATTGTAGAAGCCCAAGATATCTTCATAGAATGGTTGGACTCTATTAAGGTAAAGAAGATAAATTCAAAAAGATATAATGTGTATCTTTTTAACTTTTTATGATAACAGATATGATAGCATACAATTAAAAAGTAGCTAAGAAGAAGGATAAGTATATTATTGATGATATTATATTTTTAAAATATTCAGATGGTAAAAGATTTATTATTTTATTTCAGCGTGTTTATTGTTGTTTTCTTGTAACAATAATAATAAAGAGGGCAATGTCAATGATACAATAAATGACACAATAGTAGAGACTAAATAATCCTCTTGCAGGTAAAAAGTTTTTATTACTTAGAGAAAGATAAAACAGGAACTCTAATATTAAAAAAATATCCTCAGTTTGAAGGTGATTTTGAGATGCAGAAAATTGTATTTACAGATACAATGCTCATTGATGGTTGGAATGTTATGGAACCTAGTGAATGGTATGTTTCAAAAAAATAATTCAAAAAGATACAATACTTTCGTATTATGTAAATATGGAACCTTTTGGAAGTGCTAAGGATACATTTCGTCTTCAATATGATAAGGAAAAAGGAACTTTTATTTTATTGTAAGGAAAAGTTTAAACAGCTTCATTGTTAAAAAAACAATACAAAGTCCACAATTAAAAAGTTAAAACAATCTTAAACTTTGTTAACTTACTTGACAGAGAAGAGAATATTTTATAACTTTGTCGCAAAAATTCTAAAAATATTTAATCCAGAAGAAGGAGAAGAACTAATACTCCCATAATTAATCATTTTTTATTATGAAAAAAAGTCAGTACAAATCTTTTTAGAACTTATCTCAGCTATTGCACTTTTACTTGTTTATAAATTCAATAGCCTATGGAGATCATTTGGTAACCCTACCCTTGTACTTAACAGGAGTAGTGATTATGAGTTATCTCTTTGTAAGAGAGACCCCAAGAATGCCTACAAAGTGCCTTACGCATTGTTCTTCCGTTTACGGGGTTAATGCTTATTGCAGGGAGTCTGCCTGATGCACATTTCAGTTTAGCTCTGATTTATATTGTGAGCACAGGGGCAGCTTTTTTATTAGGAATGCTCATTGCCACCGTGAGCAAGACGTACCAGAAGATAGGCTTATCAGTATTGACTTTTCTGCTAGTAGTTGCCGTACGGTTGTCGTTTTCAGCGGAGTTTCAATATTTGATAGGCGTACATTGGTATACCTTAGGAAGTTAATCATCTAATAGAATATAGAAAGAGGTTGCTCAGAAGTCTGCTCCAAGTTCATTACTAAAAAGCGATAAGTTTTGTTATAAATCAGCAAAACTTATCGCTTTATAAATTCTTTCAATTAGAAAACTATTTCTTCAATAAAAAAATGATAGTAATTTTTGCCGCCAGAAAAAAATAAACCATAAAACATCATAAATATGTCATTCGTAGGAAAAAAATTCCCCTAACATTGAGGTTAACGCTATGAGCGACCTTGGGGACACATTCAAAATAAACGTGCTTAACGAAGCCGTGAACAACAAAAAGAAAGTACTCCTTTTCTGGTATCCTAAAGACTTTACTTTCGTATGCCCTACTGAGCTACACGCTTTTCAAGAGGCTTTGGCTGGGTTCGAAAAACGCAACGTGAAGGTTATCGGCGCTTCTTGCGATACTGCTGAAGTACACTTCGCTTGGCTAAATACCCCTAAAAAAACAATGGTGGTATTGAGGGTGTTACTTACCCTATCTTGGCTGATAGCAACCGCAACCTTGCTCGTACACTTGGTATCCTTGACTCTAACGAGGTATATGACGAAGTAGCTGACGCTTACCTATTAGAAGGTGATGATGTTACTTTCCGCGCTACTTACCTAATAGACGAAACTGGTAAAGTATTCCACGAAAGCATCAACGATATGCCTCTAGGACGTAACGTAAAAAGAATACCTTAGATTAGTAGATGCTTATACCCACGTACAACAACACGGTGAAGTATGCCCTGCTAACTGGGAAGAAGGTAAAGATGCAATGAATGCTGACCGCAAAAGGAGTTGCTAGCTATTTAGCATCGCACTAATTTATCTTTCATAATAACTTAATCATTGTAAACCTATCTATTTTTGCACTGACTAAAAGACTCACTCACTTAAAAATTTATCACTATGACAGAACTAACCCAAGATAACTTTGCAAGAAGTATTAGCTGCTAATCCGCTTGTATTCGTACAATTCGGCGCTGGATGGTGCGGCAATTGCAAAAATAATGAAACCGAAATTTAAGAAGTACGCTAGCGAAACTCCTAACGCTACTTTCGTGTATGTAGATGCTGAAGCGTTTACAGAATCGCGCAAACTGGCTAAAGTGGATAACCTACCTACTTTTGCGGCTTTCAAAAACGGTGCTTTGGTAAACCAAGTGCAAACTAATAAAGCCGAAATATTAAAGCAATTTATAGATGAGATTACCGGTAATTAAACACATCGTTCAGTTTATTGAAACCAACGATCAGGATTATGTGAATGAGACGGTAGAGACTCTCGAAAATCTCATAGAATGTGAGCAACTCAAAGATGAGGAGCTTGACGTAATAGGTGAATTGCTCTCTAATTTCTACGGAGCCATTGAGGTGGATAATATGATAAAAGCCGGCACTCCGCAGAAAGAAGCCCTAAACAGCTTTATGAAGCGCGTAGTAGGGTCTATTGACAAGTAAAATTATTATTATTTCTTTCACTAACTAAGAACGAAAAAGCCATAGCCTAAAGCTGTGGCTTTTTTAATTATTAATTTTTGAGTTGTTTGGGATTGATGCCGTATTTGCGCTTGAAGGCTGTTGAGAAATGCGACAGATAGTCGTAGCCACAGGCGAGAGCGACCTCGCTGATGGTCTTATCGGTATGGAGGAGTAGCTGGCGCGCTAAGGTCATCTTATAATCGTATAAATACCCAAAGACGGTATTGCCAAACACTTCTTTAAAGCCGTAGCACAGCTTCTTTTCGTTGATACCTACTGCGCGAGCTAAATCGGTAATAGAGGGGGTGGCCTCTAATTGTGCTGTAAGGCGGTCGCGGACTTCGTACATCTTCTGTACATCGGTTTGGGTCTTGCAATACTGGCAACTTTGGCGCTGCTGTTGTTCGTATTGATAGAGCTGCAAGAGGAGAAGTTCTTGTACCTTGAGTTCGGCATAAGGGCGGGAAGCCTTGCCCAATAAGGAGGCTTGCTGCAATTGGCTTAGCGCTGTTTGCATAGCAAAAGTAGTAGGCAAGGAATAATCGGGTGAAAGAATAAAGTTGCCGCTGCGCTGGTAACGCTCATACCAACTCATAAAGGTTTCGGGGTACTGAGTAGCTATCTGCGCAAACTGCTCGGCACTAATGGCTAAGGTAATGACCTCTATAGTATCGCCTTTGTGCAAAAAGTCTTTGCCTGTGCATTCTTCACGTCCGAAAAAAAGATATTGTGCGTTCCTGCCTTGGCAGTGGAAATAGATTTATCTACCTCTATCTGAATGCCTTTGTGGGTTTGGGTTACAAAATAGAGGCGCAAAGAAGGGATATCCATACGCCCTTCGAAAGTAGCTTCTTGTTTTTACTTGTGCTTGCCAACGGTAGTAAGTATGATGCCCTAAGGTTTGTTGTTCTAACTGAAAATGAGCTATTTGCTCGCTTACCCCTTCGTAATAAGTAAGTATTTCTTCTTCATTGGTTACCAACGGTAATGTTACTTCATTTATCATAGCTATTCAAATTAAAAATCTTTGCTAATAAGATTAAAGTCTCGTGTGTGTTTTTGCTGTACTTTTGCTCTCTGAAACTCATTGTTTAGAACAAAAAGTAAATAATCTATACCAAACAAGCAAATTTATGAACAGATTTTTTATTTATTACTGTTAATTTCTGCTTCAGTATCGGCTCAGAATACATATAAACTCATCGGTACCATTACTGACAAAAGTACGGGTATCGGCTTGCCACAAGCTACTGTTTACATCAAAGAATTGAAGAAAGGGAGTATTGCTAATGCTAATGGAGAGTATGAGTTGGCTGGCCTGCCAAAAAGGTAATTATACCATCATATTCAGTTACTTAGGTTATCAGACTGCTACTAAAAAGGTAAGCACCGGTCAACAGACGCGCATAGACATATCATTAAAAGAGCAAGCTGAGCAAATAAGCGAAGTAATAGTATCGGCAAAGACTATAGCGCATCAGAAAAAAAAGAAGAGTATGCCTATCACGGTAATTGATATGAGCAATATGCTGGGGCACGGTGAGCAATGTGCAAGATATCCTCGCCAAGACGGTAGGCATCACGCTGCGGACTTCTGGAGGCGTAGGGAGCAGTTCGCGTATTTCGGTACGAGGCTTAGAGGGCAAGCGCATTGGCTTTTTTATAGATGAATTGCCAATGACTGAACAGACCGATTATTTAGACATCAACGATATTCCTGTGGATATGATAGACCGCATTGAGATTTACAAGGGCGTTGTACCTGCTCGCTTTGGGGGTCGTCTTTGGGTGGGGCTATCAATATCGTCATTCGCGAGTATCCCAGTAAGTACGCTGACCTCAGCTATGGTTATGAGAGCTTCATACGCACAAGGTGCAAGGGGTTTTTAAACGCAATCTAAAAGAACGCGGATATACCTTAGGTATCGGGGGTGGTTATACTACTTCTGATAATAACTATACTTTTGACTCGCCCTACCGCAAGGGATTGCGCATCACTCGCAACCACGATAAGTATCGCAAATACCTGATAGGAGGTGGATTTACCGCTAAAAAATGGTGGTTTGACGAGGTAGAGTTTGAACCCGTAGTGGTGAAGACTTACAAAGAGGTGCAAGGTATAGAGTACGACATACGCGAAGCCTATAGCGAATCGCTAATGGCAGGTTTGGCTAACAAACTTACCAAAGACAATTTCCTTACCGAAGGGCTTAACTTTGATATGTTCAACGGGGTGGTACTCACCCAAATGAATTTTATCGATAAAGCTACTCGTCGCTATGAATGGGACGGTACCTCTTACCCTACCCCTTCGCGCTACGGTGGTGAGGCGGGTATAACTTCCCTTCGGACTCTGACGACCAAAAAAACTCTCCTTCATCAACAAAACGAACTTAGAGTATATCATAAACGAACGCCATTCTTTTAACTTCAACAGTGTGCTTTCTGTAGCAGAAGGTACCCCTAAAGATGAGCTCAAGACGCGCAGCTTAGGGAAGCAGGTGAATTTTGATTCGCATATGCACAGCTGGGTGAGCGGTCTTACCTATGACCTGCGTTCGCTTAACGATGTATTTCTGAATTCGCTCACCTTGCGTTACTACCAATACACTATGCATACCCAAATGGCACCGCTGTTTGTACCTGGTAAGTATGATGTAGATGTACACAAGAGCAATTGGGGAGTGAACAACGCCTTGCGCTATCGGTTTTTGCCCTCGCTAATGGGTAAGCTATCGGCAGGGTTATGAGGTGCGTATCCCTTCGGAAACAGAGCTTTTGGGAGATGGCATTAGTGTAGTGCCCAGCGCTGACCCTATTGCCTGAGCGCAACACCAGCGCCAATATAGGGGTTCTGTTTGACCTAACGGGCAAGCACCACAGCAATGCGCAGATAGAAATGAACTTCTTTTATATGTATCTGCAAGATATGATACGCTACACCTCTGGACTGATAGGCGCACAGTATCAGAATTTTGGGGAGATGCGCACCCTAGGTATGGAGTTTGAAGCTAAAGCCGATGTGCTACCCTCGCTCTACGCCTATGTGAATACTACCTATCAAGACCTGCGCGATACTCGCGATTACGAGCCTGCCAGCACCGTGCCCAACCCTACCAAAGGCAAGCGTATGCCCAACATACCCTACCTAATGGCAAATGCAGGGGTAGAGTTTCACCGTGAAAACCTTTTTGGCGGTAGTGGTCAGAATACGCGTCTGTTTGCTGATGTAGCTTTCGTAGAAGAATATTTTTACGATTTTGAAATGACACAGTTGCAGAAACGCCGTATACCGCGCAGCACTACTCTTGATATAGGTTTTGAACACAGTTTTCTGAACAACAAGCTTTTTATATCGGGCAAATTGCGCAATGTAACGAATGAAAAGACTTTATCAGAATTTTAACCGTCCGCTACCTGGTATTAATGGGGGAGTGAAGATTAGGGTCATTTTCTAAAAACGCAATTAATAACAAAAACATATAAAACCATGAAAAAATCAATCTTAACCTTGTGCTCATTAGCACTCATTGCTGTGTCTTGTAAGAAAGACGACGAGACACCAGAAACTATACTTAAAGGAGGAATGGGTAACTATCTGCTTGAAACCTCAGTTGCTAATCCAGATGGTACAAGTGGTAGCTCTTATCTACAACTTTTTAATGCCCTACCTAGTTCTGTTGATAACAGTCTGGCTGAACAAATAGAATTTGGCTCTTCGGTACAAGTAGAAGGTAATAACATCTACCTATTCGATACTATGAAAGGCACTGGAGGTCTGACTCTTTACAGCTACGACCCCTCTAGCAAACGCTTTACTAAAAAGCTAACCTATCGACACCTGCTAACTCAATGTTTGGAAACCTAACTATTGTTAGCCCTACTAAAGCCTACGTACCTCTATACGCTATGGGCATTGTATGGATTATCAACCCGCAAACAATGCAAAAAACAGGTGAAATAAGCCTTACCAAATACGCTCACGGCGACACTAGTCCCGACCCTGCTATGGGTATACTACACAACGGTAAATATTACCTAAGCCTTACCCAAATAAACCCAGCCAGTGGTTGGCAACCTTACGCTGACTACCAACAGTGTGATGTGGCTATCATCAACCCTCAAACAGACGTAGTAGAAAAAGTAGTTTCGGAAACTACTTCAGGACTTACTTTCCCTACTCGCCCTATGGCTCAGTGTAGAGGTATGATGTTCGCTACCGAAACAAAAAGACCTCTATATAGCTACTGTAGGATATTTTGGCTTCAACCCCTGCTAATAAAAAGTGGATTTATATGCATACCAAATGCTAACACTGTATCGGAAACAGAATTTGATACTGCCAAAACTTGGGATATATCTACCACTACCATTGAAGGTACTAACTATAAACCCGCTTGCGTGTTTAATACGCAATATATGGGCGATGGCAAAGTAGCTGCTTATGTAGGTATTTCTGAACTCTATACAGCAAACCCCTATACTGCCAAAAAGCTCGATGGCTGTTATTATAGACCTCAATACTAAAACTATTAAGCAAATACAAGGCATACCCCTTACTGATGGGCATAGTGTATTTATAGGAAAATTGAAGAACAAAGCTGTATTTGCTGCCTTTGGTACTGATAAACGCGGACTATTTTTGTACGACCCCGTTGCTGGTACAACAGAGCAAATACTAACCACTGTAGGCAACCCAGCCTTCTTCCACGCTTGGTAAGAATAAATAATATGGATAAAATACCTGAAACAATGCTCATAACCCTATGGGCAAAAAGCAACTGAAAAACCAACATCGCAACCCTTTATTGCGCGATGAAAAAGCTGCTGAAATTATCAGCAAGATAGATTATGATTTCAGCAAATTTAAAAAGCTAGCTTCTCGCAGGCAGGCGTGTGTGTGCGTGCTAGCCTTATAGACGAAGAGGCACGCACCTTTATAGCCGCTCACCCCGATGCAGTAGTAATACAATTGGGCGCAGGGACTCGATGCCCGCTATGAGCGTTTGGGCTGTCCGCCAGTAACCCATTGGTACGATCTTGACCTGCCCGAAGCCATTGAGCTACGCCGTCAGTTTTTTTGAAGAGAGTGATATACGGACTTTCTTACCGATGTCGCTATTCAGTCCGGCGTGGATAGACCTCGTGCAAGCCTACCACAAGCCGCTGCTTATCATCGTAGAGGGCGTGCTGATGTACTTCACCCAAAAAGAAGTAAAAAGATTTTTATGGTGAAACTCTGCAATGAACTGACCGAAGCTACTTTTTGTGTTTGATATGCTTGCCTACGCCTTAGTAGGGACACGCCAAAAAACACGATAGTTTGGGAGCAATGGAGAAAGATAGACGCCCTGAATTTCAGTGGAGTGAGAAAGAGAGTGCTGTAATGGAAAGCTGGCACCCTAAAATACATTTGACCAAAGAGTACTATATGAGCGAGTACGACCAAGGTCGTTATCCTTTTTATTTTTTTAGAATGCTCTACAAAATTCCTTATTTTTTTATAAGCGATTTAACCAAAAGAGTGGTTAATTTGACGATTGGCTGATTTATTAACCTTAAATATAAACTAAAAATGAAAAAGTAATTTTAACCCTCTGCAGTCTTGCGCTGCTAAGCGTGTCTTGCAAAAAGACGACAATAATAATTCTGTAAATACTCCACAAGGAGGTACAGGAAAATATTTGGTAAAAACTACCTTTTAAAAACCCCGATGGCAAAAGCGGTAGTTCTTACCTACAGCTCACCAATGACCTCAACGCTACTACTGCTTTTGAGACAGCAAACTAGCCATACAAGCGCCCTATATGTCGAGCGTAATGACATACGGCAACGAAGTCTATTTGATGGATGCTATTGATGGTAGCTATGGTGTTAGAAAAATTTATATACAGCCCTGCTAACCAACAGCTTAGTGAGGCTAAGAACCTTAATACTCCTGCCCACTCTATGCCCTGCAACCTGATAAAAAAATAAGCGATACTAAAAGCCTACTTACCTTTATATAACGCACCTAAAGTATGGATTATCAATCCACAAACAATGGAAAAAACAGGCGAAATAGATATACAGAAGTATGCACACGCTGATAGTAGTCCGGATGCTGGGTATGGTGTAGTGCGCGATGGTTATTACTATCTACCATTATTACAATTAGGGTCCTGATTATGCTCCTTATGCTGACCACCCTACAAAGCGATGTACTCATTATCAACACACAAACTGACCTTGTAGAAAAAGTAATTTCAGAAACCACTACCCACTTGGCTATGCCTTCGCAACCCTCGTATAAAACTTGTATTTTCACTACCGAAAACAAAGATATATACATAATGTGTGCAGGTTATTTTGGTTTTAATCCTGCCAATAAACATTCAGGATTAGTGTGCATTCCTAAAAGTGCTACTATATCGGCTACCGAGTTTGATAGCAGTAAGAGTTGGGATATTTCAGGTACTATTATTGAAGGTACTACATACAAACCTGCTACTATCTATAGTATAGAATACTTAGGCAATGGCAAGGCGGTAGCTTTTGTAGGTGTTTCTGAACTCAATATAAAAGACCCTTTCACCGATAAAAATGGGATTGCCGTATCGATAAACCTCAACGCTAAAACTATCAAGAAAAATTGATGGTATTCCTTATACTGATAGCCATAGCGTATTTATTGGTAGAAATAATAACGAAGTAATTTTTTTGGGGTATCGGGTACAGACAAACGAGGTTTGTTTAGCTATAATCCTACAACAAATACAACCCAACAATTGCTCAAAAACAGATGGCGGGGCTGACTTCTTCTATGCATTTTTAGAGTGAGTCACACAAACTTTTTACCTATTAACAAACTTGCCGATTTATCAATGGGTTAATAACATTGACAAATCGGCAAATTTACTAATTGACAAATCAGCTTATTTTTAAACTCCTTTACTACCTCTTCTAAAGGTAAGCGCGATTTAGGACGCAAATGCAACTGATTGCTATCCTCAGGGTCGCGATAACCTATAGCCACAGCAAAAAGAGTGGTATAATCAGCGTCGGCAAGAAGATTGTCGTATTCAGCACCGAGAATGCCTTCCATAGGAGTGCTATCAATGCCCATAGAAGCACAGGCACTGAGGAAAAACCCTAATGATATATACACCTGATTGTTTATCCACGTATAAAGGGCTACATCACCTTTAGGTTTTTGCACTTTCTGATAAAAAAGCCAACACGTGCCATTTCGGTAGCGGACTTTTCTAATCTCTTCTCAAACGAAGGTAGCGACCTATTGGCCATAAACACTACTAAATGACTGGCATTGCGCACACGGTCTGCATTATTAAGCGACACTTTGGCAAACGCTTCTTTAGTAGCGGCATCGTCTATAAAAACGAATTGCCCAAGGCTGCGAATTGATAGACGAGGGGCAAGGCGCAAAAATCTCTTTGAGTTGTGCAATATCCTCATCGCTAATGCGTTTGGTACTGTAATACTTAGTAGTATAGCGGTTTTTTGCTAATTCTAAAAAAATTCATAGTAATTGCTTTTTTTAATTTTTCGGCAAAGATAAGAATTTTTTTCTTTATACTTACCCTTTACTTTGGATATACAAAACGATATAGACAGAGCGAACGATGAGCGAAGAATAAGCGAAGGATAAACGTCTAATCATCCTACGAAAAACCAGAAAAAAATTACTAAACAATAAATCGACAAATTGGCTAATTAAAGTTACAAATATAACAAAACACCCCTGATTTAGCAGGTATAAAAGGGCTTTGCCATTGTTTTTTTGGCATAGTTTTTAGATTGCTAATTCGGTATAAATTATTATCTTTGCACCCTTAAAATAAAAATTTATCTTATTAATTTTTAATCTATTATGAAAAAAATTGTATTTGCATTACTCCTCGCTAGTACCGTAGCTTTTCGGTCAGCAAAACAAAAAAACTGACTTGCAAAAAAAGCAGGCTTACAAGGGAAAGTGAAAAGCTATCGTATGATAGGTTATGAGTTCGATGAAAATGGTAAAGAACAGTTGATGAACTCTGAATTTTTACGCCGAATTTGACAAAAAAAGGTATGAATACCAAAATGCAGGCTAAAAATGGCGGCACCGTTATCAACTATGTAGATAAACGCGATGAAAAAGGAAACCTTATAGAGTCAGACTCAAGAGATGCCAGCAATACTTCTATGTCTAAAAACACATACGAATACGATGAGCGCGGCAACCGCGTACGCCAAGATGTTATTACCCCTGATGGTAGCGTGTTTATGAGTCGCGTAAGTGCTTACGACGCTCACGACCGCCTAATAGAGGTAAGCGAGTGTTTAGCAGGATTATGCGACAACAAAAACCGTATACGTATATGACAATAACGATAAGGTTTCAGAAGAAAGAAAACTTGGCAAAGGCGATGTACTAAAGAGCAAAACTGTATTCACCTACGATGCCCCAAAGGTAATGCTGTAGAGAAAAAAAGTGTATGATGGCGAAGGAAACCTCAAACAAAAGAATAGTAAGTGAGTTCGACGCTCATAACAACGCTGTAGAAGTAAGTTATTACGATGCTGATGGCACTATAGCTAAGAAAGAAAAACTACACTTTCGTATACGACAAGAAAAAAAGAACTGGACAAAGAAAAACTACTATCATAGACGGTAAACCTACTATGATAATGGTACAAAAAAATAAAATACTTTTTAAGAAAAAGCAAATAAAAAGGAATAGCGCGATTTAGAAATTAAATTGCGCTATTATTTTTTACTCATCAACTAATATTTATTACTTTTGCCCTACAAAAACCATTGTTTTATGAAAACATTCAATTTCTATTGCGATGAAAGTTGCCATTTAGAGAATGACCACTTGCCATTTATGCTCATTGGCTATGTAAGTAGTGCTTACAACCAAGTAAAACTACACACTGAAAAAATTAAGCAACTAAAAAGAATATCATATACCGTACGAATTGAAGTGGAATCACCTTTCAAAAATCGGCAATGGAGCTCTACAAAGACCTTATAGACTATTTTTTGCTACTGACCCTACAGTACAGAGCCATTGTGATAGACAAAAAGTAAGCTAAAGCACACACAATTTAGGCAAACACACGATGATTTTTACTACAAAATGTACTACCAGCTTATTCAGAAGAAACTTTCACCTGAATACAATTACAATATCTACTTAGATATTAAAGATACACGCAGTGCCCAAAAGGTAAGCGGACTAAAAGAATACCTAAATAGCCATTTTGTTTCAGTACGCCATTTGCAAAATATTCGTTCGTACGAAAGCGAGCTAATGCAACTTACCGACATTATTACTGGTGCTTTGTCTTATTATTTGCGAAAAGAAAATAAAGTAATTGCTAAAAACAAAATAGTAGACAGGATAGCACAACACGCAGGACAAGTACTCAACCAATCTACAGCAAAAAGCGAACAGAAGTTTAACCTATTTTTTATAGACCTAAAATAATGCCACTCAACCAAACTAAAAAATACCCAGAATTATTAGATATCCTCTCATTATCAGAAAAAGAGAACACTATCACTACAGATGATTTTCAAAAAGAGATATAGAAGAAAAACCCTGATTTGAACTTCGAAGTAAAAAAATACGTCCTATAAAAGGTGAAGAACCCGAAATGCAACTGCTCTTTAGGCACTTAACAACAGAAGAAATTGAAGTAAAGCGAACAAGGCAGTACCTATTGCAAAAAGAGTTTTTTTGAAAAAGAACGGTCGCAACGGCTGCATTGGATACGATATCATTTAGAAGAACACAAAAAGGATAACATAGAAATATTTAGTGTAAAAACACGCGACCAGAAGAAACGACAAGACATCATTAGGACGTATATCTATGATAAAGAACAGAAATATGTAATAGTGCTCGACCCTCATAGAAGTAGACGTGATTATTACCTACTAACGGCCTACCACCCTAAACAAAGGGTATGGAGAAAAGCAACTTCTTAAAAAAACTTAAAAACAAACTACCTGATATTTAATAAAAACCGCAGGGCTCAATAAACTTCTTGGTTTACCGAGCCCCGAAACTCCTTCGTCCTTCTTGGTACGATGAGCGGTGCAAAAAGTAATCATAAATTCTTAGATATAAAAGAAATTTCTACTATTATTTTTACTCATCAGCTAATCGGCTAATTTACAATTCGTTCTGCTAGCTGTTGAAAAACTGTGTTGATAAGTATTTTTAAAAAGAACGGAGAAGCTATCTTTTTATTGCCTAACTTTGCAGCATAAATAAGAAATAATAATAAAACAAAAAAACTATGTCTAAGTTTACAAAACTCACTGAGGAACAGTTGCTTACCAAACGCAACTTTATAGAAAAATTACCTCACTTCGCACAACGCCGCTACAGGTTCTCTCTTTGATGCCAACGCCAACGTAGCTCATAAAAAAACATCGCTACTATGGAGGCTGAACTTAATAAAGACATCAATATTCAGGTGAACCGCTCTTTAGTCTCTCATAAGATTGAGCAACTCTTTGGCAAAGCGCTTGCCGAGGAATACATACGCCAAATTGAGAGTCACGAAATCTATGTACACGATGAAACAAGCCTCAAACCCTACTGCGTGAGCGTATCGATGTATCCACTGCTATTAGACGGACTATTGAAGCTCGGAGGCGAAAGCAAAGCTCCTAAACATTTGGCAAGCTATTGCGGTTCGTTTGTCAATTTCCTATTCTCGGTATCTTCGCAATTTGCAGGAGCAGTCGCTACGGTAGAGTTTTTGATGTATTTCGACTATTTTGCCCGCAAAGACTTTGGCGATAATTACCTCAGCACTCACCGCGAGGTAATAGAGAACGAACTCCAACACGTAGTATACGCTATCAATCAGCCAGCTGCTGCACGTGGCTATCAGTCGGTATTCTGGAATATATCACTCTACGACCGCCCTTATTTCGATTCGATGTTCGGCACCTTTGTTTTCCCCGATGGCAGCAAACCTCTATACGAGAGCCTTGACAGACTACAACAGTTCTTTATGCACTGGTTTAACATCGAGCGCACTAAGGCGATACTCACTTTCCCTGTGGTAACCGCTGCAATGCTCACCAAAGACAAGCGCGTGTATGACGAGCATTTTGCTCAATTTTGTGCTAAAGAACTCAGCGAGGGTAATGCGTTCTTTGTATACCAGTCTGATAACGCTGACTCCTTAGCCAGCTGCTGCCGTCTGCGCAATGAGATTTCTGATAATACTTTTAGCTACTCGCTTGGGGCAGGAGGGGTTTCTACCGGTAGTATCAATGTGATAACTATCAATATGAACCGCCTTTACCAAAAAGGACTATCGTTAGAAGAAACAGTAGATAAGATACAGAAGTACCAAGTGGCTTACCGTGCCATTGTGCAAGAGTACAAAGATGCAGGGTATGCTACCGGTGTATGATGCGGGCTTTATATCGCTCGACAAGCAGTTCCCTAACCATTGGCATCAACGGAATGGTAGAAGCTGCCGAGTATATAGGCATCAAAATATCTGACAACCCCGACTATAAGGCGTTTATAAACAAAAATCTAAAGGTAATTTACGACAAGAACAAGGAAGCTAAAGCTAAATATGGCTTTATGTTCAACACTGAGTTCGTACCAGCTGAGAATTTAGGGGTGAAGAATGCCGCGTGGGACAAAAGCCGATGGCTTGCAAGTGCCCTCGGGGATTGCTACAACTCGTATTTCTACATAGTAGAAGACGACTCGCAGAACCTTATTGATAAGTTCTACCCTACACGGCAACGACTATATACAATACTTAGACGGCGGGTCGGCCTACCATTGCAACCTCGAGGAGTATCCTACCCAAGAAGGATTCTACAAACTGCTGAATGTAGCGGCTAAGACGGGTTGTAACTATTTCTGTTTCAATATCCGCGTAACCGTTTGCAACGATTGTGGGTATATCAACAAACACACCACCGACCACTGTACGCACTGCGGTTCGCACGATGTAGATTACGCTACCCGTGTGATAGGCTATCTGAAGCGCATCAGCAATTTCTCTAAAGACCGACAAAAAGAAGCCAAAAATACGTTACTATGGGCATACTACGGTATAGTAGTTACGACATTGTCTTGCAAGAAGTCCCCAACGAGATATCCCTGTGCTTTACTATCACAGGGTGTCCGTTGGCTTGTGAGGTTGCCATTCCGAATATATTTGGGACGGCAGCAAAGGTTGTGTGCTCAGCAATGAACTATTAGAAAAACTTTTAGACCGTTATGAAGATACTATCAGCTGTGTGCTCTTTATGGGCGGCGAGTGGCAAGCGGAGACCTTGCTATCGTTTATCCTTACTGCGAAGTGCAAACAGCTAAAGACCGCCCTCTACACAGGGCTGAATATGAAGCAAGTACAGCGTCAGTGTCCCGAACTACTCGCCTGCTTAGACTACATCAAGACTGGCAAATGGCTGCCCAAGCTAGGAGGCTTGGACAGCCCAACCACCAACCAAGAGTTTTTTTAAATCTGCAAACAGGAGAGATGTTAAATAAATTGTTTTGGAAATTAGCAAATTAGCAAATTATTTCTATCTTTGCCTAAAAAAATAATATTTACAATATGGAAAACACACTTATTATAAGACCCCCTAAAGGGATTTCATTAGAAAGTGCTAAAAGCAGCCTTACTAAATTTAAACTTTGAAATTATCAATCATTTTGATGGCTATTATGATTTTTTTCAGATGAATTATCAGAAGAAGAGAAATGTCTTATTGAAATTTCAAAAGCAACAAGCTGAAATGGGAATGCTTGTAGATAGTGCTGATGTTCACCGAAAAAGCAAGAGAAAGGAAGAATGGAAATAAAATGGTCTATGCAAGCTGAAGCCAGTTATCTTGATAATCTTAATTATTGGGATAACCGCAATAAATCTTATACTTATTCTGATAAAATAGAGGCAGCACTCTGTGAATTAGAGAAAGAAATAGCTGTATCACCCTATTTTTTTAGCACAATATATAGAACATTTGGGGTTATACAAACGTAATTTTATGAGTGGAAAGTTCGCAATATACTATCAAATATTAGAAGAAGAAAATCTTATTAGGATTATTCATTTCAGAAGCAATAAACAAAAACCACTATAATTAACTGGAACCTGCTCATTAAAATTGGTACAAGTTTTTGCGGGGTATTTGTTTCTAACTTTTAATACTCAAAACACTAAAACAATGAATAACGTATGGATTTTTGCCGTTCTCGGTTATATCTTCTTCAGAATACCTGGCGCTATTATAGGCTTCTTACTCGGTTTAGCTTCTCGAATGTTCAGTTCAAAAATGAAAACAGTAGCTTCTCGTCTTTCTCCAACTCGCGTCAGGAAGATATTTCACCCGCCAGCTTCGAACTTAACCTTCTATCTCTCTGTACTTTAGTAATTAGAGCCAACGGACAGGTAACGCAAGCCGAACTCGACTTCGTGCGCCAGCAGTTCGTCTCTCTCTACGGAAAAGAACGCGCTAATGCCGTATTTCGCACTTTCAACGAGCTCAAAGGACGCCAAATATCTGCCGAGCGCGTAGCCGCTTACGTGCGTATGCGCACCACCTACGAAACCCGCCTACAGATACTATACTTCCTCTTTGGTATTGCCCAAGCCGATAGTTATGTAAGCAGCGATGAAGTCAATCAGATAGAGCAGATAGCCCTATTATCTTCGTTTAGAAAGAAGCGATTACGAAAGCATCAAAGCTATGTTTACCACAGCCAATGGCAGCCGCTACCAGCAGCAAAACACTCAGCGCAATACCCCCGATGCCTATAACATATTGGGTATCAGCAGAAATGCTACCGATGCCGAAGTAAAAACAAGCCTATAGAAATATGGCAAAAAATATCACCCCGATAAGGTGATTACTGATGATGAAGCGATAAAGAAAGGCGCTGAAGAAAAGTTCAAACAAGTGCAACAGGCATACGAACAAATAGCCAATGAGCGCGGTATGAACCGATAGCCTGATGTAAGGGCAAAAAAAGTGGCAAGCTACCTACATCGCACCGCTACAACCGAATACCTTTGCTGTGTTCCCACCCTGGAGGATTTTTTTCAGGAGCTGGTCGTGTAGGACTTGCCGCTGCAAATGTACAACTTTTTTTATTACATACCAAATTTTTTTGAGAGAAATGTTTTAAAAATAGCAATACCCCCTCTCCTACCCCCTCTATTTAGACCTGCATTCGCATACCCAATACTCCACTGCCGACACCTTGGTCATCCGCAACCAATACCCCTTAACAACAGACTCTACCCTACCCTTTTCGGTAGGTATACACCCTGGTTCTTAGACAATTGGCAAGCACAGTTAGACGCTGTAGCCACCTTTAGCTTCACACCCCAACTGCTGGGCAATAGGCGAATGCGGCATCGACAAAAACACCTCTACTCCCCTACCCTTGCAACAGCAAATTTTTCACCGAACAAATAGCCATAGCCGAAGCACTGCAAAAACCTCTCATTATTCACTGCGTGAAAGCCTATAGCGAGGTCATAGCCTTGCGCCAACGCACGCAGGCACGCCAGTTATGGGTACTACACGGCTTTCGCAAAAACCTCCTTACCGCTCAAGCCCTTCTCTCTTACGGCATTGCTCTATCTTTTTGGAGCCGCCCTGCTGCGCGACCCAAAACTACAACAAGTTTTTTCAAACCCTCTACCCACATTACCGCGATTATTTCTTCTTCGAAACAGACGATGCCGAACTAAACGTAAAGACCCTCTACCAATTTGCTGACCATCTTAAAGCTACTATTCAAAGCGAACCATAAGCGAAGGATGAGCGAAGGATAAGCGAAGGATAAGCGAAAGATAAGCGAAAGATAAAGCCATTAAGTTGCCAACTAAGTATATAAAAAAATTGCTAATTATGAATTATTTTTGTATCTTTGCCAAAAATATTGATATATGAATACAACATTACAAAAATATACAAATACCACAAATCTTAACCGACAAAAAAACGGTGATTCAATAGCTATTATTTCAGCTGATGAATACAAGTATTTGTTAGATGCTGCTGAAATGTATGAAGATATGATAGATATTCAAGAGTTTGAAGCAGCAAAAGGACAAGAAAAAAATCTCCATTAGAGGTAGTTTTGAAAAGAGTTGAGGAAAAGAGAAGAAAAAAATGGAATATCATAAGAAATACACTGTACTTATCGGTAAAAAGCCTGAAAAATTCTTAGAAACTCTTTCAGAACCTCATTATTCCAATATCGTACAAGCATTAGAATTACTTTCTGAAAATCCAAGACCTTTTGGTAGTAAAAAAATTAACTAATGATGAAAAAAATATAGGGTTCGAGTAGGTAACTACAGAATATTATATGAAATACACGAAGATATTATAACCGTAGAAGTAGTTAAAATAGGGCATAGAAAAAGATGTTTATAAGAAAAATGATAATATTTCTTTGCCAATTAATAATTATTTCCTACTTTTGCGCCCTGAAAAAAATAAAAAGGAGGTGTATCAGCTATGTTAATAATACCTATTAAAAGACGGAGAAAGCATTGATAAGGCTTTTAAAGCGTTACAAACGCAAATTCGACCGTACAGGAGTAGTACGCGAGCTACGTGATAGACAACATTTCACTAAAGCCTCTGTGCGCCGCCGTTCACAAATTCAGAAAGCTCAGTATATTCAACACTTGAGAGATCAAGAAGAAATATAAAGAGTATTCTTTAAGTAAAACAAAAATGGGATTTTATTTAAATCCCATTTTTTATATCTGATTATCAACTGCTTATAAACTATTGTTATAAAAACAACAAATTATTCTACACAAATTTACTCTTTTTTTGCATATCTTAAAAAAATATACTACTTTTTGTAGCGAATTGGAAATAATATAATATAAAAAAATTTAGTAAAAATGAAGACTACAACCCTTATTCTAACAGCCGCTGTAGTTGCTACTACTATCTTTGGCTGTAGTAAAAAAAGACGACAGCGGAGACAGCAAGACGTTTTCTGTAAGTTCAACACAAGTAACTCTTGTTGAAGGAAATAATACCACCATCAAGGTAAGTACCCCTGCAAGTGGTATAAAAGTAACCTCTTCTAACGAAAATATTGCTTCTGGAAGAGGATTAGATGGTACTATTATAGTAGAAATTGATGGAAAAAGCAGGTGATGCAGTACTAACTATTACTGACCATCAAAGAAATAGTGCTAAAAGTAAATGTAACTGTAAACAAAAAAACTTCTCAGTCTAATGGTAAACGTTTTTGAAGTGAAGAGTGATGTCATCTTCCTTAAGAAAAACGTAGAAACTGATGTAACTGAATGGGTAAAGAAAGGTTCAGGCAATTATACCGTTTCTACTCCTAACACCTCAGTAGTAAAAAGAGGCTGGTAAGAAAAAAACGGAAGATTATACGCTATTGGTTCTGGCGAAGGTCTTACTGACAAACTAAAAATTCAAAGATTTAGATTATAATGAAGAATTAGAAGTACCTGTATATGTAATAGTTCCTTTTACTGCCGTAGGTGTACCTGCCTCTATGGCGGTTAATGATGTGCAAACATTTAATCTTACAGGGGTTTATAATACAGGTAGCCTACAAAATGGTCGTTACGACAGAGTAACTATCACTGCCAACAATGGTAAAGTAGAAGCTACCCTTGTAACCAAAGATATAAAAGCTCAAGGTAATAATCAGGGTACCAAATTAGGCGAATTAGTAACAGGTATCAAGATTACTGCTAAAGAAGCAGGCGAAGCAGTAATACAACTTACTAATGGCGACGGACAGTCACTACAAATCAAATTTACAGTAACAGCTTACGTAGCTAACAACTACTTCAACGTGAACGCTGATGGAGTGCTAACTGTAAAATCAGGTGTAATACTACCTGCTGAAGTAGTACTACCAAGCAACGCTAAAAAAAGTAGCTGAAAAAGCATTTAAAAATCAACCTAATGTTACTTCTATTGATTTCAATAATGTAACTGAAATAGAAGGTAGCCTTTTTGATAATGTAGCAAATCCTACAGGTATCAATATTACTAAAAGTAATTATGCGAAAAGTAGAAAAAGTAGGTTATGATACCTTTAGAAATGCTGTTCACTTAAAAAGTAATAGAGTTCCCTTCTACCCTTAAATTCTTAGGTAACCAGTCTTTATTTGGTTGTAATTCACTAAGAGCCGTAGCTTTCAAAGTACTACCCCTCCAAAAAGGTATGACCTATAGTGGTAGTGAATTAGAAAAAGCAGAAAATGCCCTTGATACTGATAGAGGTAATAGAGTAAGATTATTTATTCCTATTAGTAGTGCAGCCGCTTATCAAACAGCCTTAAATACCGATAGCAAATTCAGATATTTAAAAAGGTGCTCAAGTAGTAGATTGGTATCCAGGAGATACTCACCAAGCTATCGTAGATATAGCTAACTTTGATAAAGTAGACTTTAGTAAGTTATAATAATTTAAATACAAAAATGAGAAAGACGAGGAGCAAAATTTGTTTCTCGTCTTTTTTTATTCCCTTCTCGTATTTCATATTTTTGTATTTGCCTCTCGTCTTTTGTATTTTTTTGTTCATAATTAGTGAATAACTTACTGATTTATTTTTAATTAAAAATTTGCTATTCTCAAGCACGCGTATATACAAGAACTAAAAACATATATACAAATTTATTTCTTATTAAATATCCACTGCTATAATACAGTTATCAACTATCAACCATCTAAAAATATCAACAAAAAGTAGGGGAGAAGCCTGAAAAGTTGTTAACAAATATCTATAGTAACCCTTAAAATCAGTAGCTTAACAAATACCCCCATTGTTAATAAACTACCATAAGTCAAAAAGCAAATTTTTGAAGGCAAAAGTTATCCTACCTATTCACAGCCTAATAATAATAACCCTCTTTTTTTAAAAAGTTTTTTTCAATTTATAATTAAAAAGATTGTTGATAACTCAAAAATGTAATTTTGCAATTATGAAAAAAAGACAACTAAAAATCAGAAACAAGGAAAAACAGGGAAAATCTAAGAAAAAAATAGAAGTTTAGCCAAACGCAGCCGACAAGAGCAGTACAAAGGGAAACACCAAGAAACATCTGCTGCACATTACTATATAGGTACGCTCGATGTCAATTCGCGTGGCAATGGCTATGTGGTGGTAGAAGGACTTGAGCAAGACATTTTTGTAGCTTCTAATTTCTTAAACAAAGCCTTACACGGCGATAGGGTAGAGGTATATGTATTTCCTCGCTTCCGCAATCGCAACAAGATGGAGGGCGAAGTGACGAAAATAATAGAGCGAAAGAAACAACGCTTTGTAGGTACAGTGCAGCTGCATAAGAATTTTGCTTTTGTAGTCCCTACCGACCCTCGTATGTATACCGATTTCTTTGTTCAAAAAGACAAACTTGGCGGAGCGCAAGACGGCGACCGCGTAATAGTCCGTATCGATGATTGGAAAGATCACCACGATTCACCTATAGGGGTGGTAGAGCAAGTGCTTGGCATACCAGGGGCACCAAACTACCGAGATGCACTCTATTTTTAGCAGAGTATGGTTTGCCTTATACCTATCCTGAAGAGGTTGAGGCTTTTGCTAAAAGCCTTAGATCTCAGCATTAAAGAAGAAGAGATAAGCCACCGCCGCGATATGCGCGATACACTCACCTTCACTATCGACCCTCGTGATGCTAAAGACTTTGATGATGCCCTGTCTTTCAAGATGTTAGATAATGGCAATTACGAAATAGGGGTACTATATTGCCGATGTGTCGCACTACGTGAAAGAGGGTACTATTTTAGATGAAGAGGCTTATAATCGTGCTACTTCTGTCTATTTAGTAGATAGGGTAGTGCCTATGCTGCCCGAAGTATTGTGCAATTTTGCCTGCTCATTACGTCCTGATGAAGATAAATACACCTTTTTCAGCAGTGTTTGAGATGAATCGAGAGCAGAAGTACTAAATGTATGGTTGGGCAGAACTGCTACACATTCGTCTTTTTAGGTTTTGCTTACGAAGAGGCGCAATCAGTGATAGAAGAAGCCAAAAGTAGGAGAGGGCACACCATTCCTGCTGATATTTCTATCACCGATGCTGAGCGTTCTATTCCTGCAAATGTAGTAGAGGCTATACTGACGCTCAACACTTTAGCGCAGCGTATGCGAAAGTAAGCGTATGCGTTTAGGAGCTATTACTTTTGATAAAGTAGAGGTGAAGTTCGACCTCGATGACAATGGCAATCCTACAGGTGTTTATTTCAAGGAAAGTAAGGAAGCTAATAAGCTGATAGAAGAATTTATGCTATTGGCTAACCGCAAGGTAGCTGAATATGTAGCCAAGATGAAGAAAACTTTCGTATATCGCATCCACGATGAACCCGATACTGATAAATTGCAGCAGTTCAACGGGGTAATAGCGCGTTTTGGTTATAGTTTGAATTTGAACAATAAGAAAACGATTACCGATTCGCTCAATAACCTATTAGAAGAGGTAAAAGGTAAGAAAGAACAGAATTTAGTTGATACTTTAGCCATACGTTCTATGGCAAAAGCCTCTTATTCTACTAAAAAAACATAGGGCATTACGGTTTAGCGTTTGATTATTACACCCATTTTACATCGCCTATACGCCGTTATCCTGACGTGATGGTACACCGTTTGTTGCAATTGTATTTAGATAATGCCCCTTCTCAAAGTGAAGCTGAGTACGAAACTAAGTGCAAACACTCATCACAAATGGAGAGTTTAGCAGCTTCAGCAGAACGCGATTCTATCAAATATATGCAGGTGAAATATATGGAAGGACATAAGAATCAGATATTTGCGGGAGTTATATCAGGGGTAACCGAGTGGGGTATTTATGTAGAGCTGAATGTAAATAAGTGTGAGGGCTTAGTGCGTGCACGCGACATTAAGGACGATTATTACACTTTTGACGAACAGCAATACGCCTTGGTAGGGCAGGCTACTGGTAGGACTTACCAGCTTGGCGATGAAGTGATGATACGTGTCAAGAATACCGACCTGTTAAAGAAGCAGTTAGATTTTGAACTTGTAGAGTCCAATTAATTGCTAACAACTGAAAATCAATAGAGTAGGGGAGAGGTTTGAAAACTTCTCCCTTTATTTTTGTGAAATTATTAGTTTTTTCATTACTTTTTGTAAAATATTATAACTATTAGAGTATAAAAGATGTTTGCAGATGTATTATTAGCATTACCTTTTGGGCACTTTACTGGCTTTTACTATAGGTCCAGTATTTTTGTATTGCTCGAAACAGCTATTACTAAAGGTTTTAGGGCAGCAGTAGCTTTTTGATGCAGGGGTGTTATTAGCCGATGCTACTTTTTATTCTAATAGTTTATTTCACTACCAGCAGTTTGCTGCGCGAGATTAAGGACGACCCTAAACTATTCTTTTGTAGGCGGACTAATAATGATGGCGTATGGTATTATTTCCTTTATAAAATTGAAGAAAGATTTTAAGAAAAACGATTGATAATAAGGAGAATGCCCATTTAGTAGTGCCTGAGAAAGTAAATTATATAGCCCCTGTTTATTAAAGGGTTTCTACTGAATTTTATCAATATAGGCGTATTAGGGTTTCTGGTTAGGCATCATCATTGTTTTTCGGACCTAAGCTCGATATGAATGCCAATAGAATACTCATATTTTTTCACTTCTATTATTCTGGTTTATTTTGCTATTGATGTTATTAAAATACTGATAGCAAAAGAAGTTAAAAAAACCGACTTACAGCTTTTCACATTTATAAGATTAAGCGCAGTATTAGTATTATCTTGCTTGTTTTCGGGGTATTCCTCATATTGCAAGCCTTCTTTCCTAATATGCTAAAGTCAATTAGTTAATATAATAATATAAAAATAAGGCTGCTCAGTTATGCTGGGCAGCCTTATTTTTATTTATTATTTTGTAGTTCCTTTGTATTGTTGGTTTAGGTATTCGGTTACTTCCTTTAGTAATATCTTTTTTTCTCAGCACCGTATAGTACACTACCACCGTCGTTGGCTCCAAGTATAAAAGTATATCCTTTTTGTTTTCCGTATTCTCTTATATTTTTCTTCACTTTATTGATAAGCGAATCGAGTTCTTTTTGACTTTCAGCTTGTAGAGTTTGTTCCTGTTGCATAAGGTGCTGCTGTAGTATTTGGCTTTTCTGCATCAGTTCGTTATATTTTTGAGCCACGTTAGCAGGCAATTCTTTAGCCTGTTTATCAAAAGCCATAGCTTCAGCTTGGAAAGCTTGCGATACACTATCGCGTTTTTTGGTAAGCCTCTACTTGCTTATCTAATTTAGCTTTGATGTCTTTTTCTTGATAGTTGTCTAAAAGTTTAGCATTGTCAATAAAGGCAATTTTGTCTTGACAAGCGGTAAGGCTTAGGAGGGCAACTCCTGCTATTAATATTTTTTCATCTCTATAGATTTTATTTTGATTAGACTGCAAAAGTAATAAAATAATTATGAATGACAAACAACAAATGATTATTAATGTTTGTTCCACGTGAAACTTTTTATTTTTCTCTTCTTCACTACTATTTTATAACTATAAACTATTTCTATCATTATTATTATTTCTATAAATATACCTTATTGAAAACGACTTCAATACAGCCTTTTTAAAGCATTATTTTTTTAAAAGTGATATAAGATACCACTCATTTATTGAAACGCTCTAAATGAGCCTTATTTTTAATTTTTCACTATTTTTAAGGCTGAAAATAATCAAAAAGTTCCACGTGGAACAATTTATACTTCTTCCTTGATAATTACCAATTAATTATTATCTTTGCAGCTGAAAATAAAAACCTTATTATGTATACTGATATTACCACTAAAAGATTATAGTGTGTCGCAAGAAAAATTTTTAAGCTGTGTTATGACCCTCAGCTGCAACTCTATCGCACTACACCCGTACCTTCTCAACTTAGCAGATACTACGAAAGCGAAAAATTATATATCGCATACTGACGGACGTAAAACCTTATTCGAGAAACTATATCAATGGGTAAAAGCACTATAATCTAAAAACATAAAATAAAAACTCATTAGCCAATATAAGAAAAGAGAATATCAATCTGTTAGATATAGGAGCAGGTACAGGCGACTTTATAAAAGCTTGCGAGCAGTATGCTCATTGGCAAGCAGTAGGGGTAGAACCTAGCGACAAAGCACGCACTAAGGCACTCAATAAGGGACTTACACTCTATCCTAACTACGATGCACTTACCCCACATTCCTTTGATGTCATAACTCTATGGCACGTATTAGAGCATATACCCGACACAGTTCAAGAGATTAAAATTCTTAAGAACCTACTGAAAGACAATGGGTTATTAGTAATAGCAGTTCCTAATTATCGCTCTTGGGATGCTAAGCATTACCAGCAATATTGGGCAGCTTTTGATGTACCGCGACACCTTTGGCACTTTTCTAAGGAGAGTATTAAACAGCTATTTGCTGCTGAAGGCTTCGAGCTTATAGCTACCTATCCTATGCTTTTTGATGCTTTTTATGTAAGTATGCTTTCAGAACAGTACAAAACAGGCAAGAAAAAGCTTTTTAAAAAGGTATCTATAACGGACTCCGTTCTAACTATTATGGCTACCAAAAGGGCGAATATTCATCGCATATTTACCTGCTTCGGTTAGCTAACTAACTCATCAATTTATAAATTTCAAAAGAAATGTTTATAGTCAATAAACATATTGTACCTAAAGGTTTTTCAGGCATTACTTTATATCCTTTTTGTCTTTACAAATGATGCTAAGTATCTGAAAGATAGTAGGTTTAAGAATCATGAACGCATTCATTTAGCACAACAACGCGAGCTGTTAGTAGTGTTTTTCTACCTTTGGTACATAGCCGATTTTCTGCTCAAATACCTAAAAATACAAAGATAAATACCGCGCTTACCGCAATATTATTTTTTTGAAAAAAAGAAGCCTACGACAACGACCATAATCTCGATTATCTGAAGCATAGAAAGTGCTTCGCTTTTTATAAGATAAATGTTCCACGTGGAACATTTTTAATAACACTATATGATGAAAAGAATATTTTTATACCTCCTGCTCCCTCTTATGGGGTCAGCCCAGATTATAAACCTGCCCGCTACACGCGCAGAAAAAGAAGTAACCGATAATGTTAGTACCCTTACCGAGCGCACTTACGATGTTTATCGCGGCAATCTTACCCAGAAACGTCTTGCTACCGAGAATACCTACGTGTTCAACCCCGCAGGCAATGCTGTTTCCTTAGAACAAAAATACGGCAATATTCGTCTGTATTACCAATATACGTACGATGCCAATAGGCTTCAGCAGGTCATACTTACCAAAGAAACCCATCATTATGTAGAGGTTACCATAGGCACTTATAAGTATGATGATAACGGACGTATGCTTAGCTATACCTCTATACCTCAGCAAAATAACACCACTACGGCTACTCCTACACAGGTCTATACTTTCACTAAGTGGGACGCTAATGGCAATGCCATAGAGGGTACGCTCACTACGCCTCATTCCGAAGCTTTGGTATATCAGGAGTTTGATAAGCAAAACCGCCGTACGTTGCTAAAGATGCTCACTAAAGCCGACCCGCCTATAGAAGTGCGTGTGACTTTGCGTTACGACCGCGAGGGTAGGGTAGTAGAGCGCAGAATTCGCGAGGGTTATACTCCTCCGCAAACCTTGCGCTATACCTACGATAAACAAGGTAATAATACAGGTATCAACGACCAAAAATTCGAACATACCTTCGATAAACAAGGCAACTGGCTTACCCGTACTATCTTTGTAAAGGGCAATATAGTAGGCTACGTAGAACGAGAAATTAATTACTAAAACTTATGAATAATTTAAAACTACCATTTTAGATTTTCTTTTTAGAAATATATACTGATAAATTTGATAGTTATGATGCTGCCCTTTTGATACTGAATTTGAAGATAGAGGCTTAGATGAAGAGGGAAGTATACAGATTTCTAAATCAGAATACAATATTCTGAAATGGCACTCATATTGTCTTTATAAGATTATCTACTTAGATAGGTTAATTACTCATATCAAAGCAAGAGGAGGTAAAATCTATTTACAAACAAGCTATTTACACTAAACGATGAGCGAAGGATAAGCGAAGGATGACCGAACAATAAACAAAAAAATCAGAATTCAAAATTCAGAATTCAAAAATTATTTACTACCTTTGCCCCATAATTGGCAAATTTGCTAATTGACAAATCGACGAATTAAGAATTATACTTTCATTTAAATAATTTTGTATATGCAAAAAGTTCCTACCTATCTAAACGAAAAACGCTTGTAATGTAAAATCAGGCGATTATCTCTCAGTAGATATCCAATCCAAAAAAAGGAAATACGCTCTTTGAAGTGTATTATTATGGCGATTTATTTGAAGTAAAGAGGAAAAAAACTCCCTTGTATTATAGATAATAAAACTGGAATTCCTTGTAAAATAGTAGCCAAAGATACAGAAACAGGCGAAGAAATATTGCTTTTTGACGGTTACCGACACGGCTATAATGCAATGTTCTGCGAGGAATTTGACTCAGAAGAAGTTGAAAAACGAACTTTGGTAAAATACGATATTGCTCCTTGCAAAATTCATATAGATTTTGGATATTCTATTGATTACGAAGAAGAAAAAGAAGATTATGAAGTAGACGAAGAAGATAGAGTAACCCTTATTAATGGAGAAACTATTTCTTGGGAAGAAGTGAAAATGGCTTTGACTATATCTCTATTGTCTGTGAAACTGAAAATGGAGAAAAAAAGCAGAGATTGTATCTTTAGAATTAGCTTAAAGAATCAGCAAATTATTACTACCTTTGCCCCGAACTAACATCTAACGACTAAAAACTAACGACTAATATGACCTATAATCACAAAGAAATAGAAGCCTTTTTGGCAAGAATATTGGGCAAAACATCAAACCTTTAAAGCCCAGAATAACAGCACCAAACCTAAGTACTATGTCCTCGATATGTTCCCTTATCCCTCAGGAGCAGGGCTTGCACGTAGGGGCATCCGCTGGGCTATATTGCCAGCGACATCGTGGCGCGCTACAAGCGTCACAAAGGCTTTAACGTATTGCACCCTCAGGGATATGATAGTTTTGGTTTGCCAGCTGAACAATACGCTATCCAAACAGGACAGCACCCAGCGGTTACTACCGCACAAAAATATCGCTCGTTACCGCGAGCAACTCGATAAAATAGGCTTCTCATTCGATTGGAGTCGCGAGGTGAAAACCTCCGACCCCGACTACTATCGCCATACCCAGTGGATATTCATACAGTTGTTCAACTCGTGGTATAACAACGACACCGACAAAGCAGAACCTATCGAAACCCTTATAGCGCTCTTTGAAAAACAAGGCAATAGCAAGGTAAATGCTGCCTGTGACGACGATACCCCAACCTTCACTGCTGCCCAATGGCACGCAATGACAGCTGAAAGCAAACAACGTCATTTACTAAAATACCGACTTACCTACTTGGCAGAAACCGAAGTAAATTGGTGTCCTGCCTTAGGAACTGTTTTGGCTAATGACGAAATAGTAAATGGCGTATCCGAGCGTGGGGGTCACCCTGTTATTCGCAAGAAGATGACCCAATGGAGTATGCGCATCACGGCTTATGCTGAACGCCTTTTTGCAAGGCTTAGACACCATCGATTGGAGTGAGAGCATCAAAGAAAAGCCAACGCAACTGGATAGGAAAAATCAGTAGGAGCCTCTATCAATTTTGCGCTTGCTGAAAGTGAACATAATATTGAGGTATTCACTACTCGCCCCGACACCCTTTTCGGGGTCACTTACCTTACTTTGGCTCCTGAACATCCCTTAGTGCCTCTTATCACTACTGAGGAGCAACGCACTGAGGTAGAGGCTTATATCGCAGCTACTGCCAAACGTTCAGAGCGCGACCGTATGGCGGATACCAAAAACCGTATCGGGGGCTTTTACAGGGGCGTATGCCGTGCACCCGCTTACTGGCAAGCAGCTTCCCTATCTGGATAGGCGATTATGTATTAGCAAGCTATGGTACGGGCGCTGTTATGGCAGTGCCTGCTGGCGACGACCGCGATTATGCCTTTGCCAAACACTTCAAGGGCACCAAAGGGAATGCCTGAACCTATCAACATTTTTCGATAAAGATATTTCAGAAAAACGCCTTTACCGACAAAGAGGGAATGACTTACCAAAACTCTGATATTCTCAATGGTTGTACTAACTTTAGCAAGGCAGTTGCCAAAGTGTTGGCAGCCTTAGAAGCTAAGGGCGCAGGCAAAGCTAAGGTGAATTACCGCCTCCGCGATGCTGTCTTCTCACGTCAGCGTTATTGGGGCGAACCTTTCCCTGTGTACTATAAAAACGGCTTTGCCACAGATGATAGGCGAGGAGTACCTACCTATTCACCCTACCCGAAGTAGAGAAATACCTTCCTACTGAAGAGGGAAATCCGCCGTTGGGCAATGCTACCACTTGGGCGTGGGATACCGCAACCCACAAGGTAGTGAGCAACGAACTTATTGATAATCAAACCGTATTCCCGTTAGAATTGAATACTATGCCAGGTTGGGCGGGCTCTTCTTGGTATTGGTTAGAGTATATGATGGAAAAAAAGACGCACGTGGAACCTTCCCTACCAAGCCAGTAGTAGAATATTGGCAAAACGTAGACCTTTACGTAGGAGGTAGCGAACACGCCACAGGGCACCTCTTGTACTCTCGTTTCTGGAACAAATTCCTCAAAGACCGCGGTTTTGCTCCTACTGAAGAGCCTTTCAAAAAAACTGATTAATCAGGGTATGATACTGGGAATGAGTGCTTTTTGCGTACAGAGCAACTTATGTTTGTAAAAATAAGCTTAAAAAAATAAAAAAATAAAGAAGAATATGAAGAGTAACACTTAATGTATTTGTTTCCTTAGATCATTTTAGAAGATTTTTGTAGCAATTTTAGAGAATGGTAATATTCTTTTTACCAATAAAAAAATGGTAAGTTAAAAAAAGAATCAGAAAGATTATTAATAAATAAAATAATTGAAAAAAATATTAAAGACTCTTATTCAATTATAAATTTTTGAGTTTGAATCAATAATTATTACTCCTATTCATGTAGATATTTCTTTACTTAAAGATACTTCTGATGAGTTAGATATGCTGAAGTTTAGAGAATGGAGAAGGGATTATAATAATGCTTTTTTTCTTTACAAAAATCAGGAGAATTAATTCTTGGCTCAGAAGAAATAGATAAGAAAGAGGATTTCCTCTGTGCTCGTGAAGTCGAAAAAATGTCGAAATCTAAATACAACGTGGTAAATCCCGATGATATTTGCGAGCAATATGGTGCTGATACTCTGCGCCTTTACGAAATGTTCTTAGGTCCGTTAGAGCAAGCAAAACCTTGGAACACAGCAGGTATTTCGGGGGTATATAACTCTTGCGCAAGCTATGGCGTTTGTATTTCAATGACAATGGCTGGCAAGTAACCGACGAAGCCCCTACACCTGAGATGCTCAAAGCACTGCATAAAACTATCAAAAAGGTAAATGAAGATATCGAGAATTTCTCATTCAATACCTCGGTAAGTCAGTTTATGATATGCGTGAATGAGTTATCATCGCTAAAAATGCTACCATAGAGACGTTTTTAGCGCCTCTTTCGGTACTGGTAGCACCCTTTGCTCCACATATCGCCGAAGAGCTCTGGAAAAGGCTCGGAAATACCGAAAGCGTAACTTATGCACCTTACCCTGTACACGAGGATAGGTATTTGCAAGAGGACAGCAAGGAGTATCCTGTATCATTTAACGGTAAAGTACGCTTCAAACGCGCTTTTGCAACCACTATGACTCCTGCCGAGATAGAGCAAGCCATTCTTGCCGACCCTCAAACAGCAGAACAGCTACAAGGCAATACCCCTAAAAAAAGGTAATCGTAGTACCTAACAGAATTATCAATATAGTAAGCTAGTAGTAGCCAAATACTTATAAAATGATTGTAAATTTCAGCATACAAAACTTTGGTTCCATAAAAGATAAGCAAACACTCTCGTTTTGAAGCCGATGACTCTAAGCATTTAGAAGATACTTATGTAGTGCATACGGCAGGCAAACGATTGTTGAAGTTAGCACTTATCTATGGAGCCAATGCTTCAGGCAAAACAACAGTCCTTAAAGCCCTTGATTTTTTAAGAGATTTAGTTGTGAATCCTAAGGAGAAAAAGACAGATATTTTTGCATTTTGACCCTTTTTTTGTTTGATGTTCAAACCCCTTTACAACCTACTGAGCTCTCTATAGAATTTGTACACGAGGAGGTTTGCTATCAGTATGAAGTAGCTTTTCACAAGGCAAGCAATCATTTCAGAAGCTTTGTATATAGATACTTTTGAGAGAGTACTGGTATACAGTCGTACTACTGACATAGAGGAACAACTCACCAAAAATTAGCTTTGGCGATAAAATAACTCTTGATAAAAATGCCCAACAAGTATTGGAACTCAATACCTTGTGGAACAATACCGTATTGGGAGGTTTTTTTAAAGACAAACATCAACCTTGAAGAGTTTAGACGAGTAGCCGATTGGTTTCAGAACTATTTAAAACCTATTGTAGCACCTGATACAAAATTAGATACTTATGTAACCAATAAGATAGATGATAAAAAAATAACAAAAGAAGAAATCTTAGAAATATTAAAGAAGGCTGATTTTTAATATTTCAGATATGGTTATAAGGAAGAAAGAAGAAATTGTCCCAGAAGACTTGCTAAGATTTTTTTAAAGGGCAAATAGAGATTAAGGGGCGTATTATTTTTTTCAGCATAAAATAGATAATGTTTTTCTATAGTTTACCAATGGAGAAAGAATCCGAAGGTACTAAACGCTTTTTACGGTTTTGCAGGGCTTTTGGCACTTCTTATCAAAAACACCTACTATTTTTCCCTATTGATGAATTAGAAAGTTCCTTACACCCCAGACCTTTACACCCATTTCTTGCTTTCTTTCTTGCAGAACGTTCAGCACTCGCAACTCATCGCTACTACCCATAACCGTGAGCTTTTTGGGCGATACTGGTATTTTTCAGAAATGATGTAATATGGTTTTACTGATAAAGGCGAAGATTCTGCTACCCAGCTCTATTCCTTAGCCGATTTTGACACTTCTGCTATAAAAAAATATTCTCAATGCCTATAAAAATAGGGAAGTTCAGTGGAGTACCGCGTTTGTTTGACACTTTTATTGATTTGGAACAATGAGAAGAGGAAGAAACATACCCACCAAGCAATCCTTTGCTGTAGTAGTAGACGGCGAAACTGAATATTGGTACTTAGAGATGCTTAAACGCAATGAACCTAATATTCCTTTTTAAGATAAGACCTCAGATTCTACAGAAAAAGAATATTGACCAGCAATATGAATTAGTTACAGAATTATCAGAAGAGGAATATGACAAGGTTTTTCTGGATAGTAGATCTTGATGTCTTGCTAAAAAGAAGCACGAGAAAAGAAAAAAATAGCACCTCTTCACTCCAAAAAGTTTCTAAGCTATTGGCAACAACTTTCAAAGCAAAACAAAGTAGTAGTCATAGTGAATAATCCTTGTTTAGAATATTGGTTTTTTTATTGCATTTTAAAAATACTAGTAAAGTGTTTACAACTTGTGCTGGTGCTGAGAAGCAGGTCAGCCAACACTTGAAAGGCTATGAGAAAACAGAAAAATTCTTTAAGAAAAGTAATAATGACATTTATAAACAATTAAAGCCATATTTTCAAACAGCGGTAAGCAATGCTACTACTTTAGGAACTTTTTGACCCTTATAACCATTCAAAAGCAATGTGCGAAATGTTTTTACTATTTAAAAACATTACAACTACCCTAATAAACTGGGTTAATGGCAAGAATGGAATTTTTCATACGACTTAAAGCCTCTAAAAATACTATAATTACATTGCCGCGCAACTTATTCCTTTATTTCTTGCAAAACATTGAAAAAAACAGGCAAACAATATTATATTGTTTGCTTGTATTTGTTATAGCTGGCTTTCAAAAAAAGGTTTTTTAGCCTATGTTTCCCTACTTGCATTGGGGTTACTGAATCCATTGCCATTACAGTGAAAACAAAACTCTATGGTGCCATAAGCACTCTTTGGTATAAGGTATTTGCCTATCTTCAAAATAAGACGTCGCACCCAGTTGGGCAAATAGTTTATTTTTACGGGTTTGTGTAATACTTCAAAAAGCCAAACGGGCAATTTCAGTTTGTGTAAAAACCTCAGCACCCCTACATTCACTTCCTTTTCAGTACTTTCTAATTGTGATACACACACTTCTGCTAAATCCTCACCGTGAATAGGATTCATTACATATTGTCCCTTGTCAAAAAGTCGTACTCTCCCCTCTTTTGCCATTTTTAAAAAAAGGTAGCCATATCACTATAAAAACTGCTGGGTCGTATGATACAATAGTCTAATCCACTGGCTTTTTAGGCTATCTACAAATTGCTCTTTGGCTGCCCCAATGGCTATGTGGCGCATCACTTCTCCTTTGAATACTGACACGTATATAAATTTCTGCACACCTTCACGCAAAGCCTCATCAAGGAGGTTTTTGTTAGCCTTATAATCTACCTGCTCATAGGTAAGTCCATCCTTTTGTTGGGTAATTCCCACGGTTGAAATTACTTGGCTTATACCTTTGCATACGCCTTTTTAAGGTTTCAGGTTGAGTTACTTGAGCTTCTACCACTTCTAATAGTGGGTGTGTGAGTAGGGCAGGTGCTATTTTTGCCTTATTGCGTACAACAATACGCGTAGGGTATTCTTTTTCTTAAAAAGTTCAGCCAATATGTATTGACCCTAAATAACCAGTAGCCCCAGCCAATAATATTTTTTTCTTTTTTTCATAGGTTTATTTTTAATTCTTTTTTTCTCCTAATTATTCATCCTTAATGATGTAAGTTCTACCTCTATCATTAAATAGTTTATAGTGCAAATTCTTATTACTATAGAGTTTCAGGTGAGCAAAAACCTCCATAGTTTCTGTAGGAGTACTGAAATAAGTAGTAGGCAAATGTAGGTTAGTTTCCGTTTCTCTATAATCACTTATATTAAAAAGTAACCTTATCTATTACCAAATCGTAGTAAAAAAATCTTTGTCATTATGAGCTATATATTGCAGTTGTATGCCTTTACGTTGCTTACTATCACGCTTGGTAGCCTCCCATTCTTCAAAAATTCATAAAGCTTTTTATTTTATTTTTTTAGAGATAAGACCTCGCAGAAAATCATATTCATCGCGTTCTTCATATTTTTCTGTTAAACGGAAGAAAGAAATAGTACCACTCATTGTCTTTGCTGAAAATAACCTTCAAATCATTTAACTGCTTATTCTCAGGTTCTTTTTCGGTATATATAGCCTTCATTATCAATAAAAAAAAGCATCAGTTGTTTGTTTCATTTCTTCAAAAAAAGCTTCACTTTCACTGTTATTCCATTGTTCAGATTCTTTTTAAAAAAAGTTATAGGTTTTTGGTACAGTATCACCATCAATAGCCCAAGTAAGGTATTTGTTATTACGCGAGTCAAAGTAACAACTCTTCATCACATCATTTGCGTAATATCCTTGCCTAATGTAGTATTCGGCAATGAGGTTGCCATAAGTATCATATTTATAGAGTCTTTCAGCTCCTTCTATCAAGATAAGCTCATTTTTATCATTCAAGAAAACAACAGTAGTCGTACTACCATACCCAGGACCTTCGCGTTTAGAAAGAAAGCTAATAGTCTTGCCTTGTTTATGATAAGGGGTACTACTAAACAAGTTCTTATAGTTCTTGTATTTCTTCGGAGTTATCTTATCCGAATAATAATCTATAATATCATTATGAAATAAATTTAACAACGGAATAGCTGTAAATAGTATAACTGCGGCCAAGCCCCAGCGTGCCCATTTGTAATACACACTAAAGTAAGTAAAGAACAGAAATGCTATAACAATACTAACTGCCGATGCAAGAATAAAAATATAAATAGCCCCCCACTCCCCTTCAAAAAAATAAACATCAGGGAGGCAATTAGCATTATAGCAAATATAACAAAAAGACTACTATAGCTGGCTTTTTCAGGATTTGGTTTTGCGCTCATATGATTGATAAAGTGTTTTACACCACAAAAATAGCTATTAATTTGTTAATAAGCAAATTCTTCAATTTTCTAGAAAAAAACAATCGTCTCTCCTTCACTAATATATACCCCATTAGTATCGCAAATAGCCCACTCTGTATCACCTTGCTATCGGGGAGGGTGGCGAAACCTCATTTTATAAATTTGCTAATATAAAATATTATTTGTAGTTTTGCAATGCAAAATAAGAATAAATAATGAAATCTGCCTTAGAAATTAGTATCAATCAATTACTTAATGAAAAAAATTAGCCTTATTAGAAAATCATTTTAAAGGCTGATGTATTAGCTTATTATGGAAATATTTTTAGATAATATAGAAAGTGATTTTTCTCAGGATAGTAGAAGATATTGCGGGAAAAATAAAAACTATTTACATAGTGCTAAACACTACAGGAGGAAGTGCTACTGCTGTAGAGCGTTTCGTGAAAATATTGCGACACAATTACAAAAAAGTAAATTTTATAGTTCCTAATTATGCCTATAGTGCCGGAACTATTTTCTGTATGAGTGGCGATAAAATCTTTATGGATTATTTCTCCGTATTAGGACCTATTGATCCACAAGTGCGTAACAAAGATGGTAATTGGGTTGCAGCTTTGGGATACTTGGACAAAAGTAAATGAATTTATAGAAAAATCAAGAAAAGGAATACTCACACAAGCTGAATTTTTAATGCTTAAAGATTTAGATTTAGCAGAGTTAAGAGGCTATGAGCAAGCTAAAAACTTAACTATTGATTTGTTAAAAAAATGGTTAGTAAAATACAAATTTAAAGATTGGAAGCAACATAAAAAGTACTGGGGAGCCCGTCTCTGATAGCGATAAAGAAGAACGTGCTACTGAAATTGCAGATAAATTAAGCGATAGCAATAAATGGAAATCTCACGGTCGTCCCTATAGATATAGAAACTCTTACTAACGAATTACGCTTAAAGATTGATGATTACAGTAAAAATAAAAAAACTATGCCCACTTATAAGAGAATATGACGAGTTAATGTCAAACTATGCTAATTCACCAGTATTTATTCACACTCGTAATTTTTATTTAACGCTATGGAAACACTCATTGATAAAAAAAGTAGATAACCTTATAACTACTTTCACCGAAAAACTATAAAGAAGATAACAATTTCAAAAAAATTGTTAGAAGCCAATGAGCTCTACAACGAACTCATAAAAAGAAGGTAAAATGAAAAAGCGCGGTTATACCTTAGCTTCTACTATGGAAATATACGCGCAAATAACTGCTTTTAAATCAATTTAGCTTATAAATTATTCACTATAAAAATAACCTGCAAAAAAACTTGCAGGTTATTTTTCTATTCATACTCTAGCACAAAAAAATCTTCTCTTTACTAAAAAAACAATCGTTTCTCTTTCACTAATATATAGCCCATTAGTAGGGCGAATAAACCTGTTTGTATTACCTTGCTATCGGGGTGGGTAGCGAAGATTTCGTTAGAAACATTCGCTATCAGATGAAATAATATAGCTATTAGTACATTGCGTCCCTGATTTGTAATACAACCAGTTGATGATAAATACAAAAGCAAACAGACTTACAAAAAAAGTTTATAGTATAGAGCAGCCCCTCGGCATGTATATTGCTTTGATAATAGTCCTTTACAAAGAAAAGAGGTAAATGCCACAACCCCCAATAGATGGTGAAAAATAACCGATGAGGTGAATAAACTCCACTTACTGCGCAAGGCATCAATGCCATAGGTGTGCCAAGCTAACTCTTCCACTACGGGTGCTAAACAAAGTACAAACCAAGCATTGAAAGGTGCTGAACTAAAACTGGGTTGCCCTGAAATGTAAAACTGGTCGAGACTTTGTCCTAAATCGAGGGAAATGAGTTGTGCCATAATAATCGAAATAGGCGGAAATAAGAGGGTAATCCAGAAATAACGGTTGCAGAGTAGGTTCCTGCCTATAAAACGCGCTTTTTAGGTCGGATAAAAGGGCTTTATCGCGGGCAAATAAGTAGGCTGCTACTCCCACCGGTGCTAATAGACCTGCTAACTCAAAAAAGCCTGTCCAAAAAGCATTAGGTGCTTTTTGGCTGGTGACTCCAATAAGCCACCACAAACCACAATACCCAAGGAATGACAAGGGAAAGGGTAAAAACAATACGGGGTGTTGATATTTCTTCATAATTAACTTTGCCTATACGGCTGCCTTAAAATTCGATTTTGTAACTGATATTTGGAATGACCAAAGTGGCTTTGCTAAGCTCTATTTGACCGGTTTGGTAATTGTAATTATGGTCGATGTAGATAGGAGCACCGAGTACGTTTTTTTCATTTGAAAAGAGAATACACTCGAGCTCTTGTGGTGATTGATGCGGTAATTTACCGTAAGGTCGGCGTAGGTAAGGGGGCGCAATTGCTCGCTAAAAGCGCGACTTTCATCGAATATCACTCGTTTGGCTGCCAGCGACTGGCTTTTGTAAAAATAGGGCTATAACGCTCGCCTCCTGTAATAGTTATCCGTGCATTTACATCTAACACCTTGCGGTTATTGGCAAAAATAGAATTCCTTGCCAAAAAGGGCATTTAGCACAAAACCTTTGTTATAACGAGTATTGCGCCATACGTTATCGCCTGCCTTATATTTTGAGGTGAATACTGAACCGGTAATCAGATAGTAATAGTTATTGCCTAAAAAGCGCTCTAAAGTAAGGTCGATGCCATAATTGCGCCCCTCGGTATTATTCACAAGCTTTTTGTTGAGGTACAACGCACGGCGTAGGTTGATAAGCGAGTAGCTGGTACCTTCTTCGCCAGCAATATTCCACAGATATTGAAAATACCCCTCTGCCTTGAAGCGCAATTTATCGGTAAGTTGCCAATCGTAGCCCAATACAAAAATGATGTGCCTCGCTGATTTTTCAAATCTTTATTTACAGCAACTCCACCTAATTCAACCATATATACGCTGAGGTCTTCGGGTTGAGAGTGTTTGCCATAGCCGAAACTCAAACTATGTTGATTGTTGAGCGTCCAGAGTAAGCCTGCTCTGCTTTCTAACGTTATCTCTTTTCTAAGACCAAAGTGGTGAGCGCGCAAGCCCACATTAGCCAAAAAGTGAAGGTGATAGCTGGTATTTAATTTGTGAGTAGGCTTCAGTAAAATTAGTACTACCTGCTGAATTGACAATACGCGCATAGGTGCTTGGCACATAGTCTTGTGCTGCGCTGAGGTCGTAGTTATAGAAAAAGCTGTTTGTGGGTAATCCCTGCTTTGAAAGTAGCTGAGGAAGAAAGTTTATGGGTAAGCGAGGGTAGCCAGTGTAAGGGTTCCGTTTTGCTTTTTTTCAGGCGACTATCAGGGGTGAATACTGAAGCGTCATCTGAAAGGTAATCGGTAGTAATGCGGTCGTCAGTGCTTGAAAAAAAGCAGCGTGCGACTCTACAAAACTCTTCTGACCAGCAGAAATTTGGTGGCGTAAGCCTATTGTACCTACGTAGGTATCCCAGCTGTTAGTTACACGGTCGATGTCGGTTTTCCAATCGCTGGGGGTTTTTAATAGCTTCTTTATGGGTATCGTCAGTGCCTGCAATACCCCAAAGAGAGAAAGTACCTGCCTTCTCGGTAGGGAAATTCAGCTTAAAACGAAAGGTCTTGGTACTTGATGCGTTGCCCTGTGTTGTTGAGCTTCAAAATCATTAAGCAAACCCAAAGTAGAATAGCGATAATTGAAGAGATAAGAAGCCCCTTTGGCGCGCGAAAGAGGTCCTTCGGAAGCAAAAATCGAGTCCTAAGACGCCTACTTGAGCGGTGTGCTCATAGCGAGAAGTGTTGCCGGTGCGCATTTTTACATCGAAAACAGCAGCAAGGGCATTGCCATATTCAGCAGGAAAGCGCCTGTAAGGAAATCGGAATTGCTAATCACTTGATTGCTAAAGAGCGTAACCAGTCCGCCGCCAATGACATTGCCTCCTGAAAAGTGCTGAGGTGAGGGGATTTCTACCCCTTCTAATCGCCATTGTACGCCTTGTGGTGCATTGCCACGCACGATAATGGAATTGTCTTGCAAGTTGCCTGTAGAGACTCCTGCAAAGGCTGATGCCAAGCGGGCAGGGTCGCTAAGTCCGCCGGCGTAACGCTGCGTCTCTTCTACCGAAAAGGTACGCGCACTGACGGTAGCCATTGTGTTGAGGGCTTTTTCTTTGCGTATGCCTGCTACTATCTCGACTCCCTCGAGCTCGGTAAAGGCTTCTCTGAGGGCTATGCTTAGCACGACTTCTTTGGCTGAGGTAAGGAGTATTTCGGGAATTGTCTGGCTCTCGTAGCCTATATAAGAAACTTCTAAAGTGACTCTTCCTAAACGGAGATTTGACAGAGAAATGCCCCTTTTTCATCAGTAGTTGTTCCTATAACAGGGTCGGAGTTTTGCACCACTACGGTAGCCCCTATTAGGGGTTCGTGTGTGTTTTGGTCGTAAATAGTACCTCTGAGGGTCTGGGTAATATCTTGTGCTTGTGCGGTAAGAGGTAGCACTAAAAGCAAGAGGATATAAAAAAAGGTTTTTCATTGCGTAATACTTTTTAAAAATTCTGGGGCAAAAGTACGGCGCAAAAGGGTGCATCGCCCAAGCGTGAGGGTTTGGACGCCTTTTTTTGATTTTAAAAATGAGCTAATTTGGCAATTATTAAATCGGAATATTGTTTTTCATTTCAGCAGAAAGAAAACTACGTTCAATCCACTGTTGCCAAGCGGGGAGTATTTTTAGCAAATCGCTGGTAAATGGCAGCTACTGTTTTTTTCGTTTATTTGTAATGATTTTGCTACACTATCGAAATCAGTACGTTTGAGGCGGTTTTTCTTACCATTGATAGTAAGGGCACTTTCTTCTTCATCAGAAAGTACTAAAAGAGTACTAAGCAAATCGTAGGCAGGACTGAGTTCGTACTGCCCTAAGGTGTTTTTCAATAAGAGCATAGTTCTTAAGGTGCATATCGGTATTCCCTGTGAGATAGCAAAAGAGTATCAACTCAAAAAAAGGCGTTGCTGTTCGTAGCCTTTGTTGGTGGTGAATTGTCGCACTAATTTGCCTATTTTTCTCTACTGACCCTCTGTATTTGTGCTCAGTAAGCGTTTCGGTTAGCTGACAGAAATCTTCGACAGCTATTTTTTTGTCCGTTTTGTCTATCAAATCGGCGTGTAATATAGGCTAATTCACCTGAAGAAAGACGAATAAGTGAATGTGCTGCGGTGCGTATACCTGCTACTTCAGCTAAGTGCATTGTAAGGTCTTCATTTTCGGGTAGGCAAGGATATTGTTCTGAAGGAGGCTTCAGTATATAATCGCCATAAAGACCTACTAAAGTAAGGCGCGGGGTTTCATTCCTTGTTTTTTTCTAACTGTAATGATAATTTTGGTTTGTACCCCCGTAACAGCTATACTCTTTAAGATGATTTCTTTGGCAAGGGCTTCTAATTGTTCTTTGTTTAAAGTCAATAGTGGGGGAGTAGCACTTGCAAAAAAACTGTTTGCTACAAGCCTTATGAAAGTCAGTTTCATTGGCATTTAATTCTTTATAACAATATAAACACTTAGACATTATTTTCTGTTTTTTTGGTATTACTGATACGCATCCTATACAATCTTTGCACATAGCCAAAAGTAGCGCAAATCGGTCGCGAGGATCGAGTTTCCAATTGTCAGTGGCAATTTGTAGCAGCCAGCCTTCGGGTATGAGTCCGTCAAAAAAAGGGAAAAAGTATACTGCTGTGGTAAGGAGCTGCCTGTAAGGGTAGGAGTAAGGCTGATAGGCTTGGCTTGTGGCTGTGCTAAATAATGCTCATCATACGCAAAGTGATACCCCTCCTCGTCTTCGGTGAGGAGTCCTGCTAATTGGTTTTTGTAATATATATCAGCTTTTTTTCATTTCTCAACAAGGGTTATTACCCCTACTTCGGCACCGAAGAGGGCTAATACTTGATTTACTTTATCTAAACGCAAGGTGCTTTTTGCCTTGCTCTAATTCGCGTACAAAACGCAAACCTACTCCCTGCACGCATTGCTAGTTCGGTCTGTGTGAGTTTTAGCTGCTTACGTCTTTCTTTTTACAAAAAGAAGCTATGTTCATAATGGGAAAAATTACTAATGACTATACCTTTTCGGGTACAAAGATACGTATTTTTTATTAAATATATACCTTTTCGGGTATAAAAATTTATTTCTTTATCCTTCATTTACGAATTGGCTTGGGGTCTGTCCTTTTTATCTTCTTGAAAAACTTGGTTGAATGATGATTTGGAGTTGAAGCCTGCTTCGAAAGCAAGTCCTAATAGGTTGAAGTTTTTTTATTAGTATCTTTTTTTGGCTAAAGCTATAAATTCGTCTACACGATAGCTATTGACAAAATCATAGAAATTCTTACCCTCATACTGGTTGATGATTTGCGATAAATGGTTGGGTAGAACACCTAAACTATCCGCTAATTGGGCTAAAGAGAGTTTGGGCTCGAGGTAAGGTTTTTCAGTAGCCATTAGCGTAAGTAACTGCTGATGTAGGTTTTTAGCCTCTTCTGGTTTGAGTCCTGATTTGCGGTACTCTGGCATTTTTAAGCGGCTCTTCAGTTTCTTCTGCTTCCTCTGGCTTTTTCTGAAAGAGTACAATACTTTGGGTTTTTCAGCAGTAAAAATGCCTTGATAGCGTATGCCCCAGAAACCAATAAGTGCTATAAGCAATACAAAAAGACCTAAGAAAATAAGTTCTACATTGACTGCCAACTCTATTTCTAACAGAAACTGGAGTACATATCCGACTATCATCACTGAGAAGATGATTCCGAACCCAATGAGTAAGAGTCGTAGCCATTGTAGGCTAATACCCTCATTATAGGCAAACTGTTCGCCCTATAATTTGTTCGTATTGGTTGATTTTATGATAGGTTGCTACTGAATAGGCTACGCATACGATTACAAAAAGCTATAAATGAAATAGTAAACTAGCCATTGGTAGGGGCTGTGGTAATCGGCTTGGTCTATCATTGCCTTTTTCGGCAGCTGAATAGCCAAACAAAAAGGGAAACATTAGCACATAGGTAACCACAAAAGGGAGGAAGTGAAGACTGTCTCGCCAATAGAGTCGCTGTGGCTGGCGTAGGTTGGTAACGACATACAGATAGACAAAAGGCGCAAACAGCAAAGGGAATGGATGAGTAGCCCCTACTAAATGAGGGTATTTTTTTCCCAATACCCCAAATAGTGCAGGTAGTAGTTGAGCAAGTAGGCTGCAATGCATAACAACCAGACCCCCAGTATATTGTCAGGCAGCCTTTTAGCGGCTTTGCTAAAAGAGCAATACCGAGAGAAAGCAACACAGAAAAAAATACCAATAACAAAAAAATACTACTCATAATTTCATTAGTTTTTTTATTTTTAAAGAATCCTTGGTAGAGGTAGTATGTTTTTTTAGTAATTTTTAGATTGTTTGAGTGTATCAACGGTTTTTATTTGAAGTGATTTTTCTTCTATAACGGTCTTTTTCAGTTTGCAGTTGAATAGTTTGAGTAGTATCTTTTTTTATTACTTAGATAAGTAGTAAAAAAACAATCATAGCAATATAAAAAAATAACTATCAGTATAAGTTGATACCAAAAAAACGTCTATTTATTCTTGTTTTTTTCTTGTAATTAGTAATAATACTAAGAGAAAAGAGATAAGAGAAGTAGCAAAAGCAACAAAGAAAAATACCTACATCATAGATATTTTTTTCATATACTGAAATGTAGGAATACTTCCCATTACAAAAAGCGATGATAGCGGAGAACAATCCCATTAATTCTATGGTTTTTGTGTCGTGTTTTTTTCTATTTTTTTCATCAAACTGAAAGAGTTCTTCTTTTACTTTTTGAAACATCACCATTAAACTCTGCCATTTTTTTCTAAAAAGTGGCAGCTGACTTTTAATTCCTGAATTTGTCAGATACTTTCTCAAAACCATCTTTTTGATTTTTCTATTGTCTAGTGGAAGTAAGAATGATGAGTAAATAAATATATCATCAATAATACATTCCTCTAAGGAAACTCTATATATGAAATAGATATGCTCCAATATCCACTCAATATTTGTTTTTGTAAGTTTCGTATTCACGCTCTATTTCTTTAAGGTATTTTTTTCAATTTCTTCTATTTGATCAATAGTAATATTTTTCATTTTTCGCTAAGTTCAGCATTTAGAAGTTCAATTGATTTATCAATAAATTTGTATTGAAGGAAGTAGTTTCTATTGTCTTTATTATCTATTTTATTATACTCTTTTTGTAAATCTTCTCTATTATCACAAGTTTCAGTAAAGAGGGAAAAGCGATTATTACGAGCATAATTATAAATAATGGTTCTTATATTTTTTTATCATAATTATCAGTAGTACAAAATCTTCTCTTGTCTAAAAAAAGGAAATGATTTCATCTAATTTATCTATTTTTTTATCTATTTCTTTATGATATTTGATGTATGAGTAAATATCTTGACAGGTAAAATTTTTTTAACTCCTTATCTTCAATTTTTTTATATACGATTCTTTTTATTTTTTTCAACAAATAAATGTTTTTTTCATCTTCTTTATAATGGTGATTTTCTATATAGGTTACCCAATCTTTCCATTTGTCTCCAAAAATTATTAATATTATCTTTATATTCTTTGATTTTTATGCTCTTTAAGCATAGAAAATCCATAATTCTGCTCTTTTACACCATTTAAACAGTAAAAAGTAGCTTTTTATTCATTTTTCTCTATTTGCTCTGTTAGAATAGGAATAGATGAGTTTGATAATAAGGTTATTAAATTATCTTTTATAGAAACTATTTCTTGGTAATAACTTTGTTTTTCAGTAAAGAGAAAATCTGAAAAACATAAAAGATAAGTTCAGAGAAAATAGTTTTTAGTATATTAGAATCTTTATCAGATTGATATTTACCTTTAGAAGGAGTAAAGATTTCATCTTTTTCAGGATTTTTGAAGAATGATTTGTATATCTTCTGAGAATAAAAGATAATAGTTTATAATGTTTTTGTATTTCATTAGTTTTGGTTTTTAAAGAGTTTAAGAGAATTAAAATAGCTTTATATTCATTAGAAAGTATTTTATTTTTCTAATTGTTCAGTATAAGTAAGATTATTTCTAATCCATTCTAACTGTTTATCAATCTCTTTTATCAAGGTATTCTCCATTTTAGAACAGAATCAAATAAAAGAAGATATGATATTTTTGAATATTAGTGTTTAAAGTGTCTATTTCTTTATAAACTAAAGAGCCTTCATTCTCTCCTATATTTCCTATATTGGCTAATATAGTAGAGATTGAAGACTCTATTTTTCTATAATATTTGAGATTTTCTTTATATAATTAGTAGTACTTTGGTTCATACAAAATTATATTTTTTTATCCATTGTTGTATATGGTTGTTTCCATTTATTGTAGTAGGTGTCCCAAGAAAGATAAGAGTGACTTAATTCTACCAAACGAAAAAGCATGATAATTGATTAATTTCTCATTTTATAGATTTTATTTTATCTAAACATATATTTATTTTTGAGAGTATCATCTAAAATACTATTCACGTCTATTTTAGGATCAAAAAGTCGTTTTATTTCTATCTATACTCAAATGAGTTAATTTTTCCTTCAGAATATGCCTTGTAAAACATCAGCTTCTACATGTCCATATTGCCAAGCTTGAAAGTTGTCAAAAGTACCTATTAAATTATTTGCTATATCAACCCCTGAAACAAAGAATAACAATTTCATTACTTTTTAAAAATGCTTAAATCATTCTCTCCTGTTTCTTTTTTTGTTAGGATTCATATCTTCATACCAATCCTTGAGTTTGTAGAGTACATATTCGAATGTTGCTATTTTATTAGTTAAAATTAAATCGTTTTTCCATTGTTTTTTTATTTTTAAGGAATAAAAACTCCATTGTAAAAACATAAAAAAATAAAAAGGGTATATTGAAATAATATACCAAGAAATATATATATAAATGATTAGGGAATACTCTCAAAAAAATATGATGCAAAACTACTTCAAAAAAAGTTATAAACAAATACTTTTTTTATTAATTATTTTATAAATATTTTTTTATTTGTAATTGATTTTTCAAATAGATATAAATTTATTTTTAATTTAAAATTAATGATATATCTTGTAAACCTCTATATAAATTTACAATTACGGAAAATGTGTGTCCTTGAAGCTGTTTCCTTCTTTAAACGAAAAGGAGTAGTCCCAATAAAATTCGATGGCATTGATTAGTGTAATGCCTATTGAGGGGCGTTACCGCCTCGGTGTTTACCGAAACACCTACTCCTACTGGTAAGATAAAAAGCATCTGCTCCTACTTCCGGTATTATTTTCCAATTGTCTGGCTTCATAAAACCTCTAATTTTTCAAATTTTTCAACGCAAAAAAATAAGTATATTTTTTTGATTATAAAAAAATATTATATAAGATATAAGCGTATTTTTTTATTATCTTTTGTCCCGATATTCACTTTAAAATAAAAACAAATATGAAAAAAACGTATCTTATCGGCACTTGTTGCACGGCTTTATGTCTTTTCTCTTGCGGAAAAGATGATGACAATAGTAGTAGTACTTCGCTTAAAAAGGTGATTGGTATATCCATACTATGTACAACCTAAAACAAAGTATAAACGAATACAATTGGTATACTCCCAATCAATGTTCAAAACGAACTGTATTTGAAATCTCTGACAACCAGCTGAAGCACAAACGGGTATATGAAGATAATTCTACTTGTAAAGAAGACTTTAAATATTACGATTACACCGCTTCTAACAGTGCTTTTCATTTGACTATAACGGCTGATTCTCCTAAAGGCTACAAAGGACAAACAGCTACTATCAATTATGAAATGAAAAACAAAGAGCTTATACTGCGTTTCCTAAATGATAAAGGTAATGATGAAACATTGATTCTTCATAAGCGGGGCGTAGATTATAGTCACTTAGACCCCTTTGTAGGTTATTGGAGACTTACCAAAGTACAATTGAAGAGCGGTAAGACTATAAAAGAATTTAAGGCGGGTATTCCTACTTGCTTTAGAGGTGATATTGTAGCAAGTACAATTGGTTTTACTATATACTACAGGCTATCAGATGACGGTGTGAAATGTGGTGATGAAGAAAGAAAAAAACCTTTGCTTGGGCAAGAGAAGGCAATACGTATTACAACGTTTCTAACGGACAAAAAGTACCTATTCCGTTTAGCTTTAGCGATGATAAACAAACTCTTTTTCTTTGGCAACACAAATACTATTTTTGGTATTTCAAAAAACAATGGTAATAAAAAAACGTGGGATATCCCACGTTTTTTTATACGATTAACTAGCAACTAGTAGGTTCCTTTATTCTCTTTCAGACATATTATCGCTGTCGAACCAAATGCGGGTACCCCCTACTGGCATCAGTTTATTAAGAGGGTCATTCTTTTTCTAATAAACAAAAAGGCATATCTGAAGTTCTTAATACCCTGTGCAGTGATTTCCCCTGAAATGACAGCTACCTCTTTATAGCTGGCACCTATAGACTTATTTTTCCCCTTCAAAAGCCATATAAGCAGTAAATTTATTCTCACTGCCCGAAATGATAGTGCCTTTGCCTATCGCTTTATCATCACTTAATAAATTGAGGTTTTGGTAGTCTGTTTTTTTATTTTTACACCTTGTTGGTCGTAGAAATGATAGGTATAACCTGTTATCTGATAGCCTACAACATACTGATAATCTTCAACATCAGTAAAAGCTAACTCGAACGGAGTTATATTGAAAGTACCTTCGATATTAGGAGGGGTAGTGCCGGTATGTATGACCATACCATTTGCTTCTAATTTTTCTTAGAATGTTATCAGGAACGATGCTTTTTGACCTCCTTGGGTAGGTTTTTGATATTTTTGTGCTTTCTTCGCTCTCTGATTTAGAGCAAGATACTGTACCCAATAGGGCAAAAAAATGCCCATAACAAAGTAATAAATGTTCTTTTTCATAGTTTTTTTATTTTTTTAATTTTCGGCTGCAAAAATACAAAACAATGAGCAAATAACAAATTCGCAAAATCAGAAAAAAATTTTTCTCCTACACCTATTCTTTACTTCAGATATACAAGCAATACACAAACAATAGACAAACACTAAACGAACATCGAAAATGCAAATATCTACCTCTCACCCAAAAACCAGAAAAAAATATACTACTCCCAGCCTTCCCAGCCCTCTTAACCCTCCCATTCTTCTGCCCGTTTAGCCCGTATCTATTAATTTTCTTTTTTTATATTTTTCGTTCTTGTTTTTCTTTTTATTTTATTGTTTATCAAACTACTACATTTTTAGGTATCTATATTTTCACTATCTGATGTTTTTAATATATCTTTAACGTTTTATCTTTGCGCCAGAATTAGATATCAATTGACAATTGAAAAAAACACTTAACTAAAATGAAAGGAAAACAAAAGAACTTTATTAAACAGTATTAGCAAGCTGACCTTGCTACTACTTTTTTTAGCTTGCTTTCTACCGCCCTTTCTGCTCAAAATAAAAAGATTAGCGGAAAGGTAATCGATGAAAAACACCAGCCTGTGCTGGGGGCATCAGTAGTGGTGAAAGGCACTACCCAAGGGTACTACCACCGATTTCGATGGTAATTTTACCTTAGAAGTACCAGCTAAAAGCAACCCTCTCGGTTTCGTTTATTGGTTATCACACCCAAAACGTGGCAGTAGGTACCCAAAACCAACTTACTATCGTGCTCAAAGAAGAACAAGAGCAGTTAGACGAAGTGGTGGTAGTAGGCTATGGTACCGTCCGCAAAAAAAGACCTTACAGGGGGCGGTAACTTCAGTGTCTAACAAAGCCCTCAAAGAGAAACCTATCGCCAATGCAGGCGAAGCGCTCCCAAGGGCGTGCAGCGGGGGTGCAAAGTAACCTCGGCAGGAAAACCGGGCGACAATGTGTCATTTCGCATTCGCGGTATCAGCACAATTAACAACAGCGAACCGCTATTGGTGATTGATGGCGTACCTACCGACCTCGGTATCAACGCCCTCAACGTAGATGATATTGAGAATATCGATGTGCTAAAAAGACGCCTCAGCTACAGCTATTTATGGCTCTCGTGGGGCTAATGGGGTGGTGCTCATCACTACCAAAAAAAGGAAAAAGCGGAGACGGCAAGCTGTCGTTCAGCTCTAATGTAGCCCTTCAGCAGGCTGCCAACTTGCCCGTGATGCTCAACGCTCGCGAGTTTGCATCTTTTTCATAACGAAATGATTGCCAACTATAACCGTACCCTGGGGGTCAGTCCGCTTACACAACGCCCCCGACTTTGCTAACCCCAACGATTGGGGCGAAGGTACCAATTGGCTCAAAGCGCTTTTCCGTCCTGCTTTTTATGCGCAACTATTCGCTTTCATACTCAGGCGGTAATGACAAAGAGCAATTACTACGTATCAGGGGGTGTGTTCGACCAAGATGGGATTATCCTCAACACCTCTTACCGCCGTTATACAGTGCAGTTCAATGGTGAGTCGCGTGTAAAACCGTGGATAAAGTTTGGCAACAACCTTACCCTTAGCCACGACGAGAAGAAATCCGGCGACTACAATATCCGTATGGCGATGGCTTCTTTGCCTGCACAACCTATTTACAATGAAGACGGAAGTTATTCAGGTCCTGATTCGCCTGCGCATCAGTACAGCGATATCCGCAACGTGGTCGGTACTGCTCTTATCAACGGACAAAAACACTACCAAAGGTTATAACATTTTTGGGGAATATTTTTTTGCCGAAATTACTCCTGTGAAACATTTGGTATTCAAAACTACTGGAGGGCTCGATTTTAAATATTGGGACAACCGCAGTTTCTCTCCTAAATACAACTGGAAACCAATACCTAATCCGCTCTCTAATCTCTACCAAGATGCTAATAAGAGTACTACCCTCCTATGGGATAACACACTCACTTATACCAATACTTTTGCCCAAAAACACTTCCTCAATGTGATGGTGGGCACCAGTGCACTAAAAACAACGTGTATAGCAAAATCAATGCGAGTGTGAGCAACTTCTTGAGCGACCAGCAAAACCAACTCAGCAAAGGCTTGGAAAAACCCTACGGTAGGCGGTACGATGAACGATTGGGCTATCCTCTCCTTCATCGGGCGACTCAACTATACCTATGCTGATAAGTACTTGCTCACTGCTACCGTGCGTCGCGATGGTTCTTCGCGTTTCTCCAAAAGAAAACCGCTGGGGTACTTTCCCTTCATTCTCTTTGGCGTGGCGTGCATCAAATGAGTCTTTCTTCCCTAAAAACGACTATGTAAACGATGTGAAATTGCGCGTGGGTTACGGTATGACTGGTAACCAAGGCGGTATTGACAACTATGCTTATTTCACCAAATTACGCACAGGGGCAATATGTGTTCAACAACAATTTGGTGTCTACCCTCTATCCTCACGTGATGCCTAACCCTAATGTAAAATGGGAAACCGTAGAGCAATTCAATGGGGGTATTGACCTTGCGCTACTCAAAAACCGCTTGAACCTCACTTTCGATGCCTATATCAAAAACACCAGCGATATGTTGGTACCTATGGCGGTATCAGTAAGCTCTGGTTATTCAGATATCAACGTGCCTAGTATCAATGCTGGTAAAGTACAAAACAAAGGGGTAGAGCTCACGGTTTCATCAGTGAATGTGAATAAAAAGGACTTCCAATGGAATAGTGATGTAAACGTATCGTTCAACCGCAACAAAATCGTGAAGATGAACGATGGTGTGCCTCTATTCACCGGTTTTGAAGCGTTCCTCACCAAATTGCAAATCCTCTCGAGGGTCACCCTGTGAACTCTTTCTATGGCTATGTGATGAACGGCTTGTTCCAAAAACCAAGCTGAGGTGAGATAACTATGCTACCCAAGTGGAAAAATGGTACCGCCCCTGAGCGATGTGAAGTTCCGTGACCTCCAATAACGATGGGGTCATCAATGCCGAAGACCGTACTTATATCGGTAATCCGTTCCCTGAATGGACGTTCTCTATGAACAACAACTTCAATTACAAAAACATCGATTTACAGATATTTTTACAAGGCGTAGCAGGCAACGATATCTACAATGCCAACCGTATATGGCAAGAGGGAATGTCGGTACCACAAAACCAAATTGCCAAAGTAAAAAGACCGTTGGACTGGCGAGGGGCACTAGCAATAGCATTCCGCGTGCTATCTATGGCGACCCTAACCAAAATACGCGTCACTCTACCCGATTTGTAGAAGACGGTTCGTATTTGCGCATCAAAAACAATAACTTTTGGGGTATACACTTCCTAAAGAGGTTACTCAAAAATTCCACACCGATATGTTGCGCATATATCTGTCTTGCCAAAATCTCTATACTTTCACCAAATACAGCGGTATGGATCCCGAAGTAGGCACTGGTGGCGTTGATGGCGGTACTACCCTGTAACTCGCACAGTTAGTTTCGGATTAAATGTGCAGTTTTAGGGTATCAGATATCAGGTGTCAGGTAATAAAATATAACATAATTATAAACCATAAAACAATATTACCCCTATGCAGCCTTTGTGGCTTGCCCCTCTACTTGGGAGAGGGAACGGGGAGAGGAATTAATACTATGAAAAAGATATTATACATTACCCTATTAGCATTTCCGCTCTTCACAGCTTGTTCTAAGTTTTTGGACAAGACCCTTACGAAGATTCAAGTGCTGAAAACATAAGCGATGCGGCATCAGCAATTGCTCTTACCAATTCGGCTTATAAACCCTTGCAACGCTCTAACCTCTACAATATGCGCCTCTGGACGCTCGACATCGTAGCAGGTAACAGCATCGTAGGCGCTGGAGGAGGTACCGATGGACTCGAAACCATCACCCTTTCCAACTTCAATGCGACTGCCGATAACCCTTTGGCGCTTGAAATATGGCGTGGTTGTAACCCTGGTATTCTCTATTGCAATACGGCTCTAAAAGCATTGCCCTCAGCTAATATTCCTGAGAATATCAAAAACCGCTGTATCGGTGAAGCCAAATTCCTCCGCGCGCACTACTATTTCCTTTTGGTGCAACTCTTTGGCGATGTGCCTCTTCAGCTCGACCCTAAAGAGAGTTTGACTAACAAAACGCCTTTCCGCCAAAGCAAAATGAAGATATACAACGAGGTGATTATCCCCGACCTCAGAGGCTTTCAACCTATTGCCTACACGCGAGCAATATAGCAATGCCGATAAAGGTCGCGCAACCAAAAGGAGCTGCTGCGGGTATGCTCGCCAAAGTATACCTTACGCCAGGCAGATATAGCGAAGCTCTTGAAATGTGCAACGCTGTCGAAAAACCTCGGCTATACCCTCAATCCTGATTATTCCGATTGTTTTGGCGCTGCCGAACGCAACAAAAAAACACTGCCGAGTCTATCTTTGAAATTCAGTACTACGGACTCACCAAAGACGATTTCTGGGGCGAAGAAAACCAAAGCCTCTTGGCTCAGTACCTTTATGGGGCCTCGCAATAGTGGTTGGGTAGGCGGTGCTTATGGTTGGAATCAGCCTACACAAGAGTTTGTAGACCAATACGAGGCTGGCGACCTCCGCAAAGATAAGACTATTCTCTACGAGGTTGCCCTAATTTTTGAAGGAATGCATACCGCGCTTCAATGTCTAACACAGGTTACAACGTGCGCAAGTTTTTAGTGCCACTAAGCCAGTCACCCGATTTCAATACCAACCCTGCTAACTTTGTGGCGCTCCGCTTTGCCGATGTACTCCTAATGAAAGCGGAAGCCCTCAACGAATTGGGTCGCACCACCGAAGCCGAAGTGCCTTTGTACAAAGTGCGTACCCGTGCTGGGCTCACCAATCGCGCCGATATAGAGAACCTCACCCAAGCACAAATGCGCGAGAAAATACGCCACGAACGCCGTATAGAACTCGCTTTTTGAAGGGCATTGCTGGTTTGATATGATTCGCTGGGACAATGGTCAGTACGCACTCAATTTCTTGCACTCTATAGGCAAAACTAACGCTCGCGAGAAACACCTGCTCTTGCCTGTCCCTCAAAAAGATATCGATGCCAACCCCAACCTCACCCAAAACCCAGGTTGGTAATATAATAATTAGTAAATCGGCAAATTGACAAATTGACAAATCGATAAATTAATATGAAACCATACCATTTATACATCGCTTTCCTCTTACTGCTCCTTACGGGCTGTAAAAAGAGGACTATATGGAGCTCTTCAAAGAGGGCAAACCTTTTTGAATTGAAAGCTCCAAAAAGAAAACGTAGCCTTAGACGCTGCCAACCCCGAACAAGAAGCGATCAAGCTCACTTGGACGGCAGCTTCTAATTACGGCACCAATGCCGCTATCACCTATACCTTCCAAATGGATGTGCAAGGCAACAACTTTGCGGGAGGTATCAGCGAGAATCTAGGTCGTGAAGCCTATGAGAGGTGTATAAAAAAACGAGGAACTCAACAACCTCTTGCTCAACACTTTCAAAGTTGCAGCAGACACCGAAGTTACTATGGAAGTACGCATCATTGCCCAAGTAGCCTCTGGCGAGGGAATGAAACAACAGACCAATGTGAAGACCGTTGTTTTCAAAACGCATACTCCCTATCAGCAATACGTTGTATATCATCGGTAGTGCTGCCCCTCACGGTTGGAGTGCCGATCAAGCCGAAGAGATGAAACCTGTTGAGGGTACTCCTAAAGCTTTTGCGTGGTCAGGACGATTGTCTGCTGGCGAAATCAAGTTCATCACTACCAAAGGTCAGTTTATACCATCGTATGGCAAAGGTAGCAATAATAACGAATTGCACTTCCGCAAAACCGATGCCGACAATAGTGATGAGAAATTTACAATTGCCGAAGGTGGTGTCTATACCGTGAAAGTGAACCTCATCAACCTCACTATAAGCATCACCAAAGGTGAAGCACCTGAATATACCGAGTTGTGGTTCGTAGGTGAACCTACCGGTTGGAGCTTCAAGAAAATGACCGTAGACCCCGCCGACCCATTTGTGTTCCACTACAATGCCGATTTAGGCAATGGAGTGAGTTCAAAAATAGGTACTAAAGAAGGCGATTGGGGGGCAGTATTCTTCCGTCCTAAAGAAAATAATACTCCTGAAGGTAGCGACCTCCCTGTCAAGAAATGGGCAGGCGACCCCGATAACAAATGGAAAATTGCAGCAGGTACTTACAAGATTACGCTCAACACCCGTACGATGAAGATTGATATTGTGCCTTTCACCCCTTATGCAGCAATGTATATGATTGGTAGCGCCACCGATGCTGGTTGGGATATCAACAATCCTATTACTATGGCTGTTGATAACAGCAATCCTAATGTCTTTACTTGGGAAGGTGACTTGAAAGCGGGCGAACTCAAATTCTCTTGCGACAAGAAAAAGCGATTGGGGTGGCGACTGGTTCTTAGCGGCTAAAGCTGATAAAGCGCCTGCTGGTGTTGAAGAACCTATGCTCTTTAGTGCCCACGGCTCTAACCCTGATAACAAGTGGAAAATCACTGAGGCAGGCACCTATAAAATCACTCTTAATCAACTCACCCAAACGGTGATAATCAAAAAAACAGTAAAATGCAACCCTCTTTCAAAATGAAAATCTTATATACTTTATTCTTCGCCACTACGCTCAGCCTCTTCTCTTGCAGAAGAACGACACACCGAGCAATAACCCTATTACTTATGGCGAAACTTATTTGAAAATAGATATCAGCACCGATAAGGCGGTCTACACCCCTAATAGCACAGTGCGCTTCTCCCTGGCGAGTATGCCCTCTGGTACTTACAAAGTGCGTTACTCTCACTTAGGAGAAGTTATTAAAGAAGAACCTCTTACCAGCGCCTCTTGGCAGTGGGTAACCCCTGCAGATGACTATCGAGGTTATTTGGTGAAATATACCAAGAAGCTGGCGGTAAACAAAATACTTACGGCAGTATCGCTGTGGATGTCTCTTCTGATTGGACAAAATTCCCTCGCTATGGCTTCTTGTCCTCTTACGGCAAAAAAACGAGCCTATCGAGAAGAATATCGACTTTATGAATCGCTGTCACATCAATGGTATTCAGTTCTACGACTGGATGTACGACCACCACAAACCACTGGCTGGCACCCCTCAAAACCCTGCTAATGAGTGGCCTGACCTCTTCAAACGTCCCACTTTTTCTTTCTACTGTACGCGGCTATATCAGTGCTGCTCATAGCAAGGGTATGAAAGCGATGTTTTACAATTTGGCTTTTGGAGCGCTCAAAAATGCGGAAGCTGATGGGGTTTCAAAGAGTGGTTTCTCTACAAAGACAACCAGCACAAAGAGAAAGATGCACATCTGTTAGGGCGACTTTGCCCGTAGTAGTATCTACCTCACTAACCCCGCAATGCGCACTGGCAAAACTACTTAGCAGGACGCAACAGCGATGTCTATGCCGTTTTTGGTTTCGATGGCTATCATATCGACCAACTCGGAGGGCGTGGCATGGTATACGATTACAATGGCAATAGTGTAGACCTCTTGCCTCAGTACGCTTCGTTTATCAATGCGATGAAAAGCGCACACCCTAACAAGCGCCTTGTGATGAATGCGGTAGGGCAATATGGTCAAACCGAAATAGCTGGCACCAGCAAAGTAGATTTTTCTCTATACCGAAGTATGGGATGAAAAGACTTACGACCAATTGGCACGTATTATCCTCGACAACTACAATCGTAGCAACAACCAACTCAAAAACCGTGTTGGCTGCCTATATGGATTATGAAAAATCTAAGAATGCAGGTTTTGTAAACGAACCTGGCGTATTGCTCACCAATGCCGTGATTTTTTTGCCTTCGGAGGGCTCATTTAGAGATAGGTGAACACTACCTCGCCAATGAGTATTTCCCTAACAAAAACCTTCAAATGAAAGCCGACCTCAAAAAGCGCTCATCACCTACTACGATTTCTTGGTAGCTTACCAAAACCTCTTGCGCGATGGCGGTAGCTATACCTCAGCTCAAGTAACTGCCGAAAATGCTACAATAGCGGCTTGGCCTGCAGCGAAGGATAAAGTGGCGGCTCTCACCAAAACCGTGAACGGCAAGGATATAGTGCACCTTATCAATTTCAACGGGGTAACCTCTATGGACTGGCGTGATACCAATGGTACTCAAAAGAAACCTACCACAGTAACTGACCTTAAAACTACTGTTGCTGTAACCGCACAACCCAAGAAAGTGTGGTTTGCTAGTCCCGACTTCTTTGGCGGTGCTCCTCGTGCCGTAGAATTTACCTATAACAACAACCAAATTACCTTTACCCTCCCCTCCCTCAGCTATTGGGATATGGTGGTGATAGAGTATTAATGAGAAAATTAGCTAATTGACTAATCAACAAATTGACAAATCAATGAGATTTCTTACTTTCATAACAATAACTATCCTCTCCTGTGCTACTGCTGTAGCACAGGAGTTATTTTCGCCTAACAAAGCGCTGAAACTCTCTTTTTCGCTCAGCGCGGAAGGTACTCCTGCCTATTCGCTTTTTTACAAGGGAAAAGAAGTGGTTAAACCGAGTAGATTAGGTATTGAACTATTTAGCTCTAACGAAGTGAAATTTGGTGCTGAAATCACCAAAAAAGAGGGGGTAAACACCTCTCTCTACCATAACTTTGAAGTGGTGAATACCCAAAATACAACCGTTGATGAAACTTGGCAACCCGTATGGGGCGAAAGCCAAAACATTCGCAACCACTACAACGAACTATTGGTGAGTCTCAAACAGAAGGATACCCACCGAGAGATGAACCTACGTTTTTAGACTATTTGACGACGGATTGGGCTTCCGCTATGAGTTCCCCGAACAAAAAGCAAATGCCTTACTTTGTAATTAAAGAAGAACGCACAGAGTTTGCAATGACGGGCAATCACCAAGCGTGGTGGATACCCGGTGATTACGATACCCAAGAGTACGACTATCAGCAATCTCGCCTCTCCGAAATACGCGCTATCAACCAAAAAGGGCGTCAGGCAAATTTAGCACAAACAGGCTTTTTCGGATACAGGCGTACAAACCGCTTTAATGCTCAAAACTGACGATGGTTTGTACATCAATCTGCACGAAGCTGCTTTTGGTAAACTACGGAGCTATGCACCTCAACCTCAACGATAAGACTTTCGTGTTCCAATCGTGGATTACCCCCGATGCTAACGGCGCCAAAGGTTATATGCAAACCCCTGCCCAAACACGCCTGGCGTACAGTAATTGTAAGCGATGATGCCCGCGATATTTTGGCTTCTGATATCACTCTCAACCTCAACGAACCTTGTGCTTTGGCTGATACCTCTTGGATTCACCCAATGAAGTACGTAGGGGTATGGTGGGAAATGATTACCGGTATGAAAGAATGGTCGTATACTTACGATGTACCCAGTGTGCATATAGGTAAAACTGATTACACCACCCTCAAACCCCACGGCAAGCACGGAGCTACTACCGAAAAATGTGAAGAAATACATCGACTTTTGCCGCCGAAAATGGTTTTGATGGCGTACTGGTAGAAGGTTGGAACATAGGGTGGGAAGATTGGTTTTGGACATTCCAAAGATTTGGTATTTGACTTTCCAAACACCTTACCCCGATTTTTGATATCGAAGCTATTCACCAATACGCCAAAAAGCAAAGGAATTAAGATGATTATGCACCACGAAACCTCCTCGTCTATCCGCAACTACGAGCGTTTTATGGATAAAGCCTATCAGATGATGAACAAATACGAATACCCCGCCGTGAAAAAGCGGTTATGTAGGGAATATTATTCCACGAGGCGAAAACCATTACAGTCAGTGGGTGAACAATCACTACCTTTATGCTATTAAAAAAGCCGCTGACTACCGCATTATGGTGAATGCTCACGAGGCAGTGCGCCCTACGGGTTTGTGTCGTACCTATCCTAACCTTATAGGCAATGAGTCAGCGCGCGGAGGTGAATACCAAGCCTTTGGCGGTAGCAAGCCTAATCACGTGTGCGTGTTGCCCTTCACCCGACTCATTGGCGGACCAATGGACTATACCCCTGGGGTGTTTGAAATGGACATCAGCAAGAACAATCCTAACAACCATTCACACTGCAATGCCACTTTGGCAAACCAATTGGCATTGTATGTAACGATGAGCAGTCCGCTGCAAATGGCATCTGACCTTCCTGAGAACTATAGCCGTTTCCCTGATGCTTTTCAGTTTATCAAAGAGGTTGCCCTCGATTGGAGCGAAAGCCACTATTTAGAAGCTGAGCCAGGGGCTTATATCACTGTGGCACGCAAAGCCAAAAGGCACTCGCAATTGGTTTGTAGGCAATACTGCTGGCAAGGATTTCACCTCCAAGATTCATTTCAGTTTCTTAGAGCCCAAAACTACTTATGTAGCCACTATCTATGCCGATGCCAAAGATGCCAACTATCAAACCAATCCACAAGCCTATACCATTCAAAAAGTATTGGTGACCAACAAGAGCAAGCTCACCCTGCACTCAGTAGCAGGTGGGGGCTATGCTATTAGCTTGTACCCCCTCACCGATAAGGCACAAGCCAAAGGATTGAAAAACAATAGCAATTACAGTAATAATAGTGAAAAAAAGCTGCTAAGCAAAGTGCTTAGCAGCTTTTTTTCAATTTACAAATTTGCTAATTTGCTAATTATTCTTATTTTTGCATTTGAAAAAAATTAATGTTTGAAAATGAAGTACAAAGCTCTTATCATATTTATCTTGCTATTGTTCCCTTATTACGTTCTTGCCCAAGTGGAACAAAATAAAACCCTACTCCTTATCAAACAAAAAGACCAATACACCCAGCAAAAAGAACGCAAAAATAAAAAGAAGCTATCAATTTACTACGAGTGCCTAACGCTTCTGCTGAACAACGCTATGCTATCAACCAACGCCTCTTCGACGAGTTTAAAACTTATATATCCGACTCAGCGGTGTACTATGTGAAACAGAATATCCGCATCGCTGAAGAACTTCAAAAACCCGACCTTCAAAATGATTCGCATCTTTCCCTCGCTTCGCTCTACATTATTTCGGGCAACTACTTAGATGCTGCCGACTTGCTTAGAGCTATTGATAAAAACCAACTCCAACAATCTCAGCTCATTCAGTATTATAACTGTTATCTAAATCTCTATAATAATTACGCTTTTAATAGTCCTGATGCTAAAACTTATATTGCCAAAAGCAATACCTATCGCGATCTTCTTCTCAATTTAGTAGATAAAAAAATACTACCCACTATATTCTTCTCTATGCAGGAGTACTCTCCGATGCTGGGCGTTATGACGAAGCCGAAAAACTTCTTCTCGACCGCTTTTGCCCTAATGCACACCGATGAACACGAAAAAGCCGTATTGGGTTATGTTCTTGGCACACTTTACAAAAAGAAAAAAAGAATGTACCTAAGCAAATAGAGTACTTTTGCTATATCGGCAAGTTGTGACATCAAAGATGCTATTAAAGAGAACGCTTCGATGCTTGAACTTGCTTCAGCACTCTTTCAATTAGGCGAAATAGAGAATGCTTATACCTGCATAAAATCGGCTATGGAAGACGCTACTTTTTGCAATGCTCAGTTGCGCTCAGACGAGGTGATGAAGATTTTTTTCCTATCATCGAAAAAGCTTATCAAGAGCGTATACACAATCAGAATACCAAACTTCGCAACGCTTTGTTATTAGTAGGATTGTTTGCCGTTTTTCTCATCATTGCTGTTGTATTGGTTACCCGCCAAATGAAGCGAATTACCAAAAATACGTAAAGAGCTTTATAACAAAAACCAAGATTTAGAACAACTTAATGAACACTTATGCGAAGTGGTAACACAACTCAATGAAAGCAATGAAGTAAAAAGAAAGCTTATATAAGCGAGTTTTTTTAACTTGTGTTCTGTATATATTACCAAATTAGAAAAAAATACCAAAAAAATGCTCGCTAAAAAAAGCAAAAGATCGCAACTGGGAAGAACTCAACAAAGTTCTTCGTTCTACTGAGATGATAGAGCAAGAGCTTAAAAGAATTCTACAAGTTATTTGATGATATTTTTCTTCCACCTATTTCCTAATTTTATCACAGAGTTCAATGCTCTGTTAGCTGAAGAGGAGCGTTTTGATCCTAAGTCTCACAAAAATGCCCCTGAGTTGCGTATCTTTGCGCTTATTCGCTTGGGTATTACTGATAGCTCTAAAATAGCTACTTTCTTACATTATTCCACTAATACCATCTACAACTATCGTACTCGAGTACGCAACAAAAGCCATCGTTCCCCGAGAATCTTTTGAGGAAATGGTAATGAAAAATTGATAAACGATAATCTTATATACTTAAAATTGCACTTACTACTGGAACTTACAGTAGTATATTTTTCTGCTCTTGGGTAGGTTATTAGACGTTTGTACTTCGCTAATTGTACGCTTAGCCTTCGCTCTTTGTGTATCGTTCCTATATCCTTTGTATAGGGTAAATGGCTTTTAGAAATTTTTCTGCTTATTGCTTATTTGCTAATTATATAGTATTTTTTGCCGTTAGTAATGGGTGATAATAAGAAATTATAACTTCGGCAATGTGCTTTTTTCACTGGGAAGATAATTATTAAAACCAACATATTATGGATAAAAAAACAGTATTTTGCAGTATAAAAACCAGTTTGATGGCATTACTCGTCATATAGAGTGAAGATGCCAAAAGAGCAAATAGAGGTTTGGTTTGCTCGTGAATTGCAAACTATATTAGGCTATGTCCGATGGGAAAACTTTTTGGTAGCGATACACAGGGCAGTAGCTTCGTGTAAGTCGCAGCAAATCAATGTAGATGATCATTTTCGTGAGGTCACGAAAATGATAGAGATTAGTAAAGGAGGTAAGCGTGAAGTAGTGGATTTTATGCTTACTCGTTATGCTTGCTATCTCATTGCTCAGAATGGTGACCCTAAGAAAGAAGAAGTGGCTTTTGCTCAGAGTTATTTTTGCTGTGCAAACCCGCAAGGCAGAACTTATAGAAGAACGTCTTAACTTGCTTTCTCGTTTAGAAACGCGTGATAAACTCAGAAGTGCTGAAAAGCAACTTTCGCAAAACATTTATGAGCGTGGTGTTGATGATAAAGGCTTTGCGCGTATCCGTTCTAAAGGTGATACCGCTCTTTTTGGCGGGCATACTACTGAGGATATGAAGCTGCGGTTGGGAGTAAAAAGCTAACAGACCTTTGGCTGATTTCTTGCCAACGCTTACGATTGCTGCTAAAAACCTCGCTACTGAAATGACTAATTACAATGTGGAAAGTAATGATTTGCACGGTGAATCTGCTATTACACAAGAGCACGTACAGAATAATCAAAAGTGTGCGACAAATGTTAGGTCAGCGTGGTATCAAGCCAGAAGAATTGCCTCCCGCTGAAGATATTAAGAAATTAGAACGTAAAAGTCGCACGCGATGAGAAAACAATTGCTGAAAACTCTCAAAAAAATTACCTAAAAATATGATATAAATTCATATAACTGGGATTGCACCTAACACCTAAAAACAACTATGAAACATATTTTAATAACTTTGTTACTATGTGCGTCTTCAATGTATGCACAAAATCCCTTTAAAAAGGCGAATGGATAACTAACTCTCTGTTGGGTAAATTCAAAGAAGAAGACAGCAACTTATTTGAACTTACGAAAGACGAAGATGAAATAGCAGGTATTGCAACGGTATTTGAAAAGGGCGACAAAAATCAATATAAATCATTTTACTTCGCCCCTTGTGGCAACGATTGTTTCCATCTATATCAGGAACATTTGAGCTTATAGCTCCCTCGTATGTGCGCCTCAATGCCTTAAATTTTAGCCAAAGGGGCGATTGCGAAAAAGAAAAAAACGAAAAGTTGCATAACGATACCGCCGATTATTACATATACAAAGTCTCAGATAAGAAAATCTTCTTAGTGAAAAGCACTTCAAGAAATGAAAAAAAGAAGACGTAGAAAAAGGCTAAAAAAACTATTTGTTAGTAACCGGTATAAAGGAGAATGTATTGTATAACCGAAAGCCCAAAATGAAAGTGGAGGCTAAGGGTATAGTACCATTACCTGCACAAATAGAGAAATATGCTACTGATATACTTCACTTGAAAAAAATCAAGATACTTGCTTATAACCAATTAGAAGATAGAGCGGCTTGGGTATTTGCGGTAAAGAAAGACCTCACCACAGGAGCTATAACCTAGTAATACAAGAAAATTATTATGAAGCAAAAGATAAAGAAGTCGCTGACTTTTTTGATTGTACCAAGCCGAAATAAAGAAGTTCAGAGAGTAACACTGAAGATTTGAGAAATTGTAAGTTTGAGGAGGGATTTTTATTTGGAAGTGTAGCTAAAACATTATGGATAAGAATAGAGTGCAAAAAGTTTTAATATATTGATAGAAAATTTGAGATTATTTTCTACTTTTTGCCGTGTGTTAGTATTAACCTTTTAACACTTGACCTTTATGTTACGATTTAACGCCCTTAATAGTGTACAAAACAAAAAGCCCTTACAAGTGGCTGAAAAATGGCAAACGACTCTGAATTGTTTGCTATCAATGTGTTTAACGAGGTGGCGATGCGTCAGTTGATGACGCGTGATGCTTTGATGCGGTGATGAACGCTATTCAATACGGCACCAAAATAGACCGTCGTGTGGCTGACCAAGTGGCAGCTTCTATGCGCGACTGGGCTATCTCTAAAGGGCTACCCATTATACGCACTGGTTCCAGCCTCTGACAGGGCGGTACTGCTGAAAAACACGATGCTTTCTTTGAGCCCGTAACACGCGATAGTGCTATAGAACGTTTTTCGGGTAACCAATTGGTGCAACAGGAGTCCGATGCCTCTAGCTTCCCTAACGGGGGTATTCGCAATACTTTTTGAGGCACGAGGTTATACGGCTTGGGATCCTTCGTCGCCGCCTTTCGTATATGGTACGGTGCTTTGTATTCCTACTATTTTTCATCGCTTATACGGGTGAGGCGCTTGGATAACAAAAACGCCGCTACTTAAAGCGCTTAGCGCTATAGACCAAGCTGCTACTGAGGTGGCTCGTTATTTTGATAAGAACGTTAGCAAGGTGACTTGTACGTTAGGGGTGTGAGCAAGAGTATTTTTGATTGACAGAACGCTTGCTAATACGCGTCCGGATTTGATGATTACCGGTAGAACGCTCTTAGGGACACGAAGCGGCTAAAGGGCAACAGCTTGACGACCATTATTTGGGGGCTATCCCGAGCAGGGTGCTTGCCTATATGCGCGATTTGGAACAAGAGTGTTTGTTGCTCGGTATTCCGGTAAAAACGCGTCATAATGAGGTAGCGCCTAATCAGTTTGAGTTGGCTCCTATCTTTGGGAGGCTAACTGGCAGTAGACCAAAAATTCGCTGCTGATGGATGTAATGCGCAAGGTAGCTGAGCGTCACGACTTCGTGGTATTGTTTCACGAAAAAACCTTTTTGCAGGCGTAAACGGTTCGGGTAAGCACAACAACTGGTCGCTGGTGACTGATACTGGGGTGAATCTCTTTGCCCCGAGCAAGACTCCTCAGAAAAACTTACAATTCCTCACTTTCTTCATCTGTACTATCAAGGCAGTATACGAGTATGAGCCTTTGTTGCGCGCTTCGGTAGCCTCGGCTACTAATGATTATCGTTTGGGAGCAAATGAAGCTCCGCCGGCTATCGTATCGGTATTTATAGGCGAACAGCTGAACAAGGTACTTGATGCGCTCGAGAATATGTCGGGTGAGGAGGTTTCGGGTAAAGATAAGACCGAACTGAAGCTGAATGTAGTAGGCAAGATACCAGACCTTTTCCTCGATACTACTGACCGCAATCGCACGTCGCCTTTTGCTTTCACCGGTAATAAATTTGAGTTTCGCGCGGTAGGTTCTAAAGCCAATTGCGGCAAGCCTATGATGGTGCTTAACACTATAGTGGCCAAGCAGCTTATCGATTTCAAAAAAAGTAGATAGCCTAATAGAGGGCGGAATGAAGAAAGAAGATGCTATCTTTAGGGTATTGCGCGCTTATGTGAAGAGCTCTAAGGCTATCCGTTTTGAAGGTGATGGCTATAGCAAGGCGTGGGAAGAAGAAGCTGCGCGTAGAGGGCTTTCTAATCATAAAACAACCCCTGAAGCGCTAAGAGAAAATATTACTGATAAAGCCATCGCCCTTTTTGAAGGAATGGGGGTACTGAGCAAAGTAGAGCTTATTGCCCGTTATGAAATTGCGCTTGAGGAATACGTGAAAACAGTGCAGATAGAGTCGCGTGTATTGGGCGATATTGCGCGTAACCACGTGGTACCTACTGCAGTGCGCTACCAAAATACGCTGATAGAAAACGTACGTGGGCTTAAGGAGATTTTTGGTGATGCTTATCAGGAAGTGGCTTCGGAGCAAATAGATCTTATTAGGCATATTTCTGAGCACATCAAGGTGATACACAGCACTGTAGAGGCAATGATTGAGGCGAGAAAACGCGCTAACCATCTGCCTACCTTCGTGAGAGAGCTGATGCTTATTGCAATGAGGTAAAACCATTCTTTGCGGATATACGTTACCACTGCGATAAACTAGAACTGATGATTGACGATGAGCTGTGGACTCTTACTAAATATCGCGAACTTTTATTTAACTAATAGCTAATTAAGTATGACAGAAATTACTACTTCAGACCTTCAAATGCTTTTTGAAGACTTGGACTACAGACCTTATTAAATACGTGCCTACCTTGCTTGGTACTATCGCGCTTTATTACGCAGGTAAGTATATAATTCGCTTTATAACTAAGTTGATAAAGCGCATAATGGAGACGCCGCCAAGTAGACCTTGCCCTACAGAACTTCTTATTGCAGGTAGTGCGCTGGGTGCTCTACATTGCGCTCTTCCTGACCATAGTACAGGTGATAGGACTGCCCGCTACCCAGTTTATCGCTATCATTACCAGTGGTTTCGTAGCAATTGGCTTAGCATTGCAGGGGTCTCTTTCTAACTTTGCTAGCGGTATAATGATATTGATATTCAAGCCTTTCCGTGTAGGCGATACCATAGAAGGCAATGGTGAAAAAGGGACTGTTAAAACTATTGGGCTTTTTTGCTACTGTCCTCAATAAACCTAATAACGAAGAGGCCATCATACCTAATACACAGCTGTTTAGCAATAGTATTATCAACTATAGCCGAGAAGAGAAAAGACGGGTGTATGTGTTAGTAGGCATAGGTTATAGTTCTAGCATACAGAAAGCACGCGAGATACTGCTCGAGATAGCTCGCCAAGAGCCTTTAGCCCTTAAAGACCCTGAGCCTGTAGTGTATGTAGAAGCCCTTGCCGATAGCTCAGTAAACCTTTCATTGCGCTATTGGTGTATGAACGCTAACTATAACGAGTGCTATTTTCGCACCTTAGAGACTATTAAAACGCGTTTTGATGCTGCTGGAGTAGAAATACCTTTCCCACAAGTACAAGTGCATCAATAAGCTGATATATTAATAAATTGACACATTAACTTTATAATAATATGAAATTGCAAGATTTTTACTACCGCACGAGAGCATTTGCAAAAAGTGCTCTTACCTACGCATCTTATTTACAGTCCGATTTTTTTAGTGAAGAATCAGGAAATCAGATTTATATAAAGCCTGAAAACCTACAGAAAACAGGCGCCTTTAAGATACGCGGGGCTTATAACAAGATTAATAAACTTACAGAAGAAGAGAAGAAGCGCGGGGTGATAGCCTCGTCAGCAGGCAATCACGCGCAAGGGGTAGCCTATGCAGCTCGCGAGCTCGGCATCAAAGCGGTGATAGTAATGCCTAAAACTACCCCCTTGATAAAAGTACAATCGACTAAGAAGTACGGGGCTGAGGTAGTGCTTTACGGCGATGTGTATGACGATGCTTACCAGAAAGCTAAAGAACTTGAAGCGCAAGAAGGATATGTGTTTGTCCACCCTTTTGACGATATTGATGTATTAGAAGGACAAGGTACTATCGCCCTCGAAATACTCGAAGAAATGCCTGATGCTGAGGTGATAGTAGTGCCTATAGGCGGCGGCGGACTTATATCGGGTATTGCCGCAGCGGCTAAGATGATTAAACCTGATATTAAGATAATAGGGGTAGAGCCTAGCGGAGCGGCATCGGCTACTGAAGCCCTCAAAAAGAACAAGGTCATTACCCTGCCCGAAGCTAATACTATAGCCGATGGTACTGCCGTGAAACGCATTGGCGACCTTACTTTTAACTGTATTAAGCAGTACGTAGATGAGGTGGTAACCGTAGATGACTACGAGCTGACTGAAGCCTTTCTACTCTTGGCCGAAAAGCACAAGATTATAGCCGAGAACTCAGGTATATTGCCTTTAGCAGCCCTTAAGAAGCTCACTGAACGCGACAAGAAAGTAGTACCTGTAGTGAGTGGTGGTAATATAGATGTACTGATGATATCATCGATGATAGGCAAGGGCTTAATAAGTCGCGATCGTATCTTTAACTTTGCAGTAAGCATACCTGACCGCCCTGGTGAATTGGCTAAGATTACCCATATCATTGCCAATGTAGGGGCTAACATAGTGAAGTTGGCACACAACCAGTTTAAGAACCTATCGCGCTTCCGCGACAAAGAGGTACTCATAACCGTAGAGACTAACGGCACTGACCACGTACAAGCCCTTATTGAAGCCTTTTGCAGCTAAAAGGCTATGAAGTAACAGCCAAGTAGAAATAAGATGAAAATAAAAGCAAAAATAACGGCAAATAGCCGTTATTTTTTTCTTTATAAATGCTTATAATTCCATTATTACCCTTCCGAGTGCTTTAATGGTCTTATCTAAATCTTCATAAGTGATAGCATCATTAGAAATAGCTCTCGAAAAGCACTTGGCGGTAGATAGATGCCCTCGCGTAGCATTCCGTGGAAATACTTCCTAAAACGCGCTGTATCGCTCTTAGCCGATGACGCGAAATCGGTTACAGGCTCTTCAGTAAAGAAAAGGGTAAACATCGAGCCAAAACTGTTGATTTGGTGCGGTATGCCCGACTTCTCAAGTACCGTATGGAAGCCTTCGTGTGGGTAGGCAGTCTTCTTAGCAAGGCTCTCGAATACCTCTGGTTTGCTCATTAAGAGCAGTGAGCATTGCCAGTCCGGCGCTCATTGCCAGAGGGTTACCGCTTAGGGTACCCGCCTGATATACAGGTCCTTCAGGGGCTAAATAGCTCATCACCTCTTTGCTACCTGCAAAGCCCCTACCGGTAGTCCCCCACCAATTACCTTCCCAAAGGTAACAATATCAGCCTTAATACCAAACACTTCTTGCGCTCCCCCTTTAGCTAAGCGGAAGCCCGTCATCACTTCATCAAATATCAAAAGCGCCCCATTGTCAGTACATAGCTGTCTCAATCCCTCTAGAAAACCTTCAGCAGGAGGTACGCAACCCATATTACCCGCTACAGGGCTCGATAATTACGCAGGCTATCTGCTGCGGATTGGCTTCAAAAAGGGCTTTTACTGAACTTAAATCGTTGTAATTTGCCAAAAGCGTATCTTTGGCAGTACCTTGCGTTACCCCAGGGCTATTAGGCGTACCAAAAGTAGCACCACCACTACCGGCTTCTATCAGAAAAAGCATCAGAATGCCCGTGATAACAACCTACGAACTTGATAATCTTCTCTCTACCGGTATAACCACGCGCTAAGCGTATGGCACTCATACAAGCCTCAGTACCGCTATTTACAAAGCGAATTTTTGTCGATATTAGGCACCATAGAGACAGCCAGCTCGGCTATTTGTACTTCTACTTCGGTAGGAATACCAAATGAAGTACCTTTTTTTGGCACGCTCGGTTACTGCCTCAATCACAGGCGGATAAGCGTGTCCTAAGATAAGAGGGCCCCGAGAGGCGATATAATCAATATACTTGCGGTTATCTTCATCAGTCAGATAAGCCCCATTAGCTTCTTTTGATGAAAAATAGGATTGCCCCCTACAGCGTTAAAAGCGCGTACAGGCGAATTAACCCCCAGGGAGTACTTGTTGTGCAGCTGCGAATAACTCGCTACTTCTTTTTGTAAATCATATCGTTTAGTCTTTAGTTGTTAGTATGTTTTAGTCGCTAGTCCTTAGTCTTTAGTCGCTAGTATGTTTTTGGTCGTTAGTATATTAGTCGCTGGTCCTTAGTCTTTAGTCGTTAGCATCAAAACAGCGTCTCTTTCTAGCGACTGGCGACTAATCACTAACGACTAGCTTTAGCATCTCTTTCTAGCGACTAACGACTAATCACTAACGACTAGCATCTAGCGACTAATCACTAACGACTAGCTTCAGCGTCTCTTTCTAGCGACTAACGACTAATCACTAGCGACTAACGACTAATCACTAGCGACTAACAACTATATCAAACTGTGTTAAGTCTTTAAAAATCTTGTAATCGTTCGTACATTTCCTCTTCTGTAAGGCTTAGCATACGCTCGGTACCGAACTTTTCGATGCAAAACGAGGCTAAATTCGACCCGTGTATAAGGGCATTCTTAAGATTTTCGAAACTATAATCGCCTGTTTTGGCCAAATAACCTGCTATACCACCGGCAAACACATCGCCAGCCCCTGTAGGGTCGAACACTTCAGCCAAAGGTAGGGCAGGGGGCAAAAGAACACCTTATCGGCGTGGAAAAGCAACGCTCCGTGTTCGCCTTTCTTGATGATAACGTACTTCACACCCATTGCCATAATGCGTTCGGCAGCCTTTACTAAAGCGTACTCACCCGTTGAGTTGGCGTGCTTCCTCATCGTTGATAGTCAGCACATCTATGCGGGCAATAACCTCCAAAAAGTTCTTTGTGGGTATGGGTCATCCAGTAGTTCATCGTGTCCATTATCACCAATTTTCGGAGGCGTACTCATCTGGTCGAGTACCTTCATTTTGCACGCAAGGGTGTGGATTGCCGAGCATCACTACTTCGGCATCGGTGAATTGGGTAGGCACAACGGGACAAAAGTCCGCCAAAACATTAAGCTGGGTATCGAGCGTATCGCGTAAGTTCATATCGTTGTGATACTTACCGCTCCAGAAGAAAGTTTTACCGCCAGCTACTACCTCTATGCCCGAGTATCGATATGCCTCTGAGAGAGCGCATCGATAAAAGCGGAAGGATAATCATCGCCTACCACCGATACTACGGCAGAGGGAGCGTGAAACATAGCGGCTGATAAACTGATATAGTTAGCCGAGCCGCCCATAGTTTTTATGACTTTTTCCGAAAGGAGTTTCAATCTGGTCAAAAAGCCATACTCCCTACGATTAGTAATTTACTCATTTGTGTTATTTGTTCTGATAATCTTCTAATTCTTTTTACGAGTTGTTTCACATATTCTTTGTGTCTTTCATCGTAAATAAAAGCTAAATAATGATTACCGTGTATTTCGTCATCTATTTTTTTGTTCTTCAATAAGCAGATTTGTGTGCGCTTTTTTTAAATAACGCGCTAAAAAAACACACTTCTGAAGTGCTGCGGAGAGGTAAAACGGCGTTTCGCTGTATTGCGGTAATAAATATCGCTACTATCGCAATAGTAATACAGAATAACTTCTCGTGCAGCCATATAATCTCTTATTTTTCAATAATAAAATTGAATACTTTAGTAGAGTTGGTATTGGCAACGCGTTTTTTTAGTGAAATAGCAACTTCTACCACAGGAATTTCCACAAAATCATTAGCATCTTCACTCAAAGAAAATTCCAAAACATATCTATTTCCTTCATCAGTAGTAAAAGGAATATTTACCTCTAAATCCACGGTTTAAATCTTTTACGTATTCTTCTTCTTTATATTGTCTTTTTCTTTATCTCCTCTTTTTCGTTGCAATTTTTGAGCGCGCAAGCGGCGGCAGAAAGCTAATAAAGCATCAGTGGGCTCTTCAACCGTAGTTTGCCACATATTAGGAGCGATTTGTTTTTCTGGTAACTTTCATATTATTATCTTGTTTGTAATTTCAGGGGCAAAGGTAGGGTATAATTTGCAAATTAGCAAATTAGCAAATTAGCAAATTAGCAAATTTTTGGGTGGGAGTAGAATATTTTTTTCTGGTTTTAGGAAGGTTGGTAAATGGTTGTTCTTTTGGTGATGCTATAGTGTTCCTCCAGTGTTCTTATATCCTTCCTATATCTGAAGTAAAAGCGGAGGTGTGGGGAAAAAAATTTTTTTCTGATTTGCTAATTTGCTAATTGTTTTGTAGCTTTGCCGTATCAAAATCTTACCCCTATGAAACGCATTATTATAATAGTAGCTTTAGCTTTGGTAGCCTGCCAGCAGAAGCCTCTTAGCGACCTTTCGCTGATAAAGATGGGTAGCCCTATTAGTGATTATAAGTTAGATGCTAACGACTTCTCAGATAAAAGGTATGCAGCCAATGCGCTATGAAGTCCCGCTTTTTCATATGATAGAAGAAATGCCCGATGAAGATCAGTGGAGACCGCTGATGCATACCTTTGAAGGGGAAACTTATAACTATACCTATGGAGGAGTTAAAATATCTTATCATACTACTATACAGACTTATAACGACAAAAATAGCGCAGCTCTGTATAATGCCTGAGATAGATGCTCTGCCTGCCCTTGTGAAGTACCTTTACGCTACCTAGGGGGTACCTGATGAAGAGTATTCTCTTATACTGAAAAGGAGCATCGTACCTACTAGTAAATATGCTTTTTCATCTCTGGAAATTCATAATCTTCTTGCCAGTATATTCCCTGAGCACAATGATGGCAACATACCCTGTATTGAGAAAGACGAGATAAGTGCGCCTACGTATTTGCAGTGGGATAGAGGTAATGAGATTTATTGTTTGAAGATTATAGACACTCATTATTACCAAGATAATAGCGTAGAATACGAGCTAAACCCTATGTTTATTTGCACTTTGCGCTATCTGCCAGAATAAAAATACAATACTATGAAACAGCTATACCTTTTAGCTATCGCTGCTATAACGATAGCCTGCACTAACAAACCTATTACCGACCTCTCACAACTAAAAGTCGGCACTAACATCAGTGCTTATACCTTAAACAAAACTGACTTCGATGTAACCCCTAATGTGCTTTGGAGCAAGAAATTGCTTACTACCACCTACCTTTCGCACAAAGATACTGACATAAGTAGGTATCATTTTGGCAAGTTCAGGTTGCAACCTGTCGCCAATGCCATAAGGATAGATGTGCGTGAGGGCAAGATAATATCGATAAAAATCCGGATAGCCATAGACCAGATATTTGAGTTAAGAGATTGGCTTATAGCCACTTATGGCAATAACTACGATGACGATTTTTTTGAGCACGGCAGATATTATTACACGGCTAAAGAATTAGAGATATTCGAAAAGCTATTCCCTGGTTATGCGGTCGAGGAAGATCCTAATGACCCTAATTATGCGAAATGCATTATAGTGCTTTCCGATTATTTTTTTGTGGCGCACCCCAGAGGCTTCTTACACTTGGGATATAAACCGTCAAGAAACGCTACTAAACACACTAACAATAACGGCGAAATAATTAGTATAAAAAAAGCAAAACTATTTATGGATAATATAGTAGATTGGTTACAAAATTGGACTATGAGCCAAATAGATGGAGATTGGGAGCACGAGCAGGGTATTTCTATTGGTATGTTAGATAATCCTGGCTGGATTTTTAAAGGCTGATATAAGTAATTATGGCGATTTTTTTAAAAGCAAGCAAACCTTGGGGGCAGAGACAATGATAAGGATTGGATAGATTTTTGAAATAAAAAAATAATTGCTAAGACTTATATCTACATTGAAATTTTTTGGCGACATCAACAAGCTGAATAAAATACTTTACTCTTTTTAAAGCGATTATTGAAGAATTAGAAGAAATAGAGAAAAAGGGAAAAGGAATCCTTACAGCCAATAGGATAAAAGAAATTGTAGATAGTGTATTATAATGAAATATATGTTTTATCCCCCAAAAATAATGAGTGACTTTATATATATAATAGTACTCACTTTTTAATGATAAAAAAATATTCTTTGCTTATATAGAAAGTAGTAGCTTTTTTTCAGCACTAAATTTTTTTATCATACCTATTCTCTATCATACCTGATATTGTAGAGTTCACAAGCAATTTTTTTCTATTAACTACTTGATCAAACTATGTTTTTTACTTATTTGGATTTCGTGTTTGCATTTTTATTGTTTTTTTAAAACAATGAAGTATATATTGAAAAAAAGTACAATATTAGCAACTTTAGTTACTATGTTTTTTTCCTATAGTAATATTTCTATGGTATTATTATTTTTCCCTATGATAATAGCTGTTATTTTTCCTAACATTTAATGAATATGTTAGTGCCAAAGAACTTTTTGGAATTTTGTATAAATCCTTTTTTTATGGGTACAGTAATTCTAATAATTCACCCTCAGGTAAAAATCCGTATTTTACATACCAGCTACATTAAATCGCTAGCTTTTTTTGGGCATTTTATAGCCGATATTTTTCTTTAAAAATTTTTATATGAAAGAAATAGAATTGTTTAGACATATAAAGGACTGCATCGGTATGTTTGTGCCCGATAGTACTTATAGTAACTATGTATCTCTTATTATTGGCTATGATTTAGCTAAAGATAATATATTGTTAGAGGGGTTTAGCGAGTGGTTAGCTTCTAAATACAAATTACCGACTAACTTTGCCTTTTTCTCAACAAATTAAATATTACCTTTTTAAAAAGATTTCACAAAGACTTTAACTAAAGAAGATGAAATGCTTTTTAATCCATTGTTTGTATGAAAAGCTAGTAGAGTTTTTGGGAAGAAAACAACAAAATCTAAAGAATACTCTGATTATTCATTATGAAAATAGATGATAAACTACTAAAAAGACTCCCTTATTGAGTCTAAAAATACCAGCTAATGACTTTAGTGTAGTAAGTAAAGAGAACAAAGCTAAAATACTGAGCAAATATGTAGATAATACCAAATTGAATAGCGGACGATTTTTTTACGATATTTTTGAATGTCTTAAAAGATTTAGGAAAGGTATATTATGGTGTAGAAGCTATAAGGGCTATTTTAGAGTTGCCATTAGAAGGTGATTTTTTTATCTTTACAGAAAAAGGAGATGATATATACAAAATATCTGGGTGGAATAATATAAAGTTAATTATCCCTCAATTACCTAGTAGTTTAGATGTTTATATAACAGATGTAAATTTAGATGCTATGATTTGTTTAACAAGTGAAGATAATGTAATTATCAGTGGCAAAAATCCTTTTACTCGAACATTCAAGAATGGTTAAAAGATAATCCTAAAAAAAGTTGGTTTTTACAGAGACTAAAGTTGCTTTTTATGTCGCATTTTTCCCTTTGAAGAAAAGCCAGCGAGCTGGCAGAACTAAAGTATGTGAGGGAAATATTTTAGTAATCATTCATAATATAAACTTTCGAAATACAATGCACAAAGAAATTCAATTTTATTCACACTACAATGGAGATGCTCTCGCTTTGTTAGAGGTAAATAATGCCACTAATGAAACTATTTGGCAGCTGAAAAGAAATAGAAAATCATATCATCAGACTGCGTTTTTGAGGAACCTCCCCGACCTGAAAAAGTTACAAATATTAGCCGAAGTATTAACACTACCCCATAAGTCTATATTTATGCTACAGCTTTTTAAGAGATAGTAATCAGGAGGCTTGGATAAATATAGAGGATTTCAAAACGGTGTGCAATGTAGAACAAGTATTTATCAGCAATAGAGATAAAGAATTCCATTCGCTCAAAGGCATTGAGCATTTTCAGAATCTAAAAGAATTCAATCTGATGCTTTGTTATGATAAAAATATCAGTCTTGCTCCTTGCAGTCTTGTTCTCAATTAGAAAAAGATTAGCCTAGAGCTTCCACTAACTAAAAAAAGCAACACCAAGAACTGTCTCTCTTACAATCATTAAAGAAAATAAATGTAAGAAAAATTGCAAAACGGATTTTGCTCCAATCCATATCTACTATGGAATTCTTGGAAGTACAAGACTTGCAAAGTACTGACCTTGATAAGAAAAATGCCTAATTTGAAAAAAACCTGCTGATACTCAATAGCAATAAGTTAGAAGATGTTAGTTTTATATCAGGCTTAAAATACTTGGAAAGTCTTTCATTTTGTGGAGCCAATAAGGTCACTAAAGCTCCCCTATCTTGCCCTCTTTGAAGGGACTTAAATACCTTTCACTGATAAATATGAAGCTTCTTACTGACATTCTTAGCATTAGAGAAGTAAACCAATTACGTAGTTTGCGTATTGCTACTAATTCATTTTCGTTAGCGGATTTGGCTTGGCTCTCTCCGGAAACATTCCCTCTGTTGGAGCATATCACTATTAAGTTAAAGACAATGAAAAGAGACCAAAAACTTTCTTAGAGCGTTTTTTCCCAAAATAGGGAAATACAATATTAGAGAGTTTTTAAATCAACTAATCCATAACATAAAAACATTTTAATTTATATATCAATATGCAACATTACAAAAACAATAAAAGAGCTTATCAAAGATTACAAGCAATTGCCTTACCTGAGTGGTATTTATATCGAAGGAGAAAAAAGGACAATTATCAAGAGGCAGCATTTTGGGTTTTATCAAGTAATGAGGATAAAGAACAAAATTCTGTCGAAACTAAAAGTACGGAGAAGTTCCCGAATCATTAGCCCAATTTGAAGTAGCCTACTTTTTCAGGAGTAGGAATTTTTCCAAGACATTATTGACAATAAGTTTGATCATAATGAATCCCTAACAACTGAAGATACAGACTTCCTTTTTAGGAGCTATTGAGCATTACTTTGAGTATGATGATTTTTCAGGACTAAAAGTTTTTCAACGCTTTACCGATTCATAAAAACAAGTATTTTTACAAGTATGAAAAATACACGCAATTAACAAAGGTAGTGAAGCAAAAAGCCCTTGATTTTTCAGGAGTTTTTTTAGGCTTTATCTTGCCCGATGATTATTTTAATTTTTTTAGTCCAAAAATGACGGCGCTACCATTGATGAAGCCTATTTCTATGTAAAGGATATAGAGGAATACATTATGTTTGATCTTTTCTATGATATAGAAGAATGTATAGAAACCTATGAAGAGTTCAGTGATGATTTTTCCCGACAAAAGCCTTGTAATCAGGGAGAGACCCAGGAGGAGGATGCTCCTTTTTAGTAACCACAGAGGTAGGTGATTTCTCTAAAGGGATTCATTTTTATGACCATTCTCACTTTTTTTGAGGCTTCCAATAGCGATTGTAATACCTACTTTATATGCGATACATTCAGCGAGTTTATAACTATTTTTAGAGCATACTACTTTGCCATAATAGGTAATAAGCACACAGCTTAAAAATGTTATATGAAAGAAATAGAATTGTTTAAACATATAAAGGACTGCATCGGTATGTTTTGTACCCGATAGTACTTATAATAACTATGTATCTCTTATTATTGGCTATGATTTAGCTAAAGATAATATATTGTTAGAGGGGTTTAGCGAGTGGTTAGCTTCTAAATACAAATTACCGACTAACTTTGCCTTTCCTCAACAAATTAAATATTATCTTTTTTAAAAAGATTTCACAAAGACTTTAACTAAAGAAGATGAAATGCTTTTTAATCCATTGTTTGTATGAAAAGCTAGTAGAGTTTTGGGAAGAAAACAACAAAATCTAAAAGAATACTCTGATTATTCATTATGAAAATAGATGATAAACTACTAAAAGACTCTCTTATTGAGTCTAAAATACCAGTTAATGACTTTAGTATAGTAAGTAAAGAATACAAAAGCTAAAATACTGAGCAAATATGTAGATAATACCAAATTGAATAGCGGGCGATTTTTTTACGATATTTTGAATGTCTTAAAGATTTAGGAGAGGTATATTATGGGGTAGAAGCTATAAGGGCTATTTTAGAGTTGCCATTAGAAGGTGATTTTTTTATCTTTACAGAAAAAGGAGATGATATATACAAAAATATCTGGGTGGAATAATATAAAAGTTAATTATCCCTCAATTACCTAGTAGTTTAGATGTTTATATAACAGATGTAAATTTAGATGCTATGATTTGTTTAACAAGTGAAGATAATGTAATTATCAGTGGTAAAAATCCTTTTACTCGTTAAAATCCCAAAGTAGAGAGGAATGTTAATTTATGGAATACATCCTATCCGTTTGAAGCAAAACACCCCGTCTTTTTTTCCTTAGAAGATAGGAATATTTTTTTAGAAATAAGTAACAATCAACAAACACCAATTTATCTAAATAAAAAAATGGATATATTAGCTATAACTATGATGTATTGTCCTTTTTCTTAGAAAAAAAGCAGAAGTAGTTATTAATCCAACAACGGGTAAAAATTATATCTGTTAATCCAACTTCAACTAAAAAAAGGAAAAAAAGATTATGCAAAAGAGTGAAATTAACGATAAAAACAATATTATTTTTTTACAAGGTTTAATAAAACAATCTATAATTACTAACGTTTTCTATAAGGATAATCATATAGTCATTATTGAGTTATCTGAAGATGATATGGATAAAATAAGAGATTTAGCATTAGATTATCTTGATATATATGGCTTTGATAAAGATTATAAACTGACAGAATCAGGAAAAATTGGCAGAGGAACTGGTAGACAAATTGTATACTTAGTCTTCATGATGACATCAATTTTTAATGAGCTGACAGAAGAATAGAAGAAAAGCTGGACAAGTGTATGTAACTAAAAAGTAAAGCAAGAGGGTTCTATTGTACTAAAATAGTATTACAGAGGCTGTGCAAAAAAAGTTTTTTTCGTGTATACTGACCGTTACATCTCTCCCTTTGAAGTGGGCAGGAGGAATATTAATAATCAATGAATTACAAGAAACTTTTTGTGTTAATAAATTTTCAAATTTGCTCATTTACTAATTATTTTTGTACTTTTGCACTTTCAAATTACAACTACACTAAAAAAATCAAATAGCAAAAAAATGATTAAAATTACTCTACCTGATGGCTCTGTCAAAGAGTTTAACAGTGGGATTACCCCTGCTGAAGTAGCGCTAAGCATTAGTGAAGGTTTGGCGCGCAATGTGTTATCTGCTGCTTTCAACGGCAAAACTATAGAAACGGTAACCCCTCTGACCACTGACGGTAGCTTGGTATTATATACGTGGGAGAATCCAGAAGGTAAAAAGCTTTCTGGCACTCATCTGCCCACATTCTTGCGCAAGCCTTAGAAGAACTATACCTTTGGTATTAAGCTCACCATAGGCCCTGCCATTGCCAATGGTTTCTACTACGACGTAGATTTTTAATGGCAAACCTATTTCTGAAAAAGATTTCCCTGCTATCGAAGCTAAATTCTTAGAGATAGCCCGCGGCAAGCACCTCTTCAAGATGCGCCCCGTGAGCAAAGCCGAAGCGCTATCGTACTACGCAGGCAAAAACGAATATAAAACCGAACTTATTGAGGGCGCTCGAAGACGGTACTATCACTTTCTGCGACCATAGCACCTTTACCGACCTTTGTCGCGGGGGACATATCCCTAACACAGGCTTTGTAAAGGCGGTGAAAGTACTCAGTGCAGCAGGCGCTTACTGGCGTGGTGATGAGCACAATCCACAGCTAACACGTGTGTATGGTATTTCTTTCCCGAAACAGAAAGACCTTACCGAATACCTAACCCTGTTAGAAGAGGCTAAAAAAACGCGACCACCGCAAGCTGGGCAAAGAACTCGAACTCTTTACTTTCTCTAACAAAAGTAGGTCAAGGCTTACCGTTGTGGTTGCCCAAAGGAGCTGCCTTGCGCGAGCGTTTAGAGGCTTTCCTTAGAAAAGCACAAAAAGAAGCGGGCTACGAACAAGTAGTTACCCCCATATAGGGCATAAAAACCTATACGTTACCTCAGGTCACTGGGATAAATATGGCAAAAGATAGCTTTCAGCCGATAGCTACCCCTAATGAGGGCGAAGAATACCCTATTGAAAACCTATGAACTGTCCGCACCACTGCGAGATATACAACTCACACCCTTGGAGTTATAAAGATTTGCCTAAGCGTTTTTGCTGAGTTTGGTACGGTATACCGCTACGAGCAGAGTGGTGAGCTACACGGACTTACCCGTGTGCGTTGCTTTTACCCAAGACGATGCCCACATCTTCTGTACTCCAGAGCAGTTAGATGCTGAGTTTAAACACGTTATCGATTTGGTATTGTACGTATTCGGTTCGCTTGGGTTCGACAACTTTACCGCCCAGGTATCATTGCGCGACCCTGATAACCCAACCAAATACATCGGTACTGACGAGAATTGGGCAAAAGCGGAAAACGCGATTATCAATGCTGCTAAAGAAAAAAGGGTTGAATTATGTGATTGAAACGGGCGAGGCGGCATTCTATGGCCCTAAACTCGACTTTATGGTGAAAGATGCCTTAGGGCAGAAGCTGGCAGCTGGGTACCATTCAGGTAGATTACAACCTGCCAGAGCGTTTTTGACTTATGGTATAAAAGGGGCTGATAATGAGATGCATAGACCGGTGATGATACACCGTGCGCCTTTCGGAAGTATGGAGCGTTTCGTAGCAATTTTGCTCGAGCACACCGCCGGAAACTTCCCATTGTGGCTCAATCCGACACAAGCAATTGTACTATCGTTGAGCGAAAAAAATATGAAAAATTATGCTCAAAAAAAGTTTTGAGATTGCTAGAAAATTCCGATATTCGCACCCTGATAGACAATCGTGCCGAAACAATGGGCAAAAAAATACGCGAAGCAGAGACCCAAAAAGTGCCTTATATGCTAATTGTAGGCGAGAACGAAGAGAAAGAAGGTACCGTATCAGTACGCAAACGCGGAGGTGAAGATTTGGGCAGTATGAGCGTAGAGGCTTTTGCTAAGCTCATCAATGATGAAGTAGCCAAATCAATTAGCAAATTTGCCAATTAGTCAATACAGAATTGGCAAATCGTCAAATTAGCAAATTGACAAATCATCAAATCAGAATACTGAAAGTAATTTAAAATTTAGATAGCCATTATTAAGAAAAACTAACACACCGGGCAGAGACGACAAAAAACCCACACCGCATCAATCGCGAGATTAGAGTGCCAGAGGTTCGTCTGGTAGGAGAAAACATCGAAGGCGGCGTTTATCCTACACGAAAAGCATTAGAAATCGCTGAAGAGCTAGAACTCGACTTAGTAGAGATTTCGCCTAACGCGACCCCTCCAGTTTGTAAAGTAATTGATTACAAGAAATTTCTTTACGAACAGAAGAAGCGTGACAAAGAAATGAAGGCTAAGGCTACCAAAGTAGTTATTAAAGAGATACGCTTTGGCCCTCAGACCGATGACCACGACTATGAGTTTAAAAAGAAACACGGCGAAAAAGTTCCTCAAAGAAGGCTCGAAAGTGAAGGCATACGTCTTCTTCAAAGGGCGTTCTATCATCTATAAAGACCAAGGCGAAATACTATTATTGCGCTTGGCTACCGACCTTGAGGACTATGGTAAGGTGGAGCAAATGCCTAAGCTCGAAGGCAAACGTATGACGATGTTCTTAGCACCGCTGCCAAAAAAGAAATAGTTCTGAATTCTAAATTCTGAATTGAAAAGAAACGTACTAATATCGACATAAAATTCAAGAAGCAAATGCCAAAAAAATTAAAACCAAATCTGGAGCTAAAAAGCGTTTCAAGCTTACCGGCTCTGGAAAAATCAAGAGAAAACACGCGTTTAAGAGCCACATCTTAACTAAGAAAGCTAAAAAACGCAAGTTAGCACTCACCCACTCAACCCTTGTACATACTAATGACGAGGCAAGCGTGAAGAAACAATTAGGCTTAAAAATAATTGTTTATTAGTAGGACATTTAATAACCGTGGAGCAGGTACCCCTAAGTGTTTAATTTAAGCTAAACCACCTGCTACAAAAAAATTAAAAAGAATTTATGCCAAGATCAGTAAATGCTGTAGCTCGTAGAGCTCGTAGAAAAAAAGATAATGAAGCAAGCCAAAAGGTTTCTTTGGCCGCAGAAAAACGTTTGGACAGTAGCCAAGAACGCTGTTGAAAAAAAGCGATGCAGTATGCTTACCGCGACCGCCGTAATAAGAAGAGAACTTTCCGTGCGCTTTGGATCGTGCGTATCAACGCAGGTGCTCGCCTACACGGACTTTCATACTCTCAATTTATGGGGAAACTAAAAGCGGCTAACATAGAGCTTAACCGTAAAGTTCTTGCCGATTTAGCAATGAACCACGCTGAAGCGTTCAAAGCTATAGTAGAAAAAGTAAAATAAACGTTTAACAAAAGATATTAGTACGATTTAAAAAGGCTCTCTTCACAAAAAGAGAGCCTTTTTTTAATTGATTAAATAAAAAAATAAACTATGGATGCAACAGATATAAAAAGTGTTGTTAGAGGTAGGAGAGCGTATCTCTTTTGAATGTAAAAAAAGCTGAAAAACAACATTCCAAAGTCAGTATGGGAAACCTATTCTTCCTTTGCCAATACTATTGGAGGTATTATTGTTTTTAGGCATTACTGAGAATGTCAAATTTGTAGGCGAGGCTAATCATTTTGAAATCACAGGAATTACTAACCCTCAAAAAGCTAAGAAAAGAGTTTTTTTGATACGCTCAACAGTAATAAAGTAAACCGCAATATCCTTACCGATAGCGATGTTGAAATAATAGATTATGAAGGAGTCCCCTTGATGTGTATCACAGTTCCTCAAGCTGATTATAGGCAACGTCCTATCTATATTAATGGTAATATGATGAATGGTGCCTTTAAACGAAATTATGAAGGAGATTATCACTGTACTGAAGAAGATGTAAAGGCAATGATTCGCGATGCTAATGATAGTGGAAACGATGGAATATTGATAGAGCATTATAATATAGATGATATTGATAGTGCAACCCTTAATGCCTATCGCAACAGATTTAGAACTGCCAATCCCGACCATATTTGGAACGACTATGATGATAAAGATTTTTTTACTCAATATAGGCGCTTATATCAGAGATAGAAATACTAGAAGAGAGGGACTTACGTTGGCAGGGGCTACTCGTTTTTGGCAAAGGACTTTCTATAAGAGAACGTTTTGACAACATTCGTATGGATTACCTCGATTTTTACCAATTTAGAAGAAGAAAGCCGTTGGAGTGACCGTCTAACATATGATGGGCGTTGGGAGAATAACCTTTATAATTTCTTTATGCGAGTGCAGTCAAAGCTCATTAGTGATATTAAGCGTCCATTCAGTCTTAAAAGGTATGGAACGCAATGATGATAGCCTACTACACAAAGCTATTCGCGAGGCACTTACAAACTTAATTATTCACGCTGATTATATGCTAACAGGAGTTTTAAAAAGTAGAAAAAAATACGATAATCGCTTTGTGTTTTCTAACCCTGGATCACTTAAAATACCTGTGGTAGATATTTATGAAGGAGGACATTCCAAAAGCACGAAATCCTCATATACAAGCAATACTGAGAATGATTGGGTTTGGTGAGAATATAGGTTCTGGTTTTTCCCACTATTTTTAGAGGCTTGTAAAAAGAAAAATTGGCGCAGACCTCTATTAGAAGAACGCCCTGACCTACACTTAGTAGAACTTACCCTCTCTATGGTTTCTTTAATATCAGCTGAATCTGAAACACAACTTTTAGAACTCTATGGCAATGACTATAAAGAAGCAGAAAAAGAAGAGCAACTTATTTTTGGCTACAGCTCTTAATGAGGGTGTTATAGCTAATAATACCATACAATTACTCCTTGACAAAAACCCGTTAGAAGCAGGAAAATTGCTCTATGTTTTAGTGGCAAAAAAATATGTTATTATCCACTAACAAAGGGCGTTGGACTACTTATTCTATTAATGAAAAGTATAGTCAAGGAGTAGAAAACTCAAGGAGTAAAACTCAAGGAGTAGAAAACTCAAGGAGTAAAACTCAAGGAGTAGAAAAGGCAAGGAGTAATAAAAAAGAAAAAATTATTGAGCATATTATAGTCTTTTGCCAAGAGCCTCATACATTGCAAGAGATAGCCCAAGAATTAGGTTTTTTTCTGACCGTTATTGGATGAAGAAGAACTATATAGACCCCTTGTTAGGGTGATATGCTACAAATGACTTCTGTAGAGAGTAAAAAAACGCTCCTACCCAGAAATATGTAGCTATTTAGCAAATTTTTGCTATCCTATAGGCTTGCTAATTATTAAATAATCCGTACCTTTGCGTCTTGATATTAATTTTGTTATGATGACGGATAAACTCTTTAAGAAATACAACCTTATCGTAGGCTGGGCAGTCTTTGCTATTGCACTGCTTACCTATAGCCTTACCGTAGAACCTACAGTGAGTTTTTTGGGATTGTGGCGAATATATTGCTACTTCAGCTAAATTAGAGGTAGGTCACCCACCTGGAGCACCTTTCTTTCAGATGATGGGGGCTTTTATTGCTGCTTTTGCGCCTAATACCGACAAAATTGCCTTGCTGGTGAACTATATGTCGGTGCTCTCAAGTGCATTTACAGTCTTCTTCCTCTACTTTATCATCGTCAATCTTGCAAAAAGATAGCCTTGCGCAGTGCCAATACCCTATCAGTAGCTCATACAATAGCTGTAATGGGTAGTGGGGTAGTAGGGGCATTGGCTTATACCTTCTCTGATAGCTTCTGGTTCAATGCCGTAGAGGCTGAGGTATACGCTATGGCTATGCTCTTTATGTCGGTGATGTTTTGGTTGGGCATCAAGTGGACGGATAGTCTGCACGAACCACGCGGCGACCGCTGGTTGTTGCTTATCTCGTTAGTAGTAGGGTTGTCGTTCGGGGTGCACTTTATGGCACTGCTTACTATTCCCGCTATCGGTATGCTGTATTTCTTCAACAGTCATTATAAGAAAAATGTATGGAACTTCCTTCTGGCTAATGTAGTTTCAATAGCAGTTTTACTACTTATCTTCAAACTGATACTGCCATATACGCTTGGCTTATTTTTGGTTATTTGGAAGTGTATTTTGTCAATTCGTTTGGTATGCCGTTTAACTCGGGTACTATCATCGCAGGGCTTACCTTAGTAGCGTTTTTCTTTTTCGCACTCAGATATGCTTCTCAGAAGAAGAAAGTGCGCCTACAGACAGCTACCTTATGTCTGCTTTTTGTATTTATAGGCTTTTTCGTCTTGGCTGATGATACCTATTCGCTCTAATGCCGATACCGTTATCAACGAAAACAGTCCAACCGATGCTCGTTTGCTGTTGGCGTACTACAACTTAGAGCAATACCCCGAAACGCACTTGTTTTACGGGCCTATGTACTCTGATAAATACGCTGGTATCGACGAAGACCAGCCTTACCAAGATGCAAAAACCTAAGTACGAGCGCGATTATACTACAGGGCGCTATATTATCGTAAATCAGTATAAGAATGCTCAAGTGGCTTCTAATAGAAAGCAAATGGGCTTTTTGCCGCGTATGTGGAGTCCGCAGCACGCTGCCAACTATATGAAGCTAACAGGTCAGTTAGATTTTTAAGATTACCGAAGAAGCCTACCAAGAGCCTAAGCTATATCAGTTTTTACAACAAATACAGCGTCAGCGAGTCGATAACTCCGATGCCGGCAGAGCGTTATGACCAGTTCCTTTCTGACTACCGCGACTATATAGAGGTAGAAAAAAACCGAGCTTTTTGGAAGAATATGACTTATCTGTTCGACTATCAGTTCGGGTATATGTATTTCCGCTACTTTGCGTGGAACTTTATCGGCAGACAAGATGACGTACAAGGAAACTCGAAAACGAGCCCACGGCAACTGGCTTTTCGGGTATCAACTTTATTGATAGTGCCCACTTAGACTCGCAAAAACATCTCCCTTCCGATGTGCTCAATAACAAGGCGCGCAATACTTATTATTTCCTCCCTTTCCTCTTAGGGCTTTTAGGATTTGTATTCCTATCGATGAAGAGCGAACGACAAACGTGGGTGATATTAGTGCTTTTCCTCTTTACGGGCTTGGCGCTCAAGATATACCTAAACGAACGTCCGTTTGAGCCTCGTGAGCGTGATTATGCTCTTGTAGGGTCGTTTTATGCCTTTACTATTTGGATAGGTTTGGGTGTCTATGCCCTTTTTAGTGCTACGCGCAAGTATATACACCCCAATATAGCAGCTACAGCAGCCACAGTGCTTAGCCTTGTAGCGGTACCTGCTGTAATGGCATACCAAAACTGGGATGACCACGACCGCTCTCAGAAATACTCAGCCGAGTTTATAGCCGATGCTTACCTCGAGTCGGTAGCCGAAAACAAAAGACGCTATGATTTTTCACCATAGGCGACAATGATACCTTCCTACTGTGGTATGCACAAGAGATAGAGGGCTATCGTACCGATGTACGTGTGATAAATACCAGCTTACTACAAACTGATTGGTACATCGACCAAATGAAGCGACAAGCCTACCAAAAGTACCCCTATACCAGGGCAGTTGGTGCATAAACAGTACGCTCACGGAGTGAGAGAGGCTATTTACTACCAAAAGCGCACTGATAACCGTTGGAATATCAAAGACTTTGTAAACTGGATTACCAGTGATGACCCCTCTACACGCAGTTCGCGTGGAGCAGGCGAATATAAGCAAGATTTCTATTACTATCCTACCAATAAGTTGCGTATACCGGTGAATAAAGGAAAACGTGCTGAAGAGTGGTATCGTAAAACCAGAAGATGCTGATAAGATAGTAGATTATATTGATATTACCCTACCGGGGGCCATAGATAAAGCTCGTATAGTGATGCTTGACATTTTGGCAAATAACGATTGGAAGCGTCCTATCTACTTCACCGGAGGTAGTATGGATTCCGCTGAATATCTCTGGATGAAAGACTACCTACAGTTAGACGGACTTGTATATAAGTTAGTGCCTATCAAAACGCCTATCGATAAGAATAATCCTTATGATATGGGTCGCATAGACTCTGAGCTGATGTACAATATCGTAAAACGATGGACGTGGGGCAATATGGGCAAAGAGGGTATTTACTTAGACCCTGAAACGCGCAAAAACAGCATTATTTTTCCGCGTAACCTCGCCCGACTAACCGAGCAGCTTATAGCAGAAGGAAAGACTGCTAAAGCCTCTGAAATCATCGATATAGCTATGAAGAATATGCCGATAGACGCTTACGGCTATTACTTCACCCTCGATCCTTTTATCGAAGGTTCTTATAAGGTAGGCAAGAGAGAGCAAGCACGCGCTATCGCCCTACAGGTAATAAAGAAATATCAAGAGGAGCTAAATTATTACACTCACCTGCCTGCTGGCGAGCTAAACAGCAATGCCAAACGCATACAGTATTGCATAGACCGCTATGGCGAGGTAGTGATGCTAAGCGAAACTTTGGATAAGGAGTTTTACACTGCCCAATGGGCAATATTTAAAAGATAAAGCAGGTTTATTTATGGGTGAAAAAGAGCTTGAAGAATACTTCAAAGGGGCTGCGAGCCAAGCAGCTTTAGACTCTTTGCGCAACACTCTGATTGATACCACGGCTACTTCTGATAGTACTGAAGAATAATATTATGCGCTTTAGCTACGTCATATCTTTTTCGCACCCTATTTGGTTACCTATTTACGGTGCGATGATAGTGCTGTTTAACATCCCGTTTTTCTTGCCCTTTGAAATGGTGAGATTTACGTGGTTGTTACTGCTGTTGGTTACCATAGCGCTACCTTCGCTTATATACCTTATTTTGTTTGTGAGAGGCTGGCTACAACACCCTTTTTATTGTACCCGCTGAAAAGCAGAAATGGTTACTCTGCGGCTATATAGTTATGCTGTTGGTAGTGGCTTTTACCATAACTACTATCGACCATTATCCCACACTATGGGTATATCTGATGAACTTAGCAGTGTCGTGTTTGATACTGCTTCTTCTGCTTTTCTTTAAGTTCACCCCTAATGTATTTGTAATGGGAATGGGAGCTCTGATAGTATTCACCCTACTGCTGAGCCTTTCGTTTGAGAAAGATATGACGTACCTTATAGCAGGTTTTACCTTTATGAGTGGCGCGACTATCACTGCCCAGTACTATCTTACCGCCCAACCGCTACGCTGGCTACTGCTCAGCTGGGCTATTGGTGCTCTACCTCAACTCTCGCTAATGCTACTGCTGAAGAATCTGCTCTTCGGGTTTCACTAATTATAAAAACTGAGTCAATGAAAATATCTGTAGTTATCAATACCTATAATGCCGAAAAGCATTTGCGCACTGTGTTAGACACCGTTAAAGATTTTGACGAGGTGGTAATTTGCGATATGCACAGCACTGATAGCACTATAGCAATAGCCGAACAATACGGCTGCAAGATAGTGTATTGCGAGCGTGCCCCTTATGTAGAGCCTGCACGCAACTATGCTATTGCGCAAGCTACTCACCCCTGGGTTATTAGTAATTGACGCAGACGAAACGGTACCCGAAAAACTAAAAAGAATATCTTTATAAAATAGCTGAAACCCCTAATCTAGGGGAGTGTATATACCTTTTTAAAAAAACTATTTTTTATAGGTAAGTATATGCGCTCGGCTTTCCCTGACTTCAAACTGCGCTTTTTTTAAGAAAGAAGGAGCCTATTGGCCGCCCGAAATACATTCTACGGTAAAGGTGCAAGGTCAGGTGATTAAAATGCCCAGAAACCGCCCCTATTTAGCTTCAGAACACTTAGCTAATGACTCGGTAGCGACTATTTTAAGCAAAAACAACAACTATAGCACGCAAGCAGCCGACCAACGTAAAGGAAAGAAGATAGAGTGGTTAAAACTATTGTTTTTCTCCTTTGTTTTTGGTTTATAAAATACTATTTCATCAAAAAGGGCTGTTTAGACGGCAAAAAGGGCTTTATTTTTCGCAGTACTGAAAGCTCAGTACAAATTCTCTTGTTTAGCAAAAAGTATATGAATATCAACAATGTAACAAATAATACTCCTAATTGGAGCGATAAGAAAAATCATCTTGATAATGCCTCCTGACTTTGGCGTTTATAAGGTGATAGAACAAAACCTGCGCTATATGGGCTTTGAGCAGGTAGCTGTTATATCGCCCCTATTTCGCTATAAAACTAAAGATAGAATTCTCAACTTTATACAGAAGACTTTTTCTGGGCAATAAAGACTACAAGAAGCAGCTTATAGACGATTATTATACCGCCGAAGTAAGCCAAACCTTGAGTAGTTTTGCCCCTAAGAGTATCGACTATGCTATCGTAATTCGTCCAGATAAGTTAGGCCTAAAAACGATAGAGAAAATACATAACACCGCCCATAAAGTAGTTGCCTATCAGTGGGACGGACTGGCGCGCTTCCCTAAAGTATTCAAGGTTATAAACTACTTCCAACGCTTCTTCGTCTTCGACCTTGAAGATTACCATCGCTATAGATACCAATACCCCAATTTGTTGCCTTGTACTAATTTTTATTTTGATATGCCTGAAGAGAGTGTGTCAGTAAATGAAAACGAGGTATTATATGTAGGGGCTTATATGAAAGACAGAATACAATCGCTTATAAGAGTAGTAGATGCCCTTAGCCAATATAATTTAACCCTAAATATCAACCTATTTTACGGCAGAAAGACGCCTCCTATCTCTCACCCCCCATCTCTCCTTCATTTCCAAAGGAATTAGCTATGCAGAGAACTTAAAAATCACTAAGAAAGCTGTTGTAATTCTTGATATTAAAACTGTCGAACATAACGGGCTATCTCTTAGGATATTCGAGGCAATAAAATACCAAAAAAAGCTCATTACCGACAATAAGAGTATAATGCAATACGATTTTTTTATCACCCTAATAACTTCTATGTGATAGAAGATGACCATTTTTCAGGGATTAGCAGCGTTTTTTTAAACAGTCAATACATACCTTTAGCCGAAGAAATTAAGCAAAAATACAGTTTTTTTCTAACTGGTTAAAGTATGTGTTAGATATTCCTCTGTATAAATAATTCAACTGTCTTATTATGAAAAATCTCTACTATCATAACTTGTTATAATCAAGAGGACTTTCTCGAAGAAGCCCTAAGCAGCATAGCACACCAAACTTACCCTAATTGGGAGTGTATTATTATAGACGATGGCTCTACCGATGCCTCAGCTCAAATAGCCAAACAATGGCAAGAGGCAGATAACCGCTTTATCTATTTCTATCAGGAAAACAAAGGAAGAAGTGCAGCGCGCAATGTGGGTATAAGCAAAGCCTCTGGTAGCTATATACAGCTCTTAGACGGCGATGATACCTTGCAGCCTACCAAATTTGAAGAGAGTATCAAGCTCTTTGAGCGCGAAAAAGTGCGATATTGTTATTTCTGATTTCTACGAACTGAAAGCAGGTAAAGAGTGTGCTCCATTTTGCGACCTTAATAAATATGATTTTACCTATAAAAATATCCTCTTACGATGGGATATCGATTTTAATATCCCGCTTCATTGCTTTATCTTTACTAAAGAGATTATAGAGGGCACGCTTTCATAAAAAGAACTTTCAGTAAAAGAAGATTGGATAATGTGGCTAAGCATCTTTAAGAAAAAAATCCGAAAGTAGCCTTTATACCAGCTCCTTTGGCAATGTATCGCCTACACGGACAGAATACCTCGCAAAATAAGGCTCTTGTAGAAAAAAATACCGAAGTCGCTTTAGCTTATATCTTAAAAAAATGAAACCTTGTATTTTTGATGAGTTCTTTTCAGAAAGTAATCAATAAATATAAAGAAAAATAGCTAAAATACAGCAGCGACCTTGGTATAAAAAAAGTATTTTATGCGCTCATTGGCAAAGAATAAGTCTCTTGTAAATCAGGGGTATTTCAGGGGCAAATAATACGAATAGCATCAGGGGCATAAGTATATACGTACACTCAAATACGTAGAAAAGTACATCGGTATTCATAATAGGCAGAAAAGCAACAAGCAAATACTGCTTGAGCACGTCTTTTGAGAAGAGAATAACTCCTAACCATACTACAAAAATAGTTAGCCCTGCAATACCCGTATCAACCAAAGTAGCTACAAAATCATTATGTACGTAGTACACAAAGCCGTCTAATATACAGCGTTGATAGCCAGAGCCATTGCCTATCCATATATTGCCGTCTTTTATCGCCTGAAAGGCAATCGCGTATAACTGATTGCGAATAGGGTCTGAAAAATAAGCTGTATGGGTGGTTAGATAGGCTACTGCCCCTATAGCTACAAGCCCTACACCTACAAATAATCCATACTTCAGCTGTTTGCTAAATAGGTGTGCCACCGATAGATATACAAAGAAAGCTATCACTACAAAAATAAGCTATAATATTCACCCTCGCCTGCATCATAAATATAAAGCCAAAAAGCAAAAAGCGCATAAGCTATTATTTCAGGGCGTAGTGATAATAGTGCGATACTTCTTCCATAAGAAAAAACCTAATCCTCCTATTACTAAAATAATCCAAGAGAGGAAACTCGGGTGCTTAAACCTCGTCCAAAAACAATATCTCATATAACGAAAACCCTTCATTGTCTGAAAGATATCCTTTATTCAAGGTTAAAAAAAGCTAAAAAAAGGTTTAGTTCCTTCAGCACTTATAGCAAAAGCTATAAAACACTACATTGGCTACTAATAAAAGCAAAAATCCTTTGAAGCAAATAGCGATAAAACTGAATTGTTGGCGTTGGCTTACTGAAAATCCTAAGAGAATAATAGGTACTAACAGAAAAAAACACTATACTTTCTTCTTCAAAAAGTATTCTCACCCCATAATCAAAAATACTGAGCCCAGAAAAAGCCCCTACTATTCTTATTGCGATAAACGCAAAGAAAGCAATAGTAAGGGCAGTAGGTTTTTATACTTCCGATAGATAACACCGTATAAAGCACACAAGAAGAGCAGTAGAATATCCAATCTAAAGGTTATTTTGTGCTTATACGTCCACAGTAGTACTACTCCGCAGCCTACTATCGTGATACTATTGCGCAACCACTCGCCTTTTTTTCAAATAAAAAAATGGTGATTTCGGTATATAAACAGCAAAATAATCGCTATATCATAAAAGAAATACACTATAAAAACACCGTTCTTTGCACACTTTCGTTCCAATTAGGGGTAATAAACTGTAGTAACACTGCCGTAAAAAAAGAAGAGGTAGTAGGCTCAGTAATAAGAACCATTCGTTCTTGATAAAAAGTTTTGAGGGCAAGTGTTTTATTTTTCCATTTTTTTATTCAGATAATCCAATTTGTCTAAAAATTTCCGTATCTACTTCAGTATCAAACTTCCTCGCAAAAAAAGTTTATTAGGCTGATTGCTAAGTTGTGCTATATCATCTGCTCTAAAAAGGACTGGCAGTTGTACACCTTTGCGCTCCCAATCTACATAAGTCAGCGAAGGGGCTATTTGTATTTCAGGGTGGTTACCTTGCCGCAAATCCATCAACACAGAATGAAAGTATATCTCGTCAGGCGAAGAAGTATATTTATAATACCCTCTAACGCCGTTTTGTGCTCGCGTATATAGTGCAGCACAGCGTAAAAAGTTCGTTCAGAAAAAAAGCCCAAAACTGACTGCCAGCATACTGGCGCTCAAACGGAGCAACGCGTTTAGGGCAACGAACAAAGCAACCTAAAAATTCTTCCGTGATAGCCTCCCCTTTTAGCAGGGTGCGTTAGCGTTCTTAGCTTCTGAAAAAAACAGAGCAATGCGCAAACGGAGCGTAACAATTGCTATGCCCTCGTTCTTCCGAATGCAGAATATGGTAATGTTCCAGTTTATCTTTTACCATTTTTGGCTTCCATTTTTTTCTTCTAGGGGTTCAATCTCTATAAAGTCAAAAACCTTTGTTGCTCTCTAAGAAGGCATTAATATACCCTTGCGATTGTATCGGATAATCTTGCCCACTCATCAAAAATGAAAACCCCTTGTTCTTTGCTGGCTGCCTCCATAAGGTGAATAGTAGCCCGCACTATAGAAAAAAATCACCCCATACGCAACGCTCGCGAGGCTCTATAAAACGAATGTGCCCCCCTCAAGGCAAGCAGCAAAAGGCTCGATAGGGTGTTTTTAGCATCAAGGTGAATAAAGAATTTTTGAAGCACCATCGTCTAATCGCTCTATCATTCTGCTGAGCTGAAGAGGGTTTTTATGAGCTAATATCAGATAATTTTTTTCTGCATAAAAAGATGATATTTTCGAGGCAAAAATATAAATTCTTCTTTAGACTACCAAATAAAAATTCCCCTCTGCCCAATCCTCCCATACCTTAGATACACTTACACCGAAGGATGAGCGAAGGATCAGCGAACGATAACCCCACATTTGCTAATCTGCTAATTATATACTACCTTTGCAGCTAATATTACAAATCACCCTAAAATAAGCGATGAAAAAAACTGGAGTATTATAGCAGAGGGCTTCCACAAAGAAGACGTTACCAAGCACGAAAGCATCTACAGTCTCGGCAATGGGGCTATGGGTATGCGCGCCAACTTCGAAGAAGATTATACGGGCAACACCCTACAGGGCAGCTACATAGGCGGAGTTTATTACCCCGATAAAACCAAAAGTAGGCTGGTGGAAAAAAACGGCTATCCTGAGTATTTCGCCAAAGTGCTCAATGCCCCCAGTTGGATAGGACTTCACATCAAAATCAATGGCGAGGTACTCGACTTAAATACCTGCACAGAAGTCAAAAACTTTCGCCGCGAACTCAATATGAAAGAAGGCTGGTACGAGCGCCAGTTCACCGCTACCCTACCTAATCAGCAAGAAATACAAGTCAAAGCCCCTGCGCTTGCTCTCTTTGCGCCACGACGAGCTCGGCGCCTTGCGCTACGAAATCACCCCCTGTCAAGCGAGGTAACGGTTGAAATAGAAAGCTATTTAGATAGCGGCGTAAAAAAATAACGATGCCAATTGGGACGAGCTTTTTCTGGAATACGCTGGATGTAGGAGTAGTGCAGGATTATTATGCTTATATCACTGCTGAAACTAAAAAAACAAGGTTTAAAAGTGCATACTTTTATGCATAATACACTTCGTTTATTAGGAGATCAACCACATTTTTCTCCTTCTAAAATAAAAAAAGATAACTATGTGGGGTTACAATATGAAGTGTCAGTCCCAGCAGGAAAAACTATTCGTTTGGATAAGTTTGGTGGGTATATTATAAGCAAAAGGAGAAGAGTTTTGGGTCTCTCCTAATGGTCTAACAATGTATGAGCGTGAGAAGTATATAGGTTATACTTTTAACCGAAAGGCTTAATGCTTTTTGATTTTCTACTAAAAATGCAAAAAGAAGACTGGGCAGCCATTTGGGAGCTTTCTGACATCGAGATTGAGGGGCGATGACAAAGCCCAACAGGCTATTCGCTTCAATATCTTCCAGCTTAACCAAACCTATTCGGGCAAACACGCCCATCTCAACATAGGCCCCTAAGGGCTTCACGGGCGAGAAGTACGGAGGCAGCACCTATTGGGATACCGAAGCCTACTGCCTGCCGTTCTATATGGCAACCAAAGGGGCTGAGGTAGCGCGCAACCTACTGATGTACCGCTACAACCAGTTAGATAAAGCGATTGAAAATGCCAAAAAACTCGGTTTTACGGGTGGCGCAGCGCTCTATCCTATGGTCACGATGAATGGCGAGGAGTGCCATAACGAGTGGGAAATCACTTTTGAAGAGATACACCGCAACGGGGCAATTGCCTTTGCTATCTATAATTACGTCCGCTACACCGGCGACGAAGCCTATATCCGCGATTACGGCTTAGAGGTGCTGGTGGCAATAGCGCGTTTTTGGGCGCAAAGAGCCTCTTTTTCTGCGGAAAAACAAAAATATGTAATATTAGGTGTAACAGGCCCTAATGAGTACGAAAATAACGTCAATAACAATTTCTACACTAACTACATCGCCCAATGGTGCTTGCGTTATGCTGCCGAGCAGGTAGAGGTGTTTAAAAGAGAAGTTATTGCCCAAGAAGAACTACAGCAATGGCTACATATAGCCCAAAAATATGTACTTCCCTTACAGCGAGAAGTACGGAGTATATTTGCAGCAAGACGGTTTCCTCGATAAGGAACTAAAGCCAGCGAGTGCTATTCCTGCTGAAGAGCGCCCGCTCAACCAGCATTGGTCTTGGGATAGAATCCTCCGTTCCCCTTACATCAAGCAGGCGGATACGCTACAGGGCTTTTATTTCTTCCGAAATCACTTTACCCACGAGGAGTTGCGCAAGCATTACGAGTTTTACGAACCCTTTACGGTGCACGAGTCTTCCTTGTCACCTTGTGTGCATAGTGTCTTGGCAGCAGCCTTAGATAAGAAGGAAGAGGCTTATGCGCTCTACCTGCGCACCTCTCGCCTCGACTTAGACGATTATAACAAAGAGGTACACGAGGGACTTCACATCACCTCTATGGCGGGCACTTGGCTCAGTATCGTCGAGGGCTTTGGCGGAATGCACGTAGTCGATAACCAGCTGCATTTCAAGCCTTGCTTACCGCCGCATTGGCGCTCGCTTAGCTTTAAGGTCATCTTCAGAGGGCAGCTCCACGTATGCAAATTTGTCAATTAGCTTAAAAAGCCTAAAACAGCTTAACATTTTATTCACAAATTATTTGGTTTTTATTTTTTCTTTTTACCTTTGACACCTCATTCAGAGACAAAACGAAAGATTAACGAGTGTTATAATAACACTACATATCTTTATATTACACTACATTAAATTATAATGTTCGTGTATGCTGACCTTCACTTCTCCCCCTTTTGAAGGGGGCAGGGGGATGTTTTCAGAGGAAAGAAAAGAATAAAAACCAACATATTATGAGTGAATTAACAGAAAAAGACCGACAACTACTCATCAAAAAGGCATCACCGAAGCAATGCTCGATGCCCAAGTAGCTCAATTCAAGCAAGGCGTACCCCCTATTCAGCTATACAAAGCCGCTGTCATAGACGATGGTATCCTGCCACTACCCAAAGAAGAAGCCGCTAAGTATGCCGCTATTTACCAACACCGCAAGAAGGGCAATACCATACTAAAGTTCGTACCCGCTTCGGGTGCGGCTACCCGTATGTTTAAAATCGTTGTTTGCTTTCCGCGATGCTTTCGAACCCGACCGCGAGTCGTTTACCGCCTATGTCAATCGTACCGGCAATAAAGAAATACGCGCTTTCTTCGATAGCCTCGAGCGCTTTGCTTTCTATCCTCTTCTCAAAGCCTATATCGATAAGCACCACCCCGACTTTTGCCTCATTAAACGAAGATATTCAGAAACACATCATCGTCAATAGCCTCCCTAAACGAAGAGGGACTTAATTATGGCAATATGCCCTAAAGGATTACTGCCCTTTCCACCGCCATTCAGAAAAGATAGCAACCCCTTTTCGAAGAGCACTTCCGCGAGGCAGTACTCTATGCTTCAGACGATGAGGAAGCCGATTTGCATTTCACTATCACCGAGCAGCATACCGAGGCTTTCTACAAAGAGCTAAACCTTATCAAACCCGTCCTCGAGGAGCGCTACGGCATCCGCTTTAATGTTAGTTTCTCTTACCAAAAACCGAGTACCGACACTGTTTCGGTAACCGAGGATAATGAGTACTTCCGCGACGAAGACGGCAATCTGCTTTTCCGCCCTGCCGGACACGGAGCCCCTGCTAAAGCAACCTAAACGATATAGATGCTGATATTATCTTCATCAAAAAAATATCGACAACGTAGTAGTGAAAAAGTACACCGATGAAACGGTTTTCTACAAAGAAGCCTTAGCCGGTAAGTTGTGCGAGGTGCAAGACGAAGTGTTCAAAAATACTGCACCGCATCGACAATAACAAAGTGAAGAAGAAAGAGGTAAAACGTATATTGAATTTCCTCAAAGAGATAAATATCAACGTCCCTGATTACTTGTACAAGTTCCGCCGCCAATATGCCCTCGAGTTCATCAAAGAGCAACTACACCGCCCCTATACGCGTCTGCGGTATGGTCAAGAATGAAGGCGAACCCGGTGGAGGTCCTTTCTGGATAAAAAGAAGCTGATGGCAGTTACAGCCTACAGATTATCGAATCGGCGCAAGTAGATATGAGCAATGCTAAGCAAAAGGAAATCTTCCAACAGTCTACTCACTTCAATCCGGTAGATTTAGTGTGCGGCATCAAGGACTACAAAGGCCAAAAAAATTCGACCCTACAGCAGTATGTAGACCCTCAACAGGCATTCATCACTAATAAAACCTATATGGGAAGACCACTGAAAGCCCTCGAACTTCCTGGTTTGTGGAATGGTTCTATGGCAAAATGGATAACCCTATTTGTCGAAGTGCCTATCATCACCTTCAACCCAGTAAAAGTAGTAAACGACCCTATTGAAGAAAAACACACCAAGGATAATTTAATAATCTTACTAATTTGTCGATTTGCCAATAAAATGAGCTGATTAGTTCATTGACAAATCGACAAATTGGCAAAATCGACAAATTGACAAATCAAAAATGAAGTATCTATTCTTTTTTCTACTAACGTGTCCCATTTGGGCGCAGCAATACACCACCGAATACCTAAAAGATGACAGGCTGGCAACAACTTCACCTCAAAGGAAAGGTGAAGAGCCTCAAAATAACCTCTTACGAGGCAGAAACTACCGATAACAAACAATTAAAAGCCTTGCGCCTTGCCGAAGAAGAACCCATCGTGCAATACCTTTTTCGATAGCGAAGGCAAGCTAATGCAGCGTGAGGTATACACAGCCGAAAATACCCTCAGCTATACCAGCCACTATAGCTATAATGATGCCGGCAGACTTGCCCTAATACGCACCCCTAATATTTTTGGCGCTACCGACACTACCCGCGAAGAGACGTTCGAGTACGGAGCGCATAACGAACTATTGTGCTATAAAGACACTTATAACGGACAGGTATTAGAAAAGCGCAATTATGAGTACCCTGCACAAGGGCAACAGCTTACGGTATATTACACAGGCGGCGATTTCCCTTTCGACCGTATCACTTACACTTATTCAGCCCACCGACTTACCAAAGAACAGCGATGCGAGGGCGGTAATTGCTATCGCCACGATACCTATACCTATTCGGCTAATGGCAATATGATAGGCAAGGAGATAAAAACGAGAGTGTGGATTACAATTATTGGTGCCGCTACACTTACCAATACAATTCCCAAGGCGACTGCACAAGCGAGAGAGTAGCTGATGCCCTTGGCGAGGGCAGTTACATACGCTACACTTACACCTACGATTCACAAAAAGAACATTCGCGAAAAGCAAGTACATAACACCAACACCCCTAAAATCATCAAATACGACATCGTGTATTATAATTAATATTGCTTATCTACTTTATGCTTAAAGAGATTTTTTTAAAGAAAAAAATTGAATCAAAAAGTTAGAAATGAAAAATCAAAAAGATGATATATTTATTTTTTTGCTGTCAGTCGTCATTTGCTTAGCAATCAGTCTTCTATGGTTGTTCCGGAATCCCTCCTACGAAAAAAATAGATAAAAACATTTATGCAAGCATCAGATGTTAGCATTAAAAAGAAATTCCTGCTTTTAATCTAAATTTTTTTGGTGGACAAGATAGCTTATTCTGAACCTATTTATTTTCCTAACGGAGTAGAAACAGCTGATTTTGCAGAACATTTAGAGGCTATAAATTTAGAAATTCCCTGATTGGGATAGAGAAGGATTATACGAGATAAAACGCTTCTACCAAAGCAGGCAACTTAGATCCCGCATTTTTGGTATACAATTGGAATTCCAACACTTCCAATACTCTCATTTTTTCATCACGGAGCATCTGAATACCCTTTTTACGGAATTTTTTTCCAACATTTTTTTAAAAAAAGAGACTGAATGATTTAGGGTATAAACCTAATTGTAGTACGCACTCCTTTTCACAAGCAAAAAGGGGCTTTTAAAACAGGGTACAGCGTCCTTATCAACCTTTATGGCAACGATGGCAACAAGTGTTAAATTAACTGAAAAACTAATTTGTACTTTACGACAAAAAGGAGTACAGACTATCGAAATAGGTGGATTCAGCTTAGGAGCTGTGATAGCCAATAGACATCGGGTAATGTATAATTCAGCTGATTTTTATGTGCCAATAGTAGGAACGGTAGCGCACGAAAAAGTTTTTTTATTTTCTCAAAGAAAAAAACACTACTGAAAGCGAGATACAACGAAATAAAATCATTACACATCACTTAAATTTCTCAGCCCAGTGGCAAGAAAACCAATCTCCTAATGTATTTCCGGTGATGGCTCGTTATGATCTATTTTTACCACTTCATGAGCATGCTCCTGCTTATGGAAATCAAGAAGTGGAAATTTGGAACACAGGGCATTTATCCACAGCTCTTTTTCTACGATGCAATGCAGTATGTTTTGCTAAAACGATTGAAGAAATAAGTCTTTAGTGTAGTTTGCTTTTTAGAAATAGAACTTTGACAAAGTTGTCACATTATGAAACAACTATTTTTTACTTCACCCTAATGTCTGAACTTTGCGCCGTAAAAAGTTTTAAAACTTTCAGTGCGTTCTTTGGCATATTGTAATTATAAACTTAGCACTCTCTCCGTGCAATCTGTGTGAGGGTTTTCAAGGCAGCAAGCTGCCCTATTTTTGGCAAATAAAAAAATCTTCAGTAAGAGCTTTATAAGCAGGGGTGTATACGCCTCTACTTTCTTCTATAATAAGCTCAGTAGGGGTGTAAGGCTGTTCTGTCCTACAAAAAGCTGATAAGGCTGCGTTTTAGCGGAGCTGTAGCAGTTCCTTTAGTGCGCAGCAATGCGTGAGGGTAAAGCCCCTTGAGCGGTTGCCAAACGGATAAAAAGAAGCCTCTTCCTGATAAGGAATGATAACTGCAAAACGCCCTCTATCCGATAACAATTGTGCTACCCCTTCTATAAGAATTTCAAAAGGGAGTGCAGCAACCGAACGGGCGGTACTGCGTGCTGTCTCAGGGCTTGAGTGTCGGCAGTGTAGAAAGGAGGGTTAGAGATAATAAAGTCGTAAAGAGTGTCTATTTCAGCCACTAACTCCTCAAATGAAGCGTGGTAACAGAACAGACGGTCACCCCACGGACTGTTTTTCGAAGTTGTCAGTGCACTCTATATAAGCCGCTTCATCTATTTCTACGGCATCTATTAGGGGGCATCACAGCGTTGGGCTATCATAAGGCTCAATAACCCTGTACCGGCTCCTATATCTAATACTGATGCGGCGTCTTCTACTGGAGCCCACGCCCCTGAGCAATACCCCATCGGTGCTGATTTTTCATCGCACTATGTTCTTGCTTTTACACTAAATTCTTTAAATTGAAATATCATATTTAATTGGCAAATTAGCAAATCGACAAATTGACAAATCGACAAATTGGCAAAATCGTCTAATTGAGTAGCTTCTTCATTTCGTTGAGCTTCATTAGCGCTTCTACCGGCGTCAGACTGTTGATGTCTAAGTTAAGTAGGTCGTTTTTGAGTTCATCAAGAAGAGGGTCAGTCATATCAAAGAAAGAGAGTTGCATTTCCTTCTGAGCAGCTTTTACCGCTTCGGTAGTATTAACGTTGTGCATCTGCTCGAGCTTCTGTAGCATCTTATTTGCTTTCTGAACTACATATTGTGGCATTCCAGCCATTTTAGCCACATGTATACCAAAACTGTGTGCCGAACCTCCTGCAGCCAATTTGCGCAAGAAAAGCACGCTATCTTGGGTTTCTTTTTACGGTTACGTTGTAGTTTTTTTGATGCGCTCAAACTGCTCAGTCATTTCGTTGAGTTCGTGGTAATGGGTTGCAAAAGAGTGTTTTGGCGCGCGAGGGTGCTCGTGTAGGTACTCGGCTAGTGCCCACGCTATCGAGATGCCGTCATAGGGTGCTGGTGCCGCGCCCTATCTCGTCCAGTAGTATAAGGCTGCGGTCAGAAAGGTTGTTGAGTATCAGGGCTGCCTCGTTCATTTCTACCATAAAAGTCGATTCGCCTACCGATATATTGTCGCTTGCCCCTACGCGGGTAAAAATCTTATCTACGATACCTATATGGGCTGAGGTAGCAGGCACAAAGCTACCTATCTGGGCGAGCAGTACGATAAGAGCCGTTTGCCGCAGTATAGCCGATTTACCCGACATATTAGGTCCGGTAATCATCATCAGCTGCTGGGTATCGCGGTCTAAATACACATCGTTAGCTATGTAGGGGGTGCCTACAGGCAGTTGTTTTTCTATCACAGGGTGTCGCCCTTCTTTGATGTCTATCACATAGCTTTCGCTCATTTCAGGGCGGTTATAGTGGTTCTCAAGGGCGAGGGTCGCAAAGCCGCAGAGAGTGTCTAACTGCCCTATTAGGGTAGCGTTAGTCTGCACCTGTGCTATGTATTCGCTTATATAGCTTATCAGCTCAGCATACAGCGACTGCTCTAACTGACTGATGCGCTCTTCAGCTCCTACTATTTTAGCCTCGTATTCTTTCAGCTCATCGGTGATGTAGCGTTCAGCATTCACAAGGGTTTGCTTGCGCACCCAGTCGGCAGGCACTTTGTCTTTATGAGTATTGCGTACCTCTATGTAGTAGCCGAAAACGTTGTTATTGTCTATTTTTAGTGAAGGGATACCCGTGCGCTGGGTTTCGCGTAGCAATAAGTCGTCTAAGTACGATTTGCCTGTATGTGAAAGGTTGCGCAGTTCGTCTAATTCTGCCGAAAAAGCCTGCTGCTATAGCGTTGCCTTTGGCTATGTTTACAGGGGCTTCATCAGTAAGGGTTTGGCGTATGCGTGTGCAGAGTTGCTGACAGTCGTGCAGCTTATCGCCCAATAAGCTCAGCGACTCTTTGCCCGATTGCAAGCATTGTTGTTTTATGGGGGCTATATGTTCTAACGAAGCGCACAACTGTACTACCTCCCTCGGATTGATTTTTCAGCGTTGCTACTTTAGAGATAAGCCGCTCTATGTCGCCCATACGGCTGATATTCTCTTTTATTAGGTTAAGAGTATCTGTATGGTCGAGCAGGTAAGCTACCACCTCGTGTCGCTGTTCTATTTTTCTATTTTTCTTTAGCGGAAGGGCTAGCCATCGCTTTAGGGGTACGACTACCCATAGGCGATAGAGTCTTGTCAATCACATCTATAAGCGTAACCGATTGAGCTGAGCTACCCGCATAGAGTTCGAGATTCCGAATGGTGAATCTGTCAAGCCATACATATGCATCTTCAGCTATGCGCTGTAGGGTAGTGATATGCTGTAGCTGGTGGTGCTGGGTTTCTGAAAGGTAGTAGAGTATCGCTCCCTGCGGTTAGTATCGCTTCGGTTAGTTCGTCTACACCAAAGCCTTTTAGCGAGTTAGTTTGGAAGTGCTTGGTGAGTGCCTGACGGGCGTAATCGTCTTTGAAAACCCAATCTTCTAAGAAGAAACAGTGAAAATCCTCGCCAAAGCTTTTCGGCAAAGGCCTTTTTCTGTTGTTTAGCTATGAGTATTTCGCTGGGTTTGAAGTTCTGTAGTAGTTTGTCTATATAAGGTTTGTCGCCTTGGGCTACCAAAAACTCGCCTGTCGAGATGTCGAGGAAAGCGATACCACACAGTTGTTTGCCGAGCCATACCGAGGCGAGGAAGTTATTGTTTTTGCTTTGCAGAATATCGTCATTAAGGGCGACACCAGGGGTTACAAGTTCCGTCACGCCGCGTTTTTACAATGCCTTTTTACTAGTTTAGGGTCTTCTAGTTGGTCGCAGATAGCCACGCGGTATCCCTGCCTTTACCAGTTTAGGCAGGTAAGTATTGATAGAGTGATAAGGGAAGCCTGCTAATTCCGAGCGTTCGCTACCGTTATTGCGGTTAGTAAGTACTATGTCGAGGGTGTGAGCAGCTTTTACGGCATCTTCGCCAAAGGTTTCGTAGAAATCGCCAACGCGAAAAAGGAGAAGAGCATCAGGGTATTTACTCTTTATCTGATTGTATTGCTTCATCAGAGGGGTTTCTTTTTGCCATAGCTGTATTTAGTTAAGAATAAAGGGCAAAGGTACATATTATTTGATAATTAGCAAATTTGTTGAAAGGCTAATTTATGAATAAAAAAATAGTCGCCAGTATTCACTACTGACGACTAAATTATTAGTTTCTAAATTAAGGTAGATACAGCGAGCTGTCTATGAGGCTTTCATCAGCCCTCATATTTGGCACCTTTCTGCCTGTCCCTAGGGAGGATTTGCGTAGAAAAAAACTCTTCCGAGTCTAACGCTTTCACCTTACGTTCCGCATCAACGGTTTTTTTCTTGCAAATCCATTAGATACAGACATTTCGCAGCGTCATTGCTGACAATCTCTTCGTAGAGATGATTGATTTTGGGTTTAGCATTTTTCTAATTTCATTTTGTCTGTTTTTTAAAATTATTATTAAACTTTCTATAAACTCCTAACTAATTTAGCCCTTCACCCGTTCGATGAAGTCGCTTAGTACGTTCATATAGTTGATAAAACGCTTCATATGGCGATTCGTAGGGCAGAATATACTTGTGATAGTCGGCTCCTGAGAATAGCTTAGTGCGCATAAAATAGAAATGCTCACTGGCTTGCAGCCTACTATAGTCTTCGTTTAGCTCTGCATTCTTTTCTTCTTCACCAAAGGTTGTATTTTTGAATAGCTCGGTAAAGGCTTCTTTTGTAGTTCGTTCCCCTAACCACGAAGTGATATCGCGCTCTTCGTCTGTCCACGAAATAGGGTAAGGCACAGGCAGTATATCTTTAGCCGTATGCTTTTTAGTAACTTCTTTAGGCAATAAGAACTGATAATTAGGGTTTTTGGCTATTTGCTGAATGAAATATCTCAGAAAGTCGAAAATACCACTTTCAGCGCGGTTGTAATGCCCTATTACTTCGTAGTTCATAAAGAGGTTGAGCACTTCAGTTTCTTGTAGGCTGTGCGATACCCAATCAACGTATTTTTTTCTGAAGTAAGTGGGTATTCACTCCAGTTTCTGTCAGAAAAGCGTATTGCTATATCATCACTCAGCTTACTATTCTTTAGCAAGAGGTTGAGGTTTTCGTCTAAAGCATTTTTATAGACGAAGTTAGGACTCTTCCAACCTAATACGTGCTTAGCACCATCGGTAAGCATCGTCTTGAAGCCCAAGTCGGCTACTCTTTTGCCTATTTTATCAGAATAGATAAGAGATGTATTGCGGAAAGTTACCGGCTTTTTTTGCCAAAAAGTTCTTTGATAGCTGCGCTATGGCGTTTTTACCCTGCAATTCAAACTCATCAGTGTCTTCAGATAGCGATGCCAATGAGTGCGAATAGGTTTCGGCTAAGAACTCCACTTGTCCTGTTTGGGCGAGCTCTTGAAAAGAGCGTATTACCTCTGGGGTGTGCATTTCGAGCTGGTCAATAGCTGAGCCCGAAATAGAGAAAGCAACTTTGAATTTGCCTTCGTATTTCTTGATAAGGTCTAACAATAAAGCGTTAGCAGGCAAGTAGCAGTTTTCGGCTAAATCTTCTAATTCTGATCGGTTAGCGTAGTTGTCAAAATAGTTGTGTTTCTTTCCTATGTCGAAGAATTGATATTTTCTAAGACGTTCGGGGTGATGGATTTGAAAATAAATACAAATTGACTTTTTCATAATGGTGGTTTTACATTAAAGATTCGTAGATTTTTTTGAGTTTCAGCGAGGCGGTTTCCCATTTCAGTTGGTTTACCTCTTCATAACCTTCGCGTTGCATAAAGTTAGATAGGGTTGGGTAAGCCAGTACGCCGTATATCGCATCGGCGAGGGCATTGATATCCCAATAATCTACTTTTATAGCGTGGTGGAGCACTTCGGCTACTCCTGATTGTTTAGAGATGATGGTGGGCACCCCAGAACGCATTGCCTCTAAGGGCGAAATACCAAAGGGTTCAGATACAGAGGGCATCACATACACATCGCTATAGCGGAACATACGTTGTACATCGTTGCCGCGTAAGAAGCCTGTGAAGTGGAAACGTGTGCCTAAACCCAATTGGGCTACACGGCGTACTAAAGGATTCATCTTCTCGCCACTACCTGCCATCACAAAGCGTACATTAGGCAGGCGTTTCATCACTTTGGCAGCCGCTTCTACAAAGTACTCAGGCCCTTTTGTAGGGTGATGCGTCCTAAGAAAGTTACGATTTTTATCTTTGATGCCGCGTTCCTCACGGTCTTCGGTATCGGTTTTAAAGTCTACCGCATTATGCACTGTGATAACTTTTTCAGCAGGGATACCATATTTTTTTCTATAACGATATTGCGCGTCCAGTTACTTACCGTTACTACCCCTGTCGGCAGCTTCCATACCTCGTTTTTCGATATCGTACACTAAGGTATTTCGGTTAAACTCACCTCCGCGGTCGTATTCGGTAGCGTGTACGTGTACTATTAGAGGTTTTTCCTGATATTTTTTTCGCGATGATACCTGCACTATAGGTTAGCCAGTCGTGAGCGTGAATTACATCAAAATCGTGGTTTTTTTGGCTACTGTACCAGCTACTAAGGCATAACGATATACCTCTTCCATTAGGTTAGCCCCATATTTGCCCGAAAACTGAAATTTATTATGGTAGCTGATACGTTCACGGTTTTCGCCTTCTTTGAGGTATCGGTCGCGCTCGCGAGCAAAGGTTTCGGGGTCGAGATAAGGCACAAGGTTAGAGCCTATCTCCATAAAATTGATATGTTTCCAGAACTCTTCTATCTTCTCGGTGTTCTGAAGCATTTCTACATCGCTGGCATTGATAATCTTTGCCACACTACTATCCTCATCACCTGAGGCTTTAGGCATTACAAATAGTACTTGTACGCCATTTTTGGCTAACCCCTGAGCTATACTGAGTAAGCCGTTCCTAACCCTCCACTGATATGTGGGGAATTCCCAACCAAAACATTAATACTCTTGCATTCTTCATACGCTTTTATTGATTTTTTCTAAACCCCTCGATTTCGAAGGGTTTAAATTCTGAGTTATTTATTACCTTTTAGCAGCCATTGTGCCCTTAAAATCTCTGATACATTCTTGGCTTTAGAGATACATCCTCTTGATTGGAATGGTGGATTGCCGTCATAGATAGCCGAAATGCAGCCTACTCCGTGGTCGTTGAGTTCTTCTTCGAAGTCAGCGAGGATACTTTCAGCATCAGGTATGTAGGCATCGCCGTAGAGCTTTAAGTTGGCTTCTATATAAAAACCTATCAACCAAGGGTGTGCTGACCCGTTGAAAGTTGCCTTATCGCGTACGTATACAGGCCCTACACCTTCGCCTTCATAACGTGGGCTCTCAGGTGATAGCGTGCGCAAACCACGTGGGGTAAGGAGCTCTTGGGTGATGATCTTTAACACCTTGCGTTGTCTTTTTTTCAGTAAGAGGCGAGTAGTTAAGCGCACAGCCAATAGCTGGTTAGGACGTACTTCTGTATTTTGATGAGTGTGGTTAGCATAGTCAGCTAAGTAAGATTCAGCTTCATACCAGAAGGTTTGATTGAAGCTTTCGGCTATAGTAGCCGGTAGGGTAGCCCATTCGCTCAAAAAAGCTTTATCTTTAGCCTCGTCAGCCATTGCAATAGCATAGCATACAGCATTATACCATAGCGCGTTTACTTCTACCACATATCCATTTCTAGGTACGATAGCTCCGTAATTGCCCTCAGCGTCAAACCACGTAAGGGGGCGACTTAGGTTATCACTCCATATCAGTCCGTTGTCGTCCATACACATTGTTTTGTGCTTACGGCTGCGGTAGGTTTGTAGGATAGCTTTCAGCAGCTCGCCATATTCTTTTCCATAGTTGTTTTTGGTCTTATTGGTTTCTTTTTCGTATTGCTGAAGCGTCCAGAAGAACCACAATGAGGTATCGGCATCAAACACAGGATTGGTGACGTGGGTACTAATATCGCGAGCGAAAAGTCCTTCATAAAAATATTTGCAAGCAGAGGTAAGCACCTCATCGAATATCTTGGCTGTATTGCCAGAAAGAGCAATACCCGGTAGAGAGATAAAGGTATCGCGGGTGTTGCTGTCAAACCAATGATATCCTGCTTTGATGCGTGTTTCGCCTGCCTTGTGTATCAAGAATTGGGCTGCACTGTACTGTAGGCATTCTTGAGCTGAGTTGCGCTCACTGCGTTCTTTTTAGATATTTGTTGAAATTCTTTTCGAGGGTTTTGCTTTCAGCCTCTTCAATGCTGGCAGAAAAAGACGATGCTTTCGCCCTTCTTTAGGCTCACTTCAAAATAACCAATGCTTAGCAAATCTTCCTGATAGTCATAGCCGCGTTCTTTCTCCTTAGTGTAATAGATATTGTTATTCCAATACGCGTTGTTTATAAAGTCAACTTTTTGCTAAACTGCATATAGGTATGGAAACTCAGGATATAGGCGGGCACGTATGCCGTTATCAGCAGCTTCGGGTTGGGTGCTAGCTACAGGGTTTTGTTTGCTGAGCGAATGTATATCTCGGAAAGCCAATAGGGTTTAAGCGCAACTTGGTAGCTGAGTGAGCTTCGAGTAGTGTATAGCGCACCAATACTTGTGGAGCGTTGTGCATCATTAGTATTTCTTTCTTTAGCAATACCCCGCCTACTTGGTAGGTAACGGTAAAAGCTTTTTCGTACGAAATATCTACGATATACTTATGTCCGCGTGGCTCATAAGTACCCTCGTACTTATGTACGCCAAAGTTGAAATCACGTCCGTGCTGTATGATAGTCTCATCGAGTGATGAAAGCATTACATAGTTTTTGCCTCTAAATTTTTCGATAGGCACTACTAATAACCCGTGGTATTTACGGGTGTTGCAAAATACAAGGGTAGAGGAGCAGTAGCCTCCACTGCGGTTGGTACCTAAGAACTCTCTGCTAAGAGAGTACTCTAGATTGATAAGCTGGTCTTTTTTGAATGATAGGTAACTCATATTACTTGTTAGTTATTAGTCGTTAGTGGTTAGTTGGAGGAGGTAACTAATCTGCAAATTTTAAAACCATTGCGATTCTCGCTGGTATATACAGCGATAATAGGTTCTTCTTCTCTAAGTACTGAGTAAAGTGCTCGATGCTCTCATCTATGCGGTTAGCTCCTGCAAAAGCAGGGTTGTCAGTACTTAGTACGGTTAGGTACTTGCCAGCACGCACCTCAAACGGATAGTCGCTATATGAGGGTGGTAGGGTTAAAACTGAATACGAAAAGATAGTTGCCACGCTCGAATACGAGTATTTGCCGCTCGATGTCGCGTACTAATACACGAGGCTCGTAGGTCAGTAGGCGGCTGCGTGCTATTAGGTGTATCATTGCGCGGTCGAAAAGCGTTTAGATATTTGAATTTTAAGTTGGGGTCATCAACCAAACTCCAGAGGCGGCGTGCGTGCGCGTAACTCCAGCCATTGCCCTCGCGAGAAGTCAATCCACTCAGGGGTGCCCCCATTCATTACCCATAAAGTTTAAATAGCCTCCGCCGGCAGTGCCTAACGTTACGAGACGTATCATTTTATGTAGAGCCATTGCACGGTCGATGATGATTGTGGTCGAACACGACTCATACCGGTGTAGACCTCCTTGTCGGTCATACGGAAAAAAATATGGTCTTATCGCCTACGAGGAGCTTGATCGTGACTTTCGGCGTAGCTTATGGTACGCTCTTCGGCACGTTTATTGGTCAGTTCATAATAAATATCGCCCACGTGCCACTGTTCATCGGGTACTTCTTTTAGCAACTTAATCCAATAGTCGGGTATGCCCATACTCATCTTGAAATCGAAGCCCATACCCCTTTGGCTATAGGCGAAGCTAAGCTCGGCATACCGCTCATCTCTTCGGCTATGGTAATAGCTTGAGGATAGAGCTGATGTGTGACTAAGTTGGCAAGCGTTAGGTAGGTTATTGCCTCTACATCTTCATTGCCGTCATAATAAAAACTATAGTTAGTAAATGCTTTGCCAAGTCCGTGGTCGTAATAGAGCATACTAGTTACTCCATCGAAACGGAAGCCGTCAAACTGGTATTCTTCGAGCCAATACTTGCAGTTAGAGAGCAAGAAGTTGAGTACTTGGGGCTTGCCGTAGTCGAAACAGCGAGAGTCCCACGCAGGGTGCTTGCCGCGCTCACCACTATGGAAGTACAAATAATCAGTACCGTCAAAATAACTGAGCCCTTCTGCCTCATTGCTTACGGAATGCGAATGCACAAGGTCTAAAATTACGCGTATGCCTAAGCCGTGTGCCGTATCGATAAGCTCTTTGAGTTCTTCAGGGGTGCCGAAGCGCGAACTCACCGCAAAGAAATTGGCTACCTGATAGCCAAACGACCCATAGTGAGGGTGTTCTTGTATGGCCATTAGCTGTATGGTATTATAGCCCAAATCAGCGATGCGAGGCAATACGTATAGACGAAACTCCACAAAGGTGCTCACGCGCTGATGCTCGGTGCTCATACCTATATGCGCCTCATAAATAAGAGGTGGTTCAGTGCTGTTGGGGCGAGAGTACTTCCATTGGTAGGGTACAAGGGGTTGCCATACTTGTGCAGTAAATACTTTAGTATAATCGTCTTGTACTGCGCGTAGGGTATGCGAAGGTAACCGCTCACCGCTACCGCCGTCCCACTCTACTAACAGTTTGTAGAGCATTTGGTGGTGCAAAAGATGTGCGGGGAGCCGTAGTTCCCAATTTTCGTTGTTGAGTTTTTAAATGAGAAGTGATTGTTTTTGCCAGTCATTACCTTCAAAAAGGAGGTATATAGCCGTTGCGTTAGGAGCCCACTCGCGCAACACCCATTCGTTGGCTTCAAAAATGTAAGCCGTAGTACAGGTGAGAGTTGCAGTTATCTGCCAATCGGGCGGCATCGCCTTGCATAGTGTGTGCGATGGCGGTAAAATGTTTTTCTATCCTCTATAATGCTGAGGTAGGGTAATAAAAGTGGGTCGATCATAGTGGTGGTATGGCTTATGGAAAAGTCATTGAGTAAGGCTTTTGAGTAAGTCAAACTTAATTTCGCTCAAATAAAATTAAAAATAATTTTTTTGATATTCATAAAAGTTTTTTACGAAAAATAATATATTATTAAGGATTGCTTACTTATTTGTCAGTATGTTAACAAATTAGCCCATTAACAGACAATCACATCTGTTAATGGGCTAATTTGTTAATGATTAAATTACTAAATGTTTAGAATTTGTAAGTTACTCCTAAAACCTAATACTTCGCAGTATTTGGAACGCTTTAGCGGCATTATCATCATAGATAGCTTGGAAAGTGAAGTTTGCCGATAGATATTTGTTAATAGTCATCACTAAGTTGGCAGTGTAGTCAATATCTATGTTTTTGAGGTTTATCAAGGTGGTTGCTATACAATGATAATATGTTTTTCAAATGAAACATTGTCCATTACATTGAGATTTAGCATAGCCACTAAGTGAGAAACCGAGCTCATAGCGTATTGTTTTTACCTTGTTCTACTCCGTAGAAACTACCAGCTTGCGTCCATCTGCTTCTGGCAGTAGTAATTTTAGAAGTTGCAGGAGCGATATTCACTTTTTAGGTTATCGCTTTTCTTCCATAAGATACCAGGACCAAATTGTACATACCCTGGTGAAAGCAATTGGTTTTATAAGGTCGCGCTGAGTGCCAGAGTGTACTTATAACCATCGGTCATTTGGGTTTTGAAGTTGAAAGAAGAATGAGTAGAACCACTCTGGATTGGTCATCTGATAGCCCAAGGACAGAGTTTACTTCAAAACGGTCTGTTGTTTTGCGGTGAATTCATCGCCTTCTAACTTAGTAAGACCGTAATCGATGTATAGGTTGTTATCCCAAAGCTAAACGGTCTTTCTTATAGTTGAATGCATAGCTAACAGCAAGGCTTGCTGCTACGTTGTTAGTACCCCCTCCAGTCCAATCGTTATTGAAGGCAGCTTGCGAAAACATTAATGAGGCATTGCCTCCTTTTTGTCCAACGAGGGGTAGCAGGAGCTTCTTGCTCAGGCGCTACAGTAGGGTCTTGAGCAACTCCATCGGTGCTCTCTTCTTGGGCAAAACCCATTGATACAGCAGAAAGTAATAATGCTGAGAATAAAAGTTTTTCATAAGTGATTTATTAATTAGTTTACAAAAATCCGAGTTCGAGTTTCGCTACCTCGCTCATCATATCCTGATGCCCAAGGCGGGTCGAAAGTGAGTTCAACAATGGTTTCGTGAACATCATCAATGCTCTGTACCTTTTCTTTTTACTTCCATAGGGAGAGCATCGGCTACAGGGCAGTTAGGCGAGGTGAGAGTCATAAGTATCTTCACATCGCAGTCTTCATTTACGAATACATCATATACTAAGCCTAATTCGTAGATATCTACAGGTATTTCGGGGTCGTATATTGTTTTAAGTACTTCTACGATTTTCTCGCCAAGTACTTCAGTGTCTATTATTTTTTTGAGTATTTGTGGTCTCTTCAGCCATTTGTTTATAGATTTGTGTCCTTATTTTTTTGCTTGTAGCAGGGCGTATCGCTTCATCTGCTCGAGCATACTCACCAATCCGTTAGCACGGGTGGGCGATAAGTGTTCTTTGAGTCCTATTTGGTCGATAAAGTCAGTTTTAGCCGCTAAAATCTCTTCGGGGGTGTGACCTGAATACACGCGCACCAATAAGGCTACAATACCTTTGGTGATAATGGCATCGCTATCGGCCGTAAAGAATATCTTACCCTCTTGGTAGTCAGCGTGTAGCCATACTTGACTTTGGCACCCTTTGATAAGGTAATCGTCAGTTTTATACTGTTCTGCTATTAGGGGCAGCGACTTGCCTAACTCAATCATATATTCATATCGCTGCATCCAATCTTCAAAGAGTGAAAACTCTTCTATTATCTGGTTTTGTATTGCTTCTATAGTCATTAGAGTGTGTGTTTTTGGGCGGCAAAGATACAAATAATTAGCTAATTAGCAAATCGATAAGATGTACGGATTAAAAAAATTGAGGTATGGGTTTGGGCGGTAAATTCCTCTAAAAATAGCATTCCGCGGTATGAGTTGCCTTTGTTATTTAGCTTAGGGCTCCACACGGCTATGCTGTAGTGGTTAGGCAATAAAAGCTACGATGCCTCCACCCACACCACTCTTGCCCGGTAAGCCTACCTTGAAAAGCAAATTCACCCGACTCATCATAAAAACCACAGGTTTGCATAATTGCATTTACCCGCTTAGTACAAGTGTCGGTGAGTATCTGTACGCGGTCGTGCATACGAATACCATCATTGGCTAAAAATGAAAATATATAGGCTAAAGACTTTGCAGCTGAGTTCTAACGAACAGAGTTTGAAGTAGAGTTAAGCACCTCTATAGGGTCATTTTCTATATTTCCTAACGATTTGATGTAATAGCATAGCGCAAAATTTCTATACCCTACTGATTTTTTTCAGACTCGGCTACTCTGATAGAATAGTTTACTGACTCATCATTTGCCAAATCGCGGACGAAAGTAAGGAAATCGGCTTCGGCATCTTCTAAAATAGATAGCAAAATGTCGCATACAACTATGGCTCCTGCATTGATAAGCGGATTGCGTGGGATACCATTGTCAGCCTCTAATTGCACAAGCGAGTTAAACGAAGTGCCCGAAGGTTCTACATCTACGCGTTTCCAGAGTTTGTCGCCTATAATACTATAAGCCAAGCAAAAGCGCTAGCACTTTTTGAGATACTTTGGCACGAAAACTTCTCGTCGCAATCGCCTATGCCAAAAGTTGCTTGTTGAGGCTATAGAAATACACCCCAAACTTATTAGGGTCTACTTGTGCCAATTCGGGGATATAAGTAGGTACAGTGCCTACATTCTCAGTTTCCATTACTGTTTTATAGGCTGCTTCTATAATTTTTGAATACTTCACGTCAATTAACTGTTAATTTTTACTTTAATTTCCTTTATTCGGTGTTTGTCGAAGGCTTCTACGGTGAAACTATAGTTGTGAAACACAATAGGTTTACCTTTTTGAGGAAGTTGCCTGATATTTCGAGCAAAAAAAGCCTGCTAAGGTCTCTGCTTCTCCTCTTTTTTTCATCAAAAAAAGCAAGATGTTTTCATCGTCCATCTTTACGATGCGGTAAAAATCTTTTAACACAGTCTTGCCTTCAAAAAAATATAGGTGTGATCATTAATCTTAGAGTATGTAACATCATCATCATCGAACTCATCATTGATGCTACCTACTATTTCCTCCATAATATCTTCTAAAGTGATGATACCACAAGTGCCGCCATACTCGTCTACCACTACGGCTAAGTGTATTTTTCTTTTCTTGGAACTCGCTGAGCAAATCGTCTAACTTCTTATTTTCAGGCACGAAGAAAGCTTTTCGCATTACCTTAGTCCATTCAAAATCAGTCTTTTTCTATATAGGGTAACAGGTCTTTGATATAGATAACCCCTGTAATATTGTCTAAATTTTTCGCGGTATACGGGTATGCGCGAATAGCCTATTTTTACTATCTCGCTCAACACTTCGCTAAAAGGGGTATCCTCGCTGAGAGCAAAAATATCTACGCGGGGCACCATCACTTCGCGGGTTTCGGTATTGCCAAACGATACAATACTCTCTAATAGCTTCTTTTTCTTCATTGGTAGTATCTTCTTCTGATGCCAATTCTAAGGCTTGCGAAAGTTGCCCAACTGATATATTGCTCTTGGTTTTTGCCTAATCGCTTTTTGAATCCATACGGTGAAAGACTTCATCGGTAGGCTGATAGGAGTAAAAATAGTATCGAGTATATAGATAAAAGTAAGCCACTCTCTTAGCGAAAGCTAAATTGTTTCTGTTAGCATAAATTTTTGGGCAATATCTCGCCGCAGAGCAACAATACAAAGGTTACTAAACCAATATTCATCACATCGCGTACTAAAAGTGCTCTCGATGCTTCCGAAGGCAAAGTCTATCAGTTCTGGTGAGATAAGGACTATAGAAATATTGACCAAGTTATTAGCGATGAGTACTGTAGCCAACAGCTTTTTAGGGTTTTCTACCATTTTTGGCTATCAGGTTATTGGCAGAATTATGGTCTTCTTTCAGCTCGTCTATTTCAGTAGGCGAGAGCGAAAATAAGGCCACTTCAGAGCCAGAGATGATAGCAGAGCAGAGCAGTAGTAAGCAAAAAAATAGCAAATTGTACTATCAGCGCAATATTTACAGTTAAAAAGGGCATCAGCAACGATGCCGAGAGGGTTCTGTTTCCAAAATAAAAGAATTTCGTTATACATTAAAACGGCACTCCATTAGCATCTAACTCAGGCGACGATTGAGTAGTAGGGGTGCCAGCTACCGGTGGGGTAGCGGTTTTAGGGGCGCGCATATTGGGCAGCAGATTCATATCGCTTACTACTACTCGGTAATGTAGCGAGGACTGCCGTCTTCAGCCTGCCAAGAGCGTGTGCGCAATTGCCCTTCTAAATAAATAAGGTCGCCTTTTTGGGTGTACTTTTCTATGGCTTCAGCCAGCTTATTGCGCACCACTATATTGTGCCACTCGGTGTGCTCTACGCGCTCATTAGTATTGCGGTTAGTATACTCTTCGTGGGTAGCGAGTCTGAACTGCCCTACGCAATTGCCTTCGCTGAAATACGTTAGCTTTATTGCCTCGCCTATGCGTCCGACAAGGATAACTTTATTTACATATCCGTTCATTGGTAAATTGGGTTATGGGGTTAAAAAGATGTTACAAAAAGTACGATTTTTATAACTTCCAAAAGTTTTTTTAATAAAGTTTGCGGTAAGCGCCGATACAGGATAGCGCTCTAACTGGCTGATAGATATGCCTTTTTCGAGTGGAGAGTGGGTGGTAAGTACCCAAAACGAGGTGTGTATGTGCTGATGCGTGAGCTTATGCACAACAGGACTTTCGTTGTACAAATAAGGAGTGATGAGGGGGTGTTGCTCTCTTAGGAGCTCAGTAAGGGCAGCAGCAGAGAGGGGCGTAGAGGTTTCGATAAGCGGAAATTCGTAGAGTCCGTGCCATATATCTTTGCCTTCCCTCTTCTGAAGGAGGGTTTGCTGATCGGCACTTAACCACACAAGATAGTTGAAGTAACGCTGTTTTATCTTTTATTTTTCTTGAGTTTGGCAGGCAAAGCGCCTACTTGATTATGTGCCCAAGCCCAACAGCTATCGCGCAATACGCAGTTAGCACAGTCAGGGGAGACTGGGGAGTGCAGACGATTGCGCCAAACTCCATAATAGCTTGGTTGTATTCGCCTGCTCGTGGCTGTCTAACAACTCATTGGCTAAGGCTTTGAACTCTTTGGCTGCTGCAGGGGTATTGATAGGCGTCTGCACCCCAAAGAGGCGTGATAATACGCGATATACATTGCCATCGACTACTGCACAGGGTTCGTTATAGCAGAAAGAAGCAATGGCACTGGCAGTGTAATCGCCTATACCTTTGAGTTTTACGAGTTCTTGATAACTTTTTAGGAAAAAAACGCCCCCAGCACTGTGGCTATGTGCTGAGCGGTATGATGTAGATTCTTAGCGCGTGAGTAGTAGCCCAAGCCCTGCCATAACTTTAGCACCTCTTCTTCTGAAGCCTTTGCTAAATCGGATACGGTAGGGAAATGAGTGATAAATCGCTGGTAGTAGGGGAGCCCTTGTACTACGCGCGTTTGCTGGAGGATAACCTCGAAAGCCAGACTTTATAGGGGTCTGCTGTGCCACGCACGGCAAGTCGCGTTTAGCCGTAGCGTACCAAGAGAGCAATTTGCTGGTTAGCCAATTTGCCGATTTGCCGATTTGTTGATTTGCCAATTCGCAGATGAGCTAATTATACTTGTACGGCTGTGCCACTGGCAGTTACCATCAGCATACCCCCATTAGCCCCTACGGTTTCATAATCGAGGTCGATGCCGACCACTGCATTAGCACCGAGGGCTGCAGCGCGCTGTTGTAATTCTTTTAAAGCAGTTTCTTTGCCTTCGATAAGTACTTTTTCGTAGGTAGTAGAGCGCCCGCCGAAAAAGTCGGTAAGCCCCGCCATAAAATCCTTAATAGCATTCGCCCCGATGATAGTCTCGCCAGTAACGATGCCTAAATATTGCTTAATAGGATGTCCTTCGATTGTAGGTGTTGTTGTTAAAAAGCATAATGTTAATTTGTCGATTTGTCGATTTGCCAATCTGTTAATTTGCAGATTTGTTGATTTGTTCGTTTTCTGATTTGCTAATTTGCTCGTTGTCTTTAGCAGGGTCTTTAGTAGCGTCTTTGAACTCGCGGATGCCTGTGCCTAAACCACGCATTAATTCAGGGATTTTCTTGCCCCCAAAAAGCAATAATATAAGGGCTACAATAATTACTACTTGCTAGGCCCTACCATTCCTAAAAAAATATTCATATATTTTTATGTTATTAATTATAGTGCAAAAAGTACATTATAATTACCAAATAGCTGTTAATCATTAAAGCTGATTGATTTGATAATGGCTTCGAGCTCAAATAGTACATCGCGTTTTGATACGCCTGGCGCATACAGAAAGCCCTCGGCTACTAATAGGCGGTTCTTGGCTTTGTCCTCAATAATATAGTTGATATAAGGGCCGCCTAAAGCAAAACCTTTTTACTTCCCACAAGCCTTTGCTCTCTAAAGCAAAATGGTTTTTTATCTTTACTTCGCTTACACTAGGTGCGAGGTAGGTTTCGGTAACCATATACATTCCTTTTTTTCAGGTCCAGGGGATGTACTTTTCGCCTATTGAGTCGCGCATTTTTTTACAATCGCTTTTAGCACGTCCCTCTTCGTCAGTGGGAATGCTCTTAAGCGGCATTTCGTAAAGGATAACACTTGCACGACCCCTTTGATGAGGGCGCTCTATCCAGAAGAAATTGTTTTCGTGTTTTTACTATTTTATAGAAAGAAGGCATCTGTAGCTTTTACCCCCAGAGCCTGTGTGTATTCGGTTTCGGTATTGAGCGATTTCTGAAAAACGATGACGCGTTTCAGCTAATTCGTTTTCTTTGAAAGCATTGATAAATAGGCGGTGATATTCCTCTATTTTGCAAGCAATGTCGCGCACTTTCTTAGCCTCGATAATGGCTACTACCTGAGGTTTGGCATACACGTTCTCTTTAATAGCGCCTTGTGGCTGATTGCACGGCTGACTATCAGTATATTGCGGCTGTTGCGCGTGTTGCCCTCGAATACTTGCGGGGAGGTACTTGGTGAAGGGAGAAAGTGGGTTCTTCATTAGGAAGTCCGTCGATAGGGGCAGCGAAGTAGCGGCGTATAGTATCGCCAACTGACCCTTCCCACAGGTCGTTATCAATAACTACAGCTAAGCTGTTAATAGGGCCTACCGAGGCAGGCAGATAGGTTTCGCCCCCTTGCTATTAGAACAAGCGGTAACGAAAACCGAAATTAGCAAACTTACTAATAATAAGCGTTTCATAAAAAGATACATTAAGATTCTTATGCGTAAAAATACACAGCCAAAATCGTTCCAAATTTTTATAAATTGAAGAAGTTTTTTTAATTTGTCAAGTTATTAATTTGCTAATTGGCTCATTTTTTGATAGCTCTTCTTCTACTTCTTCTATAGTTGGTAATACTGATTTTTAGATTTTCGGGTATTGCTTTAGTAAGTTGATAATCACTTATTCCTATAGGTTGGTCATAGCCAGAGGTGCGTATTGTGCTACGACTTTATCTCCACCGTTGCAAAGTAATAATCCTATTGTTTTTATTGTCGTGTTCTCCTCTTAAGGTATTGTCTACTACATTGATATAGAAGTTTAGTTGTCCCATATATTCGGGTTTGAAAGGTGTTGCCTTTAACTCTATCACTACATAGGCGTGCAAAGGGATATTGTAGAGAATAAGGTCGGTATAAAAATCAGAGTCGCCAACCTCGAAGTGCTTTTGCTGTGCAACAAAAAGCAAAAACCATTTCCCATTTCTAAAAAGATATTTTTGTAATATGTGCTACTAATTGTCGCTCGATATCTTTTTTCTGTCATTTTGTTCTGTTTGCCCCATTAGGTCGAAAAATATAAGGGTCTTTCATTAAGTAATTAGCTAAATCACTCTGAGGCTGAGGCAAATGAGCAGAGAAATTACTTACTTTGTTGGCTGTAATCTGACGAGCAAAAAGGTTTGTTTCTATTTGCATTTGCAAGATATTTCTACTCAGCCATTGGCTACCGCTTGTGTGATATACCAATAACGCTCGCCTAAAGGCAAATTGCTATTAAGTAAGATGATATGAGCTTGCCCAATTGGAACGAGTAATAGCAGATTTTTTTGAAGGTTTCTTCGATGTCCGAAATATCTCTATTATAAATAACAGAAAGAGTTTCCGCTACTTCTGCAAAAGGTGCAACAGCTTGTTGCATAATTATATTATTTTGGTTTTCAGACTCTTGTATTAGTGCAACCGCCTGTTGCACTATTTGGTTTAGTGCTTTTTGTTTGTGTTAAAACATTTTTCAACAGAGGGGGTAGTAAGTATTTCATCTGTCTTGTTCAGTTGTTCTAAAACAGCCAAAGGATAACTATTAGCAAACTGACACATATAAAAAAATGTTTTCGACGAGAATACCCTTTTTTATCAGGGTATTGAGAGCGTATTGCCTCTGAAAGTTTATCAATTACTTTACTTCCCCAACCTTTTTTTCTTTTTGAAGATAAAGGATATAATGCCCTACTTTCCAATAATGGAAAAGCATATCGGCATTGGCAGAAGTAATTAGCCGAATTTGCGTGTGTTCAAGATCAGAACCAATAGCTTGTGCTACAAATGACAAATCTTTGTGGTCTGTATTTTTGGGTGTAGTTATTCATAAATTGAAAATTTCAATTTTTAATGAGAATTTGCCAATTTGCTAATGAGAAAATTAGCAAATTGGCAAATTAGCAAATCGTTTTATTAACTCATTAAATCATATTTTTGGGGTCTAAGATTCTGTCGAGCTCTTCTTTAGATAGCAGTTTGTGCTCAAGGACTAAGTTGTAGACTGACTTGCCGCTCTCTAACGCTTCTTTGGCTATCTTGCTGCTGTTCTTATACCCAATATGTGGGTTGAGCGCTGTAACGATACCTATACTGTGTTTCACCATATTGAGGCACACTTCGCGGTTGGCAGTGATGCCCTCTATACACTTAGTGCGCAAGGTGTCGATAGCACGCTCTAAGAATACGATTGACTCGATAATACATTGGCAAAGCACTGGCTCCATTACATTGAGCTGTAACTGTCCTGCTTCGGCTGCAAAGGTAACCGTTAGGTCGTTGCCTATCACCTTGAAGCACACTTGGTTTACTACTCGGGAATCACTGGATTTACCTTGCCTGGCATAATTGATGACCCCTGGCTGCATCTTAGGTAGGTTGATTTCGTTTAAACCAGCACGAGGACCTGAAGAAAGCAAACGCAAGTCGTTGCATATTTTTGATAGTTTTACCGCCATACGTTTTTAGGGCAGAAGAGTAGATTACATACGAACCTGTGTCGGGGGTTGCCTCTACAAGGTTGGCTGCCGTAACGAAGGCTTCGCCTGTAAGAGCCGCTAACTTCTGAGCGCATAGCTGTGCATAGCCTTTAGGAGCATTAAGCCCTGTACCAATAGCTGTACCCCCCATATTGATTTCTAAGAAAAGTTTGGCGTTGCTTTGTAGGCGTGCGATTTCCTCTTCGAGGTTGGCGGCAAAAGCTTCAAACTCTTGTCCTAAAGTCATAGGTACGGCATCTTGTAGCTGTGTGCGCCCCATCTTTATTACATCGGCAAACTCTTTTTCCTTTTTGACGGAATGCCTCGATGAGCAATGATAGGCGTTTGATGAGTTTTTCGTTCATCTTGATAACTGCCAATTTCACGGTAGTAGGGTAGGCATCGTTAGTGGATTGCGACTGGTTTACGTGGTCGTTAGGCGAACAGTGTTGGTATTCGCCGCGTCCGTAGCCCATAATCTCTAACGCACGGTTGGCAATGACCTCATTAGCATTCATATTCACTGAGGTACCAGCGCCCCTTGAATCATATCAACCAAAAACTGGTGGTCGAACTTGCCGCTTATCACTTCTTCGCAGGCTTGGCTGATAGGCTTTAGGAGGTTGTCGGGTAGAGTCCGAGTTCGTGATTGGTTTGCGCTGCCGCTAACTTCACGTAGCCGATGGCTTTTACGAACTCAGGATAGTCGCCCATTTTAGTTCCGGTAATGCGGAAGTTTTCAATAGCACGTTGGGTTTGCACTCCGTAGTATGCCTCTGCAGGCACTTGTAAGTCGCCAATAAGGTCGGACTCAGTTCTAAATTTTGTCATAATTCTTACTATTTTTTTAATTTAATTTGTCGGGTTGTAACATCTTTCCCTTTACTAACATCCCCCTACACATACTCCGCTGCGCCAGCTCGCGGACTTCCTTCAAAGGGGAGATGTGATGGTCAGTATACACGAAAAACTTTTTAACAATCTTTTTTAAAGTCTTTCATAAATTAGACCGAAGGGGTTAAATGTGAGATGTACTAAAATTTCGGTAAAGGTACGAACTTTTTTTAAATACAAAAAAATAATTTGCTGATTTGGCAATTTGGCGATTTGGCAATTTGCCAATTTCTAAATTTCACGCTTGAGTATTCTGTATAAAGTCTGTCGGGAGATGAAAAATTTGGGGTGAATGAATTCGCGCCATATCACGGTGATGGGGATATAACGGGCATCGTGACGATTGAACTCTTCTATCACCGCTCTGTCCCGTAGCGCTAAGTTCTGCTGACGCGAATGGTGACTCTCTATCAACATCCTCTCGACTTGATAGCTCTTGCTTGTTTTCTTTGTTGATTTCATTGTTGTTTATCTTATTTAGTTGTTAATTATCAATTGTTTTTGTATTTTTTTGTCGCAACTTTTTGTCCCCTCTTTTTTTATGAGGCAAAAGTATAGAGATATTCTCTATTATGCAAATTTTTTTATAAAAGAAATTCTCTAAAATTTCCGCTATTGGCATTTAAGTGTTTGTATATGAATGTAAAAGAAAAGAATAAAACAATTTATAGAAGCTCAAAACCTTACTGTTTCAGCTTTTTGAGAAGGAAATAAACGCCTCGAATGGCTATATTAATAGTATCTCGAAGAATATTGGCATTGACAAACTCAATACAATTTTAGAGAAATACCCTAAGCTGAATGTAGAGTGGCTCATCACCGGAAAAGGCGAAATGCTAAAGTCGGGGGTGCTTTTGCCATTGTTGCCCCCAGTGGAGATTATTAAACCTATAAAGGTGGAGGGGCGCAGTTTGGTGCCTAAGGTGATAGTGGTAGATGACCGCGATAATGACCGCATTCCGTTAGTGCCTGTGCGGGCGCAAGCGGGTACCTGAATGGGTATGACGATGAGCGCTTCATAGAGCAGTTGCCTACCTATAGTCTGCCTACTATGCAAAATGGTACTTACCGTATGTTTCAGGTTAGCGGTCTATCAATGTATCCTACTTTGCAAGACAGTAGTTATGTGGTGGGGAAGTTTGTTGAAGATTGGGATACGCTCTCTAACAACCGCGTGTGTGTGGTGGTGACGGCTAATGATGGGGTGATAGTGAAGCGCGTGGTGAATAGCATCAGTAAGTATGGTACGCTGTATTGCAAGTCGGACAACCGCGACTATCCGCACCTATCTATACATATAGAAGATGTGAAGGAGATATGGGAGTGTAAGATGCATCTTTCGTTTGAGTTTCTCGACCCTGTGACGAACTACCAAAAAAAATAGCTGAGCTGGAAGCTGATGTAGCACACCTGAAAGAAGAACTTGCAGAAATTAGGAAATTAGGAAATTGAAAAAGGTTGCTTGCAGGCGCAAGCAACCTTAATTTCTGATGTTAAAAATTTTGCTAAAGCCATTAGCGTATCCTACCTTTGCAGCACCTTTGAAAGCCAAAGGTGCCAATGCAAGATGGGCAGGTGTTTTGCGATATAAAAATGAGAAAAAAATGAAGGTAAACCTCAACTTTAGCTTCAAGCTTATTAAGATTTTTGATAAGAATTTCTAAAAAGAAATTCCTCATTAAAAATTACTTATTAATGGGCAGGCAGTGGGAGCGGCAACTCCTGCTGCCTTTCTCTTTTATATCGATGCAAAGGTACTACTATTTTTTTGAATTAGCAAAATTTAATTTGGAGTGCGAGCCGCACGGGCAGAAATGTGGGACAGGTGGGAGGGAGGATTGGGAGGGCTGGGAGGATTGAGAGGGCTGGGAGGATTGAGAGGGCTGGGAGGATTGAGAGGGCTGGGAGACAGAGTGGGACAAGTGGGACAGGTGGGACAGAGTGAGACGAGTGGGACAAGTGAGACAGAGTGGGACAAGTGAGACGAGTGGGACAAGTGAGACAGAGTGGGACAAGTGAGACGAGTGGGACAAGTGAGACAGAGTGGGACAAGTGAGACGAGTGGGAGTGCAGGCCGCACCGGCGATTGTGGGACGAGTGGGACGGGTAGGAGAGTATTCGGTTATCGTTCGCTTATCCTTCGCTCATTGTTCGCTCTTCCTGTATCGTTGGTATAGGGGAGGTAGTTGAAGAGGAAAAAAATTACTACTCTCTTCGTTTTTTTAATTTTTTTACATCTTCTAAATTTTTTTATTTTACTTTCGGATTTTTAATTGTATTTCAATTTGTTAAGAATTTATTTTGTTAAATGAAATAAAATAATTAACAAAATATTTGCTTATATAAAAAAAGGGCTGTACTTTTTACCGCCGTAATTTCATTTTAATAAAACCAAACTTATGAAAGTAAAATTTTTTTAACAGTCATTTGGTTTTGTGTTAGGTTGCTGTTTTAGTGCAGCTTTAGCGCAAAACCATATCAGTAAAAGGGACAGTTACTGATGAAAGTAAACTACCGATGCTAGGGGGTTTCAGTAGTGGTGAAAGGCACTACCCACGGTACCTCAACTGACATTGATGGTAAGTATGAATTGCAGGCTAAAGCCGGCGATGTACTTGAATTTAGTTCAGTGGGCTATACCACCCAAACTAAAAAAAAGTCGTAGGGGGTAAAAGTTACTCACTTAGTGTGGTGCTAAAAGAAAAAACGCAAGAGCTAAGTGAAGTTGTAGTAGTAGGTTTTTGCTACTCAGAAGAAAGAAAACTTAACCGGAGCGGTTACTTCTGTAGATGCAAAAAGCCTTGGAAAAGTAGACCTGTGAATAATGTTACGCAAGCCTTGCAAGGTAATGTATCAGGGTTAAACTTTTCTGTAGGAAACGGAGGGGTCAGTTAGATAATTCCTTCTCGTTTAATATACGCGGGGCAGGTACTATTGGAGCAGGCTCTAATGCAAGTCCGTTAGTACTTATAAATGGTATGGAGGGTGATATTAATACACTTAACCCTCAGGATATCGAAAGTATTTCAGTACTAAAAGATGCTGCATCAGCTTCTATCTATGGTTCGCGTGCTGCTTTTGGGGTAGTTTTGGTTACTACCAAATCAGGTAAAGAAGGTAAGGTGGAAATGAACTACAATACTAACTACCGCCTTAGCTCACCTATAGGTATTCCTGAAATGTTAGATTCTGAAGATTTTGCTAACTACTTTAATGAAGCTCAAAAAAATAATGGTGGTGCTCCTGTGTTTGAACCTCGTATCCTTGAGAATATAAAGGCTTATAAAGCAGGACAACTAAAAGATGCTACTGACTGGAATCCAAGAAAAAGACGGTACAGGGGCTTGGAATGACTACAAACAAAGTTGGGCGAATGTAGATTGGTTTAAAGAATTCTATAGAACATCAGCTCCATCACAAGAACATAACTTTAGTGCACGTGGTGGTAGTGAAAAACTAAAATATTATGTATCATTAGGCTGGCTTGATGCAGAAGGGCTTAGCCGTTATAATACAGATAAGTTAGCTCGTTATTCAGCTAATGCTAAAATCTCATCACAAATACTTCCTTATTTGAAGTTAGAATACAGTACACGTTTCTCTCGTAAAGACTTCTCTCGCTCTTCTTATTTGGGTGGTTTGTTCTTCCACAATATTGCTCGCCGTTGGCCTACATTACCAGTAAAAGACCCTAATGGCCATTATATGAATGGTAATGAGATAGCCCAGCTTAATGAAGGACGCGATAAAACACAAACTGATGAGCTTACCCAACAATTGGCTTTAGTATTTAACCCTATAAAAGGTTGGGTTACCAATGTAGAGCTTAACTATCGTACTACCGACCTATTCAACACTTGGTACTTCTTACCTATTTATAAATACGGTTTGCACGGAGAACCTATTGCTATTTCGCGTGAAGGTTCTACTCCTGCAGGAACATCTAAAAATAGGAGAATCAGCAGGTCGCTACAACTTCTTCAACACCAATATTTATAGCTCATATACTAAACAGATAAAGAAACATACCGCTACTATATTGGGTGGTTTTCAATCAGAATTAGAAAAACACATTATTTTTTTCAGCTTCGCGTGATGGATTATACAGCCCCGATGCTCTCTCTTAATACTACTGGAGGTAAGGAAGATGATGTAAGTGGTAACAACCAACACTGGGCTACCGCAGGTTTCTTTGCAGATTGAACTATAATTATGACGGTAGATATTTATTAGAAATAAATACTCGTTATGATGGTACTAGCCGTTTCTTGCGTGACCAACGTTGGAATCTCTTTACTTCAGCATCTTTAGGTTGGAATGTAGCTAGAGAAAGTTTTTGGAAAAAAAGTTAGGCAAGTTTGGTGAACAAGTAAGCGAGTTTAAGCTAAGAGGTTCTTATGGTGAATTGGGTAACCAAAAACACAAGTAACTGGTATCCTTTCTACCAACAAATGAGTGTAGGTACTAATAATGGTAACTGGTTATTAAGAGGTGATAAAACTAATACGGCTTATGCTCCAGGTTTAGTAGCTTCATCACTTACTTGGGAAAAAAAGTAGCTTCTTGGAATGCTGGTTTTGACTTAACAGCTTTAAAAAAATCGCTTAAAAATTTACATTGGAATTGTTTAGCCGTAAAACTTATAATATGGTGGGGCCAGCTCCTGAATTGCCTCCTGTATTAGGTACAGCTCCTGCACGTATTAATAATACCGATATGGTGTCAAACGGTTTTGAAATTGTAACTAGCTGGAAAGACAAGATAGGAGAAGACTTCAGCTATGGTATTAAAGCTAACCTTACTGATAGCCGCCAAAAGATTACTAAATATCCAAATAAAAATAACTCTTTAGGTACTTACCGAGAAGGACAATATTTAGGTGAAATATGGGGTTATGAAACTGAAGGTATAGCTAAAACTGATGCCGAAATGACTGAATGGTTACGCACTCACGACCAAAGTGCTTTGGGTAACAACTGGGCTGCTGGTGATATTATGTATAGAGACTTGAATGGAGATGGCAAGATTAACGGAGGTTCTGGAACTTCAGATAACCCTGGTGATAGAAAAGTTATTGGTAACACAACTCCTCGTTATAATTTTGGTGTACAAGTAGAGTTGAAATACAAAAATGTAGATTTTAGTATGTTCTGGCAAGGTACAGGTAAACGCGACTTGACTTTCAACGGTTCTCCTTATTTCAAAGGGGCTAACCAAAATGTATGGCAATCAGCAGGATTTAAAGAACACTTAGATTACTTCCGTCCTGAAAATACAGATAGTCCTTTTGGGCCTAATGTTAATTCGTATTACCCACGCCCAACTATGGACGGAGGCGGAAAGAACTTTGCTACCCAAACTCGTTGGATACAAGATGCCTCTTATGTTCGGTTGAAAAACCTTCAAATAGGCTATACTTTCCCTAAAGATATAATGAAAACTATTGGTATTAACAATTTGCGTATTTACCTTTCTGCTGATAACGTATGTACCTTTACCAAACTTTCAGAAATATTTGACCCAGAAGCTAATGGTGGTTCTTGGGGAGAAGGTAAGCTATACCCACTCTCAAGAGTGATTTCTACAGGACTAAGTGTAACTTTCTAAAAAAAGATAATACAATGAAAAAGATATATAGAAATATTATAGCTGCTACCCTTATGGTAGGGTTAGTAAGCTGTAACAAGTTTTTGGATAGAGAGCCGCTCTCAAATATCACCCCTCAACAGTATTTTAATACTGAAGCCGATTTAGCTGCCTATACTATCAGCTATTATAACTTTCCTACTCACGGGGGCTATAGTATAGGACGTTTTAAAGCCGATAATGGTACTGACAACCAAGCTGATAGGAACCCAAGCGCTGCGTGGCTAAAAAGGGCAATGGCACGTACCTGGCGGTACAGATGGTTATGCATTTGGCAATATACGTGCTTTAAATTACTTCATAGCTGAGATAACCCCAAAAATAGAAGCAGGGAAGATAGTAGGGGTACCTGCTAATATCAACCACTACTTAGGCGAAGCTTATTTTTTAAGAGCTTATGAGTATTTCGATCGCTTGCAGGCATATGGAGATTATCCGATAGTAAAAACAGTGCTCCCAGATAATGAAGATGCTCTTATAGAAGCTTCAAAACGCCGTCCTCGCAATGAGGGTAGCTCGTTTTATCTTAGAAGATTTAGACAAGGCTATCACCTTACTAAAATCAGGTTCTGTAGAAAATAAAAATCGTATTAGCAAAGAAGTAGCACAGCTTTTCCGCTCTCGTGTAGCTCTATATGAAGGTACTTGGCTAAAATATCACAAAGGTACTGCCTTTGTGCCAGGGGGAGCAGGCTGGCCAGGAGCTAATATGTCTTATTTGTCAGGCTTTACTATTAATATTGATAATGAAATTAACTATTTCTTAACTGAAGCTATGAGTTCAGCTAAAGTAGTAGCCGATGCTTTTCCCATTAGTAACCAACAACCATAATGTTACAGGAGCAGCAGTGTTTAGCAATCCTTATTTCAAAATGTATGGTGATAACAATCAGGCAGGCTATTCAGAAGTATTGCTTTGGAGACAGTATAGTGCTGAAAAAAGCGTAGGGCATTATACTAACGGTTTCTTAACTGGTGGTGGTAATAGTGGTTATACACGTGGTTTTGTAGATGCCTTCTTAATGAAAAATGGGTTGCCTATCTACGCTTCAGGCTCTAATTATCAAGGTGATGCTGATTTGACTGTAGTGAAAAAAATAATCGTGATGAACGTTTGCAACTATTTATGCGTGTGCCTGGTGATTACTTAGCAGTTAATCAACAAGTGGATAGCTATCCAGACATTATCAACTCAATAGTTGAAAGAAAATCAGTGACAGGATATGATGTAAAAGAAAAGGATTGAATGGAGATCCTAAATATCTTACTGATGCGGTGCTTACAGAGGCAGGTTGTATAGTATTTCGTGCCGCAGAAGCCTATCTAAACTATATAGAAGCTTCATACGTAAAAAAATAATACAATAGATGCTGATGCAGCACGTTATTGGAAAGCCTTACGTGCACGTGCTGGGGTTAATGAAGACTATAACGCTACTATAGCTGCTACCGACTTAGACCGTGAAAACGATTGGGCTGTGTATTCAGCAGGACAAAAAGTAGATGCTACTCTTTACAATATTCGTCGCGAACGCCGTTGTGAGTTTATAGCAGAAGGTATGCGTTGGGCTGACCTAAAAACGTTGGCGTGCTATGGATCAGCTAAACAACTACCAAATAGAAGGTATGAACCTTTGGACAAGTATGTATGACAAATATAAAGATAATAGAGGTATATCTAAATTAGTAGCTTTGCCTGCAGCTAGTCCTAACATATCATCAAGAACGTTAAGCAACTATATACGTCCATATCAAATAATACAACAAAAATAACTTGTATTACAATGGTATTACTTGGACAAAAAGCTCACTATCTATCACCTATTGGATTTGAAAACTTCTTACGTACTTCAAAAAGGAGGTAATATAAGTAATAGTGTGGTATATCCTAACCCATACTGGCCAGTACAAGCTGATGGGGTTCCTACAGAATAGGATTTATTATCCAATTAGTATATTTTAACTTTGCCAAAGGTTATAACATATTTGTTATGACCTTTGGCAAAGTTTTTCTGATGGGAGGGCGAGCCGCACCGGCGATTGTGGGACGGATGAGACAGGTGAGACGAGTGGGACAGGTAGGGACAGGTAGGACGAGTGGGAGTGCGAGCCGCACTGGTGATTGTGGGACCAATGGGACAGGTGGACAGGGTGGATAGGTGGGACGAGTGGGACAAGTGGGACAAGTGGGACAGGGGGACAGAGTGGGACAGGTGAGACAGAGTGGGACAGGTGGGACGAATAGGATAAAAATAGAGGGAATAGACTGTTGTATCGAAAAAAATACTAACTTTGTGCTTTATAATAACAAACTAAAAAAACAAAAATAATGACAACTTTTTTTGAAACTGAAAGGAGGATACAGATCTTTGTATGCTTACCAAAAAGCAGAGGTAATTTATGATATTACTTTTTACTTCACTCAATATTTTTCTTACTAAAGGTGACCGTACTATAGACCAAATGCTGCAAGCTGCTCGCTCTGGCAAACAAAAATATTGCTGAGGGAAGTAAAGGCTTCGACTACTTCGGTTGAAACTGAAATAAAACTTACTAACGTGGCTAAAAGCAAGTCTTGAGGAACTACACATAGATTATGAAGACTATTTGAGAGTTAGAAATAAAGAACAATGGCATATAGGACACCCTCGCTATAATAAGGTTCGCACTTTTTGCTTCGAGTAAGGAAATCTTTGAACTCTATCCGTCTTTGCTGCCTAAATATGATGATGCGTCTTTAGCAAATCTTTGCATTACTCTTATTAACCAAACTACTTTTTTTACTTCGGCGATTAATAGAAAAAAACAACAAGAGGTGTTTTTGCAAAAAGATGGCGTAAGAGAACAAATGAGTGTAGCCAGAAGAAGAATATTAACAAATCATAATAAATCCTTTTATTAAGCCTTTCGACAAGCCTGTGGCTATGTATATCGATTGGGTACGATACTATCAATTAGCTGATTAGTCAATTAGCAAATTTGCTAATTAGTAAATTATGTTGTAGTTTTGCCGAAATTATTATCTACAATGAAAATACAATTTTTTTATAGCTCTTTCGGCGGTGGCACTTATAGGGTGCAAAAATAATCCGCAAGAAATAACCGTAGCTGAAGATGCTATGGCTAATACTCAGTTGGCTGAAGAACAACGCGATAAGACAAAAGACGCTAATCCGTTTGACCAAGGGACAGCACTTTCAACTCCTGCTACCCCACAAGGAGGTGGAGTGACACTCAATCCGCCACACGGACAACCTGGTCACCGTTGCGATATAGCAGTAGGAGCCCCTCTGCCTAACGACGGCAACGTGATAGCTCAAGCCCAAAATGTAAGTCACCCCCGTAAGTCAGGGGAGGCTATGCCCGTAGTATCGAATGGAATGGAGCAGCCGCAAGTGATACAAGTATCGCAGCCTCAGAATTATGTAGGGGCTAATGGCGAAAAGCTCAATCCACCACACGGACAACCTGGTCACCGTTGTGATATACCGGTAGGAGCCCCGCTGAACAGCAAGCCCGCAGCCGCTACAACAGCAGCACCTGCCCAACAACCGCAAGTAGTACAACAGCAGGTGGTGATAGACCCTCAGCAGGCACAACAGCATACGGGCACGACAGAACCCGGCTTCTCAGGGAAACCTAATCCGCCACACGGACAACCCGGTCACCGTTGCGATATAGCGGTGGGGGCTACTTTGCCGTAAGGGATTGGTCGTTAGTTGTTAGTGTTTGAGAAGTATAATGAAAAAGATTTACAATAGAACAGCTGAAATATCTTAAAGAGTCGGAGGATAAAAATAGAGTTTAAGAGGGCTGAGCAAGGTAATTTAGCGTATGATGAGGTACAAGAACCAAACCTAATGAGCGAAGAAGATGTATATTAGGGATATGTTACAGCACTTTGTAATGAAGGAGGAGGCTCTTTAGTGATAGGTATGTCTGATAATTATCCTCATAAAGTGGTAGGGACTAAACAAAGTGAGGATGCTATTGGAGAATTGGAAAGTAATATATACCGAGATACTCAGATTCGCCCTCAAATTTATGAACTTTATGAAGATGAGGTCTTAAAAAGGGCGTGTGCTTGTTATAACTGTACCAAGTCGGCCTATTGGTCAGGTTTTTAAGTTTGAAGATGTACCTTTAATGCGTGTTGGAGGAATTAAAACCAATGTCTAATGAGGGTGTTTTTCAATATATTGCAGGAGCAAGAACCTGATTTTTCTGCTACGATAGTAGAAGGAGTTTCCATAGCAGATTTAGATGAAGAGGCGGTTAAAATTTTACGACAAAAATATGTTGCTAAACACAAGAACACAGACTTTCTTACTTTAGAAACTACTCAAGTACTAAGTGATTTACAACTTATAAAAGGGAGTAAGGTAACTTTTGCAGCTCTTATACTTTTTGGGCAAAAAGGAGAAAATAAAAGAGTTCTTGCCACAAGCGTCCGTTATTTTTAGAGTATAGGGAAAGCAGAAAATTTGATAGCATATGATAATAGGCAAGTATATTGTGAGCCTTTTTTATAAGATGATAGAGTTGCTTTGGCACGATATTAATCTTCGAAATGATAAAAATAGATATAAATGAAAAATTCATATATTTTCAATATTCCTTTTTTTAATGAAGAAGTAATTCGCGAAGCAATTAATAATGCTATAGCGCATCGAGATTATAAACGTACTAGTGAAATAGTTATCAAGCAATATCCTCAGAAAAATGATTATTATGAATGCAGGAGGCTTTCCTTTAGGGGTAGAGATTGATAATTTGCTAAGAGTGCAGAGTACTCCAAGAAATAGACTTCTTGCAGATGTGTTGGCTAAAACAGGGATTGTAGAACGTTCAGGGCAAGGTATTGATAAGATTTTTAAAAACACATTGTCTGAAGGTAAAGACGCTCCTGATTATACGCATAGTGATTCTTTTTAGAGTAGAATTGCATCTTTCGGCAATTATAAAAGATAAATCATTTGCCATATTTTTTTAGATTCAGAACAGAGAGATTTAGCTGAAGAAGATAGATTGTCAGTATTTGATGTTATAGCTTTGGATAAGATTAGACAAGGTTTTTCGCAGGAAGTTGAAAAAGGATATAATAGACAAATTACTACGTTGTAGATTGATAGAAAAAAACGAGGAAAAAAACAAGAGGAATATACTATATATTAGCTAAAAGTTATTATGAAATTTCAGGAAAGGAGGCAGAGTATTCTCAGAAAAAAATGATTGGGATATAGAGCAAATTATGCTTTTTTATTATGCCTCATTTGAAGAAATTTGAAAAAAAGCAAAAAAATGAAAGATTTTTGCAAAAATTATTAGAAGGACACTTAACGCGTAGGCAAGTTAGAATAGCAGTTGAAAAAAATTAGTTGATTTGCAATATCTAATAAAAAGAAGGAGAAGGGACAGGTACGTATTACAAAATAGCTGAAAAAAATACATAGAAGATTCGGCGTTAATGATACGAGCACTTGATTTAGGGATGGAGGAAATGAGAAAAAGAGGAGAAATAGCATAATCTCTGAAATGTCCAAAAAAATACGTCCAAAAAAAGCAGGCAATTAGGGCATTTTTTTATAGATAAAATTACTTAAACATTTGATTCTTATAAAGTTAGAAATGTCCAAAAAAATGTATAAATTCTACTATAAACTAACGGCTAAAGACTGGCTACTAAAGACTAACTCTTGCCGGTTTCTAAAAAAATGATTACTTTTTGCCAAAAATAAGAATTAGTTTTTAACCATTTACAAATAACCATTAATAATTATATAATGGAACTTATAAAAAAATACACGATAAAAACTTTTTGAGCCGTATATCAGTGCTCAGCAACTTGATGAGATTAATGCCCGTATGGCAGCTGAGGGTGTATCAAGACTTAGGAGAGTCGCGACCTGTGTTTGTTGCTGTCCTTAATGGTTCGTTTATGTTTGCTGCCGACTTCGTGAGACATTACAAAGGCGAATGCGAGATTTCTTTCGTAAAAATGTCTTCTTATGAAGGCACTCAGTCCACCGGAAAGGTACACGAACTTATCGGGCTATCAAGTTCGGTAGAAGGGCGCGACGTGGTAATACTAGAAGATATAGTAGATACCGGTAATACACTAGAAGAAATATACCGTATCTTCAAAGATAAAAAGTGAAATCGTTTAGAATTGCGACCCTATTTTTTTCAAACCTGATGCCTACAAAAAGACTTCAAAATAGACTATGTAGGGCAAGCCTATCCCTAACCGTTTCATCGTAGGTTATGGCTTAGATTTTTGACGAGGTAGGGCGCAACTTACCGCAAGTATATCAATTAAACACCTCTATAACAATGACAAATTTAGTACTTTTTGGCAAACCAGGTGCTGGCAAAGGCACTCAAGCCGCTTTTTGAAAGACAAATACAACTTAGTGCATATCTCTACCGGTGATATTTTTCCGTTTCAACATCAAAAAAACGAGACGAAATTAGGGTAAATTAGCACAATCATACATCGAAAAAGGCGATCTTGTGCCTGATGAGGTGACTATACAGATGCTTCAAGAGGAAGTAGAAAAGAATCCTAATGCTGAAGGCTTTCTTTTTGATGGGTTCCCACGTACGATAGCACAGGCTGAAGCTCTTGATGCGTTCTTGTCGTCTAAAGGAATGCGCATACACGGTACGCTTGCCTTAGAAGCTGATGATGAGGTGCTTATAAAACGTATCGTAGAGCGTGGTAAAGTGAGCGGACGCGCTGATGACCAAGATGAAGATAAAATTAAAAAAACCGTTTCGTAGAATACAACGAAAAAGACTGCTCCGCTTATCGCTTATTACAAAGCGCAAGGCAAATATCACGCTGTAGATGGTATTGGTACAGTAGAGGAGATTACGGTACGCTTATCTAAGGCTATTGACCAAATAAAAAGCCGAATAATGACGGAAGGCAATTTTACAGATTACGTAAAGATATACGCGGCATCGGGCAACGGGGGAGCAGGCTCTATGCACCTGCACCGCGAGAAGTTCGTACCCAAAGGAGGTCCTGATGGGGGCGATGGGGGTCGTGGGGGCATATTATCCTAAAGGGTAATAAGCACCTTTGGACGCTCATACACTTTAAATTTCAGAAGCACTTTCGCGCTGAACACGGCGAGGCAGGAGGGCTAACCGCAGTTTTGGGGCTGACGGCAAGGATATTTACTTAGAAGTGCCGTTGGGCACCATCGTAAAAGATGCAGAGACGGAAGAAGTCCTTTTTGAAATCACCGAAGATGGGCAGAGGTTATCGCCCTACGCGGTGGCAAAGGGGCTTAGGCAATTGGCATTTTAGGACGCCTACTAACCAGACGCCACGCTATGCACTAGCCAGGGTTACAGGGGAGGAGCGCGAGCTGTTGTTAGAGCTGAAAGTGCTTGCCGATGTAGGATTGGTGGGCTTCCCTAATGCGGGTAAATCGACGCTACTATCAGTTATCACTTCTGCTAAGCCTAAAAATAGGCGATTATCCTTTTACTACCCTCAAACCTAACTTGGGCATTGTAGAAAACCGCGACTTTCAATCGTTTGTAATGGCTGATATCCCTGGTATTATAGAGGGAGCCGCTGAAGGCAAAAGGATTGGGGCATTTCTTCTTGCGACATATTGAGCGCAACTCGCTATTGCTGTTCCTCATTCCCGCAGATGCTAATGATATAGTGGCAGAGTATGAGATATTGCTGAATGAGCTTAAGAAGTACAATCCTGAACTTTTGGACAAACAGCGGTTGGTGGCAATCTCTAAATCGGATATGCTTGATGACGAACTGACCGCCGCTATAGATAAGGAATTGGCTGCTAAGTTGAAAGTGCCTTATCTGTTTATTTCGTCAGTTTCGGGCAAAGGCATACAAAAAAACTAAAAAGATGAGTTAATGAGTCGATTAGACAATTAGTAAATTAGCAAATTGACAAATCAATATGAACAAGATACTTACACTTTGTGCATTATTCCCTTTGGTGGCAGTAGCACAACCGTCTGACCTTATCAGGGGTATACAAATCAAAAGAAGCGCGACAGTTTCAGCTTCGCATCAATGCTGATAATACGGTAGATGCGCTGATGGCTACGGGTACTTATACTGCAAAAGATAAGAATATTAGTTTGCAGTTTGGCACCGGTAATAGCTTTAGGGTAGTGAAAACGCAAGGTACAACAGACCAGCTGACCCTTACGTTTAAAGAGGCTGATATAAATATGTTCGACCCTCGTTTCTTGTATATAGGCTACAAAAATAGCAAAGGAGAAATCGTGTACGAAAGTGCGTATAATAAACTGCAAGGGCAAGATGATTATACTATAGAAATACCGCGCACGGATAATCTTTACCTTGTAAATGCTTATGGTGTAGCTATTACAGGCGATAAAAAGGCAGCCGTAATTATTGAAGAATATCTTATCGGTAAAAATACTAGCGGAGTAGAAATTACTTTTGATACAGAAAATTCGGTGAGCAGTGAGTTGCAAGCAACCTATAACCCTGAAAAGCAAACGCTTACACTTAATGATAAGACACTCTCGTCTAATCCTATAGTATTTAGCAAAGTGTTGGCTGCTGATACGCAGGCATTGCAACCTGCAACTACCGAAAAGGTAAAAGCAGTGGAAGCATCTTATCGCTTTTGACGAAGAGAAAGACATTCCTGAATTTAACCCAGAGAAGAAAGCCCTTAGTACCTTAAAACAGGCGAATAGCCTTAGTGCAGCCCTTGCAGCAGCTAAGAAAAAAATAATCGATTGATAGCGCTACTGTATCAGCCTAACAACAAGAATGCTGCGAAGGAATTTAAAGAGCTATTTGAATGGTATGAGCAAAACAGGGGAGACCGTGCTGACAGACCCTTACCTTTTTGAGCTTTTACTTAGCGACAGCTAAAGAACTAAAAAAAGTCTGAAAGCTAAAAGGGCTCACTAACGAAGACCAGCTTATCATTCTAACCTCTGAAGGAGGTGATTTACCACGAATCGGCTACCATAGCGCAAGTGTTAGCTGATGAAACATTGGAGTATAACCATACCGGTCTGTTACGCACAGCTGCTAAAGCGAGTTTAGCCGATAGAGTACTCAGCAATCCTAAAGCACCGCTAAAAGAGGTTGTAAAGGTTTTTAATAGCACTCTCTAACTACACTCAAGACCCAGATGTGCAATTGCTCTTAGCCGCACGCCCTAAAACTGGCGATGCAGAAACTGATGAAGATAAACAGGCTACGATAGACTACCAATTAGAAAATCTCATCACTTACTACAAAAACCTGAAAACCTATATCGTTTGCGTCTTACCCCAGAACAGCTTATTGCCCAATGGCAGCGTGTAGTTGCCGCCCATAAGGCAGATGCTAAGCTCGATACTGACTTCGCGTTATTGGCATCGCTTAATGTAGAGATAAATGATAATTTTTTCACTAAAACTTTCTACTTAAATTATGAGCCTACTACTGCTGACCTTGAAGCAGGTGCTTACCTCTTGAGGTTTTTCAAAGATATAAAAGCTCATAATGATGCGCTTAAAGATATTGGCGACTATACCTATATACAACGCATCGATAGAGGCTATATAGCATTCAATACGGCTGCGGTAGAGCGTACGCTAAAGGCTTGCTACGACCTCGACAAGGCTACCCTGCCAGAGGTGAAAAAAAGCCTATGCTGAAGGGATTAAAAAAATGGAGCTCTTTCGTCTTTAGATTATATCGACTTTCTTTATAATCAGGATTTGACTACTGATGCTGCACGGCTTTTTGATGCTTATTTCAAAAACCTAATGGCTACGGACTCTAACCTAATAGCTGCCCTCGATAATGATTTCACCAATAATAATGCAGAGAACAGTTGGCGTTATTATAAGATGCTCTTTGCCAATCGCGCTAATAATATAGCATGGAAGGTGTATGAAGACCAGCCTAATAATAAAGTCCTTATGGCAGAGGCTTATCGATGGGCAAAGGCAGCCGTGCAGTTAGAGCCTAAGAGTCCTTATTACCTTGATACGCTTGCTCACTTGATGTTTGCCCACGGCGATAAGAAAGAGGCAGTTGCTACTGAAGAGAAAGCGGTAAGTTTGCTTAGCCAAGATGAAGATGGCAATGCTGAGCAGAAAGAGGAGATAAAGAAAAAAATCTTATAAAAGATGAAGCAAGGACTTTAGCCATATACTTAACGACAAACAAATACCAACACATATAAAAATGAAAAAGATAGTAGTAACGGGTGGGTTGGGCTTTATAGGCTCGCACACCGTAGTAGAATTGCAAAATGCAGGTTTTGAGGTGGTTATCATCGATAACCTATCTAATGCGCAAGAGAGTGTATTAGAGCACATCACTAAAATAACAGGTAAAAAACCGCTGTTTGAGAAGTTTGACCTCAGAGATAAGGCAGATGTACAAGATTTCTTCCGTCGCCATACTGATGTAGAGGGGCTTATACACTTTGCTGCCTCTAAAGCTGTGGGCGAGGCGTAGAAAAAAACCTTTGCTTTACTACAACAACAACCTCACTAGCCTTATTTATCTGTTAGAAGAGCTCAGCAAGCTGAAAAAGGCACACTTTATCTTTAGTTCGTCTTGTACTGTATATGGGCAAGCTGATAAGTTACCTATTACCGAAGATGCTCCTGTGAAAAAAGCAGAGTCGCCTTATGGCAATACTAAGCAGATTTCAGAAGAGATTATTAGCGACACCTGTCGCGTAACGCCTCAACTAAACGCTATTGCTTTGCGTTATTTCAACCCTATAGGAGCACACCCTTCAGCCGAAATAGGGCGAATTGCCTTTGGGCGTACCTCAGAACTTAGTGCCTTATATCACCCAAACAGCTATTGGCTTGCGCGAAAAAGATATCGGTATTTGGCGATGACTATCCAACTCCTGATGGTACTTGTATTCGCGACTATATACACGTAGTTGATTTAGCAAAAGCACACGTTATTGCGCTACAACGCCTCTTAAACGATAAGAATGCTGAGAATTACGAGGTATTTAATATCGGTACAGGCAAAGGCAGCAGTGTGTTAGAGGTAATACAAAGTTTTGAGCGAGTATCAGGGCAAAAAGCTAAACTATCAGATAGTAGCCCGCCGCGCAGGTGATATAACAGCTGCTTATGCTAATACTGATAGAGCAAATCACGTATTGGGTTGGGAAGCTAAATCAACCTTAGACGACGCGATGCTTTCAGCTTGGAAATGGGAACAAAAAGTTAGAAGCAAATAGTCTTAAATAATTAATAAAAAAACTGCCTGAGAGTTAAAATCTTCAGGCAGTTTTTATTGATAGATTAATCATTCACAATTTAATTATTACCTTTGCATTCAAAAAAAGAAAGAAGAAGATGTTTGACTTTATAATTGTAGGGGCAGGATTAGCAGGCGTTAGCTTCGCTCATTTGCTTGAGCAGCACGGCAAAAGCTTCTGCCTACTATCAGACCGCTCTCAGGTAGCAAGCCCTAATAGCTGGAGGGGTCTATAATCCGGTAGTATTAAAGCGTTTTACCCCTATTTGGAAAGCTGAAGAGATTATGGCGTGCGCCAATCGTTTTTATGACAATATAGAGGCTACAATGGGGCAACCTCTGCGTATTAGTTTGCCGGTACTGCGCAAGTTTGCTTCTGTAGAAGAGCAAAACAATTGGTTTGCAGCTTCCGATACGCCCATACTCCAACACTACCTGAGCACTACCCTACGTACTACCCCCTCTGAGGCATTGCCTGCTCCTTATTTATTAGGAGAGGTACTGCATACGGGGCGTTTAGATATTGACCGTTATATACAGCTCAGTCTGCGCTCTTGGCAAGAGGCAGGGGTATATCACTTTCATTCTTTCGACTATTCAGCCCTCGATATACAACCTGACTTCGTGGCTTATCAGGGGGTGACAGCTCAGCATATCGTCTTCTGCGAGGGCTGTGGTATTAGCAAAAATCCGTATTTTAACTCTTTGCCTATGCGTCCCTGCAAGGGTGAGAGCCTTACTATCAAAGCCCCCGACCTACAGCTACAAGCTATCTTCAAAAAGCGACGGGTCTATTATTAGTATGGGGGTGATATTTACCGCGTAGGAGCAACTTACGACCCCGAAGACCTTACCGACACTATGCGAGGCAGGGACGTGCAGAACTGCTCGAAAAAAACTACATAAAATGACTAATTCTCCTTATGAAATCATATCACACCAAGCGGCTATACGCCCTACAGTAGGCGATAGACGTCGCTTTGGTGGGGGCACACCCACTTTATCCGCACTTATGGGTATTAAATGGCTTGGGCACACGCGGCGTGCTCAATGCGCCTCTGTGTGCCCAAGTATTATATAAAGCGGTATTTGAAGGGAGGAAATACCGTCAGAGATGAATGTCAATCGCTTTAACAAACGGTTGCGCCGTAAGGGCTAATCTTCGTCAGCTGTTTGTGGTCTTTTTAGCAATCTTATCTACTATCAGAGCTACAGCCCCGTCACCTGTTACGTTGCAAGCGGTACCAAAGCTATCCATAGCTATATAGAGAGCTACCATTAGCGCCTGTTGGTTTTCGTCAAAGCCTAACATAGAGTGTAGTACCCCCAATGCCGCCATAATCGCACCCCTAGGGTACCCTCAGGTGCTGCTACCATAATAATACCGAGCATCATTATAAAGCCCGCAAACATACTAAAATCGTACGGAGTGCCTTGTAGCATCATTAGCGCAAGAGCACAAGCGGTTATTTTTCATTGTGCTACCCGATAGGTGAATAGTAGCGCAGAGCGGAATAACAAAGCCAGCAATGCGTTGCGAAATACCTAATTTAAGCGACTGGCGCAAAGTCACAGGTATAGTAGCTGCTGATGATTGCGTACCCAATGCTGTAGCGTAAGCAGGTAGCATAGTACCTAATGATTTAATCGGATTTTTACCAGAGATAAGCCCTGCGAAAATGTATTGCAATAGCAGCAGCACTATGTGCATAATAAAGAGGATAATAATGAGTTTAAAGAACACTACCATTACAGAAGCTACTTGTCCGCTAAAAGTTATTTCAGCAAAAATCGTCATAATATAGTAGGGTAGTACAGGTATGATAGCTTTAGTAATAAGCCACTTCACTATATCGCCAAATTCTTTAACTACATTAGTAAGTACGGGAGCTTCGCGTACTGAGAGTCCAATTCCTACGATAAAAGAGAGTAAGAGTGCCGTCATCACATCAAAGATAGGCGGCATATCGATTGTAAAAATAGGGGGAGTGACCGGCTGTGGTCTTCCAAAGTACCCTATTTGTTCGTTTTCTAATAGAGAGTTGAAGAAAGAATCTCCTACGAAATAAGTAGAAAAAAACCCGAAAAGAGGGTAAACCCATAGGCAATCACTACTGTGATGGCGAGTAGCTTACCAGCATTCTTCTCTAAATCGCCAATAGAGGGGCATAATAAGCCCTATCATAATCAGCGGAATAGAGAAGTTCAGGAAGTTTGCAAATAATGATTTAAAAAGTAATGAGAATGCGATATAGCCAGTCAGGCGCATAGTTGCCTAATAATATACCCAATCCGATACCGCAGAATACTTTAAATAATAAACTGTTAAAGATTTTTTTCCATTTGTATTTTTTTATTTTTTTAGCTATTAAGTTCGAGGCAAAAGTAACAATTAATTGCTAAATTAGCAAGTTTGTCGCTAAAAATTAGTCGTTAGCCGTTAGAAGGGTGTCGCTTACTTAACGACTCATTTCTAACGGCTAACGACTAACTACTTAGCGACTAATCTCTATTCTGCTATCAATCCAAACTCAGCACCACTGGCAAAGTCTTGTCCGTACTGCTCGCTTAGGGCGGTAAAACGCACATAACGCGCTTTTACAGGAGCTTTAAATAGCACTTGCTGTACGGTGCCTCTGTTATAAGAAAAACTGCCTTTATGCACTTCTTTCCACGTTTTAGCGTCATCGCTTATTGATATGCTGAAGTCTTTCACATCACCATTACCTGCTTCGTCTGTGCGAGGTAGGTAGCTAATACCTCTGAAAGATACTTCTTTGCTAAGGTCGAAATCTACCCAATGAGGGTGCTTAGCTACGGTTACCGAGTAAGCAGAGTGCCATATCGTATTAGGGTTGCCATCTACTAAGTGAGTGGCATTGCCTGCCCCTACTTCTTCGCTGCTGGCAAAGATAACCTTCATCGGTATAGTACTGCGGTTGATAAGACCAGCTACAAAAGCAGGAGCTTCAGTGCTAGCGCTTACATTCGCGGCTTGAGTTAGTTTTTTTCTTGTGCCGGACGAATAATAAAAGCCAAAGCGGTGTTGAGTAGCCATTACGCGGTCTCTTTGTAGAGGGTAGGGGACACTAGCTGTTACCACCTACTCCTGTAGTAGCAATGTTTAGCTGTAGATAGGTAGCCGAAGGATTTGGCAACTCAAAAGGATGCCCTGCGAGGTCATTTCTTGGGCTGTGTAAGGCAGTGCGGCTACGTCCATTGGCTGCGTGCCTACGAATATAGCACCAGCGCCACGCATATTGGTTAAGGCTGCCCAGCGGCTATCTTGGTGGTGACCCACATCTTGCGGTTTAGGGAAGTTCCCTACTTCTTTCAGTACATCGCTTTCGTAGATACCCAAAAAGGCACCTGTTTTGCGGTCAGAATAGTTGTCTTGTTTGCCCCTGCCGTAATAGGTAAAACGGAAGTAAGTTTTAGGCATTGTCACAAGGTATCCTAACTGCGGAAGATTTACAAAATCATCATTGCTGGCGATGCTCGCTTGCACTTCTATAGACCCGTCAGGATATACGGTAAACACTTGGTTCGTAACGAAGCGGAAGTCAGCATCAGTAAAAGGGCGGTCAGTAAGTTCCACTATCTTGTTGCGTCCGCTGGCGGTACCGCCTTCTATCTTAGCTGCATTAGGCGCTTGCGATTGTACCGTGAAGCTGTAGCTGTAGCTGCCATCAGCATTAGCTTTTACACTCTTAGCCAAGGCTTTGTGCTGTAGGTTGTGTAGCCCTTTGGCAAACCATTGTTGGTATGCCCAGCGGTCGTTGTTAGTAAAGGCACGGAAAGCATTAAGTGCCAAACCGCTGTTTTTCTATGATGGTGTTATTGCCATATCTAAGGGTTTCAATAGTACCTTTGTCAAAGTCAAACATCACACTGAAGTCTTTTGCCTACTATCATTTTTTGGTCAGGCGATAACTCTAATGCACTACCTTCAGCTACAGTCGCGATAGCGGGCTTTTGTCCTGCTTCTTGTATCACGAACTGTTCGCGGGCTTGTACAAATCCTTGTTTAGCCCAAGGTTTATCAGCCGCTTGTCTAAACTCTATTACCACTATGTATTCGCTTTTTGCTGTCCATACGTTTAGGGGCAATAGTAACAACACCTTTCTTCTGTGGTTTCAGTGGCGATACATCAAAAGAGCGTTCTTCTACTAAGTCGCCATTGCGGTAGAGTTTCCATACCCCTTCATAGCCTTCCATAGGCTCAAAATAACTCTTATTGCTGATTTGGAAGGTATCAAATGATAGTTTCTTCACTTTTTATATTCTGATATACCTTTTTGCACTTCGTAGTACTGAGGTTTTGCAGTGCGGTCGGCAAAGATAATACCATTCATCACGAACTGCCCATCGTTAGGGAAGTCCCCAAAATCACCTCCGTAGGCAGCGTAAGGCTTGCCGTCTGGGGTATAGTTAGTTAGCGCTTGGTCTACCCAGTCCCAGATAGCACCACCGCAGATGTAGTTACTGCTTTCTATAGCTTCCCAATAATCAGCAAGGTTACCTACAGCATTACCCATAGAGTGCGCGTATTCCGAGATGTGGAACGGATATTTAATGTCGTACTTACCTGTAGCAGCGCCTTTTACCCACGCCACTGAGGGGTATTGGTTAGAACCCATATCTACGATGTCGTTATTGCGCTCGTATTGCACTGGGCGACTGGTGTCTAAGGTTTTTTTAGGTGATTGTAGGCTGTTACGAAGTTCTGACCTGGCCTGCCTCATTTCCTAACGACCATATTACGATAGAAGGCGAGTTATAAGCGGCTTCTACCATCTCTACCACTCGTGCGGTATGCGCTTTTTTTCCCATTCTTTAGGGTGCGAAAGCGATTCTTTTCCATAGTAATACTCGTGCGATTCTATATTAGCTTCATCTTCTAAATAGATGCCGTATTTGTCGCTAAGGTAAAACCAGTAAGGGTCAGGAGGGTAGTGAGAGCAACGCACGTGGTTGATGTTAGCGCGCTTCATCAGCATTACTTCCTCTTCCATTTGTGCGTGGGTTACTACGTGTCCTTGGTCAGGGTGTGTTTCGTGGCGGTTTACCCCTTTTTAGTTTGATAGGTTTGCCGTTTACATAGAAGTATCTACCTGCTTTGCCAAAACTGTCGTCTTCGGCTTTGGTGTCTTTTTATCTCTACTTTTCTAAAAACCGAAATAGGTAGAGGCAGCTTCTATCACTTTGCCTTTTTTTATCTACCAATTGGGCTACAAGCACATAGCGGTTAGGAGCTTCAGCCGACCACATATCGGGCTGCTTCACATCGATAGCTGCACTTACTTTTTTTCTATAGCGTTAGGAGCAACCGCCTGCACTTCGGTAGTGGCTTGCAGGGCATCTACTTTCTGAGCATCGTCTTTGTAAAGTGTTTTTTTGTATACGGTGTATTGTAGGCGATAATCTTTAGCCTCTTTTTTTGCTGAGGTTGCGCCCTCGGCAGTTACTTTTAGCTGCCAATCGCTTAGGGTTGTCAGTATCGGTCAGTACATTTAGGTTGCGTATTTGCACTTTTTGGGGGTAGAGCGCAGCGCTACCGTTCTGAAGATACCAGGCAGGCGGAACATATCTTGCGACTCTAAGAAAGAACCGTCAGAGTTTCGATACACCTCTACCGCCAATTTATTCTGACCTTTTTTCAAGTATTTGCTTATGTTGAAAGAAGCTGCGTTGCGCGAGTTTTTAGAGAAGCCCACGTATTTACCGTTTATCCAGAGGTAGAAGAAAGAATCTACTCCGTCAAAAATCGATATATACCTCTCTACCTTTCCATTCGCGAGGCACTTCGAAGTAGCGGATATACGAGCCCACCTCATTGCGGTACTCATAGGTAGTCCACGTTTGCGGAGGGGTACGCATTACCCCTTGTCGCCAGTCGTCTACTTTGCGCTCGTGATAGAAAATCACAGGTTGGTTTACGTAGATAGGCAAACCGTATTTCAGTTTACCGTCTTTCTGTATCCCTTGTACGTTCCAGTTCGAGGGTACGGGCGTCATATCCCATCCAGAGGCATCGTAGTTGGTTTTTGTAGAAGTCTTTGGGGCGCTCATCAGGAGTCTTGCACCAGTGGAAACGCCATTGACCGTTAAGCGACAGCCAATAAGGCGATTTTTTTCGGGGCGTACTTGGGCAGCCTGCGCTTCATTGTCGAACGAGAAGAAATAAGCGCGTGGATACTCCTTGTTTAGAGCGAGTTCCTCTACTGATTCCCATTCTTTACCAGTAGGGGCTTCTTTGTCTCCGTAAGCAAATCCTCCTAACGGATTATGCTGAGCCCACGACACGACCAGAGTGCCATCATCAAGCAGGCACTACTCATTTTCAAATAATTTTTTTCATTCTATTTATCTAATTTATCTTAGGTATCAGGTTATAAGGCAATTTGCCTCTTCAATTTTTCTCGCAAAGGTAAGAATAATTTACTAATTAACAAATTTGCAAAAAGTATTACTTATTAAAAAAACAGCTTTGCCAAGTGGCAAAAGCTGTTTGATAGAATAAAGGTTCTTGTCTTGCTCCTCTAAAATGCTGTATTTCAATAACGTTTTCTTCTTCTTTCACTTCGTAATAAATTACGAACCGATTGTTTAAGAAAGACCTTTTGTATAAGTTGAGGTCATGATGATATTTAGCCAAAAAAATAAGGATTTTCAGCTATTTCAATTTCTGTCAATTCAACAGCTCTTATTATTTTTTTAGAGGATACTCATAAGAAGCATTATGTTCTTCCCAATAATCAAGTGTATCAAAATAGTTTTGCTTAGCTTCTGTTGACCATTTTATTTTCATACCTCTTCATTAATCGCTCTTTAGCTTCACGGTGTACATCAGCACTATCTGTTAGCATTCCCATTTTTGATTGTTCTCTTGATATTTTTTATGCTTCTGAGATCTTCAGCGGTCATAAAATCATCTTCTTCAAATTCAGGCTCAGCTACTGATATGCCTAAATTATTCAAAAGCTCTTACGGCTAATTGATACTGTTGAAAGTCTAATCTGTCGTTTAGGTGTATGGTATTGTACATTTTTCTCCTATTCCACAAGTATTACAGCCTTGTTGTTATTAAACTCTATAGTACCGCCAGTAATAGCGATAGACTTCAGTTCTTTTTTTACCTTCGTATAGTTTTTATTTCGCCCGAAGTAAGTATAGAGATAATAGCGGCGTGGTGGTCTAACAGCTGAAAAAGGCGCTTTTGCCCCTAGCACTGTTACCCCTGTTACCTCTCCTTTAAAAAGCAATGCTTCTGGCGTTAAAAATTTCTACTGTCATAAAATCAATTTTTTTAATAGGTTGATTTTTGCCGATTTGTTAATTATTTCTAATATCTGATATCCGGCTTAAGAGCATTTGAGTATTAATATCTCTCTTAGTATGAATGATAGCTATAATCCAAATTTCTGATAAATCCTCATTAATAAAATAATGAATGCCAAAATGAAATCTCTTAGTAAAACAAGCTCTTGCTTCTCCATTCCTTTTTGGATATATAAAAGGAAAAGTTTTTTAAGTCTTGTATATAGGTATAAATCTCATCAAAAGTTTGATAACCAAGCCCTTCTTTGATGATATTATAGTATTCAATCACATCTCGCCATTCTTGTTTGGCACGAGGGTGAAAAATGATACTAAAAAGCCATAAGCCTGTCTTATTTCAGCACAAACTTCCTCAAAAAGGTATTCCTATTTCAGGAGTTACCTTTATTTCAGCTATTCTTCTGTTTATCTCATCGGCATACTCATCAGAGCATAACAAATCCTCCTCTAAAGCCGACCTCTAATTCTTCCAGCACTTCCATTATTTATTTGTTATTATAAGAGTCTGTCGAAAAAGTTTTTTTCGTGTATATTGACCGTCCCATCTCCCCCTTTGAAGGGGGCAGGGGGATGTTAATAATTTGCTAATCGGCAAATCGGCAAATCGGCTAATTAACTCGCTTCTGCCAACATCTTTTCACCAGCTTCTATTACCTCTTCGATAGTACCTTTAAGGGTTGAAAGCCGCTTCTGGCAGATGGTCTAATTCGCCGTCTAATATCATATTAAAGCCTCTGATAGTATCTTTGATATCTACATAAGCCCCCTGGCAATCCGGTAAATTGTTCTGCTACGTGGAAAGGTTGCGATAAGAAACGCTGTACACGGCGCGCACGAGCCACCGCTACTTTGTCGTCTTCTGATAACTCTTCCATACCGAGGATAGCGATAATATCTTGCAACTCTTTGTAGCGTTGCAATAGCTGTTTCACGCGTTGAGCGCACTCGTAGTGCTCTTTACCCAAAATCTCAGGAGTAAGGATACGCGAAGTTGAGTCAAGAGGGTCTACCGCAGGATAGATACCTAGCTCAGCTATCTTACGCGATAATACCGTTGTAGCGTCGAGGGTGCGCAAAAGGTAGTCGCAGGCGCAGGGTCGGTAAGGTCGTCCGCAGGCACGTATACCGCTTGTACTGAGGTAATAGAACCGTGTTTAGTAGAGGTAATACGCTCTTGCATAGCGCCCATCTCGGTAGCCAGCGTAGGGTTGGTAACCCACTGCCGAAGGCATACGTCCCTAATAGCGCAGATACCTCCGAACCCGCTTGGGTGAAACGGAAGATGTTATCAACGAAGAAAAGAACGTCTTTTCCTTGACCATCACCAGCCCCATCGCGGAAGTACTCAGCTACAGTAAGACCCGAAAGTGCCACACGCGCACGCGCCCCTGGTGGCTCGTTCATCTGTCCGAACACAAAGGTAGCTTTCGATTCTTTCAGCGCATTTTTGTCTACTTTGCTCAAGTCCCAACCGCCTTTTTTTCCATCGATTCCATAAAGGCATCACCGTATTTGATAATGCCCGATTCAAGCATCTCGCGCAGTAGGTCATTCCCTTCGCGGGTGCGTTCTCCTACCCCAGCGAATACCGAAAGACCGCCGTGCCCTTTAGCGATATTGTTGATAAGCTCTTGTATAAGAACCGTTTTACCCACACCAGCACCTCCGAACAACCCGATTTTTACCCCCTTTGGCGTAAGGTTCGATAAGGTCGATTACTTTAATACCAGTGAAGAGCACTTCGGTAGTAGTCGATAAGTCCTCAAATTTAGGAGCCGGACGGTGAATAGGCAGACCGTTATCGCCTTCTTTTAGGGCAGGGTTGCCAAGTCCGTCAACCCCATCGCCGATTACGTTGAAGAGCCTACCGTATATATCGTGCCCTACCGGCATTTTTTTATAGGGCTACCCGTAGCGATTACTTCAGTATCGCGACTAAGCCCTTCGGTAGAGTCCATCGAAATGGCTCTTACCACGTCTTCGCCTATGTGCGATTGCACTTCTAAGATAAGTTTAGTGCCGTCAGGCCTACAATTTCAATGAGTCATAGATGCGAGGCAACTCTTTATCAGAGGCAAATTGCACATCTACTACCGGCCCAGTACTTGGGATACTTTTACCTTTTTGTAACATATTTTTAGTGTTTAGGGTGTTAGTTGTTAGGGTTTGCTATGTTAAAACCCAAAACCCTAATTACCGCGCAAATGTAGGGACTTTTTTTGAAAAAGCAAAATTTAATTTTAAAAATGCACAAACGGAGCTTACTCTTTTTCGAGTAAGCCCCGTTTTTCAAAAATCGATGAAGAAAAACAAAAAAAGAATGCTCTATTCTCTTAGTTTCTGGTTGTGAATACCAATAGTAAGTATGTTATTATTTTCGTCTTTTAGTTGTAACCCCTCATTTTTATCTAAGTCGTACATATTCGCATTGGCGAGGGGTACTTTGGGCGCGCTGTACTAACTCAGCAAAATTATCTATTTTTGAAGAAAAGTTTTTTTCCCTTTCTTAGTTATTACATTGATATGTATTTTTTTCTCCCTTTTTCAAAAGCTGAAAAAAATCTTTAGAAAGTTCGCCTCTGTTAAAATATTCTTTATTTGAACTGCCTTGCGAGCTGCTTTTTAGGGTTGATTCTCTCAATGAGAAGGTAGTTAGCTTCAATTTTATCGCCAGTACCATTCTTTAGTTTATCCTCTCTTATCACCAGTTTGAAATCTAACTTTTTGTGGTCTATATTGCCACTGTCGTTTTTTTGAGGTATTTAGAATAGATAACGGTCTTAAAAAGTTTCGTTGCTGCCCAATTCTCTTAGGCGGTACGAAAGTGGTACTCCCAAGGTTGTCTTTGTTAAAAGGTGGCTCCGTCTTCTATAAAAGCACGTACCGATGCAATATCGCCTATCGTCTTGCCCGCAAGTTTGGCATTACCTCCTAATACACGTCCTGAAATTTTTAGAACTCTTGCTCAGTTGTTTATAAGCTGTTTCTGCTTCAGCACCCACTTTACCACTGAGGATAGAAGCGTTTAGCTTAGCTTCAAAAATCTGCTTTGCTAAGGTCAGACTCTATACCCTAATAGGTAAACGCGTCCGTATTTTATAGACGACACATAAACAGGCTTTTTCAGCACCAAATTGCGTTTTTATAGTCGAAATCATCGCTAAAGAAATCCGATGCTTTTTTTGAGGGATGTCAAGATCTACCGTATAGAACTCTTGTTCTATTTTTTTACGATATATCTCGTTTTTTTGCTTTTCGTAGCTGAAGTTTACACTACCTTTTACCGTATTAATAGCTCCATTATAGCTTGCCCCTAAAAGCGAGTTTAAGGTGTTGTTCATCGTGCACCTCGTAGCTACTATAGGTAATATTAGCCGGCGGAGGGTTAAAAAGAGCGATTCAGCAACTCGCTAATGCCCGTACGGACAGTAGAAAGTGAAGGCTTTTTCAATCGTGATGCTGGGTTTGCTACCCGTAAGCGAAACCGAAATGGTAATAGGTTTACGAGGGGCAGCAATAGGTTTGTAAGAACCATCTACAGCACTTTGGGCTTTCACTAAGGCACCTGGGTAAAACACCTCGTCATTTTCAGTGTAAAAGCAACTGGTTGTCGTACTCTTTGGCTTGCTCGTAATAGTTATAAGCAGAGGCAAATTGAGCGCCGTCTAAGAAAGAAGCTGCACGACTGGTAGCATTTTTTTAGCGGGTCTTTCAGCAAAAGGGACATCTGTTTAACTGAAGGCAGCAGTGCTACGTAGTTGTTAAGTTGGGTAGCGTTTAAAGGGCTACGTTGTGGGTCGGAGTCGTCTTTTTACAAGCGACGAGGGTGATTGCTGCAAAAAGCCATAGAGAGCTTTTTAAGAAAGTAAAATTTTTGTAATTTCATATAATATATTGTTATAAATTTTTACGATTATAATAATATATTAAGCATCTTTTTATTATCACTATTAGAAAGACAAAAAAATCGTGCCATAAAGGAGTGCTCTGTTTTTTTATTATCTATATTTACAAGCAGAAAAAAATAAAAAGTTACCATTATGACTTGAATTTGCCGACTATCCTTCGGTCTTCCTATATCGTTTGTATAGTGTTTGTGTTTAACTTTAGATAGCGTGCGGATTTTTAATATGAGAAAGCTGGGAGGATTGAGAGGGCTGGGAGGATTGAGAGGGCTGGGAGGATTGAGAGGGCTGGGAGGATTGAGAGGGCTGGGAGGATTGAGATGGCTGGACAAGTGGGACAGGTGGGACAAGTGGGACAGGTGGGACAAGTGGGACAGGTGGGACAAGTGGGACAGGGAGAGAATTTTTGAATTATGAATTTTGAATTGGGGACAAGCTGCAAGCTTGCACCAGCGGGGAATATCTTCAGAATGATTGATTTCTTTTTAAAATATCATCGATAATACAAAAAAATTGATGTAATTTTTGTCTTTTGCAAAAGCATTGGAATTGTTTTTTTATTTTTTTGCAATTACAAATATACAAATCTTTTGCTTTGCTTTTTTTAACTTTTCAACTAGCAAGTTGAATTAAATAAAAAAACACTCTCACACTACTGAAAGAAGAAAAAGGGTTTCCTGGTAGAAATGATGAACTTGAAGAACAAATAATTGATAGAAGTAATGAAGCAATTAAGCATTTTTGATGAGCATTATGATACTTACTCTAAGTTTTTTTATAAAAGTTCTGCTCAAAAATTACAATATGATAAAAATTTTATCATACTATAGCTCCTTACGAAGTGTTTTTTTACAAGAAGAAGATCTATTAATTGTAAAAAAACTATGATATTGATAGTGTTTTGATTTCAGAAGATTTCATTAAGAACAAAAAATATATAAAATCTTTATGGCATATTAGAGATGGTAAGAAATATGAATTTCAATTATTTCCAACTGAAAAAGATACAATTATTTAAAAACAAGTAAAGAATTTGAATATTTCCTATATGAAAAATAACTTTCAAGAATCTCAAATGACTTTTTCAAGGGTATTTTTTTATAAGAATATTAGTGTCTAAAAAAAGGAAAAAAATATTAGATAGTCGGGTTATTCTCTCTCCTAAAGGATGTATAGAATGCAGAGAACGAGTGATGAAAATGTTGAAGAAAAATGAAGAAAATCACTCCTAATATTTATGACAAAAAGGTAAACTCAACAACTGTAATACCAATTATATATGGAAAATATTACCCACAATTTCAAAAAAATGAAAGTGAAAGTTGAAAAGAATTTATATGAAATAAATGAGTCATAATAAAAAGTACTGGTTATTCTGATCTTGATAACAAATTTAAAAATAAAATTACTAAAAGAAAAATATAAGAATTATCTAAGTACACGACAAAAATTGATAAATATTGATTGAGGTGTCAAAGTATTTTTCATATGTTTGCACTCTGAAAAATTAATGTATTATGGAATTATTTAAGGGACAAAAGCCTCTTAGAGTTTACTGAACGCTTTAAAACAGACTTAGATTGCGAAGAATACTTAGCTTTTTTTAAAGAGGGAAGAATTTTTCCTACATTACATAAGATAATACATCAAGTAAAGTCTTGGATACGAGGTATATATTCTTGGGTATCAGAGTTTAATATAGACCGATATTTAGCGGAATACAGTTTTTAGAATTAATCGTTCACAAAATAAAGATACTATCTTTAACAAATTAATGAAAAAGAATTGTAGATCGTTCTCCCGTTTCCCAAAAGTCAATTAGTATGTAGCTAAATAGACACCTCAATAATATTTTTATCCCCCAGTATAGCTTCTATAACGATAAAGGAAGGTGAAAAAGAAAGGCCATTTGGATCAGGATATACAACAAAAAGAAACGGAAAAGAGACTGAATTTGAATTAAAAAAATCACCTTTAATAAAAAAACAAGAAAATTAACAGTGATGTCTTTATAGATATTTTTTTAGTAATACCAATGCTGCTCTTGCAAAACCTACCTTGTCAGGCACTGCGTTGCATAGGTTTAAGATGAAAATGGCAAAAAAATACAATCTATTATAACTTACCATATTTACTATGATGGGCGCATTGAAAAACACATACCTAAGAAAAATAGCAGAAGAATTCAAGCAAAAAAATATAAGTATGTTTATCACGATGAAAAAAAGGCAATGAACACGAGGTGTGTGTAGCAGAATGGCATACAATTAAAGAAAAAAAGAAATAGGTGTTTTTTTATTCTGCCAAACCCACTCATTCAGAAATTATTTCAGATGAGAATGTATCAGAAGGCAAAACTTCTCAAAGAGTCAGATATAAAAAAATGGAGATATCGCAGAATATGGAACTCACCCTACAAAAGGGAAAACTTGGATATTATATAAAGCAAAAATAATGAAGTGGAGTTGTTAAAAATGCCAGATAGTTTAGATTATAAAAAGACAAAGTTTTTTTATAAATTATATTTTTTTCGGGTACTAAAAGACGTTACACAAGTCCAGATGTTTTTTTGCAGGATTTATAGGAGCTCTAGCAAGAACAGGACTTAAGATACAAACTACTGGGAGTTGTTTTAAGTATGGAAGTAGTTTTTCCGAGTGTGGAGCATATAAATGGAGAAAGTGTAGATACATTGTACTTAAAAAGATTCTGATGAACAAAAATTTATAACTGCAATGAATAATTTTGGTTTTAACAAACAAATTACAGGAAAAAGACAAGAAAAAAATTTGATAATGCAATTCAAGAGAAAAAGGGTTCTTTGCATAATAGTCATTTACATTCAAGATTTAATAAAAGTGTTATAAAAAGAATTTTATTATCGTTTTTTTAATAATAATTTTTTTCTTGTCAGAATAAAAAGTAAATCTCAAACGGATTATCAAAATCAAGAGCTACCAAATATAAATAAAGAAATTACAGATAGTTTATTAGGAAGTCCTTTAATTGGAGATAAATTGTTTATAGAAAAAAATTAAAAAGAAACTTGTAGTATAGATTATTTCAATAGAGAAGATTCTTGTTTATATGATAAAAATTGAAATTAATTATTATAAACTATTCAGAAAAGAAAAATTAATGGATAGTATCACATTAAATAGTAATATAAACTTGAAATTTAAAAAAATAATTTGATTGTTAAAAAAATAATCACGAAGAACATATAAAAAAACTATATTGTATTCTTACTTAAACAATGATATAATAGATTCTTTATTATGTTACGAATACTATAATAATGCAAATACATTATCAGCATATGAAAAAAATACTATTATATAAACTTAAAAAACAAAAAAATTTCAACTGTATATCTTGTATATGATGAATCTTCTATAATAGTGGATAATTATGAAGAATATAAAATAGATAATACAACAGGAAAGTTTAAAAAAATAGAAAAAAATGAGAAAGATAATTTTTATTTTTTTATTATTTGTTAATTTTATAGCTTGTAGACAAAAACCGAAGGTTACAGAAAAAGAGACAGAAAAAAAAGAAACTACAACTCAGCAAGAGTTAAGTTATCCTCCAAAAAGAAATTTCGTTTGATGATTTGGAAGAAATTTTTGTTACCTTTTTGCATAGAATCACCTTTGAATCAAGTAATAATTACTATGGAGAAATAGATACTTTTTGATATATCATAAATTAAAAAAATCATTAGACAAAAGAAATCAATACCCTTTTTCATAAAGGTACGATTGATTTTTTTGACAGAGAAAGATAATTCTTTTTTTAAACTTTTTCCTTATTATCAGGATAGAGAAGATTCGCCACCTTTTTGCTGTAAAGAAAATTAAAAATAAATGAGGAGGTTATAGGGGTTTTTTTATGTATATATCAAAATTTCAGAATTAATAATACCTCGAATAGAGTTGCAAAACATTTGATAAACAAGGAAATTATATAGATAGCTTAATTGTTTATTATAAATTTGTTTCAGAGTGTTCGGGGGATAGACATTTTTGTATAGATAAAAAAATTTTTTTGATAAAAATTAATACAGAATTTGGTTGTGCTCCCGAGGTGAATGAAGGGGAAAATCTCCTTTTAGAATGGAAAGATGTATTTAAAATTACAGAAACAGGGAAAGATAGTAAAACAATAGAATTAATTTATCATAAAAAGAATAATACATTCATTTTAAAAAAACCCTTACCTTTGCAAAACAAATAAACAAGATAGAACAATGAACAACCTACTCACCCATTATCCTGTGAATTGGATAGACGAATAAAAGCTAAGCAGTAGCCATTTTATCGCTGTGCAGGACTTTGTTACCGATAGCGTTAGAGATGCCATAGCCTTGCAAACCACAGACCTTAACTACGGCTTACAACCTGTGGCAGGTGATTCGGTAAAGAGGCACGTGCTGATGGATCACTTTTGGGTTGGATGTAGCTGATATAGAAAGCTATGGTAGTGCGAGTAAAATTATTAAAAAAATTGGAAAGTAGCAGCATTAGCAAGTGATATGGCACGAGGCTTTTTGTGCTTGGTTTATTTTTACAACATTTACGAGGTTATAAACCTTTCATTACAATAATGGAAAAAGAACAAATCTTAAAATTTAAGATATGAGAGTATTGATATTAATGATTTTAGCGTTTGGATTTTTATCCTGTGATAGTTATGACCCAAGTAAACCAACGACTTTTTGTAAAATTAAAGGAAAGGAAATTTCATATATTATTAACAATCCTCCTGATGATACATTAGCTTTAAAAAAATAGAAGTTGAAAAAAATTTATTTATAGTAAATTTTTCAGCTGACTCTATAAGAAAAGAAGATAGAACCTTTCATTTTTATAAAAGCAGATAAATATTTAACTTGTGATTTTGAAGAAGGAAAACCTTACAAAATTGTACCTTGGCATATGACCTTGGATACCATTCAAGATTTGAGAAACCATATACAAAATAAAATTATTAGGGTTTGCTGTGTATTGTAGAGAAGATGGTACAGGTTTTTATCGTTACGATTTCGATTATACTATGAAAGGTGAAGAACTTTATACAGAACATATATTCAGAGATTTTAACAATATAGATTCTTTATTTGAAGCAAAAACAAAAAAAGAGTATGGTATTAAATAGTTCAGGTTTCTGTGCTTGGTTTATTTTACAGCATTTAAGAGGGTATAAGCCATTTATAACAAAAAAACGTGTTTAAACTTTTTTTGAGGAACTTGGAGATAAACCCTAATAAAAGCATTCCAATCCAAGTTACATCAAGATACTCGTATCTCATTATCAAACCTTTATATCCGTCAAGCCAACCATTTGCTTGTTCAATTTTTAAACCTATTTTTTTGTACAATTCTTCATCAAAATAAACATCTGGTTACTCTCCATTTCGAGGATTAGGTTTTAATGTTTGCTATAATTTCTTTGCTTTCTAAAAAAATCTCTCAGAGATTTGCTGTCAAATCCTGCATCAACATTGAGAAATAGACCTTTGTGTTCTATTCCTGCTTCTCCTAATAAAGCTAAGATTTCTTTTTAGTACTTCTTCTATTTCATATAAGTCATTTGGAAGTTCTCTCCATTGCACTCCTGTTTTTTTAATCTCTTGAGAATCAATAAAAATATTGTAGCCAAATCAAAAATTACTTTTTAAATCCTCTTTTTCCTACACTTAAAAAGGGAATAATCCAATTATTTATTGTATCTTTGCCCAAAGTTCCTGAATTTTGGTGTTCTTTTTTTCAAACACAAAATTACTAATTTTTCGGGAACTTTTACTTTATTATAGAAATAAGTTTAAACAGCTTCTATAAAAAAAATGGCAATAGAAAAAAATAAAAATATATCATAATTCAATAGAATATGAATAAAGTTATAAAAAATAGATTATTTTTTTCATTGTGATTTTACTTCATTTATTAGAATTTTTCTTTTTATATCAATCGCATATGATAGCAGCTGTTTTTTTCTTTTAGATGTATTGTTAAGAGTACTATTTTAACTATACCTGTTTTTTTCGATATAATAAAAGAGAATCCAGTTATTATGGGGTTATTTCTAATTATAATAACAATAGCCTATATTATTATTCCTATATTTTTTTAAAAAAATAAAAGTTTATATATATATATAGACATATTGATATTTTTCTTTATTGTCAGTTGAATTTATTGTAATGTGTAATATTTTGTTCTCATTAAATTTTTTTATTTGGTTTTTATACATACACTATTTTTTTGTTTGTATATGTATTTTTTTAGAATAATGCAATATAAGAAAAAAATCTATTTTCTATTCTGAATGAAGAGTCTCCACCAAATGCCTCAGTTCAGGGTCATTAGCGATGCGTTCTTTTTTCGCGTTCAATGATTTCAACAACATCTAACTTTATCTGGCGGTAATTGGCTTCTACCTGTTCTTTGGTGGTGTCGTTCACGAAGGATTTTCGTATGAATTTAAATTATAACTTATGAAAAAAAGTATATTTATTAGCTATAGCTATTTTTAACATTTTTTTAAATTGTAAAGAAAGAATAAAAATGGAAAAATAGCAAATTTATATAAAGAAGTTAAATATCATGAGCAAGCTATTAGTTATCAAGCAGAGTATTTTTATAGGAGGTTGTAATTTTGAAATACTAATTAATGGCTTCCCTATTGAGAGATATTATGGATTGGGAAATGGTGTCTTAAGCGCAAGTGTCCCCATAAATACAGCAATTTTAAAGAGTGGTTTACAATCTTGGAAAATTAGAATTTTTTTCCTATACACATCAATGGAATTCCACAAAAAAATGATAGAAGGAGGGGCAAGAGTCCAATTAAAAATACAAGCTATTCGTTTTTAAAGATAATGGAGATATTGAAAAAGATTTCTACACCTGTGATAGATTTCGAAGTTCCACTAAAAAAAGAAAAAGAAACAGGAAAAAAATATATTTGTAGATATGGGAAAACCTTATGTAGAATATAGTGGAACATTTCAGGCTAATGTCCCATATCAATTAAAAAGGATGGCAAGATGGAGAAAAAAATTTGATTTATCTGATAGCTTAAATCTAAAAAGAAGTTCTAAAACAAGTTTAATGAACTTAGAAATATGATTATCAATAAAGAAGAAAATAAATTTGAAGAGAGTATTTTTATATAAAAGAAAAAGAAGTAGCTCAAGCTTTATTTATGACAGAAAAAGAAAGTAAGGATATTGCAAAATTTTTATACAGCTGCATTTGATGGAACTCTACAGAATTTTTAATATGACTTCAATTGATAATGAAGAGTTGGTTTATTATTGTGAAGATAGAGTAGTCACATTATTATTTACAGCAATGAAAATGTCCTCGTTGTAAAGGAGAGCCTGTACTAGTAGGAAGATATGAAGAGGAAAATAGAAAAAAAGTAAGAATTTTTCCCTATATATTTATATCGCCCAAAAGGTAAAAAGAATTAGAAGTTATAAGATAAATGAAAGGCACTTACTACAAAACTCCCATTGTTTGCAAACGCGAGCAACCTTTTTTAATAGGCAAACTACCAAATTTGCGCATCGCCAAATTATTTACTACCTTTGTGCGCTAATTTATAAATACTACTAATGAGAGAAAGATTTTTAATTGGGCGGTTAATAGTTCCCTCTTTCTTTGTAAGTTGTAACAAAAGAAAAAAATACTATTATTAACACACAGAAAGAGTCACAACCTATTAGTGGCTGGTGGTGTAGTATGAGTAGAGAATGGAAAGGTTTTTAGAATGGTTAAGCAATGAGAAAGATAATTTTTGTTGGTAGTATTTTTTTGCTATTTCAAAGAATACAAGCACAAGACTTTTTATAATGAAAGATGGTTTTTCATTCTGATATAAGTCTGAATATTTCTCCGGAATCAAAATCAATTTATTCTTATGCTACAAATGATTTAGATAAACAAAAAGGTATCTATGGTAAAGATATTAATTTGAAAAACTAAACCTATTTATAGTACTGATTTTTTTCGGTAAATTATATTTTGTCAAAAATCTATTTCGGTAGGAGCCCTTACAGGAATTAATCATTTTAGAAATCCAGTAGCTACAGCTCTTAAAGTAGGGGGCATTGTGAGACTTTTTATGGATAAAAGATTCTTATAATACTGATATATTTGGACAACTTTCTGGTTTTATACCCCTTAGTAAAAGGTAAAAAGCTTCACTTGGTGAAGCTAAATTAGGACTTTCTATTCCTATCACTGAAGAAGATAATTTTTGCTGTGGCAGTGCTTCTTCATATTGCTTATGTAACCTATGATGTAGCAGTGCCTATTTTTAGGCGATGAAATTCCTGATATAGTAGAGTACCGAAGTGTAGGATTAGGTTTTTTTCTATTAGGTTTTAGAAATTATAAACATTATTCCTTTTGACTTTCAAAGGGGCAAAAAGTAGAATATGCTAAGGATTTGGCAAAAAAATAACAGTAAAATTAAGGTTGTTTGCAAATGCAAGCAACCTTTTTTTAATAGGCAAACCACCAAATTTGCGCATCGCCAAATTATTTACTACCTTTGTGCGCTATTATGAACGATTCAGTAAAAACATATACCGTAGAAGAGGCAAAGCGGCGTTTAGAGCGCTACTGCGCATACCAAGAGCGCTCGCATAGGCAAGTGCGCGACAAGCTCCGCGAGATGCGTATGATTCCGCTGGCTATTGACGAGGTTATCGTACATCTTATCAAGCACGACTTCCTTAACGAAGAGCGTTTCGCTCGCAGTTACGCCCGCGGTAAGTTCCGCCTCAAAAAAATGGGGGCGCGACCGCATCACCCGCTCGCTTTACGCTATGGGGCTTACCGACTATCTTATAGAAGCTGGCTTAGAAGAGATTGATGAAGATGACTATCAAGAGGTATTCGATGCTGTAGCCGAAAAGAAATTTGCCTCGATAAAAGACACAAACCCTTATAAAGCAAAAAGCCAAATTAGCTAATTATCTACTGTATCGCGGGTTCGAACGCGACTTAGTATACAGCAAAATAGACGAATTATATGAAGAGTAGAGCACAAGAATCAACTAACGCCATTGAGCGTATGTACGTTACTATGCGTCACCTATTCACCCGCGGTTTCTACAAGCCTATGGGCGTATCGGGCGAGGCATTGCGCGAGTCATTATTGGTATTACGCCCCGAAATATACGGCTCTATAGCCGAAAATAAAACCGAACTCAACGGACTTATTTATGTACTCGACCGCCTAGCCCGAGGGCATCGAGCAATGTTTGTATATCAACCTTATAGCCGATGAGGGTTATCGCAAATCGCATTTCAAACCTATCATTCCGCCCAAGCGCCGCCGCAACTGCTATCGTATAGACGACCAGCAGATGAATATCGAAATCACCCGCGGGCGTTCCGACATCTACGATTTGCTCACGCATCTAACGTTTTTGTTCATAGAGTCGCATAAGATAGCCGACCGTATTTTTGTTAGACGATAATAAGATTTCTCACGATTGGGGAAAAAAAGTAACTGTGGCGGTTAATAAACCCAAGCTGACGCTTGCCGAGCGCGAAGCCTGCTTCATACACATAGGCAATCTTTTTGGGGCGTACCTTTGAAGAGGTACTCGAGGCGCATAATGCCCTTTCTACGGTAGCACAACCCAATCGGTTTATACATATTATCTATTGGTTGGGCAAAATAGCGGTGAACGAACGCCTTAACGACGAGCGCCGCACCATCACCTTTAGTACCGTTTTGCGCGAGCGCATTGGTCACCACCTCCACGGCGAGATTTGGGCAGAACACCTCAAACACCTCCTTCTCAAACGGGGATTGCTGCACCGCCCCATACATATTATAAGTGCCAATATGCACAGCGTGATGAATAGCCTGTTTGCCCAAAAAGCGATAGGGACAGAGACACAGGCAGACAGCCAAATGGCGCTATTCGAGTCGCTCAGCAAGCACGAGAACGAAGAGCTTAGACAGAAAGTGAAAAACTATGCCCACTCGCACGGTATGATTTCGGTAGACGATGCTTCGGGCACCAATATAGATGTGCAGCTGTTCGATACTGCCAAGATAGACTTTACAGGTACTCCTTATGATTTAAGTCACCTAAAGGAAGAAGAAAAGCCAGTGCTCTTAGTAATGGATTATGCTTTTGGCGAACAAGCCTACGAAACGATAGACGAGCTTTTTAAAACCTTACCACAAGGGCGGGGATACTCACTTTTTAGATGTAGTATCTGTGTCGATTATGGGCAAAAGCAGGTATTTTTAGAGGGCGACAAAGGCGATATAATGATACCTACATCTCATATTTTTCGAGGGTACCGCCGATAATTATCCTTTCAACAATGAGTTTTCTAAAGCCGATTTTTGAAGGACACGGACTAAAAAGTATTCGAGGGGTCTATGATTACCGTATTAGGTACCTCGTTGCAGAACAAAGATATACTGAAGTTTTTTTCTTACATTCTACGTGAAAGCTGTAGGATTAGAGATGGAGGGCGTACACTATCAGAAAGCGATACAATCGGCCTCGAAGATACGCAAGAGCATACGCGAAGACGTAAAGGTGCGTTACGCGTACTATGCTTCTGATAACCCCCTAGAGACCGGTAGTACCCTTGCTTCAGGAGGTTTAGGCACTATCGGAGTAAAACCCACCTACCTTATAACCCTCAAGATATTAGAGCAAATTTTTTTCTAAAAAGCTAATAACAAAAAGGTGTTTTTTTATTAGCAAATTGGTGAATTAACAAATAAGTTTGTATCTTTGCCGTAAAAATAATAAGAATTATGTATGCAAATGCCATTCCTTTAAGAGAAAAGTTAGACTTTCAGCAATACCAAAAAGGCTGTAAAAAGCTTTGTTGAATATAGGTATACAGATAGCAGAGCCAGAAGAAGATGATTTTTTTATTATGAACTATCATCTGAAGAGGTGAGAGATTGAGAAAATCTGAACAACAAATAAAAGAGGGGAAAACTATAAGCTGTGACCAACTGTTTAAGAAGTTAAGAGCTAAATATGCAAATTAGATGGACAGAAGAGGCGTCTGATAGCATAGAGCAGACCCTCGATTATTGGTATAGAAATAATGGAACTTTCACTTATTCAGAAAAAAATTCTCAATGAAACTGAAAAAGTAGAAAAAGAGATACTTAGCAATCCTTACAGCAAGCAGTATAGTGATATATTAGATTTGTATAGAAAAAAATCTTTTTCAAAGGTAAATTCTCTATTTATTACAAAAATAGATGAAGCTGAAGAAATTATTTGAATAATAGACTTCAGAAGCAATAAACAGAGACCTTTATTCTAATTATGTTTAGCTTTTTTTGCCTTCTATTAATCAAGGTTAAAAATGTATAAAAAACTTCCTGAAAAGCGTTACGAGCGTACGCTAGCCATACTTAAAAAATACGCTCCGCAGGGGGCTACTATTTTAGATGTAGGGAGTAGTAAACCCTTTTTAGCGAACTAATGCAAGCCGAGGGCTACACAGTGCGCAACACACAAGGCGAGATTTAGACTTTCAAGCCGATTGCCTGCAGTCGCTACCCTGCCGATTTTGCTACGGCGCTCGAAATACTCGAGCATTTAGTCAATCCGTTAGCGGTTTTGCAGCAATTGCCTACCCAAAAAGCTATTAGTTACCGTGCCATTGCGCTTGTGGTTTGCCCGTGCTTACCGCAATACTAACGACCCCCGCGACTGCCATTACCACGAGTTTGAGGACTGGCAGTTGGATATGTTGTTAGAAAAGGCTGGTTGGCACATCGTATATCGCGAAAAATGGACGCATCCTGTCGGCAAATGGGGTATACGCCCATTATTGCGCCTATTTACCCCTCGCTATTACGCGGTTTATGCTGTTAGGGGGTAGCTACTAGATAATTTAAATTGAAAATATAGTTATGAAAAGAAATATAATCGCAGTCATTATCTATATAGCCCTAATACCATTATCTTTCTCTCAAAAATACTATCTCAAAATACCTTGTAGATAAAGATACTAAAGCACCTTTGCAGTCTGCTACTATCCATAATGCTAACGACTACACCATTACTAATGCTGATGGGTACTTTGTGTTCTATTCTACTAATGACAGCATTACTATAAAAATGTTAGGCTATGAAACCCTCAAAACTAATTTTAAAGCCCTTAGCCACACTAAAGATACATTGTATCTTACCCCTAAACCCTTTCAGCTAGACGAGGTAACTCTTTCTAACAAAAATATTCTTCAAGAAGCTTATAATCGTGCCTCCACCAATTATCCTATGGAGCCTTTTGCAGAAGATTTCTTTTTGCGTTGCGTACTTAAGCGCAATGGCGAACTCGTAAAAATAGAAGATTTTTAGTGGGCGTATCAAACGCGATAAATTATTTGGTATTAAGAAGGATTTTTACCTTTCAGTTGCTTAATATGCGTAAGTTCGGTATAGAAAAGAAAGGAATGCGAGCAGATGATTTTTGATTTGCCTTCTTTAGATGACGTATTTCAATGGTGGAGTAATATTCTGTTTCTAAACCCAAACGAATACCGCTTTTCACGCTCCAAAATAATAGATGAAGACCATCAGCAGGTAAATTACACTCCTGAAAAATGAAGAAAATTATAGAAAAGGAATAGGTCATTTCCTTGTCAATACCGATGATTACGCTATTAAAGAACGAATTCATAAAATTAATCCTAAAATAGTTAGCAAAAATACCCTACACTAAAAAAACTATTTACTAAGTACAGAACTTCTGACTATTTTTATAAAGATAAATGTGAAAAAAAGATGTTGAAAAAAAGGCAAATACTTTATAGCTACTGCTATATATACTGAAAAAAAGTAGAAGTATATGCAGGAGAAGAACGAATAGTATATGAGGTAAGTTTCGAGCTTATTGTTACCCATCCTTTCTCTGATATCAACACTTTTAAAGCCAATGTAAATGGTAAAAAAAGAATTGTTTAAATTAGAGATACCTTATAACAAAGAGTTTTTGGGAAACCCAAAACCAATTGCCTCTTACCAATGAAATGCGTAACTTTATCAATAAAGCTCATAACCAAAAAAAGAATATCGTGTAATATCTAATTTTTTTAAAGATACTGATACGGTTAGCATTTAGCTGTTAATAATGAGCAACTTAGGAGAACTTTCTGACGGCTAACGACTAAAGACTAACCACTATTTTTGGTCATTTTTCAAAAAGTTGTACTTTTGCCGCCGAAATAATTTTTAAGCAGGCGTTTTTCCGCACGGAAAAATGCTGTCAGTCTTAAAGAAAACAACTTATATGAATTTACAAAAAGAGGTATTTATTTGTGATTATGGTATTTTTTTCTTTTTTTAGGATTTACCATTAAAGATGAAGAAACTAAAAGCTACTGTTGTACCAACCAATTTCTTAGTAGAAACGCCTCAGCTGGCTACCGCTATGCCAGAAGCTACCAATAGTGAGGAAACTATTGCTTTCAGTGCCCTACACGCTGGTAAAAACCTTTGTAGGATTTAAAGAAGCCTTAGCCTATCGCGAGTCGCGTGGCAGTTATACGGTAGTAAACCGTTTTGGGTATATGGGCAAATACCAATTTGGCAAACGTATCTTGCGCTTTTTTTGGGGTAAATGATATGGACGAGTTTCTCAACTCTCCTGAGCAGCAAGAACGGGTCTTCACCCTCAGTCTACAGCGCAGCAAGTGGTTTTTGCGCAAGGAAATAGAAAAAAATATGTAGGCAAAAATCAACGGAATAGAAATAACAGAATCAGGTATTTTAGCAGCTGCACACTTAGCAGGGGCAACCTCCGTTCGCAAAATATTTTTAAATGCCAAGGCAATTATGATTTTTGCTGATGGCAATGGCATTACACTGCAACATTATCTGAAGCTCTTTTGCAGGCTATGACACCTCGCACATAGTGCCAGAAGAAAAAAACCTAAAAATATAACTTTTTTTCAACTCGATATAATTACTTTTGTCAAGAAACGAACTGATATACAGTTTTTTTCTTGACAAAGTTTTTATCAAAAGAAAAATACAATTTATTTTTAGTACCTTTGCCCCTAAAACCCTTAATAGTCGCCGTTATGAAAAAACGCCTATTTTTACTCGATGCCTACGCCCTTATTTTTTAGGGGCTACTATGCTTTTATTAAAAACCCGCGCATCAATTCCAAAGGACTGAATACCTCTGCCATTTTGGGCTTTTATGAACTCCCTTTTTCGATGTGATGAAAAAGGAGCGACCTCATCATTTAGCTGTAGCATTCGACAAGGGCGGTAGTGTAGCGCGCACCGAGCTCTTTGCCGATTATAAAGCTAACCGCGAAGAAACTCCTGAGGCTATCCGCATAGCTATTCCTTTATATACATCAGATTCTCAATGCTTTGCACATTCCTATTATCGAAAAAGAGGGCTACGAAGCCGACGATATTATCGGCACGCTTGCCAAGCAGGCCGAAAAAGCAAGACTATCAGGTCTATATGGTTACCCCCGATAAGGATTACGCACAGCTGGTGAGCGACAATATCTTTATGTATCGCCCCCCTCGTGGAGGGAATGATGTAGAAATATGGGGAGTGAAAGAGGTACAAGAGAAATTCGAGGTACAAAACCCCTTGCAAGTGATAGACTTTCTGGGTATGATGGGTGATGCGGTCGATAATATCCCTGGCCTCCCTGGGGTGGGCGAGAAGACTGCCAAAAAGCTCCTTGCCGACTTTTGGTTCTTTAGAAAACCTCCTTGCCAATACCGACCAGCTCAAAGGCAAGTTGCGCGAGAATATAGAGAATAACAAAGAAAAAGGTATCCTCTCTAAGCAGTTGGCTACTATTATGCTTGATGTACCCGTTGTTTTTGATGAGAAGGACTGCGAAGTCTCTACCCCCGACTTTGAGGCGGTAGGCAAACTTTTTGAAGAGTTAGAGTTTCGTCAGTTATTAGTCAATTTTCAAAAGGTATATCAGCCAGAAGCGGTAGTACAAAACAATCAGAAGGCCGCTTCAGCCCAGTTAGATATGTTTGCCGTACAAGGCGACTTATTTGCTCAGCCCCAAGTAGCGGTCGAGAAGAAGACAGCCGCCAATACCCCTCATTACTACCAGCTGGCAGATACCCCAATGGCACAACAACTACTGCTACAATCGCTATTGCAGCAAACAGAAGTCTGTTTTGATACTGAAACAACCGCTATTGACGCTCTTGAAGCCGAGTTAGTAGGTATTTCCTTCTGTTGGACGGCACACAAAGGTTATTATGTGCCATTTCCTGTAGATAAAAGAAGCCGCAACCGCCCTGCTGCATACTTTTTCGTCCGTTTTTTTGAGAATGAAAAGATAACCAAAGTAGGTCAGAATTTGAAATACGACCTTAAAGTACTCCAAAACTATGGAATAAAAGGTACAAGGGGCGCTATTCGATACGATGATAGCCCACTACCTTATCAACCCCGATATGCGCCATAATATGGACTTGCTTTCGGAAACCTATTTGGGCTATACCCCTATTGCTATCGAAAGTCTTATAGGCAAAGGCAAGGCGCAACGCTCAATGCGTACCGTTGCTTTAGAAGAGGTGAAAGAGTATGCGGTAGAAGACGCTGACGTTACTTGGCAACTAAAGGATGTTTTTTTAAAGGCAGAATTGCCTAAAGGTAAATGCTCAAAAAGTGTATACCGATTTAGAGATGCCCCTGCTGAAAGTATTGGCGGCAATGGAGCGCGAGGGGTAACCCTTGATGTGGCGTATCTGAAAGAATATTCTAAAACCTTAGATGCAGAGATAGCACAATTAGAGGCCACTATAGCCGAGCAAGCAGGTACGCCTTTTTAATTTGGCATCGCCCTAAAGCAGTTAGGCGATATTCTTTTCGAGAAACTCAAGATAGACAGCAAGCCTAAGAAGACAAAAAAACGGGGCAATATGCTACTTCAGAAGAGGTCTTGGCTCCTTTTGCAGCTAAACACAAGATAGTAGCCGATATATTAGAGTGGCGGCAAGTGCAGAAACTCAAATCTACCTATGTAGATGCGTTGCCGTTAGAGGTGAACCCCCGCACAGGGCGTGTGCATACTACCTATATGCAGACGGTAGCCGCTACGGGGCGCCTTAGTAGCAATAATCCTAACTTGCAGAATATCCCTATCCGTACCGAGCGTGGGCAACGAGTGCGCAAGGCATTTATAGCTCGCAATAGCGATTATGTACTCCTCTCAGCCGACTATTCGCAAATTGAGTTGCGCATTATTGCAGCTTTAAGCGAAGAGCATAATATGATAGAATCTTTCTTGCACGGGGAGGATATTCACCGCGCTACGGCAGCCAAAGTGTTTAATGTACCTTTAGAGGCGGTTACCCGAGAGCAACGCAGTCACGCTAAAACGGTAAACTTCGGTATTATCTATGGTGTGTCAGCTTTTGGGCTTTCAGCACAAACCGACTTGAGTAGGTCGCAGAGCAAGGAGCTGATAGATACCTATTACGCTACTTACCCCAATTTGCGCAACTACATACAGAAGCAAATACACTTTGCCCAAGAGCACGGCTATGTAGAGACCGTACTGGGCAGGCGTCGCTACCTGCCTGATATACATTCGCGCAACCAAGTAGTGCGAGGGGCTGCAGAGCGCAATGCCGTTAATGCGCCTATACAAGGCTCAGCTGCCGATATTATCAAGATAGCGATGATACGCATTTACGACCTCCTACAAGCCCAGCAACTACAAACCCGTATGCTGCTGCAAGTACACGATGAGTTAGTATTCGATGTGCCTAAAACCGAATTAGAGATAGTAAAACCCCTCATCAAAGAAGCGATGGAAAGCGCCTTTACTCTTGCTGTTCCGTTAGTTGCCGATTTAGGGTGTAGGTGTCAACTGGCTCGATGCGCATTAAAAATGTGTCGCCAGCGGCGACACATTTATAAAACTAATGATAAAAGATTACAGAAATGGATACAGACTTTCAGCATATAGTACAACTGATAGAGAGTGCTAAAGAGCGCGTATATGTAAAAACTAATAGCGAACTAGTAGCATTGTACTTCAATGTAGGTAATATTCTTTCCGACAAAATTAGTAAAGGTGTTTGGGGCGATAAAACAATGACTGCATTAGCCGATTTTATTCATACCAAAATGCCTAACCTTTCAGGATTTAATAGAAGAGGTTTATACCGAATGAAACAATTCTATGAAATTCACGCTGTGAATTCTGAAGTTTTTAAACTGTGGGAAGAGTTGTTCTTTAGTGTAGAACGTACTGAAAAACAAGATAGTTCTAATTGTGTCACCGTCGGTGACACAATTTCAAAAAGCATCAGTTTTATATGGAAAATGTACTCCTAAAAAGTATCTTGGTCTCAACATTTAGATATTTTTTTCTAAGATAAAAAAATCCAGATGAAATACTGTTTTATCTTTTAGAAACTATTACTGAAAAAAATGGACAAGAGCAGAATTGCAACGACAGCTAAAAACAGCTACTTATGAACGTACTTTGTTAGCCAAACAAGCAACTTCGCCTATGGTACAGAAAATGGACAATATCCAAGCCTTGTTTAAAGACCCTTATGTGTTTGAGTTTTTAGATTTACCTGATGACCATTCTGAAAAGGAGTTTGAAAAAGCTATTGTCTTAAACTTGCAAAAAGTTTATTCTCGAAATAGGCAAAGGCTTTACTTATATGGGTGAACAATACCGCCTACAAGTAGGCAATAAGGACTACTATACTGATTTGCTATTTTACCACCGCGATTTACAATGCTTAGTGCTTTTTGAGCTTAAAATACAGGATTTTTGAGCCTGAATTTCTAGGAAAACTAAACTTTTACTTAGAAGCTTTGGATAGAGATGTAAAAAGGCCTCACGAAAATCCTAGCATAGGTATTTTTGCTTTGCAAAGGGAAAGATACTGAAGTGGTAGAATATTCATTAGCAAGAAGTGCAAGTCCTACTATTATTGCAGAATATCAAACTAAATTAATTGATAAACAGTTGCTAATAAACAAGCTCAATCAGTTGCTAGCTATTTTTTTCAGAAAAACAAATAATTTATCACCATTAGAAATATCCAAATAAAATAATGAAACAGAAATTAAATGTAATAAGCATTATACCGCTACTGATATTCGTAGCAATATTCTTAGGAAGTGGTTTGTATTTCGATAACTTTTACTCGCTGCCAGCCCCTATTATAGCGCTTTTTTGCAGTAGTGATAGCCCTCCTTATTTATAGGGCTCCGCTTAATGAGAAAATAGCACTCTTCTTCAAAGGAGCAGGCGACAGCAATGTGTTGCAGATGTGTGTTATCGCCCTCTTAGCAGGGGCATTTTGCTTCAGTAGCCAAAAGCCTCTGGTAGTATAGACAGTATCGTGAATATGGGTATGTACTACATCTCGCCTCAGTACTTTCCGGTAGGTATTTTTTTCTTATTGCTTCTTTCCTGTCGTTTTGCTACAGGTACTTCAGTAGGTACTATTATGACGCTTTCGCCTATTGTCTTCAATCTTGCTACCGAAAGCCACTCTAATACGGCTCTTATTGGGGCATCGCTGCTGTCAGGGGCTATGTTTGGCGATAATCTTTCGCTTATTTCTGACACTACCATTGCTGCTACCCAGTCGTTGGGTTGTAAGATGAGCGATAAGATGAAAGCCAATGCTAAGATTGCCCTACCAATGGCATTGCTTTCTGTGATTGTTCTTTTGTTTATAGGTAACCCTGAAGCGCAGACCTTCACCCATAGCGAGGCATATCACGATTTTTAATATAGTGCTTATTTTGCCGTATATAGCAGTAGTGATTATCTCTCTTTTTGGGGTGAATGTATTTGTGTCGCTTTTTCTTGGGAGTTCTCTTATCAGGAGTGATAGGGTTATCTTATGGCAAGTTTGGCTTTTTAGATTTTTACTCAGCATACCTACAAAGGTTTTATGGATATGGCTGATATTTTTCTTCTTGTACTTTATCATCGGTGGATTGGCTCTTTTAGTAGAACATTTTGGCGGTATACAATACCTGATGAATCTCATCGCTAAGCATATTAGGAGTGGGGCATCGGCATTGCTCGGTATGGGCTTCCTCGTAACGGTAGCCGATGTATGTAGCCAATAATACGGTAGCGATTCTTATCGTATCGAAGATAAGCAAGCGCATCAGTGAGCAGTTTAACGTGCCGCTGCGCAATGCCGCTTCGGTGCTCGACATCTTTTCTTGCTATGCTCAAGGTCTTATTCCTTACAGGGGCACAGGGTTATAGGGCTTTTATCAGTTCGCCCACACAATGGATTATCCTCAATTAGTGATGTACTCGGTATATTTACACCTATTGCTCATTGGTACTTTGGTATATATTTACTTTAGTCGGAAGAAAGCGCAAACGGTATAATTTATAGTGAAATGTACATCAGTTACCACCCTATCTATAATCACCCAGTACCCGATAATCATCGCTTTCCGATGCAGAAGTACGCCCTTTTGCCGCAACAGCTTCTGCACGAAGGGATAGCCGAGCCTGCTGACTTTCGCACCCCCTCTAAGGTAAGTTTGGAAACGCTCTGCTTAGCGCATACCCCCGATTATGTGCATAAGTTTGTGCATCTACAGCTATCGCATAAAGAGGCGTTGCCTATTGGTTTTGTGCAAAATCAGCAGTTGGTAGACCGCGAACTCACCTTAGTACAAGGCACTATTGAGGCAGCCCTATGGGCACTGCGCACCGCTGAGGTAGGTTTTAATATAGCAGGTGGTACGCATCACGCGTTTTCTGATAGGGAGAGGGGTTCTGTATGCTCAACGACCAAGCGGTGGCTGCTGCCTATCTGCTGGCATATACATCTGTTAAAAAGGTGCTCATCATCGATTTAGATGTACATCAGGGCAATGGTACTGCCGAGATATTTAGGCACGACCCGCGTGTCTTCACCTTTTCGATGCACGCAGAGGGCAATTACCCTTTTGTAAAAGAACAGTCCGATAGAGATATAGCCCTGCCTACAGGCACTACTGATGCGGCTTACCTTTCTGTACTTACTTCTGTTTTGCCCGAAATCATCACCACTAATCAGCCTGATTTTGTGTTTTACCAATCGGGAGTAGATGTGCTCAGCAGCGATAAACTCGGTAAACTATCGCTGAGTGTGCAAGGCTGTGCAGACCGCGACCGATTTGTATTCAGCCTTTGTCGCCAATACTACTTGCCCGTGCAATGCTCTATGGGAGGAGGCTATTCGCCTCAGCTTTCAGCTATTCTTAGAGCGCATACCAATACTTTTTATGATGAGCCAATAACCCTTAATATTCACTAAAAACAAATGAAAAGAATTATTTAGGCATCTTTATCAAGTTTTTTTCTTTCAAGGAATTCTTATTATAGGCCCTCTTAGCGCCACCGTGTGGATTATATGGTCTATCTTTAAGAGTGTAGATAACTTAGTGCCAAACATCTCTCGCCAATACTCAGGGGCTGTATTTGCGGCTGTGCTGTTTTGGTACCGCACTTATCGGCTTTGTAGGCAGTAAGCTTATTTTTGGGGCAGCTATTCGTTAGCCTAATGGACTATATAGTAGCACATATCCCTGGGGTGAAGATTATCTATTCGTCTATCAAAGATATGTTGGCTTCGTTTGTAGGCGATAAACGCAAGTTTACCAATCCTGTGTGGGTGCGGGTTAATGAAACCCCTGAAATATGGCGTATAGGCTTCCTTTACCCAGCATACTATGAATTTTACAAATCTGGAAGGGATGGTAAGTGTTTATCTGCCGCACTCTTACGCTATATCGGGGTGGGTAATCGTTACTTCTGCCGAAAATATTAAACCTGCTGAGGGTTTTTACCGCCCAAAAGCTATGGAGTTTGCCCTGAGTGGGGGTATCCTTAAAAGTGATAAATAATATCAAAAATGCCCGTTAGCTTTTAGCTAACGGGCATTTTTAATTATTAAAGCTGAATTAGTACCATCAAAGCCAAATGAATTGCTCAAGAAAGCATTGATGGACTTTTTGTTGCGTATTGCTGATAATATTTAGCTTGGCACTGTCTTCATCGGGGGTTTCGAAGTTGATGTTAGGAGCAATAAAGTCGTGTTGCATCATTAGTATGCTGTATATGAGTTCGCTTGCCCCTGCCATCCAGCATTCGTGTCCCGTCATTGACTTGGTAGAGCTCACAGGCGTTTTGCTGCCAAATACTTCGTAAATCGCCTTTGCTTCATTGGCATCGCCTATAGGGGTAGAAGTAGCGTGCGCATTGATATAATCTATCTGGTGGGGCTGCATACCGGCATTTTTGGAGCGCTCGCCTCATCGCGCGGGCGGGACCTTCTACACTTGGGGTAGAGATATGAGCGCCGTTAGACGAAAAACCATAGCCTACCACTTCGGCTATAGGGGTAGCCCCACGCTTTAGCGCGTGTTCATAACTTTCGAGTATAAGGGTGGCAGCCCCTCCGCTAGGTACTAAGCCGTCGCGGTGTGCATCAAACGGACGAGAGGCAAGTGCAGGCGCCTCTTCGCGTATTGAGAAAACCCCTAATCCGTCGAAGCTGCCCATACAATAGGGGTTTACCTCTTGGGCTCCGCCGCATATGATACAATCTTGCATACCGCTCTGTATCAGCAAATAGCCTAATCCTACGGCGTGCGAACCGCTGGCACAAGCCGCACTAATGCTCATATTCACTCCGCGTAGCTGAAAGAGGGTAGAGAGGTTCATCGTAACGGTAGAGTTCATTGTGCGAAATACAGCCCCTGAACCGAGCAATGCCGTGTCTTTCTTCTCGCGTATCTTGTCGTGTGTGAGTACTACCGATTCGGCTACGCTATCATTTCCGTAGAGAATACCTACTTCATTCTGGCGTAGAAAGTCGAGGTCTATCTGTGCCGCGCTAAGGGCATCGCGGGTAGCCATATAGGCGAACTCACTTTCCTGCCCCATAGATATGCGCTCTCTGCGCCCCAATATACCTTTGAGCTCTGGGGTAGGCAGAGCACCTGTAAGGATGACCTATAGCCCATCAGCTTGCGCTCGGGCTGTACTACAATACCTGACTTCCCGTGATATAATGAGCTATAGACCTCGCTTAACGAAGTGCCTATACACGAATAAATCCCCCATTCCTGTGATGACAACCCTCATAAGAATTTTTGATTAGAGTGATGAAAGGTCTTTACCAATATCTCTTCGGTAATAAGCCCCCTCGAAATGTATTTTTGCTGATACTGCTATACGATTTTTGTAGTGCTTGTTGAAAATCAGCTCCTAATGAGGTGATTGCCAATACTCTACCGCCTGCCGTTAGCAGTGCGCCCTCTTTTAGGGTTGTGCCTGCGTGGTATACCATACTATCAGTTACATCTTCTGTGCCGGTGATGACTTTCCCTTTTTCGTATTCCTCAGGATAGCCCCTGATACCATTACCACTGTGGTAGCACTTTCTGGGGTTATTTTTAGCTCTTGTGCAGCCAAAGTGCCGTTGTAAAGCGATTGGAACAAAGGTACTAAGTCGCTTTCTATGCGGGGTAATACCACTTCTGTTTCGGGGTCACCCATACGCACATTGTATTCTATCACGTAAGGCTCGCCCTCAACTTTTATAAGTCCGATAAAAAACAAAACCTTTATAGGCAATGCCTTCTGCTTGTAGTCCGTTAATAGTAGGTTTTTACGATGCGCTCTTCTATCTTCTGCATAAAAGCGGCATCGGCAAAAGGCACCGGTGAAACCGCCCCCATACCACCGGTGTTGAGCCCTGTATCGGCTTCGCCAATACGCTTGTAATCTTTGGCAGTAGGTAATATTTTTATAATCAACGCCATCGGTTAGCACAAAGCAGCTAAGCTCTATACCTTTGAGGAACTCTTCAATCACTACTTTGGTGCTAGCTTGCCCGAATTTAGCCTCGATGAGCATACGGCGCAGTTCGGCTTGCGCTTCGTGTAGGGTCTTCGAGTATTACGACCCCTTTGCCTGCCGCCAATCCGTCGGCTTTAAGCACGTAAAGGGGCTTTTCATCGTGCTGAGGAAAGCACACCCTTCCTCGACCGTTTCCTTAGTAAAAACTCGCATATTTAGCCGTAGGAATGTTATGGCGCACCATAAACTCTTTGGCAAACTCTTTACTGCCCTCGAGGGTAGCACCGAGTTGCGAAAGGGCCTATACTTGCACGTGAGCGAGGTCTTTGTCGCTAACAAAGAAATCATATACCCCTTTTACTAAAGGGTCTTCAGGGCCTACTACCACCATTGCAATCTCTTTTTCGAGTACAAAGGCTTTCAGGGCAGGGAAATCGGTAGGGCTAATAGCTACATTGGTAGCTACGTGGTGAGTGCCCCCATTGCCCGGGGGCTATGTAAAGCTGGTCGCAAAGTGGACTGCTGTGTAGTTTTACAGCAAAGGCGTGTTCGCGACCGCCAGAGCCTAAGATTAGTATATTCATTTCTGTTGATTTGTCAATTTGTCAATTTGTCAATTTGCTGATTTGTCAATTTTGCAAATGGGAATGGGCTGCATTTTTGTGTTGGTTGGCACGGTTGAGGCGAGTGTATATCTCGAATACTTCGCGCTGTCTGCCTGTGAAGTCTTCAGCGGTATGTCCTTGCTCGGTTTGTAGCATTGCCCACTCTAACTCGTCATAAGTGGCTTTTAGCTGGTCTTCATCGCTGCGGTCATCGCCAAAAAGTCCGTCAGAGGGTTTTGCCTTGAGAATGCTTTGAGGCACCTGTAAGTACTCGCCAAGTTTGTACACTTCACTCTTCATCAAGTCGGCTATAGGACTGATGTCTACGCCTCCATCGCCGTATTTGGTAAAGAAACCTACGCCAAAATCTTCTATCTTATTGCCGGTACCCACTACGATATACCCCTCTAAACCAGCGAAGTAGTAAAGAGTCGTCATTCGTAGGCGGGCACGGGTGTTCGCCAAAGCCATTTTCGTAGGTAGCTTTATCGGTCAGCGGTATTTGCACTACGAATCGGTCGAATACAGGGGTGAGGTCTACCCGCAAATTAGTGACATTAGGGTAGTGCGCCTTGAGGAAGCTGATGTGCTCTTCGGCTCTGCTTACGTGGCTTTCTGCCCTGATGAATGGGCATTTCGAGGCAAAGGGTTGGTAACCCCGTACGCGCGCAGAGAGTAGAGACTACGGCAGAGTCTACCCCTCCTGATATGCCTATCACCAAGCCTTTGACACGGGCTTGCTGGGCGTAGTTTTTTATCCAATCAATGATTTGAGAAGCTGTTTTTTCCATATGATTCTAAAAAATATCACTTGTGTTTATCTTAAGGGTTGGAAATTTTACTGAGGTTATTTCTTTGCCCTCTACAATAGGGGCAAGTCCGCGATATTTGCCATTTTCTAATACAAAAGACATTTACTTCTTTATTAGAAGGGCGCACAATCCAATACTCAGCAACCCCTGCTTCTTCGTATAGGCAAAACTTATCGCTTAAATCGCGTTGAGAGTTGCCTGCCGAAAAGTATTTCGATTACTAAATCGAGGGGCACCTAAGCAGCGTTTGCCATCGGCTAATTTCTCAGGCTCGCACACTACACAGAGGTCGGGCTGTACGACACTGTCTTCTTTGCCTTCTGCATTAGGAAGTACCACATCAAAAGGTGCGGCAAACAGTTCGCAAGTCTTTCCTTTGAAGAAATTATAAAGTTCGCCCGACAACTTGCGAGACACTCTCTGGTGAGGTATCGCAGGGGCAGGGGCTCATCTTAAAAAAATCTTCCCTTTTAGCAACTCTATACGCTCTTCTATTTTCCAAAGGAAATAATCAGCATAGGTATAAAGTCCGTTTACAAGGTCTAACTGATTGATATTAGTAACTTCCATTAGTGTTGAATTTGAAAATGATGTTTAGGGTATCCCCTTACGATAGGAAACTAACTATAGCCTCACCATTTTGGGCGGCTGTGGCAAAAAACTGTTGCAACTTTTTCGAAGTGATACTTTAGGTAAGAAAAAAATCATCTTCGTTCCACTCTAATGAGGGATAAAGCTCTTCATTGGCTGCCATCTCTTCTGGATTATAGTTTTTCCCTTAAGTCTGCTTCGGACATAGCACTAAGTCGCTTACTGAGTGCCGCCACTTGAGTGGGGGTAATGTAGTGCGCAGGTCCAAATCCATAGAGGTCAGACTGCTCATCAAAAAGCTGTCCGCTGAAAAAGAGACGAGATACATCATCGTCTTCATCTTCTTCGTAGCCACAGACGAAAGCACTGCCTGTGAGTAGGTACATAATACCACTCCACGCCTTATCAACATCAAATAAACATTCACTAGTTTCTTCAACCTCGAAAAGCGTATAAATCTTCTCTTCGAGTGCCTTAGGTTCTTTTAGATATTTGTCAAACTCCGCCTTAGGTACGCGGAGGTAGTTCATAATCATACCCATAATATTGCTGTTTTACTATTGAAAGCACAAAGGTACGGAATAATAAGCAAATTAGCAAATTAGGATATTTTTTTCTGTTTTCAGTTTTTTTGGGGAGATATTTATACTTTGGGCAATGTGGTGTTCTTCCTGTATCGTTCCTATATCGTTTCTATAGGGAAGGTAAAAAGGGTAGCTAAAGGGAGAAAAATTTCTACATTTAAAAGCATAATTCCGTTTTCTACTAAACTTTCATAGGCTTTCTCGGTGATAATTACGTGGTCTAACAGTTTGATGTCTAAGGTTTCGGCGGCTGTTTTTACTCTCTGGGTTAGCTGTATGTCGTCGTGACTGGGCTCGGTGCTTCCCGAAGGGTGGTTGTGTACTAAAATAATTGCGACGGCACCTTGCTCTAAGGCGTTTTTTTGAAGAGGAGCCGTATATCGACGGTAGTATGCGTGATGCCCCCTGAAGAAAGTCGGCATTTGTAGAATTACGCGATTGGCACTGTTGAGGTATAGCACCCAAAACTCTTCGTGAGGGAGGTCGCCAATGAGAGGTTGCATTAAGGTGAAGATGTTATGAGGGGCTTCGATTTTTAGGTTGTGGCTCTGGTGTTTCGGCAGCACGCCTACGCCCGATTTCGGTAGCGGCGAGAATCGTGATTGCTTTTGGCTATTCCGATGCCTTTGAAGGCGGTGAGTTGTGCGAGGGTTTGTTTGCCCAAAGTGGTTAGGCTATTGCCTACTGAAGCTAATATGCGTCTGCTTAAAGCAACGGCACTTTCATTGGCTGCCCCTGAGCCAATGAGAATGGCTAAAAAGTTCTGCATTGCTTAATGCGGTTTTGCCTTGCGCCATCATCTTTTCGCGAGGTTTATCGGTGTCTTCCCAGTTTTTTTAATCGTCATAATTTAGTGGTTTGGATTGGGGGTGTTAATAATACTCTATGATTCTCTTTCTTGTGGTTGTGAGTTTGCCGTCTTCGTATTCCTTGACGACAGTGGCACTGCTCTGGGCATCATATTCATACTCGTAAGTGGTAGTAACCGAATAAGTAGCATACTTCCGTTCACGTTTTTTCTAAATAGTCCTTGCTGTTGTAGGTACATATAGAGGTTTAAAAAGCTCATTTTCGCTGCCTATGTAAAACTCTCCTTTAATGACTTGTCCTTTTTGTTATGGGTTAGTACATTTTTTTCTGCTTACTTCCGTTCTTGTGTTCAATATTTATTTCTCTCTTGAGATTCTTATGGTCATAAGTGGAGTTCATTACAATCTTTTCGTCATCTTTTTTTATAAACATCTGTTCGGGTAAGCTCTAAGCCTTCGGGGTTTTAGCTTACTTATGCTTTTGGTATAGGATATCTCCATCGCTGTTGTAAGCGGTTGTTTTTCACTTCGTCAGCCGTGCGAGTAACGTAGATTTTTCTGGGTGTCTGTTCGTCCTCGTCATCATTAGGAGGAGTTAAGCGAACGGCTTCGGTATAATAGCCTTTTTTTCATCAAAAAGTATACAGCATTGAATCGGAGGCTTTGGTTTTCTCTTCAAAAAACACTCTATCGACATTGCCGTAGTAATAGGTTAGCTCGAGCATTTGTTTTACCCTGCCGTGCAATTGGTTGTCGTCTAAATCTGTAAGAGGTTTAATGCGTGTTTGGCAGCTGGCGAGAGCTACTAAACTTATTAGGATACTTATGGTTCTTTTTCATAGAGGTGTTTTTTTGGGTTGTTATTAATTGGTTTTCAGTGTGATATAAACTTAGGACATTTCGGACAAACTTCGGACAAACTTCGGACATTTAATAAAATGTATAAATCGAATTATTTGTATCGCCTTTATTTTCGAGTAATTCTTTTTCTGTTAAATTGGATAAATCTCTGCGGGCTGTTCTCTCGGAAATATTATATTTTTGAGCATACTCTGAGGTTGTAATGCTTCCTTTTGCTTTTAAAATATAGCAAAGCCTCTATTTGTCTGTCGTTTAATCCTTTGTTTTTTAAGGAAGTTTCGTTGTAAATATCTTTGTGGAAGATAGCCCAAAAGTCATCGCCTTTGCACGAAAATCGGGGTATGGGTATATTTGCTGCTATACAGAGCTGTTTCATCTTATCCATACCACGCCCCCAAGATTCTATATAGCCACTGCGAAAGAGAGCTCCTGCTATATTAGGGTTTCGCGGGCGCGAAGAGTGTTTGTTTAGCATATCGTCTATCGTCCAATTTGCAGGTAGGCTGCCGCAGTTCCATATCATTATCTTATCGGGGGTATACGCTTATCTGTATGGGATAAGGTTCTAAATAATTGCGATGGGCGATAGCGTTTAGTAGGAGCTTCGCGTAGGGGCATCTTTAGGGGTATTCGTGGGTTTCTACTCTTGTAAGTCCATCATACGAAATGAGGGCTCGAGTATATTTAGTAAGGAGCAAATCCATTGTTTTTTTCTATTTGCTCAAAAAGATTGCCGTGTATTTCGTCTTGAAAAGAGCAAGTCGCTATCGGTACGGAAAAAGCCCTATCTTGATATACGCACCTTGTACAAATTTCTCTGGGTTGGGAGTGAAAGAGCAATACAGCAGCACGTTTTAGGTGTTCTTCTTCTAACAAGTGTAAGTTTTCTAATACTTGCAGGGGATTGTCTTCGCGTCTGTTTTTCATCAATTCTACCACTTTTTGATACCTTTCTCTTTGAAGAAAGAAAAAGTATCTGTTTTTAGGTCGGTTATTGCTACTTTGGGTATGGGTACACTTTCCCAACTCTTTCCCATACGGTTGAGCATAAACTCGTTGAGAGCAGAGCCGCTGAGCTCTTGTTTTTACGCTACCACTGCGGTAGAAATACCGCCCTCTTAGCGAAATAGGTACAGAGTAGGGTGTTACTACTATCTCGATGTAATACAAGCTGTTTTTCTTCGTGCAAATTGACCTCAGCTGTAATGCCTAACTGATTTTTTGATTTTGTTAGGAATGCTCTCCATAAGGGTTTTGTAGTTACTTAAGCCTATAGTTTTTGCCGTTATCGTCTTTTGCCGATGTATATTTTTTTCCGCCTTGTGCATTGGCAAAACCACATACCCAATCGAGGTACTCATCGTGCCATGCTGATTTGTATTCTATGTTTTGAGATTCGTTCATAACTATTGTTTTTTTCAGTTGATAATTTATTTGCTAGCCAGCTTACATAAAAGAGCTGAAAGCTGTGGTATAGCATTATGGGTAATAGAAACATTACTTTATTGTCGTCAGGAATGCCTAATACCATCATAAACAAGCTGCCGTGTACTAATGATTTTTTAGAGCCGCAAAAGGTAGTAGTGATAGTATCTTCGCGGTTGAAGCCCAAACGCTTAGCTGCCCAGCCTAATACGTGATATACAATGAAGAACAGTCCTACTGATGCCCCTGCAATAATAAGAAAACGTTACGGCTGGTACGCTGCTGAAGACTTGGTTTACAAAGGCTGTAGAAAAGCTTTCGTAGACGATTAGCAGTATAATAAGTCGGTCAAACTTGCCGATGAGTTTTCCGTAACGGGTAATGAACTTACGGCATAAGGGGTTTAGAAGCAAGCCTAATACGATAGGTAAGAGCACTTTTAGCAATAGTTGTTGGATGATAGAGGCTTGGTCGACAGAGGAGCTGCTGCTGTTATCCATAAAGGGGTGCATTAGCATAGGGGTGGCAAAGATGCCGATAAGTCCTGATATAGAGGCGTTGAAGATAGCTGAGGGTACATTGCCTTTAGCGATAGAGACCATCACCACTGATGATGATACTGTAGAGGGTAGGCAAGAGAGGAAATATATAGAAAACCATAGCAGGTAGAAAGTAGTGTCTTTGGCTAGCGGATAGAAAGCAATGACCAAAAGGGGAAAAAGCACAAAGGTAGCCAGCTGCACTAGTAGGTGTAGTTTCCAGTTTTTGATGTCGTTTACTACCTCGCGGATATTGAGTTTAAGTCCATAGAGGAGGAAGATAATCACTATGCCCCCAATCAATAAAAGTACCTAAATTGAAGTAGGCGTTGTAGCTTTCGCGATAGGGGATGAGTTTGCCCAACAGTACCATTAGTACTAAGAGCCAAAGGAAGGTGTTTTTTTGCTAAAAAAATTTTGTTCATTTTCATATTCTTTTTATCCATTCTTTAAGTTTATTTTTCGAGTAATTGTTTATTGGGGAGGTATAGCTGATATTCAGTAGCATAAATGTTGGCTTCTTTGGGAAGCGTAAGTTCTACCAAAAGCATCTTTCTTCTCTCTGGAAATCGTAAACACTGTTTACGATTTTTTTCTTTCTGAATTTGGTATACACTTCAGCTGTATTAACAGCAGTAAGTACTTTTGTTCTTACCTGCTCTATAAGTTCAGCTATCTTTTTCAAACAAGTTGTTTGTCTGTTTATCTAACGATACGTTTTTATTACTAACCATTAGTTGCTTATTGTGATTTGATAGCGCAAAAAAATATAAAAACTTTTTGAAGAAGCTATAAAAAAATCAGAGAAAGAAGCAGAAGGGTGTGTATGATTGTGGGACCCTTCTGCTATTCTCTGAAATATCGCCCGACTTTCTGAGGAGAATAGAATAGATGAAAGAGAATGAAAGTCAGGGACTTTAAGAAAAGCAAATATCTTGTGTATTTTCGGGGGCAAAGATAAGCATTTTACCCCCCTATACGTTAAAAGCTATGTTAAATTTTAACTCAATACTGTTAAATTTTTGATAGTCATCTAAAAAAATGTACTACTTGTTGTTGCCGTGTGTGTAAGTCGCCTTTGAGGATAATATAACTAATGTGGTGCTTGTCTAGCATTTGTTGGAAGAAAGCAAATACTTCATCGCGTTCGTTGGGCTTATCGCGTAGGTCATCGGCTACCCCAAGCGGACATCGATGTAGGTTAGGAAGATAAAGTCGTAATGGTGAGAGAGAGCTGCCTGCTCTATACGAGGGTCGCAATAACCATAGTATAGATAAGAGTAAATCATCAACTCCAGCAGACAGGTGTCGCAGAAGAGGAAGCGATGGGCTTGAGCTGCTAACTCGTTTTCGGTGCGCATCTGACCCTCGGCCATAGGCAGCACATCGTCAGGGGTGCAAGTAAGTCGGTGCTCGTCCCACTTGCGTTGCAGATAGGTGCGCATATACTCCGCTACATAGGGTATGGTAGTGCTGCGCCAATAGCGCGCTTAGGGTAGTTTTGCCTGTGCTTTCAGGCCCTATAAAAGCTACTTTTGTGAGGGGACTGGGGTGTTGCGTAATTGTCGTTTCCATTCTATATAACCCATAATAGCAATGATGGTGAATAAAAGATATTGGAATGAAGTGAAGAGCATTCCTTTTTTGAGGTATAGGGGTACAGAGATAAAGTCGCCTACAATCCAGAAAAATCCAGTTTTTCGATTTTGCGTTTTGCCATAAGCCACATACCTACTAAGAAGATAGCGGTAGTGAATACATCAACGTATTCGGTAGGTAAGAAGTGTTCAAAACCTAATGATACGCCTTCCATAGAGAAGTTGTTTTTTATAAAAGGCTTGAGGTAATAGACTGTAGTAACGAAAGTGAGGCTGAAGAGCCCTAAACCGGCACAGATATACCAATCGCGAGAAGTAGTGCGACTGATAGTAATCACGTTGTTATGAGCGTTTTTAGCCCATAGTACCCATCCGTAGATACTCATTGCGGTATAATAAGCATTGATAAGCATATCGCCCCATAGCACATAGTGCCAAAGCAGATAGACAAAGAGTACAGTGCTGATGATACCTGTAGGGTACACCCATATGTTCCCTTTTTTAGCATACCAAACGCTTAAGAAGCCGAAAAAGACTCCGATAATCTCTAAGACTACCAAGTGAGTTTCTACCCCTTGGTATTGAGCAAATAAATCAGTCATCGGTAGTTAGTTAAGAGAAAGGAACGTAGTCGTGGCGGTCAGACTTTACTATTTTCACGTACATAAGTCCGTGTTCTACCAATTCAAGAGTTTCTTCTATTTCGGTAGTAAGGAGGCTCATCACTTGGGTGTAATCGCCGTAGATTTGGGTGCTTAGCGGATTTTCTTTGATAATAAGTCCTGAGGCACGTAGTTTTCTGATGAAGTGCTGAATAGGTTTTTCAAAATCGTCTTGCAACGGACTAAAGGTTAGTTCTACAGATATTTTCATAACGGTTATTAGTTTTTTTGTTTACGTGCCGCAAATGTAAGAACTTTTTAAAACACAAAAGGCTCTGTTAATAATTTACTACTACATTTAAGCGTTTGGCTAATAGCTTCTGTAGCTGTAAGTAGCTCTTTACGGTTTCTAAGAGTTCTCGTTTCTCCTCTTCTTCTGCTGAAGCAAATTGCGCTTGTATCTCCTGAATAAGGTGGCGCACTAATAGCGTGCGAATGTTTAAGATGATATCGCTTACCATTGCGTTGATGTGCGCATCTTTGTCTTTAGCGATGATGTCACGCCGCTCCCAGTCGTCTAAATGGCGGTTTTCATCTTCCATTATTAGGTCTGATACTTTTCTGATAGGGCAATAGGCAGTTCGTTAGCTATTCTATCTATGTTGTAGTCAGGGTCTTCGTTTAGCTTCTGCATCAGCAGCTGGTATATTTGCTTAAAATCAGGGATTGGCGAGCTCAATCTCGTCTTCTTGCAGTTCTAAGAATACTTTCTCATATACCTTTTAGGGTCTGCTGCACCTGCTTTTCCTTTAGGTTGCCCTCTTCGTCTTGCTCGAGTATGGTATCGATAAAGTCACACTCGCGATTAGCGTATAGCAACAGCGTTTTGATAAGGTCGTGCTCAAGGGTTTCGAGTTTGTTGATGCCGCGCTGCTCTACAGCTTCGGGCGTTCTGCTTACCTGCATAGTAGGCTGCTTGCGCTCTACTTTTTGCCCTTCGTAAAGGTCTTTTTTAAGCATTTGCGAAAGGGTATTAAAGAGCACCTCTTCCGAAATGTCCATTATCACAGCACACTCGCGCACATACACTTCGCGTTTGATAGCATCGGGTATTTTAGCGATGCTGTTTATCATATCGCGTATGGTTTCGGCTTTTTTTGATAGGGTCGTCTTGCGCCTCTTGCATCAGTAGAGAGGCTTTGAAGCGTATAAAGTCGGTAGCGTGGTCTTGCAGATATATCACAAGGTCTTCGTAGGCAGTCTTGCGTGCAAAGCTGTCAGGGTCTTCGCCATCGGGGAAAGTGCAGACCTTTACATTCATACCTTGCTCAAGAATAAGGTCTATACCGCGAATAGAAGCGCGCAAACCTGCTGCATCGCCATCGTATAGCACCGTGATGTTGGGGGTTAGTCGGTGTATAAGCCTTATTTGGTCGGGGGTAAGGGCAGTACCGCTCGAGGCTACCACGTTTTCAATACCTTTCTGGTGCAGCTGTATCACATCGGTATAGCCCTCTACAAGGTAGCAGTTATCAGCCTTAGCAATCGCCTGTTTGGCAAAGAAAATACCATACAGCACTTTGCTCTTGTGATAAATATCACTCTCGGGCGAGTTGAGGTATTTGGCCTGTTTCTTGTCGTTAGTAAGGATACGCCCCCCAAAGCCGAGCACGCGCCCGCTCATAGAGTGTATGGGGAACATTACCCTGCCTTTGAAGCGGTCGAACTTGCGGTCGCCATTAACAATCGTAAGTCCCGTTTTCTCAAATAAGGCAGTTGATAACCTTTGGCAAGGGCAGCATCAGTAAAGGCTGTCCATTCATCAGGCGAAAAACCCAAACAGAACTTTTTGATAGTATCATCGGTAAAGCCGCGCTCTTTTGAAATAAGAAAGTCCGATGGCTTTGCCTGCCTCAGTGTTGAGCAGCGAGTCTTGAAAAAAACTGCTGTGCGTACTCCGACACTATGTAGAGGCTTTCGCGCTCATCGGCTTTCTCTTTTTCTTCTGTAGATGGTTGGCTTTCTTCAATCTCTATATGATATTTCTTAGCCAGATAGCGAATGGCTTCGGGGTAAAGTAAAAATGCTCGTGCTCCATTAAGAAAGCGATAGCATTACCCCCTGCCACTGCTGAAGTCTTTCCAAATCTGCTTTCACTGGTGAGACCATAAAGCTCGGTGTCCGTTCGTTAGAAAACGGACTTAAGCCTTTTGTAGTTAGAGCCGGCGCGTTTCAGCTGAACAAAGTCGCCGATGACCTCTTCTACTCGCATCTGGTCATATACTTTATCGATAGTGTTTTTTTGGTAATCACGTTTGTTTTTTGACTAAGAAAGTTAGGCAAAAAGTACTATTTTTATGTTGAGATACACAAAATTTACTTATCCATACGCACAATGCGAGGCTGAAAGCGCCCCTATTACCTCTACCAAATCTCTTTGCGACTGCATTACCGTTTCGATGTTTTTATATGCCATAGGGGCTTCTTCGGCATTGCCCCCGATGAGGGTAATATCTTTGGCTTTCAAGGCTTTTTTTAATATCTGAACTGGTGAAGCGATTTCTGCTCTCATTGCGCGAGAAGGCACGCCCAGCCCCGTGAGAGGCTGAAGCAAAACTCTCAACATTGCCCCTTGCCGCGCACTATGTAGCCCGCATCGGTCATTGAGGCAGGGATAATACCCAATACCCCTTCGCCAGCAGGAGTAGCTCCTTTGCGGTGCACTACCACCTCTTTGCCATTGTGAATTTCTTTCCACGCAAAGTTGTGATGGTTCTCAATACGCGCTCTGAGTCGCCCGCCTACCGCACGAATAAGTCGCCGGTGAATATCATCGTGACAAGCCGAAGCGTAATCGCCTGCAAGGTTCATAGCCGTCCAATACTCTAACCCCTAAGTGAGTGCTGAGGTCGAGCCACGCAAACTGCTGGGCTTCTTTGGGCAGCGGACATTGTTCAGCAGCCACGCGTACGTAATACTGCGCTATCTCCGCCCCGAACCCGCGCGAACCGCTATGCGAAAAGAATACCTAAAGTATTTTTCCTTTAGGTAGCCCCTATTTGTGGGTCGTCTGCTAAAAGCTCTACCTCGCCAAACTCTACAAAGTGATTGCCACTGCCCGAAGTACCCATCTGCTTGATTGCCTTATCCTTCAATCGTTTGAGGATAGGGATAAGCGAAAAAGTATCACGGTCGAAAATCTCGTGCTCTATGTGCGATTTGTGGGTTTCGTACATACCAAACTTCGTATGTTCGGCAAGGGCTTTCTCGTACTTATCGCGCGCCCCCGAGAGGTACGACACAGGTATATCCAAGATACTGAGGCACATACGGCAACCGATGTCTAAGCCCACCCCATAAGGAATGACAGCATTCTCTACCGCCAGCACGCCCCCTATGGGTAAACCATAACCACTGTGCGCATCGGGCATCAGGGCACCTCCTACCGATATAGGGAGTTTCAGAGCCGTATAGAGTTGTGTTTTAGCCTCTTCGGTGATGTCCTCGCCAAAGATGTGATAAGGCGCGCGCAAGCTGTTGAGCTGTCGTTTTTCAGTTTTAGTAGACGAAAGCAGTGCTTCGGCTATCTGACCAAAAAGTAAGGTGTCCTTCGTACTGTGCAGGATTTTTAGAATATCCTCAAGTACCGACTTTACATACGCCAAGTTTTTAGTAGCGTAATTGCGTTTCATCACTTCCAACGCTACATTAATAGATTGATTATTCGGGAATCCTAACTTCAGTAGGTCTTTCCCTTTGAGTTTTAAATTTGCCATAATAATTTGTTGATTTGTCAATTAGCAAATTAGTAAATTAGTAAATAGGTAGTAATGTTACTTATTGGCTCATTTTCAAATTTGCTAATTTTTTTCTTTCCATTTTGGATAATCAAAAGATAAAAAGTGTATTGCTTGCCTACTTCTTTCTCTAAAAAGTTTTGCCGAAACAAGTACGCGTTTTACAAATATGTACTCACTTATGGTATCTTTGAAATCGGATTCTGGAGGGTAATTGTCATTGAAAATCTCTTGATACAAGTGGTTAAGTTCCTCTAATTCTTCTTTCAAATAAGGATTGATATCCAAATCCGCAATCTCCACATTGCGAGAGTAGGATTCTTGACGTTTTTCCTCTATCCAAATAGGGGAACAAAAGAACTCAAATTGGTATTTAAATTCAAACTTTTTCATAGGATTAATTTGTCAATTTACTAATTTACCAATGGGCAACGACTGACTTGAACTTCTTCCTTTTCCTTTTTATCAGGGGATACCTGTATCGCTGTTCCATCGTTGTACGAATTTCTCAAAAAGAATCGTAGGCTATTATATAGGGCGAAGGCTCTGGTACGGATTTCTTAGGAATGGCAGTACCTATCCGCTCCAAGCGTTCGGCAAAGAGCAACAAGGCTTTATGACTCACCCTACGCACATCACTGAGCACTTCCTTCTGAGCATCTCCCATCAGCTGAAGGCGCGCCTCCATTAGCGATTCCATCGTTGGCTTTTTCAGTACTTTTTATATAATAGTTCCACGAAAGTATAATGTCCGTCGCCCCTCATAGTTATCGAGTCCTCAATAGCCATACCGCACCATACTGACCTCCCAACAAGGGTACGCTCAGCACTTCATAAGGCACAAAAAGGAAATCGGTTACCTTTTTGCCAATGTTCGCGTGCAGGCACTGCTGTATTGGCAGTGGCAAGGCGAGGAGCAGTCGTACTACTTGCTGTTGTCGCTTTGCATAGCTCATCTGGGGGTATCAGTACCAAACTGCTGTAGCCACTTTTTTAGAAACCCTTTTTGTACCAACTGTTGCAGGAGCTACCTCCTCGAGACGCAACCACCCATACTGCCACAAAATAGCAAGGCGAAGGGTCAAAAATATTTCTTTCTCCAAGGTAGTGCGCACAGCTTCCTTGCGAAAAAGTGTCTATAAGGGAGCGTATTTTCGGCTTCTGTAGCCCCATAGTGATAAGCATCTTCTACTATGCTATCCAACTCATTAGCAAGATCACTTTTCAAAAATATGAACGCCGTGAATAAGGTTGTTTTTCATTGCAAATTAATTTGTCAATTGATAATGAGACAAGCAGTGCATTATCTTAGCGATGTTATAAGCATCGTCTTTGCCTCGGTGGTGGGTTCCTACAAGGGGTATCTTCAGGTAGTTCAATGCCTGATGCATTCCCAATCGCTTTGGGTGCTGGGTTACCTCTTGGAAAAGTTCCTTTACATTGATATGCTCATTGCGCATTGGGTAAGGCAGTTTCCTAAGAACACATTGTTTTTGGAGCATATTCCTATCGTAATTCCCATAACTCGCCCAAGTGTACTGATAGGCTTGATAGTCCCTTTTTAAGGATTTGCAAGGCTTCTTCAAAACTCACGCCTTCCCGTGCTACGAGTTCGGGGGTAAGGGTGGTAAGTTGGGTACAAAAAGGACTGATTTTTGGAATGTGTAGGCTTTACCAAAATACCTCTGTTATTGCTAATCTCACCTGTGAGGGTATCAAGCAGGCAAATGCCTATTTCTATAATTTCGCTGACTTCTCCTTTTTGGGGTATTCCCTCCCAACAAGTCGCTTCTAAGTCTATAATAATGATTTTTATTTGTCATTGTTTTTAATTCTTTAATGTGGAAAAAGTATAAGTGCCATGGAGTTCATCTATCCACATCACTTCTCCTTCTTCAAAATAAATTTCTACTTCCAAAGGAAATTCACTATCCTCTCTATCCCAATTGGTAAAAGCTCCTACATAAACAATGTTTTTTAGAGGTTTTACACTGACAAGGATAGCTACAAACTCAAAAATCAAGCTCAAAAATGGTGTTCATTCTTTCGCTCCAGTTTTCCTTTGTTAACTAGCTCTTCGTAAAAAGTCCCGCAATTGCTCTTTGAGTTGTTCCCAATAGGAACTGTGATAAAAGAACTGTTCAAAGGCAACTTCTGCTTAGGCGAAAAGAAACCTGCTTCTCCTGCTTCATTATATATCCATATAGGCAGTGTTACACCCAAACTCGGAATCAATATATCGCTAATCGTAGAGGATATACCCTCTTCTTTTCAAAAATAATTGTTCTGATCATATTGTTTTTAGTTTTTACTCAACTTCGCCAAAGGTCGTAGCGATACAATCATTCGCTAATTTTTCTCATTTTGCTCATCGACAAATCGACTCATCGACAAATCGACTCATCGACAAATCGACAAATCGGCAAAATCGACAAATCGGCAAATCGACTCATCGGCAAATTGGCTAATTTTTCTTTTAGCAGCAGCGCGTTCCTTCTTATAGCTCTTTTTCTGTATAAGTGCTTTTGAAGTCAGAGCCATTAAAGGTGCGTGTAGGATTGCCCCGCTGCACTTGGGTGTGATTATTCCAATGACTCTGCGCTTGCTCGGCAAGTTGCTGAAGCTCTATTTCGGCGAGCTTTTTCCCTCAGACGGTTGAGGGCGAGCTTCTTATTGTCGAGTTGCGAACGCGAATCTTGTGCAAAAACGCTTACCCCTGAGGGCAGGTGGGTAGCACGCACTGCCGAATTTACCTTGTTTACATTCTGTCCGCCATTGCCTTGCGAGCGAGTGGTTTGGAATTGTACATCGCGCTCCGAGAAAGGCTGGCGGTGCAGTTGATCGAGGACAAAAACGCCTATATACCAATTGCTGCGCTGGTGAAATTTGCGAAAGGTGCTCTTGCCAACCCAACAAACCGTACCGAGCCAACTTTTCAGGAAAGCCGATAGCTCCTTGCCTTTAAGTTGCACAGTAACCGATTTTTATAGTCAGATTAGCATCGCCTTCTTCTCGGCTGACGATAGTATAGTCAATGCCCTTTTGAGTAGCTTCTGCAAAAAGACTTTTCAGTACTTTGGCTACCACCCATTGGCATTCTAAAGGACCACGCCCTGCGGTGATTTGTATGATTTTTTTCTTCCATTTTTCTACTGTTGTTTGATGATAAATCGCTTCGGGAAAATCTGAGGGTGTCCAAAAAGTTTTTCGTGTATGCTTACCTTTCACATCTCCCCTTCGAAGGGGGACGGGGGATGTTAATAATCAGAGAGTTATAAAATCTAATTTTTATTAACAAACCCTTTTTAAGGTAGTACAACTTTTTGGACAACCTCCAGGGAGAGACAAAAAGCCCGAAGCGAGTGCTTCAGGCTCTTCTATATTTTATACTATTATTCTAATCAAGCGGATACGCCACGAAGCGTTACCTTGTGCAAAGGTAATACAGATGCGATATGTAACTTGATGTAGGTCATTTCTTCGTGTGTATTTATGAGGTTAAACAATGATTTGTTTTGTAATTCGGCGGCAAAAGGTACTACTATTTTTCAATTAGCAAGAAAAAAAGAAGAATTATTTTTTTAAATAGTGTTGTTCCCTAAATAGTTAAAACATAAATTTATAAGCTATATTTCTGTTGGCTTGTTCTGAAAGTTCTTTTATAAAGCTTATCTTTTTCAGCATTGGTTAGTAGCTTCTTTTTTAGCGGGTTTAGCTGTTTTTGTAATTAATGTCTGCATAGTATTTTAGTTTTTTGTGGTTACAAAGGTAATAATAAAAATCTGAACAAACAAAAATCTATATATAATTCCAGATTTCTACCAATTCCAGAAACAAGAATATTTATTTTTCCAAAAAAATTCCCTTTTAAAAAGCTGAACAAGAGATAAAAAGAATAGCATTGGTACAATCAACTCACCAAATGATACCAAACTAATGGTAGCGTCCTTATTACATAAACTTTTTAAGGAAATGATATAAGTTTTGAGGGAAATGTAATATAGAGTTAGGATTCTTAAATAGTACATAATACACAAACAGTACAATAAAACTATAGCTTATTAAACCGTAGACTAATAAGAAAAATCTATTTTTGTCCACTGTACCTTTTTACCTTTGATCATTCTAAAAATATCACCTATTTTTGCGGAAAGAGTGTTGCAAAAGGTTAGGTTTATTTGTAATATCTGAGAGTATCCAATAACCATCGCTTCTGAGAAATGGATTGAGATTAAAAAAGTATGTAAGCAAACGATAATAGCAATGAGGGTCAGACTTATTTGTCCTAACAATAACCCTACTAATGAGAGCAAGGTACAGAAAAATGATTTCAAAATACATTCCTGCACAATTTACTACCACCCGTTGCCATTTCTTGAGTCGCCATACATCAGTAACATCGGCAAAATAAACAGGAGTAAACAAATAGAAACCACCGCCGATTCCTCCGTGTTCTGCCCCAAAATGGCTTGCTGCGGTAGCGTGCCCCAATTCGTGAAAAAGTAACACTTATAGCCATTACCACCAAAAAGAAAATAACACTTTCTTGCACCTAAAAACTCTTATAACCATCTAAAAGTAAATAAAGCTCTGTACCTATCACCATTGTACAGACGAATAAGATAAGCTAAAGCGATTTTCTTGCGAAAAAGAAAATGTAGTGAAGGAGTGATTTTAGCAATAAAAACGCTTGCTGAAAATGATAAAAACTCAGCTTGAGATAGGAAGGCTTTTGATAAGGTTTTTATTTGTTCTTCTTTGCCTTCTAACAATCCATACTTCGAGAGTTTGTTGTAAAGAAGAAAGTGCAGAGCGTTTACTGTAATTTTTCTTTTTCAGATTGCTGGTTGTGTAGTTCACATATCTCTTGAAGAGAGCGCTCATTGTCTATGAGTGAAAGGAGGTCATAAGTATCTTTTATTAATTTTCAAATAATGCTTATGCAGAGTGTTACAGAGAATAAACTCTTTATCATTGAGTTTATTGAAAGTAATAGAGGATTAATATGTGGAATTTTTGTTTTGCATTAGAAGCAAAAGGGCTTTAAGGGCGTAAGCAGTAGTGAGTGTCTCGCTTTTTATAAGGTTCGTACGCTTTAGGGTTTGATAAAGTTCATAGCTTCCCACCCTCCTGAGGTATTTTTGAGTAGCAAGCAATTGTTCTTGTAGGATTATAGCAGTTTCATCAGTTTTGAGCCCCACTGTTTTTTTAAAGTGAGTAAAGCTAACGCTGTAGAAAGGGGTTCAGCAGGTATATGGGTTTTGATATAATTGACAGCATGCTGTATCTGGTTTGTATATTGCTCACCAAAGCGTTGCAACAAGCGCACACAAACGTAGGTACCGTAATAATTGCCGTAATACCAACGACTCTCCCAATAACCTTCTTCTTTTTGTTGAGAGAATAAATAACTAATTCCTTTTTGGATAACAGACAAATAGGCTTTTGGGTCATAAAGATGGAGCGCATACAAGAAGTTAGCTACTACCTCACATCAGTGACCTGTACCCCATTTGTTTTTCGTTGAAATACTGTTGCTTTTTGCTGTAGAGGTGTTAGGTTGTGCTTGGGGAGTATCCACGTTTCAATGCCCCCATTAGTACAACTTCTACTATTGATAGCCGTATCAATAGCTTTTTGACAGTGTTTAGCAATCTCATCTTTTTGCCAATATGAATAAAGAACTGCATTATTTGCGCCAAATCGTCAATATCAGGAGCTATTTCTTGCACGGTGGGGAAGTATTGCAAGCACCTACTTCGGGATTGATACGCTCCATAAAGTAGTGGTATTCCTCCTCAAAGAAAGATGTGATGGGCAACCGGTATCTTTGAGCAATAGTGTACAAGCAATCGTCTAATAGTGCACGCTGAAAAGTATCGGAAGTATGTACCTGACAAGTGTTCTCAAAGCCTTCGGCATTACCTAAGTACATAGTATGTTTCAGTTCAGCGTAATGCTGACGGAAATCTTGCTCTATAAAAATCTAAGCCTTTGTGTATGCTCTCTTCTTTTACTGCTGAAAAATTGAAAAGGGGCAGTGTTTCGTTCTTTTTTAAGAGCAAGAGTAGTTTTTAGCACAGCCAAAATAACCTTCGGTAGTTTCTAAATAGCTTTGGATAGTGCTAATCATCTGCTCAATAGTTTGCAAACCATCCCGCTGGGAATATTCAGCTCAGCTACTACAGCTTTTTGCCTTTTCAAACTGTACAATAGCTTCTTTCAGCAAGTCTTGCCCCACGCCTTTTACAAACAAATATTTGTGAAGGGTGTTAGGCTCGTGTTGTGCTCCTGCAAAAATCTACTTTTTTGTTGTAACTGATAGACTGCCCAATTGAATTGCCCACGGCGTACATCACGTGCAAAATCTTTACATCGTCATAGAGCTGAAACCCTACTGAAAAATAGCGATGCGACAATAATAATTTTTTTCGTACACAGTCTTGTTTTTGAGTGTTGCTTTGTATCCAAAGGCTATCTATAGCTATTTTGCCAAAAAGCCGACTTATCATCTGCTAAGCTACTGTATTGTTCAAACGATACCTCAGGAATAGTAAGCAGGCGTTTTTCGGTTTGTATAGCCTTAAAAGTACTCCGCTTTGCGCTGTTGCCATAGTTCCCAAAAAGACGATTTATAACCGTAAATACTCGTGAGGATTTTAATTGTTTCCTCTTGCAAGGCAAGCATCTCTACCAATGCTTTGGTATCGCCCTCATCTACTAAAGCGTCTAAACAAAGCGCCGCATTGTAATAGGTATAACCCGCTTTGCAGAGCAAGCGCAAGGTTTCCGCACTTACAATAGGGAAAAATAAGTGTGAAACAAAGCGGGGTAATGCTTGTAAAATTCTGGAGATTTCTCAGTGGTAGGCATAAGGCTATTGGTTTATAAATTCTTGCTCTTCTTTGGTAAGTAAAAACTTGGCTTCGCTTTGTTTTGTGAGGGGTAACGTATTCAAAGAAAGGTTTTTTTCTACGTCTATTCTGTCATCCTTTTTATTTGTCCTTTTGTTACACCCATACGCAAGAAAAGATTGCTCTGTTTGAAGATTATCTCTTTTGTTATTATATTCAATACCTCCTTTAGCTTTTTACATAAAGACTGCTAAACAATAATTTGTTCTTATAATTACTGAAAGTAATATCTAAGGAGAAATTATCTGAGATAGATTTAAAGGGAATTTTGCTTTCCTTTGAAAACATTTTCACTTACAGAACGCTTGGTATCATTAAAAATAATACGTTTTCACTGCATTAGTGTGATTATCAAAATAAATAACCGAATTAGTTAATTTAAGACTGAGCTCTTTTTTTGATAACAATGTCTGCATTAAAAAGTTACTTTGGTGTGATCAGCATTCTTTTCAACTTTTTTTAATTTCAATATTCTCTCCATAATACTTTTATAAAAGATAAATAGCTGTTAGGGATAAAGATATTGAAATAGGTTTTTAGGATCTAAAAAGCTCCTTGTGTGGTTTTTATCCTTATCATTCTTTATATGAGAATAATCAGTATTTTTTTAAGTGTAACAGCCAACTGTTTATCTAATGTTTCTTGTGGGATAAATAGATATTGTTTGAACCACCAATCTAATTGCACTTGGTAAAGTCGTGTAAGAGTATCATTTCTTACAAATTTTTCTCTATAAGTACATTCTAATGTTTTTAGCATTAGTTTCATAGAGTTTTTATAATTATCTAACACGTATCCTACTTGTTTTTTAAGTCAAAATTATAGATAACTACCTCATCAAGCAAAAATTTCTTCAGGAGTTAAATACAGAGTGCTGAAAAGAAGTGTCTTTATTTATAACTAATCTCTTTTGTCGTATAACCTACACAACTTACAATTAAGCTATCTTCTATGCTAAAAATCTATTTTTGCTTTACCCTCTTCATTAGTAATTGTTCCTTTTTCAAGATTAGGTAAGTATAGATGTACATTACTAATAGGTTGTTTGGTTGTGTTATCTAAAACATTTATAATCTTCTGCTGTGCAGTAAGAAATTGAAAAGTGATTAGTAGTAAAATTGTTGTTATACGTAATTTTAGTTTCATAGATGTTTAAATAGAATTAAAAAGATTAACAAACAGCGGAGTCACTCCGCTGTTTATTTGTTAAAATGATTTTAATCATTTTAAAATTTCCAAGTAAGTTGTCCTTTAGCTTCCCATCCATTAGTTTCAGAATATCCGCCGGAGACCCCTCCTGAATCTGGAGCCCACCCCATTTCATAGCGTTTTTTTCAAGTTCTTCTACTCAAAACGCATTTACTAAAAAGCTCTTTCGTCAAGCTCAAGAGCTTGCACTTTGTTTACATTTGTTCCCATAACTATTTATATTTAAATACTGGAAAATTAAACCTTCTTTGGGCAAGGCATCAGTTACTTCCCTTTTTACGGTACAAAGATAAAGAAAAAGTATTTTAAAGTAACCAAAAGAAAAATACAGTTTAACTCAAATTTAACAGTAAATTCTTTTGTAAAATAAACAATTATAAAGGTATAACCTACTAAAAATTTTTAAAACTCTTAATTTTTTTGAAGAAATGATATATTTGGAAGGTATTTTTTTAACAACTTAGTAAAGATAGTGTAAAAACGCTACTTGTCTAATGATAAAATAGGGAATATTTTTACGATCAACGTAAAAAAATACTAAATTGAATTTAGAATACCCCTTTGCCCCTCTGCTACATAGCCTGTAGCTAAACGATATTTAAACATAAATGCCGTGAGAAACGGATACAATTCACTGGGTATTGTTATCGTAGTACGCTTCGGGTACTCTATGAGCACCGTTATATTGTTGTATTTGTCTTTTGAAATAGCACTGACGTTCGTAATGCTGGTTACCGGTACTTCAATGATATGCGTTAGCTTAAAGAAGTATAGCTTCTCTTGGCATAGTACAAATGGCGGCAAGAGGTATAACAATCTCGATACCTGTTTCACCTTTTCCAAATAGGCAAAATCTTCTTCGCTCATTTCTGCCAAAAGCAGTTGTTGCGCTTGCGTAGTCCTGTTGATAGTGTAGTATAAATAATAGAAAATTATTAGCAAATAGGGGACAAATGTGGTAATAGACGTTACCAATATATAACCAAAAAGCAAGTAGGGTACGCTATCCATTTGGCGTATCACCTCAAAATCGACGCACAAGCCAATAAACAGAAAAGGGATTAACGAAAAGATAATCGCTACGGTTGTAAATAGATACTTCAGAATTCTCTTCCGCTTAGTTAGGTATAGTTGTCGCGCCTCAGGTAGGGGAGAAGGAGGACAATAGCTCTCTAAACGCTTTTCAAAAATTGTTTTTGATGGGTTTTTAAATACCATTTAAGAGCGTAAAATACGCCTGCTGCTACGATGAGTTCTGCAATAAAATAGAAAATCTGCTCCATATGTTAAAAAAGAAAAAGACTACCCTAAAGAGCAGGGCAGCCTTTTTCACATTATAAACATTCTAAAATTAAGCTACATCAATGTCGGTATTTACGTTCTTGCTACCTACTAATGCGTAGAACAATAGGTAAGCTATCGCAAGCTACGATTACCCAGTAACTTTGTATATAACCTACAGCGTCGGCAGCCCAACCTTGTATAGCAGGTAGGATACCTCCACCACATACCATCACCATAAAGATACCCGAAGCAGCAGCTGTATATTTGCCCAAACCTTCAGTAGCAAGGTTAAAAAAATACCTCCCACATCACTGAAGTACATAAGCCGCAGAGGATAAGGAACATAATGCTCATAGGCACTTGTGCTAAAACCGAATGATATATCAGCTTTAAATACAGGCATATTTACCATTTGTGTTTCAGGTATGAAGATAGCCAAAAGCACAAACACTAACCCTAAGAGCGATACGAATGAAAGCATTCCTTTGCTTGAGAATTTAGCTCCTAACGAACCACCAGTAAGACGACCGATAAAACATCAAAAACCAATAAGTACCTACTACTGAACCAGCGGTAGTAGTGTCAATGCCTAAACCGTTAGCTTCAGTGCTACCTGTCATAAAATAAGTTGGCTATATTAGGTATACCTACTTCTATCCCTACGTATAAGAAAATAGCGATAGCCCCTAATACAAAGTGACGGAAAGATAGCGGACTGTGGCTATTCTTCACCCCATTGGCAACAGCAGCCGCTGCGTGTGGCTCTGGAATGTTCATCGAGAACAATACGATAAACGCTAAGGCAAAAATACCCATTGCTAAGAACAAGGCAGGGTTAGCGTTGGCTATAGAAGTCTCTGAACTGATAGTACCGATAAGGTAACCTACCAATACAGGTACGATAGTAGCCCCCGATAGAGTTGATAGCCCCTCCGAACTGTAGCAATTGGTTACCGCGTTTGCCACCCACCAAGGGTGTTAAGCATAGGGTTTACCACCACGTTTAGCATACACAGAGAAACCAGAGATAAAAGCACCGGTTAGGGTATACGGCAAAGCTACCTGCAGTACCCGATAAGAAGGTAACACATACCCCTACGAAACCTACTGCAATAGCTGCTAAGGCAGTTTTCTTATAGCCGATGCGCTCTAACATCTTCCCTGCAGGGATACCCATAAAGGCATAGGCTATAAAGTTGGCTAAGTTCCCCAATTGCGATTCGAGGTTGCTAGCCATAAAATTGGTTTTTAACAATTACCCCAAAAAGGGTTTTTGTAAGCCTGTTACGAATGAAATCATAAAGAATAGTGCGAACATCATCGCAATAGGCAATACGTAACTTTTGTTTTGTTGATCTTGGTGTTCCATTATTTTTGATATTTTAGTTTTTTTATTTTCTTAGAAAAAGTAAAATCGACAAATCGCCAAATCGAAAAATTCGGGGCAAAAATATATAAACCTTTCCTAAAAACAACAAAAACGAAAACTTTTTAAGGTTTATTTATGAAATCTTTTACTTTACCCTTGATTTTCACCGGCGTTTGCTTCCCTATCTATTTCGTATGCACCTATGCGCGAGGTGCGTACATATACCCTCTTGCCTCTTATTTCCGCTTCAATCTTGGCAGTTTTTATGCTGATGTTTTAGCAGCGCATAGGGGTATCCTGGTCTGAAATTGCCCCTTTAGCACTAGGGTCGCCCTTCGCGTAGCACCGTCAGTTCGGTAGGCTCGCCTGCTTTCTTTTGGGCGGTGTAGAGCATCGGTGCCATTGGCGAGCTGATACTGTCACGCTCTAAGGCGAGGAGTATATCGCCCTCTTTGGCGCCCAAACGCTTGGCAGTAACGGTATCATTCTTAAAACCTGCTATGCGCAAGCCCTTGCCTTTTGTAGGTATAGTCGTATTTGATGCCCAAATCGGCTTTTGTTGTTCTGTATGCTCACTTTAGGGTAGAGAGTATGCTGAGGGGCGCGCTCTTGCTCAAGGGCGAGCGATTTGAGGTTTAGCCAGCCTATCTGATTGATTTTGTTAATACTAGAGGTCTCCCATACTATATGGGTAAGGGGTTGGCGCGTGTGGTTTTTAATAAAATCGACTAATGCGGACTGTTCTTCGGGCAGGTAACCCAAAAAGTGGTCGCCTGTAGGGGTTTTTGAAGGTAATATTAGGATTTTTCTTTCCTGAGGAAGTCGATAGAAGGGTGATTTGCTCAAGCGGATAGAGACTATCGCCGGTAGTATTGAGTATATACAGCGGTTTTTGATTCATATTGCAGGGGAAAATCTCCTCTTCGCCCAGCATACTGGCTACTTTTAGGCTGCCATTCATCGCAATAAAGCCTGCAAAGGGGTCAGGTTGCGTCATAGCGAAGTAATACACCCCCGAACCGCCATCGGAGAAGCCCGACAGGAAGATTTTATCAGGGTCGATAGGGTACTGTTGTTTTACGGCAGTGATTTCGTCCATTACCATTTGTTGCCCTACGGCATCGAACCAAGTGGCGCCTTTTTTTGTCCAAAAGGGAAAAAGCAGGTAACAATCGGCACTCTCGGCTAATTGCACTAACGGCGACTTGCGCACATAGCCTTCGGGGTTAGCATTGACCTGAGGCGAGGCTACGGCTCCGTGCAAGAATACCAATAAAGGTTTCGTTTTAGGGTTGGTTTTTGTAGGGGTATAAACCACATAGGGGCGCGATTGACCATCAGCGCAAAAGCTGTTGAGAAGTTTTAACTTCTTGCGCTTGCAGAGCAGTAACGCAAGCAAGCAAGAGCATCATACATTTGTTCATAGTTTGTTAGCTAATTTTTGATTATTTCTAATTTTGATTATTTTTTTGCCGCAAAAGATATAAAATTATTTTTTTATCTATTAGCTCACAAATACTACATTTGTCTCCCAGCCTTCTCAACCCTCCCAGCAGTCCCACCTGTCCCACCTGTCTCACCTGTCCCACCTGTCCCACTCGTCTCACATATTTGCCCGTGCGGCTCGCACTCCCAGCCTTCCCAACCCCTCTCAGCCCTCTCAGCCCTCCCAACCTTCAATACACGAACAATACAGGATGAGCGAAGGATGACCGAAGGATGAGCGAACAAAAAACGAAAAAAATCATCAAATTAACAACACCTGTTGATAACTTGTTAATAGGCTGTTAATTTTTATTGATAACTATTGATTGCTATTTCAAAAATTTATTTGTACCTTTGCCACCGGAAAATGAGACAATTAGATGGTTTGCCAATCGACAAATCGACTAATTGCCAAATCGACAAATCGCCAAATCGGCAAATCGACTAATTGCCAAATCGGCAAATCGACAAAATTATATAGTAATCATTTAATAAGTTAAGTATTATGGAAGAATTTGTAAAAGTAGTAGAGCAAAATCCTTTATATGGAGAATTTCAATACTGAAGTAACTCCTGATTTTAAAGCAAAAATTTTGCACAATTGTATGCCTCTTATGCTGCTGGTGTACCTGAAAAATACAAAGGCGATGTGGCGCGTTTAGCTAACAAGTATGCTGCTGTAGGCGCTAACGCTTTTAGTTTCAGTTATTAATCCGTTAGCCCCTATTACTGATGCACGTATTAGTAACAGGAGCTAACGGTCAGTTAGGCTCCGAAATAAAAGCTAACGCCGACCGCAAAGCACGCTATTTTTTTCACCGATGCAGACGTTCTCGATATTACCCAAATAGACGAGATACGCTCTTTTGTACACCAAAATCACATCGGACTGATAGTGAATTGTGCCGCTTACACCAATGTAGATAAAGCTGAAGACGACACGGCTGTGGCTGAAAGCATCAACCACACGGCTGCAGCCCATCTGGCGACCGTATGTGCTGAGGAGGCTATTCCTCTTATTCATATCTCCACCGACTATGTGTTCGGAGGCAATGGCAATACGCCCTATACCGAAGCCGATAACACTTGTCCTTTGGGGGTATATGGTCGTACCAAATTAGCAGGAGAGCAGGCTATACAGCAGGCTGGTATTGAGCATCTTATCATACGTACTGCGTGGTTGTACTCGCTGCAGTTCGGTCATAATTTTGTAAAAACCATACAGCGACTCAGCCGCGAGCGCAACGAGCTAAAGGTCGTATTCGACCAAGTAGGCTCGCCCACTAATGCTGCTGACTTAGCCGCTTTTGTGGTGTATGTTATCGAAAAACGCCTTGTATAAAGGCAAGCGCGAGGTGTATCATTTTTCTAACGAAGGGTCTGCTCTTGGTATGATTTCGCTACCGAAATTGTAGCCCAAGCAGGCAATGCTTGCAAGGTACTGCCTTGTCGCTCAAGTGAATTCCCTCAGCAAAGTAACGCGTCCTCCTTATTCAGTCCTCGACAAAGCCAAGCTCAAAACCGACTTCGCTTATGAGGTAAGACACTGGAGAGAGGCGCTCATTAATTCTTAATATATGAATACAACTGTCCTTAAAGTAGATAATAATAGTGAGTTTGCGCAATCTTTTTAGAGTTTGTGCAGACTTTTGCCGTATGTAAAAAAATAGAGTTGCCTAAAGTTGCTAAACGCACAAAAAGAGGCAGAGGAACCCTGTTGTTGGTTTTGATATTGTAGAGCTAATGGATTCGCCAATGGCAAAACCTACCGCATTTTTAGCAGCAAAAATTATACTATAAAATGTTGGCTTACTATCATTTAGCTGAAAAAAACAAACCTTTATAAAAATCTAATTAATATGAAAAATTACTTTTAATTGTCATGGTGGCAGCTCACTTTGTGGCTTTTTGGACAAAATAAGAAAAAAATCTATTCCTCCACCACCTGAAAAATTACCAAACAAAAGTGCAAAAATCTCCTTTACCGAAGGATTTTTTTGAAGATAATATGATGCTTGCTTTTTCAATGGAAAATGGAAGTAAAAAGGATTCTATTATTATCGCTAATGAAGACAGGATGATTTATAAAATCAATCTTGAATTTCTGTCGGTTAAAGAATTAAGATCTTATAAAAAAAGCAACCTATTTCTGCTCAGAAAATAATTTACTCTGTAGAAAAAGGAGCTAAATTGGATAAAAAAACCTTACCCCTCGTATGGATTATACTGATTTTTGTGGATTATCCATCGATTTTTGAATCCGTTAAAATTGTTGGCGATAATGTAGAACTAACAAATGATGAAACGAAAGAAAAGGAAATTTTTAAGATTTTTTAGATAAGGACAAGAAAAAAATATCATTAAGCTCCAAGATTTGAAAACAAAGAAGGAGTTCTTCCCAACGGAGGATTTTTATTCTCCAATTATTAGTATATAGGTTTTTCAGAAAAAAAGAATGAGTAATGAAAAAGTATTTGTATTATTCAGTTTAGTGATAGGGCTTTCTGTAAAGGCTAAATCACGGTGAGAGGTGTGGTTTCGATGAGAAATGAAGGTAGAAACTATTGAACTGTGGTATACCATTTGTGAAAGATCAATAGGCGAGGTAATTGTCAACTATATGATACGCCCAGAGGAAACTGATGAAATCCTTGCTGTGAAGTATCACCTAAATGCGGAAATCCTTGCTATTGACTGGGAAAAGTTAATTTATAGAGTAGAAGTTTTACAAAGTAAATAATAGGAATTTATTTATTGAGGTGTCTAAATAATTTCATATATTTGCACTCTGAAAATACTTTGACACCTCAATTAAATTTTTGATCATTAAGCTAATGGAATAAAAAAATAATAACACAAAAGGTAAATTCTATTTTTATATTGCATAAATATCTTAAAAAAACAAATGAGAAAACAAATAAAAACAATATATGAAATTATTACTTATTAGTTTATTTTTAATAGGGACAGTGAGTTCTTGTGAAAATGTTGTTAATAATAACACTGAAAAAGATTATCCTACTGATAGTATATCAAGTTTAGATTTTTGATGATAAAGCTGAAATAAAACAATCCTCTTATAGGTAAAAATTCTATTATTTATATAAAGGTGAAGATGATGGAGAACTCTTTTCTTGCTGTAGATGATGATATGCCTACAATTGTATTTATCAATGATACGCTTATGGATAATTGGAATACAATGGAAGGTAATAAATGGATCATAGAGAAAATAGAAAAAAGATACTCTACTAACTTATTTTGTAAAGATGGAAAATGGGGAGACTTTTTAATTCTTTATGTTTTGAGTTATAATGCTAAAAAGGATTAATGTATAATATAAGAAAAGATACAACCTTTATACTAATAGATTCATTGTATATTAACAAAATAAAAGAAAAATTGCAACAAAAACAGAATTTTTCGGATGATTAATGAGATATGTAAAAATCAAATGAAGAAAAATTTATCCACTTTAAAAATCAAATCAAATGAACAATCTACTCAGCCATTATCCCTGTGAATTGGATAGACGGAATGAAGCTAAGCAGTAGCTATTTTTATTGCTGTGCGACAGCGTTAGAGATGCCATAGCCTTGCAAAACCACAGACCTTAACTATGGCTTCAACCTGTGGCTGGGATTCGGTAAAGATGCACGTGCTGATGGATCACTACAATCAGCTGCAACTAACCCTTGAAGAATGCCACGCCGTTACTCCTAATGGAATACGTATACAAATCAGTGCCTCACAAGAAGGACAAACCTTAACGCTGAGCAAGGATATGACAGAGATGAAGGGTAATGCCATTTTTTTCTGTGTTTATCACCGCTGAATTGTTTAAACCAACCCCTTATGGAGAGGCAGCTGCATAAAGATACTATCTTTAACAAATTAATGAAAAAGAATTGTAGAACGTTCTCCCGTTTCCCAAAGTCAATTAGTATGTAGCTAAATAGACACCCTCAATAAATATTTTTAAAATTTATAAAAAAACATAAAAAAATATGACAGCACTTATTATTGTTATCGCTCTTATAGTAATAGTGGTAGTTTGGTACATCAGCACCAACAACCGCTTAGTGGCTTTAGCTAATAACAGAGAAAAACGCTTTTTGCTGATATAGACGTACAGCTAAAGCAACGCTACGACCTTATCCCTCAGTTGGTTGCTGCCGTAAAAGGCTATATGGACCACGAAGCAGAGGTACTTACCCGCGTGACCCAAGCGCGCAGCCGTGCTATTAGTGCGACCGACATCAATAGCAAAAATAGCTGCCGAAAAAGAATTATCATCGGCTATGGGGGCTTTCAACATACAAGTAGAAGCCTACCCCGACCTGAAAGCTAACACCAACTTTATGCACTTGCAGCAAGAGATAGCCGATATCGAAAACAAATTGGCTTCTGTACGCCGTTATTTCAATTCTACTACCAAAGAACTCAATACCGCTATTCAGTCTATACCTACTAATATAGTAGCAGGTTTCAAACAGATGACCGTTCAGCCTTTCTTTGATTTAGGCACCGAACAGCGTCAGCAGCTCGATAAAGCACCAGAAATTTTCGTTCAAATAAATAGCGAAGCTTTTATGAAGTATCGTGGTATCCAACAGCAAATTGCCCCTCAACAATACAAAGTCAATCTTGTATTTGTTAGCGTTCCCTCTACTGTTGTTAGCGGGCACCTATATAGTGCTGTGGATTATTACTCTAAAAGACTTCGAACGGGCAAATGCCGAATTTATTTCGGTAGCCCCTCTTGTTGTGGTGGGAGTAGCGATATGGTTTGTTATTTCGTATTTTTTCAATACACAAATGATACAAGCCGCTACCCACTCTCAGCCCCCTACAGCGGCGCGACAATATGCGGGTGTACAACCTTACCGAAAACTTGTGTATGAGCGTCGGAATGACGATGCCTAAGCTCTACATTATCGAAACAGACGCACTCAACGCCTTTTGCTTCGGTATCAATCAGCAAACGTATGCCGTTACCCTTACCAGAGGTATTATCAACCGACTTACTGATGAAGAGCTCGAAGGGGTGATAGCCCACGAGCTTACCCATATTCGCAACCGCGATGTGCGCTTGCTTATCGTTACTATCGTATTTGTGGGTATCTTTTGCTGCTATTGCCGATATAGCTTTCCGCAGTGTTATCAACTCCTCTTTTTCCTCTTCCAGAAGAAAAAGACGACAAAGGGGCGGTGCCCCTTATAATGGTAGTAGTTATTATAGTGGCTGCTGTTGTTTATTTCCCTGTCAATACTCTTTTAAGCTGGCACTTTCGCGCAGCAGGAGTATATGGCCGATGCAGGAGCTGTAGAGATGACCCATAATTCATTGGCATTAGCTAGTGCCCTACGGAAGATTTCAGGGCACTCTACCCTTGAGGAGGTACAGAATGATGAGGTAAAAGAGCTTTTTATCGACTATAAAGCTGAAGGTTTCTTTGCCCTCTTTGCTACCCACCCGCCTATAGAAAAAGCGTATAAAAGTATTAGAACAATATTAAGAATTAGTACTTAGGGGGTTGTAGTTAGTGTTGATAATCAATCTATTGAGAATAAATAGAAAAATAATAAAAAACTACTAAAAATTTTGGTAGTTAAAAAGGTTATACTTTTGCACTCTGTAACAAAGGTACTATACCGCCGGCATAGCTCAGTTGGCCAGAGCACGTGATTTGTAATCTCGGGGTCGTGGGTTCGAAATCCCTCTGCCGGCTCAAGAAAAAGTTCATTATTTAATAGGTTTAAAAATGTTAATTGAGGGGAGATACTCAAGCGGCAACGAGGGCAGACTGTAAATCTGCTGGTTATACCTTCACAGGTTCGAATCCTGTTCTCCCACTATTTTTCATATGTATTGCGGGAGTAGCTCAGTTGGTAGAGCGTCAGCCTTCAAGCTGAATGTCGCGAGTTCGAACCTCGTCTCCCGCTCTTTTTTGTTTTTGCTGATGTAGCTCAGGGGTAGAGCACTTCCTTGTAAGGAAGAGGTCACGAGTTCAAATCTCGTCATCAGCTCATTTTACCTTTGTACACACATCAAACACTCATTTATATAACTAAGATTTAAAAATTTATTTTAAAATGGCAAAAGAAACATTTGATCGTTCAAAAACCCCACTTGAATATTGGTACTATTGGACACGTGGATCACGGTAAAACAACTTTAACAGCTGCTATTACCAAAGTTTTAGCTGATGCTGGTCTTTCAGAAGTTCGTAGCTTCGATTCAATCGATAACGCTCCAGAAGAAAAAAAGAACGTGGTACTACCATCAATACTTCACACGTAGAGTACCAAACTGCTACTCGTCACTACGCACACGTAGACTGTCCTGGTCACGCCGACTATGTAAAAAAATATGATTACTGAAAGTGCTGCGCAAATGGACGGTGCTATCCTTGTGGTTGCTGCAACTGACGGGCCTATGCCTCAAACTCGTGAGCACATCCTTCTAGGTCGCCAGTTGGTATTCCTCGTATCGTTGTGTTTATGAACAAAGTGGATATGGTGGATGACCCAGAGCTTTTAGAGCTTGTAGAACTTGAAATGCGCGAACTATTGAGCTCATATCAATATGATGGAGATAACACTCCTATCGTACAAGGTTCAGCTCTTGGTGCTCTTAACGGCGAAAAGAAATGGGTTGATACCGTTCTTGCCCTTATGGACGCTGTAGATAACTATATCGAACTTCCTACTCGTGATATCGATAAACCATTCTTGATGCCAATCGAAGACGTGTTTACTATCACTGGTCGTGGTACTGTAGCAACAGGACGTATCGAAACTGGGGTAGCTAAAACAGGTGAGGGCTGTAGAAATCATCGGTATGGGTGCTGAAAAAAATTAACCTCTACTATTACTGGGGTTGAAATGTTCCGCAAAAATCCTTGACCGTGGTGAAGCTGGTGACAACGTAGGTCTACTACTTCGTGGTATCGACAAAAAAGATATCAAACGTGGTATGGTAATCTGCAAACCAGGATCTGTTACTCCACGCTAAATTCAAAGCTGAGGTGTATATCCTTTCTAAAAGAAGAAGGTGGACGTCACACTCCATTCCACAACAACTATCGTCCTCAATTCTACGTACGTACCACTGACGTAACAGGTACTATCCACCTGACAACCAGGTGTAGAAATGGTTATGCCAGGTGATAACGTAACTATCGAAGTAGAATTGTTACAACCAATTGCACTGAACGTAGGGTCTCGTTTCGCTATCCGCGAAGGTGGTCGTACCGTAGGTGCTGGTCAGGTAACTGAAATTCTTGACTAATTGTTAATAAATAGATTAAACATTAAAAAGTTTTTGAGAGGTTTCTCTCAAAACTTTTTTAAAAATACTGGGTGTAGTTCTAGGGTAGAATAGCGGTCTCAAAACCGTTGATGGGGGTTCGAATCCCTCCACTCCGTGCTGAAAACTTTGCTAAGGAAATTCTTTAGCAAAAGTTTGCTTTTTAGAAAAATATATTGTAACTTTGCGGGAACAATTTGATGATTATAAAGTTTTGTGTTGTCAAGTTACGATATGAAAGATTTAATATTTGCAATAGAAAAATCAACTGAGGCAAACAAAATGATGACGCAGCAGTTGAAGGAAGCCTACGAACTAGCAGTTTCAAACCCTTAGAACCGAAATCAAAACTATCTATTGGGTATTAGGGATTGTAGGCTCAGTATTAGTAATAGCTGTTACGATTGCCCTAGCGGTGTTTGCTAAATAACAATGAATTTACAAAAACTATAAACGATGAATACAGTTGAAAAATTAGCCCTCTTGCGCTCTAAAAATGCAAGAAAACAATATCGGTGCTTTCGTAGTGTATAGCGCCGACCCTCACCTTAGTGAGTATTTGCCCTAAAGAATGGCTCTGAACGCGCTTGGCTATCAGGCTTTTACTGGCTCTGCGGGCTTCGTAGTGATTACTAGCGACAAGGCAGGATTATGGACAGACTCGCGCTACTTCGTCCAGTCGGCTATAGAGCTAAAAGGCTCAGGTATCGACCTTTTTAAAGATGGGGTAGAAGGGACGCTCGACTACTGCCGATTGGTTGGTGTCAGTACTTCCTCAAGGAGCAACCGTAGCAGTTAATGCCTTTGGCAACTTCGCATGTAGCGTGGGAAAAGTTACAAGCTACCCTAAACGCTAACGGACCGAAATTAGTACATAAGCCGCTACTCGACACTATTTGGACAAACCGCGAAAAAGACCCCTTGCACCACATTTTTGTACACCCCTGATAAGTGGGCTGGACAAACGGTAGCCGATAAGCTTTAAAGCTATCAGAGAGGCTATGGCAGCAAAACGCACACAATTACACCTTATTACCGCCCTCGACGATGTGGCTTGGACACTCAACCCTACGCGGTAGCGATGTGGCTTATAATCCTGTGTTTTTTTGGGCTATATAGCACTAACCGATAAAGAGGCAAACCCTTTTCGTAGATAAGGCAAAAGGTAACCCCAGAGGTAGAAGCGCATTTGGCTAAAGCGCAAGTGGCTATCCGCGACTATGACGCATTTTACGACTATCTTTCTACCGTAAAAGGTCAAAAATATACTTTTGGCAGCCAATACCAATCAGGCTATTTTTTGAAGCATTGCAAAAGGACAACCGCATAGTACAAGCACCAGCCCCTGGCAATCTGATGAAAGCGGTGAAAAACGATACCGAATTAGCAGGTTTCCGCACCGTGATGGAGCGCGATGGGGTAGCAATGGTAAACTTCCTTTATTGGCTTACTCACCAAGTGGGTAAAGAGCCTATGACAGAGTACAGCATCGGCAAGAAACTCCGCGAGTTCCGTGCTGCTGGTGCTAACTTTGTAGGCGAAAGTTTCGGCAGTATCATCGGTTATCAGGGCAATGGGAGCTATAGTGCACTATTCGGCTCCGGAACACGGCAGCAAAGAGGTACATGCTGAGGGCAGTATATTGGTAGACTCTGGCGGACAGTATTTAGAGGGTACTACCGACATCACTCGTACCATTCCATTAGGAAAAGTATCACAACAATTTATTGATGATAGTACTTTTGGTGCTCAAAGGAATGATTCAGCTGGCTATGGTGCAATTCCCTAAAAGGAACTAGAGGGTGCAGTTAGATGCTTATGCACGTATGGCACTTTTGGAAAAACCACAAAGACTACGGACATGGCACAGGGCACGGAGTAGGTAGCTTTATGAACGTGCACGAAGGGCCCCTCAGAATATCCGCAAAGACCTAAATCCGCAAGTGCTTCTCAAAGGAATGGTATGTTCTGACGAACCTGGTTTCTACTTTAGAAAATCAATACGGTATACGCCACGAAAACTTGGTAGCTGTACGCGAGGTAACAACCAATGAGTTTGGTACTTTCTACGATTTTGAAACCCTCACCCTTTGTCCGTTTATGCCATCGGGTATTAACGTATCGCTTCTAACCGATGTAGAGAGAATGGCTAAACGCTTATCACAAAACTTGCGAGGAGAAGTTAGCTAAGCACCTACAAGGCGAGGTAAAACAATGGTTTTTAGAGTTGGTAAAACCGTTGTAATAACAATAAATTAGCAAATTAACAAAATGGGTGAATTAGCAGATAGGCTAATTTTTAAATTTGTTAATTTGCTAATTATTTTTATATCTTTGCAAAAATATCATTTATTACTAATGGAAAGAATAGCCAGTTTTTTGTATAGACCACTTGAAACTTAACAGGGGTATATACGTCATCGTAAAGATCACGTAGGTAATGAAACGCTACACTCTTTTGATATCCGTATGAAACTTCCGTACCAGCGAACCCGTACTGGGAGTGCTGAAATACACACTATTGAACACCTTGCCGCTACTTGGTTGCGCAATAACCCAGAGTGGAAAGACAAGATTATCTATTGGGGCCTATGGGTTGTATGACGGGCAATTACCTGATTATTGCCGGTGACTATAGTGCTGAAGACATCGCCCCTCTTATTACACAGCTCTTTGAGTACATTGCCGATTTTGAAGGCGAAATACTAGGGCTTCAGCCTTTAGAGTGTGGCAACTTTTATAACAACAACCTGCCGATAGCTAAGTATGAGGCTAAAAAGTATTTAGAAGAAACGCTCTATAAACTAACCGCAGAAAACCTGCATTATCCAGAGAATTAGCAGATGGGCTAATTTACGAATTTATAAATTAAAAATTAACATAGTGAATATTAATAAAAAAAGATATATTAGAAGCCCCTTAGAAAAATAACTACCCCGGTGAAGGGGCAAATATGGTAGATAGCGGGGCAGTACAAAAACATAGTAGTTTTTGGCGATGAGGTGGTAGTAGATGTGGTTATCAACAACCCTAGTATGCAAGCCAAAAACGCACCGAAGTAGAAATTATGAAAGCCATACACGGAGAGGTGCACGAAAAAAAGCAAAAGGTGGTGGTAAATGTAAAAAGTAGTCGTGCCTGAAACACCTGAAATAAAAGGCAAACCTATACCAGGTATTCAGAATGTAATAGCTGTAGCCTCAGGCAAAGGAGGCGTAGGTAAGAGCACCGTAACGGCCAACCTCGCAGCCTCATTAGCTAAAATGGGCTTTTAAAGTAGGGATACTCGATGCCGATGTTTATGGTCCTTCTATCCCTATTATGTTTGATGTAGCAGGCGAGCGCCCTCAGTCAGTAGTAATCGAAGGGAAATCGTTTATACAGCCTATCGAAAACTACGGAGTGAAGATACTCTCCATAGGTTTCTTTTACCAATGCCAATCAGGCAGTGATATGGCGAGGAGCGATGGCATCAAAAGCCCTCAATCAGATGATATTCGAGTCGCATTGGGGCGAGTTAGATTTCCTCCTCATCGACCTACCTCCTGGTACAGGCGATATTCACTTAAGCATTATGCAAGCACTGCCTGTTACGGGCGCTGTAATAGTAAGTACCCCTCAGAAGATAGCCCTTGCCGATGCGAGACGCGGGGTAGCGATGTTTCAACAAGAAAAACATCAATGTACCGGTACTTGGTATCGTAGAGAATATGGCGTACTTCACCCCTGAAGAACTGCCAGAGAATAAATACTATATTTTTTTGGCAAAGAAGGAGCTAAGAACCTCGCTACCGACCTAAATGTACCTTTGTTAGCAGAAATACCTTTTGGTACAAGGTATCAGAGAGTCAGGCGACACAGGGCAGACCCTATAGTGCTACAAGAAGGCACTATACAAGCAAAAAGCCTTTTCAGCAATTAGCACAAGAGGTAGTAAAACAAGTGGTAGCGCGCAATGAAAAACCTACCCCCTCTGAAGCTATCAGAATTACCAATACAGCAGGCTGTAGTAATTAACAATTAATAATTCACAATTATGGATACACTGATTGTTGAATCACAAAAAGAAAAGCTATTTCTCCCATTTTAGGTGCTACTGAAAAATATCAAAAAGGAGCACTAAAAAGCTATAAAAGAAGGCTTAGCAGAAGAAAAAGAAGGTATTTTTATACCTCACGATGAAGTGATGAGAGAAGCCAAGAGAATTATAAACCAATGGGAACAAAAAGATGCTGAATTAAGAATTGTATGGGTACCTAGAGCACGAATGCAATTCTTAGATGTTTTTGTTGTTTTGGATGGAAAAAGACTTTTTCAAGGTCTTATAGTGATAAAATAGAAGCAGAAGTTGAAAAGATTTCTAACCTTCTTAAACAAACTCCAAGAATAGGACAAAAGAGTATATGATTTTTGAAATAGTTGATGAGGAATTAAGAAGAGTAATAGTGCTTCATAATTTTTTTCTATTTATTACAAAATTATAGAGAGTAGGGGAGAAATTCGTTTTATTGCTTTCTGGGACAACAGAAATGATCCTGAAGAATTGGATTTAACTGAGTACTAAATCGTAATAACTAATAAAAAAACATCAATGACCTCAGAAGAATTAAGAGAGAAGTAAAAAAACGCCCTTGACAAAAATACGTCCGTATCTGCAAAATGACGGAGGTGACATTACGTTAGTAGATATAGAAGATGACAAAATAGTGAAAGTGCGCTTAGAGGGTACTTGCACCAATTGTGCCGTAAACCAAATGACCCTAAAGAGTGGGGTAGAAATGACTATAAAAGAATTTGTACCCCAAATAGAACAAGTAATTAGTATTTAGATAAGGTAGTAATGAGTGTGAATAAGATATCAAAAAAAGAATACTGGAAGCGAAAATGGCTAAGCAAATACCGCTTAGTAGTAATGGACGATAGTACTTTTGAAGAAAAAACTTCGTTTAAACTTAGTAGAATGAACATTTTTGTGTTCGGTTCGCTTTTTGCGTTTATACTCATCACTCTTACTACTGTATTTATCATTTATTCGCCCTTTGCGGCAGTATATTTTAGGGCTATACGGCAGTAGAAAACAAAAGAGAAACATTAGGGCTGCTTTTTAAAGTAGATTCGCTACAGCAAGAGATAGAGAATAACGAGAAGTATTTGGCATCGATAAAAAAAGTACTCGTAGGGAATATTAAGCCCCAACACGATAAAGATACGGTTAGCTTTAATATCTCTAATCCTCAGAACGACCCTAAAGCCTATAGGGTAACCCCTAATGCTCAAGACTCTATACTGAGAGCCGAAGTAGCCGAAGAAGAGAAAAAAATAGTACTCGTAAAACAGACTTTTACAATGACGAAACTAAGTGTAAATATCAATAAAATAGCTACGTTGCGCAATGCACGTGGCGGCAATATGCCCTGACCTTTTGCAGGTAGCTAAAGATGCACAACAATTTGGCGCAGAGGGCATCACCATTCACCCACGTCCTGATGAGCGACATATACGCTACCAAGATGCGTCTCGACCTGCTGAAGGTGGTAACTACTGAGTATAATATGAGGGAAATCCTATCCCTAAATTTGTAGACCTTGTGCTGCAAGTAAAACCTACTCAAGTAACGCTTGTACCCGATGCCGAAGATGCTATCACCTCTAATGCAGGCTGGGACACTGTTAAACACAAGGATTTTTTAACAGAAGTAGTAGCAGAGTTTAAGCGCAACGGCATTCGTACCTCGCTATTCGTAGACCCTGTAGAGGCGATGGTTACTGCGGCGGCGGCTACAGGGGCTGACCGTGTAGAGCTTTACACCGAAGCCTATGCCCGCGAATATGCCTTAGGCAATAAAGGGCACTATTGCTCCGTATGTAAGAGCAGCCCAAGAGGCTGAAAAAGTAGGCTTAGGGCTTAATGCAGGGCACGATTTGAGCCTTGATAATGTGCAATACTTCAGAAGGCAAATACCTAACCTTTTAGAGGTATCGATAGGGCACGCTCTTATCTGCGAGGCACTTTATTTAGGGTTAGAGAATGTGATACAGCTCTACCTGAATAAATTAACTAATTAGCAATAAACATAAATTAAATAATAACAAAATGAAAAACACACCAAACTTTAGGAGAGTTCATCATTCAGCATCAGAAGGACTTTCAACATTCTACTGGAGAATTTTTCTCGGCTATTGAGTGCTATAAAATTAGCTTCAAAAATTAGTAAACCGCGAGGTGAACAAAGCAGGACTTGTAGAGGACATTCTTGGCGATATGGGGCAAGAAAATGTGCAGGGCGAGGTACAAAAAGAAGTTAGACGTTTTTGCTAACGATCTTTTTATACGTGCACTCACTCAGCGCGATGTGGTATGTGGTATTGCTTCAGAAGAAAACGAATTTTTCATACCCATCAACGCTTCTGAAAACAGCCCTAATAGCAAATATGTAGTGCTTATCGACCCTTTAGACGGGTCGAGCAATGCAGATGTAAACGTAACGGTAGGGAACTATTTTTTTCTATTTACAAACGTGTAACTCCTGTAGGGTACGCCAGTGCAGTTAGAAGACTTCTTGCAGCCGGGCAACAAAGCAAGTAGCAGCAGGCTATGTGGTATACGGGACTTTCTACTATGTTAGTCTACACCACAGGGCACGGGGTAAATGGCTTTACTCTCGACCCTTCTATCGGTACTTACTACCTATCGCACCCCGATATGAAGTATCCTAAAGACGGCAATATCTACTCGATAAATGAGGGGAACTATGTTCACTTTCCACAAGGGTGAAAGACTATATAAAGTACTGTCAGGCGTTAGAAGAGGATCGTCCTTATACTTCGCGTTATATAGGTTCTTTGGTGTCAGATTTTTCACCGTAATATGCTGAAAAGGAGGTATTTATATTTATCCGTCAGGGTACGCGTACCCCCAAGGTAAATTGCGTCTGCTGTACGAGTGTAATCCTATGGCTTTCTTGACAGAACAAGCGGGAGGAAAAAGCCTCTGATGGCTACCAACGCATAATGGATATTGAGCCGAAGAAGCTGCATCAGCGTGTGCCATTTCTTCTGTGGATCAGAAAAATATGGTGAAAAAAAGCAGAAGAATTTATGGCGAAGTATCCTAATGATAAGCCTGAATATTAAGTAGTTATAAAAAGGTATGATAAAAAAACTTGCAAAATATTCGCGAAATATTTTTGCAAGTTTCAAAAAAATATTACTTTTGCACCCGTAAAAATGAAAACAACTGGTACCTTAGCTCAGTTGGTAGAGCAAAGGACTGAAAAATCCTTGTGTCCCTGGTTCGATTCCTGGAGGTACCACGAGATCTTCTTCATAGAGGAAATTTTTTTCATATTTTTTTAAGGATTAGGAATTGCAGGAGCCTCAGTAACAACTGAGGCTCTTGTTTTTGTATAAGTTACAAAAGTCAAAATAATATGAGCGCGAGCTGTAGCTCGCGCCTATTTAAATATGAGACAACTCTGTAACACAATGAGACAAGTATTTTGCACACTTCAGCAAAACGTACGAACTTTGCCCCCGTAAAGGTTTTTAAAAGCCAGAGTTTGTTCTTTGACATATTGGGATATTATTTTGGTTTATACAGCGATTGTTTAAACAATTCATCAGCTTTCATTGCCAATAGATTTACTAAAGGAGTATCTTTGTGATTTTTCGGCATAAGCCTGCACAATCTGATAGCCTATATAACGCCCTATTTGTCCTGGTGACTGGTTGTCTAACTCTAAATAGAATTTAGAGAAAGGCGCAGGATATAAGAACCGAGAGAGCAGTTTCTTGTCAGTTTGGTAGAGTAGCTCCTTTTTCTATAAAAATACCGCCATATTTCTACCTCATTTGCCTTTGCCCAGTCGTATTGGTCAGAAGTGTATTTTTAGTAGTGTTGCAGGCTTTTTATCAGGGCATCAAAAAGGCTTTTCTAAATACAGCTTTTTGCCCTCGTAAATCATATTGTCTAAAAAGGTGAGATGGGCTCCCACGAGGTACGAGTCTGTTGGCAAAATGCCTCTGCTACATCTACTGTTAGGTATTGCTTATCGAGCTCGGTACTGATGTACTGCTGCATCTCCTGATAGTAAGGGTGTTTAGCCCCCAAATAGTTGTCAGCACCTATTAGCAGCAAGCTGTCGGCATAAATCACTCGCGACTCATAATCTACTCTGCTGATAAGGGTTACTACGCGGGAGGTTCAAACTTAGGAAGTAGTATTTGATATGCTGGAATAGGCGTTTTAGCTCTTTCTTTTCAGCTGAAAAAGTCGCCTAAACTCTTGTGTATTTCGTTATAAATATCAGCGTAACGCAAGTTTACTGAGGGTTCATCAGGAAGATAAGTCCATTGCGAATTTCGAGCCACTCTTCATCGCTAATAGTAGAGGTGAAGAAGTAAGGATACTTCCGGCACAGCTAGGCAGGTCGGCATCGGGGGTTTTACAAATAAAGAATCTAACCGCACAGTCTCAAAGTGCATTGGTATGGCGGCTATTTCTTTTTCTTTTTATCGCCACAAGCTATGGCGGTTATTAGTACAAGGCTTAGTAATATTCTTTTTCATTTTTTTATTTAATAGTGAAAATAGTAAAGGCAATCATTGCTATAATAAACAGTATAAATAGGTGCATCAGCGCATTCTCTATAGGGAAAAGCAAAAAGATAGCTGCGATGTATAATATGGTTAAAGCTGCTATTACAATAGCGCAGCCCATCGCTTGCCGGTCGGTACGCACGGCTAATACTATCATTGATAGCAGGTTATCTTCGTCGTCTATTGTCTTCTTTTTGAAAGCGCCTTCAAAAAGCTTATTTCTTAGGAAATGCTCTTTATACTCCTTTTTTTCTTTAGCAGCGCTTCTACTAAAAGAGCTTAGCGGGGCATACGGTTGCTGCCCTCCTAAGGCGTATAGAGCAACATCTACTATACGACTATTTTTTTGCTCATCTACAAACGGACTTTGTATAAAAAGGCAATAAGCGCTCGCGTTGGTCGTTGGGCGTGAGGAAGATAGCGGTTCTATAGACTACATCTCGCTGTATGTCTGAAGCGAAAATATCTTTTCTCTATATATTTCCAGCAGGTTTCTAATAGTAGCGGTTCAGGTTCTGTTATCCCTGGTGAATACTCTATTGCGTATTCTAAACAGTACAGATAATGAAACTCACCCTTTCTGAGGCACTGATGATAGGCATTCAGAAAAGAGTTTATGTTTCTAAAATCAGGAGAGAAGTCGGGGTAAGGTTCATCTTCATACACCACTACTTTTCCCTTTGAAAATATCATTAGTATAGATTGCTACTACAGACTTTTCGTTGTCTATGAAAATCGGCAATAAGTTAAACCCTAACTGATAAGAGGTTAAGCGTTCTTTAGCAGTTAAGAACTCACCATAGTTTAGTAGGCGGAGTCCTGCTGAAGGTCTAAACTCTTTCAGAAAAGAACTATCTACATTATTTTTTTCTTACAAATATCTTCCCAATCCATAGTATGGTATGACGAGGCTTTCTACGCATTTTAAAATTTGCTTATTTATTAATTAATTCCTAACTTGTATCACTTTTTAATTATGTCGCTCACTAACTTCGATCGTCGTGTTCCTCCTAAGAAGCAAGATTACCAAGTGAAGTAGGATTTCAGTACTATCCTCTCAATTTCTCAAGCTCACGCTTCACCTCACTGTGCGTCACCGTCTTATCTTTTAAAGTAGGCGGTGAGCACTTTTTCGTCTTCACTGCCCCTAACTGATTAAAAATATTGTTTAAATGCATCTTCATATGCCCCTTTTGAATGCCCAAGCTGATGAGAGAACTCACTGCTGAAAAGTTCTGAGCCAAGCCCACACAAGCCACTATCTGCATCAGTTCGCGTGCGTTAGGCTTCTCTAATATAGCTAAAGCAGTCTTCACTAAAGGATGCAAGTTTGTAAGCCCGCCAACAGTCCCCTAATGCTAAGGGCAGTTCTAAAGCAAAGTGAAATGTATCTCCGGTTATCCACGCATCCGACAGACTTTTATAGCGTCCCGTCCGAGCTGCATAAGCGTGTGCACCAGCTTCTATAGCACGAAAATCGTTACCAGTAGCTAGAATTACCGCATCTATACCGTTCATTATCCCCTTATTGTGGGTCGTAGCGCGGTATACATCAGCATTAGCGATAGCAAGAGCTTGCACAAACTTACGTGCTGCCGTCTCACCCTCTAAGTGGGCTATCTTAAGGTCTTTCACGGGGCAAAACACTTCAGCGCGTACCACACAATTAGGGCACGTAGTTAGAAAAGTATCGACATCACCACCTCGTATTTGCCCTGTAGTAGGGGTCTCTATCGGCTTCGTCTCTAAAAGTATCAGCAAACGACTCTAAGCACGAGTTAATAAAGTTAGCTCCCCATAGCATCGAGGGTCTCAAAAGTCGCCGACAGCTGGTAGTAATGTGCTAAAGCCTCTGTTTTATCTTCCAAAAGTAAGCGAAGTAATCCCTCCGCCTCGTTTTTTTCCATATTGGCAGTGATAGGCTGAGCATTAGCGAGCATCAAAGGTTGTACACGAGCGAAAAAAAGCAGTCAAATCAGCCTTTTCACCATAGAAAAAGAAGTGCACGTGTCCCGTCTTTTGGGTGTCGAGCACCTCAGTATGAAAAGCCGCCGTGCGTTTGCCAGTACTTAGCTGCTCTACTTGCAGCCGCTACTACCGAACTCTCCTCAATAACCATTGGCACCGTATAAGTACGTCCGTTGATAACGAAGTTAGGAGCTACCGCAAAGGGCAGGGTAATAGTTAGAAACTGTATTCTCTATGAACTCATCGTGCAGTTTTTGCAGTTCAGCATCAGCGTTCTGATATCTTTCAAAGAGAGCAGTGGCATTCTCTACTTCGGGGAAATACGTATCGCAAAAGCCACGCTATCTTCTCGGCTTTGGTAAGTTTAGAAAAACCGTCTATATGTTTCATCTTAGTTGTTAGTCTTTAGTATTGGTAGTGTATAATACGCCCCTATGGCTATGCGGTGCATTTGTTCGTTTTTCAAATGCAAAGTCTTATCGTAGCTGATAGTGTTGCCCACGTAAGCCAAATAAAAACGAAGGTCTTGCCCACGAAGCGGTGCATACTGTGCTGCCGCAAAAATAAATATAGTTAGTGCGCAACTGCTCACTTAGTCGCTGGGTGCTACCTGCCTGCTCAATCCCAAGTTTAGCCGACAAACTCCAGCGGTCAGTCAGCTGATAGTCGTAGCGAGACACAGCGCTTTATACACAGCGTTTTTCTGCATAAGGTAATTGTTCTTAGCCAAACCATCATCAAAGCGCTGAGTAGCTGCGAGGCAGTAAGCCCATAGTCAGCCCCCATATAAGTATAGCTGAGGTCGAGATAGAGAGTGTGTCGCCCGCTTTTATACCAGTTGCTCAGCGCAAGCGAGTGAGTTAGGTTGTTAGCTGCGTATTGCGAAAGATTGTAAGAATAACGCAGCTTGGGTTTGCCGTCCAACAAATCGGCATTCCAAAAGAGGTACATACCGATAGGAGTTTTCGAAGCCTTAAAAATCACCAGCTACAAAACCCTTTAGTCTTAAGCAAGTCAGCAAATTTAGTATTCACCGTATTGTGCAACTGCACGCCTATCTTATGCGCCCTGTTGATTTTTATAGCCAAAGAGTAAGCCCCGAAAGAAAGACATTGTTGTACACCCCGTTTAGGTAATCAGTGAAAATATATTCGTACAACGGATTGATTTCCTTTTCAAAAAGCACCAAAAAGCAGCCAATTGCTTGCCTACAGTCACATCCCACTGGCGGTCAGACCCAAAGCGGTAAGTCAAAAAAAGCATAGTCTAAAGCGCTCGTACCACCATCTTGCGTAGTAGCGTTGAATGGCAGATTCGGACGAAAACGCACCCTATAAAAAGGTCTTCATTAAAAATCTCCCTGCAAATTGAGCCGCGCATTATCAATCACAAAGTGGGTACTATTCTTAGAGTCATCTGTATAGCTATCGCTAATACCGCCTCCTCTAAAAAAATAAATCGATGTTCAATTTCTTAGCAAAAAGTAGGGATAACCTCCTGTTTTTTAGGAAGTGAATCAACCTCTTGTGCTGCGCTATCAAGCGTAAAAGCCAAAGCTAATGCGGCAAAAAAACTATTTTTTCATCATTTAGAAAATTATTTATGCCGCAAAGCTACAAAACAATTAGCAATTCAGCAAATTTGAGAAACAGCAAAACAAAAAAAGTTTTTTTGAGTTCTGATAAATTTACTGTACCTTTGCGAGACAAACACTTATGGACGAACTACATACACTACATATGCGCATACAACAAGGCGATAGGGTTAGCATTTCAAAAGCTTTTTGATTTGCTGTGGAAGCCTTTGTATATTTATGCACAATCAATAGTGATGGATGAAGAGGCGGCTAAAGACCTCGTACAAGAAGTATGGATTGACTATTGGAAACGCTGCAAAAGCATACAAAATATTGCTATTGATGCCTATTTGCGCCAAGCTGTACGCTATAAGGTCTATAACTATTTACGTGACCGAAAATTCAATACAGTGCAAATAGAGGTCATAGAAGACCTTCTTACTGATGAAATTGCTATAAACGACCCCTGCAACTCTACAAGAAAACTTCTTTACTACCCAAAGCAAACTTAACCGTGTGCTGAAGTCTCTACCACAGCGTTGTCGCGAAATCTTCTGTCTAAGTCGCGAAGAAGGAATGACTAATACTGAAATTGCTATTCATTATGGCATATCCAAAACGCACAGTAGAAAATCAGATTACTTTTGCTCTGAAGAAGTTACGCGAAGTATTAGGAATGTTTTTCTAATAAGATTTGCAGATATATTAATTAATACAAAAACACCAGCAACAGCTGGTGTTTTTCTTCTATAAAAGTAATGAAAGATGAATGTTTTTTTATGTCTTTTTCCAAGTAAGTAATGCAAAATAACATTGAGAGTATAGCAGCTGATACCCAGAATACAGATATAGCACTAAAATCGTAAGTAGTTATACCATTTAGTACAGTTTTATTTCCTTCTATTAGGTAACCACTAGCAATATCTTGAATACCTGCGGCTAAATAACTCATTATTCCCACTACCCCTAAAGCTGCCCCTGATGCTTGTTTAGAAGCGATGTCTGTAGCCATCAATCCTCCTAAGAAGCAAATAAGAGCTCCTATTGCTAAACCAAAAATAACCATACTTAGTATATCAGTTAGCCAGCTTTGCGGTGCAAAGAGCATCAACGATAGAGCGGTAACATTCATCAAGCCAAAGATAAGAGCAGGTTTATTGCGGTGTCCGCCGAACCATTTGTCAGACACAAAACCTGAAGAAGCTGTACCTAAAATGCCGCAAATGGCATTGATTGATACTAGAAGGTTTGCCTCTGTAAGACTATAATGCTTAGCCGCCTGAAAATAATAAGGTCCCCAGCTGGTAACCGCATAGCGCGAGATATACATAAAAGCACTTGCAAAGGCTAAGAGCCATACATAAGGATTTTTATTACCCCTAATTGTTCGTTCCACACACTTTTTCTTTTTCTTGAGCGACTTGTTCATTCACTGAAGGTAAACCTATGCTTTCAGGGACTATCATAAAAGAAAAAAAGTACAAGATAGCTACTCCTACAAAAACCTATTGTAGCAGCCGTGAGAAAGCCCCAACGCCAACCACAATAAGAAGCTACAACCGCTGTGAGTATATAGGTAAGAGCTTCACCTATGTTGTGGCTTGTGCTCCCAAAATCCGTAAAAAGCTACCTCGCTCACTGCTCTTATACCAGCGAGAAAGTCCTACTACACAACTTGCAGCCCCGATAGATTGTACCCATCCATTTACTCCCCAACAAATGATGAAGAATAAATAGGCATTAGTAAAGCCCATTACAAGGTTTGCTAAGGCTGAAATGAGCAACCCCTGCACTCATAAAACGCTTGATATTGCTATGGTCGGCTAGGAAACCATTAATCAATTTTTCCAAAAGCATAAGAGAAAAAAATAAGGCAGAACCTATAATTCCTAATTGCGATTCACTTAGGAACCCGCTATCGGCAATAGGCTTTTTTTCACTACATTCAGGCTTAACCTACACACATAGTAAAAACCATAGCCAAAGGTTGCTGAAAAAGATGTACCAACGCAGCTTTTGATAACGTTTAGATTGCTCCTCAGCTGTGCCTTGCAGTGGCTGAGGAGCACTTTTTGAAAGTAATTTATCATTGTTTGTAATGTAATTTCTTAGACTTTAAAAAGGCTACAAGCTCTTTAATTCTATCAGTTTGAATAATGTTTACCTTTTTGTCTATATACCATTGATAAACAGCAGGGTTTTCAAGAGCTTGGTCGTCATTATGTCCTGCATTATGGTCAAACCATAACGAGTTTACCCATATACGATACCCTTTTTCGAAGAGACGAAAAGTCTATTAATTTCTCTTCAGTAGCCCCCACCGTAAATTCAAAACCATAGGCTGGGTAATTGTCTACAAAACCATTAATAATCTCCCCAACCTTGTCCTTTTTCCAAACGAATAATAGGCATATAGCAAATTTTTGTCCTTGATGTTGCCGTACTTCTGGTTAAACTGCTCATAAGTAGCTTCGCCTTTGTAAAAGCACCTGTTCTTCCATTCCATATTTTTACCAAAGGGTATACAAGGTCAAAAATAATCAAAGCCTTTGTCTAAGTTTAAAAATATTTTACCTTGGGCTGCTTGCAGAGCCTCTTCTAAGGTAGCAATTCGCATTTGAGTAGGGTGCCCTGCCCCATCCTTTAGATAGTAATTCTTCAACTCAGCTAAAGTGTAATCAGAGGGTTTCCTTAGCTGTTGTAGTACGGTCAAGTACGCGGTCGTGTAGCAAAATAAGTACACTATCTTTGGTGATATTTAGGGTCTATTTCAGCCATATTAGCACCAGCTTCGTAGGCTTTTTGATAGCCCAAATAGAGTTTTTCAGGAGCATCGCGCCAGTTACCGCAGTGGGCAACTACCATCACTTTGTCTTGAGGAAAATTCTTAAGTGTAAGAGGTTTTTGCTTTTTGTGCGTTTAGAGTTACTCCTAAAAACACACAACATAATAGTATTATCTTTTTCATTTTTGTTAAATCTGTTAGTTATAACCTTGGTTTTTGCCAACCTGTTTTTATTGTTACGTTTTTCAATCTCTACTGAAGGCACTGGGTATAGTTGGCGATAAGGAGGTACGCTCGGGTAAAGAGTGCTAAACTGACCTGTGCGTACTATGTCGAACCAGCGGTCGCATTCTAAAAGCCAACTCTAAGCGACGTTGTAAATACACTTGGCTGCGAAAGCCTCCTTAGTAGGATAGTCGGCTAAGGTTTTAGTTGCGATATTGGCATTGCTACGCACCGCGTTTAGCGCATCGAGGGCAGCTTGAGTAGGAGTAGAGAGAGTTCATTAGCAGCTTCAGCATAGAGCAACATTACTTCGGCACAGCGAATAATAGGAAAGTCGCTGCTGGTTTCGTTGCCTCATACGGTCGGCATTGTATTTTAAAGGGCGATTGCCCATTGAGGTAGGGGCTACCAAAGCCTTGCGGTTGTCGCCCTGCCCTCAAATAGCGATTGTGGCAAAATTAATCACGTTGTTGCCATCCTGATTCCGATAACGGTTGTTTTGGTGTACTGATTCGCCTACCCCTCCTTTGAGATATTGTACAGCAAATAGCACATCTTTACTGGTTTTGAGGTTGTTAGGGAAGGTTTCATTAGAGGGTACTAAGCCTATCACCCTACCGGTGTTGATAGCCGTTACCAGCGGTGTTAGTTCAGCTACTGCTTGGGCATATTGTTTTTGGTATACATACACTTTAGCCAAAAGGGCTTGAGCCGCATAGTGGGTAGCACGACCGCGCTCGCTATCTGCCCATTGGGTAGGGTAACTGTTTGGCGCGTTGCAAATCTGAAATAATCAAGGCATAAATATCGGCTACAGAAGCACGCTGGTTATTACGAGCTTGTTCTACAGTTTGCACTGGGTAATAAGAGGTACTTCTCCCCAGAGGCGTACCAAGTTGAAGTAAGTCAGGGCACGTAGAAAGCTGCTTGTCCTGCAATGTTGGTACGCTGAGTGTCAGTCATCGTTACCTTGTCAAGGTTTTTCAAAAAAATAGTATTGGCACGCAATATAATCTGATAAAGCGATAGCCAAGAAGCTTTGAAATTTTTCATTAGCAGGAGTTTCCGAAAACGCTTCTATTTCATAATTTACTCCAGCTAAAAGCAGCCGCATTATCATCAGTTACATTGTCAGCTCGGACTTCCATTAAAGTGAGGAAACGTCCCGAATATTGGTCTTTAGACTGTAGCTCATCATAGATTCCTGTTACTGCCCCTTCAAGGTCTTTAGCTTCTTTAAAAGCTGTTTTTCAGTAGGCTTCGAGATAGGCTCACGGTCTATAAATTTGTTGCAAGAAACACTCAGCAAAAGTGCTGAAAGTGCTATAAAAGTATATGTTGCTTTCATTGTTTTAGAATTTTAAGTTTAAACCAAGAGTAAAGGTGCGTGCCAAAGGATACACACCATAATCTTCGCCGCTGGTGGTAGCATCGGTGCGGTTAGACACCCTCAGGGTTGTAGCCTTCGTAGTTTGTAAAGGTATACAAGTTCTGAATGCTGCAGTACAAGCGTACATTACTGAAATACTTACTGATATCCTTAGGGAGGTTATAACCTAAGGTGATATTCTTGATACGCAAATACGAACCGTCTTCTACGTGCCAAGTGCTAGTTACGGCATTTTGCCCTTTGCTTACACGGTTAGCGCGCACATTCATACCACTACCTGTATCGCTTTCTGATTTCCAACGGTTCAAGGCTCCGCGATAGTTGTTCATATTCCCCTCGTGATTGTAGAAATAGCGGCGTGATAGGTTCAGAATCTGATTGCCATATACACCTTTGAAAATCTACTTTGAAATCAAAGTTTTCATAAGTGATGCCTGTACCAAAGGCGTAAGTAAATTTAGGTAGATAGTTGCCTACAATAGCACGGTCTGTATCCAACACATCTAAACGACCATCACCATTTACATCCTTAAACTTAAAGTCACCAGGGCGAGTAGTGCTCAAATCGTAATTGTTAGGAGTGTCTACATAGTGCAAAGAAGCATCCACTTCAGCTTGGTTTTTAAATACACCTTCAACTACAGGTAAGTAGTAAGACCCTATTGATTCGCCTACACGAGTGATGAAGTAAGCATTTGGCACCGACCCTGTAGAGATAATGTCGGCATTACCAGGACCTAAAGCTTTTACTGTGTTAATGTTCTTAGAGTAGTTGAAGTAAGGTTCAAATCCCCATTTGCCCCAGTTGATATTGCTCGAAATGTTAAACTCTATTCCCTTGTTGTTTACCTTACCGATGTTCTCCAAACGGGTAGCAAAACCAGTAGTGCGTGGGATAGGTACATTTAGTAGCAAATCGTAAGTGTTACTATTATATAAATCAAGTCCAAGATTTAGGAGTCCTTTCCATAGAGAAGCGTCAAAGCCAACGTTTAGCTGAGCGGTTTTTTCCCATTGTAAGTTAGGGTTAGGAATTGCACTAGGCTCCATACCTTTGACTACTGCAGGCGAAGAACCTCCGAGTACATAGCTGTAGTAACTAAATTCACCTAAAGCCCCGTAGTTAGGAATACGGAAGTTACCAGTGAGACCATAGCTAGCCCGAAGTTTCAGATCAGTAAGAAAAGTGATATTTTTCATAAACTCTTCACCTGTGATACGCCAACCTGCTGAGAGAGATGGAAAATATCCCCACTTGTTGTTATTGCCAAAACGAGAAGCTCCGTCGGCACGTAGAGCCGCTGAAAGCATATACTTGCTTTTGTAAGAATATTGTAGGCGTGCTAAAGCAGAGAGCAAAGCCCATTCTGAAGCTTGAGAGTTTCCACGCGTTACGGTGCCTGCATTCAGTGTTTGAATACTATTGGAGATAAATCCGTTGGCAAACATATAATTGCTCTCATCGCGTTGGTATTGCATTGTCCAACCTCCTAAAGCATTGAGGTGATGTTCGCCAAAATCTTTGTTGTAGTTTAAGGTTTGTTCAAATACCCAATTGTAGCGTTGTGAGGTTTGAGAGGTAGCTTCGGCCTCAGAAGGCTGATTACCTGCTGTGTTGGAAAGCGGAATGGTAGAAGGTCGGAAAGTGCCTTGAGTATCTGAGAAAATGTCAAAGCCAAAATCCATCTTGTAAGACAAACCTTTTGTGAACTCAGCTTCAGCATATACTTTGCCTAGCAAACGGTTCGCTTTTTGTTTGATTTGAATTAAGCCGTGCTAAGGCTACAGGGTTCCACGCTTGGGTTTGTGAGTTGCCTACACGGTGTGTGCCGTTCACCATCGTAACAGTGCTGGCACTCCATTCGTTTTGAGCAAAGCTGAATGTACCATCAGGATTGTATACAGGGAAGATAGGTGCATAATGCAATGCTGATGCTATTACCCCACCACCGTTGGAGTTATAAGCCCCATTAGCATTTACAGTATTTTCTTTTACAAATGAGGGATTTAGAGAGGCACCAAACTTAAAGATACCTGCTTTGCCGTCTAAATTCAGACGTAAGCCTATACGCTCGAAGTTACTACCTATCACTATACCATCTTGGTTTAGATAATCTAACGAAGAGTAGTACTTTAGGTTAGGAGTTCCTCCAGAAATTGAAATAGAGTGGTTAGTCATAACCGCTGTGCGGAAAATTTCATCTTGCCAATCGGTGTCAGTAAGCCCTTGTACACCTTGCAAATAAGGTTGTAGCTCTACAGGGATAATAGTGTTGTAGTCGTTGTTAGTGTTTTTTTAAGGCGGGTAGCATTGTCGTCAGCTGATGAAAAAGCTAATAGGCGCTTGGCTTCGTGCAGCACGGCGTTTATTAATAGATTCCATACGGTCTGCATAAGAATTGTTACGTGCGTCTTTTACTAAATCGGCATATTCGTAGGCGTTGAGAAGGTCAATCTTTTTAGAGACGTTTTGGATAGAGAGGTAAGTATTGTAAGAGAAGGAAGGTTTGCCTTCTGCCCCCTTTTTAGTAGTGATGAGCACTACCCCATTACTACCACGAGAACCGTAAATAGCTGCTGACGAAGCATCTTTAAGTACTTGTATAGATTCAATATCATTGTTATTAAAGGTGTTGAGGTCTTCTTTAGCTAAAGGTACGCCATCTACCACATACAGAGGAGCTGATCCTGCGGTAATAGTGCCTACCCCACGTACACGTACTTGCAAGTTAGCACCAGGAGCCCCTGTATTTTTGGGCAATGTGTACACCTGGCATTTTACCTACCATCGCTTCAGCTACTGAAGTAACAGCCTTGTCTTCCAAGTCTTTCGCTTTTTACACTAGCAATAGCAGTAGTTACATCACCGCGCTTTTTGCACACCATAACCAACCACCACTACTTCGTCTAACTCAGTGGTATCTTCTTTGAGCACTACTTTGAATTGAGTGTTCTTGCCAATGATGATTTCTTGAGAATGATACCCTACTGAAGAAATTATAAGGGTTTGAGCGTCAGAAGGAACTTCTAAAGAGAAGTTGCCATCAAAATCAGTTGCTACTCCTATGGTAGTTCCTTTCACAACTACGCTTGCCCCTGGTATAGGCACCCCTTTGTCATCTACTATGGTTCCTTTTTATAGGACGTCTGTCAGTAGAGGATTTTAGAGTGTTCACTTTTACCGAAATACTATTGCCAATACGTCGGAAGCTCACTCCGTATTCAGTAGCTAATTTTTCTAATACACTATCTACTGATTCACTCTGATAACTAAAAATCAACTTGCTTTTTGCAGTGTTTTTTAGTTCGTTGTTGTAAACAAAGCTCAATTGTGTTTGAGCTTCAATTGATTTTTAAAACATCTAAAATAGATGCTTTTTAAATTTAGTTGTATCTTTGCCGTCTGCAATTCTTTATGAGGGGATGCTTTTGCTTCCCAGAAGCTGCATAATAGCGATACACTGAGCAGCCAAAATGACCGCCCGATAGCTGAATTTTGTGTGCATAATAAAAATAGTTTATAAGGTTATTATCTTATAGATGTAGCAACCTGTTTTTCTACTCGCCAAAGTACTGAAACAAGCAGGTTGCTTTTTATTTTATGGCTTATGAGCAGTTTTCCTCCTATGAATTTATAGGTTAGCTCTTCATCGGTAAAACTCAATTGTTTGAGGACTACCTCCAATGGTTCTTTTACAAAAGTTCCTGATATATAGTAATGCTCAGCATCTTTTTACTTCCAACTGTACAGGTATACCGTAAAATTTTTTTCTATCTGAGCAGCTACAACTGTTAGTGAACTTTCATCAAAGTGCAAGATACCTTTTCTCCAGTCGGTGTATAGGGCTATATTTACCTGCTTTTGCGTACATCTCCGCTTTATCTTTTTTGGTAAACAGCTTGTTGTGCAGGTGCTAAAATTAATTCTTGCATTCCTGCCTTCACGCGTACTTTTCCTGTGGCAAGCGTAACCTTAACATCCTTTTGCATAGCGTAGGCTTCTATGTTGAAACTGGTACCTAATACCTCAGTGCTTAGTTGTTCTGTTTGTACCACAAAAGACTTATCAGGATTAGGAGTTACTTCAAAGAAAGCCTCACCTATTAGCGTTACCTTGCGTACGCTTTCTGAGAAGGTAGTAGGGCTAAAGTAAGCTACTTTCTCCGTTTAGAGTTACTACCGACCCATCAGGTAAATGTACTTCGCGAGTTTCTCCTTTTTCTAGTACTCACTTCTTGCCACTCTATGGGGGTAGAAGCAACTATTTTAGTACTTTCTGTAGAACTAAACCACTCAAGAGCCTACGCTTATGAGTATTAGTAAGGCAGCTACGGCTGCCCATTGGTATACTAAAGTGTATCTTGTGCGTGTTGCATTAACAATTTTTTTAGATAGTTCGCGCTGAATTATTTCAGAAGGGTATGCTCAAAAAAACACTCTCAGCATTATGCGCTAAAAGCCTCTTTTCAAACTCATTAAGTACCTCTTCCTCTTCTTTTGAAGTCTTCCTTAATAAGAATTTGTGTATAATATTTTTGAACTCGTGAACTTTCATATATTTTTCTTTTCATTTATAAATACCAAAAACCGACACTACACACATAAAAATAAAACTTTTTAGTTCTCAATCAAAATTTGATTTGCAGACGTGTTTCTATAAGGCCCTAAATTAGTGTTCTCTTTGTCTGCACGATAGCTAACTGAGGTATATGAGGTGCGTACCCGCCAAATTACGTATTTATTGATATAATAGTTGAAAGTAAGCGAATAATCGTTTAGTCTGCCCCCTAAGATACCTGCTTTGGCATTAGATAGGTCGGTGTAGTTATAACCGGCTACTAACTCCATTGCCCCAGCTTTTAGGGGTTGCCATAACGGCATCGGCATCAGCATAAGCATATGGTTTCCCTTTGATGATCGTGCGCACCATAGCGTAAGCTCCGCTAGCATCAAATGCTTCAAACCCATTTTTGCGATTTACATTTAGGTAATAATATTGTGCCTCCAAGCCCCAATGACCTTTTTGCCAATAAGAGTTCGGGCGAGAATTTATAGAGGAAGGTAGCATTATTAATAGTAGCTTCTGTGCTGTTACCCTAGCTATACGTGTAGGAAAAATATGTTTTAAGTACATAAGAACTATGGCTTATACCTGTTACTTTTCCTGCATTATCTTTTACTTCAGTATAACGAGGTGTCTCAAAAGCTCCTGAAATACCTACGTGTAAGATATTACCTTCTTCGCCATGCAGGCGGTATAGTAAACGGCTCATCATACCCATACCTTGAGTTTGCCTGTTTTGTTAGCGCTCTGCTTCATCGCTTCACTTTCAGCAAAAAGGCTCAATGTGCCAAAGAATTTGTCTTTTTGGTGCATCAGCATAAGCCCTACAAGCCTATTGTTGTAGAAAGCGCTATTGCTTAGAGGTTCTTCCATTGATATTTTTAGCAGAAGCCCCAAAAAAATACTCTGCATACCGAATTGATGCAGAAAATAACCTCCCCTAAGCAGGGTGTGTTTGTTAAAATCGTACTCTATAAATACATCTTTTACCGAAAGAGCTTGATTAGCATAGCCCATTTCTATTTTGCTTTTTCCATTGTCCGTAGCGCATCAGTAGGCCAGCACGGAAGTCAGCTAGAGCTATACCACTTACAAACTCGTTGTGGTAGTTATTGGCTCCCTAACACGCCACCATCAAAAATGAATGCGCCCTACCGATTTAATTTCTACTTTCTCTTCTACTTTTTGTGCAGGCTCAATAGGTTGGGCAGGGGTTAGGGTAGCCATTGGCACAGTATTGTCTTGTGCATAGCCGTAGCCTAAACTCATTAGGGCAACGGCTGTAAATACTAACTTCTTCATTTTTAATATATTTTTGGGTTAAACTTTAAATAAAAAGAGCTCCTTGTGGTAAGGAACTCTTTTTTATTATGATTCTTATGAGTAGCTTTATATTAGAATATAGCTACTAAATCTTTTTGTATTTAGAAAGTAGGGCTCTTGTAAGACCTAAGTTCGCTTTGTTTGAATCTACAGCTAAGTAGATAATGTAGCTACCATTTGATGAAATGTCAATGATGTGGATTTGGTCTGTAAGTGTAATTAGGATATCAACGATTCTCTCTTTTGAAGCTAATCCTAATACTTGTAGAGCGTTTTTGTTTTTGCCTTTACTACTTCTAGGTTGTAAGCAGAAGCAAGGTTAGGGTCAAAACTTGGGTCAACAGAGTCAGAACCGTATGATACACCTGAGCGTACTTCTGTTACTGAGACTGCTATAAATCCAGGAATGTTATTCTTCATATCCTGAATGAATTTGTCTAGAACATTTGTCATTTTTCGAAAAGTTTTTAGAGATGGGATTATTTATTTAAAAAGGTGAGGCATCGAGCGGATTTGAACCGCTGTATAAGGTTTTGCAGACCTCCGCCCTAGCCCCTCAGCCACGATGCCTTTTTTGTATTCTGGGTGCAAAGATATATCTTATTTTTAATTAACCAAATCTTTCTTGTTTTTATTTTTTTACTGATACACTCTCTACATCTCCGCCTATAGGTGGATTTATCTTAGCAACCTTTAGGGTAACCTTCTGAACTTCAGGCAGTTCTTCAAAGATGCGTTTTTACTATCCTCGCCGCTACATTTTTCTAATAGTTTTGCCGGTATTGCCATTTCTTCCTTCACAATTCTGTTTTAGGTGTACATAGTCTACCGTATCTTGTAGGGCATCAGAGAGCATTGATTTTTTTAGGTCAGCACTGATTTTTAGGTCGGTGCGGTAGTCACTCCCTATAGCGGTTTCTTCGCTTAAGCAACCGTGATAAGCGTATGAGCGTATGTTTTTAAGAATAATCTGTTCCATTTATCGTTGCGCACATTTTACAGTTACTAACCCCTTGGAATAGGTCAAGACCCAATGTAATAACGTGTGTACCAGAGTTATAGCCTATGATCTCGTTGAGTGTTAGCTGATATGAGTAAGCAAAATAAAGCATTCCGCGTTTAAGTCCCTGCCATTGGACCTATGTTTAACGGGCGGAATATCTGGTCGTTTAGCGAACGATAGTTTACCCCTACCCAGTAATAATCCTCTAAGTCCATCCAACGGAATTTAAGGTTGAAGTCGGTAGTAGAACGCCCATCGCTTTCGTAAAGTTGATACAATACAGAAGGTTCAATCTCAAAATTGCTCTTCTTGTCTTGTTTGTAGCGATAACCAGCAAAAATCATATAGTTGCGTAGAGCTTTTTGGTTCTTCTTTGTAAAAAAATGCTCGATATCTTTATTGAGAATATTGAGGGCAGTAAGGTTTACGAACCAATTTTTGTAGCGGTAAAGTACCCCTACGTCGAAGTTGTGGTTTACGGTGAAACGGTCGTTAGTAACCGCCTGATCTCTAATAGATTGGTTGAATTTTTATATCAATTTCAAAAAGTATTAAGAGCGTATGAAATACCGAATGACACAAAATGGTTATCATATCTGTCGAGGGTAAGGTGGTGAGCGAAAGACACTTTGCCGCCGCGTTGGTAGGTGTGCCCGTTGCGGTCGTTATAAAGCATTACACCAGCCCCGCTGCGTTCGCCTAAACGCATATCGCCAGCTAATGATTGATAATCAGGAGCACCTTTACGCCTACCCATTGGGTAATACCCGAAAGACGGATGCGCACGAAGTCTCCTATACCTGCGTATGTAGGGTGCTATAAGGAACTCACTATCAGCTAAATACTGGTTTTGCTGTGGTAAGTTCAACTCTTGTGCAAGGGTCTTCCCCTCAAAAGCACATACTGCTAAAAGTAACAATACTATTCTTTTTCATTGTCGATAAAAATTAACTTTTTAACTGTTTGCTTGCTATTTTTCATTGTGGTTTTGCCACCTATTACACCTATATAGTATGTAGGCATAAGTTGCAAAAATTTTTCAGCAAATATACCTATATCCCTACCCTATTTTTTTACCCTACAAAATACGCAGATTTAACATATTTATAGTTTTTAACACTTTTTAGCTATATTATTTAGCATTGCTATATATGTGTTGTTTTAAATGTTTTTATAATAATAAGTATAATAGAAATACTCTTTTTATTTATGATAATATACAAAAATAGGTTTTATATTGAAAAATAAGCATTACTATTTTAGGGCTTTACGCCTCTATCTTATCTCCCTTCTTTTTTTAACTTTTTATTTCCTGATTTCTGTTTTGTTTATAATACTAAGGCTACCATCTATGTATATGCGTTCTTCTTTCTTATTGCCTGCATTGTCGTAGGTATGAGTGAAAGAGTGAGTTTTTGTTATATTTGATGATATAATCTTATTTGAGTGACAAATAAGTTGTAGCAAAAAGTAATAAATCTTTTTGAATTGGTAATGAAGTATAAAAAACTTTGCCAAAGATACTATCTATTATAACCTTTGGCAAAGTTAATTGTAATAGTTAGGTTTTATTCTTTTATTGCCCAAGCATATTTCTTTCCAGCCTATTGCATTTTTATAAGTAGCTACAGTACCTGTAGGCACTTTGATAATTTCAAGCCCAGAACAATTGTCAAAAGCATAAATACCATTTACGTTTTGTAGCATTACAGGAGGAGTTGATGCTTCTACTGTAACATTCTTCATCTTTCGAGAGTAACTAAAAAGCTCTAGCATTAATAGTAGTACAAGTATTAGGGAATCGTAAACTCTTCTAAACCAGAAGCCAAAAAGGCTTCTTCCTCTATAGTTACAAGCTTTAGGCAATAAAGCTTGTTTTAAGCTTTTGTGCAACTGCCAAAAAGCTTCTTTAGAAAGTGTTGTAATGTTAGGTAAATTTACTTTTTGTGATATTAGTAAATTTAAAAGCAGATTCTCCCAAATAAGTAAGATGAGGTAAATTAACTTCTGAAGGAAGTTTTTCACAATTATAAAAAGCTGATTTACCTATGTAAGTTAACTTTTTCAGGAAATGTAATCATCATATTTTCACAAGATTCAAAGGCTCTTTTCATTAATTTTAGTCACACTATTAGGGATTACTACCGTTTGTAAACTTCTCATATAAGAAAGAGCATTTGCAGGTATTTCAGTTCGCCCCTCTAAAAAGTAACCGAAATGAGTGTTCTTGTACTAAAAGCTGAACTTTTTCATTGCAGTTACACTATTTGGAATGGTAATACTTCTAATACTCGTATCAGCAAAAGCAAAAAGCACCTATTGTTTGAAGTGTATTTGGTAATGTAACAGAAGTTAAATCAGAACATTTGTAAAAAGCTTGCTCTTCTATTTCGGTTACACTATTAGGAATAACGATTGAGGTAAGTTTTGATTCTTGAAAAGCAAATGACTTTATTTTTTTATTAGATTCTTAGATAATGTAACGGAAGTTAAGTTTCGGCAGTTTTGAAAAGTGTATTTTTCTATTTCGGTTATTCCATCAGGAATTCTTATTGAAGTAAGTCCTGAATCCTCAAAACAGCTAGTTCCTATTTTTAAGTGTAGAAGGTAGGGTAATAGAAGTAAGTTGTTTTGCAGTTATTAAAGGCATGTCCTCCAATCTCATTAACTCCTTCAGGTATATTTATAGAAGTAATAGCTGTATCTGCAAAAACTCCAGCACCTATCAACTTAGAATTTTTTTAGAAAATGTAACCGAAGTTAAATGCTCATTTGATAAAACCATATAGTTCTATTTCAGTTACTCCTTCGGGTATATTTATTGAAGTAATTTTTGTGCCCTGAATACTTCCCCATCCTATAGTGTTGACGGTAAGGTTACCTTACTGAGTTGTTCACAACTAAAAAAGCCCATTGTTCAGTAGAGATTACTCCTTCGGGTATGACTAATGAGGTAAGTCCTGACTGATAAAAATGTCATTACTTCTATTTTTCTTTACATTTTTAGATAATCTAACAGAGGTTAAATCAGCACATTTTACAAAAAGCTTCTCTTTCCATTTCCGTTACACTATCAGGAATAACTATAGAAGTAAGTTTTGTCTCTTGAAAAGCCGCCAATCCTATTAGTGTAGAAGGTAGTGTTATTGTAGCCGAGCTTACATTTGGCAAAGGCTTGTTTTTCTATAGTAGTAACTCCTTCGGGAATATTCACTTGGGTTAAATTAGAGCACAATGCAAATGTTTGCATTGCTATAGTTGTAAGCTTTTTGGGTAGTGTTACCGAGGTAAGATCAGGACAATCAGCAAAAGCGGCTGCTCCTATTTCGGTTACGTTGCCCGCTACAACTACAGTTTGTATTTTTCTTTTTTTATAAAAAGCTAATTTATCTATTTTGGTAACATTCCTTAACACTCTGTCAGCAGTCATATCTAGTGTAGTAGTGTTGTTATTTAGCCATTTTATTAAAGTTTTTATCAGCACTTAGCTCATAATCGGTAGGTGGTATTGTTACGGTTGCTAAACTTACTCCCTATACCCCAGCCGCTTTCAGTTTTTAGGGCCATAAAGTCTGTTGCCTATTACATCTATATACCAGTCACCTATATCTCCTTTGCTAGGAGCAGGAGGGGTAGTATCAGCATAAATATAGTTGTTTTTGCCATTAGTCCCTGCATTGCCATTATCGCCATTAGCACCTTTTATCGCCATTATCACCATTAGCACCTTTATCGCCTTTATCACCATTAGCACCTTTGTCACCAGTATTGCCAGGAGCACCTTTGTCGCCTTTATCGCCAGGAGCACCTTTGTCGCCTTTATCGCCATTAGCTCCTTTATCTCCTTTATCGCCATTAGCTCCTTTATCACCTATGTCACCAGTAGCCCCTTTATCACCTGTGTCACCCGTATCGCCTTTATCGCCCATTAGCCCTTTTTAGAGCTATAGGTGTTCCCCAGCTACCTTGTACTTTAGGGTCCGTAAAGATTGATATTGTTCATATCAAGATAGTAATCACCTTCTTCACCTATAGAGGCATCAGGAGCTTGCGCACCTGTATGTACGCTTACTTTAGGAGTGCCTTCAAACTCTTCTACTACAGTTTCTGTTTTGGAACAATGCAAGGCAGTGAGTAATAATATTGCTATTAATATTATCTTTTTCATAGTTTTATTGTTTTTTTAGTGAATTAAAAAACCTAATGTAATGCCTTCGCCCCAGCCTGCAGCCGTTTTTAGGTCCGTAAAGTATCTTTGCATTGGTATCTATATACCAATCGCCTATTTTGCCCTATATTGGCAGTAGGTTCTGTAGTTCCTGAATGTATTACTGAACCGTCTTTACCATTAGCTCCTGGATTACCCTTATCGCCTTTATCACCATTAGCACCTTTATCACCCCTTGTCGCCCTGTTGCACCTTTATCACCCTTGTCGCCTGTAGCGCCTTTATCACCCTTGTCGCCTGTAGCACCTTTATCACCCTTGTCGCCAGTAGCTCCTTTATCACCTTTATCGCCAGTAGCTCCTTTATCACCCTTGTCTCCTGTAGCTCCTTTGTCGCCTTTTGTCGCCAGTAGCTCCTTTATCACCTTTATCGCCTTTGTCGCCTTTCAACGATTTAGGAGCTCCCCAACCTTCGGCAGTTTTAGGTCCGTAAAGGGCTTTTCCTGTTGTGTCAAAATACAAATCACCCACTTTGCCTTTGTCGGCAGCTGGGGCTCCTGCTCCTGCGATAAACTCGCTGGCACGCCTAATTTCTACTCGCTCTATGGTTTTTTCCTTACCACAGCTTACGGCAGTAAGTGCTCCCAGCACTGTTGCTGCCAAAACAATAATTGTTCGCATATAAAAATGATTTAAAAATAAATTACAGAAATAGAAATATATAATCTAACTTGAAATATATTTATAATGCTCATAAGTCTGTTGTTTTTGGGCAAAATTAGAAAAATAATTGCTAATTAGCAAAAATTGTTTTTATTTCCTGATTTCTGTTTTATTTATAATACTAAGGCTACCATCTATGTATATGCGTTCTTCTTTCTTATTGCCGGCATTGTCGTAGGTATGAGTGAAAGTGTAATTTCTGATGTTTTGTTCTTTTATGTTATAATCTTTCTTGTCTATTAGGGCGCCTTTTTTTCGTCATACACATAATACGTAGTAGAGGAGTGCTTTTTTTATCTTTGGTGATATACACCTCTTCTTTTACGGCTTGTCCGCGTGGGTTGTATTCTATGTTAGAGGTGAGGAATAACTCACCTTTTTCCGTCTGTAGCCTTTGCTTCAGCCTTTAGTCCGTCGGCACTGTAGTTGAAAACTACGGTAATTACCTCTTTGGTTTCGCCATTGGTAAGGGTGTACTTTTCTACGAAATTATAAGCGTTATAGGTTGCCAGCTCCTCGCTTAAGAGCGTTCCATCGCTTTTTGTAAGTTTGGGCGAGTCGGGTGTGTTGGGCATCGTCATATACATACTTGGTTTTGAGTATGCTATCTTTTTGTTCTTTGCAGATGTTCTATTTTTTCTGTCATCCGTCCTTTGGAGTCGAAAGTCAGAAAGGTAGTGTCGCGTTTCTCTTCGTCTATATGCTGACTGATAAAGGGTGACTTGCTGCACTTTATCTGTTAGCCCTAAGATTTGCCGGTCGCTCATCTCTACGGGGCGTTGTGGGGTATGCTGACAGCTAAAAAAATAGTGCCGCAATACAAAAGAATAGAAGATTTTTAGAGGTTTCATTGGCTTGTTTTATCTTTTTCTTCAGAAGCTTGTGTTTCACGAAAAAGCTTAAATTTCATCTAAAAAAATCATCTAACTCCTGAAATTCTGTTTTTACCTTCGCGAAATGCTTTTTAGTTCTTTTAAACCTTGTGTAAGATTTTGTTTAAACATTTCTTCTTTATTATGTCCAGCAGCTGTAAGAGTTCTTTTTTTAGTTTCTTTTCTTTCAGTTACCTTTACAAAGTCAAAAGTTTTTTTAAGTAGTTTATTACTTCTAAAAGCCTGCGGATTATTGCTGTTAATTGTCGCTATATAAGGCATAGTATTCAATTTATTAGACTGCAAAGTTACAAAATAATTACTAATAGGCAATTTTATTCCTTTTTTTCAGCAATTTTAGGTACTCGCCATAGCCCTCTTTTTCCATATTCTCTTTCGGAATAAAGCGCAGAGAGGCACTGTTGATGCAATAACGCAAGCCGCCCAACTCTTTTAGGTCCGTCATTGAATACGTGTCCTAAATGAGCGTTGCCTAAGGTGCTGCGTACTTCGGTGCGTACCATTTGGTGTGAGGTGTCTGTCTTTTTCGGTGATAAGTTTTTTTGCTAATAGGCTTTTGAAAAAAACTAGGCCAACCACAGCCCGATTCGAATTTGTCGGTAGAGACAAATAGCGGTTCACCTGTGGTGATATCTACATAAATGCCCTCGCGATATTCGTTCCAATACTCATTGGCAAACGGACGTTCGGTAGCACTCTCTTGGGTTACGGCGTATTGCTCGGGGGTCAGTGGTTTGCGCAACTCGCTCTCTGCAGGACGTTTGTACTTAGTAGGTACTGGATTTGCTTTGCGTGCCAACTCGAACATAGCAGGCGAGATATGGCAATATCCATTAGGGTTCTTGTCTAAATAAAGCTTGGTGGTACTCTTCAGCCTTATAGAAATTGCGCAATGGCAATACCTCTACCACGATAGGCTTGGTGTACTGGTGGCAAGCTGATGGATCGCTTTCTCGATAAGCGGTTTTTCTGTGGCATCGGTGTAGTAGATGCCTGTGCGATATTGCGTGCGCGGTCGTTGCCCCTGTTTGTTGAGCGAGGTTGGGTCGATGATTTTTGAAATATAGGTCGATGAGCTTGTGCAGGTCGATAAGCTGAGGGTTGTAAGTAACTTTTTACAGTTTCGGCAAAATTTGTATTTCCTTCACACACTTGTTCGTAGGTAGGGGCTTTGTCGCGGTTGCCGTTAGCATAGCCCACTTCGGTAGCGAGTACCCCGCGTATTTGCTTAAAAAGTGCTCAGTACCCCAGAAGCAGCCTCCTGCAAAATAGATATAAGTTTTTAGATTGAGGTTCTTCTTCGTCCATTACCTCATTGTCCATTTGTTGATTTTCTGTCATTTGTTCTGTTTTTTTGATAAGAAGTATGAGTATTAGCTTTTTTTGAGCACAGCCTAACGCAAAGAGCGCTGTTACAGCTGTTAGCATGAGTGTTTTTCATCTTTTCTTTTTTATTTTAAGTTGTTAATAACTCTAAATAAAATGCAAAAACTATACCAAACTATAAAATAAATATTAAAATCAGCTCATCCTATATCGTTCCTATATCCTTCCCTATATCGAATGTAAAAGGGTGCGTAAGGAGAGAAAAAAAGATTTTTGTAAATTAGTAAAATGTTTCGTATATTTGTCGCTCGAAAATAAACGTAACTAGATATGAGAAAAATTTGCTATTATTACCGGAGGCTCGCGCGGCATAGGGTCGTGCAATAACTGAGAAACTCGCTCAGGATACTGACTATCACTTGCTTATTACCTACCAAAGCAACGAAATTGCTGCCCGAGAAACCTTAGGACACGTTAAAAAAATTAGGGTCGTGAAGGTGAGATTATTCGCTTTGACGTATCTGACCACCAGAGCACTGTGAAAGCCCTTACCCAATGGCAGCACGACAACAAAGACGCTGTGGTAGAGGTGATTGTAAACAACGCGGGCATCAACCGCGATGGGCTTTTTATGTGGATGCCCCCTGAAGATTGGAGCAAGGTTATTTCTACCTCGCTTGATGGTTTTTACAATGTTACTAACTTCTTCATTCAGAAGATGTTGCGCCACCGCTACGGGCGTATTATCAACATTGCTTCGGTATCGGGCGTAAAAGGTACCGCAGGGCAAACGAACTACTCGGCTGCCAAAGGCGCTATCATCGCCGCGACTAAGGCTCTGGCACAAGAGGTCGCTAAAAGGCATATTACCGTTAATGCTATTGCCCTCAGGGGTTTATTCGCACCGATATGACATCGTCGCTTAAAGAAGAGGATTTGGTAAAGCTGATACCTGTAGGTCGGTTTGGTGAGGCTGAAGAGGTTGCTGACCTTGTGTCGTTCCTCGTTTCTAAAAAAAGCTTCTTATATCACAGGGGAAGTTATTAATATTAATGGGGGATTTATTCGTAGGAGTGCGAGCTGCACGGGCGATTGTGGGAGGAATGGGAAGGCTGAGAGGGCTAAGAGTGCGAGCCGCACGGGCAAAGATGAGGGACTGGTGGGAGGAATGGGAAGGCTGGGACAGGTGAGACGAGTGGGACTGGTGAGACAGGTAGGGACAGGTGGGACGAGTGGGACAGAGTGAGACAGGTGGGACAGAGTGAGACAGGTGGGACAGAGTGAGACAGGTGGGACAGAGTGGGACAGGTGGGACAGAGTGGGACAGGTGAGACAGAGTGAGACAGGTGGGACAGGTGAGACAGGTGGGAGGAATGAGAAGGCTGTGAGGGCTGAGAAGGCTGGGACAGAGTGGGACAGGTGGGAGAAATGAGAAGGCTGTGAGGGCTGGGAGTGAGTGAGACAGAGTGGGACAGGTGAAAGGGAGTAGGTTTTTGGGAATGGGGTTATGACCTTTTTCTTGTTTTTCTGTTTAAAAAAATAATCTCCTTTGTATGAGATGATTACATTATTTTTTTGTAGTTTAATTTCTGTTTTGTAAAAATGTTGTTATCTTTTGCCGCTCGTACATTTACATATATACATTAAACAAAAACAATGGGAATCTTTTGACAAACGCGAGAGCTACAAACCTTTTGAATATCCAGAGGTGATGGAGTTCGTAAACGCTATGCACAAATCATTTTGGGTGCATTCTGAAGTTGAATTTACTGCCGATGTGCAGGACTTTAAATCAAACCTCTCTGCCGTAGAGCAAGAGGGCTATCAAACGCGCACTGTTGGGTATTGCGCAGGTAGAAGTGTCGGTTAAAAACCTTCTGGGGCGACCTATATGACCTTTTTTCCTAAACCAGAATTTAACGGGCTCGGCGCTACCTTTGCCGAGTGCGAGTTCCGTCACAGTGAGGCCTATGCGCGCTTATTAGAGGTATTAGGCTATAACAATGAGTTCGAAAACCTTTTGGAAGTGCCGGTATTTAAAGAGCGCAATACGGTGCTAAAAGAGTATCTGGCTAAAAACCGCGAAAACGCTATGGAGCGTATTCTCTTCTTTACCCTTATCATCGAGAATGCCTCTTTGTTTAGTCAGTTTGCTACTGTGCTATCGTTTGCGCGCTTTAAAGGATACCTTAAAAACGTAGCCAACATCATCGCTTGGACATCGGTAGATGAACAACTACACGCTAATGCAGGTATCTATATCCTCAAGAAGATTTTTTTGAAGAAAAGACCTGAGATGAAAGCCAAAGCTGAAGCCGATGCTACTGACTTTATCCGCAACTATATTGTTTTTAGAAGACAAGATGCTCGACTGGATTTTTGAGCAAGGCGAACTTGACTTTTTCGGCAAGAAAGACCTCGCTAACTATATGCGCTATCGCTTAGACGACTCGCTCACCCAGTTGGGACTTACTAAACCTTTCAACATCAGTGCCGATGAGGCTAAACCGATGATGTGGTTTGAAGAGGAAGTATTTAGCAATGAGTTAGACGACTTCTTCGCTAAACGCCCTACCGCTTATACCAAACACGATAAGAGCATTAGCGAAAACGACCTTTTCTGATAAAGATCAATAACCAATGACCAATGACAGACCAGCAATATATACATAGATGCATACAATTAGCCCAAAACGGCTTTAGGCACTACTTACCCCAATCCGGTGGTAGGTAGTGTTATTGTTTATAACGATAGGGTGATAGGCGAGGGGCTGGCACGTGCGAGCAGGTGAGGCACACGCTGAGGTGAGGGCTATTGCCTCGGTAAAGACAAACAGCTGCTATCGCAAAGCACGCTATACGTTAGCTTAGAGCCTTGTAGTCATTATGGCAAGACGCCCCTTGCGCCGACCTTATCATTGCGCATCGTATACCGCGGGTGGTGATTGGTTGTACCGACCCCTTTTGCCGAGGTAGCCGGCAGGGGCATACAGAAGCTCCGCGAAGCAGGTTGTGAGGTGGTAGTAGGGGTCTGCCAAGAAGAGTGCGAGGCGCTTAATAAGCGGTTTTTCACTTTTCACCAGAAAAAGACCTTATATATTCCTGAAATGGGCAGAGACTCGCGACGGACTGATAGCGCCTTTGCACAAGCAGGAGATCGCACCCCAATGGATAACCGGCGCTTATGCCCGTCAGTATGTGCATCTGTTGCGCAGTACTGAGGCGGCCATACTTGTAGGAGCGGGCACCGTGTGGGCTGATAACCCCTCGCTAAGCACCCGCAGCTGGTATGGTAAGAGTCCGCTACGCGTTATTATCGACCCGCGCCTAAGTACGCGCAAAGATTTCAACGTGTGGAATGACGAGGTGCCTACTCTTTATAGCCGACCACGATTATAAGGGCGTTAGGCATTTTTGGGCAACGCACCGAGGTAGCCCTGTATTGATTTTGGCGGAGAGGTATTGCCGCAGCTCTGCAAGGTGCTTTACGAGCGCGAGGTACAAAGCCTAATAGTAGAGGGCGGGGCGCATACGCTTCAGCAGTTTATCAAAGCTGACCTATGGGACGAAGCCCCTTGTATTCAGAGGCGATACGGTCTTTACTAACGGACTGAAAGCCCCTCAGCTATCGCACGCTTGCCTACACTCAGTAGAATCTTTTTCCGCCAGATTTTTAATGACAATGATAAATGACAAGTAACCAATAAGATAACCTAATAATAGAAATGCAAAAACTTAAACTTCAAACTTCAAAAATTATTATTGTAGCTTTTTTTAACTCTTGTAGCTTGCCAAACACCCCAAGCCGATAAGCAGGTGCAGCATACCGATGAGCAACTTACGCGCTATGTCAATCCGTTTATAGGTACTGACGGTATGGGCAATACCTACCCAGGGGCTACCACTCCGTTTGGGATGGTGCAGCTAAGTCCGGATATAGGAATCCCAGGGTGGGATAGAATTCCGGGTTACTTCTACCCCGATAGCCTCATCACTGGCTTTTTCGCACACCCACTTATCGGGCACAGGGGCTGGTGACCTATACGATATATTAGTGATGCCGACCAATAGTCGCTTTAATGAACGCATCAAAGAGAATAATGAAAAACCTTTCTCTTACTTTTCACACCAAAGCGAAAAAGCTACCGCTGGTTATTATGCGGTAGACCTCAGTAGCTATGGCATACGCGCCGAGCTTACCGCTACCCCACGGGTAGGGGTGCAGCGCTATACTTTCCCTAAAGATGACACTTCTAAAAATAACGGTAGATTTGGGCTACAGTATCAACTGGGACAAGCCTACCGAAACCTATATGAAAGTGGTAGATGATAGCACCTTAGAGGGGTATCGCTACTCTACCGGCTGGGCACGCGACCAAAAGGTGTATTTCGTGATGAAGTTTTCAAAACCTTTTGCCAAAAGTGCTCTTATATCCGAAAAAATAGCAGGCAAAAGCCAGATAGGGCGAGCAGAACTGCTGTACGCTACAGCAGAGGGTGAGCAGATAGTGGTAAAAACAGCCCTTTCGATGCATAGCCTTAGCGGCGCCTACCGCAATATGCAAGAGAAGCCCCTCATTTTGCTTTTTGATACCTATCGCGAGGCAGCTCGCGCTCTTTTGGGAAAAAAACAGCTGCAGAAAATAACGGTAACCAGTGATGATGAGCAGCAGAAAACCATTTTTCTACACTATGCTCTACCAAACTATGTTAGCCCCTAATCTCTACAGCGATGTAAAAAGAGCCTGTGCGCTACGACACTTTCTCTCTGTGGGATACCTTTCGGGCGGCACACCCCCTCTACACGCTGTTGCAGCCCGAAGCGAATGCCGATTTTATCAGCAGTTTCTTAGCTCATTACAAAGAGAATGGCACGCTACCCGTGTGGAGTATGCAAGGGGCGAAACCAATATGATGATAGGCTACCACGCGGTGCCTGTGATTGTAGATGCTTACTTCAAAAAAATATACCTATGGACGTTAAGCTGGCTTACGAAGCCTGTCGTGCCAGCGCTATGGTAGATGAACGCGAGATAGACCTTTACCGCCAATACGGCTACATACCTTACGACTTAGACAAGTCGGGCGAAAACTGGTCGGTGTCTAAGACCTTAGAGTACGCTTATGACGATTGGTGTATCGCTAAGTTTGCGGCTGCTTTGGGCAAGGGTACTGATGCTGACTACTTTGCCAGAAGAGCCGAGAACTGGCGCAACCTTTTCGACCCTCGTACTACTTTCTTCAGACCTCGAAACAGCAAAGGCGCCTTTATCAATCCGTTTAACCCAAAAGACTACACCCCTTATTTCTGCGAGAGCAATGCTTGGCAGTACCGTTGGTTTGTACCCCACAATGTATCGGGACTTATAGAGGCGATGGGGGGCAAAGAGGCTTTCGAGCAAAAACTCGACTCGATGTTTACCTTTGCTTCTACCCCTGATGAGCGTTTGCCTATCTTTAGTACCGGTATGATAGGGCAGTACGTGCACGGCAACGAACCAAGTCACCACGTAGCTTATCTGTACAATTTTACCGCTCACCCTGAGAAAGCCAGTGAGCGTGTGGGCGAGATATTGCGCACCCAATACCACAATACCCCCGATGGACATTGCGGCAATGAGGGATTGCGGACAAATGTCGAGCTGGTATGTGCTTAGTGCATTGGGTTTTTACCCTATCAATCCTGCTGATAGCCCCTATTACATAGGGCAACCCCTCTTTAGCAAAGCTACTTTGCATTTGGATAATGGTAAGACTTTCACGATACGCAAAGGCAGCACTAATGGGCAGCTGCAGCTAAACGGCAAGCCTTTGAGGCAGGCGCTATTTGCATTTTAAAGAGATTACCGATGGGGGAGCTGATTTATTAAGCCAAATTTGAGAATTATCAATTGTAAATTGTTAATTAATTTGTACCTTTGTGCCCTGATAACGAAGATAATTTTAGAAAAACAAAGAATATAAGGAATGAAGGCTATCGAAAGAGCAGCAAATTTGTTTGCGGATATTAATGAGTTGTTGATTTCCAGCGGAGCTAATACACGTAGGGTAGAACGCAATGTAGTGCGTATCTCTAACGCCCTGAATTACCACTGTGAAAGCTTCTATTCGCATTCGGCTATAGTTCTCACCGTACAAGACAAAGCTACCGGCGAGAAAAGAAACCATAGTGCGCACCATTCCTCATCACGGGGTGAATTTTAGCGCTATATCTGATATAAGCATCCTCTCTTGGGAAGCCCTCGAGAAGCATTTGCCTATTGAACAAATTGAAAAAAACACGTAGCTACTATAAAGCCAAAACCACATTACAATATGTATGTAATGTGGTTTTTTCGTGTCAGTAGCCGGCGGCTCTTTAGCCCTATGTGTTTGGCAAAGACCAAGCCAGTTATGCTGAATTTGCGATGTCGTTTATCGCTACTTTCTTAGGGTTAGCGGGCAGACGCATATTGCAGTTGCGCAAGTTTAACGTGTATATCTGTTGGGGTTGGGCGGCTTTCGTATCGGTATCGGTGATGAGCATCTTCCGTCTGTTAGGGGTAGAGCATTACCACAATGCCTTAGCCGCCTGTGTGCTATGGTTGGTGCCAGGGGTGCCGCTCATCAATGGGTTTATCGATATGCTTTCGGGGTGTATAGTGCCAGGGGTGGCAAAAGCTTACCCACGCAGCTATCTTGGTATTTATGATTTCTTTAGGTTTTTATTTAGCGTTATTGTTATTTGGTTATGAGCTTCCTTGATGTATTATTAGCACTTTCTGTCCGCATCTTTTTGGTCGATGTGGATTTCTATAGGTTTTGCCTTATTGTTTAACACTCCACGCCGTGCGCTTTGGATTACAGGTTTGTTAGGCGGTGTAGGTTGGGGCATCAAGTTTGTGCTTTTGGGCACTATAATGCCCGAACAGATAGTGATTACCTCCTTCTTAGGCGCCTGTGCTGTAGGGGCTCTTGGCAGTCTATTTTGCACACCGCGTACATACCCTCCTATCGTATTTACCATTCCGGCAGTTATCAATATGATTCCGGGTAAATACGGCTATGAGTTTATGATGAAAATCATTCAGATAGTAACGGTTGAAACGCCTCAGGAAGAGACCCTTGATTTGCTGTATCAAACCTTTAAATTAGGCTTACAAACGGGCTTCATCACTATGTGTTTGGCTTTTGGGGTAATCACCCCGATGCTACTTTTTCAATACCTATTCGGTGAAAGGTAAAGACCTAAACGACTTTATAAAACGCCGTCTGTCGCGCCGCAAAACTAAAGCCGAGCTCGAAGGTGTAATAGAAGAAAACGAGCCTGTTTAAACAATTGATAATCAATAATATGAAACTATTGCTTTTTACAATCATTAGTTTATGTTTTTCTTAATGTAAAAGCACAAAATTTTTCGATTACCAACCGATGTGCAACAACATCAGTTGAATGGGAAAGTGAAAAAAAGGTGAAGGAAATCATTGCCTATGAAATGTCTTTTTTTAGTGCTGTTGATACTGTTTTTCTATTCTTTTTGACAAAAAAATGGGTTTATAGCCAAAAGCGAAAAGCGAACCTTGCAAGGAGCACTCTTAATGAAACATTTAAAACTATTTTTTTGAGCGTAGAAGAGCGGTAGCAACTACTGTGGTTTACAATCAAGAAGGGAAGGAGATTGAAAGGAATGTGGTGAAATTGAATAAAAAGGCTTTCCTATTGAAATGGAAATGCAACTGAATACCACTGAAAAAGTAAAAACTTTATTATCACTATGACCCTAAAGATTACAAAAATAACTCTTGTATCTGATAATAAGATAATAAATGTAAAACAAGTTACTACATATAACAAAGAGGGTTTTCTGATAATTAGAGAAGTTTTTAAAGAAGATGACCCTCTTGCTATAACTAAAAAAATATTTACACTTATAATAATCGAGGTTTTGCAACTACTGTTCTTTCGCAAAAACGCTGACAAAGAGGAAACAAAAAAATTACCTACGAATACCAATACGACACTCACGGCAGTGCTATTGAAATAAAGAAATACGAAAACAAGATACTCAAAAGTACTGCTAAGCGCACTATTGAATATTATTAAGAAAGAGAAAAATAATGGAAAAACATTCTGCAAAAATATAGAGGTTATTAAGCAACGCATTGCTGCCGCTTGTGCTCGTGTAGGGGCGGAAGCCAGAGGAAGTAAAAGTTGCTTTTGGCTACTAAAACCGTAACCCCAGAGCGCATAAAAATAGCACTTAAGGCTGGGAATACCCTCATCGCCGAAAATAAAATACAAGAACTGAAGGAGAAGTACGAAGCGCTGAAAGAAGTGCCCCATACCAATCACTTTATAGGGGCATTTGCAAACCAACAAAATCAAAGAGATATTGCGCTATGAGGTCAGCTGTGTAGAGTCGGTAGACCGTATTGACTTGGCGCAGAAGTTGCACAACCGTTTGGCGAGCGAAGGTAAGGAACTCGATATTTTTTTATTCAGGTGAATACCTCTAATGAGGAAAGCAAGTTTGGGGCTGACCCCGCTGAGGTGCTCGACTTAGTAAAGCAGGTAGCACAACTGCCTACCCTACACATCAAAGGACTAATGACCATTGGGCTTTTTAGTGCCGAAACCGAAAAGGTACGCGCTTGCTTTAAACTGCTTAAACAGCTTCAGCAAGAGATTATCGCTCTCGGCTTGCCTAATGTAGACCCTCAGGAGCTTTCAATGGGAATGAGTGGCGACCTCGAAACGGCTATAGAAGAAGGCGCTACTATCGTGCGCGTAGGTACAGCCATCTTCGGGCAACGTATCTACCCTGATAGCTACTATTGGAACGAGAATAAGTAGCCCATTATCTTTTTGCTATTTGATTATCAGTGTTTTTAAGAAATACTGATAAAAAAATCTTCTGGACAATAGCCGTTATTTAAAAAAATATTTCATAATATTGACGCCAAATTAATCAGGAAGCATCGTCTTTACGTATCTATTTTTTTAATTATGAGAATATTATTTCTTCTTATTACCCTTTTTTTACGGGAATAGCTTGGGGGCAACCCGCTATTACCCTTGACAAAAATATGGACGCAGGGCACTTTCTACCCCAGCCGTATGTACAATCTCAAAACCCCTACAGCACGCACCTCAATACACTGTGTTAGAGTACAGTCCTGCCGATGGGGCTCAAGAGATTAACCTCTATGATTTCGCTACCCTCACCAAAGTAAAAAACTATCTTTAGGGCGGCTGACCATAAGCAGTTCGCGCGCCTGAATAGCTATACTTTTTACCCCTAATGAGCAGCAGCTTCTCATAGCGGTTAATAGCGAGTATATCTACCGACATTCGTTTATAGCCGATTATTATTTGTACGATTTGGCTACTGGCAAGCTACAGAAAATTACTAATGATAAGATACAAAAGTCCGTTAGTGTCTCCTGACGGGAAGAAGATAGCCTTTGCGCGCAATAACGACCTATATCTGTACGAAGTAGCTACCGGCAAAGAAACACGCATCACTACTGATGGCGCTAAGAATAAGATTATCAATGGTATTGCTGACTGGGTGTACGAAGAAGAATTTAGCACAGTGCGCTTTTTTTGACTGGAATGCCGATGGCACGCAGCTGGCTTTCGTCCGTTTTGACGAACAACAAGTGCCAGAGTTCTCGATGGACGTTTATGGCACAGGGCTTTACCCTACCCAGCAGACTTTTTAAATACCCTAAAAGCAGGCGAACCCAATTCGGTGGTAAGTCTTCATATCTACGACCTTGCTAAAGCGAAGACTACCCCTATAACTTTTAGAGGCGTACTACATTCCGCGCTTGCAATGGTCTAATAACCCTAAGTACCTAACGGTGCAGACGCTCAACAGGCATCAAAACGACTGGCAACTGGTGCAAGTAGATGCGCAAACTTTTCAAACACGTCCGTTAGTGATGAAAAAGCAAAACTTATGTAGAAATTAATGACAAAAATAACCTTCTTAGCCGATAATAGCTTTTATTTATCAGTCAGAGAGAGATGGCTATAATCATCTTTACCACTGCGATGCACAAGGTAAGAGTGTGCGACAGCTCACCTTTGGGCAGACAGAGGTAACCGACCTATACGGCTATGACGCCAAAAAAACAAGCAGCTGTTTTACCAAGCTACCCAAGCCGATGGCATACAGCGCGCTATCTGTGCAGTGGGACTCAATGGTAAAAACAACGCACTCTTTCGGCAGTAGCAGGTACGCATAAGGCTACCTTTAGCGGCGACTTTGCTTATTATATCGATGCTTTCAGCAGCGCTACTACCCCGCCACGCTATACGTTGCACGCTGCCAATGGCAAAGAGCTGAAAGAGATTCTCAATAACAATGCTTTTTGCTGAAAGACTAAAAAGGCTATCAGCTACCTACTAAAGAGTATTTCCAGATAAAAACCTCTCGTGCTACCCTCAATGCTTATATGATGAAGCCCGCTGACTTCAACCCTGAGAAGAAATACCCTGTGCTGATGTATCAGTATTCAGGGCCTGGCTCTCAAGAGGTAGCTGATGAATGGTGGGATATGAACGATTTTTGGCACGCTATGCTCACCCAGAAAGGCTATATAGTGCTTTGTGTAGATGGGCGCGGTACGGGCTATCGTGGTGAAGAATTCAAAAAAATGCACCCTATGAGCAGTTAGGCAAGTTTGAGGTAGATGACCAAGCCGAAGTGGCTACTATAGTGGGGAACTATTCTTATGTAGATAAAAAGTAGAATTGGGATATGGGGCTGGAGCTTTGGGGGCTTTATGTCGAGCAACTGTATCTTCCAAAAAGGTGATATCTTCAAGATGGCAATAGCGGTAGCCCCTGTTACTAACTGGCGTTTTTACGATACGGTCTATACTGAGCGCTTTATGCGTACTCCGCAGGAAAACCCAGCAGGCTATGACCTCAATTCGCCTCTTACCCACGCCCATAAGCTAAAAGGTAAATACTTGCTTGTACACGGTACTGCCGATGACAATGTGCACGTGCAAAACGCAATGTCGCTCATAGAGCAATTGGTTACTCAACGCAAAGATTTCGATTGGCTCATCTACCCTGACCGCAATCACGGTATATACGACAACACTGGCAGCACACGCTGGCAGCTATACCACAAAAATGACCCGATTTATAGAAGAGAATTTATAAAAACAGAACTTTTTTAATTACTAATTATACAATGGATACAAACGTAGAAAATGTGAAAAAGAAGCACCCTAAGGGGCTTTACTTAGTGTTCCTGACAGGGATGTGGGAGCGCTTTTAGTTATTACGGTATGCGAGGCATCCTGATGCTTTTACCTTACCAAAACATTCTTAGAAGGCGGTCTAGCATTCGACCCCCAAACAGCGAGTCTTATTTACGGGTTTGCCACAGGGCTTACCTACTTTACGCCGCTTATTGGTGGTTGGATAGCCGATAATTTCTTAGGGCAACGCAAAGCAGTGTTACTCGGGGGCTTATTATGTTCTTTGGTGAGTTTGTGCTATTTGCTATGCACTCGCACATAGGGCTTTATTTGGGGCTCTTCTTGCTGATTATCGGTAATGGTTTCTTCAAACCCTAATATCTCAGCTTTGGTAGGGGGTCTCTACGAACCTGGTGATAAACGCCTCGATTCAGCTTTCTCTATTTTTCTATATGGGTATCAACGCTAGGGGCTTTCTTAGCACCGCTTCTTACAGGGTTGCTTACTGACAATATCTTTGCGAGCAACGTTACTAACCCCGAAACAGGTGAAGTAGTAATGTCATTCGGTTATAAATATGGTTTCTTGGCAGCTGCTATAGGTATGCTTGTCAGCGAAGTTATATTCCTTTTATTTGCACAAAAAAATATCTTGGTGATTTAGGCTTACACCCTAAAAGGTGGTAAGAAAAAAAGTGGCTGATGTTGAAGTGTCTGATGCTCCACTTACTAAGGAAGAAAAAAAGAGCGTATCGCAGTTATATTTGTATACTTCTTCTTTGCGATATTCTTCTTTGCAGGTTTTGAGCAAGCAGGTTCGTCATTTACCCTTTACACCGATAAGTTTATAGACCGTGTGGTTGGTGGTTTTCGAAATACCTACCGCCTGGTTCCAATCAGTAAATCCGCTGTTTATAGTAGTATTAGCGCCTGTATTTGCGAGCTTCTGGAATAGCAAGTTCGGACAAACACTCACTACACCATTTAAGATGGGTACCGGTTTTAATCCTCTTGGGTATAGGCTATTTCTTTATGTTAGGGAGCTGTGTACGAACGTGGGGGTAGTATAGGTAATGATCCTTCTGATATGGCAGTAAAAGCAAGCCTTGCGTGGTTAGTACTTACTACCTAACACACACTATGGGTGAGTTGTGCTTGTCGCCAGTAGGGGCTTTCAATCGTTACAAAACTTTCTCCTCCTAAATTGGCAGGACTCTTAATGGGGGTTTGGATGACTGCGGCCTTCTTTGCTAATGCTGCCGGAGGTGTCATCGCTTCATATGTAGAAAAGTTGGGTCCTAGTATCGTATTTACCGTTATTTCAGGCTTTGTAATTCTCTGCGGATTGGGTATGGTATTGCTCAACAAGAAGCTACAACGTATGATGAACGAGGTGAAATAATAAAAACAAAATCAGATATTAAAAAAGGGATTGCCTCATTTATGGGGCAATCCTTTTTTTAATTATCCATTGCCTCTTTTAGCGCTACGAGTTCTCGTTTTTACCTTTTCTAACTTCGCTACTATCTCAAAGTTAGAAAGCGTCTTTTTGCTTTTTCATCTTTTTAGACGTTGGCGCGCTCCCTTCAAGGGTAAATCCTTGTTCTTTTTACTAAGTGGTAAATCAGTTGCAGCTTCTTTACATCGTCGGCTGAAAACTTTCTACTTCCTTTAGTGTCCTTCTTCGGGACTGATAATCTCAAATTCTTTTTCCCAAAAACGTATAAGCGAAGAGTTTACGCCAAAAGCAGTGGCCACTTCGCCTATAGAGTAATACAATTTGTCCGGTAGATTGATGTCCATTAGTCAAGAGATTGGTTTTCTTGGGTAGATACGCGTAGCATTTCAGCATATTCGTCAGCTGATAGGTTTCCGTAGTAGAAGTGTATAGGGTTGATGTGCTCGCCGTTTTTTTATCACTTCGTAGTGCAAGTGAGGGGCTTCCGAACGCCCTGTACTACCCACTTTGCCTATTAGGGTCGCCACGCTTTACGTGCTGTCCTGCTCGCACATTATAGGCCGAAAGGTGCCCGTAGAGGGTCACATAACCATAACCGTGGTCTATGCGTATGTGGTTGCCATAGCCCGATGAACCGTCGTCAGCGCGTATTACCACCCCATCGCCTGTTGCATATACAGGAGTGCCTTGTGGCGATGAAAAGTCCATACCGTAGTGAAAATTTGCGCGCTTTAGTAAAATGGGTCAGAACGCCAGCCATAACCCGATGCCATACGCTTCAAATCTTTGTTATTTACCGGCTGAATGGCGGGTATTGAGGCCAAAAACTTCTCTTTTTCTTTAGATAGCTTATTGATTTCGTCTAATGACTTAGATTGTATAACTAACTGCTTCCGAAGCTTGTCCAAGCGTTTAGTGGTATTTGCTACTAATTTAGAGCTACCTAATTTCTCTAAGTCTTTATATTTATTAGGGTCGAAGCCCCCTTTGCGCACGCTATCAGGTATGATAGGGGCGTTGAAGTACAACCGATACATATTATTGTCGCGCTCTTGCACATCGGCTAATACCTGCTCTACCAATTCCATCTTTTTGTTTAAGATTTCGTAGTTGGTTTCGTAGGCTTTTTATCTCGCGTGCTAACATCACCTCGCGAGGGGTGAAAAACAAGCGAGAATTGATAATAATCAGTGATAAGATACTTCCAAAAAGAGCGGCGGCTAATAAGAAAATCAAGGCGTTACGCACTTTTGTACGCTTCTTATTCCGAATGCGCTTATACGAAAGCGTCTCGGGGTCATAATAATATTTTTACCTTTTTTTCATACGGGCAAAGGTATAAAAAAATATCAAAATCGCTATTTTTGTGAAGAAAAAAATGTAATTTTTGCAGAACAGTTAGTCTATCAGCTTGTTAGCAACGACTAATTAACAAATCGACAAATCGACAAATCAACTATGGGCATTTCAGAAATATTCTTTATTCTTTTTATGGTGTTAATCCTCTTTGGGGCTGATAAGCTACCAGAGATAGCGCGTGGTTTAGGCAAAGCCGCCCGACAAGTACGCGAGGCTACCGATGAAATTAAAAAAACGAAATACAGCGCGGTGTAAATGAGGTCACTCCTCATAACGACATAGTGCAAGAAACTCAGAAAGAAATAGAGAAGCTAAAAGACGATTTAACTATTGATAAATCAGCCGATTAGTAGATTGCAGCCTCTAATGTCGGCATTGTCAAACCTGCCGAGTACTTCAAACTTGCCGTCAGGGTGCAAACGACCTAAATCTTGGGTAGCAATAAAACTACACGAATGTATGTTTGCCAAATCAATAAGGTTGATACCTCCCTGTCTTTAGCGGTCGTTGGTAGCTTAGCGCATCATTAGTATCCCTTATCAGCACCTTTAGCCAACGCACCGATTCATAAAGCCCACTCCCTGCTGAATAGGCTTGCGAGAGCAACTCAGTCATTCCGTACTCTGAATGTATATGCTCCACTCCAAACCCTTCGCACAGTATAGCGTGCAACTCTTCGCGTATTAACTCCTTACGCCTTCCTTTCATTCCCCCTGTCTCCATTACAATCGTATTTTTTTAGCTGAAAACGATGGGTCTCTACCAAATCTAATAGCGCAAACGATACCCCTATTAGCAGCACTTTGCGTCCGCTGCGGTCTAAAGCCGTTAGTTTTTCAGCTAATAAGTCGTATTCATTTAGGTAAAACCGCTATCAGCACTGCCCGACCGCTCTATAAGGTCAGCAACCATAGTGATGAGCGAAGAGCCTGTGCGCTCTAAGTAGGAGGGGAGTAGTGCTAAAACAGTGTATTCTTCTATATTCCCATAAAAATCAGCAAATCCTTGTCGGAAACTCTGTTGGTATACCGCAAGGTCTTTCACGTAGTGGTGCGAGGTCTGACTGCCCGTAGTGCCACTGCTGGTAAATACCGTCGTAGGACGCTCATTTCCGCAGTAAACAGCTTCTGATTTAAAAAAATTCGATAGGTAGAAACGGAATGTCAGTAAGCTGGCGCACCTTGTCTGGAGTACGACCAAGTAAGGTGCAAAAGCGTTGGTACACCTGATTGCGCTGGTACTGATACCCAAAAAGTCTGTAGGGCAGCCTGCACAAAATCGGCATCTGTTTGTATAGAGAAAATATCAGGTAGCAAAAATAAAAATAAATTAGTGTTTAATTAGGGTAGTAAGTCTTTCAAAAAGCCCCAAGAGGGGTTGAATAGCAGTAGGTTAAAGCCCCTATGATAAGCAAAACGATGATAAACTTCAGCCAAGTGATGTGTCGCTCACGGGGCGTAGCGAGAAAAACCATCGTAAAACTTCCGCGCCTGTACAGTAGCGATACGTTTGTTGAAGTACATATCGATGAGCGTAGGCAGGTCAATAACCGAGGTCGAAGGCGGGGCAGATTCGCCCTGTGCTGGTGCGCTCACTGCTACTTGGGGCAGACTGTGCCGCCGATTTGTTCATTTGCGACACCAATTGGTTGTCGTAGTCGCGGCGCTTATTGGTGTCAGACAGTATGTTATAGGCTTCTTGTAGGCTTTTTAAACTTATCAGTAAAGAACGTATCACCCTGATGCTTGTCGGGGTGAAAGGCTTTTGGCAAGTTTTTTTATAGGCTCTCTAATTTCTTCAGCTGAGGCTTTTTGGTTTTACGCCTAATATTTCGTAGTAATCTTTTTAACATCATTATATTCCTGCTTTTTGGAGTAGAGTTATCAACACTTTCCCAGCCTATAAGTCTGCCGTTTTGAAAGGTAAGAGTAAGGGTTTTATAATGCCAACGCTCAGTAGTAGCCCCCTGAAATACGGCACTTTGCACCTCGCGCGGTCTACCTACAGCCATTTTTCACTAAGTAGTTAGGCATACCCTCGGCATATAGTCCTTTTTCTATAGCGCTAACAGTGTTTTTCGCCATAAGTGTTTCGCACTAAGTTCATAATAACCTCTCGCGTTTGGCGTTCATCTACTAAGGCATTTTGCCATTTTTTTCGCGCAATTCTTCTATTGCCTTTTCGCGTTTGAAGTTAGCAATGCCCTGCCTTATAATCATATAAAAGCAGCACAGCCACACCTATACAGAGAATAGCATAATATATCATTAGGTTGTTGTTTTTTTAATGGTGCAAAAAGTAAAAAAATAATTAGCAGATTAGCAAATCTGTAAAGGTACTAAAAAGAAAAAGGCTACCATAATTGGCAGCCTTTTGCAAGTGCGGGTGAAGGGACTCGAACCCCCACGCCGTGAAAGCACTAGATCCTAAGTCTAGCGTGTCTACCAATTTCACCACACCCGCAAATGATGAATTTCTCAATGATTGACGGTGCAAAGGTACAACTCTTTTTTTAAAACTGCAAATTTTTTTGCAGCTGAATATTTTTAATCAATTAATAATTAGCAAATTAGTGAGCAGTTTTATTGACTAATTTCATAATTCGGTATGCTTATTTAAAATGATACATTCTATCAAAGGCTACTTTTAGCTTCGTTGATAGGGATACCCCTAACGCTCTTGTTCTTCTTTTTCGTATTTTTGTAAAATGTCTATGCCAGCAGATATACCAGTAGATAGGCATACAAAAACATTAATCATCATAGCCCAAAATGCTTTGGGTTCAAGATTTGTTACTACAATGTAAGCAATATTAACTCCTGCAGTAAGAAGGGTAACAACAAATATAGCGCTTCTCACATCTCTTTTTAAAAAAAGGTTTCATAAAAAAACATTTATTTTTAGGTTAAACAACAATTTCATTGGTGGCTTCTAAGCCTTTTTGCGCTCTCGCTCTTCTTTCTTTTTTTCGGGAAAGAGGTTACTAAAAGCCATATTTTTTAATCAATTAATAATTAGCAAATTAGGCTATGCATTTGTATTCCTAAAGGTATACAAAGCACAAGTGTTGAGGGTGTCGTCGCACATTCCTAAGGCAAAGCTAATAATCTCACAATTATCATTCACCACCACAGGTGCCAACCAAATTATTCCATTCTTACTTTACTCAATCCATAAAGTATCTTTTTAGATGTACATTAAGTATAATAGAATCTCCTTCTCTTACCTTTTACGTTATTTATATACAAGTACTTACCAGCACCTACCCCCATTATATAAAAATTATATTTCTTATCAGCATCAAGATAATACGAAGGCTCTTCTCTTCCTAAAAATATTAATACCATTAATTCTAATTGTTATTTCATTTTTTTGAAAGAGGCTCACCGTATTCCGTTACATTAATTTTCAAAAACCTCTACTCCCTATTTTTCCTTTTTGTAATAATGAAGAGTATAGTCTTCGCCTTCTACACCTACTTTTTCCTGACCAACAACTATTCTTCTTTTTAATGAGTTACACCCACTAAAAAAACATTAATATACTAATGACAAAGAGCGTTAGGATTTGCTTCGCGTTCATATCTTGCTTTTTTTCTTGTTCTGGTAAGTTTCTAAATTCATTGGTGAGTTCTAAGCCTCTCTACGCTCTTTTTTCTTCTTTTTTTCGTATTTTTGTAAATGTCTATACCAGCAGATATACCAGTAGATAGGCATACAAAAACATTAATCATCATAGCCCAAAATGCTTTGGGTTCAAGATTTGTTACTAAAATGTAAGCAATATTAACTCCTGCAGTAAGAAGGGTAACTACAAATATAGCGCTTCTTACATCTCTTTTTAAAAAGGTTTCATAAAAAAACATTTATTTTTTTAGGTTAAACAAGAATTTCATTGGTAGGTTCCAAGCCTCTCCACGCTCTCACTCTTCTTTCTTTTTTTCGGGAAAAGAGGTTACTAAAAGCCATAATTGTTATAATAGCATACGACAATGCCTTTACCCATTTATTTACTTCATAGTCAGTAAATAGCGCTATAAAAAAATAGGAACAGCAGCTATAATAACTATAACAAGTAGGGTATAACGAACAGATTTTTTTCATAGTAAAAGGTTTTTATATATTATTTTTGTCTCATAGGCATTCTTAATTCTCTTTTTTTAAAGGAGGGTGTGTAGGGCTTCCTTTCACCATTTTGTTTTCAGTAATCTCATTAAGTTTTCTCAAGCGTCTTAACATATAGTGCTGCTCCTACTTTTTCTCACGGCAAAACTATCTGCTTGGTATTCCATTCTTCGTTGAAAAAAATATAGCAAAAATAATACATATATGCAGCCGTAAAGAGCCCCTGATAAAAGCTACTAAAACCACCTCCCATATTGTGTCCATAAGATTGTATTCTATTGTTATCTTTGTACGCAACATATTGATGAAAAATAGTTGATGAAACACACAGAAGACTTATGAAATAAAGGCGTTGTATGTGGTTTAGTTTTTAAATGACCTATTTCGTGATATACAATAGCCTTTTAGTTCTTCCGTAGTAAGATTCTTATAAAGAAATTCTCCTATAAGTATTATTTTTAGTATAAGGGAAAAAAATCCAGCTGCTAAAGCGTTTTTTTAGCCCTCCTTTTTACAATACGTACGTGATAGTTAAAACCTTCATTTTTTTAGCATTTCCTCAAGTTCTGTAGCTCTTATATATTTTTTTCTTTTTTGTATAAGAGCGCTTATAGGTAGAGCCAAAAATTGATATATTAATAATAAGGATAAAAAGAAAAGTACTATTAAATAGTTTATCAGAGTTGAAAAATTATAATACTTAAAAAAACTCTCCTATTAGCACAAAAAAAATAAAGCGAGAACAAAAGCATTTATTAATTCTGCTTTATAATCAAAAAAATATCAGAAAAGCTTACGTCTTTTTTTCTGCTTAATTTAATAGTGATAAATGCAGTCAATAATCTGCCTAAGAATACAATTATTAACGACAATGTAAAAGTATAAAAAGCATATTTATATTATTTTAAAGATAGTATTTTTTTACTAAATTAGTGAAGGTGCTTAGCAAGCTCTCGCTCTTCTTTCTTTGCACATTCCTAAGGCAAAAGCTAATAATCTCACAATTATCATTCACCACCACAGGTGCCAACCAAATTATTTCATTCTTATTCACCGCTCCCACCAGTCCCACTCGTCCCACTCGTCTCACTCGTCCCACCAGTCCCAGCCTTCCCATTCCTCCCAGTCTTCCTCGTTCGTTACTTCATTCTTATCCCTATTTTTCCTTTTGTAATAATGAAGAGTATAGTCTTCGCCTTCTACACCTACTTTTTTTCTTGTTCTGGTAAGTTTCTAAAAAAACTTTAAAAACAAATAAGTTTTATAAGAAATATCAGAAACAATATAAAATAGCAAACAATAACATAGTATGCTGCTTTTATAATGTTTCACTACATATTGTTTTAATAACTCTAAAAATGAAAAATAATAATAGGGGTTACTACCACATTTACAATCAGAATTTTTATACCACTGATAATCTACAATACTCTTGCAAAAGATATAGGCTACTCAACACAAAAATACCCTATAAAGAATGGATTCTTAAGAAACTGCACTACATTGGCTACTGTTTTACCCTCCTTATATTTTTTTCAATATATATAAAAGGTACTACTAAATGTAAAGTAATAAGTACTACTATATTCATTAAATAAGTGTCAGCAAAATATTCTTTTTTGAAAGTCAAATACAATGACTGCCACATACATAATTAATAGCATTGCATATAAAGCTATAAATATTTTAGATAAATCTTCTCTTTTTCATATTGGTAAAATATTCTTTTTAATCGCCAAATTACCTAATTAACCGCCCATATCCTTTCATACTCATAGCCTGCCCCCTTAATATCTTCTCTTTGTGCAAATCTTCCAAATAAGCTAACTCTCCTTCATATAGTGGCTTACTCATACACTCTATAGCGATAGGCTTGCCCGCATCGGGCGCTAATAATATATCGATAGTATACCCCCCAAACGGATAGTCGGGAGTTATTTTTTTATCAGGGTGTTTCGCTTTTAACCTTAGGTAAGTCTGTGTTTTCCACGCCTCTTCGCCTGCCGTTGCCGCCTGTGCGTGTGTATGCCCATAGCGGTCTAACTCGCTGAGTATCTCGGTGCGCGCCTGTTCATCGCCGGTGCTTACCGCTTTGCAATAAGCCAAATAAGCGTATAGCACAGCGCGTCGGTTGTTAGCCCCCTCGGTAGCCAAAGCCTCTTTGTAGTTGCTAAAAACCTCTTCGGGTATCGAGTTGCATACGTATATCTTCTCTTTGGCGCGGGTGATAATCACATTTAGCAGTTTGTAGCCCTTGCTGTGGTTCAGCGGACCAAAGCTCTGCACAAACTTACCGTCTTTCTTGCGCCCATAGGTTACCGATAGTATGATGATATCGCGCTCATCACCCTGTATGTTTTCAAGGTTTTTTTGATGAATAACCCAGCCTGCTCAAGGGCGCTGAATTTTTTTGGGCAAAAAGCGGGGTCGTTTTGCTGCTTCAGCAGTAGCTGCTTGCGTATGTAGTTGCGTTGAGTGATGTTGAAAGTCGCAATACCCACCGAAGGGTAACTACCATCAGCACGCGCAGCTAATCGCTCAAGGGTGCGAATAACCTCTACGGCTTCCTCTTTGTTGATATGCTCTTCAAAAGTGCCGTCTACCTGTGCAAAGGCGATAGGGGTAAAAGGCTTCGTATTGGGCAGCGGACGCAAACGAGCATTGTAGAAAGCGTGATTAGAAAAATCAATCAGATAAGGGTGACGCGAACGGTAATGAAAGTCTAAGTGGTTTTTGCTGAACTGATATTCAAGAGCATAGTCTAATAACGACTCTATATTTAGCATCGCCTCTTTGCTAGAAAAGCACGCGGGCGAAGTGTCGCTTTCATCTTCGTCCTCTTCGTCTTCAGCCGTGCCGTCAAATACTTTGCTAAAATAGTTAGAGGGCGGCATTTGGTGCTCATCGCCCGCTATCACTATGGTTTTGCCTTTCAGCATAGCCGGCAGATTGTCTTCCAGCTTTAACTGACTCGCCTCGTCAAACACCACATTGTCAAAATAGAAGTGCTTGCCCTCAAAGAGGTTGCAACACGCATCGGGGTGGTTAGTACGATAGGGGAAAAAAAGCTGGTGAAAAGGTCGATGTCTTGCTGCGCTATCTGCCGAAGGGTCAGGCGGTTGTGCTTTTCGCTCTTGCGCTTGTTGTACAGATTGGCTACCGTTAGTGCTGAGTGTTGCTCTTCAAAAAGCCTTAACGGTGCGGCGCTGCTCCTCGTCCCAATAATATTGTATAAAAGCGTGCTGAGTGGCGGCAAAACGCTCCATTTCAGCAGTAAAATGACTGTAAGTATGAGGACTGAAGTTCAGGCTCTCATCAGCGTGCTGCTGTTGTAGTAAAGGGTAATATACCGTCAGTAGCGAGGCTTCCCACGCCTTTACGGGGCGCAAGGCAGCTACGCATTGCTGTTGCAGAGGGCTAAGAGTTCGATACCAACTGTGCCACTGATAGGTAGCCTTTAGCGGGTGGGCTGGGTCGGACATATATTGCTTATAAATGCCGAGCGTCTGCTGCATAAAGGCGGCAAAATCGGCATAAGTAGTACCCCATTGGGGTGCTTGTAGCCAACCGTCGCGCTGTATGGCACTTTTCAGGGCTTGTACCTGCTGCTGTAGTAGCGGTAAGCTGTCGTCGCTTAGGGCAGGGTCGGTGTAATGCAGTAGGTCGAGGGCAGCGAAGTCAGCAGCTACCTTGTCGGCAAAATCGGCTTGCGCTTGCGCGATAGCACTGCTGTAGTCGGCTATGGCAGCCCTTATTAGCCCATAGGTCGGCACCGATAGCTATAGGCGAAAAAGTTGCGGTGTACGCTTAGCGCTTTTATCTCCTGACTTAGCTGCTGTAGGCGCTGCTGGGTGCGTATAGCTTTTTTTCTTTGCTGATGAAAAATACGGCTGCCAATCGGTAGAAAAAGCCTTCGGTTTTCTGTGGAATAAACACATCGGAAGTAGGGGCGAGGGTAGCCGTTAGCACCTCGTACTCAGTCCGATGCTGCTCAAGGGTGGCGAGCTGTGCCGCAAAAAGCGGCTTTGCGCTTTGCCTCATACTGTTGGCGGTAGGTGATAGCCGTTTGGCAGATGGCCTCCCATTGCTGCTCGTATTGCTTAAAGGCGGTAGCCAACTGCTGTTCAGTGCTAAAAAAAGTTCTGTGCCGTTAGGGGCTCGGGGGCTAAAAAAATCGGTGTTAGCATAAGGACGGTAATCTTCGTATAGGCGCTCGCCCTCTTGCCATAGTGCCTTTAGGGCTGCCCATTCCTCATCGGTGAACTGAAAGTGTACTCCGCTGAGGTCTATAGCCCTCAGCAATCAAGGGCGTATTCTAATAGCTTGGCGGCTATATACGTCCAGTTTTGTCCGGCTATTAGGGGTTGATTTAGCTTGTGGTGAATAGCATTGATAGCCGCCTTGTGGTTTTTGTAGGGCTTGTAGCTGCTCAGTTAGCACTTGCGAGGGGTTGTCGGCAGAGGCTTTCTTGAAGTCAGGGGCATCGAGGGTTTGGCGCACGGCTTCTACTATCAGCTTGCGGTCGGCAATAGCGTCTTTTACCATAGTGCAGTACTTGCCCAACCCTTTCTGCTGCAGGGCGTTATAGAGCACCTCAAGGGCGGTTTTGCTTTTCGCACACTACCAGCGTTTTCTGCTTGTTTTGCAGCGCATTGATGAGTATAGCCGTTAGCGTTTGGCTCTTCCCCGTTCCTGGGGGACCTTGTATGAGGACTTTGCGCTGTTGCTTCAGTTGCTCGAGCACATATTGCTGCGAGGGGTCGGTAGGTACAGAGGTTAGCGTTTGAAAATCCGTAGCAGGGTTATTTCTTCCGCCTTAAAATTGCTGATTAAGCCCTCATAATCATTGATAATATTCTGCTTTTTGCACCTCGAAGAGGGAGAGGATACCACATTTTTTTCTATCATACCCTCGCCTTTGTTGGGCAAAAGGGCTTCGTATTCAGCTTTTTGTTTTAAGGGGCGGAATTTCAGCGTAGTTATTCAGCAGAAAATCTAAATTCTGCTCTATTTTTTTAGCTGCTGAAGTATATCGGTGCAGATAGCCAGCAGTTCGGGTTTGTCTATCTTGCCGTCTTCCAGCATCTCATCGGGTATGGGCGAGTTTTACCCCGAATCGCTCTGCAGGGTGGTTGATAAGCACCTCATTCAGATAGATGGGGTCATCTTCGTTCCTGCTTATTTCCCACGTATTCATCTGGGTAGTGGGCTTCATCTTCACCGACCATATCAGTATAGGGGCAGCGGTTAGCTGTCCGTCGCTCTTGTCGCGGCGCAGCAGTATCAGGGAAGCCAAAGCCCAAAGTGTTGATACCCTTTTCGGCGCTAACTACTTCGTTCTGAAAGATAAGCGTTTCTATATGAGTAACGAGCTTTTTGCAGTTCAGGGTTTTTCATCGGCTGTCTTTGGGGTAGTGGCAGCGCCTCGTTTGGTCTATATTAGTACTTTCGGTATCGTAGATAGAAAACGAAAATTTAACATTGCGCAGCGTAAGCATATCCAGCACCAAGCGCTCGGGCAAGCTTTTGAAGATAGCCGATAGCCGCGCAATATCAAATTTATAACGCGAATTAGCTGGTATAGCGTTCAGGTGAACGCCGCGCCGGTTGCCTACTTTTAGCTTGTGTTGCAAAGCCCTAAAAATTTCAGAGGATAGAACCATTTTTTTAATGTGAAATTTGAATTGGCTACAAAGGTAAGAATAATTAGCAAATTACCAAATCTGCCTATACGTAACATATACCTTCCCTTTACCATCACCGAAGGATCACCGAAGCTCCCAGCCTTCCCAGCCCTCTCAATCCTCCCAGCCTTCCCATCTAATCGTCAAATCGTCAAATCGTCAAATCGTCAAATCAATAAATTTGCGCATTTGCCAATTATATACTACCTTTGCCAAATTAATCGCCTAATCGGCAAATCGCCCAATTGGCAAATCGTCAAATTGTCTAATTAGTATGAACCTCCTTACTTCCCAACAACTAAAGCAGCTCGACGCTTATACCATTCGCACGCACAAGGTTTCGGCTTGGTGCTAATGGAGCGCGCTGCCGACCTGCTTTTTCAGTGGGTAGAGCAGCATTTGTCCGACCGCAATAGCTTTACCATTCTCGCTGGTAAGGGGCAATAATGGGGGCGACGGCTGGCGCTCGCTCGCAAGCTGATACAGGCAGGCAAGCAGGTAACGGTCTATATATTGCAGGGTGGGCAGCCATTCGTCTGACGAGTACCGGCAAAACGAATCGCTGCTGCACGCTATGGGGTACAGCCTATAGCGGTAGACGAACACAATTACAGCAAAGTAGTTGATTTTCGAAGAGGTAGTCATCGACGCTGTTTTTTGGTATAGGCTTCAAAGGCGACCTGCCCGAGTGGCTACAAGCACTATTCGATTGGCTCAATCTAGAGGCAGCCTTTCGTGTTTATGTGCTGAGTGTCGATATGCCTTCGGGCTTGCCTACCGATATGCCTCCTGCCGATGCGCACGCTTTTGTGCATCCTCATATGGTGCTGACTTTTCAATGCCCTAAGCTGCTGTTCTTCTTGCCGAGCACCGGTAAGTTTATTGGCAAATACGAAGTGTTAGAGGTATGTGGCTTAGCCGAAAGAGGCGATAAGTATGCTGACGAACTTTTTAGCGAGTACCATTGCGTAGACGCTGCAACGATAACCGAGATACGCCAGAGCCAACACCTCGAACCCCGCAGGCGCTTTAGCCATAAAAGGTACTTATGGGCACGCGCTATTGGTAGGGGGTAGTTATGGCAAAATGGGCGCTGTGGTGCTCAGCGGTACGGCGGTGCTCCGAAATGGTGCGGGACTGCTCACGGTCGCCATACCCGCCTGTGGCTATACAGTGCTGCAAACGGCACTGCCCGAGGCTATGGTGCTCACCAGCGATACCGATAAGCATTTTAGTAGCATACCAGTGCCTTTTACCCCTTCGGCTATAGGTGTGGGGGTAGGGTGGGGTACGCACCCCGATACGGCAGCTGCCTTAGCCGATCTGTTTGCGCAATACCCCGATACGCCCTTTGTCATTGATGCTGATGCGCTCAACCTATTAGCCCAACAACCTGCTCTCTGTCAGGCACTGCCCCCAGGGGCTATACTCACCCCTCACCCTAAAGAGTTAGAGCGGCTGATAGGCAAATGGACAGATGATTATGACAAGTTAGCCAAAGCGAAAGCCTTTGCCGAGAAACACCGAGTAGTCTTAGTGCTTAAAGATGCTTATACCGTGATTACTGATGGCACTGCTTATTGGATAAACACTACCGGCTGCCCAGCGCCAGCAACCGCAGGCAGTGGCGATGTGCTCACCGGTATGCTTACCGCACTGCGCACACGTGGCTACGAGGCGTTACAGGCAGCTATCTTAGGGGTTTACCTACACGGACAAAAAGGCGAGGAGGTAGCCAACCGCATAGGCGAAGAGGCACTTATAGCAAGAGATTTAGTAACATTTTAATATGAAACACCGATTACCCATACTATTATTAATACTTACCATTGCCCTGAGTTTGTGGCAGTGTGCTCGGCGTGGTTCGCCTACCGGAGGGATAAAGATACTACTCCCCTGTGCTCCTACAGGCTTTTCCACCCTCTGGCACTACTAACTTCAGCGGCAAGCACATCCGACTTTCTTTTTGACGAATTTGTGGTGACGAAAGACCTGCGCAAGCAGCTTATCATTTCGCCTCCTATGAATACGTTCCCTATTATATCGCCTACCTCTGCCTCGCGTAGGTTAGACATTAGTCTGCTCGATACCCTCAAGCCTAACACCACCTACGTGCTTAACTTTGGTAATAGCATACAAGATTATAACGAGGGCAATCCGTACACCGACTTCAAATACGTGTTTTCTACCGGAGCCACTATCGATTCGCTTTGGTACGAGGGCGATGTCACCGATGCGCTGATGCCTGAAGCTGACCTATCGGTTACCCTGATGCTCTACCCTTATAACGAGCAGTACAAAGACTCTTTAGTCTACAAGCAAAAGCCTACCTACGTAACCAGCACGCTCGATAGTCTTCACAGCTTTGTATTTGAGTTCCTCAAAGAGGGTAAATATAAGCTGATAGCCCTAAAGGATAAGGGGGGCGACTATCTGTTTAACCCCAAAGACGATAAGATAGCCTTCTTAAGCGAGCCTATCACTGTCGAAGACCTCAAAGGCAAACCGCAAGGGTCGTATCCCAAACTACGATTGTTTAAAGAAGAGCTTCCTTATAAGGCACACCGCCCTACGCAAGCGGCGGCCAACCGTATTAGTTTCGGCTTTGACGGTGGCACTAAAGGGGTAACGATTACTCCTATATCGCCCACTACCCCCGACTTTCGCTATACGGTAGCCAAAGATGCTAAGAAAGATACCTTGCACTTTTTGGTATCAACCTTTGCAGAAAGACTCGCTTGTCTTTACGGTGGCACATCAGCAGAAAGTAGATACTTTTCGTCTGCGGCTGAAAGAGGGCAAGGACGTTAAACCCGATAGCTTACAGATAGAAAGCACTTTTTCTGGCGACCTGCCTATGTACAAAGACTTTGCTTTTCAGAAGCAATATCCCACTGACAAAAGTAGACCCTGCTAAGATAAAAATACTGCAAGGCAAAAGACTCTTTGGCAAAAAGCTATCCCTTTTTTAAGGCGGTATTAGATAGCACACAGTTGCAATACACGCTCTTATTCGACAAGAAAAACGATGAGCAGTACCGCATAGAGGCGTTGCCCCACGCTATGACCGACTATTTCGGTGCTACTAACGACACGCTGAACATTAAACTTTCCACAAAGAAAGCCGAAGACCTGTCGATATTTAAGCTCCACCTAAAAAGCTGAAGAGGGTAAACTTTCTTTTCCCGATATTGTTACAGCTCACCAATGAGAAAGCCACGAGGTACTGCAAGAGCTGTATATAGAAAAAGCCACAGGCGGAATACGTGTTTGCTAATGTCAATCCTGCCAAGTTGCGTTTGCGTCTGATAGAAGACCGCAATGGCAACCGCCGTTGGGATACGGGTAGCTTCCTACAGCAGCGACAGCCCGAAAAGGGTATGGTACTTCCCCTATAGTAGAACTACGTGCCAACTGGGAAGTAGAAGAAACTTGGCAACTCAAAGACGAATGATAACAACAAAGTCGCAACTTTTATAAAAGTTTGTGATTAGAATTATTTTTCGTACCTTTGCAGATAGAAAATTAACAACCTTTTTTTATTATGAGTAATCTACCAAAATATGAAGTGAAAATTGGTGAAACAGCTCTTATCTATAATTTTATTAGTGAAGGAAGCAAAGGGAGATTATCAAAATCATCTCTTTTCAAGAAACTAATATAAACAATTTCTATAACTTAGGACTTGTAGATGAAAATCCTATCACCGGAGAATTAGATGATCAAGTAGTTTCTAATAACGGAGATACAGAAAAGGTATTAAATACTGTTGTTTCTGTTATTTATGATTTCACAGAACTTTTTCCCTGATGTGTGGGTGTACGCTGAAGGGAGTACCCTTCCAGAACAAGGTTATACCAAATGAAAATTGTAAAAATACTTTGATATTGTTATGAGAGATTTTCACTTGTTATGTCTTTTGAATGGAGAATGGGAGGAATTTCGCCCTAAAAGTTAATTATGAAGGCTTTGCGATAAAAAGAAAATAAAGACTATGAGTACAAAAGAAAAAAACAAATAAACAATCACCCTATGGTGAAAAAAAGCCATTGAGAAAAACATCTCATTATACAGTCTTAGAGGTAGATACCTCTCTAGACAAATATCTAAATGCACCTATTTTTTTACTAAAAAAATTAGCGCGTGTAAATGAAAAAAATTAGAAAAGGTAGGCTTACCTAAAACCATCGTAAATTAAACATTAAAAAAATGAATAAAATCAACCTTTTACTATTGTTGGGCATTACTGCTACAGGCTGGGCGCAACAACAGACCCTTCAGAAAGGGTGGAAATTTAGCAGAGAGGATGATCCTCAAGCAGCCGAAACGCTTTATAACGATGCTAAATGGCAACGCGTAACCGTCCCTCACGACTGGGCTATCTATGGCCCTTTTGATATGGAAAACGACATTCAGCGCACCGCTATTAAGCAAGACGGACAAAAAGCCGCTATCGAGCATACAGGTCGTACCGGCGGACTGCCCTTTGTAGGCGTGGGCTGGTATCGCACGCAGTTCAGCGTGCCCGAACTCTCTGCCGATAAGCAGGTGTTCATACAGTTCGACGGGGCAATGAGCAATCCTGAGGTGTTTGTAAACGGACAGAAAGCGGGTGAGTGGCATAATGGCTACAACACTTTCTTCTTAGATATTACCCCTTATGTAAAAGCTAAAGATAACACCCTTGCGGTGCGTCTGAACAACCTAACCCAAATGTCGCGTTGGTACCCAGGGGGCAGGGCTATACCGCAATGTGCATATCATCACCAAAAATAAAAACCCATATCCCTATATGGGGCATACAGATTACTACGCCCGAAGTAACCCAAGACTTCGCTAAAGTAGTGGTAAATACAGAATTTGTATCGGCTAACAAAGCGGCTATTGCGGCAGAAACTACTATTTTTCAACCAACAGGGGAAAGAGTAGCTCATACTAACACCAAAGCAACGGCTTATACTACCGATAAAATTACTTCAGAAATGTACATCGATAAGCCCTCGTTTGTGGGACATCGGCGCGCCTAATCTTTACAAAGCCGTTACCAAACTCTATGAAGACGGTCAGCTGAAAGATGAGGTAACTACTACCTTTGGCGTTCGCACTATAGAGCTTAAGCCTAATGACGGTTTATACCTGAATAACCGCAAAAATTAAAAATACAAAGGGGTGTGTATGCACCACGATTTAGGGGCTTTGGGTGCCGCTGTTAATGAGAGTGCAATACGCCGACAATTGCTGATTTTTAAGAGATATGGGCGTTAACGCTATCCGTACCTCTCATAATATGCCTGCCCCTGAATATGTGCGCTTAGCCGACGAGATGGGTATGCTATTGGCTGTAGAGAGTTTTGACGAGTGGGCGATACCTAAAAGTAGAGAATGGCTATCATTTGTACTTCAAAGACTGGGTTAAAAAAAGATCTTACGAACCTTGTGAAGCACTATCGCAATAACCCCAGCGTGCTGATGTGGTTTATTGGCAACGAGGTAGAAGAACAAAGTGTAGAGAGTGGCTCGCAAGTAGCCTACTACTTACAGAGCATCATACAGCAGCTCGACCCTACACGCCCCGTGAGCAATGGTATGGACAGACCGCACGACATCTTGCGCAACAATATGGCCGCTACTATGCAGTTGGTAGGTTTTAACTACCGTCCGTTTAAGTACCAAGAAGCTTATAAGAAATTGCCACAACGCTTGTTGTTGGGTAGTGAGACTGCCTCTACTGTTAGCTCGCGTGGGGTGTACAAATTCCCAGTACAGCGCAAATCAATGGCTAAGTACCCCGATATGCAGTCGTCGTCTTATGACGTAGAGCACTGCGGTTGGTCTAACTTGCCCGAAGATGACTGGATACACCAAGAGGATTTGCCTTATATGATAGGCGAGTTTATCTGGACAGGCTTCGACTATCTCGGCGAGCCAACGCCTTATTACGTAGAATGGCCTTCGCATAGTTCTTACTTTGGGGCAGTAGACTTAGCAGGACTTCCTAAAGACCGTTTTTTATCTGTACCGTTCGCATTGGAATAAAGAGCTGAAACGCTACACATCTTACCGCATTGGAACTGGGAGGGCGTGAAGGTGAAGTAACCCCTATCTTCGTTTATACTAACTACCCTTCTGCGGAACTGTTTATCAACGGCAAGAGTCAAGGCAAACGCAGTAAAGACCTTTCTATAAAAATAGAGGAGAAAGAGAAAGACGGCAATCCGTCAGACTTAAACCGACAAAAACGCTACCGCCTAATGTGGATGGATACTAAGTACGAACCAGGTACTGTAAAGGTAGTAGCTTATGACGACAATGGCAGGGCTGTAGCCGAAAAAGAAATACATACCGCTGGCAAGCCTTACGCTTTGCGCCTCAGCACCGAGTACAAAAACAGAACTTAGCCCTAATAGCGATGAGTTGGCTTTCATTACTGTTGAAGCGGTAGACAAAGACGGCAATCTATGCCCTACAGTGAATGATTTAGTAACCTTTACCGTAAAAGGTGCGGGTACTTATCGTGCTGCTGCCAATGGCGATGCTACCTGCACTGACCAATTCCACCTCCCTAAGATGCACCTTTTCAACGGCAAATTAGTGATGATGGTACAAGCAGGCGATAAAGCAGGTGTCATAAATGTAGAGGCTAAAACTAAGAAATTAAAAGGAAAGACAGAAGTAAAAGGTGAAATAGTAATAAAAAAATAACACGATGAAAAGTATATTTAAAGTAGGGGAGCGCGTATGGGTGTCCCCACAACTTACAGGCAAACCCGACTGGGAAGAGGCTACGGTCACTGAAGTAGAACAAAATCCTTTTGTAGGAATTGTTATTGAGGTTAGAACCGATATAGGGAGAACTTTTTGAAAAAGAAGATATGTTTAAACCTTTAGAAGCCTTAGAATTATGCACGCTATAGCTCTTGGTTTTGTCTTTCAGTCAGAGATATACGCGCTTTCAAAATAGAGGATTATTCTGATTTCACAGAAGAATTTAAAGAAAATACTAATAGTTAATGCAAGAACAAGAATATCAAATATATGGCATAAGGGCGGTGATGGAAGCGCTTGAAGCAGGTAAAACCCTTGATAAGGTGTTTGTGCAAAAAAAGGCTTGCAAGGCAACCTTTTTCAGAGAACTGCTATCACTATTGCAGCAAGCGCAAGTGCCTGTGCAGTACGTGCCTGTTGAAAAGCTCAACCGCCTTACTAAGAAAAACCACCAGGGAGTGGTCGCTACCCTATCGCCAGTCGATTATCACAATTTTTGAGGATTTGGTAATATCGGTTACCGAAAGTGGGGCTACACCACTCTTCCCTGCTCTTAGACCATCTTTCGGATGTGCGCAATTTTGGGGCTATTATCCGTACGGCCGAATGCGCAGGGGTATCGGGTATTATTATCCCTAAGCGCGGCAGTGTCAGTATCACGGCCGATACTGTCAAAAACCTCTGCGGGGGCTGTCTTTAGGGTGCCTATCTGCAAGGTCGAAAACCCTTGTCGATGCCGTGTATTACCCTACAGGGCAGTGGCATCAGGGTAGTAGCCGCTACTGAAAAGGCCAACCAATTGTTATATGCCGAAGATTTTAGCGTGCCTATGGCTATAGTAATGGGGGCAGAAGATGTGGGCATCTCGCCTGCGGTGCTAAAAGTGGTAGATAGCAAAGCCAAATTGCCAATGAAAGGCGAAATAGGCTCGCTAAATGTGTCGGTAGCCTGCGCTGTCTTTTTGTACGAAGTCGTAAGACAGAGAGGTAATTAACCCTTAGAGAAAAATGTTTTTTTGACTATCAGCGCAATAGAGGTATTTTTAGCACTTTTGGTATTGATGGTTGTAGGGCAGCTGGTGTTTTATTATTGGCCTATCTCGTCATCATTTGCTGAGGTCGAAGATACGCGCTTGCAAAAGGAGTTAGATTCGCTACGGCAGCTGGCTGCACGCCATAAAGATACTATTTATCCTTTTTAATCCCAATTTCATCAGCGATTATAAAGGCTTTTAAATTAGGACTTACCACTGCCCAACTCGATAAGTTACAGGCATTTCGCGCTGCAGGCAAGTACGTTAATTCTGCCGAAGAATTTCAGCGGGTTACGGGTATTTCTGATAGTCTGCTCCGCTGTATAGCTCCTGCTTTCCGTTTCCCCGAATGGGTGAAAAAAACAGAAATAAAGACAATGAGCAGAAAATAGCCGCTCAGCACATCGAAAAAGCAAGATATCAACACCGCCACTCAAGAGGAATTGATGAAAATATACGGCATAGGCGAGGGATTTTCTAACAGGATACTAAAATACAAAAGAAAAGCTACAAGGTTTTACTTATATAGACCAAGTGGCAGAGGTATACGGACTTGAAAAAGAAGTATATGAGCGAGTGGCAGCGCGTTTTTGAGGTAAAAACGCCACCTGTGATAGTCAAAAAAAGACCCTCAATGCGATAAGTAGATACGATTTGAGCAAGATACCCTATATAAAATACGGCGAAAGCAATAAAATAATAGGCTTTGCGCTCAGAGATAGGAATGTTCAAACACCTTGATGACCTTTTGCAAATAGAGGGCTTTTGATGAGGCGCGCATCAAAAGATTAGCCTTGTATTTGTACGTGGGCAACTAAAAAAACAAATTTGCTAGTTGTAATTATTTTTTGTACTTTTGCAATTTAATAAAGAAAAGAAATTAACGAATGAATTTTTAGCTATTCAGAAACACAGCTAATGGTAGCTCAAGCTGCTAAGGAGTTTGCCGAAAAGTATGTACGTCCGCACGTGATGGAATGGGACGAAAGTCAGGAATTTCCTATAGAGGTATTCAGAAAAGCGGGCGATTTAGGCTTTATGGGGGTCTTAGTGCCTGAAATATATGGTGGTTCAGGCTTAGATTACCACGATTACATCGCTATAGTAGAAGAAATTTCTAAAGTAGACCCTTCGATAGGGCTTTCTATAGCAGCTCATAATTCACTTTGTACAAATCATATTCTAAGTTTTGGCAATGAAGAGCAGAAACAGCGTTGGTTGCCTAAGTTGGCTTCAGGAGAATGGATAGGCGCTTGGGGTATCACTGAGCACAATACAGGTTCTGACTCTGGCGGTATGGCTACTACAGCCGTAAAAGACGGTGATAGCTGGGTGCTGAATGGGGCTAAAAACTTCATTACTCACGGCAAAAGTGGGCAGATAGCAGTCGTTATTGCACGCACAGGCGAGAAAGGCGATAAGCACGCTATTACGGCCTTTGCAGTAGAACGAGGAACCCCTGGCTTTTAGCAGTGGCAAAAAGAAAACAAACTCGGTATGCGTGCTAGCGAAACGGCAGAGCTTGTTTTTTTCAGGATTGTAGAATACCCGATGCTAACCGTTTGGGCGAAGTAGGCGAGGGCTTCATACAAGCGATGAAGATATTAGATGGCGGACGCATTTCTATAGGGGCACTGTCACTCGGTATTGCTAAAAGGGGCTTACGAGGCAGCACTGAAGTACGCTAAAGAGCGCGTACAGTTTGGCAAACGCCTTATTGAGTTGCAAGGGGTGGGCTTTAAGCTGGCAGATATGGCTACCGAAATAGAAGCCTCAGAGCTTTTTGCTACACAAGGCAGCTTTACCAAAAGAACAACCATCAGCGCGTTACCCTATCAGGGGCTATGGCTAAGATGTACAGTTCTGAAATGTGCGTACGTGTAGCTACTGAAGCTATACAAATACACGGAGGCTATGGGTATACAAAAGATTTTTCCAGTAGAAAAAAATTCTTCCGCGACTCTAAGCTATGTACCATAGGCGAGGGGACTACTGAAATACAAAAATTGGTAATTAGTAGACAAATAGATAAATTGTAAATAGAAAATAAAGAAGAAAACATTATGTTATCTAATTCAAGCAAATATGCCATCAATGCAGTGATATATCTTGCCGCTAACTCATCAGAAAGCAAGCGTATAGGGGTAAAAAGAAGTAGCCGATGCGCTACATATACCACTCCTTTTTAGCAAAAATACTTCAAAGCCTTAGTGCGCAAGAAAGTAATAAGCTCTAACAAGGGGCCTGAGGTGGCTTTTGGCTGACCGATGACGAGAAAGAGCAACCCCTTAATGCGTGTAGTAGAACAGATAGGCGAGGCTGATAAGTTTATAAAATGTGCAATGAGCCTACGCCCTTGTTCTGATGAAAAACCTTGTCCGCTACACACTTCGGTACAGCCTTTCCGCGATAACTTTTAGAAAAGAGCTGACAGAAAAATTCTATTGCTGACTTTGCTGAAAAAGTAGTGAATAAAGAAGCGTTTCTGTTTGCTGTAGAAGAGGATAATTAATGAGCAAATGAGTCAATTTGCCAATAAAATAAAGCAATATAAAAATAATTATATATGGAAAATAGTAAATTTTTTTAACATTTTGGGTTGGGTAGCTATGGCTGCTTCAATTGGTATGTATGTGTCATACATACCACAAATCGGTGATAACCTTGCAGGACACAAAGGAAATCCTGTACAGCCTTTGGTAGCAGCTATTAACTGCTCATTATGGCTGGTGTATGGTTTCTTCAAAAACCGAAACGTGACTATCCTATATTATTAGCAAACTTACAGGTATTATCTTTGGTCTTATTGCTTTTTGCAACTGCTTTGTAATTAGGAACGCTATATACTTTGCCAAAGTCTTTACTTATGGGCTTTGGCAAAGTTTAAAATACTTATAGTCTCTACCTTGTTAATTAAAAATATGTTACAACTAAACACTATTAGAGAAGAGAAAGACCGCGTACTTGCGGGACTTAAAAGCGCAACTTCAAAGAGTTGGGGCTTATAGATGAAATTATCGCCTTAGACGAGAAACGCCGCAGCACTCAGCTGGCGCTTGATGAGTCGTTGGCAAAATCAAATACGCTTTCTAAGGAAATAGGTAGCCTCTTCAAATCAGGAGAGACTGAAAAAAAGCGAATGCACTAAAAGCTGAAACTGCTACCCTAAAAGATACTATTAAAACGCTGACCGATACGCTTAATGGTACTGTTGAGAGTCTAAACGAATTGTTATATCGCGTGCCTAATATCCCTAATGACTTGGTGCCCGAAAGGTACTTCAGAGGCTGATAATGTGGTGGTGTTTGAAGCAGGCGAAATACCCTAATTTAGGCAAGGACGCTTTGCCTCACTGGGAGTTAGCTAAAAGTACGACCTCATTGATTTTTGAATTGGGAGTAAAACTCACTGGGGCAGGGATTCCCTGTGTATAAGGGTAAAGGCGCAAAACTACAACGCGCTCTTATCACTTACTTCCTCGATAAGAATACTGAAGCAGGTTATAACGAATACCAAGTACCTCACGTAGTAAACGAAGCCTCAGGTTATGGTACCGGTCAGTTGCCTGACAAAGAAGGACAGATGTACCACGTAGGGGTAGATAATCTTTACCTTATTCCTACAGCTGAAGTGCCTGTGACTAATATTTTCAGAGATACGCTGCTCAATGAGAGCGATTTGCCTATTTGCTGTACCGCCTACACGCCTTGCTTCCGCCGAGAAGCTGGTAGCTATGGGGCACACGTGCGCGGACTGAACCGTTTGCACCAGTTCGACAAGGTAGAAATCGTGCGTATAGAGCACCCTGACCATTCGTACAAAGCACTTGGGGAATGATAGAGCACGTGAAAGGTATTTTAAACGAGTTGAAGTTGCCATATCACATTTTGCGTTTGTGTGGTGGAGATTTAGGCTTTACTTCGGCAATAACCTATGATTTTGAGGTGTATTCTACAGCTCAAGAGAAATGGTTAGAGATAAGTTCGGTGTCTAACTTCGAAACTTTTCCAAGCTAACCGACTCAAATTGCGTTTCAAAGATAACGAAGGCAAAAACCGCTTAGTACATACCCTTAATGGTAGTTCGCTTGCTTTGCCTCGTGTGTTAGCGGGTATTCTAGAAAACTACCAAACCCCTGAAGGCATAGTAGTACCAGAAGTGCTCAGAAAAATACACCGGTTTTGATATAATTAGCTAATTAACTAATTTTTGAAAAACATAACCAATGAGAATTATTGCTAAGAAAACTATTATTGATTTTTTTATACAAAAGCACGCAGAAGCAAAAAAATACCTCTTGAAGATTGGTATAATAAGGCAATGATTGCAGAGTGGTCTTGTTATGCAGATATTAAAAGAGACTTTAATAGTGTAGATGCTGTAGGTAATGGTAGATTTGTTTTTAATATAAAAGGAAATCACTTTCGGTTAGTAGTACATATTTTATTTGTGCCTAAAAATTATATACATACGTTTTCTAGGTACTCATAAAGAATACGATAAAATTGAGAGTATAAATAAAAATATAACATTATGATAGAGAATGAAATACAATATAACACAATAATGGCACGGATTGGAGAGCTTTTGCAACTGGTCTCTGATGAAACTTCTGAAAACGACCCTAACTATATAGAACTAATGGTACTGACAGATATTGTAGAGAGGTATGAAGATGCAAATTACCCTATATTAGTTGATGAGTCGATAAGACAATTTTCTGATGAGACAATGTGTCAATTAATAGATTAGCAAATCATTGATAAATAGAAAATGAAAGAAAAATACCCTTGAAATGGCTTTGAGAAAGGAAGAGGTAGCTGATTTTGTGAGTCGTTTTAAAGAAGAGGAATCCCTTAGTACTCAGCACCTTATTTTTGCTGCTTTCGGAAGATGAAAAAGTGGACAGCAAAAAGACCTAAAGCCTTTAGTATCCATAGCTAAACAGCATAGCAAAAAAACACCAAAAATCAATAGCGGTGGTAAGTGCTGAATTAGTATATGAGGGGACTGAAATAGAACTAAACTTAGCTCCCACCCTGCAAGAAGCCTACGACCTTATAGAAATAGACGAAATAGAACGCGACTTATGGAAGTAACAATATTGGGTTGCCATAGCGCTACCCCTCGCTCTAACGCGCGCCCTTCGGCTCAGTTGCTAGAAATGCGCGGACACCTCTTCTTGATAGACTGTGGGGAGGCTACCCAAGTAGCATTGCGCAATGCCAATGCTAAGTTTGCGCGCATTAAGCATATCTTCATATCGCATTTGCACGGCGACCATTTCTATGGGCTTTTTGAGCTTATCTCTACTTTTTTCAACTTTTTAGGGCGCGAGGCAGAAATGCATATCTACGGCCCTAAGGGTATCAAAGAGGCGGTGCTGCTAATCCTCAAGTTGGGCGGTGCTTATACCCCTTTCCCTTTGTACTTTCACGAACTTTCTGGCAAAGAGCCTGAGTCGCTTTATGAAGATGATAAAGTATTAGTCCGCACCATTCCACTACAGCATCGTGTGTATACTAATGGTTTTTTCTTTCAAGAAAAAGAAGGCGAACGCCGACTGAATATGGATGCTATACAGCAATACCCCCGAAATAGAAGTATGCGACTATCAGAATATCAAAAATGGTAAAAGATGTGGTATTGAATAGCGGAGAGGTTATTGCTAATGAGGTACTTACTTTTTGCACCTCAACGTCCGCAAAAGCTATGCTTACTGTAGTGATACCCTCTATTTTTGAAGGCTTAGCTACTGATATACAAGGGGCAAGAGTGGTATATCACGAATCTACTTTCTTGAAAAACAACGAAGAGTTAGCCGCTAAAACGATGCACGCTACTGCCTACCAAGCAGGACTTACTGCTAAGAATGCCGGTGCCGAAGCCCTGATATTAGGGCATTACTCTTCGCGTTATGCTGATGTCAATCTTTTTTAAAGCCGAAGCCCAGGAGGTATTTCCTAATGTATATTTGGCTGAAGACGGCAAGAAATTTGTATTCAACTAAAAACTAAAAAAATGGATGTTTTTTAACCTTTCTGTAGCTCCGATACCACAATTGCGCATTGCCTTTATAGGCGTAGGAGTGCGTGGTATTGAGGCAGTGAAACGTTATTTGCAGTTAGAGGTGCAAATAGTAGCCATAGCTGAGGTGGGCGAAGAAGCTATGCAAAAAGCAAAAGCCCTCACAGCACATCTACCTGTGCCGCCAGCGTATTATACCGCTCCTGATGACTGGCGAAAACTATGCGAACACCCTGATATTGATCTTCTTTATATTTCGACCCCTCAGCAACAACACGCCCCTATGGCTATCTATGCAATGCAATGTGGCAAGCACGTAGCTATAGAAGTGCCTCTGGCAATGACCATAGCCGACTGTAAGCGTATTGTGCGCACAGCTGAAGAAACGCAACGGCACTGTATGATGCTTGAGAATGTGTGTTATGACCACTTCGAATTGATGAGTATTGAGTTGGTAAAACAGGGTAAACTGGGCGAATTAGTACACGCAGAGGGGCTTATATACGACTTACGGCACTTGAACTTTAGGCAGACCGACCGCGATATAGAGCGAGGCAAATGGCGTATGCAGTACAGCAAAACCTTTGAGGGCAATCCTTATCCTACACACGGCATCGCACCTATTTGTCAAGCGATGGGCATACTGCGTACCGACCGTTTAGAAAGCCTTGTGTCGATGTCGTCTTTAGCTGTAGGGATGCGCGAATATGCCGAGAGCATTTTGGCAAAAATTCAGCAGAAGCCCAAGCACACTACACCGGCGATATGAATATAAGTCTGTTGCGCACCGCCAAAGGCAAAACCATAATATTACAACACGATGTAACCAATCCGCGTCCTTACTCGCGTATCTTTATGCTCAGTGGTACTAAAGGGATTTGTGCAGAAATACCCTATCCCTCAACTTTATCTTGATGATAGAGAGGAAAAACAGCTTACCCCTGATGAAATTACGGCTTATTTTAGAGGAACACGAACACCCTTACTACCGCGAAACAGCCTACCTACGCACACTACTTCCAGATCAAAAACCAATGGACATCGTAATGGATTACCGCTTGGTGTACTGCCTGAAGAATGGCTACCATTAGACCAAAAATGTATATGATGGCGCCCTATGGTCGTGTATAGTAGAACTTACTCAGCAATCAATAGCAGGAGGAAATTGTGTAGTGTCATTTCAGAGTTTTAAAAAAATCAAAAATATTTTTTTACCTTTGCCCCAAACTAATGTCTAACGACTAAAAACTAAGTATATGAAATTCAACGAGTACAAACACTTAGATCTTACTAAGATAGCAGAAGAAATATTGGCTTTTTGGAAAGCCGCTAACATCTTTGAGCAGAGTATCACCTCACGTGAGGGGGCAGCTCCGTTCGTGTTTTTTGAAGGACCATCATCTGCGAATGGAGTGCCTGGTATTCACCACGTGATGGCGCGCTCTATTAAGGATATTTTCTGCCGTTATAAAACTCAGAAAGGATTTCAAGTAAAACGCAAAGCAGGGTGGGATACTCACGGCTTGCCCGTAGAACTCAGGGTAGAGAAAGAACTCGGTATTACCAAAGAAGATATAGGCAAAAATAAGCGTAGAGGACTACAACAAGGCTTGCAAGGAGGCCGTGATGCGCTATACCGACATCTGGAACGACCTTACCGAAAAATAGGCTACTGGGTGGATATGGAAGACCCTTTACATCACCTACAAACCCAAATATATGGAAAGCGTATGGTGGCTTTTTGAAGCAGCTTTACAATAAAGGATTGCTATACAAAGGCTATACCATTCAGCCTTATTCGCCTAAGGCAGGAACTGGCTTGTCATCGCACGAGCTCAACCAACCTGGGTGCTACCGCGATGTGAGCGATACTACCGTTGTGGCACAGTTTAAAGTGCGTCAGTTCCCAGAAAAGTTGGCTAAACACTTTGAAGATATAAAAGAACCTATCCATATTCTTGCTTGGACAACTACCCTTGGACATTGCCTTCTAACACCGCCCTTGCTGTGGGCAAAGAGATTGACTATGTACTCGTAAAAACATTCAATCAATATACTTTTGAGCCGATTACTATCATCATAGGCAAACCGCTTTTGGCAAAACAATTCGGCAAAAAGTTTGTAGAGGGCGATGTACAAGCCTTAGCGGCTTATACGCCTGAAAGTAAGACTATTCCTTACCAAGTATTAGGAGAATGCAAAGGCGCAGATCTCGTAGGTACTACTTACGAGCAACTCGTTCCTTAGTGTGCTCCTGCCGAGAATGCCGACCAAGCTTTCCGCGTGATTGCAGGCGACTTTGTTACCACTCGATGACGGTACCGGTATCGTGCATATCGCCCCTACCTTTGGTGCTGATGACGCCCGTGTAGCCAAAGAATATGGTATCCCCCCAATGCTTGTGAAAGACACGCACGGCAATTTGATTCCGCTAGTAGATTTGCAAGGAAATTCATCACAGGGACACAATATTCCTGAGGCTTTTGCCGGTAAATACATCAAAAAAATGAGTATTACGATGCAGGGCAAGCACCTGAAAAATCGTGGGATGTGAGCTTGGCGATTCTCCTAAAAAGAAGAAAACAAGGCTTTCAAAGTAGAAAAATACGTACACAGCTATCCGCACTGCTGGCGTACCGATAAACCCGTGTTGTACTACCCGCTTGACTCGTGGTTCGTACGTGTAACTGATTTCAAAGAGCGTATGTTTGAGCTCAATGAAACCATCAACTGGAAACCCTAAAGCTACCGGTGAAGGGCGTTTTTTGGCAACTGGCTTAAAAATGCTAACGACTGGAACCTTTCGCGTTCGCGCTATTGGGGTATCCCGTTACCTATTTGGCGTACAGCCGATAAGCAAGAGGAAATCTGCATCGGTTCGGTAGAAGAACTAAAAGCCGAAATACAAAAAGCTATCGCGACAGGAGTGATGACAGCCGACCCTTATAAGGATTTTGCAGTGGGCGATAACTCCGAAAAGCAATTACGACAAGGTAGATTTTCACAAAAATATCGTAGATAACATAGTGCTCGTATCGCCATCAGGGCAAGCTAATGCACCGCGAAACCGACCTTATCGATGTATGGTTCGACTCTGGGTCTATGCCATATGCACAATGGCACTATCCTTTTGAAAACAAGGACTATATAGAAAACCATACCGCTTACCCAGCCGACTTTATTGCAGAGGGGGTAGACCAAACACGCGGTTGGTTCTATACGCTCCACGCCATTGCTACTTCGGTATTCAACAGCGTGGCGTACAAAAAAACGTAGTGTCTAATGGTTTGGTACTCGACAAGAACGGACAAAAGATGTCCAAACGCTTGGGCAATGCGGTAGACCCTTTCACTACCATTGCCGAGTACGGCGCCGATGCCACTCGCTGGTATATGATTTCGAACGCTAACCCTTAGGGACAACCTCAAATTCGACTTGGAAGGGGTAGCTGAGGTGCGCCGTAAGTTCTTCGGTACGCTCTACAACACTTATTCATTCTTTGCGCTCTATGCCAATACCGACAGCTTTACTTATGCAGAAGCCGATATACCACTGGCTGAACGCCCAGAAATAGACCGCTGGATACTTTCAGAACTCAATACCCTTATCAAAGAAGTAGATGCGCTCTATGCCGATTATGAGCCTACCCGCGCTACCCGTGCTATCTCCGATTTTTGTACAGGAGAACCTCAGTAACTGGTACGTGCGCTTGTCACGCCGCCGTTTCTGGAAAGGTGAATACTGAAGCCGACAAGATAGCCGCTTACCAAACACTTTACACCTGTCTGGTAACCATCGCTAAACTGATGGCTCCTGTAGCACCTTTTCTATGCCGATAGATTGTACAAAGATTTGGTGAGTGTGACCGGTAAAAAGAAAACAAAGAGAGTGTACACCTTACCGATTTCCCTGTAGCTAACGAAAGCTACATCGATAAATCGTTGGAAAGCAAGATGCAGAAAGCACAGACAATTTCGTCCTTAGTACTATCGTTGCGCAAGAAAGAAAGCATCAAGGTGCGTCAGCCATTGCAAAAGATAATGATACCGATAGCCAACGCCACTGAGCGTGCTGAAATAGAAGCCGTAGCAAACCTCATCAAGCACGAGGTGAATGTAAAGGAAATAGAACTCTTGGAAGATGCATCGGGTATATTGGTAAAAAACAAATCAAGCCGAACTTCAAGACCTTAGGCCCTAAATTCGGTAAGGATATGAAAGCCATTGCCACAGCGGTGCAAGCCTTTGGACAAGCGGAAATAGCACAGTTTGAAAAAGCACAAACGTACAGCTTGCAACTACCCGACAAAACGGTTACTTTGAGTTTTGGACGATGTAGAAATCAGCACCCAAGATATAGAAGGCTGGTTGGTAGCCACCGCAGGCAGTCTGTTGGTAGCTTTAGATATTCACATCACACCCGAACTGCGCCAAGAAGGTATCGCTCGTGAGTTGGTGAACCGCATTCAGAATATCCGCAAGGACAATGATTACGACATCACCGACCGCATACAAATACGCCTTCAAGCGCAACCTGCCCTACAAGCAGCCGTTACAGCCAACGAAGCCTATATCAAGAACGAAACCCTTACTGATAGCATCAGTTTTTGTGGATAGCTGCCAGAGGGTGAAGAAATAGCCTTCGACGAAGTAACAACAAGAATAGTAGTTGCAAAATCATAAGCTAATGATACACTTTACCAAAGGTGTGAGCTCGCACCTTTGGCAAAAGTTTTTTAATATCTTATTATTAAGAATGAAAAAGATATTAGTAATACTTGCTTTTATAGGCTATCAAGTTGCCAAGAGCAGAGAACCTCTCAAAAAGAGCGTTGAAGAACAAACAGGATCATCTAAAAGTTGTTTCAGTAGAGAACTCTGAGGAAGCAAGACTCAAAAAGGTATCTAACTTTCAAGTCTTATTTTTAAAAAGAACTAAAACCTCCTGTTGATTTTACCAAAGAAATTTTTGGAAATAGAGAGGATACCTTGCCCAGAACATTGTACAATCAAATTATTTTCTCTGACCAAGAAAGAAATAACATTCAAGAATATGCAAAATTTTACACTCCTGATGGTGAGCTTATAGATAGGGTTGACACCTATGGTATTTTAGATACAACTTTTTATTGATGCAGGGTGTAATACACATAAAGAAAAGTTCGATGGAAAGCTATATCCTCTTGGGTATATAAAATTATCCGAAGAATATGATACTTTTGTAACAAAGGTATGTGAGATAGATATAATATACATTGATATTTTTTTGTTTTTAGTAAGGAAGGGAATATCAAGTCATTTGTAAGTGTATTTGAAATAGAACCTTCTAGAGATTGTGAAAAAAACTTGGGAAGATTTTTGTTTACAATTACAAAGTAGATACTTATTTTATACAATCGCGAATACAAAAAATTATATTATTAAGAGAACTGAAAAAGATTTGGTATGACTATCAAAACAGAATTACAGCTCCAAAAAGATGGTTATCTCAAAGAAATCAAATTAAAAAGAAGGTAAAAATGAATGGCTTGAAGATTAGTACATTCAGGAAGAATGCCTAGCCAAAGGTGTAAGCTACACGGGCGGAAACCTTTGTAATTAAAAACAAGAAGCAAAATGAATACATCACAACATCAGTTTTTAGCAGATTATCAAGGAGTACCATTATCAGTGGTATTGCCTATTAGTGAATATAATGATTTAATGCATCTCGATACATTGTATTCAGAGACTGAAGAAGAAGTACATTTTTTTCAGAAGAAGAATTGAAAAGTATAGAAATCTCTCATCAACAAGCTAAAAGAGGGTAAAACTATTAGTAGTGCTGAACTACACAAAAGATTAACAGCCAAATATGGAAATAAGATGGACTGAGGAAGCTATCAAAAACCTTTGTAAAAATAACCAAATAAGAAATATTTCTATGAGTTTTGCTAATGATATTAAGAACCTAAGCAGTTTTTAAAAGAGCAAGGTTTTTTTGGCTGTACCGATGAATTACAATAACCTTCGTTCGTGGGTAAAAGGAATTGGATAGCGAACACTTGGTTTTATATGTATGTTTACGTCGGTCAGTACAAACAACATAGCCAAGATGGTTTTCTTATCGTATCGCCTCCACGTGATAACGATGATGTTTGGGAACGTACCTCCTTAGCTTTTGGCATTCCTTTAGATGAAAACTTTGAGTTAGGTTCAGGGTTTTTATGACAAATACATCAATAGACTTACCAATCTATTGCCCAGTGCCGTTTACTTAAAAGAAGCCGTAATCAATGAGGATGCACAACCCCAGTGAGATTGCAACAAAAAGGTATTAATACCGCTAAAATATTAGCTACTCGTTATATGAGAGTTGTACAAGGGTTTCGCGATTTGCAGAAAGCACCTAATTTTGCTGAGCTCTGCCAAATTAGTAAAGAAACGTGGTTAAAAAAGAAGAAAATCTATTGGTTAGAAGAAGATTTAGGCAAGAAATATCTTGACCCCTATGCTGATGATATTATAAAAACAATATCCTGATACTTATACCGAAAAGACTTAGTATTATATTGGCTACTTATAGTGTTTTTAGGTAGTACCTTCTAAATTTTAAAACCTAATACGATGAAAATAAAATCTTTTTTTCTGTGTTTTACTATTAATTGTGAGTGTGTATACTTATGCGCAAAGGGAAGTTGCTGGCAATGATTGGAGTAAAATGGGGCTGAAAGGCAAGGTAAAATCGGTGAAAAACTTCTATTTATTTTTGCTGAGGCAAAAGATAACGATTTTATCAAAGGAACTCCCTTTCTCTCAAGGAATTTATCCTCCTGAAAAAAATTAAACAGTACAGCGAAATGGAACAGAATGGGGGTAAAAGCTTTCTTCATACATTTTTTAGTAAATATTATTCCTTCGGCTATTGCCTTCGATAAAAAAATGGTTTTTATAACTGAAAAATGGCTCTATAATACTGTATCACCTAAGAAAATAGTATATACTTACGATAAAAAGAATCGCCTTATTGATAAATCGACGTTTGTACACGACTTTTTAGAGACAAAGGATACGCTTATCTATAACACCAAAGGACAATTAGAAAAGGAAGTACTTGACCTAAAAACAAAAGATGAAACAATCTACACTTATACTTATAATGTTGATGGTGAGCTTATCCAAAAGAAATTTTAAGAAAGTAGAAGACTTGCCTCTGTTTAAAAGAAATATACATTTATAACAATAAAAGACTTGTAAATAAAGAACTTTACCAATTCGACCAACTTATATGGCGAGGGCTTTACGAATATGGAGCAGAAGGAGAGCTCATTAAAGCAATTTCGCAGAAAATAGACGACTTTATATGGCACTCTAAATATACTTATGACCAGAACAACCAGCTGAAAGAGGAATATCTTTTGATAAATGAGAGTGAAAAATGGGTTTTTAAATAGGTTTTGGTTCAGATAGGCGTTTGACCTATCATTTAACGTTTTTCAACTAATTATCTTTGTGAATACAAATATACGGATGACAAGCAGGGTAATTGGGTGAAAATGATTACATACTGAACAGGGCGTTCCTATCCTTTACGTAGAACGAAAAATAGAGTATTTTTAATTTTTCAGAAGAAAAAAATATTTGTGATTGACAAAAAATATGTACTTTTTGCAAAGTGATTTTTTAAAAAAATGAAACTTTTCTATTCTAAAATTCTTCTTTTCGGAGAATACGGTATTATCAAGAACTCTAAAGGGTTAGCTATCCCTTATAACTTTTATAAAGGGTACGCTGAAGACCCTTGCTGAGGTAGAAGCGAGTGCGAGCCAAACGGGCAGAGAGAGAAGATGCCCGCAAGTCTAATGAAGCACTCAAAGCCTTTGCCTCTCACCTCGAAACTCTAACTAATGAGGCAACCCCTATAGTGCGCTTCAATATCGAGAAACTCAATGCCGATATTGCAGACGGAATGTACTTTGATAGTAGTATTCCACAGGGGTATGGGGTTGGTAGTAGCGGTGCTTTGGTGGCTGCTATCTACAGCGAATACGCTATCGACCCTATTAGTGCCATTGATGACCTTACTCGCGAAAAGCTTCTCCAACTAAAAAGCTATCTTTGGGCGTATGGAGTCGTTTTTTTCACGGCACTTCTTCAGGCTTAGACCCACTGAATAGTTATTTGAGTCTGCCTATTCTCATCAATTCTTACGATAACATTGAGCCTACGGGCATTCCTACCCAAACTCCTGACGGCAAAGGAGCTGTATTTCTATTAGATAGTGGCATCATAGGCGAAACTGCGCCAATGGTGCATATTTTTATGGAAAATATGAAGAATGAAGCCTTTCAAAAGATGCTCAAAGAAGAGTTTATCAAATATACTGATGCTTGTATAGATGATTTTTCTGAAAGGACGCTTCAAATCGTTGTTTGGCAATATAAAAAGCCCTATCAAGTATTGTGCTAAATCACTTCAAACCTATGATACCCTAAAGAGTTTCATACCCTTTGGAAGCAAGGCATCGACACAGGTGATTATTTCTTAAAACTCTGTGGTTCAGGAGGAGGAGGCTATATTTTAGGTTTTACTGAAGATTTAGAAAAAGCCAAACGCACCCTTGCGGGACATAAACTAGAAGTAGTATATCAATTTTAATAATGAGCGATACAATAAAACACGAGTGCGGTATTGCGCTAATCCGCCTACTTAAACCCCTTGAGTTTTACAAGGAAAAAAATATGGTTCTGCTTTCTACGGAATCAATAAGATGTACTTAATGTTAGAGAAACAGCACAACCGCGGACAAGACGGTGCTGGTTTGGCGAGTATCAAGCTCGATATGGCGCCAGGTGAACGCTACATCAGCCGAATACGCTCGAATGCGCAACAGCCTGTACAAGATATTTTTCTCACAAATAAATGAGCGAATCAACAAAGGTTTTAAAGCCAATCCTACTCTCAAAGACGATGTAGCCCAACAGAAAAGAGAACTCCCCTATATAGGCGAAGTCATTATGGGGCACGTGCGCTACGGTACTTTTGGTAAGAATAGTATTGAGAGCGTACACCCTTTCCTCAGAGAGAATAACTGGATATACCGCAACCTGATAATGGCGGGTAACTTCAATATGACCAATGCTCACGAACTCTTTAAGAACCTCGTGCGCTTGGGGCAACTATCCTAAAGACAAAACAGATACCGTAATAGTAATGGAAGGAGTGGGGCACTTCTTAGACGATGAGGTGGAAGAACTCTACCGAAGTCTGAAAGAAGAAGGCTTCAGCAAGCAGCAAGCCTCACCTTTTATAGCTGAACGCCTTGATATAGAGCGCATACTAAAGCGTGCGGCTAAGTATTGGGACGGAGGATATGCTATGGAAGGTATGTTTGGTCACGGTGATGCTTTTGTACTACGCGACCCCTGCTGGCATACGTCCTGCTTTTTATTACCAAGATGACGAAATAGTAGTGGTAGCCTCTGAACGCCCTGCTATACAAACGGTTTTCAATGTAAAATACGAAGCGGTACAAGAATTACCTCCTGGTAACGCTATTATAATCAAGAAGAATGGCGAAGTAACCCTCAAAGAAATTCTTACCCCTACTGTGCGCAAAGCTTGTTCGTTTGAACGCATTTACTTCTCGCGAGGCAGCGACCAAGATATTTACCGCGAGCGCAAGACATTGGGCAAATTGCTCTATCCGCGTATAGCCCAAGCTATTGATAATAACCTGAAAGATACTGTTTTTGCATACATACCCAACACTGCTGAAACGGCTTATCTCGGACTGATAGAAGAAGCCGAAAATCAACTCAACTTGCAGAAATTACAACAGTTAGCACAAGCTAATACCTCTGACTATGCTGCTATACTCTCGCAGAAAGTCCGTACAGAAAAAGTAGCTATCAAAGATGTGAAACTGCGTACTTTCATCACCGAAGATAGCAGCCGTGATGATTTGGTAGCACACGTGTATGATATTACTTACGGGCGCTGCAAAAGGGCGATACTTTAGTGATTATAGACGATAGTATTGTGCGAGGCACGACCCTCAAGAAGAGTATCCTTAGTATCTTGGGTAGATTAGAGCCTAAAAAGATAGTGATAGTATCTTCAGCACCACAAATACGTTACCCTGACTGCTATGGTATTGATATGGCGCGTTTGGAAGACTTGGTTGCTTTTTCAGGCAGCGTTAGCACTTCATAAAGAGCGCAATACCTATCATATTATTGAGGACGTTTATAAGAAGAGCCTCACTCAGGTAGATTTGACCGATGATAAGGTAGTCAATTATGTGAAAGAGGTGTATGCCCCTTTCACTGACGAGGAGATTTCAGATAAGATACGCGACTTGCTATTGCCTAAAGACTTCGCTTCAGAAGTAGTAGTGATTTTTCCAAACCGTTGAGAATCTTCACAAAGCCTGCCCTGAAAAACCTCGGCGACTGGTATTTCACTGGCGACTATCCTACCGATGGCGGCAATAGAGTGGTAAACAGAGCTTTTTATCAATTTCTACGAAGGAAATAAAGAACGAGCCTACTAATGCATCTCGATTTTCTTAATCAATATTTTACGGAAGTGCACTTTGCTAAGGGTGAACTCATCACCCGCGCTGGGGAAGTAGAAAACTACTTGTATTACCTTAGCGATGGCATAGTGCGCTTTTTTTCTATTATAATCCAGTTACCGACAAAGAAACAACTGTAGATATCCTCTTCAGCGAGCAGTTTTTGTCTTTCCCTACACTTCTTTTGTAAAACAAGAGCCTTCTTTTGCTCTCTATTGAAGTCCTCAAAGAGGTAACAGCCTATAAGATAGGGCGAGAGCACCTTAATACCCTAATTAGCGATATACACTTCTTAGAAATAAAAAGTAGGGATATTAGAACATCTTCTTATTGAAAAATGCAACGCGAAGCCCAGTTGTTATTACAATCTCCCGAAGAAATTTACCGTACTCTTTTAGAGAAAGACCCTAAGATTATTCAGAATATACCTCTCAAATACATTGCTTCTTATATAGGTATTACCCTCAAGCGCTTAGCAGAATACGCAAACGGATATTTTAACTTCATTTCTTAACCTAAGTTCATTTTTGTTCTTTTTTTCTGCCGTTACTTTGCATCGTAAAACAAATACAAACTAAAAATGAACTTAAAAATGTTACCAATTACTTTTATTATGGCACTCGCTGCTTTTTAAGGCTAATGCTCAAACAGCCGATTTTTTTAACACTTATTACTGCTGCTACTCAAGCCCCATCAGGACATAACTCTCAGCCTTGGTGGTTTGAGACCTCTGAGCATAGCATCGTTATCAAACCTAATTTCGAGAAAGCCCTACCTGCTGTTGATAGTCAGCACAGAGAACTCTTCATCAGCTTGGGTTGCGCTCTCGAAAAACCTTTGCCTCAAAAGCCACTCAGCTACATTATCAAACAGAGGTAAGCATTAGCGACGAAGGCGTTATTACCGTCGGGCTACAGCAATCAGCTACTGTTACGCCTAACCCTTTAGCTGAGGTGATTGCAAAACGCCAAACTAACCGCTCTGAGTATGACCATAAGCGCATAGACCCCTGCGCTACTGCAAAGCCTTGTCGATAAAACAGAGACAACCGGCATTTTTACCTTTGCTAATGGCTCTCCGCTCTTCGAGCTGCTCACTCAAGCGGTCTTACAAGGCAATACCGCTCAGATGTCAGACCCTGCTTTTAAAAACGAACTCCTCTCGTGGATTCGCTTCAACAAAAAACATTCTGAAAGCACTAATGACGGACTTAGTTATGCTGTACTCGGCGCCCCTAACTTGCCTCGCTGGGTAACCGAGCCTATCGTAAAAGGCAGTCTCAATGCTAAGACACAAAAACAAAAACTGACCTTAAGAAGATATTGTCATCATCTGATATGGTGCTTATCACTACTGAGCAAAACGACGTACATACGTGGATACAAACCGGTCGTACCCTTGAGCGCTTTTTGCTTTTGCTTACCGAGGCAGGCATAGCCCACGCTTACCTCAATCAGCCGTGCGAAGTGCTTGAGGTAAACACCTCTCTTCGCGAAAAACTGCCTATGAGCACTCTTTATCCTCAAATCCTTTTGCGCATTGGTTATGCTAAACCTGTAGCCTATTCTAAGAGAAAAGACATCAAAAGAAGTGATTATTAACAATTAATTTGTACTTTTGCCCTTAGTATTATAAAATTACAGCGATGAACATAGCTTTTTGATGCCAAACGCGCTTTTCATAACACACGTGGTCTCGGCAATTACAGCCGAGACCTTATCCGTATTCTACAAGAACATAAGGTAGGCAGGCTCTTCCTTTTCAACCCCAAACCTGCCAAAACGCAGCGCCTTACCCTCGATGCTCAAACTACCGAGATTACCCCACAATCTTTCTTCTGGAAAAAGCTTAAAAGCCTATGGCGTAGCATAAAGATTACCGATATAGCTAGGCAGCTGCCTATTGATATTTACCACGGACTTTCAGGCGAGATACCCCGCAATATCTACAAGCACGTGCCTACAGTGGTTACTATTCACGATCTTATTTTTTTATGCGTTATCCTCAGTTGTATTCGTATTTTTGATAGAAAGATACATTACCGAAAAATTCTTCTACGCAGCCCAGCACGCGCAACATATTATTGCTATTAGCGAGCAGACCAAGCGCGATATTATCGATTATCTGAAAGTACCTGAGAGCAAGATAACAGTAGTGTATCAAGGTTGTCATCAGGCGTTTAAACAGGAGTATACCGAAGCTGAAAAAGCTGCTGTACGCGCCAAATATGCTCTGCCAGCGCGCTTTGTGCTGAATGTAGGAGCGATAGAGCCTCGCAAGAATGCCCTCGAAATAGTAAAAGCTATAGCCCCACTGCCGGACTTGTCGCTGGTGTTAGTAGGAGCACAAACCGCTTATTATCAGCAGATAGTAGCCTATTGCAAAGCGCATAACCTATCCGACCGCGTATTAGCCCTCAAAGGGGTGTCGATGCAAGAGTTGGCGATGATTTACCAGCAAGCTGAGGTCTTTTGTTACCCTTCGGTATTCGAGGGCTTTGGTATTCCTATTATCGAGGCGCTTTTCTCACGAGTGCCGGTTATTACTTCTGAGGGTAGTTGTTTTGCTGAAGCCGGAGGCGCGCATTCGTGTTATATCCAGTTAGACAAAGCAGCCGATGAGATACGCGAGGCAATAGTGCGCATCAGTAGCGACCGCCTTTTGCGCGAAGCGATGATTGAGAAAGGCTATGCCCACGCGCAGCGTTTCACTGACGAAGCCGTATATCAGCAGCTAATGGCAGTATAAAAAAATCGAACAGCTATAAACTGTTCGATTTTTTTATGTTTTTAAACTTTTTGGGGAGTACCCTTTTATGGTTTAGGGTGTATTTTAGCAGCGTAAATACTCCATTGGGCGGCTTTTTTGTAATCACTTACTGATATAGCAGGTACATAGATATTAGGGATTTGGTCTGCACTCAAGCCAAAGAAGATATCGCCAGTTAAAGTAGGAGGGTTGAGCGCATCAATAGTAATGCTTTGCAATGATCTGCAGTATCCAAAAACAAGGTCATCAATCTTTTCTACAGAAGCAGGTAAGAATACTTTAGTAAGAGCTGTACAGCTAGCAAAAGCGGCTTCGCCTATTTGCCTAACTCCTGAGCCTCTTAAGTCTACTTGTGTAAGAGCGTGGCAAGAGTGAAAGGCACCATTACTTATAACCCCTACTTTACCAAAAGTTACTTCTTTTAGATGGTAACAATGAGAAAACATACTGCTAGAAATTTCGGTAGTATAAGGCAATTGTACAGATACTATATCTGAGAAATAGAAAGCTCCTTTGCCAAAAACTACATTAGAGGCAGTGTTAAACTTTACACCTCCTGTAAGTTTTGTGCCAGCAAAAGCACTTTCACCCTATTTCTTTTTAAGCTATTAGGGAATACGATAGAGTAAGATTTGAACCTTTGAAGGCTTCAAATCCTATAGTGTTTACTCTTTTGCAGCTTGCTATCAGCTTGCATATCAAGAGTAGTGGTGCTGCTGTTTGTCCATTTTCACTAAAAGTAAGTCCATCACTATTCAACTGATAATCGCTGGCAGGCACATCGTTTTTATGGTCATTGTCATCGCTTTTTACTACAACTTGCAAAAAGCCAAAACAGCTAAAGAAGCTGCTAAAAATGCTTTTTCATATTGATTTATTTTTTGAATTAATATTTGCGGCAAAAATACAGTTTATTTCTTATTCAATAAGTTAAACAAAAAGTTAAATTTGTGTTTCAATTCAATGTACAAAAGGCGCAGGCTATTCATAAAAAAATCGAACAGCTATAAACTGTTCGATTTTTTATGTTTTAATCAGCTGGATTAAAAAAATGTCTTTAATGTGCTTCATACTATTAGCAATACTGTCTTTAGCTTCAGCAAAATCACCTTGACCTATTTTCTTGATGATGTTGGTGGCAAAGCCTTTCATCTGTTCAAAAAGTGATGTGCGGAGGCATCGCTAAGGTATCGCGATTGGTGTAAATGTTCACCAAAGTAGGGACCATCGTGCTCAAAAGCCGCTTTCACAGTAGCCTCGAGGTCTTCGGTTTTGGTCACTTCATAGCCTTTGATGTTCATCAGCTCGGCAAGTTTGTCGAAAGGAGGGTTTACCATATTGGTTTGCCAATCGAGGTAGCCCGATACTTCCATCTCTAACTTCACCATTGCAAGCGAACGGTTGTTAAACACGAATATTTTCACCGGATACTGATACTGCATTAGGGTAGCCAAGTCGCCTAAGAGCATTGAGAGACCACCGTCGCCACACATCGCTACCACTTGTCTGCCTTTTAGCCGAGCAGCAGCCCCAATAGCCATTGGTAGAGCGTTTGCCATAGAACCGTGGTTGAACGAACCGGTTAGGTAGCGCTTGCCTGTACCTTTGATAAAGCGCGCCGCCCATACCACATTCATACCCGTATCAACGGTGAAAATAGCATCGTTGGCAGCGTATTTATCCAAAAAGCTTAGCCGCGTATTCAGGGTCTATTTGTTTCTCTTCAGTTTTCTTTTTGGTGTAATCGTCTAATGATTTTTTTCAAGGTCTAAATACTCTTTGTGAATATCTTTCAAGAATCCGTCGTCGGTGCGTGCGCTTAGCTTAGGCAAAAGGGCAGTGATGTTGTCTTTTATATCGCCTGCGAAGCCGTAATCTACTTTCGCACGGCGACCGATAATCTCGGGGCGTTCGTCTATTTGTAGCGATAGTGCTTTTTCTTAGGCAGGGAACTCAGCGTAAGGGAAGTCGGTGCCCAACATTACCAGCACATCGGCTTTAGCACAAGCATCATAGCCTGAGCTGTGCCCAAGTAGTCCGTTCATACCCTGCAATATAAGGACTGTCGGCGCGGTCGAAGAATATTTTGCCGCGGAAAGAGGCTACTATAGGAGCTTTGAGGGTTTCGGCAAGTTGCTCTACTTCTTTCACCGCGTGCTGACAACCGTGTCCGCAATAAAGGGCAATTTTTCTTGTTTTTGCTATCGTTAAGCACAGCCGCAAGTTTGTCGAGCTCTTCGTCAGAGGGGCGAACCACCGGTTTAGCTAAGAAAGTTTGGGTAGCCGTAGGTACCTCTTCAAGGTCAGCCCTGCTACATCACCAGGGAGCCCTAATACCGCCACACCTTTCTCGTTGATAGCGGTTTGAATGGCGCGTTGCATCATCGTAGTGAACTGCTTAGGGGTGTTGGCTACGTATACGTATTTGCTACAGTCTTGGAAAAGCAAGAAAGGATTGGTTTCTTGAAACCAGTGGGTACCGAATTTATGGGTGGCGCAGGTGCTGGCGATAGCAATCACAGGGTTGCCAGCGCGGTTAGCGTCGTAGAGGCCGTTGATAAGGTGAACGTGTCCGGGGCCTGAACTACCCATACAGCAACCGATGCCGTTGAGTTCGGCGTCCATAGAAGCCGCGTAAGCCGCTGATTCTTCGTGGCGTACGTGTATCCATTCTAAACGCCCGTCGCGGCGAATAGCGTCATTTACGGGGTTTAGGCTGTCGCCAGTTATGGCGTATACGCGTTTTACGCCCGCTTGTACTAACATTTCGACCAATTGGTCAGATACATTTTTGCTCATATTTTTTTATTTTTGTTTGTCTTCAGTTCTGAAGAAATTCTATGCAAAAAGTAGTAAATAAATATCAATTGACAAGAGATAATGTTATCTTTTTTATAGAAAATTTTTCTGCTTACACTTACCCTATACAAACGATATACAAACAATATAGGAAGAGCGAAGGATAGGCGAAGAATTGCCCGAAGTATAAACGTCTAATGGCAAGGCAGAGAGTAGAATATATTTCTGTTTTCACCCCTGCTAACCACTAACCAATAATGTTTAATCTGAAGTATTAATAAATCCAAATCACCCATAAAAAAATTTGCGAGTTTCAAAAACTTCCTACCTTTGGTGCATAAATTTTAACTAATTAGTTACAAGTAAAGGAGGTCGCTTATGAGAAAGATAATTATTTTTAATAGTTTTTTGTTTTTCCTTTACTCTCGATGAAGCCTTGTAGAGAGAAGGAGCAGCGCAAAAGTAGTTGAAAACTACCTAACAACGCTATTGAGTACTGAAGATGAGAATATAGAACAGGTACTCTCGTTGTTTAAAATTTCAAACAAATATACAAAGGAAGACTTAGCAATTTTTCGAATGCTCTTCTTGAAATAAAAACACTACCTACAAAGGGAATAATTATAAAATTATGAACTACCGACAAGCAAAAAGATTTGTAAAAAAAGACAGACTATGACGTAACTCCTTCGGATGTAGGTACCACGTATCACATTTATAATGTAACTAAGAATGAAATAATTTGGTTGGCACCTGTGGTGGTGAATGATAATTGTGAGATTATTAGCTTTGCCTTAGGAATATGCGACGATAACCCTCAATACTTGTGCTTTGTATACCTTTAATAATAAAATCAGCTAATGAGTCCCCTCTCATTAGCTGATTTGTTTTTACCTGATATCTAACTCATTGATAGTCTGATGTGTTAATAACTTTATCTTTAAAAAACTTAAAAACATTTGCAATTCACAGAAATATTAGTAACTTTGAGCCCTTTTTGGAATGATTTGAAGCCTTTTTGAAACGAATAAATAATTAAAAGAAATGAGAAAGATAATTTTTGTTAATGAGCATTTTGGCTATGCATTGGGCAGTGGCGCAACAGCAAACCTCTCCTGATGGCAATGTTGTACTCTCATTTTTCATTGAAAGCTGACGGTACGCCTACCTATAAAATGACGTACAAAGGCAAACCAGTGATTAATGAAAGTACCTTAGGGTTTACTCTTAAAAAGATGAACCGCTAACGAACCACTTCAAAGTAGTAAGCGATAGCAAATCTACTTTTTAAAAGAAACTTGAAACCTGTATGGGGCGAAGAAAAAGAAATCCTCAACCATTACAATGAGTTGCTCGTACAGCTAAAAACAAGATAAGACTAACCGCCTGATGAATATCCGCTTCCGCGTGTATAATGAGGATAGGCTTCCGTTATGAGTTCCCTACTCAGAAAGAACTCACTTATTTTGTGATAGCTGAAGAAAATACGCAATTTGCAATGACGGGCGACCATACCGCTTTGGTGGATACCTGGCGACTACGACACCCAAGAGTACGACTATAACGAGAGCAAACTCTCTGAAATTCGCGGACTTATGAAGCAGTCGATGACTGATAATGTGTCGCAATTCGTTTTCTCGCCTACAGGGGTACAGACTGCCCTAATGATGAAAACCAAAGACGGCTTGTACATCAATCTTCACGAAGCTGCTTTGGTAGATTATTCGCTGATGAATCTTAATTTAGATGACAAAACGTTCATCTTCCAATCGTGGCTAACTCCCGATGCTAAAGGCGATAAGGGTTACCTCTATACCCCTACCAAGAGCCCCTTGGCGTACCATAATGGTGAGCGATGATGCGCGCAATATATTAGCTTCACGCCTTATCCTCAACCTCAATGACCCTTGCGCTCTTGCTGATACTTCGTGGATTAAACCTGTGAAATACATAGGCGTTTGGTGGGAGATGATTACCGGCAAAAGTTCTTGGGCATATACTAACGACCTACCTACTATCAAACTCGATGAGGTAGATTATACTAAGGTGAAACCTAATGGCACCCACGCGGCTAACAATGAAAAAGTACGCCGTTATATAGACTTCGCTGCTCAACACGGCTTCGACCAAGTGCTTGTAGAAGGCTGGAACGTAGGTTGGGAAGACTGGTTTGGTCATCGCAAAGACTATGTGTTCGACTTCATAACTCCTTATCCTGATTTTGACATCAAAGCGCTTAACGATTACGCTCACGCTAAAGGCGTAAAACTGATGATGCACCACGAAACTTCAGGGCTCTACACGCAACTATGAGCGCCATATGAAAAAGCCGCTTATGAGTTGATGAACAAATATGGCTATAATTCTGTGAAGACTGGTTATGTGGGCGACATACTTCCTATAGGTGAGCACCACTACAGCCAATCTACTATTAACCACTACCTATATGTTATAAAAAGAAGCTGCTAAGCACAAAATAATGGTTAATGCGCACGAAGCAGTACGCCCTACCGGTTTGTGCCGTACTTATCCTAACCTTATAGGCAACGAGTCAGCACGCGGTACTGAGTACGAGGCTTTTGGTGGTAACAAAGCCTTTCCATACTACTATTTTGCCTTTCACCCGCCTACAAGGAGGGCCTATGGACTATACCCCTGGTATCTTCGAAACTGAGGTAAAGAACGTAAATCCTAACAATACCAGTCAGGTGCGCAGTACGTTGGCTAAACAATTAGCGTTGTATGTTACTATGTACAGTCCGCTACAAATGGCAGCCGACCCTACCAGAGAATTATGAAAGATTTGCTGATGCTTTCCAATTCATCAAAGACGTACCGGTAGATTGGCAGGAGAGCGTATATCTTGAGGCAGAACCAGGACGTTACATCACCGTAGCGCGCAAAAGACAAACACAGCGACAATTGGTATGTAGGTAATACTTCTAACGAAAAACGGACATACCTCAGAACTCTTGCTTAATTTCTTAGACAAGAACAAGAAGTATGAAGCGACCATCTATGCTGATGCTAAGAACGCTGATTGGCAAACCAACCCTAAAAGCTTATACCATTACCAAACAAAAAAAGTAAATGCTAAAAACCAAGCTGAAACTTACAGCAGCTAAAAGGTGGTGGCTACGCTATCAGCATTAAAGAAATTAAATAATGAGTCAATAAGTCGATTTGCCAATGAGTCAATTGGCAAATCGGCAAATTGACAAATTGACAAATTGAAAATAAGTATGAAAGTAAAAATGAACAAACTACTTTATGCAGTAGTATTTTTTTCTTGTGTGTGAGCTTCGGCTATGCACAGCAAATCACTGTGAAAAGGAACAGTGAAAGACAATACTGACTTACCTATACCAGGGGGCTAGTGTGCTTGTGAAAGGTACCTCGCACGGGGCAGCTGCCGATTTTTGATGGTAATTTTGAACTTACTGCCAATAAAAGGCGCTGTGCTTGTTATCTCGACAGTGGGGTACAAAACGCAAGAAGTAACCGTAAAAGGAGCAACCCTTAATGTAGTACTTCAAGAAGATGTACAACAATTAGGCGATGTGGTAGTTATCGGCTACAGGGTAGTGAAGAAAAAAGACCTTACCGGTTCGGTAAACTTAGTGACCGACAAAGAGTTTAATAAAGCACCTGCCGTAAATGCTGACCAACTTATTCAGGGTAAAATAGCAGGGGTACAAATGACCTCATCAGGCGGTGCACCAGGTGAAGGACAAACTATCCGCGTACGTGGTAACGGCTCTTTGTCATTGACATCTAACCCTCTTATAGTAGTAGATGGGGTGCCAATGAACGATGGAGGCGTAGGCGGTTCTCGTAGTATCTTCAACTCTATCAACCCAGAAGATATCGAGAGTATGAGCGTGCTTAAAGACGCTTCTTCAACTGCTATCTACGGTTCGCGCGCTGCCAATGGGGTAATTATGATTACTACCAAAAAAGGTAAGATGAACCAAGATATGAAGATTAGCTTCAACACAAGTATCGCTATACAAGATACTAATAAGTATGTAGATGTAATGAGTGCAGAGCAATTCCGCCAAACAGTAAAAAGGGCTTAACAACCCTGCTGCCGAAGCGCTATTGGGCAATGCCGATACTAACTGGCAAAAAGAAATCTACCAAGTAGCCCCTATGAGCAATAGTACTTTTGGTACTCTCTGGTGCTTATAAAACCTTGCCTTACCGCGTATCTGTAGGGTCACTCTTATGCTGATGGGGTGTTGCGTACCGATAACTTCAAACGTACCAATGCTAAAATTAGCTTAAACCCTACTTTCTTTGATAAAGCTTTGAAGTTAGAATTAAATGCTAATGGTACTTATATGCAAAAACCGCTTTGCTGATAAAGGGGCAATAGGTTCAGCAGTAGGCTACGACCCTACCCAATCAGTATTCGGAGGGCCTGCTAAGTACGGCTACTATCACACTTGGGTAGACCCTAATAACGGCAACCGCTATAACTTAGCCCCTACTAACCCTAAAGCATTGCTTGACCTTACTGAAGATACTTCGAAAAGTATACCGCTTCATAGGAAACGTAAAAGCTGATTATACTTTTGCCTTTCTTCAAAGATATTACTGCTAGTGTGAACTTTGGTTTTAGACTATAGCAAAGGTGAAGGTGATAAGGTAACTGACCGCCGTATGCCTACCTCAACTCCAGGGTTTGACGGAGCTAAAACTTCGTATACTAATAAGGCTACTAACAAACTCTTTGATGCCTACGTAAACTATATGAAAGAGATTAAAGAAACTCATAGTATAGGGCTAATGTTAGGGCATTCTTATCAATCATTTGAGTTTGACGATAATTCTACTGATTACTCTTACTTTATTAACCCAGTGATAATAAAGAGGTGCCTAACATCAACAAGAGTAGAAACGTATTGATGTCTTTCTTTGGTCGTGCTAACTATAGCTATAAAGAGCGCTACCTCCTTACCGCTACCCTTCGTGCCGATGCGTCTTCTAAGCTAAAACCCAGATGACCGTTGGGGCTACTTCCCTTCAGTGGCGTTGGCTTGGAATGTTAGCAATGAGAAATTCTTAAAAGAAAACAAAACCCTTAACGAACTAAAAATTGCGTTTTGGGTTATGGTGAAGTAGGTAACGTAAACGGTTTGGGCGACTATCTTTTCCTTACTAACTACACTCGTAGCCAAGATGGAGCCTCTTACCAATTTGGGCGATGCTTTCTATCAAACTTACCGCCCTAGGGGTAACTAACAAAAAAAGCTACGTTGGGAAATTGGTAATACCCTTAACGCAGGTATTGACTTTTGGTTTGTGGAACAACCTTATCACAGGTACGCTCGATGTATATCGCAAACAGACTAAAGACCTGATAGCCGAAACAACTATCGACCCTTTCACCAACTTTAAAAACCGTGTGAATGCTAACGTGGGCGATATGGAAAACAAAGGGGTAGAATTTGGTGTTACTGTTGCTCCTATACGCGATACTGAAAAAGAATATCCGTTGGAGCTTCAACTACAACATCGCTTATAACGAAAAATAAAATCACTCGTATGCCAGACGACCAACCTACTGGTGGTATAGAAGGAGGTACTAACAACCGCGTACAACTACACCGTCAGGGCGAGACCCCTTATGCATTCTTCGTATACCAACAAGTATATGATGCACAAAGGCAAACCAGTAGAAAATGCTTTTGTTGATAGAAACGGCAATGGCAAAATAGATGAAGGAGACCGTTATCTATACAAATCGCCATTTGCTCCTGTAACTATGGGCTTTGGTACTGACCTTAGCTATAAAAAATTGGGATTTAAATATCACTACCCGTGCTAACATCGGCAACTATGTGTACAACAATACCCAATCACGCTTAGACCAACGCACTGAAATTACTTCTAACAGTGGTTTCTTGCGCAACATCAAAAGCTAATAGTATTTTCCAACGCCATAATGACCAAGCGTGGAATAGTGATTACTATCTAGAAAACGCTTCGTTCTTCAAGTTAGACAACATCACTTTAGGGCTATACCTTCCCTCATACCGATAAAAGGTATATCCGCCTTTGTATGGTACTGTACAAAAACGTTTGGACGATTACTAAATACAGTGGTTTAGACCCATGAAGTATTTGGGGAATCGACAATAACTTTTTATCCACGCCCACAAACTTATTTGCTAGGGTTGAATATTAACTTTTAATCGATAGAAATATGAATAAATATATCAAACATAGTATTTTTAGGGCTTACAATGGCACTTTCGCTTAGTGCTTGTATGAAGGACTTAGACCAAGAGCCTATTGACCCTGATAGTTTTACTGAAAAAGACGTATTCAAAAACGCTACTGAAGCCAAAAGTGCTTTAGCGAAAATATACGCCTCATTATCCTTACAGGGCAAAAGGACCATCAGGCGATGGCGATATAGCAGGTGCTGATGAGGGGTCTACCGGATATACCCGCGTGCAGTTCTACCTACAAGAAGCTAGCACTGATGAGGCTATTATCCGTTGGAGCGATGCGGGTGTGCCTGACTTTTCATAATATGAGTTGGACACCCTCTAACACTTTTACTAATGCTTATTACAACCGTTTAGGGCAACAGATAGCATTTGCTAACTCGTTTATCGACAATGCACAAGCGTTGGCTTCAGACCCCGAAGTAGCTTATTACATAGCCGAAGCACGCTTCATTCGTGCCTATGCTTATTACAATGTAATAGATGCCTACGGAAAAGCACCTTTGATAACCTCATCAAAGGCTGATTTGAAAACCTACCCAAAACTCTCGTGCCGAGCTTTTTTAACTTCGTAGAAAGCGAGCTAAAAAGATTTGGAAACCAAGCTAAAAAGCAGCTCGCGCTAATGAGTACGGACGTGAGATGCAGTAGCAGCACAAGCACTACTTGCCCGCTTGTACCCTCAATGCTAAAGTGTATATAGGGGTAGACAAATATACTGACTGTATCACTTATGCTAAAAAGGTAATCGCTTCGTCTTACCACCCAAACACTACCGATGCAAATGGCAATGGTACTGCTTATGACGAGTTGTTCCTTGCTGACAACAACAAAAACGGAGCGCAAAACGAGTTTATATTCTTATGCAAGTTTTTGATGGGCTTAACACTAAAACCTACGGAGGTACCGCTTTCATTATGCACGGAGCTACTGGTGGTAATATGAATGCTACCGCTTTAGGCCTTAATGGTGGTTTGGGGTGGTATCACTGTTACCAAAGAATTTGTTAATAAGTTTGAAGCCTCTACTCGCAATGGTAATAATGAGCCTACTGCTTGGAATGATAAACGCGCTATGTTCCACACTGACGGACAGACTTTTTGAAAAGTACTGATTACGTAAAGACTTTACTAAAGGAGGTTATGCTGTTACTAAGTTTAAAAAAACATCACCTCTACCGGAGCAGCTGGTAAAGACCCCTGCTAAAGATTTTTCCTGATACAGACTTACCGCTTATCCGTTTAGCTGAAGTGTATCTTACTTATGCTGAAGCAGTATTACGTGGGGGTACAGGAGGCGACAGAGCAACCGCTTTAGGTTATGTTAACGAATTGCGTACTCGTGGCTATGGTAGTACAGCGGGCAATATAGCCGATGCCGATCTTACCTTAGATTTTCATCTTAGACGAGCGTGCTCGCGAACTCTATTGGGAAGGCTTGCGCCGTACCGACCTTATCCGTTATGGCAAGTTTACTAACGCTTCTTACCTTTGGTCATTCAAAAGGTGGAGCTGCTTCAGGGGTGGCAGTGCCCGACTATAGAAACTTGTATCCGATACCAAGCGATGCGCGTGCCGCCAATGAAAACCTTAGTCAGAATACAGGATATTAAAAAGAGAATACTATGAAAAAAATATACTTAAAACGGCAGCTATCTGTGCAAGTCTTGTATTATTGGTAGGCTGCGAAAAAAAGACGAAGAAAAGGCGACAATGAACGCCAATGCACGAGTAGAATCAAATATCTCAGCTTCTACTTTGGTGCTTGATAAAACCCAATCGAATACTACTGCCCTAACAGTTTCTTGGGAAACTAAGGATTTGGGCGTACAATTAGCTCCTGTTTATACAGTAGAATTTGAGAATATTGCTACTGGTAAAAGCAAGCCTCTTTCGGCTGAAAGGTCACCTTTTACCCTTACAGTTAAAGAGCTGAATGAGTATTTGGTAGGTTTAGGGCTTAAAACCGGCGTAGCAACCGATGTAAGAGTGTTAGTAAGAGCTGCCCTTAGCGACCAACGCAGTCTTGTAGCAACAAAAACCTTAAAAGTAACCCCTTACTTTGATGAAATAAAAGCAAGCGAATGGGGGTAGTAGGTAGTGCTACTCTAATGGTTGGAATGGTCCTGATATCAAAATGTGGAACTCTACTGACGGCAATTTAGTAGCTTATGCTACTTTATCTGCTGGCGAAATAAAATTCAGAAAGAACAATGATTGGGGTGTAAACCTCGGAGGTTCTAACGGTACACTTTCGTCAGGAGGGTCTAATATAGCCGTAACAGCAGGTACTTACAAAATCACTATCAACGTAAGCAAAAAAACACTTATGCTATTGAAACCTATTCTTGGGGAATTATAGGTAGTGGTGCCAGAGGTTGGGGCGATAATGATGATGTAGCAATGACCTACGAAGGTAGTACTAACTCTTGGGTGGTGAAGAATATAGCCCTTGATGGCGAAATAAAATTCGCTTAAATCACTCTTGGGGTACTAACTTTTGGGGCAGATAGTACAGATAATCCTGCAGCTGCTCTTGAGGGAGATATAAAATCTGGTGGTAATAACATAAAAGTACCCGCTGGTACTTACAATGTGTCTTTCTCTTTTGATGCCAATAACAAAAGGTACTTACAAAATAGAAAAAAATTATAATCTTATAAAGGCTGTCCGAATATATCTGGACAGCCTTTATTTTCATCATTAAATACGGCAAAAATATGAAATCATACATCTATTTATTAGCAGCCTGCACTTTGTTCGGCTGCAAAAAGATAAGGGCGAAGATACTCCCCAACTGCAAAATGTCAACCCTATAGACCTTAGCACCATAGACAATGGCAACCGTGTAATGATGCAAACATTCTATTGGGATGTAACCCCATTAGGAGAGTGGTGGAATACGATTACCCCCAAAATTGCTGATTGGAAAGCCAATGGGGTAGATCGCCTTTGGCTGCCCGTAGCTACTAAAGGAGCTTCGGGGGGCTATTCTATGGGGTATGACCCTTCTGATTACTTCGATTTTGGCGAATACAACCAACACGGTTCGGTAAAGACACGCTTTGGTCTCGCGTGCCGAGCTTGAAAAATCTTATCAGCAAAGCGCACGAAAACGGCTTACAAGTGCTTGCCGATATTGTTATTAACCATTGTAATGGGGGAGAAGAGGTAAACCCGTATAAAAACAACGAGAAAACCAATACGCTATTTGATAAAACACACGGTAATGCTTCAGAAAAGTTTAATCGCAATTACGAGCATTTCCACCCTAATGCTACTGAGGCAGCTGATGAAGGAGGCGATTTCTTTTTAGACCTTGCTCATAAAGTGCCTTACGTGCAAGATTGGTTGTGGAAGAAAGACGAGTCGGTAGCCAAGTATTATAAGAATACGATGAAGTTCGATGGCTGGCGTTTTGACTATGTGAAAGGCTTTGGTGCGTGGGTTATCAGAGATTGGATGAAAGCAGTAGGCGGATTTGCGGTAGGCGAGCTTTGGGACGGCAATGCAGAAACCCTTAAAAACTGGGTAGATGCTTCAGGTATTTCAGCTTTTGATTTTGCTTGTTATTATGCGATAGAGCAGGCGTTAGACAGTCAGAAAGATATGCACAAACTGATGACCAGTCAGAATGCTATGTTGCGCACCTTGCGTCCTGACAGAGCAGTAACCTTTGTAGGCAACCACGATGTAGATGGGCGTAGTGATGTGTCGCCTACTAACACCATAGCACAAGATAAGAAGCTAATGGCGTATGCCTACATACTTACCCATAGTGGGTATCCTTGTATTTTCTACAGTGATTATGAGAATGCTGAGTTTAAGGCTAAAAATACAGAAGTTGTTGCTTATTCACCGCAGTTTAGCGGCGGGTGAAGAGAAATTTTCATTTAGCGTCTAATACAGAGTATGTAGTGTCGCGTTTAGGCAAAGATAAGAGCCCTGGGCTTATCTTGTTTTTTTAAAACAACAGCAATGCTCCAGCCCAGCGCACTATTACCACTCATTTTAAGGGTAAAACGCTGATAGACTACACAGGCAATACAACAGAGCGTTTTGCTACGGATAGCAATGGCAAGGTTACCCTAAAAGTACCCGCCAATAGCTATACCGTTTGGTCAGTAGGACAATAAGAAATTATAGCCTGCATAAGCACAGGCAGTGCACTTTTATCAATCACCTTGCTAGCAGTAAGCAGGGTGATTTTTTTGTGCTTTTTGAGTTCGCTGCAGAAAGAAGTAAAAGCCTCGTTATGGGCTAATTCTTCGGTATAATCTTTTTTGAAAGCCTCGAAATCGCCGTCTTGGTGATAGCGTTGTCGCAAGCCAGTGCTGGGGGCTATCTCTTTAGCCCATGGGTCTAATGCTAAAGCCTCTTTTTTGATGCCACGAGGCCAAAGACGGTCTGCCAATACGCGAAAGCCGTCAGTGTCGGTTTGTGGGTCGTATACCCTTTTGAGAATGATAGTCATATTAGTCGTTAGTTGTTAGTCGTTAGTTGTTAGTTGTTAGAAGCGGAGTGAATTAAATATTTTTTTAGTAGTTTCTTTTTCTTCTTTGTTGAGTTTGCGCTGTACTTTCTTAATATCCTCTGCAGGAGGTAGTTGTTCTGGGGGCTATACCTCTATCAATAAGCATATTTCTTACAGCAGTATTGTTGTCTATATGTTCTTTCTGTATAGGAGACATTCCTTTTAAATCTTTTCCTACAACATTTACACTTGTCATTTCAGCAGCTAAATCTTTAGCTTTTTATGCTTATAGTGGGTAGAAAATCGGCTACAGGGCGGTTATCAGGTGCTCCTATTTTTGCGTTTGAGTTGTGCAGTGGTAAGGTTAAAAAGGGCTTGGTCACCTTTGCTACGAATAATTGCGAACCCTTTGTCGTCTACTCCACGCTCGTAGAGTATTCCTGAAAGTTGTTTTTCAGTTTGAGAGAGCTTTTTCTCTTGCTCTTACGCGCTCATATTCTAAAAAGGCGTTGTTCTACTATTTCAGCTTTGCGTGTTTGTACTGCAAAATAAGTTTGAGCAAAAGAGATTTCCTCTTTTCTATTATCACCATTTTGTGCAATTAAATAGCACGCATAACGAGTTAACAGGAGGTCATCTACTTGTTTTTTTCAGCACCTTTAGGCATCGGTATCGTTTTTGCTGACGTCAGCAAAAATGATAGGCTATATTCTCACCTACACTGCTGCACGATACTTTTGCTTTTTTTGAATGATAAGTTCAAAATTACGCCATTGGGCATAGCCTAAAAGTGTTTGCAAATCTCTGGCACTCCAGCATTCAATGCCCTCTACTTCTTGAGCAGCTTCTTCAAATTTCTTGAAGAGCTCTTTTATTTCTTCTGCTTTCATTGGTTGAATAATTTAAAGGTTTTTTATTTAATAGCAAAAAGTACTACTTTTTGAGATAAAGAACAATAAATAGCCTCTTTTTTTCTGACAGTTCTGTAGTACACTGATACAAGGTTGTAACACGATGCGACAACTTTTTGCGGGGTTTTTGTTTTTTTGCCGCACCTTTGCAGCGTAAAACAAACGAGGGGTGCTCCTCAAAGATACTTATCACCAGAAAAAAAGTGCACGTTCTGTGCGGTATAGTGTTTCAAGGAAAAGCCCTCAAGTCTAACCTGAAAATTTATAAAAAAATGGCAAAAAGTAGAAACAACATCGTAACCGCAGGTTTGAGCGGAGGAATTGGCAATCAATTAGTATTCAAACAAGTAAATGGAGAAACCATAGTGGCTAAATATCCTAATCGCAAGGAGAGTAGCACTCCTAAACAAATCGCACATCATAATAAGTTTGCTAAAGCGACTGTATATGCTAAAAACGCATTGCAAAACGCAGCCCTCAAAAAAAGTGTACGCTGACCAAGCGGCTAAACGCCCAGGGGTGAGTGCTTATGCAATGGCTGTAGCCGACTATTTGAAAGCCCCTATAATCGACCATATCGATACTTCGGCTTACACTGGGGTTAGTAGTGGCGAGAAGATAAGTATAGAGGTAGCCGATGCTTCGAAAGTGATGACGGTAAAGGTGAAGATAGTTGCTGCTAACAACTCGGCTGTAGAAGAGGGCAGTGCTACCCTTAGCGAAGGCAAATGGGTGTATACCACTACCGCTATCAATGCGGCGCTTAGTGGCAGTAAGGTGCTTATAACCGCTACTGACCGCCCTGGCAACGTAACCACTAAAGAGGTAACCCTTTAGAATTAAAATGAGTCGATGAGTCGATTTGTCAATGAACAAATTAGTGAATTGGCAAATTGGCTCATCGACAAATTTGCTAATTGCTAATTATTTTTGTACTTTTGCGCCCAATAATAAAAAGAATTTACTATGGATACCGCACAAGAAATGTGGCGAAATAACTACGAAGAGTCAGCTATGTTTACCTCTGACGATTTGGCAGCAGCCAAACGTAATGGCAAATGGGGTTTTGTAAACCGTAATGGGAAAGAGATTTGTCCGTTTAAGTACGACAAAGTGCTTCCTTTTTTGCTGGGGTCGGCGCTTGTGAAGGTAGGTAACTATTGGGGGAGTGATAGATGTTAATGGAAAGGAATTAGTGCCTACGTACTACGATCAGGTGTTTTACTTCTCGAATCACTTGGCTAAAGTGGTAAAAACGGCAAATCAGGATTTGTAAATAAAAAGGAGAAGTGGTAATTCCGCTTATTTATGACGATGCGCACCCTTTTTATGAAGACGATTACTTCAGCTAAAAAGAGACGGCAAAAGCAGGTTATATAAACATACGAGGCAAGGAAGTTATTCCTTTTGAATACGAAGAGTCTATGCCTTTCTTTGAAACGCTTGGAGCGGTGAAAAAAGACGGCAAGTGGGGCTTTATCACTACCAAAAACGAGTGGGCTATACAGCCTATGTACGATGAGGTGGAGAGCTTTTTGCAAGGAACGGCTAAGGCAATGACCAAAAGACTGCTGGGGACTTATAAATGAGAAAAAAACGAATGGCTTATTCGTCCAGAGTACGAAGATTTAGCGCGCTTTAGCGAGGGTTATGCTGCTGTGATGCGCGATGAGCTATGGGGGCTATGTAAATGCTGACAATCAGTTGATTTGTGAGTTGCAATACGATGAAGCTATGGACTTTACCGAAGGTTTTGCAGCAGTGAACAAGAACGGCAAATGGACGTTTATCAATACAGAAGCCAAAGAAATCGCAACGCCTACTTATGATGAAGTGAGGAGTTTCTGTCACGGGCGTGCTGCTGTATGTCTCGACGGACTATGGGGCTTTATCGATACCAAAAGGGAATCAAATCTTAGTACCTCGTTTTTGATGAGGTTACTGACTTTGAAGAAGGAAAAATTGCTTTTGGAATATTAGACGAGGAAATGTATGTGGTATTGCCAGACGGTAAGGTAATGACTACAGAAGAGTTTAAACAATTCACAACTAATAAAAATGTAGTAAAAAAAGATGAAAGTAAAAATAAAGAACACATCAGCTAACGAGCTGCCAGCCTATCAGACGGCAGGGGCTGCGGGGGTAGACCCTAAGGGCAAATCTGCCTGAGGGGTTATCCGATTGGCTCCTTTGGAGCGTACGTTAGTACCTACAGGCTTGTATTTAGAAATACCTGATGGTTATGAGGCGCAGGTGCGTCCGCGCAGTGGTTTGTCTATTAAGCACGGTATCACGGTCATCAATGCGCCAGGTACTATAGACTGCGATTACAGGGTGAGGTAAAGGTGCCTATCGTCAATCTCTAACGAAACTTTTTGAGATAGCACACGGTGATAGGATAGCACAAATGGTCTTTGCCCGATATGAACAAGCTACTTTTTGAAGAAGTAAGCGTATTGAGCGAAAACTGAGAGAGGAGCAGGAGGTTTTGGTAGCACCGGCAATTAGTCGATTTGCTGATTTGTCAATTTGCCGATGAGAAAATTATTAAATTGATGAAGTATGAATTGCAAGATATCATTTGCGGAACGGGCAAAGTTAGCTATGGAGATACTATCAAAGCAGCCGCCTGTTACCTTAGAGGAAGCCAAAGCGCAAGCCGAATGGCTCAAAAGGACAAGCCGCACAAAAGAGAAGAAACAGAGAGACTCTGTAAATGGATAGAGGCTGAAAAACTTTGGTATCCTAAGATTGACTTATCTTTATTTGTATCGGAAGGAGCAGAGCAGAAAGTGTATCTCAATGGAGAAAAAGAAGTGCTAAAGCTTAGCGATAGTATTTATTACGCTTCGTGGTTAGACTACTTTTACAATTTGTTGCTTCATAATTACTTTTTTTCCAGATACAGCTTATCAGTTAAAAAGGTTTTTACAGAGATAATGGCACACTATATGCAGTAGTCAGACAAGACTATATTAAGGCTGACGCTCCTACTTCATTAGAGAATGTAAGAGCGTTTATGGAATGAATGGTTTTGAGTGCATTAGGAATAATGATTACCGAAATCCTCAGTTAGGCATTATCTTAGAAAGATCTTCACGATGAAAATGTACTTACTCGCGATGGGTCTCTATTTTTTTATAGATACTGTTTTTTTATATAGAAGATTCTTTTGGAATGACTAAATTAGCAAATAAATGAAAAAAACTACTTATAATATTTACGCTTTTTATTTTTTTGACCGTAGGTTGTAAGACAAAGCGGGCGGTAGTCGCTACTACTGGTAAGGTTACTACTGAAAAGCAAGTGCAAGAGGTGTGGCAACATCACTTGGCATCGTTTCCTGCGTTTAAAACCCTTGTGGGGGAGTGTGCAGGTATCTTACAATGATGGGAAAAACAGTCAGTCGTTACCATTGTCATTTCGTATGGAAAAAAAGACAAGGCTATATGGTTGTCAGCTCCGTTGGGTATAGCTAAAAGTGTTTATTACCCCAGAGAAAGCGGCGTTTTTCAATCGTTTAGACAGCACTTACTTCAATGGTGATTTTAGCTATATCAGCAGACTGTTGGGAGTAACAGTAGATTTTTGATGCTTTGCAGAATTTGCTATTAGGCAATGCTTTATACGCCTCTTATTTTGAGAAAGAAAAAGTAGTAAAACTATTGCCAGAAGAGAATAACCGCTATAATTTGCAAATCATTGATGAGTCGCCTGTAGAGGTAATCTATCGTTTTTCTGCCTGATACGTATAGGGTAGGGAGTACAGAGGTAGTAGAACCTGTTAAGCAGCAAAAAGCAGTGGCTACTTATGAGTATCAGCAGGTGGGGAGGGTTTTGTTGCCTCATACGCTGAAAAATTGTAGCTACAGAGGGGACTAATCAGACAGAGATAAGCATAGAGTTTAAGGGAATAGAACTCGATAAAAGCATTAACTTTCCGTTTAAAAATACCAGAAGGATTTAAAGAGATAACAATTAACAAGTGATGAAGTTTATTTTTAAACTCATATTACTATTTTTTGTTCGTACCCTTATTGGGTATAGGGCAAACAAAGCAAAAAGGACTTGGAACAGCGCAAGAAGGCACTACTTGAGCAAATCAAGCAGATGTCGGCATTGCGACAACAACAAAGTCAGCAACGGAAGAGTACAATTCAGCAGATAGAAGAAGCGAATGAGAAGATTCTTATCCGCACACGCTTGATACAAATCAATCAGCAGCAAGCAAATCTTCTGTCAAAAAGAAATAGCAGATAATGAAGACCAATTGCGCAATCTGAAGAAAGAGCTTATTTATCATAAAGACGAATACGCTAAAATTATTGTACAGTCATACAGGAGCAAGTCGGCACAAAAATCGATTACTTTTTTTATTGTCGTCAGAGAGTTTTTCGCAGGCTTACAAGCGACTGTCGTATATGAAGCAGTACGCTAATTACCGTAAGGGAGCAGGTGGGCTTTATACAAGCTAAAACCGACAAGATAAAGAGTCTGAATGATACATTAGTAGCACAGCGCAATGAGAAGAACCAAGTGCTTGACGAGCAGCGACGAGAGCAAGCTACCCTACAGCAAGAGAAGAGAGAGTTAGAGCAATTGGCAGCAAGCATTCGCGAGGTGGAGCGCAGTTATGAGAGTCAGATACGCGAAAAACAAAAGCAAGCTAATGCTATAGACCGAGAAATACAGCGACTTATACGCTTGGCTATTATTGAGGCTAACAAACGCGAACAGAAGAACAACGCTAGTGGAGTGAATGCTACAGGTAGCGGTATGGTTACTACTACCCTCCGTCGGCTGATAATACTGCTGAAGTAACTTTTGTGCTTACTCCTGAATCGAGGAAGGTAGCCGATAGTTTTGAGGCTAATAAGGGCAATCTTATATGGCCTGTAGCAAAAAGGGTATAAAGCACAAGGTTTTTGGGGGTGTATTACGACCCCGTGTATCCTGAGTTGCAACACTATAACAATGGTGTGACGATAGCCACTGAAAAAGGAGCTGAAGCGCGCTGTGTGTTTGAAGGAGAGGTGTCGGCTATACAGTCGATACCAGGTAGCAATAAAAGTAGTGCAAGTGCGCCACGGCAACTACATTACTATTTATTACAACTTGATAGATGTATATGTGCGAAAAGGAGATAAGGTAAAGGCTAAAGACCCGCTTGGCAAAATCTTCACCAATGCGAACGGGAAAAACCGAAATGAAGTTCTTCTTATACAAAAATACCACCCGTCTGAATCCAGAGTTTTTGGATACATAAAATGTAGAATATAGCTTTTTGGCTAAAAACAAGCTAAGCTGCTCTACAGGCAATAGTTGAAAGGTTTTTGCGATGATGAGGAGTAGCGCCATATTCAGCAATAGCCCTACGATGCTCAGGGGTAGGATAGCCCTTGTTTTGTTGCCAATGATATTCTGGGAACTGTAGCGCAAGGTCGCTCATATAAAGCATCGCGGTAGGTTTTAGCAAGAATAGAAGCTGCAGCTATGGTTTTGTATTTTTGCCATCACCTTTCACTACACAAGCATAGGGTATCTGAGCGTAACGCACAAATTTATTGCCGTCTACTGCTATAAAAAGAGGGGACAACAGAGAGTTGCGCTATCGCACGGTGCATAGCTGTAATAGAGGCGCGCAGAATATTTAGCTCATCAATCTCGGCAGGTAGTACGTGGCATACAGCATAAGCTACCGCCTCGCGCTCAATGATAGGACGTAATAGGTCGCGCTGTTTTTTTCTGTTAGCTGTTTAGAGTCGGTAAGAAGTTCGTTATGAAAGTCGGGAGGCAGTATTACTGCTGCTGCTGTAACAGGGCCTGCTAAACAACCTCTTCCAGCCTCGTCAGTACCTGCTTCAGAAGAAGAATTATAAAATAATTGTAGCATAATATTAACGAGTTAGCTGTTTAGTTGTTAGTAAATCGACTGAATATCAGGGTTGAACAATTGCCTCCAAAGCCAAATGAATTAGAAAGCACATGCTTAATAGACTTGTGCACCGATTTTTGTTTGGGGGCGTATAGATACCTCGCTCATAGGCGTTTCGTAATTCAAATTAGGGAATACCACACTATTGCGCAGTGCCAGCAGGCTGAAGACCGCTTCGACTGCAGAAGCAGCGGCTAACGTGTGCCCAGTAAAAGGTTTAGTAGAACTAAAATCAGGCACTTGCGTTCCAAAAATACGCTCTAAAGCACGACTTTCAGAAAGGTCGTTATTAGGAGTAGCGGTGCCGTGGGCGTTGATATAATCTATTTCTGCAGGTTGCAATCCTGATTGCTGTAGTGCCTGTTGCATAGCTAAGTAAGCCCCTTGTCCTTCAGCAGATGAGGCTGTTTGATGAAAAGCATCATTAGCATTGCCCCAGCCAGTGAGTTCAGCTTTGATACGCGCTCCACGCCTCTTAGCGTTTTCTTCAGACTCTAATACCAAAAAAGCAGCGGCTTCGCCCAAGTTGAGCCCTTTGCGGTGTTCGTCAAAAGGAGTACAATCAGTATCAGAGAGTATCATCAGGCTATGAAAACCATTGATAGTAAACTTGCACAAGGCATCGGCACCTCCTACGATAAGGCAATCTGCTCTGCCTGTGCGTATTAGGTGAGAGGCTGTGATAAGTGCATTGGCTGATGATGAGCAGGCAGTACTAAGGCTTGTAACGACACCTTTCAGTCTAAAATAGTCAGCTATTTGGTGCGAAATACTACCGATATAATGCGTGTTAATATAACGTCTGGAGTGCTCATTGTCTTCATAGCTATACAGATAGCGCTCTGTCATATCCATTCCCCTACACTCGATGCCATTACTAAGCCTGTACTTGCTAAGTGTAGCGGACTTAGGCGTGCATTAGCAATCGCTTGTTGGGCGGCAATGATGCCCAAAAGGGCAGTACGAGAGTAGGCATTGACAGCTGGCAGGTGTAGTGCTCGAGATAGTTCATTATTAGTGTGCTTTATTTCGCCTACTTTGGTGTGATATTTATGAGCAGTTTCAAAATTATGTACACGTGTTAGGCTGGGGCGGCGGTGGGTGAGCGCGTAGAGATGCGCCTCAACAGAATCGCCTATCGAAGAGAGAATGCCTACACCGGTAATCACCACTTTTCTGTTTGTCATTATTTAGTGCGATGAGCTGTGATATATTGGGCTATTGAAGTTACTGATTCAAAGATTTCTTTTTCCTTTTTAGGGTCGTCTAATCGTATGCCGTAATATTTGTCGAGCAACACGATGAGCTCAAGGGCATCAATAGAGTCTAAGCCTAAGCCGGTACCAAAAAGAGGTGCGTTTTTCATCTATCTCTTCAGGAGTGATATCTTCGAGATTTAAGGCTTCAATAATACGGTTTTTCAATTCTAAAATAAGTACTTCCATCTAAATAAAAATTATTATTTTGCGGCAAAGGTAGCAAACTATTTTGCAAATTAACAAATTAAGTTAGCGTAATCCATTGGCAGATAGCTTCGTACTCTTCTCCAAATAATCTACCCAACCAGTGAGTACGTACTCAGCTACACCTTGAGCTCAAAAAGAGCTTGGCTATAGGTTTTGCAAGAACGGAGCCGCCTGCTGATAGCTGTCTAACACAAAGAAACTACCCTCAGTATGCAGTTGGTGGCGTATGCTGATTTCGCCTAAGCATATATTAGGCAGGGTATAGACAAATACCGCCGGACTGGGGTAATACTCCTGCGGATTGGCTATTGTAGCCTGATGTTTCAGGTCGGTATCGAGGCTGGCAGCGCGATTAGCAAACAGAAGTGCTGTGCGGCTCTTTGCTTCAGCAGAAAGCGGACTCAAAACAGCTTCAGCAGCTAAGAAAGCTAACTTAGAGAGATTATCCATTTTGAAAAAAACTTAGGATATTCAACATTTAGGGCTTTGAGTGCTTTCTTAGCAAAGTCAGCGAATGAACTCTCGGGGGCTGCGAAGAGCACCGCATCATCAAGCCTGATGGTGTTATTTCTGATAGTACAAATCACTTTTTGACTAAATTTTTCTGCAAATATATATAATTATTTAGTTAATTGACAATAATTTCCTATCTTTGCCGATTATAAGCAACATTTATGAAAAATAGTTCTTTCAGCAGTAGTTCTGATGGCATACAGTCAGCTGCTATGGTCGCAAAGAAAGCAGCGAGGTGCGTGAGCCGATGAGTGAGTTTCGAAAGCTATCGCTCTCTATAATCGCAAGATGTACCAGCCCGCTCAGAACCTTTTTCGCAAAACGCAAGCCGAGCACCCCTGATAAGGCTGTTAAAGCCCAAAGCGAATATTACATCGCTACCATCGCAGCCCTTTTCTAAATCAAGAGGGAGCAGATGCTTTGGTGAATAACTTCATACTAAATCACCCCGAATCGCCGCTTAGTTCGGCTGCCTATGTACAGATGGCGCATCTTTACTTTCAGCAGGGCAACTATGCCGAATCGCTTGAGTGGTATAACGCTATCGACCCGCTTTCGTTAAAAGGAGAGGAGAAAGATCGTTATTATTTTGAGAAAGGGGTATGCACTCTTCAACACGGGCAAACAAAACGAGTCTAAAACCTTACTTCGAGGCAATACAGCAGCACAAAGAATACGGAGCAGATGCTAAGTATTACTTGGGCTACATCGCCTATGATACTAACGACTATGCTAAGGCTGAGAGCTACTTTAGGCAAGTAGATACAGAAGACAGCGTTAATAATAACGTGTCGTACTTTTCAAGCCAATATGTATTTCAGTCAGGCATTGTACGAAGAGGCGATAGAAGAGGGCGAAAAAGCAACTCAAAAAGACAAAAAAACGCTCAAGAAGTATCAGAGCTGAACAAGATAATAGGCGAGAGTTACTTCAACCTAAAAAAATACAAAAGAGGCTATTCCTTACTTGCAAAACTATAAAGGCAAGAAAGGCAAATTCTCTAATACCGATTATTACTACATAGGCTATGCCCTCTACAAAAAAACAACGATTATAACGGAGCTATCGCTCAGTTCAATAAGATAATCGACGGCAATGACCAAGTGGCGCAAAACGCTTATTACCACTTGGCAGAATGCTACCCTAAAGACAGGGCAGAAGCAGCAGGCGCTCAACGCTTTCAGAAATGCTTCGCAAATGGATTTTGATGCGCAGATAAAGAAAGATGCGCACCTAAATTACGCTCGCTTAGGTTATGAAATAGGCAACCCTTATGAAAGTGTGCCAAGTGTGCTGCAAGCCTACGCTACGGCTTACCCTAATGACCACAAGGACGAAATTCAAGGGCTCTTAGTCGATTCGTATATCTCATCAGGCAACTACCAGGCGGCTATTAGTCTCTTAGAAAAATCGTCTGATCCAAAAGACCGCGAACTCTACAAGAAAGTAGCTTTCTACAGAGGGGTAGAGCTCTTCAACGAACTGCAATACGCTGATGCGCTCACGTATTTAGACAAAGCCATTGCCGACAATAGTGCCATAGCAGCACGTGCGTCCCTATTGGGCGGCTGAGGCAGCATACCAGCTGAAGAATTACCCCCAAAGCGGCAACCTATTTTCAGCAGTTTTTTGCCAATCCTTCAGCCTCTAAAACCGATGAATACCCTAAAGCCTTCTACGGATTGGCGTACGCAAACTTCAATCAACGCCATTATGCTGAAGCGATTGTTAATTTCGAAAAATACCTAAAGCAAAAACCCTAAAGATGAGGACTTCAAGCACGATGCTATGTTGCGCCTTGCCGACTCTTATTTCGTAACAGGTAGTATTGGCCTGCTATGGAGGGCTATAACAAGCTGATAGAAAGCAAATCGGCGAGACCAAGATTATGCTGCTTACCAAAAGGCTATCAGCTATGGGTTTGTAGATCGCCCTAATAATAAGATAGAAGATTTAGAGCGCTTCATCAAAAACTATCCAACTTCTAACCTACGCCCTAATGCTCTTTACGAATTGGGCAATACCTACGTAACTCAAGGGGATACCGACAAAGGACTACAGTACTACCAACAGCTTGCTAAAGACTACAAAGGCAATGCATTAGTGCCCCGTGCTATGTTGCGTGAAGGCTTGGTGTATTATAACCGTGGCGAAAACCAAAAGGCACTGAGCCTCTTTAAGGCCATCGCTAAAGATTATCCTAAAACTACTGAGGCATCACAGGCAGTTTCTTCAGCCAAACTGATATATGTAGATATGGGTCAGGTGAACTGACTATGCCGCTTGGGCAAAGAGTTTGGGCTATGTTGAGGTTACTGACCTCGAGTTAGAAAGTGCTACCTACGAGGCTGCCGAACGACAGTTGCTGCAAAATAATAACAAAGAAGCTATTGTGGCTTTTTGAAAAATACCTCCAACAATTCCCCTAACGGAATGCGCCGCACCAATGCCGAGTTCTACTTAGCACAAGCCCTCTACAATACAGGCAAAAAAGCCGAAGCCCTTACACATTATGAGAATGTTACTAAAGCAGGCTCAAGTGAGTTTGGCGAGCCTTCGCTTACTCGTGTGTGTCAGATATTGCTCGATGCAGGCAGCTATTTGAAAGTCAAAACCTTACCTCGAAGAGCTCGAAAAAACCGCTACTATAGCGCAAAATAAAACTTATGCACAGAGCAACCTAATGCGCGTGTGCTACAATGAGAAGTTGTACGATAAGGCTATAGAGTACGCAAACAAAGTGCTTAGCGAGAAATCGATAGATACCCGTATCAAAAATGATGCTTATATAGTTTTGGCTCGTGCCTACACCCGCAGGGGGTAATGAGGCTCAAGCGCGTAAGTACTACCAAGAGGTACAAAAAAACGGCTACAGGTAGTCTTGCTGCCGAGGCGATGTATTACGAGGCCTTCTACAAAAACAAAAGACAAAAGACTATAGAAGGCTCTAATGATATAGTGCAACGCATAGCTAAAGACTATGGCGGACATAAAGAATGGGCTGCTAAGAGCCTGATAGTGATGGCTAAAAAAACTTCAACGGACTAAAAGATGCTTATCAGGCTTCCTATATTTTAGAGAGTGTGGCTAAGAACTTCAAAGAATACCCCGAAGTGGTAGCCGAAGCTAAAAAAGAGCTCGCCAGCGTAAAAGCTGAAGCCGCAAAAAGCAATTCATCAGTAAAATGAGATAAAAATGAACAGATATATTACACTTATAGGTTTATGTATAGCGACGGTACTCCCTGTGATAGGGCAAAGTCGCAAGGATAGCCTCTCTACCAAAGTGGTAGATGTGGTTAAATCGTATGCCCCTACCATAGCCGATGCCAACAAAAACGCGAAGATGCTAAGCTGAAAGACTCGCTTACAGTCAAGAAAAAAAAGATAGCCTACAGCATCAACTCTGTGCCAGTAGCTTCTACTTTCGTACCCGAAAAAGGAAAACCTGCCGTGGTAAAACCTAAGGTTATCCGCGAAGATTACACCACCTCATACGTGGGCGGAGGCGTCGGATTACTCAATCACGCTCTATGCCGATGCTAATATCACTTACCCGCTAACCGATAATGGCAGACTCTCTCTGTTGGTAGACCATATTTCGGCTAGTGATGATAATGAGGATATTATCCCAGAGATGAACTATTCACTTACCGATGCCTCTCTGCATTACGACTATCAGAGTCAAGAGATGTTGTGGGGGCTAAAAAGGTTATTTCGGTAGAAGTTTGCATAATTGGTATGGCATACGCCCTAATGTTTTTACCCGCAACGATTTGCGCGGCAAGGTAGATGATATGCAGCAGATTTACCTCCGTTATGGTGTGGGCGGCTACCTACAATGGCAAAAATCCTTACTTCAAAGGCTTAGATTTTTAGTGTAGATGCCCTAAACGACCATTTCAACAGCAAAGAGGTTAATCTAAAAGCGCAACCTACTTTCGAAGTGCCGCTAACCGAAGAACAGTTAGTGCGCGCCCAATTACTCTTAGATTATTATGAAGGTAGTTTTTCACGCGAACATAATACGCTTAACAGTCTTACTAACCGTTGGATGCTCTTTGGGCTAACCCCTTCATATCAGCTGATGATTGATAACTTAAGCCTAAGGCTTGGGGTGAGTTTGCTGTATGTAGATGCTAACCGCTCCGACCAAGATAAGTTTAAGGCTTATCCTGCTGTAGAGGCTACCTACACCCTAAGCGATGACGCTATCTTAGTTGGTGGCATAAAAGGTACTATGCAGCAAAATACTTTGTCAAAGCTCAGCAAAGAGAATCCTTTTGTAGCACCGATGCTCGAGCTCAAACCTACTAACGTACAAGCTGATGCTTTTTGTAGGTATCAATGGCAAGGTAACTACCGATTTGCAGTACCGCCTACAGGCAAGCTACCGCCAGAGCAAAGAAAAACCGCTCTTTACTACTTTCACCGAAACGCCTACTATCGCTAGCGAGATACTGCCTTATCAGTATTATAACGCCTTCAAGGTAGTCTATGACGAGGGTGAATGATGTGAGAGCTATTAGCAACCCTCAGCGGTAAGCTAAAGGACGTTGTAAACTTCACTTTCGAAGGACAATACAACCACTACAAGGCTCGTACACAGATAGATAATACAGCGTGGAATCTACCCAGCGTAAAGGTATCGCTTTATACTGATTTCAGAATATTGCCTACCCTATACGCAGGTATGGACATTTTCTATATCGGCAATCGCTATGATTTAGACTATGTGCTGCCTACTACCATTACTCCAGAGAAAATCACTCTTAATGGGTATTTAGATGTAAATCTCCACGCCGATTATACTTTTTAGCAAGCACTGGCAAGTATTCCTAAAGGCTAACAACCTAAGCACTCAGCGCCATACCCTTTGGGCGTATTACCCTTCACAAGGGCTACAAATATATGGCGGGGTTAGATACCCTGTTTTAGTGATTTTGATAATTTTTTTCACATTAGCTAATTTGCTAATATATAATTATTTCGTACTTTTGTGCCTTGATGAATGCAATAACTCTTGTCAAAGCGGCTCGCTTACGCACCTTGCCGCTATCAGTATCGGGTATTATCACAGGTAGTGCTGTAGCCCTACGCGAAAAACCTGAGGCTTTCCGTTGGGATATATTCCTATTAGCGCTCCTCACTACCATACTTTTTCAGATACTCTCTAACTTCGCCAATGATTATGGCGATGGGGTAAAAGGTACCGACAATGAGCACCGTATAGGTCCTGCCCGTGCCTTACAGAGTGGGGCTATCACCGCGAGCAGATGAAGCGAGTAGTGCTTATCACTGCGGCTCTTTCTATACTTTCAGCAATCGCTCTGATAATAGCGGCTTTTGGTAGCGAAAACCTACTTTACACGCTGGTGTTTTTTTGTCTTAGGATTGCTTTGGTGTAGCAGCGGCTATCAAGTATACCGTAGGGGCGTTCAGCTTACGGCTATCGCGGATTGGGCGATGTGTTTTGTATTCGTCTTTTTCGGCTTGGTCAGTGTGGTGGGTAGTCGGTTTTTGTACACCCAGCAGATAGATAAGGCAGTATGGCTACCCGCTATAGCTATCGGATTGTTGAGCGTAGCGGTACTCAACCCTCAATAATATGCGCGATTACGAAAACGACCGCCGTTCAGGCAAGCATACTCTGGTAGTCAAGATGGGCATTTCATTAGCCAAATACTATCATTATTACTTGGTCGTGATAGCTATGGTAGCAATGCTCGGCTATTCAGTATGGCGCTTACAAATGCGTTGGCAGTTGCTGTACCTTATAGCCTACTTGCCTTTTGGTGGTGCATCTATTGTCAGTAAAACGCAATACAGAACTACGACTCTTAGATAAAGAACTCAAAATCGTAGCAATGAGCACTTTCTTGCTCTCGGTCTTATTTTTATCGGTATCTATACTAACGTCTAGCTGCTAACGTCTAAAGACTAACGACTAGCGACTAACAACTAATAAACTAACGTCTAATTCAATAATAACTATGGAAGTAATTTACTACGGACACGCTTGTGTGGTATCCGAATAGGAGACACCCACCTTCTTATCGACCCTTTTATCTCTGAAAACCCTTCAGCGAGTCACATCAATGTAAAATAATGTACCTGCTGACTACATCCTTATCACTACGGCTCAGCAAGACCATACTTTATGATGTAGAGAGCATCGCTAAGCGCACTAATGCCAAAAATTATCTCTAATTACGAGATTTCTAACCATTATTTCAACTTAGGTATCGAAAATTCACACCCTATGGACTTAGGAGGGGCTTATAATTTCCCTTTTGGTTCAGTGAAAATGGTACCCTGCTCTGCACTCTTCTACTTTCGATGATGGTAGTGCGTGGTTGCGCTTGTGCTTTATTATCAGAACCTTAGACAAAACCGTTTACGTAGCAGGAGCTACCGCTTTTGCATTTCGATATGCAGCTTATACCTGTGCGTTATAAAGTAGATTTAGCCATATTGCCTATAGGCGGCAACTTTACAATGGACGTAGAAGATGCTATTATGGCTTCTGACTTCGTAAAGTGCAACAAAGTATTAGTTATCATTACGACGCAATCCGCTTATCAAAATTGATGATAAAGACTTAGCTGTACGCAGCTTCAAAGCCAAAGGCAAAGAGTTAATTCTCTTAGGGGGTTGGGCAAAAAGTATTAGCTTAGTATTAAATAGCAGAAAAATTTGCTAATTTGCTAATCGGCTAATTTTTCCCAGTATGTCAAAGAACGAACTGAAAAGTCTTAAAAACTTTTACGGTGCAAAGTTCTCACCCTTTTTTGGCAAACTGAGCAAATACTTGTTGCGTGATGATACAACCTTGTCAAAACAAAACAGTCAATAAAAATGAAAAACTTTTTACTTATTACCGCACTGCTCATAGCCTCTAATGGCTTAGCTCAGAAATACTTATCGCAATACGATATAGACGAAGAGCGTTTTGGTAACGAGCGTATCTTCACCCTAAGCGCCAACGACGAGCCCTTAGAGGGTGCCTATAAGGTAGCCATTGGGGTCGGCGATTACTGAAGCTACCTTCAAAAAGGTAGAATAGACGGTGCCAAAAACGTATAACGACAAAGGCGAACTTATTGTGGAAGAACACTACAAAAATGGTTTGCCCGAAGGGGCTTTTTACCCAATATCGCGAGGGCAAGGTAATACGCCCTCACTACCTATAAAGACGGAAAGTTAGACGGCAAAAAGCGCTCGCTATACCGATAAAGGGCAGCCCGACTACGAAACTTTCTATAAAGACGGTAAGAAAGAGGGCGAGTGGAAGTACTACGATGACGAAGGCAAGGTTGAGCGCATCGAAACCTACAAAAACGACGAGAAGAACGGTAAGTGGTGGCGCAAAATGGTCAGCAACCACGGCAATTACACCACTACTAAGTACTATACCAATGGCAAACCTTCAGGCAAATGGGTAGAACAGTGGGAAAATGGCTTGCTACGCGAAGAGCGCGATTATAAGGACGAAAAGACCTATACTCAGCGCAATTATCACCCTAAAACGGCAATCCCTAAGAGCGAAGTGTCGTACAAAGACGATAAGTTGCACGGAGCTCGCAAGAACTTCAATGGGGCAGGCGTTTTGCAAGACGAACAAGTGTTCGACGCTGATAAAGCTCATCGCCCGCAAAATCTACCACTCTAATGGCAGATTAAAAGAGGAAACCAATTATAAAAACGATGAGAAAAAAACGGTAAGTACACCTCTATAACGAAAATGGCACTCTTAGCGAAGAAGGCGAATATAAAAACGACTTCAAAGAGGGAGTATGGCGCGAGTACCAAGAGAATAATGTAATTTACCGCGAGCGTACCCTATGTAGGAGGCATTCTCAACGGCGCGATGAAGATATATTATCCTAGCAAAAAGTAAAGAGGAAGGAATGATGAAGGACAACTACAAGCAAGGAGTCTGGAAGCATTACGACCGCACAGGGCGTTTAGCATACGAAGAAGAGTACCAGCAAGGCACAGTAGTAAAGCGCAAAGATTTTGACGAATAAAACTCAAATTATTTTATATGAAACTCAAAAACGCAATCACACTTTCTGCCATAGCATTGGCTACAATGCTTGGCACCACAGACTCTTACGCACAACAGAAGAAAGGTAAAAATGCAAAAAGACAGAGCAAAGCTGTCAAAAAAACCTAATTATGGCAAAACCCTCTGAGGTAAAAAGCTAACGACGGAGCTTTCAAAATAAAGCCTTTAGCATACGATTATGACGCTGTGAGCAACTACATCGATGCAGAAACGATGTACATTCACTTCTCAAAACACTATGTAGGGTATTTAAACAACCTCAATAAGGCAGTCGAAGGAAAGCCTGAAGCGCAGAAGACTATAGAGCAGCTCCTCAGTACGCTCGATATGAGCAATGCAACCCTAAGAAACAACGCAGGGGGTTACTATAACCACAATTTATATTTCGAACTTATTTCGCCAAAAGGAGGAGGAACCCCTACCGGAGCCTTAGCAGCAGCTATTGACCGCGATTTTGGCAGTTTCGAGAACTTCAAAAAGCCTTTAGCGAGGCAGGGAGCCAAAACGTTTCGGTTCAGGTTGGGCGTGGTTAGTAGTCAATAATGGTAAGCTACAAGTAGTGAGCACTGCCAATCAAGACACCCCATTAATGCCAAACTTAGAGGTTTCAGGCACCCCATTCTTGCTATGGACGTTTGGGGAACACGCCTATTACCTAAAAATACCAAAAACAAACGTGCTGATTATATCACCAACTTCTTCAACGTAATCGATTGGACTAAAGTAGCTCAAAAATACGAAGAAGCCCTAAAAATAGTATGATTTTTCGTGTATGGGTTCCCCTTTGAAGGAAGTCCGCGAGCTGGCGCAGCGGAGTATGTGCATAAGGGGATAGTTTACAATATAAAAAGCTGTTCTACAAAAGAACAGCTGTGCTTATATTTTAGTATTAATATGTAAGCGTTTGGGTAGCCGTACGTCCGTCTGTTGATTTAATAACTATCTGAGTAGGTTTGTTTTCATTGTTATAAACGTATTCGCGCACAGTAGAACTTGTTTTTAGGGAAGTTCTTTTTGTGCTACATTCACAAATCTTTTGTAGTAGTGAAAGTTTGTTGTCTAAACGCTACAGAAGTTACTTCAGGAGCTATAAACGCAAAAAGCTCCACGCCCATTGTAGTTGGCACCATTAGTGTAAGTAAAATTCTGTACATATCCGTTGTACTCATCCTTAGTTACATTTCCTTTGCTGTCTAATGTAGTTGGTAGTAGTTGAAAAACTGCCTCCTCCATTATCGCGAACTTCTACTCTTGTAGCCACTACAGAGGTACCTTGATAGGTAAACTGAGTAGTAGAGGTAGCCCCTCCGCCAACTCTTATTTCTTTACTTACTTCACCTTGCTCATTATAAGTAAAAGCATAGTTTGTTACATCACCCCAAGCACCTTTTTCTACTACGCGTTCTACCTGCTTTTTGTTGTTATAAAAAGCTCTACAGTAGTAGGAGTGTTTTGTCCTGATGATTTTTGTACAGCCTTAGTAAGATAGTTTTCAGAGTTATAAGTAAAAGTACAAGTCTCTACACTACCATAAGCACTTGTGTAAACAGACTCTCTAAGCAAACGGTCTGTTACAGTATGAGTAAGAGTCGAAACCCCAGCGCCTTCTTGAGTAACGATAGTTTTAGGGTACTCAAAATTTACTATATAAGGGTTCGTTTCTACTTGTGGGGTAGGCGGTGTAGGTTGTTCCCCACCATTGTTGTCGTCTTTTTTGCAGGCTACCACAGCAAGGGCGGCTACTGCTACTAATAAAAATTTCTTCATTGTAGTCTATTTTAGGGTTAAAAAACTTTGTCAGAGTCCTAAGACTCTAACAAAGTCTAATAAATTAATAGTTGTATACAGTAGTAATAGTAGTAGTACCTCCTAAGCCTCCTGTTTGTACTTCTACACTTTTGGTTACTACATTGCCATTATACTCGTATGAATAAGTACTATTGGTGCTACGTCCTGTGGCATTCCATTGTTTTGTTGTAGGATTATTTTTGCTTTTTACAAAATTAAACGGATCACCATAAACAGAGAAGCTGCCATGAGCATTAAAAAAAGATAGAAAGGAGATTTTACTTTCCAAATTTAGCTTACTATCATAACCTCCGTAAGTTGTAGTGCCTGCATTGCTACCTTCAAATTTCACTAAGTTACCAGACTCTAAAAGTATAAGTATATGTATTTGTAGGATAATCAGGGTCATGGTCTTTATCTGTTACAACTACTTTATTAGCAATACTATAGTTGTAAGTATAGTCGTGCTCGTCAAATTGTCCTGGTATACCAATATCTGCTTTGAAGTAGCGCTACTACTTTTCCTTCAGCATTATGAGTGTACTGATAGGTAGCAGTTTGGCTACCTGAAAGTTCTAATTTAGTAAGCAAACCTTTTTGCATCATAAGAGAACGCATAAGACTGACCTGTAGTTACTACTGAAGTAAGGAGCTTGTTAGCATCATAGTTGAAATGTAAAATCGCCTGTCATATCGCTAAAAGCTATTTTTGTTAATAGTTTTCTAGCACTATCTACTGTGTAAGTAATAGTACGAGAGCTAACGCCAGTAGCATTTTTCTGTAGTAATTACTAATGATTTAGGGTAAGTAAAATCCACAGTCGTAGGTACAGAACCCTGATCTGCTATTGGAGCTTGTGGTGTTGGTGGCGTAGGTTGTTCCCCACCATTGTTGTTATCATCTTTTTGCAGGCTACCACAGCAAGGGCAGCTACTGCTACTAATAAAAAATTTCTTCATCGTAGTATGTTTTTGTTTTTAAAGGTTAAAAACTTTTGTCAAAGTCCTGAGACTCTGACAAAGTTTGTATTATTACTAGTAAGTATATCTGATAGTAGCATAGTTACCGCCACCTGCATATTTCTTAAGTACTGTTTTAGGTTTGTTAGTGCCTTGTTTTTCAGTTACTTCATACACAAACATACCGCCAGAGGTAAGTAGGTTTTTAGATGATTTTACAAATACATCATTATCACCTCCTAAACTAACGTTACTATGTCTTGTAAAGAGTCTCTACTATGCTTGTTAAACGGAAATACTCAAAGTTGAGGTCATTAAGTACCGTAGTATCATAAGAGTAAGAAAAGTTCCCGTGAGGAGTAGCTAGTGCTGTTGGGTTCTCATTCTGATAAGTGTAGGTATAGGTACTAACATCTCGGTCTTTTACTACCAAAGAGTTTTCTGTATAGGTAAAAAGTAGCTGTCCATACCATACCACCTTCCCAACCATTAGTGCTGGGTCTTACTGTTTTAGAAGTAATACGACCTTTATCATCTACTACTACATCATAAATGTCAGACATATTGTCGCGGGTACGTTTAAAACTTACAAGTTTGTTGTTCTGATAGGTAAATTCATACTCTACTTTAAACAACTCAGTACTACTATTTCGTTTAGATTCAAAAGTGTACTTTTTAAGGTTTTTGCCCTCATACGCTAAGGTGTAAGTTTGTGTTGCATCAGGAGAAACTACGCTCCAGCCTTTTAGCACATTGTTTTCTACATTGAAAGTAGTAGTGCTTGTTTCTTGCCCGGTTACTTCAATTTTCTTTACAAATCCTACTGGCACTGTAGTAGGTGTCTGTACCTGAGGTGCAGGTGGTGCAGGAGGCGTAGGTTGCTCCCCACCGTTGTTGTCGTCTTTTTTGCAGGCTACCACAGCAAGGGCAGCTACTGCTACTAATAAAAATTTCTTCATAATGTGTAAGTATTATCATTAAACGGGGCAAAGGTAACGTTTATTTTCTATACTTACCGTTAAATAAAAAGTTAAATTTGTATTTTATTAGCACAACCTATCACTGCGTAAAGTATATCAACTTCCTCCTATAAATACTTAGCAACTTCGATTTAGAGATAAAACCATAATACCTACCATCAGAATGCACCACCGGCAGGTTCCACGCACCTGTATGCTGAAACTTGTCCATTACTGTGCTCATCTTATCCTTACCCGACACTATCGTCGCAGGGGCAGGCTGCATAAGCTCAATAGCCGCAATCTTATCGTAATAATCCGACTCAAAAATAAGGTGACGTATATTGTCAAGCAGAATTACCCCTTTTAAAACACCCGTTTCGCGCTCTAATACAGGATAAATATTCCTATTCGATACCCGCACCACATCCATCACCACCTCGCGCAGCTTCATATCCGTATAAACAGGCACAAAGTTGTGCTCTACCACCTGCTCAAAGTCCATTAAGGTCAGTATCGATTGGTCTTTGTTTTTGCGAAATAAGCTCCCCTTTCCTGCCCAATTCCATAGTGTAGATAGAGTATTTGTTAAAATACTTTAGCCACCGAAAACGATACCGCAGCCGTCAGCATCGCCGGCACCAATAGCGAGTAGCCCCCTGTCACTTCAGCAATGAGGAAAACAGCCGTCAGCGGAGCGTGTAGCACCCCCGTCATTAGGGCAGTCATACCCACAAGAGTAAAGTTAGGCAGCGCCGCCTTATAGCCCAGTATCGGAAATTCGTTAATAATACGCGCAAAGCAATTCCCCATCACGCCCCCCATAAAGAGCATAGGCGAGAAAATACCCCCACACCGCCACCGCCAAAGGTCAGCGAGGTAGCCACTACTTTGGCAAAGGTCAGCCCCTGCCAATAGCAGAATGATAATCCACGAGTTCGATAAGTCCCAACCAAAAATATTCTTGCTAAGCGATAACTCAGGGTGTCCCTCTTTTAGGTGATTGATAATCTCGTGCCCTTCGCCGTATAGCGGAGGCATTATATAGATAAGCAACCCCAAAAGGGCCCCACCTATCACTATTTTTAAGGTATGGAGCAGTTATTTTCTTAAAAAGCATTGATTTTCTCATATACAAAGGTAAAATAAGCCGACATTAGTCCCCCACTATACCCAAAAAGAATGTAAAACGGAATTCCTTGCAGCGAAAAAGGCACGAGTGATAGTCATCGGTATAAGCACCTCACTGCCAAAGAAGAAATAGAAGTAAACACCCCGCAGAGCGAAGCGATAAACAGAGGAATAAGCGACGAAAGCGTAAGGTCAAGCCCAAACACTTCTATAGCAAATAGAATTGCCGCGATAGGCACTTTAAAGATAGCCGCCAAAGCTGCTGCACAAGCACAAGCCAACAGCAACATACGGTTCGATTGGTTGATGTGAAAAAACCGACATATATTAGAGCTTATCCCAGCCCCTGTTACCACCATCGGACCTTCTAGCCCCTACCGACCCCCCAAAGCCAATAGTGATAGGAGCCACCAACAGACTCCCATACGCCTGAAAGCGCTTCATCACCCCTTTTTGGTGAGCTACGGCATAGAGTATTGAGGGTATACCGTGATTCACATCGTGGCGTATCACATATTTTTAACCCTAATACACCACTGCAAAAGCCGATAGTAGGCAGCACAAAGTAAAAAGCCATAAGTCACCGTTTGAGCCAGTTGCCCATCTAACAGCCACTGAATAAAGTGAGTAAACGACCGCATCGCAAGGGCAGCCAGCCCTGTGATGATACCAATTACTCCGCTCAGCAGCAGAATAAATTGACGTTCGCTAATATGCTTCACACGCCATATAAGGAAGCGTTTTTAAGAAATGTTGGGTCATTTTTTTAGTTACAGATAGTTCAGTTTTTTTAGTTACAGATAGTTTAGCTTTTTTAGTTACGGATAGTTCAGCTTTTTACGAGTGGCAAAAGTACAAATTTATTTTTGGATTACCACGCCCTCCCCACCAATGTTTACATTTTTCACCCCTCCCACTTGTCCCACTCGTCTCACCAGTCCCACTTGTCCCCTCGTCTCACTTGTCCCACTCGTCTTACTTGTCCCACTCGTCTCACTTGTCCCACTCATCTCACCAGTTCCCACTCGTCTCACCAGTTCCACTCGTCCCACTTGTCTCACCTGTCCCACTTGTCTCACCAGTCTCACCAGTCTCACTTGTCCCACCAGTCCCACTCGTCCCACATTCCCATCACTCCCACAATCGCCTGAATTACCAAGAGTCATCTGAGTGCCATCAACTTTAAAATTAATATTATCAATATTCAGATTTTTCTATAAAAGGTAGTAGAAACTTTCTTAAAAAGAATTCGTACCCACATTCTTCGGGGGTTTAGGTTATTTCGAAATCCTAAAATATCAACTGAATAATTTCCTTTAGGAATTATAAAACTATCATCTACCCCTATTCGTTCATCTTTTGACGGAAAATTTAAGTAATAATCAGGTTTCAATTCATTATAGCATAAATATCACTAATAATAATTTTTTTCACTTTCAACTCTAAGAGGAAAAGGATAAAGGGTTTTAAAGAGTTTCCATTTAGGGTCTATTTTACTTTCTTCTTCTAAGTTAACAATTATTTCATAATCCCAAATTTCAATGGTATAAATAGGCAGAAGCACACCTTCATTTATAGCTTTTATTACCTACTTTAGGATTCTGAATAAAAATCTAAAAGATTTGTGCTTTTTATACCTTCTGAGTGTACAAAATTAGCTAAAACAAGAGGGTCAAATAAAAACCATTCCTTGTAGATTTAATGAAAATTTTTTGTTTTTGTAGAACATATTTAAAAATAAATTTTTACTCTTTTTATTACTATAATTAGACTTATTTTTTATCCCATTCTAATTGCTTATCAATGGTCTTTCTAATTACAATATTAGTTTTTCTTAGATTTTTAGTCCCACCAGTCTCACCTGTCCCTCGTCCCACCAGTCTCACATCTTTGCCCGTGCGGCTCGCACTCCCACTAGTCCTATACTCGCCTCACATTCCCAGCCCTCTCAGCCCTCCCAGCCTTCCCATTCCTCCCACAATCACCTATCCTAATCCCACTTCCCAAAAAAATTTTTCTCTTTACTCTTACACTATACTTACCATATACAAACGATACAGGAAGAGCGAACGAAAAGCGAAAAATCAGCGAAGTATAAACATCTAATAAAAAGTTTCAAAAGTAGTATGTTTTTACTTTTCAGTTATTCTAAAAATCGTTGCAAATATACAGCGTAATTGCCAATTAAAAAATTTCTATCTTTGCAGTTCAATAAAAAGATTAATTAACTATGTCTTGGTTTAAAAAGAACAGCAAAAGGAATACAAACCTCTACAGAGGAGAAGAAAGATATCCCTAAAGGATTATGGTTTTAAATCGCCCAGCGGCAATATAGTAGAGCAAGATGAGTTGGTTACCAACTCTACGTAAGTCCTGATGACGATTACCACGTGCGCATTGGCAGTAAGGAGTATTTTTCAAATACTGTTTGACAATAATGAGTTCAAAGAATTAGACGCCAATATGGTCTCTAAAGACCCACTTTCGTTCGTAGATACCAAATCTTACGACAAACGTTTAGAAGAAGCCACTAACAAAACGGGACTCAAAGATGCCGTTCGTACAGCGGTGGGTAATTCTAAGGGGCGCCTATTGTCATTGGCTGTATGGATTTCGCTTTCATTGGCGGCTCTATGGGTAGTGTAGTGGGCGAAAAATATGTCGTGCTATCGACTATGCTATCAAGCATAAACTACCATTCCTTATGATTTCAAAATCAGGCGGAGCTCGTATGATGGAGGCGGCTCTTTCGCTAATGCAGATGGCCAAAACTTCTATTAAGTTAGCTCAGCTCGATGAGGCAAAGTTGCCTTACATATCGCTTTGCACCGACCCTACTACGGGGGTATTGGTGCTTCCTTTGCGATGCTTGGCGACATCAACATAGCCGAACCAGGCGCGCTTATAGGCTTTTGCCGGACCTCGTGTAGTAAAAGACACCACAGGGCAAGACCTCCCAGAGGGCTTCCAAACGGCAGAATTTGTCCTCGAGCACGGCTTTTTAGACTTCATCGTAAACCGCAAAACAGCTAAAAGACACCGTCAATCTATACATAGATTTAGTGATGAATAGAAAAATCAGGTAGTATGACCTTCGTGTATGCTGACCGTCACATCTCCCCCTTTGAAGGGGGACGGGGAGATGTTTATACAATAAGAGGTAACCTGAATTTTAGCCGTTAGCCCTCTAATACCTAACGACTAATAGCTAGCGTCTAACGACCAACGACTAACGACTAAATGATCACATTCAAAGCACCGAGTAATATAGCCCTTGTAAAGTACTGGGGCAAGAAAGGGAGCAGCTACCAGCCAATCCCTCTATTAGCTTTACGCTTAGCCATTGCTATACCGAAACTTCTATTGCCTACCAGCGTAGAAGCGACACTACTATGGCTACTGACGCCCCTTTTTCTTTTGATTTTAGCTTCGACGGACAGCCAAAACCGTCTTTTCACCCCAAAATCGAAGCCTTTTTTGCGCGTATTGCCCCTTACTTACCTTTTTTAACGGACTATCATTTCAGCATACACTCGCATAACTCATTCCCCGCATAGCAGCGGTATAGCCTCATCAGCTAGTGCTATGGCAGCGCTTTCTGTATGCCTTATGCAGGTAGCCAGAGAGTTAGGTTATACATACTCGAAGAAGAGTTTTGGCAAAAAGCCTCTTTTGGCGCGCTTAGGGGTCGGGTAGTGCCTGTCGCAGTGTCAAAAGGCAGTATAGTGGTATGGGGCAACATCCTTCTATTGTGGGCAGTTCAGACGATTATGGCATAGCTTACCCGCTGCAAGTAGCACCAGTGTTTACTGATTATCAAGATACTATCCTGCTCATCGACCGTGGGCAGAAGCAAGTCAGTAGCACCGTGGGGCATAACTTAATGCACGGACACCCTTTTGCTGAGGCGCGTTTTTCGCAAGCCAATAACAATATCGACCGCCTTATCGGGGCGTTTGCCACAGGCGATATCGATACGTTTATAGAGGTAGTCGAGGCGAAGCCCTCACCCTCCACGCAATGATGCAGACCAGCATTCCGTATTTCATACTGATGCGTCCCAATACTTTGAAGTCATTCAGCGCGTATGGCAGTACCGCAAAGACACCAAAGTACCGCTCTGCTTTACCCTCGATGCCGGTGCCAATGTGCATCTGCTGTACCCCAAAAGCGTAAAAAGACGAAGTACAAACGTTTATCAAAAACGAATTGGCACACTTTTTGCGAAGAAGGAAAAATATATTAATGACCAATTAGCCAATAAGCATTGACAAATCGGCAAATTGACAAATTGACAAATCGACAAATCGACAAATTCTTATGGATATTACTAAAGAACAAGTTGAGGATTTTATAGAAGAGGTACTTCCGCTTACAGAGCGCGAGGTCATTAGCTATGAACTTTCGCCAGCTGAGGGCTTGCCTATCACTGATAGCAAAGTCGGAGGGGTACCTTATATTCCCAAAGGAGGCACTTTGCCCAGAACTTCTGACGGCTACCCGCTATTTATGATAGCGCAAATCAATTGCGAGCAGTTGCCCCCAAACAGCTTCTATCCTAAAAAGGACTCTTGCAGTTTTTGGATAAGAGTTGTCGATGAAAAAAATTTATAGACGAATACAACTAAGGGGTTTGCAATCATAATGAAAGAAATGACCCTTTAGCGATAACAACCGCAGAGTGTTGTATTACCCTACCCTTACGAGGCAACTCCTTTTGAAGAGTTTCAAGCAGAATACCATTTTTTTATGATGAGTGTATGCCTCTGAAAGAGTCTAAGGAATTTGCAATGCACTTCACTAAGGAACGCGAAGAGGTCAGTTATGCCCTTTCGTTCTTTCACCCTATTTTCGTACAAAAGTGGAATGAAAAGTTTGGCACCAATTACGCGCATTACCTGTACGACTCACCTACTCAAATCCCCGACGAAATAGATGAGATTTTTCAACGATTGGCTCCCCGATGGGCAAGGTAATAAATTAGGAGGCTATGGCGAGGAAGCTGAGTATGGCAATTATTATCCCGATGATTACCGCTCTTTCCCATTATTGCAAATAGATTGCGATGATGATTTAGGCATAGATTGGATAGATGGGGTAGGGCTTTTCCTTATTAAGGAAGAAGAGCTTGCAGAAGCCGATTTTACAGAGGTATATTACAATTTTCAGTTTTAAAATATAAGGCTATGGGAGTATGGCAATGGTTACAAAACAATATTCAGTGAGGGGAAGATAGACTAACAGAAAAACAACTCACAAGGCTCGAGAACTTTGCCCAAGCAGTAAAAACAGCAACAGCTCGTCAGGTAATACATATACAAGCACTACCATCTGCTAATCTGGCAATTACCGATAGTAAGTTTGGCGGTATTCCTTACTTGCCTAAAGGCGCTACACTGCCTACAGCACGCAATGGCAAGCCGCTATTTATGTTGGCACAAATCAACTGCTCGCAGTTGCCCGAAAATAATATCTACCCTAAAAAGGGCTGTTGCAAATATGGGTAGTAGCCAATGGCAAGTACGCTGGCAACCAATACTATTCTTATTCGCCCCATACACAGCGCGTTATATATTATCCTACTTTAGAAGAGGCTACAGATTACGACAAATTTAAGCAGGTGTATCAGTTTGAGGGCAAGCCTTTGCCTTTTGCTCCTACACAAGCCTACCGACTAATTTTCACCAAAGACATTGATACTTTCTCTTATGAGCAGTTGCGTTTTAATCATTCGTTGCTGCCACAGTGGAAAACCTACTTTGGCGAACAGCGAGAAAACTTCCTTCTTTTGCCTGAAAAGATAGCCGAAAAGCTCAAAGAGTTATTGCCTACCTCTCGAGGGCATCGTATAGGAGGCTATAGCGAGGTTGATGATAACGCTCAGGCGGTAGGTAGCGACGGCTTACCCAAAAATACTACTACTGCGCATAGATACCGATGACAAAGCCGGTATCCGTTGCAAAGATAACGAGGCTGTAAAATTTTTCTTATAGAGAAAGCAGATTTCGAAGCGCTCGATTTTAGTAAGATACAGCATTCTCTTTAAAACAAATGTATGACAACAACCAATAGCAATCAGTCAGCCCCTAAAATAGTTCTTATTACGGGGGCAACTTCCGGTATAGGCAAACAAACAGCTTTGCTGCTCGCCTCTAAGGGCTTTTTGGTGTACGGCACGGCACGCAATGTCGAGGGCAAGAACCTCCCCTTCAGATTGCTACCAATGGACGTGCGAGAGCCAGCCACTATCAAGCAGGCAGTACAGCAAATCCTCAGCGAGGTAGGGCGTATCGATGTCCTTATCAACAATGCAGGGGTAGGCATCACAGGGGCGGTAGAAGAACTGCCAGCCGACCAACTGCATAACGTTTTTGCCACCAACCTCTATGGTGCTATGTCCGTAGTGCAAGAGGTTTTTGCCTACTATGCGTGCGCAAAAAAAGCGGACGTATTATCAACATCAGTTCTATAGCGGGCTATATGGGTTTGCCTTTTCGCGGAGCCTATTCAGCCAGCAAAGGGGCTTTACTGCTGATGACAGAAGCCTTGCGTATGGAGGTAAAAAGCCTTTTGGTATAGAGGTATGTACCATTTCCCCGGCGATTATGCTACCGACATAGCCTCTCGCCGTTATCACACTCCCGTAAACGAAAAACTCTCCTTATGCTGAGGTGTATGCAAAACAACTCCGCCTGATGAACGAACACGTCGATAGCGGTGGCGACCCTAAAGAAATGGCTGAAAAGATACTCAAAGTAATCAACACCAAAGCACCCCAAAGTGCATTATAAACAAGGCAGTTTCTTGCAGAAATTTTCAATAGTCCTCAAACGACTTTTTGCCCAGCAAAGCGCTACGAGCAAATGCTGATGAAACATTATCAATTAATAAATTAAAAAAACAAGTAATATGAAATTCTTTTATTGATACAGCAAATTTAGCACAAATTCAAGAAGCCCAAGATTTGGGCGTGTTAGACGGAGTCACCACCAATCCGTCATTAATGGCAAAAAGAAGGTATCACCGGCAAAGAGGCGATACTCAAGCATTATACTAACATCTGCACGATTGTAGAGGGCGATGTTTCTGCTGAAGTAATTGCCACCGACTTCGAGGGCATCGTCCGCGAGGGCGAGGAGCTGGCAGCCCTTCACCCACAGATTGTCGTAAAAGTACCGATGATAAAAGACGGTGTCAAAGCCATTAAATACTTTACCGATAAAGGTATCCGCACCAACTGCACATTGGTATTTTCAGCAGGTCAGGCGCTTTTTGGCAGCCAAAGCGGGAGCTACCTATGTATCGCCTTTTATTGGCAGACTTGATGACATTTCAGCCGACGGACTCTCACTTATTGAAGAGATACGCCTAATTTACGACAACTATAATTTCGAAACCCAGATATTGGCAGCCTCAGTGCGTCACACGATGCACATTCTCGAGTGCGCTAAGATAGGTGCCGATGTCATTACCGCCCCTCTTTCGGCAATCACCGGACTATTAAAACACCCTCTTACCGACAGCGGTTTAGCACAGTTTTTAGCTGATGCAAAAGAAATTGGGATAACAATATTAAAAGCACTATGACTGCAAAAAGAAAAAAATCCAAGAACTGAACGACCATTTGCAGGTGTTCCCTAAAAGCAGAAGACATTTTTGTAAAGGAGCAACCGTGGCTCAAAAATCATTTTTGCCCCTGATGAGTATCGATTTAGCGAAATCAATCCCGATTGGGCAGGGCAAAAGGTATATATGCTCGCTCCGTTTGAGCCTTACGAGGGTTATATAGGCGATAATACTACTGAGTATCACAACGAATATACCACACCTAACTGGTTAGCTTTCCGCCCTAACCGACGATAATAAGTTCGAATTCCTCGGCAAGGAAGGATATTTTTGAGCGAACTGCTATTCACCACTGGAATTTTTGATTCTGAAATGGAAAAAGAATTTCAAAAATGCAGCAATTCTATGAGAAATATAAAAGCAAATTTTGATAAATACGGTGCATTGGTGAATTTACAAAATCCCGAACGTAAAGGTAAGCTGAATAAGAAAAACTATTTAGAAAGATTGGGAGGAGAGATAGAGTATGGTAACTGGAGTTCCAGCATTGAAAGGAAGGAATATCCAAAGGCTTTTGAAATGAAAATACAATACGGAAAGGATGATGAAGAGGTAGTGTTTGACATTTCTTACCAAGGAAACCCATTCTATCTCATAGCTGAAACAGGGGCTTACGACTGGATAGGTTCTGGTGGTTATATCATTATGCTTTATGAGCCTGTAAGCCGTATCGTACTATTTACTTTCGATTATTAGTAATTATATGAAAACACTTATTATTGTAACACATCCTCATATAGAAGATTCTATCATCAACAAGCGTTGGATTGAGGAGTTTGAGAAATATCCAGAGCTATATACCATACATCAGTTGTATAAAGTATATCCCGATGAACGTATAGACATTAAGAAGGAACAACAACTGATAGAGCAATACAATTGCATTGTATTTCAGTTTCCCCTCTATTGGTTTAGTATGCCCCCGTTGTTAAAGAAGTGGTTAGATGAAGTTCTTGCCTATGGATGGGCTTATGGGAGCAAAAAGTGGCTATAAAGTAGGAGGCAAAAAGGTAACGCTTGCTATTTCGGCAGGAATTGATGAGCGTGAATATGCACATAACGAAAAATACAAATACACCCTTAAGGAATTGTTACGCCCTTTTGAACTCACGTTCGAATACATTCACGCCGATTACAGACCGTTTTTTGCCTATTACGGCATCGAGCTGAACAGTACAACCGAATGGATTGAGAGAAGTGTACCGCTGTACAAGCAGTTTTTAGAGGAATTTGCCAAACAATAGTTAACATATTTTTTTCTAAAGCTCTCCTTTAGTACTGACTTGCAGCTCGTGTCCTCCACCGTCCAATTCGTCCTACAAGTCAGCCCCGTCTGACTTGTCCAATAACAATAATTATTACAAATGAAAAGATTATTTTTAACCTCATCGTTCAGTTCAGTAGCCAAATTGTTTGAAGATTTTTGCAGGTGAACCCGTAAAAAGGGAAAAAAATTGGCTTTTTATCCCAACAGCAAGTTTGGTAGAAAAAAAGTGCGTTTTTATGTAGATGATGATAGAAAAGCCTTTGAAAAAAATTAGGTCTTATCATAGAAGAATTAGAAGTTTCTACCGCTACAACGGAAGAAATAGCGACAGCATTAGAGCAAAATGATTATATTTTTTTATCTCTGGAGGGAATACATTCTACCCTAATGCAGGAACTAAAAAGAAAGGAGCAGACAAGCTACTTATAGAACAAATTGATAATGGAAAGTTGTACATAGGTACTTCGGCAGGTTCTATCATTGCCTCTCCTACTATTGAATTTGTGAGTGATATGGACGAGACCAAAAAAAGCTCCTGAACTCACTGATTATTCAGGCTTACATTTGGTAGATTTTTTTATTTTTTTACCTCATTATTTAAACTTTCCTTTCAAGGAAGTTACTCAAAAAAATAGTAAATGACTATTCACAGAGAATAGATTTGCGACCTATTTCCAACAATCAAGTAATTACCGTTTTAGGTGATGAAATAAAAAAACACTTGAAAAACCCAAATGAGCAACAAAAAAATAATTTTAATGACACCCAACATTCTATTACAACAATTAGAAAATACCCTCCCTAAGGGAATGCAAATCCCTAAGGAACTCCGCCAACTCTATCAGTGGATAGAGGATAATTGGATATTATGATTAGGAATTAGAAGTAGCAACCCCTCATAATATGAATGATGAACCTATTACAGATCCTTTTTTTGAAGTGGTTTTTGAAGTAACGGAGTAAATTAGGAATAAAAACACATAACATTTCATAATAAACCTATGAACAACGAAGTATTACCTACAACATATTTAGGGAGAGAACTCCCAAAAGAGTATGTAAACAGTATTGAAAAGGAGAGACCTTCCCCGAATGGCTCACAATGTTCCCTCATACAGAATACGAACACAGTACCGAGATTGAAGTATGGAGCAAAGAGTATCTCTTGTCGCATACTTATAGCAAATCTTTCTGCAATTACGCTTTCTTTACTCGTGATGATATTGATTTTTTCGATGTTGCAAAACCCGTGATGAAGACACTTTAACCCCGAAGAACTCCAATCAGCCTTTGCTATTGGTTCTGTAAACGAAGGATTTGTGTTTATCAACCTCCACGATGGTTCGCTTTTGGATTTGGTATCACGATATGTTTTTGTGAGAAAGTAGCTGAAAACTTTTCTGATTTCCAAAAATCTTCTTACTAAAGAGCCTGTGGATAGAGATGAGTAAATGTAGCACAATAGCTTTGCGGTCAGGAAAATTTGAAGAATATATATAGCCAATATATAAACACAACAGAATGAGCAAACAACTCTATATCATAGCAGGTTGTAATGGCGCGGGAAAAAAACCACCGCTTCCTTTACCATTTTGCCCGAAGTACTCGACTGCAAAGAGTTTATCAATGCCGACGAAATCGCTAAGGGGCTATCACCTTTCCAGCCTGAGAGTGTCGCCGTACAAGCAGGGCGAATAATGCTCGCTCGTATGGACGAACTATTGCAAAAAGGAGAAACTTTTGCCTTCGAAACTACTTTGGCTACTAAAAAGCTATAAGCAAAAATAGAATGGGCACAAGCAAATGGCTATGAGGGTTACCCTATTGTTCTTTTGGTTTGCGCAATGTAGCAATGGCAAAAGAACGTGTCGCTCAGCGCGTTGCTGAAGGAGGGCATAGCATTCCCTTAGAAACCATTGAAAGAAGGTATCATAATGGGATTTTCAATCTCTTTGCTATCTATATAGATATGGTAGATATTTGTTATATATTTGATAATTCAGAAGGGAGAAAGGAACTTATAGCTCAAAAGGAAAGGCATAAGGATATAGTAATTTATAACAACGACAAGTTTAACTTGATAAAAAAATAATGATGAAAGAGGAAATAACTGAAAAAGAGGGTCTAAAAGATAAACTTTTAAAAGGTTTTAGATCTTGCTTATGAGCGAATGATTGTTGAAAAGCGCAAGAAACAACAGAAAATAGTAGTTTTGGAAAAGAAGGTAAAATCGTAACTATCAACCCATAGTTGAACAGCCTTTTTGCAGTTCCCTAATAGCTATCTTCACCGAACGATAAGCGAAGGATAAGCGAAGGAAAGTCGGCGAGCTGGCGCAGCCGAGTATGTGACGAAGAAAAACCCTTCAATTAAAAAAATATTTGTACATTTGCACTCTAAAAGATAAAAATACATAATAGTGAACTGGATAACCGTAAAAAGAATACGAAGATATTACGTATAAAAAATGCGACGGCGTAGCGCGTATCGCCTTCAACCGTCCTGAGGTGCGCAATGCTTTTCGCCCTAAAACCACCTCCGAACTCCTCGATGCGTTCAAAGATGCTTATGAGGGACATCAATATAGGCGCCGTATTACCTCTGCTGAAGGCCCTTCGCCTAAAGATGGCGTGTGGAGCTTTTGCAGTGGGGGCGACCAAAAAGCGCGTGGCCACCAAGGCTATGTGGGCGACGATGGCTATCATCGCCTCAACATCCTCGAGGTGCAACGCCTTATTCGCTTTATGCCCAAAGTGGTAATTGCCGTAGTCCCTGGTTGGGCTGTAGGGGGCGGACATTCATTGCACGTAGTCTGCGACCTTACCCTCGCTAGCAAAGAGCACGCTATCTTTAAGCAAACCGATGCCGATGTAACCAGTTTCGATGCTGGTTATGGCTCTGCCTACCTTGCCAAAATGGTGGGACAGAAGAAAGCCCGCGAAATATTCTTCTTAGGGCGCAATTATTCCGCTCAAGAGGCTTTCGAGATGGGTATGGTAAATGCGGTTATACCTCACGATGAGCTCGAAGCGACTGCTTTTCAGTGGGCGCAAGAGATAATGGCCAAATCACCTACTTCTATCAAAATGCTGAAATTCGCGATGAACCTCACCGATGACGGTATGGTAGGGCAACAAGTGTTCGCTGGCGAAGCCACCCGCCTTGCTTATATGACCGATGAGGCAAAAAGAAGGGCGCGATGCCTTCCTCCAAAAAAACGAAAAACCTAATTTTTGAAAAGAAATGGATACCGTAAAATTTACCCTAAAAAGAAGATGCTCAAGGCAACAAGAACCCTATATTGCCAGAGGGAGTGAAGAACTACCTCATCGACATTGATGGCACGGTAGGCGAGGACATCCTAACGAAGAGCCTGAACGTATGGCTACTGCCGAGGTATTCCCCGATGCGCTGACACAAGTAAACAAATGGTATGACGAGGGTCACGTTATTTACTTTTTCACCTCGCGTACCGAAGAGCATCGCGCGGTTACCGAGCAGTGGCTCAAAAAGCACGGCTTCAAGTATCACGGCATCATCTTTGGCAAACCCCGCGGCGGCAATTATCATTGGATAGACAATCACATCGTAAAAGCCACCCGCTACAAAGGCAAATTCACCGATTTTATCCTTAAAGAAGAAACCGTAGAAGTGTTTAACGATTAGTCAATGAGTCAATTAGCAAATTAGCAATTGGCAAATCGGCAAATCGACAAATTGGCAAATTATTATGATTCCAACAATGGCGGAACTCGCAGCACAAGGCGAAACCCCCGAAGTACTCTTTTTGGGTAGGCTGTGCTGGTAGTTTTGACGACAGAGCGAAACGTATTATCAAAGCCTTTGCACACCTTTTGCAGAAAGCAGGGGTGCGCTTTGCTGTGCTCGGTACCGAAGAAAGTTGCACTGGCGACCCCGCTAAGCGTGCCGGCAATGAATTTCTCTTCCAGATGCAGGCAATGATGAATATCGAGGTGCTCAACAGTTACCAGATTACCAAGATAGTCACTACTTGTCCGCATTGTTTTAATACTCTCAAAAACGAATACCCAGCGCTTGGGCGGCAATTACGAAGTAATGCACCACACCCAGCTGCTCAAAAACCCTTATCGATGAGGGACGGCTAACGGTCGAAACAGGCACTTTCAAAGGCAAACGCATCACCTTTCATGACCCCTGCTACTTGGGCAGAGCCAACAAGGTCTATAATGCGCCGCGCGAACTCCTCCAGCCGGTTAGAAGTCGATTTGATAGAGATGAAAAAGTGCAAATCTCGTGCTATGTGCTGCGGTGCAGGGGGCACAGATGTTCAAAGAAGCTGAAAAAGGGGATAAGGAGATAAATGTACTCCGCACCGAGCAAGCTCTTGAAGTGCGCCCTGATATTATCGCAACGGCTTGTCCGTTTTGCAATACGATGATGACCGATGGGGTAAAGACAAAAGAGAAAGAAACACAAGTGAAAAATATATGATATAGCCGAACTAATGGCAAATGAAAATACTATTCTGTAGAACCTATAAATTATTATTTGAAAAAAATGAAAAAGAACATTTTTTGCTCCTTTTAGCAGTTACAACCCTGTCTTTCGCGCAGAAAACTACAGCCGTAAGAGACACTATTGCTAAGGATACGACCAAAAACAAAGGTGACTGAAAAGACACCCGAACAAAAACGCGCTGAAGAGTACGCCAAACTCATTAAAAAAAGGAGGCATAGAGCGCAACGGACTCTTCACTGTACGAAAAAAATAGAGGGAAAAAAATGGTATTTCGAAATACCTGATACCCTCTTAAATCGCTATTTGCTATGTGTTACCCGCCTGAAAACCGCTCCCGATAACTTCGGAATGTATGCCGGCGAAAAGGTAAACGAGCAGACTATTTACTTCGAGCAACGCACCGACAAAACCCTTTCGCTGCGCGCTTTTGTAAATGTACAACAGGCTGATAGCACGCACAACATCTATACAGCGGTAGCTAACTCGAGTGCTAACCCTATCATTGCGTCTTTCAATGTCATAGGGCGCAATCCTAAGACGAAAAGTCAGCTGATTGATGTTACTGATTTCTTCAAGCAAGATAATAACATTACCAGTTTTTCATCTAGCTTCAAGACGGCTCAGAAGTTAGGCAATGCTGCCCTCGACCGCTCGTATGTAGAAGATGTACGCCCTTATCCTATCAACGTAGAAATCAATGCGATGCGCACCTTTTTGGCATCGCCCTAGCAATATACCGGCTGCCAATCGTGTAGGGAGCGGTAGCGTGGGTCTAAACGTTTCGATAGTATTACTGCCCAAAGAGCCAATGGCTAAGCGTCTTTTTCGACCCTCGTGTAGGCTTTTTTGCTAGCAGATTTGTGAAGTTTGGCGATGACCAGCAGCGCACCGAAAACCCGAGGCTTATATACATCGTTTCCGTTTAGAGCCTCGCAAAGAGGATATGAAGAAATACCTAAAAAGGGCAATTGGTAGAACCTAAAAAGCAAATCGTTTTTCTACATAGACCCTGCCACACCTAAGCAATGGCAAAAATATCTCATCTTAGGGGTAAACGATTGGAATGTAGCTTTTTGAGCAAGCAGGTTTCAAAAACGCTATTGTAGCCAAACCTCAGCCTAACGACCCTTCTATGAGTATGGAAGATGCGCGCTTCTGCGTTATCAGATATTTGCCTTCTGAAATAAGCAATGCCTATGGCCTAACATAGCCGACCCTCGTAGTGGCGAGATTATAGAGTGCCACGTAGGTTGGTATCACAATGTGATGAAACTCTTACAAGAATGGTATATGATACAAGTAGGGGCAGTAGATAAGCGCGCTCGTACTTTGCCTCTAAATGACGAACTTATGGGCGACCTTATTCGTTTTGTTTCTTCACACGAAATAGGGCACTGCTTGGGCTTGCGTCATAATATGGGGCAAGCTATGCCACTCCGGTAGAAAAACTCCGCGACAAGGCGTGGGTAGAAGCGCACGGTCACACAGCTTCTATTATGGACTATGCCCGATTCAACTATGTAGCACAGCCTGAAGACAATATCTCTTCTAAAGGAATTTACCCTCGTGTAGGCGATTACGACAAATGGGCGATAGAGTGGGGTTACCGCTATTATGCCGATAAGTATAAAAATGAGTATGCCGAGCAAGAAGCCCTTGCAGATATTACTACCCAGCGCGTAAAAGCGAATCCTCGTTTGTGGTTTGGGGGCGAAGGCAATAACGAAGACCCTCGTGCTCAACGCGAAGACCTGTCCGACAACGTGATGAAAGCCAACACCTACGGACTTAAAAACCTCAAATACGTAGTACAAAACCTACCTCAATGGACAAAGCAACCTAATGATAAGTACGACTATTTATTAGGAATGCACCAAGTGGCTACCCAGCAGTACCGCCGTTATTTAAACCACGTACTCAAATACATTGGCAATAGATATGTAGGTTTTGTTGGCGATAAAGAGGTATATAAAGAAGTGCCTAAAGAGAAAGTAAAAGAGGCAGTTGCTTATATAGACCAGCATTTGTTTACCACTCCGCTTTGGTTGTATCCGCAAGAAATAACCGATAAAATAGGGGTTGATGTTGATGGAAGTATATTAGGATTGCAGAATACTACCTCAGCGTATCTTTTTAGCTGAAGGGGTACTCTATCGCGTTGCCAATCAGGCGTTGGTATCGCAAAACCCCTATACTGCCGACGAGTACCTAAACGATGTATTTGCTGCGGTGTGGAAGCCTCTCAACGCTTCTGAGGCACGTCAAAACACTTACAGACGCGGGGCACAGCGCGCTTATATAGAGCAATTAGGGCAAACTTATCAGCCCAGAGAATAAAACTGATAAAATAGCGCTTAACCAAGTATCTGATGTGCGTATTTTTCGCCTTACAAAATCTTAACAAAGTAGAAAAAAATACCTACAACAAGCCCTACAAGGCGAAGCCGCTAATAGTATCAACCAACTGCACTACCAACAACTTTTTGAAGGATATCAATAACATTAAAGAACCTAAAAAAAATAGTGCAAAGAGCCACGTGCCGACTTTTTGTTTGTACTTATCTTGGGCATCTTGTCAATGCTCACGCCTTTAGCGATAGATATGTACTTACCTGCGTTCCTTAATATAGCCAATGACTTTAGCGTATCGCAGGAGAAAATACAAACTACTTTAGCCCTTTTTACTTTCGGATTTGCCTTTGGGCAGCTCTTCTGGGGGCCTTTATCCGATAGTTATGGGCGCAAACCAATCATTCTTATTGGTATAGTAGTGTCGGCATTGGTGTCTTTAGGCATTACCCAAGTGAAGCATATAGAGCATTTCTATGCGTTGCGCTTTGTGCAGGGCTTTTTTGGAGCTTCGCCAGCCGTAGTTACAGGAGCATTGCTACGCGACCTTTTTGCTAAGAATGAGTTTGCGCGGCAGATGTCTATGATAATGATTGTTACGATGATAGCCCCTTTGTTGGCTCCGGTATTGGGCGGTTACCTAACCGATTGGTTTCATTGGCATATTATCTTTTATGTGCTAATGGCATTGGGGTTGATATGTGCCCTATTAGTCTTCTTTAAAATACCCGAAACTCTTCCGCTTGCCAGACGAACGCCTTTAAAGATAGGTAGTATTCTAAAGGTTTTTTGGCAGACTGTTGAGCAATAAAAAGGTATTAGGCTATATTTTCTGCAATTCGCTTTCGTACTCAGGTATGTTTTGCTTTCTTTCAGCAGGCTCTATTGTCTATACAGGGCTTTTTGGGGTAGCACCTAAGCATTTTTGGTTATTTCTTTTTGCTGAATATCCTCGTGATGATGACAGCCACCTCGCTCAATGGTAAATTTGTTACTAAAATAGGCGTAGAAAAAAATCATTGCGATTGGGGCTCACCATACAGCTGATAGCTGGTGTATGGCTGTTAGTCTGCGGTATTTTTCACTTGGGATTATGGGCTACAGTAGTAGGAGTAGCCACTTATGTGGGACTTGTATCGGTAGTATCGAGTAGCGCCAATGCCGCCATATTAGATATGTATCCCGAAGTAGCCGGTACTGCTAACTCACTTACGGGTATGTTGCGTTTTGGCATCGGCTCGGTAGTGGGATGCTTCTTGCCCTCTTCACCATTGATACTGAACGCCCAATGGTCTTTGCTATGGCGATTTGTATAGTAGTGGCCGTTATAAGTTACGTAGGGTTAGTAAGAGGCGAGCCGCAAGCACATAATTAGAAAAAGATTGTTTTTTTACAGAGTATAACATAGTGACTCCTTTGGGCTTTGACCTCGTTAGTACTATAGAGGCAGTACTACAAGGGCAATCGGGTATTGCAAAAACACCCCACTATGGGCAGATGGGCAGCTATTCCCTTATCGAAGATAGACGATGAGGGAATAGCTGCTCAATTTGTTACTACCCCTTTCAAAGGAGAGTTTTCGCGCTTAGAGCAATTGCTACTTTTTGGCAGTGCAGCCCCTATTACCACGCATTGCTATCACTCCGCGCACTGCCTTTATCCTCTCTACTACCAAAGGCAATATCAACCATTTATCGACTGATGCCCCTTTGCCTTATCTCTCGACTTTAGCACATAAAAATAGCAACTCAGCTGGGGGTTATCTCTCAGCCTATCGTGCTTTCTAATGCCTGTGTATCAGGAGCAATGGCACTATCGGTAGCTGACCGATTGCTAAAAGGCAGGCGCATACGACAACGCAATAGTATTGGCAGGCGATGAGATAAGTGACTTTTGTACTTTCGGGGTTTCAGTCGTTTCAGGCTATTAGTGCCAGCCCTTGCAAGCCCCTACAGTCCGGATAGAGACGGCATCACTTTAGGCGAAGCTATAGCAGTAGCCCTATGTAACGTGTGACCCACAAGGGGCTAAGGCGCAGCTGTTGGGCAGTGCCTCTATCAATGATGCCGCCCATATATCTGCCCCTCGCGTACGGGCGAAGGGCTTTACCAAAAGCGTACAGCGCGCCCTACAGGAAGCCCAATTGCGCCCTGAGCAAATAGAGCTTATCAATGCCCACGGCACTGGCACGCGCTATAATGACGAGATGGAAAGTCACGCTTTTAGTCGTGCGCAACTGCTTGAGGTGCCGCTGAATAGCTATAAAGGTTATTTTGGGCATACCTTAGGGTACTGCGGGACTTTTGGAAACTATCGTTACCATCGAGGCGGCTCGCAGAGGGTGCTGCTAAAGAGCCTTAATTCTTCAGACAACGGTGTGCCACACCCTTTGCATCTTCTAAAAGAACACCAACATCAACAGCTAACGTATTTCCTTAAAACTGCCTCGGGCTTTGGTGGTAGCAATACCGCTGCAGTGATTGCTGTTGTTCGGTAATCCTTCGGTGATCGTATAGTGTAAGTGTATCTGGGAGGGGGAAGAATGGGAGGAATGGGAAGAATGGGAGGAATGGGAAGAATGGGAGGAATGGGAAGAATGGGAGGAATGGGAAGGCTGGGAGGAATGGGAAGGCTGGGAGGAATGGGAAGGCTGGGAGGAATGGGAAGGCTGGGAGGAATGGGAAGGCTGGGAGTAGCGATTTTTTTCAAAAAGTCTTTAAATTTTTTTATCAATAGAGAAAAATTATTAACTTGCGACCATAATTTAACCACTAAAAAAATATAAAACTATGAGTGCCATTCTGAAAAGAAAAGGCGATTACAACAATCTTATTGCCTATAAGAAATCTGTTGTTATTTATGACATTACTTTCTTCTTTACTCAGCATTTTTCTGCAAAAAGGTGACCGTACTATCGACCAAATGCTACAAGCCGCTCGCTCTGGTAAACAAAAATATAGCTGAAGGTAACCGAGCTGCCGCTACTTCTACTGAAACTGAAATTAAACTAACTAATGTGGCTAAAGCAAGTCTTGAAGAACTACTAATTGATTATCAGGACTATCTACGCACTCGTAATAAACTGTTGTGGGACGGTTCTAATCCTCGTTATGAAAAAATGCGTGCATACGCTGCTAGTGAACTTATCTTTGACCAATATCATTCTCTTCTGCACAAATATAATGACGAAGCCCTTGCTAACCTCTGCATAACTCTCATTCATCAGACTTCTTTTTTACTTTACCGACTGCTGGAAAAACAAGAAAAAAACTTCCTAAAAGAAGGAGGAATAAAAGAACGTATGTATCAGGCAAGACTGAACGTTAAAAATAAATGATTTTTCTGGGAGAAATGGGAAGGCTGGGAGGGTTGGGAAGAATGGGAGGAATGGGAGGAATGGGAGGAATGGGAGGAATGGGAGGAATGGGAGGAATGGGAGGAATGGGAGGAATGGGAGGAATGGGAGGAATGGGAGGAATGGGAGGAATGGGAGGAATGAGAGGACTGGGAAGGCTGGGAAGACTGGGAAGACTGGGAGGAATGGGAAGGCTGGGAGGAATGAGAGGACTGAGAGGACTGGGAGGACTGGGAAGGCTGGGAAGACTGGGAGGAATGGGAAGGCTGCGAGGAATGGGAAGGCTGAGAAGAATGGGAAGGCTGAGAAGAATGAGAAGGCTGGGAGGAATGAGAAGGCTGGGAGGAATGAGAGGGCTGGGAAGAATGGGAAGGCTGGGAGGAATGAGAGGGCTGGGAGGAATGAGAGGGCTGGGAGGAATAACTAGATAAAGAATGAAAAAGAGAGCCAAAAAAACGAGGTGTTTTTCGTCTCTCTTTTTGTGGTTTTAGGGGTTGGGGTGTAGTATGATGAGACAGGGTTGTAACACGATGTGACAACTATTTACGGGGCTTTGCTTTTTGCCGCACCTTTGCAGCAGAGTGGAACTACAGAGCAGCGAGCAGGACAACGTAGATAAGGTGATGTATATCTATTGTGAAATAATATACAACTTAGTAAAAATAATAAAACACTGATTATTAGCTTGTTAGTGTTTTATTTGTTTCTTTTGAGCCTAAACAAAGTGTTAAATATTTGTGAAATATGTAGACAGCTGTATTTTTTTACTATTTTTTGCGGCATAAACTTAAAAAAAGGTATAACAAATGAAAGAAAAAAACGAGATTCCTCTTAAAAGAGTGCTGCCCTTGGTGGTATTCTTTTTATTTTTATGGGAGGAGTAATTTTTGCGCAATGTGCGGGTGCTGACCCCTTTCCTAATGAGGCAGCAGAAGAGACTATTACCGCCAATGGAGTAAAGATAACGCGTATTATTGAATCTGCTAATGGTGATGGAATTCCTATTTTTTTAAAAATGGGAGGGTATTGATGCAGGAGACTAATTATACTTATGATAGTAATAATGGTAGTTATAAAAACATTAATAAAGCTAATAAATTAGTTACTTATAAATTTGACAAGCCTATTCATAGTATCCAGTTAAGAATAGAGAACTTAGATGGTGTAGGGATTAACTCCTTATGGAAGAAATAAAAGAGAGGTTGCTAGTATTGCTGCTTCTTGCATCAAAACTACTTTTTGAAATAAACAGAACTGATGGTGTAATAATAGGACACACTCAATATTATGAAGGAACAGGAGCAATAAAGGTTAGTAAAAGATGTTACAGATGCCAGTGTTATTGTAACTATAAGCTCAAAAATTGGACTTTCTTATTTTTTTCAGTAAGACAAGTTAATGATAGTAATAATGGTAGTGATATTAGTATAAATAATGGATTTACAGTGGCTATTTGCCCAGATTCTATGTCAAAAGATGCTTTTACTTTAGCAGCACTTACTGATCAGACCAAATGTGAAGGTGAAACACTTAGTTTTGAAAAGAAAACTTAGCTTCATAAATGATCCTGATTTTTCTGACTATCATGATATAAATACTGAACTACAACAATCAAAAGATAGAGGGCTACTTGGCAACCCGCTAATATAAGAGCAGTAACCCGAGAACTACATACAGACAGTTCTTTTTGGGTATGGAGAGCCTTATGTTATTTCAGCTAGCCGAGAGAACGATGGTGTTTGGTATAGAATAAAATATTATCCTAAATATGGTCGAGTTACTTATTGTCCTTTTGAACTTTATTCGAATGTAGCCGTACTGAGTGTAACCTATGCAGATGTTAAGCAGATTACCGCTACCCCTAACAGTTTGGGTACAGGGGGCTACCCTGTACAGTTTAAGGTAGTAGAGTACCCCTAATGCTACGGTGAAATACACTCTTAACGATGGAAGTACCGAATCGGTAACCCTTAACGCGCAAGGGATAGGATTGGTAAATAAAACCCTATCGGCTACTACCGTATTTAAAAGCTACAGAAGTGAGCCTGCGCGGCTGTAATTTTGCGGTAACAGATAGAAGTTGTGTGGTAAGCCGTTTGGTAGGTTGTAGCAGCCTACCAACCCCTGCTTTTGCTACTGAAGGCCAAGCTAAAGTTACTACTACTAACGGAATAGAAATTACACAAGATGCTTCGAATTTTTGCTATAGGTAGTAATGCACCTGGTGTAAACTATTGCGATAATATTAGCCTACTGCCAGAAGGTTATGTAAGATTAGTTTATAATATTCGTAATGAGGTTAGTTATCGGTTTTCAGAACCTGTAAAAGAGTGTGCAGCTATGGTTTTTTGAAATTAGGTAATAAAACAGCTCCTAAGGGGGTAGAAAAAGTTTCTATACGAGTAGGCTGTACTAACTCTAACCTTGAGAGCCGTATTGATAATATTTACACCTGTGGAGACGGTATTGTAGGTACTACTATAGATGATTCGCCTACTCAGACTCATATACTTACGGGCTATAATGGCGAGAGTACTGTAGGGGATATTGGTAAGTGCTGATAAGCCCTTTTTCAGAATTAAATATTCATCAGTCAGGAATAGCCACTGCTACAGATGAGGTGTTAGTTACCCTTTGTCCTTCATCTGCTGTACCTGTAGCAGAGATACTTGTACAGCCTGAAGACCAAGCGCTCTGTGCAGGCGAAACTCTTAGTGTAGCTGCTAAATACAACTATCCACCTCCGTATACGGCTATTAAATGTCAGTTAGAACTAAAAAGATAAATATAGTAGAAGCTTTTTCTACTGGGGGTACTGGAATTACTTTGGCACGTAATGTAACAGGTACCCTAACGCTTTCGAATGTACCAAATTATTACGATGGGTATGCTTATAGAGTACGTTATACTTTCCGCAACTCGTGCAATGGTAGTACTTTTTATAAATACTCTGAGGTAGCTACTCTTACTATTATAAACCCTGTACTTACTGTTAGCTCTACAGCTGTGGCTTACTGCTGAGGGCAGACGCCTACAGGTACCCTATAGGGGTAACGGTAAAGCGGTACGGGTAGTAGTACGCTGAGCTATCAGTGGTATCGCAACCCTATAAATAGCAATACGGGTGGTACCCTTATGGTAGGGGGCTACAGGGGGCTACTTATACGCCATCAGCGGCTACGGTAAGTACGCTCTACTACTATGTGGTGGTAACCAGCGATTCGTGCAATATACAGAAAACCAGCAACCCTATACAGGTGAAGGTGAGTGGGTATTACGACCCCTACGGTAACGGCAGCAACGCCTTTCTGCCCTACGGCTACCGACCGCGAAGTGTCGTTTGCCACCCTATGTGACAGCCGCAGTGGGGCACCGCCTCTACTGGTATAGCCAAGCAACAGGGGCACCGCCCTTACGCAAACCCCAACGCTCAATACTAAGCGAACAGGGGCTACTACGGTTACCTACTACGTAAGTCAGCGAGGGGCAGCTTGCGAGAGTGAGCGGGTGCCGGTAACCCTTAGTGTGCAAGACACTACCCGCCAACTATCAGCCACGCGGGCAACCTAACGGTAGCTTGCACTAACGAGGCGGCTATTAGTACTTGGCTAAATCGCTTTACAGCTACAGATACTTGTGGTACGGCTACCCTTACGCATAACTACGCGCTGGTAAAACCAGCTAACCTCTGCGAGGCGAGTACCCTAACAATTACCTTTACGGCTCGTGATGGTTTTGCTAACCAAACCAGCACAACGGCTACCTTGCGCTTGCTCTCTATCAGTGCTGCCAATGATGCTAACACTGGTACGATAGATGGGGCAGTAGGAGCCAACAATGTGATAGATGTGTTGGCTAACGACCGAGTAGAGCGCGCCAATGCAACTACCGCCAACTGCACCCTAAGTGTGGTGCGTGCGGCTACCGCTATAGGTGGTGCACAAGTGCCGAGCTTAAACATTAGCACTGGTAAAATAAGCGTGCCAGCAGGTACCGCTTCGGGCACCTATTACATAGTATACCAGATAAAAGCTACTATAGACAGTATAGAAGTATCGGCTACCGCTACCGCTACGGTAATAGTAGGGTAGTACACCATTAATAGCCAATAATGTAACCTATACTATTTTTAGATAATACCACAGGAGGTACGACCAGCTCAGTGCTCAACCAAATAAGTCTTGGAGGGTAGCGCAGCATAACACTACCTTAGTAAGCCTTAGCTGGGGGGCTATGCCTACAGGTTTTAGCTACAATGCCGATGGCACCTAACCGTAGCAGCAGGTACTCGTTCTGGTACTTATACCGTGCGCTTTACGGCCTGTGAGCGCCTTAATACTAACCACTGTGCTGCAGCTACAGCTACAGTAATAGTACGTACCCCAAGCAACGGTTAATGCCGATAGTTTTACCTATAGCAATACCGCTATAGTGGGCAACATACTTACTAATGACCGCTTAGGCAGTCGCCGCCCACAAGCGGGTACAGATGTAAGCATAACGGTAACCAACAGCAGTGAGGTAGGATACCCTCAGTTAGACGCTGCTACAGGTAATGTAAGCGTAAATAACCGAACAGCAGCAGGCACTTATGTAATACCTTACAAAGTGTGTAGGCTGGTAGGTAGCACTGAATGCTTTGAAAGCACCGCTACCGTAATAGTGCCTAATGCTAACACCCCAAGTAGCACTACCCATCGTGTAATAGCTACAGATGATGATTATAACTATACCAATAATACCTTTGTAGGTAATGTGCTTAGTAACGACACCCTAAATGGTACGGCCGCTACTGGCAGAGTAAGCCTAAGTGTACTGCGTCAGCCTACGGGCACTTTTAGTACCTACTATAGACAGCACCGGCAATATAACCGTACCGGTAGGGGTAGCAACAGGCACTTACCTGTTGAGTATCGCATCTGCGCCGGAGCAGGGCTTGCGATACCGCTGTAGCTACTGTATATGTAGGCACTGCCTTAATAGTAAATGCTGATAGCTATACCTATAGCGGTACAGCAGCGGTAGGTAATGTGTTAGATAACGACCGCATCAACGGTCATCGCCCACAGATAGCTACCGAGGTAACCCTTAGTGTGCCTGCACAACCAGTAAATTATCCTGTGTTGGAAGCTACTACAGGAGGTGTAACGGTAGGCAACGAGGTAGCTGTAGGTACTTATACTATCAGTTACCAAGTATGTCGCGTAAGCAATGGCAAGTGTGTGAGTACTACCTTAACGGTTATCGTTCCGCACGTAATAGCTAAAGACGATGCTAATACTAACTATATAAACGGTGCTACAGGTGCTACTAACGTGATAGATGTATTGGCTAATGACCAAGTAGGTAGACAAGCAGCTACCCTAAGCAATAGCCAATTGACCGTAATCACTACAGCTACCCCTATAGGTGGGGCTAATGTGCCGGTACTAAGTACTGCTACCGGCAAAGTGAATGTACCAGCAGGTACTGCCGCAGGCACGTACTATATAGTATACGAGCTCAGCGCACAAGTAGGGAGGCAATACTGTGAAAGACCGCGCAACCCGTAACTGTAGAAGTAGGCAAAACACCTCTTACCGCTGCTAATGCTCATTACGAGATATTAGATAATACAATGGGAGGTACTACGACCCCTACAATCTTTGGCAAAAGTAAGCTTAGGAGGGTAGTACAGACAGACAATAGCGATGTAACCCTTAGTTGGGGTACGATGCCAACAGGTTTTACAGGCAATAATACTAATGGTATCTTAACCATCGTACCAGCTACCGCTACAGGCACTTATCAGATACCTTATACTGTATGTGAACGCCTGAACAGCGATAACTGCAAAACAGCAACTGTAACGGTAGAAGTTCTTAGCCCTACTCTACGTGTTAATGCCGATAGGTTTACTTATAGCAATACAGCTGTAGTGGGCAACATACTAACTAACGATACACTTGGGGCTCGCACCCCAGTGGCAGGCACCGATGTAACCATAACGGTTACTAATAGTACCGAAACTGGTTATCCGCAGTTAGACCCAGTGACAGGTAATGTAAGTGTAAACAACCAAACCACAGCAGGTTCGTATCTAATACACTATACAGTATGTAGAGTATCAGGCGGCACTGAATGTTTTGATAGCACCGCTACCGTAATAGTGCCTAACAGCAATACGAATACTAGTACTGGCAGTAACCGTGTAGTAGCTGCCGATGACGATTTCAACTACACTAATAATAGCGCAGTAGGCAATGTGCTAACTAATGATACTGTAGATGGCACTGCCGCTACCGGTAGGGTGAGCCCTAACAATATTGCGCCGTCCGACAGGTACTAATGTACCTACAATAAACAGTGCAGGCAATATAAGCGTGCCAAGTGGTGTGGCTACCGGTACTTATCTATTTGAGTACAGAATATGCGCTAATGCAGGAGCTTGCGATACCGCAGTAGCTACTGTATATGTAGGTACTGCCCACATAGTGCGCCCTGATACTTATACCTACACAGGTACTGCTACTATGGGCAATGTGTTAGACAATGACCGCTTAAATGGTCGTCGCCCACAAATAGGTGCCGAGGTAACCCTTAATGTACCTACCCAACCGGCTAACTACCCTGTGCTACACCCTATTACAGGGCAAGTAAGTGTACAAGATAGTACTCCAGCAGGTATTTATACAATTAGTTACCAAGTATGCCGTGTAAGCAATGGTAAGTGTGTGAGCACCACCCTAACGGTTATTGTTCCTCACGTTATGGCTAAAGACGATGCGAATACTAATTACATCAATGGGGCTACTGGAGCCGCTAACGTAATAGATGCATTAGCAAACGACCAAGTAGAGCGCCAGAGAGCCACTACAAGCAATAGCCAATTAGCTGTAATAACTCCTGCTACCCCTATAGGAGGTGGCAATATAGCAGAGCTTAGCACAGCTACCGGCAAAGTAAACGTACCTGCAGGTACTACAGCCGGCACTTACTATATCATCTACGAGCTCAGTACACAAATAGGAGGCAACACCTTTAAAGACCGTGCTACCATCACCGTAGAAGTAGGCAAAACACCACTAACGGCAGCAAATGCCTCTTACGAGATACTTGATAATACTCTTGGTGGTACTACCAGCCCAAGTATTTTTGGTAAGGTAACTCTGGTGGGGTAGCCCAAACAGACGATAGCAATGTAATCCTTAGCTGGGGTACGATGCCTACAGGCTTCACCGGTAATAATACTAATGGTACTCTAACTGTAGTGCCAGCTACATTACCAGGTACTTATGAAATACCTTATACTGTATGCGAACGCCTAAACAGTGGCAACTGCAAAACAGCTACTGCTACTGTAAAAGTGTTTATTCCTACCCTAACGGTAAATGCCGACAATTTTACTTATAGCACTACAGCTATAGTAGGCAATATACTCTCTAATGATAGGTTAGGAAACCGTGCGCCAGCAGCAGGTACCGATGTACGTATAACTGTGACCAATAGTACTGAGGTGGGCTATCCACAGCTTGACCCTGCTACGGGTAATGTAAGTGTGAATAACCAAACTACTGCGGGTAGCTATACCATACCTTATACCGTATGTAGAGTATCTGGCGGTACCGAGTGCTTCGACAATGTTGCTACTGTAGTAGTACCCTAATGGCAATACGAATACTAATACAGGTAGTAACCGTGTAGTAGCCAATGACGATGATTTGGTATACAATAACCAAAGCTACTTAGGCAATGTGTTGACAAACGACACCTATGAGGGCAATCCTGCTACCGGACATGTGCAGCTAACCGTTATACAAGCTCCTATAGGTACTGATGTGCCAACTATAGACAGTGCAGGTAACATTACAGCCCCTGTAGGTATAGCTAGCGGTACTTATACATTTTGAATATCGTATCTGTGCAGCAGCAGGAGTATGTGATACTGCTATAGCTACCGTATATGTAGGCACCGCCCATATAGTGCGCCCTGATATATTCAGATGCCGTGGCAATGCTATAGTAGGCAATGTGTTAGACAACGATAGTATAGATGGACACCGTCCTACCATAGGCACTGAGGTAACTCTTACGGTACCTGCTATACCTGCTAACCAACCTATATTAGACCCTGGTACTGGCGAGGTAACGGTACCCGAAGGTATTCCAGCGGGTACTTACACCCTTACTTATCACGCTTGCCGTGTAAGCAATGGCAAATGCGTAACTACTACTCTTACAGTTCTTGTACCTTATATAGAGGCTAATGACGATGCCTTTACTTACGAAAACCGAGAGATAGTAGGCAACGTACTAACTAATGATAAAGTAAACAATACTACACCCGTACTAAGTAGTAATATACAATTGGTAGTGCTTTCGCGCCCAGCAGGTGTATATGTACCAACTCTTGATGCGCAAGGTAATGTACATATAGGCAACCGCGTACAAAAACGGTACTTATACCTTTACCTACCAGCTTAGTAGCTTAAACCCAGCAGCGTCAGACCGCGCTACTGTAGTAGTAACCGTACCATTACTAACAGTAAACCCTGATACGTTTACTAAAACTACTGTAAGTACTACCCATAACATTTTGGCGAATGACCGTATAGACAACAGTAGCCAAGTGCCTACGATGAACGATGTAGAGATAACGATACTCACTCGTCCGTCAGTAGCTAATCCACCAGTACTTGACCCCTGCCACCGGCAATGTGTCGATACCAGAGGAAACCCCTGCAGGTACGTATATAATCACTTATCGTATGTGCACCCAAAGCACCGCTAAGGGTGGTGGTATGTGCTACCTCAACCGTTACGGTAATAGTACCTGATGCTAGTCAGTTGGCTAAAGCCGAAGATGACTACGCTACAACTGTAGTAGATACCCCAGTGCGGATAGCCGTATTGGCAAACGATACGCCAAGCAATGCTACCCCAAGTATCATAAGCCACCCAACTAATGGTACAGCAACGGTAAACCCTGATGGTACGATTAGCTATCAGCCTAATAGTGGTTTTTATAGGTAAAGATACCTTTGCTTATCAGATAAGCGATAATTTTGGCAACAGCAGTACTGCTAATGTACGTGTAGATGTAGTGAAAGGGTACACCCTCATAACGGTCTATCACCTGATGATAAAGATGGTGTAAACGACTACTTTATCATCAAAGGAATAAAGCCTTCCCTAACAATGTGGTAAAAGTGTTTAACCGCTGGGGTGTGAAAGTATTTGAAGTAAAAGGTTATAACAACCGCGACAAGATATTTGACGGTACTTCGAGTGCACGCGCTACTATGGACGCCTCAGGCAAATTGCCACAAGGTACTTATTACTATGTAATAGAGCTCAATGACCCTAATGGCAAAAGAGGCGATAGGTCAGGTTTCTTGTATTTGAAACGGCAATAATTGCATTATTGCAAAAAATTTTCATATCTATTAATTATTCTTTTACAAAAATTGTATGATGAATAAGAAGGGAGAGTTTGAACTTATAGTTAGATTTTTAAGTTTTTCATCTTTTTAAATTTAAAAACTCTCCCTTTCTTATTTTCTACAGAGAAACTGACAAAAAAACAACAACAAAATGATAAAGAAAATAATATATACAGTAGTTCTAAGCATAGGAGGTATATTGGGAGTCTCAGCACAACAAGAGTCGCAATACACGCAGTATATGTACAACACGTCCTTATTTAATCCTGCTTACACGGGATCGCGAGGAGTGGGGAGCTTTTTGGGAGCTTTCGTAGCCAATGGGTGAGGCTTAGAGGGGCACCAACTAATGGTAGCATCAGCTATCACACCCCCTATACCTAAAACTAAAAGGTATAGCTGCAGGAGGGAGTATTTTTCGCGAAACGATAGGTATTGAGAGAAGACCTCTATAGCGGTAGATGTAGCCTATACGCTACGCTTTGAGAAGTCGCGTTTGGCATTTGGTATTAAAGGAGCGGCTAATCTTTTTCAAATAAACTATGATGATTTAGACTTAGCTCGCCGAGATGTGAATATGACGGGTAACAGCGTATTCTCGCCCAATATAGGGGCAGGTATTTACTGGTACACCGACAAGTACTACATAGGTTTTTCAGTACCCAATATGTTAGAGACAACCCACTATAAAGAGGGTAGTGTATCAATACTCAAAAACTCGCAACACTTATACTTAGTAGGGGGCTATGTATTTGAGGTATCGGACAAGGTACTGTTTAAGCCGGCCATCTTAGGCAAGATGGTATCAGGGGCACCTATGCAAGTAGATGTATCAGCTAACTTTATGTTTAATGAGAAGTTTGTATTAGGGGCTGCCTATCGCTGGGATGCTGCAGTAAGTGCCTTAGCAGGTTTTCAAATTAATGAACGTTGGTTTATAGGCTATTCATATGATTTTTGAAACAGGCGGTTTATCAAAAATACAATTCGGGCTCTCACGAGGTATTCTTGCGCTATGAGTTAGCTAAACTTTACAAAACGGTGGTATCCCCCGCTTCTTTTTAGAAATAATACTTTTTTTATTCATTCGTTTTTTTAACGTAAAAACCTTTTTATTTGTTTTTGCCCACTTCACTTACCCAACCTCTCTTAATTTCTTTCAACAACACAATGCAGTGTGCAATAGGTAAGGAAGTGTGGCGAAAAAAACTTTAAAAAGGAGGTATACAGATAAAAAAACAAAGCAATCAAAAGAAACCAAAAGAATTACAATGAAAAAAATCATTTTTGTAATCACAGCACTGTGCGGTTGGCAGTTAATGTTAGCCCAACCTGACAAGAAGGAGCTTGAAAAGGCTAATCAAATGTATAAAAAAACAGTGCCTTTGTAGATGCGATAAAAATCTACGAATCAATAGCAAACAAGGGCTATGTAGACCAAAAATGCTACAGAGCTTAGGTGATGCTTATTACTATAACGCTGAGTATAAAAAGCCCTTACGTGGTATAAGCAGCTTTTTTTAGTGGTAAGTATAGTATGATAGAACCTGAGTATTACTATCGCTACGCGCAAACACTCCGCTCGGCTGGCAATAGCGAGCAGGCAGATAAGTATATGAAAGAGTTTGCAGAGTTGACAGACGACAAGGATTCGCGCGTACAGATGTTTGAAGAGCACAAAGACTACAAAGCTGAGATAGAAGAAAACTCAGGACGCTTTGAGCTGACCCCAGCGGCAGTCAATACCCCTTTTTCAGAATATGGAGGTGCTTTTTATGATAATGACAATATAGTGTTTGCAGCGGCTAGCAAAGGACGTGAGGGCGAGATAGATGCCCGTACAGGTGATAGCTATTACAACCTATACACTACCAAACGCACCAAACAACGCCTAAACGACACTAAAACCCTCTTTTCGCCCGAACTAACCTCTATGTTCAACGAATCGACTACAGCTTTTTACTAAAGACGGCAATACAGTGTACTTTACTCGTAATAACTATATCAATAGCAAAATAGGTATGAACAACAAGAAGAGCATACTGCTAAAGATATTCAAAGCTACTAAAGACGCTAATGGCAAATGGGGCAATGTAACAGAGCTACCTTTTTAATAGCAATAACTATAACGTAGCGCACCCAGCCCTAAGTCCGGAGGAAGATTATCTGTACTTTTTCGTCGGATATGAATGGTACTTTAGGTCAGTCAGATATTTTTAGGGTAGAGATACGCGAAGGAGGTACTTATGGAGTACCAGAAAAACTTAGGTTCAGCGGTCAATACCCCAGTAGAGAGTCTTTTTCCGTATGTAGACAAAGATAATATACTTTATTTTTTTCTTCCGATGGGTTTCCTGGTGTAGGGGGTATGGATATTTTTGCTATTAAGATGTATAGCGATGGTACATTCTCTAAACTGATGAATATAGGTAAACCAGGTAATAGTATGTATGATGATTTCTGTTATGTGGTAGACAGTCAATCGCGTGTAGGTTTTTTTGAGTTCTAATCGCCCTGGTGGTAAAAGGTAAAGACGATATTTACGGTTTTATAGACAATGACCCTTTGAAGTTCGACTGCGAGAAAAAGCCTTACAGGGGTAGTGAAAGATGCAGAAACTAAACAGCCGCTTAGCGAGGTAGCCCTAACTTTATCAAACAAAGCGATGGAGGCAGCCAGCAAGATAAAATCAAGAAAAAGACGGTTCGTTTACCTTTAAGCTAAAACTACAAGATGTGTAAAGATCCGTACTTTTTACATACGCGGACAAAAAGGAGCGTTATGAGGTAAACGAGGTGAAAGTAAACAATGAAGAAGGAGAGGTGAAGTATGAGTTTTACTTAAAACCACGACAAGTAGCTGTACAGAAGAATACAGACCTTGCAAAAAGTATTTGAAATCAAAAGAAATTTATTTTTGATTTAGGGAAGTATAATATACGCGAAGATGCTGCTTTAGAGCTATCGAAAATAGCAGAGGTAATGAAAGAAAAACCCAACGATGAAGATAGATATACGAGCCCATACAGATAGTAGAGGGTCAGATGCTTCAAACCTAAAACTATCAGAAAACCGAGCAAAAGGCAACCCTTGAATGGATAGCTAAACAAGGGTAGACCGCAAACGCTTGTCGGCTAAAGGTTATGGCGAAACGCGATTGGTAAATGGTTGTACTAACGGTGTACCTTGTACAGAAGAGGAACACCAAGCTAACCGCCGTAGCGAATTCATCGTAACAAATATATAGTAATTAGTGAATTAGTAACCAAGAGGACGAAAACACACAGTTTTTCGTCTCTCTTTATGGTTTTTGGGCTTTAGTTGTAGTATGATGAGACAGGGTTGTAGCACGATGCGACAACTATTTGCGAGGCTTTTGCTTTTTGCCGCACCTTTGCAGCGTCAAAAACAAACAAAGAGCGCTCTTTAACTAATTGTTCAACTTAAAAATATTAAAAAAATGGCAAAAAGTAAAAACAACATCGTAATCGCTGGTTTGAGCGGAAGAGTTGGTAAACAACTCGTATTTAAACAAGTAAATGGTAGGACTATCGTTACTAAATTCCCTAATTACAAAAGGTGAGTAAGACGCCTAAACAAGAGGCTCACCACCAAAAAGTTTGCCAAAGCTACTGTATATGCCAAAAATGCTTTGGAAAACCCTACTCTTAAAAAAGCATACGCCGATGAGGCTGCTAAACGACCTGGAGTAAGTGCTTACATAATGGCTATAGCTGACTATTTGAAGGCTCCGGTAATAGACCGTATCGACACTTCAGCTTATACAGGCGCTCATAATGGTGAGAAAAATAGCTATAGAGGTAGCCGACGCTTCGAAAGTGATGACCGTAAAGGTAAAAATAGTTGCTGCTAACAACTCGGCTATAGAAGAAGGGGCTGCTGCTCTTAGCGAAGGTAAGTGGGTGTACACAACTACTGCTATCAATGCGACGACTTAGCGGTAGCAAAAGTACTAGTAACAGCTACCGACCGCCCTAATAACGTAGTAACTAAAAGAAATAACCCTTTAAAATCAGTCAATTTGCCGATTTGTTAATTAGCAAATTAGCAAATCGGCAAATTAACAAATCAATGATTATGGACTTACTAAAAGAACACTTTTTTTCCTTTATAGGATTATTGCTCTCGGGCTTTGCGGGTTGGCTTTTCGGCAGACCCAAGCAGCGAGTAGAACTACAGAGCAGCAGAGCTGGACAACGTAGATAAGGCAATACATATCTACCGCGAAATGATAGACGACCTATCGGCTAAAATACGCAAAGGCTATCGCTGACCTTAATGAGGCTAACCAGCGCATCAAAGAACTTGAAAAATGCAGTTGAAACGCTTTTGTTGGCAACCAAAAACAAATAATAGTATGGAAACAATAGTACAAGATTTTTAAACTCAAATACAAAGAGGCAGCACTGGCAGTTGAGGAGGCGACAGGTATCTCGCACCTTTTTCATCTTAGCGCAGGCGGCCTTAGAGAGTGGTTGAGGGGCAGCACGCACCGAGGAATATGTTTTTGGGGTGAAAGCTTCGCGCAACAGTAGCGAAGCTGACCGGCAGTTATTGCTCACCACAGAGATACTCAGCGCACCGCCTGCTGTAGGGCAGTTCCCTGCTGTTATCAGTGTACGTCTTCGTGCTGACGGTAGGTATGAATGTATAGTGAAAGATTGGTTTAGGGGCTTATTCCTCTCCTGAAGCCTGTTTTGCCGACCACGCTCAGTTTTTTCTTTAAGAACAAGCGCTATGCTAAGGCTTTAGCGGTTAGAGCTGACCCTTATAAGTTTGCAGTAGCAGTGGCGCAAGCTGGCTATGCTACCGACCCCTGCTTATGCGCAAAAACTTTGTAGGTTGATTAGTCGATTTGCCAATTTGACGATTTGTCGATTTGCCAATTTGCCAATTTGACGATGAGCCGATGAGTCTAACAGATTAAATAAAAAAACAATTACAATTAACTATTAGAAAAATGAAAAAACTCAAATATTCCGTTTGTTCTATCCTTAGTATGTGTGATAGGGACTTGTGGGCTGCCGCAGTAGGCGGGTAGTCCGTATTGAACAACAATATGCCGCGCAACACTACAAGGAGCAGCGAGATAGCGTGCAGCAAATAGCGACTGCGGCACAAAGGCAAAGCACATCATCAGTGGCAAGGCGCTACTTTAGAGTTTGAATGGCAACCTCCGCGAGATAGTAGCAGCGCGAAAGTCCGCATAAAGCTACAACAGCAGCAAGAGGCGCATCAGCAGGCGGCAACGAATGCTTTAGTAGCGCAAGAGGTGCATCAGAGTAGGGTAGAGGCGCACCAAGTACAGCAATATCAAAAGCAAGAGCAGCGCCAGCAAAGGCACAACTTATCAGTATTGGCTTTGGGGTTTAGTGATTGTAGGAGTGCTGATAATGTGCAAAAAGGCAAATCGGCAAATAATTGATAAATCAGCAAATAATTTTTTTGTTTTTACAAAAAAAGTTCTACCTTTGTAGTCGCAAAAACTTTAAATGAGCCATCGTTTATGGAAGAAGAACATCACCACCATCACCATCATCATCACCACGAGCATTCAGTAGCTGACCTTCAGCAGCTAAATCGCGCTTTCTACATAGGTATAGGGCTAAACTTACTTTTATACTATTATTGAGTTTGTGGTAGGTTTTAGCGTCAATTCGTTAGCCCTTATCTCTGATGCTAGTCATAACCCTAAGCTGATGTAGCTAGTTTAGTTATTTCGCTTATCGGTATGAAGCTCGCCCATAAGGCTGCTACCCAATTGTATACTTATGGCTATAAAAAGGCTTCGATATTAGCCTCGCTTATCAATGCGGTACTGCTGATGTATATAGTAGTCAAGATTTTTATTGAGGCTTTTTGAACGACTTTCTTCGCCGCCCGAAATGGCAGGCTCGGCTATAATGATTACCGCTTTTATAGGTGTAGTTATCAATGCTGTTTCAGCATTTTTTTGTTCTACAAAGGACAACAGACCGATATTAATATCAAAGGCGCTTTTCTGCACCTGATGCTCGATGCCTTAGTGTCGGTAGGGGGTGATTGTTTCAGGAGCGATTATCTACTTCACCGGCTGGAATATAGCTGACCCTATCAGCAGTTTTGTAGTGGCTATCGTGATACTCTTCTCTACTTGGGGTTTGCTGAAAGAGAGCGTAAAACTTATTTTAGACGGTGTGCCTGCCGATGTAGATGGGTCGCATATTAGAGAACAGCTCGAGGCGCACCCCTTAGTAGCAGGGGTACACCACATACACATCTGGGCACTTAGTAGTTCGCAAAAACGCCCTTACGGCGCATATAGTGCTGAAAAGAATGTTTGCCGCTTAAGGAGGTAATGGAGCTGAAGAAAGAACTGAAGCATACCTTATTGCATCAGCATATCAGTCACGCTACGCTTGAGATTGACGCTCCTGACTGCTGTTGCGAAGATGAGAAGTGCTAAATAATAACTTTATGGATACGTACAAACAAATATTTGAGAATAACCAGCAATGGGTAAAAAAATAGGAAAGCGGCTGATGTGCATTTCTTTTGAAAAAAATTAGCTGCTGACCAAAATCCGGACTATCTATACATAGGCTGTTCGGACAGTAGGGTAGCCGCTGAAGAGATGATGGGGGTAGGGCCTGGGAAAGTGTTCGTGCATCGCAATATAGCTAATGTAGTTAATACCCTTGATATGAGTTCGACTGCTGTGATACAGTATGCGGTAGAGCACCTGAATGTGAAGCATATAGTGGTATGTGGGCATTACGATTGTGGTGGGGTAAAGGCAGCGATGCAGGCCAAAGACTACGGACTGCTAAACCCTCAGTTTGCGGACTATTCGCGATGTGTATCGCTTGCACCAAGAGGAGTTAGATGCTATTGCCGATGCAGATAAAACGATACCGCCGTTTTTGTGGAAATAAACGTGATAGAACAATGTTTCAACGTTACTAAAAATGGCTGTAGTGCAAGAGAGTTACCTGCAATACCGCACTCCGTTGGTACACGGTTGGGTATTCGACATTCATTCGGGCGAGCTTATTGACCTAAATATTGATTTTTGAAGATTTCATACAGAAGATACAGCGTATTTACGACCTTACAGGGGAAGATTGGTATAAGCACTACTAACCAATTTTTTTGAATTAAGAACTAACAATTAATAATTATAAAAGAAATGAGTATTACTTTTTTTACATTTTAGTATTTTTTTAGCAGTGGTATTTCTGCTTTCTACTTTTTCACTGTACGTCAGCAGACGGCAGTATCTATTGAGCGATTTGGTAAATTTGAGAGCATTCGCCATTCGGGCTTACAGATGAAAAATACCTATTATTGATAAGATTGCGGCTCGCATCAGTCTTAAGATTCAACAGTTAGATGTGATAGTAGAAACCAAGACTTTAGACGATGTGTTTGTAAAGATAAAAAGTATCGGTGCAGTTTGTGGTTATCAAAGAAAAAGTATACGATGCTATCTATAAACTTGAGTACCCACACGACCAAATTACCAGCTATGTATTTGACGTAGTGCGCGCTGAGGTGCCTAAGATGAAGCTCGATGATGTGTTTGTGAAGAAAGACGATATCGCTATAGCTGTAAAACGCGAGGTACAAGAGTCGATGGAGACTTATGGTTACGACATCATTAAAACCCTTGTGACTGATATAGACCCCGATGCACAGGTGAAAGCAGCGATGAACCGCATTAATGCTGCTGAACGCGAAAAAGTAGCGGCTCAGTACGAAGGGATGCCCAACGCATCTTGATAGTAGAAAAAGCAAAAGCAGAAGCTGAAAGCAAACGCCTACAAGGACAAGGTATTGCTGACCAGCGCCGTGAGATAGCCCGTGGACTGGTGAAAGCGTAGATGTACTACAGAAAGTAGGGGTAAGCTCGCAAGAAGCTTCTGCGCTGATAGTCATCACTCAGCACTACGACACACTACAAGCAGTAGGGACAACAAACCAACAGCAACCTTATTTTGTTGCCTAATTCGCCTGAAGCAGGTAGTGAGATGCTCAACAATATGATTACCTCATTTACTGCATCGGCACAAGTAGCTAAGCTTACTAACAACGAAGCAAATTAAGTGGTAAATAAGCAGATTAGTAAATTAGCAAATTTGTCAGTTTGCTAATTTACTAATTTTTGTACTTTTGCACGCTGAAAACAATAAGAGATATGGCAAGAGAGATACAACCTACCCCAGTGCTTGAAGGGCAAGAAGCCCTTGATTTTTGAATAAATTAGATAATTACAAAGATTATCTAAAAGAGAAAGGTATTGATGCTTGACCGTGAAAAGATACAAGAAAGTGCAAGATTTTTTTAAAATCGATATTTAAAGAAAGTAGTAAATAGATAGTTAAGAAAGAAAATGTTTAAAAGATTTATCTTTTTTTATTGCTTACAGAAGACCACACCATAAAAACCTTTTGATTGTGAAGATGAAGATTTGAATGACTTCTTATTTAAAGAAGCTATTCTTTATCAAAAAAACAAATGTTGGCTACTACTTTTATTGTAGAAAACAATGAGCGTACTTTAGGTTTTTATAGTGTGCTAAGCGATAGTTTGCAGATAAGAGAGAGCTTTTTCCCTCTAAGAGTCAGTATAAGAAGTTTGTGCAAAAACTTAATACCTCATAGGAAAAAGGCATTTGAAGAATATACCCTCGCTGAAAATAGGTCGTCTGGGGAATTGATAAGACCTATAAAGGGAAAAGGATTAGGGAGTATTCTGCTTGAGGGTATCATAAATGAGGCTATAGAACTAAAACAAGAAACAGGCTTGCAGACTGATAACAGTAGATGCTTATAGGCAAGCATTACCCTTTTTATGAAAGATTTGGTTTTCAGTATATAACCAATAAAGATGAACAAGAAGAGGTAAGACAAATGTTTCTTGATTTGATGTTGATATGACAATAAAATTTGCCAATATACAATTTTTATTAATTGAAAAAAAGAACTATATGAAAATATCGTATAACTGGTTAAAAACAGTATTTAAAAATTAGACCTTGCTGCAGAAGAAACCGGCGTAATCCTTACTGATTTGGGTTTGGAGGTAGAAGGTATCGAACCTTTTGAAAGTGTAAAAGGCGGACTGAAAGGTGTGGTAGTGGGATTGGTATTAGAGTGCGAAAAACACCCTAATGCTGACAAACTGAAAAAGTTACCAAAGTAGATGTAGGTCAAGAGGCACCACTACAGATAGTATGTGGCGCTCCTAATGTGGCTAAAGGACAAAAAGTGCCTGTAGCTACTATAGGAACTGTACTGTATGACCACGAAGGGAAGCCTTTTGAAATAAAAAAAGGTAAAAATACGCGAGAGGAAAGTTACGGTATGATTTGCGCTGAAGACGAGTTGGGCTTAGGCGAGAGTCACGAGGGCATAATGGTACTCGATGATAAATATGCCGTTGGTACCCCTTGTGCTGAGGTCTTTCAGGTAGAAACTGATGAAGTCTTTGAAATAGGTCTGACCCCTAACCGCGCCGATGCGATGAGTCACTATGGGGTAGCTCGCGACCTACGCGCGGGACTTATACAAAAAGGTGTATCGCTTGAGCTTATTACCCCTTCGGTTACCAAATTTCACGTAGATAACCGCTCAGTAAAAGTAGATATTGAGGTAACGAACAAAAAAACTTGTGCCACGCTATACGGGGGTTGCTATCTCGAACGTGCGAGTAGGGCGAGTCGCCCGCTTGGTTGCAAAATAGGCTAAAAGCTATTGGCATCACTCCCTAAGAATAATGTAGTAGATGCTACTAACTATGTGTTACACGGATTAGGGCAGCCTTTGCACGCTTTTGATGCCGACCATATAGTAGGGCGAAAACTCATCGTGAAAACAGCAGAGGCAGGTACCGTCTTTACTACCCTTGATGGGGTAAAACGCACCCTTGATGCTGAAGATTTAATGATTTACGATGCTGAAAAACCACTTTGTATAGCAGGGTATTAGGCGGACAAGATTCAGGTGTAACTCACTCTACTCGGAATGTATTTTTTTAGAGAGTGCTTATTTTGACCCAGTGTCAGTGCGCAAGACGGCTAAAAGGCATAGCATTAGTACCGATTCTTCTTATCGTTTTGAGCGTGGTATCAATATAGAAGATTGTAAATACGCGCTGATGTATGCGGCTGTATTGATAGAAAATATAGCGGGTGGGGTTATCTCATCAGATGTGATAGATTTCTATCCTAAGAAGAAAGACGATTTTCAGGTATTTCTTGCCTTTGAAAATGTAGATAAAGCTTATCGGACAGAAGATACCACGCGATACTATCAAATCGATTTTTGCACTCACTTGATATAAAGGTAAGTTCGCTAACCGAACGTGGTTTGGGTCTGCTAATACCTTCTTATAGGGTAGATGTACAGCGCGAGGCAGATGTGATAGAAGAGATATTGCGTATTTACGGCTATAACAACATCAGTTTTTTCTGAAAAATAAACGCCTCAATGTCGCATTCGTCTAAGTATGACGACTTGAATATGCAGAATGTAGTAGCGGCACAGCTCATCGGGCAAGGATATTATGAGATAATGACCAATAGTTTGGTGTCAGAAAAAGAAATCACTAGCTATGAGGCTACTCCTGAAGAGGCTATAAAACTACTCAATCCGCTCAGCAGCGATTTGGGCTATATGCGCGCCAATTTGTTGTTCTCAGGCTTAGAAGTGGTGAGTTATAATATCAACCGCAAACGCTCAGACCTCAGATTGTTTGAGTTTGGCAAAAACTACCGTGTGAGTGGTGGCAAGTACGACGAACAGAAACACCTATTATTATATCTGACAGGTAACCAATTGCCTCAGAGCTGGACTACTACGCCACGCCCTGTGAGTTTCTTTGAGCTAAAAGGTAGCGTAGAAGCTCTTTTTGAGCGTTTAGGGACTTAAGGAGGTTACCACCCTTCCGTTAGAGCCTACTGACAATGTAGCCGCTGAAGGATTCCGTTGGATGTATGGCGAAACGCTATTGGGAACAATGGGGGTAGTGAAGCACAAAATACTTAAAGATTTTTGATATTAAGCAAGAGGTGCTTTACGCTGACCCTGCATTGGGAAACACTTCTCGAGTTAGTGAGAGGTCATAAGGTAGTTTATAAAGAGATATCAAAAATATCCCGAAGTACGTCGCGATTTAGCATTACTGCTTGACGATAAGGTAAGTTTTGCCGACCTATATAGAGTGGCATTTGCGACCGAGAAAAGCATTTTTGAAACAGATTAACTTATTTGATGTGTATCAGGGTGATAAATTGGCAGCAGGCAAGAAGAGTTATGCGGTAAGTTTTATCTTGCAAGAGGAAAACAAAACGCTGACCGATAAAGCAAATCGATAAAACGATGCAGAAACTGCAAAGCCGCTTTTTGAGCAAAGTTTAGGAGCAACCCTAAGAGAGTAAAAAAAGTTAAACTTTACCAATTATTTGTTTTTGATTTTTGTTGTATAAGTTTGCATTGTAATCAGTTATTGGTACCCTTACCTACAACGAAATTTCAGGAACGAATGTGATATTCGAAAGTTATTCTTTGAGATTATTAATTACACAAGAATAAAATGAAGAACCCCTGATTTTAGAAATTACTATTGGGGGTTCTCATTCTTTCAATAAAAATATAAATTATTTTTGTTATATATGTAACAAAAATAGAAAAAAATGTAGAGTTGTAATACAGCGATTTCTGACAGAGGATAAATTGTATATATCTGATAATCAATATTTTTCTGAATATAAGATGTTGAATGATGGCTTATTTTCAGGAGAGGGCTTAGTGTTTTTTGATAAAAGGAAATATTGTGTATTACAAATAAATGTAGTACTTTTGCAGCCAACTCTTAGAAAAAAATAGTGGCTAATTGCTGCTGATTACTAATAAGATAGCTAAACAAGCAAACAATTAAATAATTATATATAGTATTGTAAATTATGCCAACAATTTCACAATTAGTACGAAAAAGGAAGAACCAGAATTACCAAGAAGAGTAAATCGGTGGCTTTGGATTCGTGCCCACAACGCAGAGGTGTATGTACACGTGTGTACACCACAACGCCCTAAGAAACCGAACTCAGCAATGCGTAAAAGTAGCGCGTGTTCGTTTAACTAATGGCAACGAGGTGAACGCTTACATCCCCGGTGAAGGACACAACCTCCAAGAGCACTCGATAGTATTGGTACGAGGCGGACGGGTAAAAGATTTACCAGGTGTTAGATACCACATAGTGCGCGGGGCGCTTGATACGGCTGGAGTAGCCGGCAGAACCCAACGCCGCTCTAAATACGGTGCTAAACGCCCTAAAACCAGGACAAGCCGCTGCAGCACCAGCTAAAGGTAAGAAAAAGTAATTTAACACACAAAATCTTTTTAACTGAAAAGAAATGAGAAAAAGACAGGCTAAAAAGCGCCCACTTTTTACCAGACCCTAAGTTTAACGACCAATTGGTGACACGCTTTGTGAACAACCTAATGTGGGACGGTAAAAAATCAGTGGCTTTTAAGGTGTTCTACGACGCTATTGACATAGTAGAACAAAAGAAAAATAATGACGAAAAAACGGCATTAGAAGTTTGGAAAGATGCACTTACTAATGTGATGCCTCACGTAGAAGTACGCTCACGCCGTGTAGGGGAGCTACCTTCCAAATTCCTATGCAAATTCGCCCAGACCGCAAAAGTGTCTATGGCTGTAGAAATGGCTTATCGGGTATGCTCGTAAACGCAACGAGAAATCTATGGCACAAAAAAATTAGCAGCTGAAATTATCGCCGCTTCAAAAGAAGAAGGTGCAGCTGTGAAGAAAAAAATGGATACGCACCGTATGGCTGAAGCTAACAAAGCGTTCTCACACTTTAGATTTTAATTAAACCGATGAGTAGAGATTTAAAATATACAAAAGAAACATAGGTATTGCCGCTCACATTGACGCGGGCAAAACCACCACTACTGAACGTATTCTATTCTATACAGGTAAAACCCACAAAATTGGTGAAGTACACGATGGTGCTTCAACAATGGACTGGATGGAGCAAGAAGCTGAACGCGGTATCACTATCCAATCAGCTGCTACTACTTGTAAATGGAATTTCCCTACCGAAAAATGGTAAAACCTACTGCCGATGCTAAAGAGTATCACTTCAACATTATCGATACTCCCGGCCACGTGGACTTTACAGTGGAAGTAAACCGCTCACTACGTGTATTAGACGGGTTAGTATTCCTTTTTCTCAGCAGTAGACGGAGTAGAGCCTCAGTCAGAAACAAACTGGCGTTTGGCTGATAACTACAAAGTGCCACGTATTGGTTTCGTAAACAAAATGGACCGCCCAAGGGAGCTAACTTCCTAAATGTTTGCAACCAAGTGAAAGATATGCTTAAATCAAACGCAGTGCCTATCGTATTGCCTATTGGTGATGAAGCAGACTTTAAAGGGGTAGTAGATTTGATTAAAAAAACCGTGCTATCGTATGGCACGAAGAAAATTCAGGTTCTACTTTTTGACGTAGTAGAGATACCTGAAGAAATGAAAAGAAGACGTAACTAAATACCGCGCACAACTTATTGAAGAAGTAGCAGGTTATGACGAAGGTCTTCTTGAGAAATTTATGGAAGATGAAAGCTCTATCACCGAAGAGGAAATACACAAAAGCACTACGTGCTGCCGTAATGGATATGGCTATTATCCCAATGGTGTGCGGTTCATCATTCAAAAACAAAGGGGTGCAATTTATGCTTGATGCGGTATGCCGCTACTTGCCTTCACCTCTTGACAAAGAAGCTATCGAGGGTACTAACCCAGAAACTGGCGAACCTGCCCTACGCAAACCAGCCGTTGATGCTCCTTTCTCAGCTTTAGCGTTTAAAATTGCTACTGACCCTTATGTAGGGACGTTTTGGCATTCTTCCGCGCTTACTCAGGTCACTTAGATGCAGGTTCTTACGTATTGAACACTCGTTCAGGTAACAAAGAGCGTATCTCGTATCTACCAAATGCACGCTAACAAGCAAAACCCTATTGAATACATCGAAGCAGGGTGATATAGGGGCGGCAGTAGGATTTAAAGATATCAAAACAGGTGATACTCTTTGCGATGAGAAATATCCTATCGTACTTGAAAGTATGGTATTCCCTGACCCTGTGATCGGTATTGCAGTAGAACCTAAAACAAAAGCTGACGTTGATAAATTAGGTATGGCATTGGCTAAATTGGCTGAAGAAGACCCAACCTTCCAAGTGAAGACAGACCAAGCTTCTGGACAAACTATCATCTCAGGAATGGGTGAGCTACACTTAGATATCATCGTAGACCGCTTGAAACGCGAGTTTAAGGTAGAAAGTAAAGCCAAGGTCAGCCACAAGTAGAGTACAAAGAGGCTATCACAGGCGTTGCTAACCACCGCGAAGTGTACAAGAAACAAACAGGTGGACGTGGTAAATTTGCTGATATCGTGTTCCGTATGGAGCCAGCTGAAGAAGGCAAAATGGGTCTTGAATTTGTGAACGAAATCAAAGGTGGTAACATTCCTAAAGAATATATACCATCAGTAGAAAAAGGTTTCAAAGAAGCAATGAAGAGCGGACCTTTAGCAGGCTTTGAAATGGATGCGATGAAGATAGTTCTTATCGATGGTTCATTCCACCCTGTAGACTCTGATTCACTTTCATTTGAGTTAGCTGCTAAGTTAGGATACAAAGAAGCAGCACGTGCAGCGAAAGCCGTACTTATGGAACCTATTATGAAATTGAGGTTATTACTCCAGAGGAAAATATGGGTGATATAGTGGGTGACCCTAAACCGCCGCCGTGGACAAGTGAACAATATGGACGACCGTAACGGTGCTAAGGTAATCAAAGCATTTGTGCCACTATCAGAAATGTTTGGCTACGTAACGTCATTGCGTACACTATCATCAGGACGTGCTACCTCTACTATGGAGTTCTCTCACTACGCAGAAACCCCATCAAACATAGCAGATGAAGTAATTAAAAACGCCAGAGGCAACTAAATTATTGATAAAAATGAGCAATCAACAGAAAATAAGAATAAAGTTAAAATCATACGATCATAACTTGGTAGATAAATCGGCTGAGAAAATCGTAAAGACAGTAAAAGCTGCTGGAGCTGTGGTAGTAGGGCCTATTCCACTACCAACCCATAAAAAGATATTTACTGTATTGCGTTCGCCACACGTAAATAAGAAAGCGCGTGAGCAGTTTCAATTGAGCTCTCACAAACGTCTTCTCAGAAATTTACAGCGCTTCATCAAAAACAGTAGATGCTTTGATGAAATTGGAATTGCCAAGTGGTGTAGATATCGTGATAAAAGTGTGATAGACGCTTTAGCAAGATTAAAATGTCCCGAAACTGTGGGTTAGGGAAAAACGGATAAAAATGATTCAGGGTTAAAAAGCTAGGGCATTTTTGACCCTGAACTATTTTTGGTGATTAGCAAGCCTTTGGGAGGGCTAATTATCAAATTAAAATGTAATAACTTAATAACAAATATTTAATTTTATGTCTGGGTTAATTGGAAAAAATTGGCATGACCAGCATATTTGATGAGAATGGTAAGAATATACCTTGTACCATCATAGAAAGCAGGTCCTTGCGTAGTTACCCAAGTCAGAACCAAAGAGGTGGATGGCTATGATGCGCTTCAATTAGGGTTTCGATGACAAAGCAGAAAAACGTGCTACCAAAGCAGAGCTTGGTCACTTTTAAGAAAAGCAGGTTCTTCAGTAAAGAAGAAGGTCATTGAATTCAAGGATTTGAAGACAATTACAAATTGGGTGATACAATCACCGTTGATTTCTTTGCCGAAGGAGAGTTTGTGAGACATCTCTGGTATTTCAAAAGGTAAAGGGTTTCAAGGGGTAGTGCGCCGACACGGTTTCGGTGGGGTAGGACAAACTACTCACGGTCAGCACAACCGACTAAGAGCTCCGGGTTCTGTGGGTGCTTCATCATACCCTTCACGCGTATTCAAAGGTATGCGTATGGCGGGCAG